>Ga0157369_10000080_pt1 | contig 133011 bp, 108 predicted proteins | sample C25metaG_FD_113461 | JGI IMG/M metagenome (GOLD analysis project Ga0157369, IMG submission 113461) | Corn rhizosphere microbial communities from Kellogg Biological Station, Michigan, USA - C2-5 metaG | ecosystem: Host-associated > Plants > Roots > Rhizosphere > Soil | place: USA: Michigan... | reverse complement strand
GGGAAGCGCGAACGGCAGGTCGATAAGCGCATCCAGGATGCGGCGCCCGGGAAACCGATATCGAACCAGCGCCCATGTCACCGCCAGGCCAATGACCACGTTGACGCAAGCGGCAATCAGGGCGCCGCCAAAGCTGAGCTCCAATGCCGCCTGCGTACGTGGCGAAGAGAGCAGCTTCAGGATCCCGGTGAACCCGACATCCGACGCTTTCCAGGCCAGCGCAGCCAGCGGTAAAAGGACAATGAGGCCCAGGTAGGCGACGGCATAGCCAAGGCTCAACCCGAAGCCGGGCAATACGCGCCGCCGCATGCTCAGTTGCCCGGGCCGATCTGGTCGAAGATCGCGCGCTCGGCAAAGAACTTCGCCTGCGCCTTGCGCCAGTCCCCAAACACCTCGTTGAGGGTGAACGTGTTCACCTTGGGGAACTGCGCGGCGTACTTCGCAGCCACGTCAGGCGAACGAGGGCGATAGAAGTTGCGCGCTTCGATATCCTGCGCCTGCGGCGAGTACAGGAACTTTACGTAAGCATCCGCGACCTCTTGCGTGCCGTGGGCCGCGGCGTTCTTGTCGACCACCGCCACCGGGGGCTCGGCAACGATCGTCACCGACGGGATCACGATATCGAACTGGTCGCCACCCGGGCCCTGTTTGGCGAGCAGGGCTTCGTTCTCCCATGCCACGAGCACATCGCCGATGCCGCGCTGGGTGAAGGTGTTCGTGGCGCCGCGTGCGCCTGTGTCGAGCACTGGGACGTGCTGGAATAGCGTTTTTACGTAGGCCTTGGCCTTATCGTCATTGCCGCCGGGCTGCTTAAGGGCATAGCCCCACGCTGCAAGAAAGTTCCAGCGCGCCCCACCCGATGTTTTGGGATTCGGGGTAATGACCTGGACACCGCTCTTCACCAGATCGCCCCAGTCGCGGATCGCTTTCGGGTTGCCCTTGCGGACGAGAAAGACGATGGTGGAGGTATAGGGCGACGCGTTATCGGGCAGGCGCGTTTGCCAGTCCTTGCCGAGCAGCCCCCGGTCGGCCACGGCATCAATATCGTAGGCCAGCGCCAGGGTTACGACATCGGCAGGCAAGCCGTCAACAACGGCCCGGGCTTGCTTGCCAGAGCCGCCGTGCGACATCTGGATCGTCACACTGTCGCCGTGTTTCGCCTTCCAGTCGGCGGCGAAAGCCGCATTTATTCCCTTGTAAAGCTCGCGGGTAGGATCGTACGAGACATTCAGCAGTGTGATGTCTTTGGCCATCACAGGCAGCGACACGATGGCTGCCGCGAGAGATAGCAGGATGGGGCGCAGCTTCATCGCCATGCTCCTTGCTTAGCAGGGTTAGGGGCTTGGGGGAGTATCGATGAAGCGGGGTGGCGTGTCAGCACGGCGTGAAATGGCAGGGTTTGTAGGAGAGCACTTGCGCGAGATGGGCGCTGGCCAGACGGTCCACCGCGCGTAGTGGTGCTCCTACAGGGAATTTCAACGCTTCGTGCGGGAATTCATGACAGTCCGGCGACGCAGCAAAGGGTAGGATGACAATGCGTGCGATACCCCAGACCCGCCGGCATGAGGGCAACGCTTTGGATACGAATAACCCCCTGACTATTTCCCGTCGTGGTTTTCTCAAGCTCACGGCGGTTTCGGCCACGGTGGCCGTCACGCCTCCGTTCGTGGCCAGGGCAGCTACCCCTGATGGCGGCAGGGCGCCTGTCATGCAGAAGGTGGTCCTGCAGGTCAATGGGAAGGAATCTACCCTCGCGCTCGATACGCGAACTACGCTGCTTGATGCCTTGCGCGAGCATATGCACCTTACCGGCACCAAGAAGGGCTGTGATCACGGCCAGTGCGGTGCCTGCACGGTGCTGGTCGATGGCCGGCGGATCAACAGTTGCCTGACGCTCGCGGTGATGCACCAGGGATCGAAGGTCACCACCATCGAGGGCCTGGGTACACCAGAGAAACTGCACCCATTGCAGGCTGCCTTCGTTAAGCACGATGGGTACCAATGTGGGTACTGCACGCCTGGGCAGATCTGTAGCGCGGTGGGGGCCCTGGATGAAATCCACCGCGATGTGCCGAGCCACGCCACCGCCGATATCACGGCGAAGGCGGCTTTCAGTACCACCGAACTGCGCGAGCGCATGAGCGGCAACATTTGCCGCTGCGGGGCCTACTCGAACATCGTCGAGGCGGTGAGTGAATTTGCCGGGAGCCAGGCATGAAGCCCTTCACTTACGAGCGGGCAACGAGTCCGGCCCAGGCGGCCGCTGCTGTCGCGAAGGAGCGCAAGGGAAAATTTATCGCCGGCGGGACCAATCTGCTGGATCTGATGAAAATCGAGGTCGAAGCACCTGAGCACCTTGTGGACATCAACGGCCTGGGTCTGGATACGATCGAGCCGACGGCGGAGGGTGGTCTTCGCATTGGTGCCCTCGTTCGTAATACCGACCTCGCGGCGGATAGCCGTGTGCGGCGCGATTACGCTCTGCTGGCACGCGCCCTCGTTGCTGGCGCTTCGGGCCAGTTGCGCAACAAGGCTACGACAGCGGGCAACTTGCTGCAGCGCGCGCGCTGCCCGTATTTCTACGACACGCACCAGGCGTGTAACAAACGGCTTCCCGGCAGCGGTTGCGCCGCGCTTGGTGGCTTCAGCCGGTCGCACGCGATCGTGGGTGTGAGCAACTCATGCATTGCCGTGCATCCCAGCGACATGGCCGTGGCCATGCGCGCGCTCGATGCCACGGTGGAGACCATCCAGCCGGGCGGGCAGGTGAGGCGGGTTCCCCTCTCGGAGTTCTACAAACTCCCCGGTTCCACGCCGCACATCGAGAACGTACTGGCGCCGGCTGAGCTTATCACGGCAGTCACGCTGCCCAAGCCACTGGGCGGCGTGCACATCTATCACAAGGTACGCGATCGTGCGTCCTATGCCTTCGCGCTGGTATCGGTGGCCGCGGTGGTGCAGAAGGACGGTAGCGGCCGTGTCGCCCTCGGCGGTGTGGCCCCCATGCCCTGGCGGTCCGAGGCAGCGGATGCCCGCATGCAGGAGGGCGCGAAGGCCGTGTCATCGGTTCTGTTGGCCGATGCACGTACGACCCCGCAGAACGCGATGAAGGTAACGCTCGTGGAACGCACCCTCGGCGCGGTGATGAATGAAGCGAGGACCGGCGCATGAAATTCGACACGCCCGCCACCGTCAACCCTATCGATCGCCTCAAGGTGGTCGGCCAGCCGCATGATCGTATCGATGGCCCGCTGAAGACCACAGGCACGGCGCGTTACGCCTACGAACGGCATGATGCGGTTCCCGTGCACGCTTACGGTTACATCGTGCCGGCCACCATCGGCAAGGGGCGCGTCGTATCGATCGATACCTCGCGTGCGAAGGCGGCGCCAGGCGTGCTTGCCATCGTGACCGCCAAAGAGGCGGGCAAGCTCGCCAAAGGCAAGTACAACACCGCCATGCTGTTGGGTGGGCCGGATGTGCAGCACTACCACCAGGCGCTGGCCGTCGTCGTCGCAGAGACGTTTGAGCAGGCGCGCTCGGCCGCGGCGCTGGTTCGCGTGGACTACGCGCGCACGCCGGGGGCATTCGATCTCACGGTGGCGAAGGCCGCGGCAGTAAAGCCCGAGGATGGCGAGCCTGATACGGCCGTGGGCGACTTTGCTGGTGCGTATGCCGCGGCGCCCGTGAAGCTTGATGCCACTTACACGACGCCCGACCATTCCCACGCCATGATGGAGCCGCACGCCTCCATCGCCGCATGGGAAGGCGGCAAGCTCACGATCTGGACCTCCAACCAGATGATCCATTGGGGCAAAGGCGATGTGGCAACGACCCTGGGTTTGTCGCCGGACGACGTTCGCCTTATATCGCCCTACATTGGCGGCGGCTTTGGCGGAAAGTTGTTTGTCCGGGCGGACGCGATCCTCGCGGCGCTGGGTGCGAAGGCGGCAAACCGTCCCGTGGCTGTTGCTCTGCCGCGCCCAGTCATGTTTAACAACACAACGCATCGTCCGGCTACGATCCAACGTATCCGCATCGGCGCCAACCCCGATGGCAAGATCACCGCGATCGGTCACGAAGGGTGGTCGGGCGATCTGGCCGGCGGCGGTCCGGAAACGGCCGTGCAGCAGACCCGGCTGTTATACGCGGGTGCGAACCGGATGACGGCGACCCGGCTGGCCACGTTGGATCTTCCCGAAGGCAATGCCATGCGCGCGCCCGGCGAGGCATCGGGGCTGATGGCCCTGGAGATCGCCATGGACGAGATGGCTGAAAAGCTCAAACTCGATCCCGTGGACTTTCGCGTGCTCAACGACACTCAGGTGGATCCGGAGAAACCGGAGCGCCCGTTCTCCCAGCGCAATTTCGTGCAATGCATGCGCACCGGTGCCGAACGGTTCGGCTGGAACCAACGTTCCGCCACGCCGGGTGCCAGGCGCGATGGCCGTTGGCTGCTCGGCATGGGCGTGGCATCGGCATTTCGGAACAATCTCGTCATGAAGTCGGGTGCCCGTGTACGCCTTGGTAAGGATGGCCGGGCGACAGTTGAAACCGACATGACCGATATTGGTACGGGCAGCTATACCGTCATCGCACAGACCGCCGCCGAGATGTTGGGCCTGCCGATGGCGCAGGTCACCGTCCTGCTCGGTGACTCCTCGTTCCCTGTTTCGGCGGGTTCGGGCGGCCAGTGGGGCGGCAACAGCTCGACGGCGGGCGTCTATGCAGCCTGCGTGAAGTTGCGCGAAGCGGTTGCTGGCGCGCTGGGCATGGACCCGGCCGGCGCTGTGTTCGAGGACGGCAAAATATCTGCTGGCGGCAGGAGCAGGGCCATCGCGGAAGCGGCCGCAGGCGGCGAACTCGTCGCCGAAGACAGCATGGAGTACGGGGATCTGGCGAAGAAGTTCCAGCAGTCGACGTTCGGCGCGCACTTTGTCGAAGTCGGCGTCGATGCGGCCACCGGCGAAATCCGCGTCCGCCGGATGCTGGCGGTATGCGCAGCAGGGCGTATCCTCAATCCCAAGTCGGCGCGTAGCCAGGTCATCGGCGCGATGACCATGGGTGTGGGGGCTGCCTTGATGGAGGAGCTGGTGGTCGATAAGCGACTGGGGTTCTTCGTGAACCACGATCTGGCGGGGTACGAGGTACCTGTGCATGCGGATATCCCGCATCAGGACGTCGTTTTCCTGGACGAGGCCGATCCGGTGTCGTCGCCGATGAAGGCGAAGGGCGTAGGCGAGCTAGGCCTGTGCGGTGTTGCTGCCGCCGTGGCGAATGCGGTTTACAACGCGACGGGCGTGCGCGTGCGGAATTACCCTGTGACCCTCGATAAACTCCTGGACAAGCTACCGGCTGCATGAAGTCATACGACGAGTTACGCAGGTTGGCAGCCGCGTGGCGGAGCCTGGCCAACGCTTCGGATAAGCGTGCCGCGCTGGTCACCATTGTGCACACGTCGGGGTCAACCTTCCGTCGCGTGGGTGCCGCCATGCTTGTGCGGCCCGATGGCAGCATCGTGAACCCGTTGGCTGGCGGCTGCCCGCAGCGGGCGATCGTCGAACGATCCCTGCAGGTCATGGCGACAGGCGAGTTGGCGTATGCAGCGTTTAACGCCGAGCAGGGTCTGGATGTGCTCCTGGAGGCGGGGTGCGGCGGAGAGCTTGAAGTGGCCATCGAACCGCTTGAGCCGGCAGTACCGGCCTTCGTGGATGCATTGGATGCGCTGCTCGCCTCAAGCCAGGCCTTCCAGATCGTTACCCATTTTCCGGCGTCGCCGGCGGCAGTGTCTCCTTCGCGCAAGTGCACGGCGCTGCAGGCCGATGGCCTGGCTACCACGCGCGACAACGCTCAAAGCGAGCCATGGGAAGGTGGCACCCGGCTTATCGAGACCTTTGATGCGCCAGTGTCGCTCGTCGTCGCTGGCGCGTGTCATGAAGCCGTCGAGTTGGCGACCCTTGCCGCGCGCCTGGGCTGGCAGGGCATCATCGTCGATACATCGCCCGACCGCCTGGCGCAGATGGCGTTGGACTTACCGGGGTGGTGGGCGGTTGAAGCCCGGCCCGAGAACCTCGCGGCTACGGTGCGGCTGGATCGCTCTACCGCCTTGGTAAGCATGACCCACAACCTGGATAGGGATATCGCCTATCTGCGCGCTGGGGCGGCCTTCGGTGCCTTCTATCTCGGCGCCCTCGGTTCACAGCGCCGTGCCCGTACGATCGCCAGTGCCGTGCCTTCCGCCGCGTTGCGCGTGCCCGCCGGTCTCGATATCGGTTCCAACACCAGCCGCGAAATCGGTTTCTCCATCGTCGCCGAAATCATGGCCACGCGGCACAACCGCGATGGCCTCGCCCTCAGCCACACCGGCCGCCCGATCCACTAACACCGCGAACACGGTAGGAGCGCGCTTGCGCACGATAGGGGCTTGCGGCAAGCACCCATCGCGCGCAAGCGCACTCCTACAACATCGCTATCAGGCCGCCATGCCCATGGCAGCCAGGCTGGGGTGCTGGTTGCGTACCGGGCTCATGAGCTCCAACAGGGCGCCCAGGTGCAGGATCGTCGACTCCGCCAGCCAGGGTGCGACCAACTGCACGCCGATCGGAAGACCATCACGACTCGTGCCGAATCGCAGGGTCAGGCCCGGCAACCCCGTGGCGCTGAGCGGAGCGGTGGCATCCATGACATGCAGGGCCGAGACCGTCTGGCCGTCGATGACGAACTCGGTGGCATCGTGGCCGTGTGCTGGTACCGGCGTCACCGGGCAAAGCAGCGCATCATAGCGCTGGAAATACTGGGCGAACCCATCGCGCATTTGCTCGATCTTTTGCTCTGCCAGAACAAAGTCCTCAATCGACGTATCCGGCGTGTCAAAGACGGCCTGCACATGCTTGTAAATCAGGTCCTCGTGTCCGCGCGTGGCCGCCTTGAAGGCGGGCTTGGTTTCCATCGCCTGCAGCTTCCACACGGTTTCCAAAGCGTTGATTTCTTCCAACACAGGAATGCGCACCGGATCGACGGTAAGGCCTGCGCTCTTGAGGGCTTCGGCCGCGGCCTGCACGGTCGCCGCCACATCGCTATCCACCAGGCCAAACCCCGGCTCGACCAGCCAGCCAACGCGCAACGGGCGCCCCAGGGTTGGGCCAACACCCGTATCGAACTGGGGCGGGGCGACGGAGAAACCATCGGCCCCATCTGGCCCAGCCAGTAGCGAATAGGCAAGAGCCACATCGCGGACCGAGCGGGCGATCGGGCCTGCATGCCATAGCCGGCGTGGTACCCGTGGCCAGATGCCCGTCATGGGGATGCGCCCGTGGGTCGGTTTGAACCCAACGACGCCCGTTAGAGCGGCGGGGCCGCGTACAGATATAGTGACGTCGGTGGCGAGGCCGATAGGCGACATGCCTGCCGCCACCGCCGCGGACTCGCCACCGCTGGAGCCGCCCGGTGTACGGTCCCTGTTCCAGGGATTCAACGTTCGGCCCGAAAGCAGGTTGTCGCTTTCGATCCAGTACGAGAACTCCGGTAGGTTCGTCTTCGCAAGGAGGATGGCACCGGCGTGCTTCATGCGGGCCACGCTGGTCGCGTCGCTATGGGGGATGCGACCTTTGAAGATGGGGGAGCCTAGCTGGGTCAAGACGCCAGCGGTGTCGAACGAATCCTTTGCGGTGAAGGGCACGCCGTGCAGCGGCCCCAGATCAACGCCGGCCATGACGGCCGTTTCAGCAGCCTTGGCCGCCTTCATGGCGTCCTCGGCAACGGTAACGATGGCGTTGAGGTGCGGGTTGGCAGCGTCAATACGCTCCAGGTGCGCCTGCATCACTTCGACGGGCGAAACCTCTTTGGTGCGGATCAGGTCGGCGAGCTTTGTCGCGTCCTGGTAAACGAGTCCGGAATTCATGGGATCTCTCAGCGTTGAGGGGGAGGCAACAAGTTCAGGTCGCGCGCCTACCTAACGTTTGTTAGGTAAAACGATACGCCTGGCAATGGGGCGCGTCAACGGGTTTTCCCGCGTGAATTGGCCCTTCTTCCGGCTTTTGAGAGAATGGCTTCGAAAGTTTGATCCGGCCCGGCAAGGGGCTAGTGCCCTGTGCGCGGGCTAAACCAGTGAACCGCCTCGTCCCCAGGCCGGTTCATGTCATCGAGGGTACGGCTCGTGGATAGTCAGGCAGGCAGGAATTCCAAGGACACCATCCTTGAGGCGGCGACGCTGATGGCACAGGCCCATGGGTACGGCGGATTGAATCTTCGCGGCTTGGCGGATGATGTCGGCATCAAGGCAGCAAGCCTTTACCACCATTTCCCAAGCAAGGCGGATCTCGCTACCGCGGTGGCCCGGCGCTATTGGGAAGACGCCGCTGCGGGGCTGAAAGCGATAACGGCGCGATTCACCGATCCCGCAGAGCGCCTGCGCAAGTATCCGGGCACGTTCCGCGCGGCACTCGCCAACGAAAACCGCATGTGCCTGTGCAGCTTCATGACCGCCGAGTTCGATGACCTGCCCGATGTGGTCAAGAAAGAAGTTGAGGTGTTTACCGACGTGAATGTCGCATGGCTAGCCAAGACGCTGGTCGAGGCGGGCATCGTTGGTGCCAAGGATGCGAAGAAACGCGCGCATGCAATCTTCGCCGCGGTGGCCGGCGCGCAGCTCATGGCGCGCGGCCGTAACGACATCAAGCTTTATGACGCGATGATCAAGAACTACCAGACCGCCGGCCTGCTGCCGGAATAAGGTCGCAAACCCGGATAGGAGCGCGCTTGCGCGCGATATGGCTTGCGGCAAGCACCCATCGCGCGCAAGCGCGCTCCTACAGGTATCGTCGTGCGTGTGTATCCAGCCCGTGCGGGTTACGCACGCATCGGCGCGTAGCGTTCCAGCCAGTGCGCATACGATGGCGGGAGCGTCCACGACGGGCGCGGCACGTCCAGCGCCATGGCGGCCTTGTACGGCCAATGCGGATCGGACAGGTGGGCGCGGCCGATCATCACCAGGTCCATCTGGCCATCGGCGACGACGCGGTTGGCGGCGTGCGGATCATCAATGCCCCACGACGATGCGACCGGCATGCCGGCTTCGCGGCGTACACGTTCGGCGATCGGGCCGAGGAACGCGGAGCCCCAGGGGATGTTTGTCTCGGGGATGGTGAAGCCCACGCTGACGTTCAACAGGTCGAGGCCTTCGCCGTGCATCTTGCGCACCAGCTCGATCGATTCGGTGAGCGTTTCCTCGTCGCGGCCGTCGTACTCAAGGACACCAAAGCGAGCCGTCAGTGGCAGGTTCTCCGGCCACACGGCGCGTACCGCCGCGAGCGTTTCCAGAAGGAAACGGCCGCGGTTTTCCGCGTTGCCACCGTAGATATCGTCGCGCTGGTTCGAGTGAGCGGAGAAGAAACTCTGCGCCAGGTAGCCGTGGGCAAAGTGCAACTCCAGCCATTCGAAGCCGGCGGCGCGGGCCCGCTTGGCAGCGGCCACGAAATCCGCCTTCACCCGGGCGATGTCATCCAGGGTCATGGCGCGGGGCACACGCGGCAGGCCGCGGCCATAGGCGAGCGCTGACGGCCCGATGGTTTCCCATGCGCGCGGATCCGCCGCGTCGATGTGGTCATCGCCCTCCCACGGGCGTTCCGCGCTGGCCTTGCGGCCGGCGTGGGCGATCTGGATGCCGGGCACCGCGCCGGATGCCTTGATCGACGAGGCGATACGGGCAAGGCCCTCGACATGCGCGTCGTCCCAAATGCCCAGGCAGGCCGGCGTGATGCGGCCCTCGGGCGAGACACCGGTTGCTTCGACGATCACCAGACCCGCGCCGCCACGCGCAATGGCCGGGTAGTGGATCTGGTGCCAGTCGTTGGTGAAGCCATCCTCGGCGCGGTACTGGCACATGGGCGGGATGGCGATGCGGTTGCGGAGCGTGACGTCCTTCAGGGTGAAGGGGGTGAACAGGGCGGACATTGATGCACCTTGGGCAACAGAATGCACCAAAGATAGGGGGCGAGGTCTATAATAAGAAGCGCTATCAACTAATGGTTGTTATAAGAATTCGTTATGCTAAATCCGGCATGGCTCCGTTCGTTCACCACCCTGGCCGCCGAGGGCACGTTCACCCGCGCCGCGGAGGCGCTTGAGGTGACCCAGGCCGCGGTAAGCCAGCACATCCGCCAGTTGGAAACGCAGCTCGGGCCATTGCTGATCAGGCGACCACGTGGCGTGGAGCTCACCCCGGCGGGGCATGCGTTGCTTGCGTACAGTGAGGAAGTGGCCCGTGCGGGTCGCTGCCTGGCATCGCGCCTGTCCGACGCTGACGCGTTGGATGGTGTCGTATCGATCATTACCCCGGGCAGCGTCGGGCTTTCGACCTATCCGAAGCTGCTCGATATCCAGCGCGAAACGCCGGGCCTCGTGATTCGCCATCGCTTCGCTCCGGAGGAGGACGTGCTTCAGGCCGTGCTTGATAACCGCTTCGACATGGGCATCGTCTCGCGCCGGCCAGATGATGAGCGACTGGCGGTAGAGCGCTTCTGCGAGGAAGCGCTCGAACTGGTCGTTCCGGTAGAGGCCGATGTGAGCGGATGGGACGACCTGCTGCGGCTCGGCTTCATTGACCACCCGGATGGCCAGTCCATGGCCACGCGCCTTCTTGCTCGCCGCTACCCGGGCAAGCGCCTCGGCGAAGTGCCGGTGACCGGCTTTACCAATCAGATCGCCCTTATCCTCGAGCCGGTGGCGCGCGGGCTCGGTTTCAGCGTCCTGCCTCGCCATGCCCGGCGGGCCTTCGCGCGGCAAGAGGCCATCCGTGTGCTCGATGCGGACAGGGCCGTGGTGGAAACGCTCTGGCTTATCCACCGCGCCGAATGGGAGCTGCCACGCCGGGCGCGCCATGTGGTCGACGAACTGCACCTGCGCCTCGCCAAGGACTAATTCGCACGCTGCCACAACGCGTTGCTCGCGGTTGGCCACATTGGCGCCATGGCCTTCACGTACGCCTGCTTGCGAACCGTCTGGCAGCGGCGGAGAGTGATCCCACCGGCAAGGACGGACCGGCTGGGGAGGTGTCATGGACAAGCGTTGCCTTGGGTGGTGCGTGCTGGCGTGTACATCCGTGGTGGTCGCGGGCGATGCGGATGTGCCGGCGCCCCGCACGGTCGCGTCCGTGCTGGAAGAAGCCCGCGGCGCCGCCACGCAGATTATCCGCGACGCTGGGGGCCAATTCGGCATCGGTGCCTTCGTTGCGCGCCAGAACGCGGAGCTGCTCGTGCCGCAGCTTGCCGCCGTTGGCGCAGCGACAGAAGGTGAATCGGTCGGGGAGCTCAACGATGTGCAGCAGTCGTTTCTGAACGGCACGCTCAACGCGGCCGATGACATGCGCCGCAGCGAGCGCTATCCGCGCAAGAAGGCGACCGCCATGCTGGCCCAGGCCGATGCGTTGCTCAGTACGCTCGCGGCGACCTATCGTTTTCCGCGCGTCACGGATTTCAGTCCTCGTTACGTGGTGGCGCCCGCTACCGTGGCGTCGGTGGAGCTGGTCGTTACTGGCCACGCCCTGGATGCCCATGGGCCTGAACTCAACGTGGAAGGCAAGCCCTGCGAGCTGCGCGATACGAGCGCGGAGCAGCTTCGTTTTCATTGCGCCCTGGCGGCGTCCGCCCATGGGCATGCCCTGGCCTACCTGCCGATGACCCTGACAACCTATCCGTCACAGCCGTGGTGGGGGGCGGTGATGGCCTGGTTCCGGCCGGATCCTGTCCCCGTGCATTACACCCTGGCGCTGGCGCTTATACCGCCCACCGTGGGTGGCTTCGATGCCAGCGCACGGGTAAATGCCGGCGATTCCGGTGCAGAGGCCAGCGTTCCGCTTTCAGTGGGCGACGTGGCGTGGGGCGGTACGCGTGACATCGCGTTACCCGATGGTGCGATCTTCGTGACCTTGCACGGCCGCCAGGCGGACGGCCGGGTATTCGAGGACACCAGTAGCGAGGCGGTTGCCCACCCGTGGTATGCGACGACCATCGACCTGAAAACGCGGCGCATGGTGATCCGCGCGCGTGGACTCGATGAGGCGCTGGCCCAGCCTTAGCTCAAGCTCAGGGTGTTTCGGTTTTTGCGGCATGGGTCATCATGACGCCGGGCAGTTTGTGCGCCATATCCAGATGCTCCCGCAGGGTCGGCAGCGTTTTCTCCGCGAATGCCTTCAGTTCCGGATCCTTGCCGCTGGTCGCCTCCCTGGCAAACAACGCCACCGCCTTGCGATGGTCCATGATCATCTTTTGCCCGAACGCCTTATCAAAGGCGTCGCCGGATTTCGCACCGATGGCCTTGCTTGCCGCGTCGTCCTGGGTCGTGACCGACGTGGAAACCTGAAGACCCTTGGTGTCGGCAATGCCCTTCAAATCGGCGTTGGCCTTGGTGTGGTCGGTGACCATCCGCTGGCCGAAAGCCTTTACCGCGTCGGATTTGCCCTCACTCGTGGCCATCTGCCCCAGTGCGATCTCCGCGAGGCCTGCGGCGCTTGCCGCTTTGACGAAGGCGGCATCCGGCGTGGGCGCGCCTTGCGGCGTGTCCTGGGCAAACGCGGCGGTGGAGCACATGGAGGCAAGCATGGCGGCGAGGAAAGCGCGGTACATGGTCATGGCGAACTCCCGCTGATGGGTGCAACCGGGTGTGCCACCGCCGGCATCAACAGGGTGTGCAGCCGCAGGGCAGGGCACCGTCACAATCGCCGGCCATGCATCTTCAAACGCATGTTTTGTTCCACCATCACATTCCTAGGACTACTATCTGCATCGCACGGGCCTTGCGCCCGGTTCCTCACATTTCTGCGAAAGGAAGTTCCATGGCCGTCCACCTGGTTGCCGCGCTCGACGAAAACTTTGCCATCGGCAAGCAGGGCGGGTTGCCCTGGCACCTTCCCGACGACCTGAGTTATTTCAAGACCCTCACCACCGATAAATCCGTGCTGATGGGCCGCAAGACCGCCGAATCCATCGGCCGCGCCCTGCCGAACCGGGTGAACTATGTGCTCTCCCGCAAGGGCGAGGCGCCGTACCCGGGCCAGATTACCGTGCGTTCCATCGCCGAGGCACAGGCCAGCTGCGGCCACACCGGGTTGATGGTGATCGGCGGCGGTGAGGTGTTCCGCGAGGCGCTGCCCTACGCACGCACGCTGTACCTGACCTGGGTCTATGCCGCGGTGGATGGGGCGGACGTGTTCTTCCCCGGCATCGATTTCAAGGAGTGGGCCGAGGTCTCGCGCGTCCACCACAAGGCGGATAAGACGCACGCGCATGCGTTCGACATGGTCGAATACGTCAGGAACGTCTGATGCACGTGATGGCCGGCGTCCTCCTCGATGGCGCCGGACGCATCCTCATTGCCCAGCGCCCGCCCGGCAAGCATCTGGCGGGCATGTGGGAATTCCCGGGCGGCAAGGTCGAGCCCGGCGAGGCCCCGCTGGCTGCGCTGGAGCGCGAGCTGGATGAAGAGCTCGGCATCGCGGTGGATCCGCTCTCGTTCGAGGACCTGATCCGGGTGCCCTGGACCTATGGCGAACGCAGCATGCTGCTGGAAGCCGTGGTGGTACGTGCCTGGACTGGAGAGCCGCAGGCCCTCGATGCGGCCGCGATCGCGTGGCGGCTGCCGTGGGATATCGATCCGGCGACGCTGGCGCCGGCCGACCGGCCCATCCTGGCCGCACTGCGCCTGCCTGAGCACTACCCCATTACCCCCGCCGATGCATCGGTCGCCTACGCATCAACGCTGGTGCGAGCCGCGCTGGCGCGGGGTGAAAGGCTGCTGCAGTGGCGTTTGCCTGGTGTAGCGCCCGGCGAAGCAAGGGCAGGTGCCGAGGGCCTTCTACCGGAGCTTGGCCGGTTCGGTGCGCGACTGCTACTGAGCCGGGATGTCGAAGGCGCTCTAGCGTTGGGGACGGGCGTGCACCTCTCATCGGCTCAGCTTCGCGAGCTGAAGCAGCGTCCCTTGCCGCTGGGTCAGCTGGTCGGCGCGTCGTGCCACGACCCGGACGAGCTGGCGCTCGCCTCGGCGCTGGGTTGCGATTTCGCCACGCTATCGCCTGTGGAGGGTACGGCCAGCCACGCAGGTGCCGCGCCCCTGGGCTGGCCCCGCTTCGCGAAATGGGCCGAGAACGCATCCTTACCCGTTTACGCCCTCGGTGGCCTTGGCCCAGCCGACCTGCCCATGGCGCGCATGCATGCGGCACAAGGCGTCGCCGGCATCACCGGCTTCATGTAACCAGCCTTGATGGAACCTCTCGTGGCGTAATCGGGCTTTCGGGTAAACGGGCTTTGTGTAGGAGCGCGCTTGCGCGCGATGGGGTGCTTGCCGCAAACCCGATCGCGCGCAAGCGCGCTCCTACAGTTATTTTTAGGCCTTGGACTTCAGCCTGGCGACCAGCGCCTTCAGCACCGCCTGCGTTTCCTGGGCGAAGAAGTCATCGATGAAGCCGGGATCGAGCAGGCCGTTCGTGTCGCCCCATACCTCGAGCAGATCGGCGCGGGCGATCGCGCGGGTGCGCAGCATCGCGTGCGGCGGTGATTTCAGAAGTTCGGCGAGCCACTGCACCGAACGCTGCACGACCTGCTCCACGGTCGCCAGTTCGTCGACCAGCCCCAGCGCGTGGGCGGCTTCCGCATCCACCATGGCACCGGCGACCAGCAGCCGTTCCGCGCGGTAAGCGCCGACGATGCGGCGCATGGCGAACTGGATGGGCTCGGGCACGGACAGGCCCACCTGCACTTCGTTCAGGCCGATCTTGTACATGCCGTGCGCCATCACGCGGTAATCCGCGAACAGCGCAAGCACGGCACCACCGGCCGGGCTATGGCCCGTCACGGCGGCGACGACCGGCACCGGCGAGGCGGCGATGGCGCCGCACAGCGCAAAGAAGTCGTTCCAGAAGCCTTCAACGCCGGCGCGATCGAGCTGAAGCAGTGCAGGCACATCGACGCCGGCCGAGAACATGCCCTGGGCGCCCGACAGCACAATGCCGCGTGCACCATTGACGGGTGCCTCCTGAATGGCCGCACGCAGCGCATTCACCAGCGTGGTGTCGAGTGCGTTGACCGGCGGCCGCGCCATCCGGATCTCGTGGATGGCGCCGTGGTGGGGAAGAATATCCAGCATGGGTTTGCCTCGGGTCGGGTTTAGCGGGGCCGGATGTCGGCGTCGGTCCAGGTGTAGCGTACGGCGAAATCGAGTGTGGCGTTGCCGTGGGCCGGTACATCGACCTTGAACTCGAGCACGTCGGCGGTGTTCTTCGAAGGCTTGATCGAGGACGACACCAGCTCCCATGCGCGCCAGCGGGTCGGGCGCTCGCGCACCGTGATCGTGCGCGTGGTGTCGCCGGCATTGGTGAAGGTCAGGCGCGTGCCTTCGTCGATCTGCTTGCCGGCTACGTTGAACGATGTGCGCTCGCGCCTCGCGCGCAGGTCGAAGGCATTGCCCAGGTCGATCGTGGCGTCTTCGTTCTTCGGCGTGTCGCGGAGCGCGCCTTCGGCCAGCAGTTCGGCATTGCCATCGCGATCACTGGTCATCACGCGCACATACCCGGCCGGCAGGCTATCGAACGTCTTGAACTTGAGGCTGGTGTTGATCGGCGTGCCATCGCTGGGCGCGAGGTTCATGTCCGGCTGCACGGTGGGCTCACCGCCGTAGAAGCGCTGCCCGGTTTCGTACGTTGCCAGGCGCTCGCACGCCACGCTGCGGCTGTCGTAAAGCGGGCTCTGCGTGACGCTGCCGTCGGGCAGGTCGATCGGCTTGGGCAGGGTGTAGGTGCGCAGGTCGCCGAGGGTGGAAGGTAGCGGGTTGGTGGCTTCATCGACCGCCATGGCGGCGGGAGCGGGCGCGGCACGGGCCATGAACACACGCGGCTGCGCGGGCGGCGCCTTCGCGCGGCGTGCGTCACCGGCCACCAGTTTCAGTGATACATCCTTCCAGTCACGGCCGCTACGGTTTGCGATGCTCGCATTGGCATCGAACGTCATGGAGCAGGCGCTGCCGGGCGCGAGCGTGGCGACATAGGCGCCGCGCCAGCCAAGGCCGGAGGTGGGGTAATCGAGCTGGGCTGTGCTGTTGCCGGCGGAGCCACCATCGACCCGCACCTGCAAGGTGGAGCCGCGGGCGACGTTATCAACACCGGCAACGCGCAGCGCCGAGTAATCGCGCACGAGGGTGAACTGGCCGGAGGCATCGCGCAGCACCATGGGGTTACCCGCCTGGACCAGGGTGCCAGCGGCAATATCCTGGCCGCCGTTGCCGACGACCCGCACCTGCTGCCCGACCAGGCCGGCCACGGCACCGTCGAAACCCTGGCCAAGCAGCAGTCGCTGCGAAAGCACACGGGTGCCCTTGCCGGGGAAGCGCAGGGTGAGCGCTTCGGCATCGAGGGCGGCGGGAAGGCCGCCGATGGAAAGATCCTGGGTACCGCCTTTCAGATCGAACGCGCGGCGTTCGTGGACCACCGCGTAGCCATCACTGGAGATGGCATCGCCGGTCGTTTGAAACAGCTGGTCGCTGTCGGCGCGGTAGAGGGTAAGGGCGGTGCGCTCATCGGCCGCAAAAGCGGGCAGGGCGACGGTGCAGGCAATAGCCAGTACGAGGGTGCGGCGCATGGGTCTCTCTCCGTGTAGATCGCCGATGGATCATACCGGGAGGAGATGAATGCCATGCGCAATGGTCGTGCCGGCTTTCTGTAGGAGCGCGCTTGCGCGCGATGGGGCCTGCGGCAAGCACCCATCGCGCGCAAGCGCGCTCCTACAAGGGGCGATTCCGTCGCCGCAGGGGGAAATATCAGCCCTTGGCCGCGTCACGAACCGCCTGCGGCAGCGCCACGGGCCGGCCGGTCTTGGTATCGATCCACACCATGGTGACGCTGCCATCCGCGTGGATGCGGGTGGCGTCCTGACTATCGACGATGCGGTGGCCCACGGTCATGGAGCTGCTGCCGATGCGGTTCACGTAAAGCTCGATCTGGATATCGGCCGGCCACTCGATCGGCAGGCGGTAGTTGATCTCGCTGTGTGCCATCACCGGAGCGGCTTCCGGGCTGTACCACGGATCCGGCAGGTTCATGAGCCACTTCAGGCGGGCCTCCTGCAGGTACACCAGATAATTCGCATTGTTGACGTGGTTGTACGCGTCAAGGTCCTGCCAGCGCACGTCCATCGGCGTGATGAAGATAGGGTTCGGCGCGGGCGTCTGGGAAGCTTCGGTGCTCATGCGGTCTTTTTCTTCTTCGCGGCCGGTGCCGCCTTCGTGGTGGCTTTGGTGGTGGTTTTGCTCGCCGCCTTGGCGGGGGCTTTGGGCGGCGCCTTCTTTGCAGCCGGCTTTTCCTTCGCGGCGGGCGCGGTTGCCTTCAAGTGCGGCAGCAGGAACCGCCCGGTGTGCGATGCCTTCGTGTTGGCAACCGTCTCGGGCGTACCGCTGACCAGGATGCGGCCGCCGCCAGCACCACCCTCGGGGCCAAGATCCACCAGCCAGTCGGCGGTCTTGATCACATCGAGGTTGTGCTCGATCACGACCACGGTGTTGCCGTGGTTCACCAGGGTGTGCAGCACCTCGAGCAACTGCTCGATATCGTGGAAGTGCAGGCCAGTGGTCGGCTCATCCAGGATGTACAGCGTGTTGCCCGTATCGCGCTTGGAAAGTTCCTTCGACAGCTTCACGCGCTGCGCTTCGCCGCCGGAGAGCGTCGTGGCGCTCTGGCCAAGCTTGATGTAATCCAGGCCCACCGCGCGCAGGGTTTCCAGCTTGCGGGCGATCACCGGCACGTTCTCGAACAGCTTGAACGCATCTTCCACCGTCATGTCGAGCACATCGGCGATGGTGTGGCCCTTGTACAGCACTTCCAGCGTTTCGCGGTTGTAGCGCTTGCCGTGGCACACATCGCAAGGCACGTACACATCCGGCAGGAAGTGCATTTCCACCTTGATCATGCCATCGCCTTCGCACGCCTCGCAGCGGCCGCCGCGCACGTTGAAGCTGAAGCGGCCGGGCGTGTAACCACGCGAGCGCGCCTCCGGCACCTGCGAGTACAGCTCGCGCAGGGGAGTGAACAGGCCGGTATACGTGGCCGGGTTCGAGCGCGGCGTGCGCCCGATCGGCGACTGGTCGATATCGACCACCTTGTCGAACAGGTTCAGGCCTTCGATGGATTCGTACGGCGCCGGCTGCTCGCTGGCGCCGTTCAATTCCATCGCGGCAATGCGGTAGAACGTATCGTTGACCAGCGTGGACTTGCCCGAGCCGGACACGCCCGTGACGCAGGTAAACGTACCCACGGGGATGCGCAGGTCCACGTCCTTCAGGTTGTTGCCGGTGGCGCCCTTCAGTTCCACCCACTGGCCATCGATCGCCTGGCGGCGCTTTTCGGGCACCTTGATGCCGCGCTCGCCGCTCAGGTACTTGGCGGTGACCGAGGTGGGCGATTTCATCACCTGTTCCAGCGTGCCTTCGCCGACGATGGAGCCGCCGTGCACGCCCGCGCCCGGGCCGATATCGAGCAGGTAATCGGCTGCGCGGATCGCATCCTCGTCGTGCTCGACCACGATCACGGTGTTACCCAGGTCGCGCAGGCGGGTGAGGGTGCCGAGCAGGCGCTCATTATCGCGCTGGTGCAGGCCGATCGAAGGCTCATCCAGCACGTACATGACGCCCACCAGGCCGGCACCGATCTGGCTGGCCAGGCGGATGCGCTGCGCTTCGCCGCCCGAAAGCGAGTCCGCCTGGCGATCGAGCGTGAGGTAGTTGAGGCCCACGTCGTTGAGGAACGTCAGGCGCTCGCGGATTTCCTTGATGATCTTCACCGCGATCTCGCCGCGCCAGCCACTGAGCTTCAGCGTGGCGAAGAAATCGAGCGCGTTGTCGATTGCCAGCCCGGTGATCTGCGGGATGGCTTTGTCGGCGACGAACACGTTGCGCGCAGAAGGATTCAGGCGCTGGCCGCCGCAATCCGGGCACGGATGATCGGCAATGTAGCGCTGCATTTCCTCGCGCACCGCGGCAGATTCGGTTTCGCGGTAGCGGCGTTCGAGGTTGTTGATGATGCCCTCGAACTTGTGCTCGCGTGTGACCTTGCCGCCGCGATCGGTGATGTAGCGGAACGGGATCAGATCCTTGCCCGAACCGTACAGCACGGCATTCTGCTGGGCCTTGCTGAGCTGGCGCCACGGCGTTTCCGGATCGAAACCGTAGTGCTTGCCCAGCGAAATGATCATCTGGAAGTAGTACGCATTGCGGCGATCCCAGCCACGGATGGCGCCGCCCGCGAGGCTGAGCTCGGGGTGGCCCACGACGCGCGCCGGATCGAACACCTGGGTGACGCCCAGGCCATCGCACGTGGGGCAGGCGCCCACGGGTGAGTTGAACGAGAACAGGCGCGGCTCGAGCTCCGGCAGCGAGTAATCGCACATGGGGCAGGAGAAGCGCGACGAGAACAGCTGCTCATCCGCCTTCGCGTCGTCCATGTCCACCAGGATGACGATGCCGTCGCCCAGGCGCAGGGCCGTTTCAAACGACTCAGCAAGGCGCTGCTTGATGTCGTCGCGCGGGCGGAAGCGGTCGATGACAGCTTCGATCGTGTGTTTCTGGCGCAGCGTGAGCGGCGGCACGGCGTCAAGGTCGTACACCTCGCCATCCACACGGGCACGGACGAAACCCTGTGCGCGCAACTGCTCGAACACCTGGACGTGTTCGCCCTTGCGCTCACGAATGACCGGCGCAAGCAGCATCCAGCGCTTGTCGGCATCCAGCGCCAGGGCACTATCCACCATCTGGCTGACGGTTTGCGCTTCGAGCGGGATCCCGTGGTTCGGGCAGCGTGGTGTGCCGACACGCGCGTAAAGCAGGCGCAGGTAGTCGTACACCTCGGTGATCGTACCGACGGTGGAGCGGGGGTTATGGGACGTCGACTTCTGCTCGATCGAGATGGCCGGGGAAAGGCCTTCGATCGTATCCACGTCCGGTTTTTCCATCATCGAGAGGAACTGGCGGGCATAAGCCGACAGCGACTCGACGTAGCGACGCTGGCCTTCGGCGTAGATGGTGTCGAAAGCCAGGGACGATTTACCGGAACCGGACAGCCCCGTAATGACAATGAGCTTGTCACGGGGCAGGTCGAGGTCGATGTTCTTGAGATTGTGCGTGCGGGCGCCGCGGATGCGAATGCTGTCCATGTGCCGACAAAAATGGGGGAAGACGATGACTATACCAAGGGCGTCAAGCCTTCATTTCACATCGACTTTTGACGGTTCAGCACAAGCCTTGTGTCCGGATGGTCGCCACCCGGCTACCATGGCCCGGCCCCCGGGTTTGGGGCCCGTCTTTCCATCGTGAAGAGGACATACCATGCGTAAGTGGACAGGGATCGCTGCCGGCCTCGTGCTGGCGACGTGTGCGGCGGGGCAGGCCATGGCGGCGCCCCCGAGCGAGGCGCAGGTGCGCCAGCTTATGGATGCCGTGGGCATGGGCCGCATGCTCAGCCAGATGAACAGCCAGATGGCCGGGGTGATGGCCAGCGCGCTGCCGTGCGTTCCGGCCAGCTATTGGCAAGGCTTCGTGGATGCCAACGCCACCAACCAGCTGATCGGCCGCATGGTGCCGGTCTACCAGAAGCATTTCACGGCCGAGGATATCGACGGCCTGCTCAAGTTCTACAAATCGCCGCTGGGCCAGAAGGTGATCACCCAGATGCCGGCCACCATGGCCGAGGGCATGCAGGTGGGCAAGCAGTGGGGCCAGGAACGCGGCCAGCAGATGATCAGCCAGCTGCAGAGCCAGGGCACCCTGAACGCCCAGGGCCAGTGCCCGGCCACGGGCGCCGCCGCCAAGCCGGCCACCCCAGCCCCGGCTCCGGCGCCAGCCAAGAAGAAATAACCCGGCGTTGTGCAGGAGCGCGCTTGCGCGCGATCGGGCGCCACGGACGGCGCCATAACTCCAAGGTGTTGATATACTTAACGATTGCTGGGGAGGGGTAAGGCGCCCCCATCGCGCGCAAGCGCGCTCCTACAGGGGGGCGTGGGCCTTGGCAGCCGTACAACCACCTGATTGACCTTGCCTTTTCGGCTCCGCTATAATTCGCGGTTCGTAACACCCGCAACACCCTAAAAAGAACTACATAACCAGTAACAGGAATCCACCATGAGCTACGCAGTCATTAAGACCGGTGGCAAGCAGTACCGCGTGATGCAGGGCGAAGTCCTGCGCGTCGAGCTGCTCCCCGCCGAAGTCGATGCGACCTTCACGTTCGAGGAAGTTCTCCTCGTCGGCGAAGGCGAATCCATCACCGTTGGCGCCCCGCTGGTCGCCGGTGCCACCGTCAGCGCGAAGATCCGCGCCCACGGCCGCGCCGATAAGATCCGCATCATCAAGTTCCGCCGCCGCAAGCACTACAAGCGTCAGCAGGGCCACCGTCAGCATTACACCGAAATCGAGATCACGGGCATCAACGCCTGAGTCGCCGGAGGATATTGAGTCATGGCACATAAAAAAGGCGTAGGTTCCAGCCGTAACGGTCGCGATTCGAACCCGAAGTATCTCGGTGTGAAGATCTATGGCGGCCAGGCTGTGGAAGCCGGCAACATCATCGTTCGTCAGCGTGGCACCAAGTTCCACGCCGGCGTGGGCGTCGGCCTCGGCCGCGACCACACCCTGTTCGCGCTGGTTGATGGCACCGTTGCCTTCAAGACCCGCGGCGATAAGGGTCGCAAGTTCGTCGACGTCGTCCAGGCGTAATTCGCCCCGACGCGATAGCGAAGGCCCCGCCCCACGGCGGGGCTTTTCGTTTGTAAGGCCCCCCGATTCACTGCCCAGGTTCTCCCCATGAAATTCGTCGACGAAGCACAGATTCGAGTCACGGCCGGTAGCGGCGGCAACGGCTGTGCCAGTTTTCGCCGCGAAAAATTCATCCCGTTCGGCGGCCCCGATGGTGGCGACGGCGGCGATGGCGGTTCGGTCTGGCTGGTAGCCGACGAAGGCCTGAACACGCTGGTCGATTTCCGCCACATGCGCCAGTTCAAGGCCCCGCGCGGCCAGAACGGCATGGGCAGCCAGATGTACGGCAAGGGCGGTGAGGACATTTTCATCCGCGTGCCGGTGGGTACCGTTGTCACCAACGTCGATACCGACGAGGTGATTGGCGACCTCACGGCCAACGGCCAGCGCCTGAAGGTGGCCGATGGCGGCCGTGGTGGCCTGGGCAACATCCATTTCAAGAGCTCGGTGAACCGGGCGCCGCGCAAGGCGACCCCGGGCACGCCGGGTGAAGTGCGCGACCTGAAGCTCGAGCTGCGTCTGCTGGCCGATGTGGGCCTGCTGGGCTTCCCGAACTCCGGTAAGAGCACCTTTATCCGCGCGGTGTCGGCCGCTACGCCGCGTGTCGCCGATTACCCGTTCACCACGCTGCACCCGAACCTGGGTGTCGTGCGCATCGGTACCGACCAGAGCTTCGTGATCGCCGATATCCCGGGCATCATCGAAGGTGCCGCGGATGGCGCCGGCCTCGGCATCCAGTTCCTGCGCCACGTCTCGCGCACCAGCCTGCTGCTGCACGTGGTCGATATCCGCCCCATCGATGGTTCCGACCCGGTGGAGCAGGTGCAGGCGATCGAGCGCGAGTTGGCCAACTTCGATACCGAGCTGGTCGATCGCCCGCGCTGGCTGGTCATCAACAAGATGGACGTGTTCGACGACGAGGAAGAACTCGAAGCCACGGCCAACGACATCGTGAACCGCCTCGGCTGGACTGCTCCGTCGTTCCTGGTCTCCGCCGCCGGCCAGCAGGGCACCCGCGAAGTCTGCCTGCAGGTTCAGCAGTTCTTCGATGCCGAGCGCGCCGCCCGCAAGGCTGATACCGAAGCGAGCGACGACGTCCGCATGCGCGGCGAATAAAGCCGTGCTCTTGTAGGAGCGCGCTTGCGCGCGATGGGTGCTTGGCGCATGGCCCCATCGCGCGTAAGCGCGCTCCTGCAAAGAAGCCCGTTTCCCTTGGGTATCGGGCAACAAAAAAGCCGGCTTGCGCCGGCTTTTTCGTGAACAGCGATGTCGCGCAGGCCTTAGGCCAGGTCGCGGATCTTCGCGTTCAGGCGGCTCTTGTGGCGAGCAGCCTTGTTCTTGTGGATCAGGCCGCGGGCGGCGTAGCGATCCATGACCGGCACGGCGACGGCATAAGCGGAGGCAGCGGCTGCCTTATCCTTGGCGTCGATCGCCTTGACGACCTTCTTCAGTGCGGAACGCACCATGGAACGCGCGCTGACGTTGCGCAGCCGGCGCTGCTCCGACTGACGCGCACGCTTCTTCGCGGACTTGATGTTGGCCAAGGTAAAGCTCCAGTGTTCGGTGGGTTTTAAGAAAGACGCCCATTTTGCGGCCAAACTGGGGCTGCGTCAATAGGTTAGCCCCCGCGCGGGAGGCCGGGCGGGCAGGTGCCCCCGGGATTGCCCGGGAAAATCCAGAATGAGGACTGTCCCCCGCCTGCCTGCCTTTGTCAAACTAGCGGTTTACCGGCGGCCCCAGGTACGGATGAAAGCTCCCAGCCTCTTACGCAGCATGCTGTCCTTCAGCAGCATGACCATGGTTTCGCGCGTGCTCGGCCTGGTCCGCGACATGTCCATTGCCCACTCGTTCGGCGCCAACGCGGCTACCGATGCGTTTTTCGTCGCGTTCCGCATTCCGAACTTCATGCGCCGGCTGTTCGCCGAGGGCTCGTTTTCCACAGCTTTCGTGCCGGTGTTCACCGAGGTCAAGGAAACCCGTACCCACGCGGACCTGAAAGACCTGATGGCGCGGACCTCGGGCACCCTCGGCGGGGTGCTCTTGCTGGTCACGGCCATCGGCATCATCTTCGCGCCGCAGGTTACGGCGCTGTTTTCACCCGGCGCGGTCAACGAGCCGGGGAAGTTCGATCTCACGGTGGACTTGCTTCGCCTGACCTTTCCCTTCCTGCTGTTCGTCTCGCTGACCGCCCTGAGCGGCGGGGCGCTGAATAGCTTCCATCGTTTTGGCCTGCCGGCGCTGACGCCGGTGATCCTCAACCTGTGCATGATTGCTGGCGCCCTTTGGCTGGCGCCCATGCTGCACACCCCGATCATGGCCATGGGTTGGGCGATCCTCGTGGCGGGCGTGCTCCAGCTGGCGTTCCAGCTACCCGCGCTGCGCCAACTCGATCTGCTCACCCTGCCGCGTTGGGGTTGGCAGTCGCCGGATGTGCGCCGGATCATGCGCCTGATGGTGCCGACCCTGTTTGGCTCCTCGGTGGCGCAGATCAATCTGCTGCTGGACACGATCATCGCTTCGTTGCTGATTGCCGGTTCGCAGAGCTGGCTCTCCCAGGCCGACCGCTTCCTGGAGCTGCCGCTGGGCGTGTTCGGCGTGGCCCTGGGCACGGTGATCCTTCCGTCGCTTTCCCGGCACCATGTGGCCAGTGACCGGGATGGTTTCTCCCGCGCCCTGGACTGGGGCTTGCGCACCACGCTGTTGATCGCCGTGCCGGCCATGTTCGCCTTGATGATTCTCTCGTTCCCGCTGGTGGCCACGATCTTCCAGAACGGCCGGTTCACGGCGTTCGATACGAAGATGGCCTCGCTTTCGATCACGGCACTCAGCTTTGGCCTGCCGGCCTTCGCCATGGTGAAGGTCGTGCTGCCGGCTTTCTACGCGCGCAAGGACACCCGGACCCCGGTACGGGCCGGCGTGGCCTCGCTGGTGTCGAACATGGTGCTGAACGTGCTGTGCCTGGCCCTGCTGGTCGCCCTGTGGGGTACGCCGGCCCAGAAGGAAGGCTCGTGGCTGCAGGCCATTGCGACCATTCCGGGTCTGCACATGGCCCTGGGTATGGCCAGCGCGATCGCCAGCTACATCAACCTCGGCCTGCTCTGGCGCTGGCTGGGCAAGGCGGGGGTGTATGAGCGCCAGCCGGGCTGGCCCCGCCATATCCTTCGCCTCGCCGTTGCCTGTGCCGTGATGTCCGCCGTGCTGCTGGCTGGCCTGTATGTCTGGCCCGAGTGGAGCGGGGTCGAAAAATGGACGCGGGTAGGGCGCCTGGCCGTGCTGGTTTGCGCCGGAGGCGGCTCGTACGTGGCGGCCTTGTTCGCGATGGGTTTCCGTCCGGGCGAGCTTCGCGCCCGCTAAGCCCCCGCTCTTTGTAGGAGCGTGCTTGCACGCGATCGGGGTTGCCGCCAGTCCCATCGCGTGCAAGCACGCTCCTACAGGGGCTGGGCACGCATTGTGCGGCGCAATGGGGCCGCTATACTGGCCCGATGGCTTTTATTCCGCATCGACCCCAAGGCGGCCGCGCATGACGCTGCGACTCCATCGCGACGTGGATGGCGGCTGCCTCACGCCCCAGGGTAGCGTCGTCGCCATCGGTGCATTCGATGGCCTGCACCTGGGCCACCAGGCCATCCTTGCCCAGGTGCGCCAGCGCGCCGCGGACAAGGGGCTGGCCCCGGCTGTCATCAGCTTTGATCCGCTGCCGCGCGCCTTCTTTTCGAAGGAGCCGGTGCCGCGTTTGTCCGGCGTTCGCGAGAAGGCCGAAGGCATGTCCGCGGCGGGTATGGTTGAACTGCTTTCCCTGCGTTTCGACGAAGCCCTGACGAAGATGTCCGCCGAGGACTTCGTGCGCCAGGTCATCGTCGGTCGGCTCGCCGCCCGCGAGGTGTGGGTGGGTGAGGATTTCCGCTTCGGCCACCGCCGTGGCGGTGACTTTGCCTTGCTCCAGGCCATGGGTGCCGAACTGGGCTTCACGGCCCATGCCGTGGCCCCGGTGCTGGTCGATGGCGAGCGGGTTTCGTCGTCGAAGGTGCGCTCCCTGCTTGCCGAGAGCCGCTTTGCCGATGCCGCCGTGCTGCTGGGCCGTCCCTTCGTGATCGACGGCCACGTGGAGCACGGCAAGCAGCTTGGCCGCGAACTGGGCTACCCCACCGCCAACGTACACCTGCGCGACCGCGTCAGCCCCATCCAGGGCATTTTCGCGGTGCGCATTGGCGTTGGCGACGGCCCGTGCAGCTGGCCCGGCGTGGCTAGCCTGGGCTTTCGCCCCACGGTGAACGAAGTAAGCGAGCCCCTGCTCGAAGCCCATCTGTTCGATTTCTCCGGCGACCTCTACGGCCAGCGCATCGGCGTGGAGTTCGTGCGGAAGTTGCGCGATGAAGAAAAATTCGACGGCCTGGACGCCCTGACCGCACAGATGCGCCAGGACGAACGCGCCGCCCGGCAGGCCCTGGGGATGAACCCCATCCTTGCCGATGCATGACACACCACGGTTGCCAGCGATGACCCAGGATTACAAGAACACCATCAACCTGCCGCAGACGGAATTCCCGATGCGCGGCGACCTGCCCAAGCGCGAGCCGAACTGGCTTGCTGGCTGGGAGCGTGTCGGCCGGTACCAGCAGATCCAGGAAAAGACCGCCGGGCGCGACAAGGTGTTCGTGCTGCATGACGGCCCGCCGTATGCGAATGGCGCGATCCACCTTGGCCACGCCGTGAACAAGGTGCTGAAGGATGTCATCGTCAAATCCAAGCTGATTGCTGGCTACCGCGCACCGTACGTGCCGGGCTGGGATTGCCATGGCCTGCCGATCGAAATCGCCATCGAGAAGAAGTTCGGCAAGGCGGGCGACAAGCTCGACGCTGCCGCCTTCCGTCAGAAGTGCCGCGAATACGCCCTGGCACAGATCGACCTGCAACGTACCGACTTCAAGCGCCTTGGCGTGCTGGGTGATTGGGAGCGGCCGTACCGCACGCTCGATTTCACCTACGAAGCCGACATGATCCGCGCGCTCGCGCGCATCGTCGATAACGGCCACGTCGTGCGCGGCGCCAAGCCGGTGTACTGGTGCTTCGATTGCGGCTCGGCCCTGGCCGAAGCCGAGATCGAGTACGCCGACAAGACCTCGCCGGCGGTGGACGTGGCGTACGACGCCGTGTACCCGAAGGAAATGGGCGCCGAGTTCGGTGTCGAAGTCGGCGACGCTATCGTCGCCGTGCCGATCTGGACCACCACCCCGTGGACGCTGCCGTCCAGCCAGGCGGTGTCCCTGGGCGGCGAAATCGAATACGCGCTCGTCGAGGGCCCTGCCCGTGATCGCAAGCGCGTGTTGCTCGTCGTCGCTTCCGCACTTGCTGAAAAGGCGCTCGCACGCTACGGCGTGGAGGGCGTGACCGTGCTCGGCCGCAAGCAGGGCGCCGCACTGGAAAACCAGCAGCTCAAGCATCCGTTCTACGACAAGCACGTGCCCATCATCCTCGGCGACCACGTGTCGGACGAGGACGGTACCGGTGCCGTGCACACCGCGCCTGATCACGGCGCGGAAGACTTTGCCGTGGGCCAGCAGTACGGCATCGGTACGCTGAATTACGTGGACGGCCGTGGCGTGTACCGCAGCGATCTGCCGCTGGCGGGCGATGTCACGTTTGCCGGCATGCACATCTGGAAGGGCAACGACGCCATCGTCGACCTGCTGCGTTCGCGCGGCGTGCTGCTCGCGTTCGCCAAGCTTACCCACAGCTACCCGCATTGCTGGCGCCACAAGACCCCGGTGATCTACCGCGCCACACCGCAGTGGTTCATCGGCATGGAAACGGCCGGGCTGCGCGAGACCGCGCTGACCTCGATCAAGTCCGTGCGCTGGGTGCCGGGCTGGGGCGAAGAACGTATCCGTGGCATGGTCGAAGGCCGCCCTGACTGGTGCATCTCGCGCCAGCGCACCTGGGGCGTGCCCATCACGCTGTTCGTCGACAAGAACACGCACGAGCCGCACCCGGATTCCGTCGCACTGATGGAAAAGGTGGCGCAGAAGGTCGCCCACGAAGGCATCGATAGCTGGTTCACGCTCGATCCGCGCGAGCTAATCGGCGATGACGCCGACAAGTACGAGAAGGTGACCGACGTCCTCGACGTGTGGTTCGATTCCGGCGTGAGCCACTTCGCGGTCGTGGGCCAGCGCCCCGAGCTGCAGGCCGGCGGTGCCAGCGAATACAAGGTGATGTACCTGGAAGGCTCCGACCAGCACCGCGGCTGGTTCCAGTCGTCGCTGCTCACCTCGGCCGCCATCCACGGTCGCGCGCCGTACGACCATGTGCTCACCCACGGTTTCACCGTGGATGCGCAGGGCCGCAAGATGTCCAAGTCGTTGGGCAACGGTATCGAGCCGCAGGACATCATGAAGACGCTGGGTGCGGACATCCTGCGCCTGTGGATCTGCTCCACCGATTACCGCAACGAGATGTCGCTGTCGGACGAGATCCTGAAGCGCGTGGCGGATACGTACCGCCGTATCCGCAACACGGCGCGCTTCCTGCTCGGCAACCTGGATGGCTTCGACCCGGACAAGCACCTGCTGGCCACCGATGCGTGCCTGCCACTTGACCAGTGGGCCGTGCAGCAGGCTGCCGATACGCAGGCGGCGATCGTTGCCGCGTACGAGCGCTACGACTTCCCGGAGATCGTCCAGCGCGTGCAGAACTTCTGCACCAACGAGCTGGGTGCGCTGTACCTGGATGTCACCAAGGACCGCCTGTACACCATGCCGACGGAAAGCCGCGGCCGCCGCAGCGCGCAGAGCGCGATGTACCGCATCGCCGAGGCCATGGTGCGCTGGATCGCTCCGATGCTGAGCTTCACCGCGGAGGAGATCTGGCAGCACATGCCGGGCGCGCGCAGCGAATCGGTGCTGTTCGAGACCTTCTACGAAGGCCTCGAAGTGCGCCAGGATGCCGAGACCCGCGCGTGGTGGGGCAAGCTCCTCGCCATCCGTGAGACCGCCTCGCGGGTACTCGAGGGTATGCGCAAGGCAGGCCAGATCGGCGCCTCGCTCGATGCCACGATCACGCTGCACGCCGACCTCGCGACGCAGTCCGCGCTGGCCGAGTCGGCTGAGGAACTGCGCTTCTTCTTCATCACCTCGGATGTGGCCCTGGCCCCGCTCGATGGCCGCCCTGCAACGGCGGAGAAGGTGGAGCTGGAAGAGGGTGAGGTGTATGTCTCGTCCGCCGTTACCGATTGGGCCAAGTGCATCCGTTGCTGGCAGCACCGCGCCGACGTGGGCCATGACCCTGCCCACCCGGAGATCTGCGGCCGCTGCGTGGAAAACGTGGCCGGCCCGGGCGAAGACCGCCGCTGGTTCTAAGCCTCAAACCCTGTAGGAGCGCGCTTGCGCGCGATGGGTGCTAGTCGCACGCCCCATCGCGCGTTTACCCCCTCTTCGGGGGCAAGCGCGCCCCAACAGGAGCAGACCCTCTATTAACTGGTTTCCTGCATGACTAACCGCCCCCGCCCCAACGCTTTGGCCTGGCTCTGGCTCACCCTTGGCCTGATCGTGGCCGACCAGCTGACCAAGTGGTGGGCGCTGGTGGCCCTGCAGCCCGCCGAGACGCCACATCCGGTGATCCCGGGGTTCCTGTACTGGACCCTTACCTTCAATACCGGCGCCGCGTTCAGTTTCCTGGCCGATAGTGCGGGCTGGCAGCGCTGGTTCTTCGCCTTGCTGGCGGTGGGTATCAGCGCCATCCTGGCCACGTGGCTTTCCCGCACCCCGCGCCGCGATTGGCGTACCGCCGTTCCCCTGGCCATGATCATTGCCGGCGCGCTGGGCAATCTCATCGATCGCGTACACGCGGCCAAGGTGACCGATTTCATCCAGGTGTTCCTGGGCAGCTACCCGTTCCCCGTATTCAATGTGGCCGACTGCGCCATCAGCGTCGGCGCCTTCGGGCTCATCGTGTTCAGCTTGTTCACGCCCACCCCGAAGAAAGCCTGACCCGGGCCGTGCGATAATCAGCGCTATCCCCACCAGTGGCCTCCGGGCCGCCACGAGGCCCAATTTGGACATCCTCCTCGCCAATCCCCGCGGCTTCTGCGCCGGCGTCGATCGCGCCATCGCGATTGTGGAGCGCGCGCTCGAGTCGTACGGTGCGCCCATCTACGTCCGCCACGAAGTAGTGCACAACCGGTACGTCGTCGAGCGCCTGCGCGCAGATGGCGCCGTGTTCGTGGAAGAGCTCGACGAGGTGCCGGATAACTCCACCGTCATCTTCAGCGCCCACGGCGTGCCGAAGGCAGTGCGCGAGGAAGCCGATCGCCGTGGCCTGCGCGTTTTCGACGCCACGTGCCCGCTGGTGACCAAGGTGCACATGGAGGTGGCCCGCCTGGGCCGTGCCGGTCACGATGTGATCCTGATCGGCCATGCCGGCCACCCTGAGGTGGAAGGCACCATGGGCCAGTGGAACCGTGCGAACGCCGGCAACATCTACCTGGTGGAATCGGTGGAGGATGTTGAGGAGCTGGTGCCGGTTCAGCCGGACAAGCTGGCCTTCGTCACCCAGACCACGCTCTCGGTGGATGACACCATCGCCATTATCAAAGCCCTGCGCGCCAAGTTCCTGTCCATCGAGGGCCCGCGCAAGGACGACATCTGCTACGCCACGCAGAACCGCCAGGATGCCGTGCGCCGCCTGGCCGATGCGGTCGACCTGGTGCTGGTGGTCGGCTCGGTCAACAGCTCGAACTCCAACCGCCTGCGCGAGCTGGCGGAAAAGCAGGGCGTGCCGTCCTACCTGATCGATGGTGCCGAGCATATCGAGCAGGCCTGGATCGAAGGCAAGGCCCGTATCGGCGTCACGGCGGGCGCATCGGCCCCTGAGAAGCTCGTGAAGGAAGTGATCGCCCGCCTGCAGTCGTGGGGCGCGGGCTCCGTGCAGGAGCTGGACGGCGAAGCCGAGAGCATCACCTTCGCCTTGCCCAAAGAACTGCGCCTGGCGTCCTGAGGTCTTGCACAGGGGGCTAAGGTCCCCTAGAATTCCGCGTCTCGCCGGAATAGCTCAGTTGGTAGAGCGCGTCATTCGTAATGATGAGGTCGTAGGTTCGATTCCTATTTCCGGCACCACTTTGCTTCCCCGATTGCCCGGCGCGGTCGCGGAAGACACGAAGAAACCCGCTCACGCGGGTTTTTTTTTGCCTGCCGCGCAGGTCCTGCGCAGGTCTGGTGTAGGAGCGCGCTCGCGCGCGATCCCGACGCAGCCGGCTCACGCCGCCATGCGCGGCCCTTCGGCCAGATACCGCAGCCCTATCGACAGCGCCATGTCGTAGCCCGCCGCGGCATTACCAGGCACCACCACGCTTACCAGCGCCGGATGCCCAGGGGCAAGCGCGGACGCATCGCCTTCACGGCTATCGTCGTGGATCTCGATATAAGGCACGCTCAGTGCGGAAAGCGCCTCGCGCAGACCAGCGATATCGCACGGGGGCACCGTATCCGCATCCACGTCGAGCAGGATCAGCTCCGCGTCGTTGCCGCCGCGCAGGCAGCACCCCAGCTCATGGAAATCCCCGCACGGCCGCCAGCGCAGATCGATGCCGGCCGATTGCGCGCGGTCCCACAGCCGGCACATGGCCGCATCGGCCAGTGGGGCAGCCATCCCGTTCCCACGTGGGCCGGTGATCACCAGGATCGACATAGGTAGATATTCCCTAAGGAAGGTGGCGCCAGTATCTTCGCCGCTAACGTAAAAACGCTGCCCGATAAGGGCGCTTTCCGGGTAACGCTTGCGTAAAACCTTGCCTGGCGTACCGGTCATCCATGGGTGGGATAGGCATGCAAGCAACACAGGACATTGCGATTGAAACGGCGCGGCTGCGCCTGGACCGGTTGCAGCCGGCCGATGCCCCGCAACTGTTCGCCTACCGCGGCGACGATGCGGTGGCCCGTTACCAGGGCTGGAAGCCGACAAGCCTTAGTGATGCGGAAGCGTTTATCGAAGAGCAGTGGGCCCTGCCGTTCGGCACGAAAGACTCGTGGTGCCAGCTTGCCGTGCGCGACCGGGCGCAGGGCGAACTCGTGGGTGACTTGGGCATCCATTTTCCTGTGTCCACCAGTGATGCCATCGAGTTCGGTATCTCACTGCGGCCAGATCGGCAGGGCAACGGGTACGCGCGCGAAGCCATGGCGGCGATGCTCGATCTTGCATTTGGGAAGTGGGGTTACCGGCGCACTGTGGGCTCCGTCGATCCCCGCAATGTGGCCAGCATCGCGCTCTTGCGGTCGCTGGGATTCCGCCAAGAGGCCCACCATGTGGAGAGTTATTTCTTCCGGGGGGAATGGGTGGATGATGTTATCTACGCCATGCTCGAGCGCGAATGGCGGCAGCAGGCTGAACGCTAAGCTGGTTTTTGCCTTAAACGCGCATGGCGTCGCCTGCCTGAAACACGGCAGCTTCATGAGGCAGCGGCGATAACGGGGGCTTCCCCGGCAAGGACGGGCAGCCTCCCGGTGCAGCCGCTACCCGCATGGAACCGCCATGGATCAACCAGTGCACCACTACAGGGGCTACGAGATTCTTTGCAGCCAGACGGGCTATACCGTGATGAAAGGCGGGGCCGAGATATTGAATGTCGGCGCAGCGGATGCAAATCCCTCCGTCACGACATCGCCATCCATGGAGCGCCTGCTCATTCACGCCAGGCGCAAAATCGATCAGCTGATCGCTGAGGCCCCGCCTGAGTCAGGCGGCGCTGGATAAACGCGCCATGGTGGCTGCGCTGGGCGGGGCCAGGTGGGCGAGCGCGGCTGCGGGGAGATAGCGCCATTCGGCCAGTCGCCGAGGCAGCCTGGCAGTGGGCTGGCCTTCGCGCAGGCTTTGCACCGCCTCATCGGCGGAATCGAAGCGTCCCAGCTCCTCATCGGCGCGTAGCGCGCGCCAACGGTGGCCGTGGCTGACGATGCGGAAGAGCGCGTCTGGGGCGGCGTGGATGTATTGCGCAAGCACGGTACGGCTCCTTCGTTGCCTGGGTATTGTCTCTAGCCCATCGTGACGGTCTGGTTATCCCTAGGCTACGCTGAGATTTCGGCGCTCCCACACACCGCTTGTCGGCGAAAGCCTGCCGCTCGTCGTCCGTACCCTTGGCTCACGAGGTGAGCCGGGTTAGGTTCTGCTCGCCGTCATCTGGCTTTTGGGGGAAAACGTGGATTCCATTGACTCGCGCCGCGGTATGCGCGGCTTCACGCTTATCGAGCTCATGGTCGTCGTGGCCATTATTGCGATCCTGGCGGCGATCGCGATGCCGATCTATCGCGATTACCTTATCCGCACGCGCGCCAGTGAGGCGCAGGGCCTGATGTCGAGCACCCGCACGACGCTTGAGCAGTATTACCAGGACAACCGGAACTATGGTGCGGGAAATGATGGCGCCGCCTGCGGCCCGGCCATGCCGGTATCGAGCGAATTTACCTACACGTGCACGATTAGCACGGTGAATAGCGCAAAGGGCGGCGGCTTCACACTTACGGGAACCGCTAAGACGACGTCGGTTGCGAAGGGATTTGTTTACACCCTTACCCAGGCCAACGTGCGCGGCACCACCGGCACACCGCCGAGTTGGACCACGCCGACTGCGGCGTGCTGGTCCATCCGCAAGGACGGTAGCTGCTCATGAGGCGCGCCCGTGGCGGCTTTTCGCTCATCGAGCTGATGGTCGTGGTGGCCATCATCGCAGTTACGCTGGTGTTTACCGCGCCTTCGTTCCGCGCATGGCTGAACGACTCGCGTATTCGGTCCGCCACAGAGTCCATTCAGAATGGCTTGCGTGTCGCACGAAATGAGGCTTCGCAGCGGGGCAACAACGTACGCCTTGAGCTGACCTCGGCAACCACGGGTTCGTGGCAGGTGTGCCAGCTCGATCCTTCGGACACCACCTGTGGTGGTGCGAAGAGCCCCGTGTTCGATTCACGCGCAGGCACTGAGACGGGACTTACCGTCGCCGCATCCACGGATACGGCTAAGCAGGCGGCCGGCACATTGAGTACGGCGCTCACCGGCGGCGTTCCCGCAGGCATTACCTACAACGCGCTCGGGCGACCGTCCAGTTTCGGTGCCGATTCGGTCGGTCGCATCGATATATATGGCAGCGCGCTGTCGGGGCGCCGCCTCGTCGTGCTCGTGTCGGCGGGCGGCATGGTCCGTGTATGCGATCCCACCACCACGCTCGCGTCGACGGACGCCCAGTCGTGTGGCACGAACTGACGAGGTACTTATGGCAACGCATCCCATTCATCTTCGCCAGCAGCGCGGTTTCGTTCTGATCGATGCGTTGATCGCCGTGCTTATTTTCACGTTTGGCATCCTGGCTATCCTTGCATTGCAGGCAGGCGCAACGAAATTGGGGGGCGACGCGAAGTATCGCGTCGATGCGGCCCTATTGGCGAATCGGTTTATATCGAGTATGTGGACGGCGGATTCCTCCGTGTTGGCCTCGGACTACGTGACTGACGGCAGCGCCTATAAAGCCTGGGTGGCGGATTCGGTGGATTGCGCTACCGCCAAGTTGACGACGGGATGCTTGCCCGGCGTAACGACTGCTAACAAGCCCACCGTGACGATCGATGCCAACAACTTGGTGACCGTCACGATGTTCTGGCAGGCGCCGCAGGAAAGCGCCGCCCATACGTACATCACCATCACCCAGATTCAGTGAGCGCGCGCATGAAACGCATTTTCCTTCGCGATAGTGACCGCGCCACTTCTGGTTTCTCACTCATCGAGCTCATGGTGGGCACCCTGATCGCTGTGATCTGCACCATCGGCGTGATGACGGCGTTTGCCGCTTACGAAGGTCAGAAACGTACCACCACTAATGGCAGTGACGCGCAACAGAATGGCAGCTATTCCGCCTTCATGCTGGAGCGAGAACTGCGTACCGCTGGATCGGATATCGTCCAAGGCAAGAACTACGGATTGTGGGGCTGTACCGTGCAGGCGTGGTCGAACACGACAAAGCGGCTACCTCTAGCTGCCAAACTGTCCGCACCGTTCGATAACTGGCCTCTGGCGACTCATGTGGTTCCTGTCCTCATTGCAGCGGGAGCGGGCAGTGCCGCCGATACGATTGGCATTGTGCGTGGCAATGCCATTGCTCGCACGTTCCGCACAAATCTTGTCTCGACCACCAGTACAACCGTAACGGTCGACAATGGCATGGCCATGTTCAGCAATGAGTACATCATGGTTTCCGACAAGACGTCGGGCAAGTGCTCTCTCGGTCGGATCGCATCGATTGATGGCGCAGGCACCACCTTCACGTTCGACACCACGGGCAGCTCATCCGTGGGCTTCAACGGTCTCTACAGTGGCGCGGCATATGTGTTCGACCTTGGTGTCGATCCGTCCATAAGTTTGTTCGGCGTGAACCAGACCAACAATTCCCTGGTGACCTACGACCTCATGCAGGAGGGGGCTGCAGCCGGAACGACAATCCCACCGATTTCGGTGGCCGATAACGTCGTGCAGATGAAAGCCCTATATGGTGTCAGTGCTACCGTTAACGATCTGCCGATTTCGTCGTGGGTAAAGCCGACGGGAGCGACATGGGCCATCGACAAACTGATGCCGGACACGGATACCGCCGATGCGCTGAATGCGCGTGGACAGATTCGTGCGATACGTGTAGCGATCGTGGTGCGTAGCCGCCAGGTCGAACGTGCACCGGCATCATCTGCAACGACCGCGGGCAACGCGTCCTACATAGGGTACAGCGGCCCGGCGACAATCACCCTGTTTGGCGATCTTGATACATCACTCCAGTACACCGTGACTACCGACACAGCGTATCGCTACAAGGTGTACGACTTCGTGGTGCCCGTGCGCAACAACTTGATCACCAAATTCTTCTGAGGCCCAGCATGAGCCATTCTCATTGTCACTCGCTGCATGCCTCGCGTCGCCAGGGCGGCGTGGTCGCGACGCTTATCGCCGTCGTGGTACTGGTCGCTACGCTGCTTGCCGCGATGGCGCTGCTTAAATCGGTCGATACCGCCAACAACGTAGCCGGCAGCATGGCTTTTCGCCAGAGCGCGTTCCAGGAGGCAGAACGTGCGTACACGGATATTCGTACGAATCTCGATACGTACTTCGCGCCACCGGTAAGCGATACCGATGCACCGGCGAAGGGCTACTACGCGTCCCTGCAGGCGCACACGTCCACGGTGCGACCGGAGATTCCGGATGTGCTGCTGAACAAGACATCCGGAAAGATCGTGGTGATGGCTGATGTGGCCGGAGCGAATACGCAGAACCACGTGGCCTACATTGTGGAGCGCCTTTGCCCAGCCGCTGGCGCCGCCACCCAGAACACGTGCATCGTTCCGGGTACTGCCATCAGTGGCGGCACGAGTTCCAATCTCACAACTGACCCAGGGATCCCGTTCAACACCACGGGTTCGGCTGCCGCATTTCGGCTTACCGTGCGCGTGGATGGGCCCCGCAATGCGGTCGCTTACGTGCAGACCATCATTCGCTGATTGCTGACGACACGGATACCTTCATGACCATCGCAAGCAAGGCCCTGCTGAGGTCCGCCATCGTCGCATCGCTCGTGGCAGCCGCCATGACACCGATCGGCTTATCGGCGCAGACCCTTTCCGACCTGCCCTTGTACAGTGCATCCAGTGTGCCGGCCAACCTGATGCTGGCGCTGTCGGTGGAATTCCCGACGGGTACGGTTGCTGCCTACAAGGACGCCAACGGTTTCTCACCGAGCAATACCTACCTAGGCTATTTCGATCCGCTGAAGTGCTACTCGTATAACGGCACTTATTTCTCACCGGCCGAAAAGATCGCAACGACTTCGACAAGTTGCACATCAGGCAACTGGAGCGGCAACTTGCTGAACTGGGCCACGATGACGGCCCTGGACGAGTTTCGCAAGACGCTCACAGGGGGTACGCGTGATAGCGGCGAAACGGCTGCCCTGACCGTGCTCGTGCGTTCAAACCTGAATGACCAGAGCAACGCTACCAACTTTCCTAACAAGACAGTGAACTTTAGTACTGCCTTCCCCGCGTCGTCGGTTGTCGGTATTACGGCATTCGCATCGGCAAGTGCGCTGTATTTCCGCTCATCGGGGTTGAACTACACATTCCAGGTCTCCAACAAAAGCGACTATTCCGCGAACGTCATGACCTTCAATGCGAAGGTGCAGGCCTGCGCTGCGGGTCTACTCGAGGATAACTGCACCGCGTACGGAAGCAATTTCAAGCCGGAGGGCCTGATCCAGCAGAACTACAAGCGAATCCGCGTCGGTGCGGTGGCTTACGGCGCCAAGCAAGGCGACGCCAACCCAAACGGCGCGGTTCGCGCGCTCCTGCGCGACAATGGCCCTACGACGTATAACGGCAACGCGGCGCGACAGGCCAATCCGTATGCGGAATGGAGTGCGACCGATGGCACGCTGTTCGCTAATCCGGCGGCGAACGATGCGGGCGCCTATGGCGCCGTCGCTCCCGACGGTACCGCCTTCACAAAAAGCGGTGTCATTAATTACCTGAATTCCTTCGGTCAGAACGGCTACGAGAAGTACGATACGATCTCGGAACTTTATTGGTCGGCGTTAGCGTACCTGATGCGCCAGCCGTTAAATGCCTCGTACACGAGTAGTTATACGGCTTCCAATACGCTGGATACGTCGTTCCCGGTCTTCAAGGGACTGAAGAACGACAAGAGCGATTCCAACGATCCGATGCAGTACAAGTGCGCTGCGAACGCCATTGTGGTGATCGGCGACGCACATACGCATTGCGACCAGCGCCTGCCCAGTGCCGTAGGCCCCGGTAACCCTGGCGGCAACACCTATTGCCAGAATCAGAGCCCAGGCGCGATTCAGGGGGGGGTGGATGCGAGCACGTGGACAACGAAGCTAGGCGCGTTACCGATGGTCGAGGCCGACGGAAATGGTGGCACGGCCTCAGCGACGTTTTCTGCGACGAAGTTTAGTGGCAAGACCCTCGGAAGCCAGGTGCAGAATCCGAGCAACCGTGCGACGTGGTTTATCGCTGGTCTGGCCTACTACGCGCATGTGAATGACATTCGTGGCGACCTTGACGGCAAGCAGACCGTCGACACGTACGTAGTGGACGTGATGGAGCCGGGTGACTACGACGGCACGAGTTCGCACCCAACCTACAGCACGAAATCCGACCTGGATAAGGGGCCCAACCAGTATTGGCTCGCGGCCAAGTATGGCGGCTTCACCGATGCAAAGGGTGATGGAGTGCCTTCGTCCTTCCTGTCGTGGCACACCAATACATCGACAGCGGCGGGCGGTGACCTGCGGCCTGACAACTACTTTGTCGGTAATCGTCCGGACCTCATTGCGTCGGGTCTGGCCAGCATCTTTGCCAACGTTGCAACGACCGCTTCGTTGAGCGCGTCCGGGCCGAGCGTCTCTGCTACCCGGGTGCTCACGGAGGTCGCGGCATCCGCGGCACCCTACAAATCGCCGGTTGCTGGATTTCCGATCTACACCACCTCGTACTTCCCCGGCGGATGGAGCGGTGAGGTAAATGGCTTCGTTGCCAAGGCGGCGCTAGGGGCCGATGTCACGGCGGCCACCGGCGCGAATACCTGGAGCGCGCAGCTCAAGCTCGATACGCTAGGCGCCTACGTGTCCACCGTTCCCGCTGTGGTGGGCTGGCGTGACCTGCGGCGTATCCTGACGTACAAAGCAGGTACCGGCGGGGTGCCATTCGAGTGGGCTTCGCTGTCATCGGGTCAGCAGAGTGCGCTGGGTTCGGAATCCTTACTTAATTGGGTGCGCGGTGATCGCAGTAAGGAGGGCGCTTCCTTCCGGATCCGCAATCATTTGCTCGGCGATATCGTCAACTCGCAAGCGAGCCTCGTACAGAACGCGCTCTCCCCGAACTACAACGATGCATACAACCCTGGCTATTCCGCATTCGCTACGACGGTCGCCAACCGCGTACCTGTGGTATATGTCGGCGCCAACGACGGCATGCTCCATGCCTTCAAGGCGGATTTCTCGGCCAGCACGAATACGCTGAACGGTGGTGGCGCCGAATTGTTCGCCTACGTCCCGAGCTTTGTATTCAACGGTCCGAACAATACGCCGCTAGTGGATGGCCTTGCAGCGAACGCCAACCTCAAGGGCGCAACGACTAACGCTTTCATCCATCATTTCTATGTCGACCAGACCCCTCAGGTGGCCGATGTCGACTTCAATCGCGCGGGAACGTCCAGCCAACCTGGTACATATGACTGGCGAACGCTGCTCGTCGGAGGTATGGGCAAGGGCGGCAAGGGCATCTATGCCCTGGATGTCAGCTCGGTGCCTGCTGATCTGGGCACGGCAGCATCTGCGACGTTTGAATCAGACCTGCAGAACAAGGTCCTTTGGGAGTTCACGGATTCCCACATGGGATATTCGTTCTCGAGACCGCTTATCGCCAAGACCCGGCAATATGGTTGGGTGGTGCTGCTGACCTCCGGTTACAACAACGATGACGGCAAGGGATACCTCTATGTCATCAATGCGAAGACGGGCGCCTTGCTGACCACGATCAAGACCACGATCGGTTCGACCAGCAAGCCCATCGGACTTTCGCGACCATCCGGTTACGTGCAAAACACGTCGGACAATACCGTCGACCAGGTATATGCGGGTGACCTACAGGGTAACGTCTGGCGGTTCGATCTCACGGCCACTACGGGTGGCTATCCCAGCCCGGTGATTATCGCCACGCTGAAGGATCCCGCCGGCGTGCCGCAGCCGATTACTACGGCACCTCGGATCGAGCTCGATTTCGATACCGCCGGGCTGAGCACGCGCCGTTGGGTGTTTGTGGGTACCGGCAAGTTCCTGGATACCAGCGACCTAACCGACACGCAGCAGCAGACCATGTACGCCTTGCGCGACGGCACGGGCACGACGCCTGCAGTGGTCAGTACGCCGATAACGCGTACCGACCTCAAGAAGAACAACCTTATTGACGATCTTGGCATCCAGGATACGGACGCTGGCTGGTACTACGACCTCACCGGTGTGGCGCCGAACACGGGCGGTGCGACGGAGCGCATCGTGGTCGATCCGGATGCGGTCGCGGGTATTTTTTCCATCAACTGGGGCACGCTGATTCCGACCGCTGACCCGTGCTCACTCAGCGGCGCTGTTTATTCGGCGGCCTATGGTTCCGGCAAGAGCAATCTGCTTACCGCAGACGGGAAGGCGACGCCTTACCTCACCACAAACAGCGCCATCACCAATCTGCAGATGGTGCAGCTTCCGGGTACGGGCAAGTTTGTCCTGCTGTATGGGCAGACGGGCCAGGCGCCGCAGGTGGCCAACATGCTCCAGCCTGGTAACTCGGGCCGCCTGCTGCGTACCAACTGGCGAGAGATTCTGAATTAATCAGCCCCCTTCCCACCCGTTGACCCGGGTGGGAAGGCCCGGTAGAATGCGCGGCTCGATGGGCGGTTAGCTCAGCGGTAGAGCACTGCCTTCACACGGCAGGTGTCACAAGTTCGATCCTTGTACCGCCCACCATCGATTTCGAAACCCGGCCTAGCGCCGGGTTTTTTTTGCCCGCCGGCCAGCGTAAGCATCCGGCAAGCGTCCCGGCCTAGAATCGGCGGACGCACGCCCAGGACACCGCCATGCACGAAGCCCTTACCGAGCTCCACCTGATCACCCTGACACCGTGGAAGATCATTGGCCTGATCGGCACCTTGCTGTTCACGGCGCGCTGGTTCGTCCAGTTCTACGCCACCAGGAAGAACAAGCGGGTCACGGTGCCCATGTCCTTCTGGTACCTGTCGGTAAGCGGCAGCGTGCTGACCCTGGCCTACTTCATCTGGGGCAAGAACGATTCGGTCGGCATCATCCAGACCGCGTTTCCCATGCTGGTCTCGTTCTACAACGTGTTCGCACACCTGAAGAACAAGGACCCGAAGGAAACCGTGAAGCCGGGCGGCCCGGAAGATAGCTAATGTATAAGACGCGAGCTGCTCTCAGGCTTTGCAGCTAGCAATGCTCAACTGCCCGGTAATGCGGAATTCGCGGTTCTCAATGTCGCTGATACGGAAGTTCTGCTTTTTGAGCAGAACTCTGAAGTCGTAAGATGCGGTCGAGCCCTTGAAAATCCCCACGAGGCCGCGAGGCCGGGAATAGTGGAACAGGTAATTGGGCGCGGCGTCGAACACAAGCCAGACGTCATCATGCAGGGCGGTCACTACTTTCGGTCGAAACGGTAGTGCGATCGCTGCGGCTTCGGTCGTGTCGTTACACGCCCGGGGAAAGGCGAAAGAAAAAGTCTTCCCGTCCGTCAGGCATGTCTGATCGCGTGTACCGCATGCAGTTAACTTGCTGCGGGAGCCGTCTGGCGACGTCAATGTCCCTGTGGCGCTATCGATGACAATGGTCTTACCATCGGATCGGGTGAACGTAGCCATGCCATCGTCGGCCCATACAACGGCTGGGGTGACTGCAACCAGCAGGCTACAGACAGCGAGCACGACCGTTCGATGACCCGGCGTCACTGGCAACCGCCGGCAATGGAGCAATCAAAGGGCGCAGTGACCGTGTTGGCCATCCGCTCGGCAGCCGAACTGGTGCCCTGTTCGCGTGGCCACGAGATGCTTGGGGTGACAGGGTATTGCCTCGTTAGCGCTTCGCCGAAGTGTGTTTCGTGCCCGAGCTCATGAAAAATCAGTGTCGAGATCCCGTGTCCAGCAGGATCATTTCGCGCGACAGCTGCATTCGCGTAGGCGGACACGGCAGCTGGTTGCAGAGTGCTCATTCCCTTGAATGACGTTCCCGTCCACGTTCCACCCGTCCCTCCGCCGGCTCCGCCGTTATTAAACGCCTTGTTACTTACGTTGACACTCGTGCCATTCCATACGGCCTTGATCTCCTGGCCGGAAAGCGACCCGATCGCATGGCCCTGCCGATCCCTAATTGTGAACTTGCTCGTGTTGCCCAAGGCATTTATCGACTTGTCGTATTTGTTCAATACGGCTTCAAGCTGCTTGCCTGCAGCGGCCCCGGCAGCACCGGTCGACGGGTCCACGAGAACCTTGCACGTACCGTTAGCGTAGTGATCCGCACACATCCCCGTAGGATCGGTGAATCGGGCGGGGTTATCGTTGGCGTACGCATACCGGGAGAAGGTGTTCAGAGCAGCGGGCTCGGGACCTACAGGGTCGATACTGAGAAACCGCCCGACCGTAGCGTCGTAGTACCGGGCCTGCATGTACAGCAATCCGGTGTCAGGGTCGCTTACGTGAGATGTGTACCCAGGGCCTCCCGGATCGCTTCCGGTGGTGCGCGTTCCGTAGGGGCGGTAATCGGCGGATGTGGTTATACCCCCGCCCGAGTCGGTCGTCGCCAAGACGGTGCCTTGGGGATCGGTGTAGTAGTAGGTCACTTCCGATGCCCAGGCGCCGGGCGCTGCCGCCATGCAGGCGAGTAACAGCGGAACCATTCGTACGCACATAGCCATTTCCACTCCCCCTTTCCCTGTGGACGCGGATTGATGCTGCCTCAAGACAGAGGGCAGCTCAAGTGGGGCTGCCTTAGTCGGGGTCGTAGTCCAGATGGGTTGCCAGCCAGCGTTCGGCTTCCTGGCGGTCCCAGCCTTTTCGCCTGGCATAGTCATCGACCTGCTCGCGGGTAAGGCGGCCAACCACGAAGTACTGGCTATCGGGGTGCGAAAAGTACCAGCCTGAAACCGCGGCGGTGGGGTACATCGCCATGCCCTCGGTCAGCTCCACCGTGGTGTGCTTCGTGGCATCCAGCAGCGAGAACAGCGTGCGCTTCTCGGTATGCTCCGGGCAGGCCGGGTAGCCGGGGGCAGGGCGGATACCGCGGTACGACTCGGCAATGAGCGCGTCGTTATCGAGCGCCTCATCGGGCTCATAGCCCCAGAATTCCTTGCGGACGCGTTCGTGCATACGCTCGGCAAACGCCTCCGCCAGGCGATCGGCCAGCGCCTTCAACAGGATCGACGAGTAGTCATCGTGCTGGGCCTCGAAGCGGGCCACATGCGCATCGATGCCGATGCCTGCGGTCACGGCGAAGCCGCCCACCCAGTCCTGCACACCCGTGTCCTTCGGTGCCACGAAGTCGGAGAGGCAGAAGTCCGGACGCTCCACCGGCTTATCGACCTGCTGGCGCAAGTTGTGCAGCACGGCCATGGGTTTGCGCGCGTCGGTGCCGGGCGCGGCATATACCTCGATATCGTCACCCACCTGGGCGGCCGGCCAGAAGCCTATGACGCCTTTTGCGGTAAGCCATTTTTCTGCGATGAGCTTGTCCAGCATCGCCTGGGCATCGTTGTATAGCTCGGTAGCCTGCGTGCCCACGACATCGTCGGTGAGGATGGCCGGGAACTTGCCCGCCAGTTCCCACGCGTTGAAGAACGGCGACCAGTCGATGTAGCGTCGCAGCTCGGCAAGGTCGTAATCGTCGAACACGGTGATGCCCGGCGTACGCGGGGTAGGGGGCGTGTAGGCCGCCCAGTCGCCCTTGAAGCGCTGGTCGCGGGCCTTGCCCAGTGGTACCAGCGTTTTGCCCGTGCCACGGCCACGGTGGCGCTCGCGTACCTCGGCATATTCGGAGCGGACCTTGGCCATGAACTCATCGACCAGGTCTTTGCTCACCAGGGACTGGGCGACGCCCACGGCGCGCGAGGCATCCTTCACCCAGACCGTCGGTGACTTGTAGTGTGGCTCGATACGTAGCGCGGTATGCGCGCGCGACGTGGTGGCACCACCGATCAACAGGGGCACCTGGAAATCCTGACGCTGCATTTCACGCGCGACCTGGCTCATTTCTTCCAGCGAAGGCGTAATCAGGCCCGACAGGCCAATGATGTCCGCATTCTCGGCACGTGCCGTATCGAGGATCTTCTGCGTCGGTACCATCACGCCAAGGTCGATCACCTCGAAGTTGTTGCACTGGAGCACCACGCCCACGATGTTCTTGCCGATGTCGTGGACATCGCCCTTCACCGTCGCCAACACGATCTTGCCGTTGCTGCGAGCGGCCTCCCCGGAACGCTTCTTCTCTTCCTCGATGAACGGGATGAGATGGGCCACGGCCTTCTTCATGACACGGGCGGATTTCACCACCTGGGGCAGGAACATCTTGCCGGCACCGAACAGGTCGCCGACGACGTTCATGCCGGCCATGAGCGGCCCTTCGATCACATCGAGCGGGCGCGTCGACAGCTGGCGGGCCTCCTCGGTATCTTCCACCACGTACTGGTCGATCCCGTGCACGAGGGCGTGGCTGAGTCGATCCTGCACGCCCTTGTCGCGCCACGCGGCCGATTCAACGACCGCACCGGCCTTGCCGCCTTTGTATTTGTCGGCGATATCGAGCAGGCGCTCGGTGGCATCGGGGCGGCGGTTGAGGACGACATCTTCCACGCGCTCACGGAGTTCTTCAGGCAGGTCGTCGTAGATCGACAGGCCGCCGGCGTTCACGATGCCCATATCCATGCCCGCGGCAATCGCGTGGAACAGAAACACGGAGTGGATGGCCTCGCGTACCGGGTTGTTACCGCGGAACGAGAACGATACGTTGGAAACGCCGCCGGAAATGTGCGACGAGGGGAAACGCTTCTTGAGCTCGCGGGTAGCTTCAATGAAGTCCACCGCGTAGTTATTGTGTTCTTCGATACCCGTGGCGATCGCGAAGATGTTCGGGTCGAAGATGATGTCTTCCGGCGGGAAGCCGATGCCGTCCACGAGCAGCTCGTAGGCACGCGAGCAGATCTCGACCTTGCGCTCCTTGGTATCCGCCTGGCCCTGCTCATCGAACGCCATGACCACTACGGCAGCGCCGTACTGGCGCACCTTGCGCGCGTGCTCGAGGAACAGCGCTTCGCCTTCCTTCATGGAAATGGAATTGACGATGCCTTTGCCCTGCATGCAGCGCAGGCCGGCTTCGATCACGCTCCACTTGGAGGAATCGACCATGATCGGCACGCGGGCGATATCGGGCTCGGACGAAATCAGGTTCACGAAGCGCGTCATCGCGGCTTCGGAATCGATCAGGCCCTCGTCCATGTTGATATCGATGATCTGCGCGCCGTTCTCCACCTGCTGGCGGGCAACATCCACGGCCTCTTCGTAGCGGCCTTCCTTGATCAGTTTGCGGAACTGGGCCGAGCCGGTGACATTGGTCCGCTCGCCGACGTTGATGAAGTTCAGGTCGGGGGTGAGGACTAGCGGCTCGAGGCCGGAAAGGCGGGTGTAGCGAATGCTCATGCGGCTTCGGCAGTGCTCTTGGGCGCGCGCGGCGCGTAGGGCGCGACAGCGGCGGCGATGGCCGCGATGTGCGCAGGCGTGGTGCCACAACAGCCACCGACAATGTTGATCAGGCCATCGGCCGCGAAATCGCGGATGGTGGCGGCCATGCTCTCGGGCGTTTCGTCGTACTCGCCGAACGCATTCGGCAGGCCGGCATTCGGGTGGGTGCTGACGGCCGCGTTGGCGATGCGTGCGAGCATGGCCACATGCGGGCGCAGGTCTTCGGCACCCAGGGCGCAGTTCAGGCCGACGGAAAGCGGTTGGATGTGCTCGACCGAATAGAAGAAGGCCTCGGCGGTCTGGCCCGAAAGCGTACGCCCGGAGCGATCGGTGATCGTGCCCGAGATCATGACCGGCACGCGCGCGCCTAGCTGATCGAACAGCTCGGAGAGGGCGAACAGCGCAGCCTTCGCGTTGAGCGTATCGAAGATGGTTTCGACCATGATGGTGTCGGCCCCGCCCTCGATCAGCGCGCGGGCGGCTTCGATGTAATTGGCCTTGAGCTCTTCAAAGTCGATATTGCGGAAACCCGGATCGTTCACGTCGGGCGAGATCGACGCCGTGCGGCTGGTCGGGCCCAGCACACCAATGACGAAGCGCGGCTTTTCCGGCGTCTTCAGGGTCATGGCATCACACACCTCACGGGCCAGGCGTGCACCTTCGCGGTTGAGCTCGGGCACCAGGTGTTCCAGGTGGTAATCCGACTGGCTCACGCGGGTGGCGTTGAACGTGTTGGTTTCAATGAAATCCGCACCGGCTTCCAGGTAGGCCTGGTGCACGCCCTGGATAATTTCCGGCTGGCTGAGCAGCAGCAGGTCGTTGTTGCCCTTCAGGTCGCATTCGCCCGGATGGTCGTGACCGTGGTCTTGGGTGCTGTCGTTGCCGCCGGCGAAGCGCTCACCACGGTAGCCGCTCTCATCCAGCTTATGGTTCTGCAGCATCGTGCCCATGCCGCCATCGAGGATCATGATCCTCTCGGCCAGGCCCTTCTGGATAAGCGCGACGCGCTCGGGGTGGAGCCAGGGTAGGTTGCTCACGGTATGCCTCCTCAGGCCTTGCGTGCCAGCAGGCTGATCACTTCGAAATGCGGGGCGCGCCGCTCGCGGCTCAGGCGGTCGCAGCTCACCACGTCCAGGCCGGCATCGCGCGCCATGGCCGTAAGGCCGTCGCGGCTGAAGCCGAGGTTGCGGTGGTCGAACGGTTCCACGACGGCACGGTGGTCATGCTCGCCCAGGGTGACGGCCAACACGCGGCCGCCTGGCTTGAGCACGCTGGCCACCTGGCGGAACACATCCGCCGGGCGTTCCGCGTAGGTAAGGGCGTGCATCATCAGCACAAGGTCGAAACGGCGCTCGCCCAGATCCAGCTTGTGCATGTCGCCCTGGCGTACTTCCACGTTTCGGAAGGCGGAGACACGCTGGCGGGCCGCTTCGACCACGCGCTCGGAGCTATCGATACAGAGGATGGAATGGGCGTGCGGGGCCAGCAGCTCAGCGGTGACGCCATCGCCGGAGGCGATATCCAGCACATCGCCGGTTTCCAGCAGCTGTAGCAGCGAGCGGGCCAGGGTTTCCCACGTGCGGCCAGGCGAATAATGGCGCTCCATGTCACCCGCGACGGTATCGGCCCAGCCCTCGGTGCTGGCGCGCTGGGCCAGCACGGCGGGCAGGCGCTCCGCATCCTCGCGGAGCAGGGCGTCGCTCAACGTATCGCGCAGCGATGCGACCAGGGCCGCCAGGGTCGGGTCGGCCTCGGCGTTGGCGCGGTAATAGGCGGAGACGCCGGCGCGGCGATCGCGTACCAGCTCGGCTTCCTTCAGCTTGGCCAGGTGGGTTGAGACGCGCGGCTGGGCCAGATGGAGCACCGCCGCCAGCTCGGCCACGGTCAGTTCTTCGCGATCCAGCAGCGCCAGGAGGCGCACGCGCGTGGGGTCGGCCAACAGCCGCAACACCGTCGAGGCAGTCGACAGATCCATCCCACATCCTTTTATCGCGATACAGAGATACTAAGGATGGGGCCCAATGCGGCCAACGTCAAGTTCGCATGTTGCGGTGCAGGGCGGCAAAGAGTCGAACGACCGTTAGAATGGGCGGATCGCTTCCCCCCAAAGACTAGCCGAGCCGCCTGTCGGCCCGAGGTATGACCCATGGATTTCCGCTTTACCGACGACCAGCTGTCGATCCAGTCCATCGCCCGCGATTTCGCCCAGAAGCGCATCGCTCCCGTCGCCGCCGAGCACGACGCCAAGGGTGAATTCCCGCTTGAGAACATCCAGGAAATGGGCCAGCTGGGCCTGATGGGCATTGAAGTGCCCGAAGAGTACGGCGGCGCGGGCATGGACCCGGTGGCCTACGTGCTGGCCATGGTCGAGATCGCCGCGGCCGATGCCGCCACCTCCACCATCATGTCGGTGAACAATTCGCTGTTCTGCAACGGCATCCTGAAGAACGGCACCGAAGAGCAGAAGCAAAAGTACGTGCGCGCCATCGCCTCGGGCGAGGCCATTGGTGCTTACGCGCTCACCGAGCCGCAGTCGGGTTCGGATGCCTCGAACATGCACACCCGCGCGGTGAAGAATGCCGATGGCGACTGGGTGATTAACGGCAAGAAGAGCTGGATCACCTCGGGCCCGGTGGCGCGCTACATCGTGCTGTTCGCAGTGACCACGCCGGGGATCGGCGCCAAGGGCGTATCGGCCTTCATTATCGATACCAAGCGCGAGGGCTTCCTGGCTGGCAAGACCGAGCCGAAGCTGGGCATCCGCGCCTCGGCCACCTGTGAAATCGAGTTCCGCGATTACGTGTGCCCGAAGGAAGACATGCTGGGCGCCGAAGGCAAGGGCTTCTCCATTGCCATGGGCGTGCTGGATGCCGGCCGTATCGGCATTGCCTCACAGGCGGTGGGCGTTGCCCGGGCCGCGTACGAGGCCACCCTGCAGTGGTCGCGTGACCGCAAGGCGTTCGGTACGCCGATCGGCACGTTCCAGATGACCCAGGCGAAGATCGCCGACATGAAGTGCAAGCTGGACTCGGCCCTGCTGCTGACCCTGCGTGCCGCCTGGACCAAGGGCCAGGTGGAAAAGACCGGCGGCCGTTTCGGCACCGAGGCCTCCATGGCCAAGCTGGTGGCATCGGAAGCCGCCATGTGGATCACCCACCAGGCCGTTCAGATCCACGGCGGCATGGGATACTCCAAGGAAATGCCGCTGGAGCGGTACTTCCGCGATGCCAAGATCACCGAGATCTATGAGGGCACCAGCGAGATCCAGCGCCTTGTGATTGCGCGTGCGGAGACGGGGTTGCGCTAAGCGCGCTCCCCTTCGCTTGAGTTGAGAAGCCCTGGCCATGTGCCAGGGCTTTTTCGTTGTGAAGTGACTAACGGGCGGTTTGTGGATCAATACATCAATGCGTCGTTCACCGTGCCCTTGACCTCAAGACTTGCCGCGCGTGCCGTGAAGCGTGCTGGCCAGTTGGGCATGTACCAGCTTTCGTCGATCGTCTGCTCGGGAAGATCGCTGAAGTCGATGGGGGATTCGTCTAAGGTTGCGCGCTCGGCCGCGCTCATTCGGCGGGGCGGGGCATCGAGATCAAGCACGTAGTAAACGGTTTTTCCAGTATCTGATTGTTTCATGGCGAGTAGCCCTTCGGGCCGATATGAGGCGGATGCAATCTCCGCGGTTAGTGAAAACGACGAACAGTAGGCGGTTATCAGAGATGCCGATGGCACGATGGCGATACTCCGCGTGCGACCGCTCATCGGGACGCTCTAGCAAGAAGTCATCGCGAAATATCTCAACGGCAGCGAAGAACGAAATCTTGTGCTTTGATAGATTGCTGCGGGCCTTCGCCTCGTCCCATTCGAAGCCAACGCCTCTCATGGAGAGCAGCGGCGTATGTAGCCACATACACCGTGACGACGTAAACGTGGTTGATGCACGACCTGCATGACTGATCAGCAACTCAAAGACGGGAAACAAGCGTCTTCGAAAGGCTTTTCTAGATATGCAGGCCGTTATCTCAAGCGCGCGTAGGCCGCGCTCTGCGGGCGCGTCAGCCAAACGTTGTTATGCGAATGTCCGTAGCCATCAGCACGAAATGACGGCGCCTACCAGCGATAGGCGACCCGCGTGTAAAGGTACCGTCCGCTGTACCCAAACGGCGAATAATCCGGGTACGGCCACGTGCCACCCACCGCACCATCGCTGCCCGCCTTGTACTTCTGCGGATACACATTGGTGAGGTTGTCCACACCGGCGGTGAAGGTCCAGCCATCCACGGCGTAGCTGGTGGAGAGATCAAGCACCCAGCGCGCGGGGAACCACTGGTCGTAGCCGGGGTTGCTCACTGGATCCTGGTTCTGCAGGAACGTGCCGTAGCGGGTGAGCGTGCCGTGTGCGCTCCAGTTGCCTAGCGTGTAGTCCGTGCCGAGGGCGATCTTGTCGCGCGGGCCGCCGTTGGTGATGTAACCCTGGGCGATATGGCCCACGCGGACGAGTTCGAGGCCGTTCTGCGCGAGGGCGGGTGGGTTAGGCGCAACGGAAAGGATGGTCGTGTGATTGCGGTTGTAGGCCGCGGTGAACTGCAGAAGGCCAGCGTTACCCAGGTCCAGCCGGTAGCCGCTGCTGAAATCGACGCCGCGCGTGCGGGTCTTAAGCGCATTGGTGAAGTAGCTGCCGCCCTGGATGTTCGCGTAACCCTGGCTGGTGAGATAGGCCTGGACATCATTGCCCACCAGGTTTTCAGAAGGCACGATGCGATCACCGATCGTGATCTGGTACACGTCGAGAGAGAACGTCCAGTCACCCGGGAGGTAGGTGGCGCCCAGCGTGTAGTTGTGCGACTTCTCCGCCTTCAACGGTTCGGCGCCGAGCGCACGAGCCACGGGATCGTTTACCGAGAAGTTGCGGATCTGCGTCGGCACGCCGCCGATCACGTTGGTCGACGTGGTCGTGTAGAACTGCTGCGCGAGCGACGGTGCACGGAACCCGGTGCCTGCCGTGCCACGCAATGCGAACGTATCGGTGAAGTCGTATCGGGCCGATAGCGTGCCGGAGGTGGTGTTGCCGAAGTCGGTGTAGTCCTCATGGCGCACCGCGAGCGAGCCGCTGAGTTTGTCGGTGATCTGGTTCTCCAGGCTGATGTACTCAGCGACATCGTGTCGTGCGTGGTAGCCCGAATCGCCAGGCGTAAAACCCGGGAAGCCCTGCGAACCGGTGCCGAAATACGACGCCGGTTCCCCCGCCTCAATGCCGTAACGTTGGTAGAGGTACTCCACGCCGAACGCCAGCGTCACGGGGTTCTGCAACCAGCCGACCGAAAGGTCCTTGGCGATGTCGACATCGAAGGCCTTCTGTGTGGAGACCAGGCGGCCGGCGTTGAAGCGGGTGGGGCTGGCGCCCCCCAGGTCCACGTTCAACGTGTGGATAGGATCGATGCTGACGTGGTCGCGGCCGTAGTTGCCACTGATATCCCATCGCCAGCCGCTCGTCGTCGTGCCGCGCACACCCGCCACGAGCGCGCTATCGATGGAGCGAACGTCGTTGAGCGGAAGGAAACCCTCCGGGTAAATCGACAGGATGTTGCGCGAGCTGTTGTAGGGACGGAACAAGGCCGGGGAGGTGCCTTCGCGGCTGCTCGTGCTCGCGAACGCATAGAACTCAGCCTGCGGCGCGATCGCGTACTGCACGTTGAGCAGCGCCTGGTGGGTGCTGATATCCGGTTCGCCGATACGCTGGGTGATCTGGCCATACACGGGTGATGTCGGATCGCGGTAATCACGGCCCCCGCGGTTGGTGGCGTCCGCATGGCCTTGCACGACGTTCAACCGGGCCCAGCCTTTGTCGCCGCCCAGCGGCACGCCAATGCTCGCCTCGCCCTGCCATTGCTTGCCATCGCCGGCGCTGTAGCGGCCGGCGGTGATGCTTGCTTCGTTGCTGCCCGGCTTGGCGGCGCCCTTGAGCACGATGTTGATCACGCCCGCGATAGCATCGGAGCCGTACTGTGCGGATGCACCATCGCGGAGTACCTCGATGTGATCGATGGCGGAGATCGGGATCGAGTTCAGATCAGCGGGCGCTGAGCCACGGCCAAGCGCGCCTTGCAGGTTGAGCAGGGCGCTCGTGTGCCAGCGTTTGCCGTTGACCAGCACGAGCGTCTCGTCGGGCGAAAGGCCGCGCAGGGCGGCAGGGCGCACGATGCCGGAGCCATCATTGCCCGGCGCGCGGGGGAAGTTCAGCGACGGCACCAGGCGTGAAAGCACGGCACCTAGCTGGGTGTCGCCGGCCGTCTGCAGATCCTTCGCCGTTACGATATCGATGGGCGAAAGCGAGCTTTCCTGGCTGCGGTTGACCGAGCGCGTGCCAGTAACAACGACCTGTTCGAGCTGCGTGGGCGGCTTGCCCTGGGCATCGGGTGGCGTCTCCTGCGCGCTTGCGACGGGCGTGCCGCCGAGGCTGGCAGCGATCAGGGCAGGTAGGGCGAGACGACGAAGCGGAGCGTGCAACATGGGGTGCGATCCTGGTGGGGGAGCGATGGATAGGCGACGCCATTCGCAAAAACGCACGCGAACGACGCTAGCTCGCCGTGGGGGGCGAACGCTTGTAGGAAATGGGGGGATTAGCGGGGAACGGGCGTAGAGGGACGCCGTATCGCGCGCAAGCGCGCTCCTACAGGGAGCCTGGCGGAGCGGCTAGGGGGTTATGCCCGACAGCGGCAACAACACGCCGCGACCCGCAGGGTGGTCGACAGGGAAGGCGTGTTGATGGGGTGCTGCATGGTCGGGATCACGGATGCCTCTTGGTGTTGGCCCGGTGAGACGTCTGGACGGCCAGATCGTTATTTCATGCTGGTGGCAGCAGCGCCGGATGTCAACCCAAAAAAAAGCCCGGCTTTCGCCGGGCTTTTGGTCTTACGGCCGATCCGTGCCGCGTCGCGGGTCGGAATCGAAGGCCCTTACATCACCGACATTCGGTGCGTGCGGCGCCGCATTCACGGGCGGAGTGCCACCGCCCTGCGGACCACTGCCACCGCCGTGCGGGTCGTGGCCGTCGTGGCCATCATCGCCATGGTGGCGGATGGTCTTCGAGGCTTCGTCCAGCTTATCGCCGAGCAGGCGGCGCACCACCACGTAGAACACGGGGATGAGCAGCAGGCCCAGGAACGTGGCGAACAACATGCCGCCGATCACGCCGGTACCGATGGCGTGGCGGGAGTTGGCGCCCGCACCGGTGGAGATGGCCAGCGGCAGCACGCCCAGGATGAACGCGAGCGAGGTCATCAGGATGGGGCGCAGTCGCAGGCGGGCTGCTTCCACGACCGAATCCTTCAGCGTCTTGCCGGTGCCCTGCTGTTCCACCGCGAATTCCACGATCAGGATCGCGTTTTTCGCTGCCAGGCCGATCACGGTGATCAGGCCGATCTTGAAGAAGATATCGTTCGGCAGGCCGCGCAGTTCCGAGAACACCACCGTACCCAGCATGCCTAGCGGCACCACCAGCAGCACGGCCACCGGGATGGACCAGCTTTCGTACAGGGCGGCAAGGCAGAGGAACACGATGACGATGGACAGCACCATGAGCATGGTGGCCGAGTTACCCGCCAGGATTTCCTGGTAGGACTGGCCGGTCCAGTCATAGCCGAAGCCCTTCGGCAGCTTGTCGTTCACGATGCCTTCGACGATGCCCATGGCCTGGCCGGTGGAGTACCCCGGCGCCTGGTTACCCACGATTTCCACGGCCGAGTAGCCGTTGTAACGGGTAAGGCTGGGCGACACGTTGGTCCACTTCGAATGCACCACGGACGACAGCGGGATCATGGTGCTATCGGTGGTGGTCGACGAACTGGAAACCGTTCCGCCGGTGCTGCTCGAGCTGCTCGAGGACGAGGAGCTGAGCGTGCTGGGCGTGAAGATGTGCTCGAACGAATCGGTGCCCATGCGGTAAGGCGCATCGGCCTGCAGCATCACGCGCTTCACACGGCCGCCGTACTGGAAGTCGTTGATGTACACCGGGGCCAGGGTGAGCTGGATCGCGGTGTAGATATCGCTGACCGACAGGCCCATGGTCTGCGCCTGCGTGCGATCCACGTCAAGCTGCAGGGTGGGTGCATCTTCCAGGGTGTTCGGGCGGATACCTACCAGGCGCTTATCCTGCGCGGCAGCGCCGAGCAGCATGTTGCGGGCCTGGGTCAGCTCCGTGCGGGACTGGCCGGCACGTGCCTGCAGGTACATGTCAATACCGCCGAACTGCGACAGGCCGCGGATGGTCGGCAGGTTCACCACGAAGATCGTGGCGTTGGTCACCGACTGCATCTTGCCGTTCATCGCCTGGATGAACTGGGTCGCCGTGACATCACGATCAGACCAGTCCTTCAGGCGGATGAAGTCCATGCCGACGTTTTCACCCTGGCCCAGGAAGCTGAAGCCGGAGATCTGGAACACGCCATCCACCGACGGGTCACCCAGGATGACCTTGCGGATATCTTCCTGTGCCTTCTGCGTGCGGGCCAGGCTGGCGCCCGGCGGCAGCTGCACGATTGCCAGCGCGTAACCCTGGTCTTCGTCGGGAACGAAGCTGGTGGGCAGGCGCGTGAACAGGAAACCGCAGAGCACCGCGATCAGCACGAACACCACCATCCAGCGCGGTGCGTGGCGCACGGCCGAGGTGATGTGCCCGGCGTACGTGTGCGTCGTCCAGTCGAAGACTTCGTTGAACTTGCGGTAGACGATGTTCTTCTTCTGCTGGCCGTGATCGTGCTTAAGGATCGTGGCGCACAGGGCCGGCGTGAACGACAGCGCGAGGAACGCCGAGAAGCCCATCGAGACGGCGATGGTCAGCGCGAACTGCTTGTAGATGATGCCCGAAGCGCCCGGCTGCAGTGCGGAGGGCACGAACACGGCCGCCAGCACCACGGTGATCGCGATGATGGCGCCGGTGATCTGGCCCATCGCCTTACGCGTCGCTTCCTTCGGAGTGGCGTTCTCCTCGGACATGATGCGCTCGACGTTCTCGATCACGACGATCGCGTCATCCACCACGATACCGATGGCCAGCACCATGCCGAACAAGGTCAGCTGGTTGATGGTGAAGCCCAGCGGCGACAGGCCCAGGAACGTACCGAGCAGGGCGACCGGGATAACCAGGGTGGGGATGATCGTCGCGCGGAAGTTCTGCAGGAAGATCAGCATTACGAGGAAGACGAGGATGATGGCCTCGACGAGGGTGTGGACCACTTCCTCGATCGAGATCACCACGAACTTCGTCGTGTCGTACGGGGCGAACCAGGTCACGCCGTCCGGGAAGCTCTTGGCCAGGTCGGCCATCTTCGCGCGCACGGCATTGGCCACGTCCAGGGCGTTCGCACCAGGCAGCAGCTGCACACCGAACGAGCCGGTGGGGGTGCCGTTCCACTCGGTGGCAAAGCCGTAGCTCTGCGGGCCAAGCTCGACGCGGGCCACGTCCTTCAGCTTCACCACCGTGCCATCGTTATTGGCACGCAGGATGATGTTGGAGAACTCTTCCGGCGACGTGAAGCGGCCTTCGGCCGATACGGTGGCGCTGAAGCCCTGGCCGTTGGTGGCCGGGTCCGTACCGATCGAGCCGGCGGCGAACTGCACGTTCTGGGTGGACAGGGCCTGCTGCAGGTCCGTGGCCGAAAGGCCATAACCACGCAGCTTGTCCGGGTTCAGCCATACGCGCATGCCGTACTCGGAACCCAGCTGGCGGGTGCTGCCCACGCCGGGGATACGAGCCACCTGGTCGAGCACCTGCGACGACACGATATCCATCAGGCGATAGCTATCGATCGACGGGTTGGTCGAGGTAAGGGCGACGAACATCAGGAAGTCGGGGTTGGACTTGGCCACCACGACACCCTGCTGGGTCACTTCCGAAGGCAGGCGGGGCGTCGCCAGCGAGACCTTGTTCTGCACCTGCACCTGCGCGATGTCAGGATCGGTGCCGGTTTCGAAGGTGAGCGTGACCGTAGCCTGGCCCGACGAGCTCGACTGCGAGCTGAAGTACAACAGGTGGTCGATACCGGTCAGCTGCTGCTCGATCACCTGCGTCACGGTCTTTTCGGTCGTATCCGCGCTCGCACCCGGGTAGGTCGCCGTAACGACCACCTGCGGCGGAGCGATATTCGGATACGACTCGATGCCCATGTTCAGCAAGGAGATCGTGCCGGTAAGGCTGATCAGGATCGCCACGACCCACGCGAAGATGGGGCGGTCGATAAAGAAACTCGGCATGACGAAACTCCCTTACTGCTTGCCGGCGGGGGCGGCCGAGGTGCCCGCCTTCGCCGGTGCCGCGCCATCGGCGGCCTGCGGTTTGGCAGGCTGCGCGTTGACCGGCGAGTTTTCCTTCGCCTTGGGCAGGCCCTCGGTGATGATCTTGTCGCCCGGCTGCAGACCGCCGGTCACGACCCAGTCCGAACCGCTGAGGCGATCAGTCTGGATGACGCGGCGAACAGCGGCGGATTCCACCGTCTTCTCTTCGCCCGTCTGGGGATCCTTCACCTTGCCCGTACCCACCACCATCACGTAGGCGGAGTTGGTATCGCGCAACACGGCCACCTGCGGCACCAGGTACACGTTGTGCAGGTCACCCAGGGTGGCCTTCACGGTCACGTACTGGCCCGGCAGCAGGCGCTGGTTAGTGTTGGGCAGCAGGGCGCGCAGATCGGTCGTACCGGTCTGCGGGTTCACCGTCGCCGACGAGAAGTCGAGCTGGCCGGTTTCGCCGAAGTCCGAGCCGTCCGGCAACTGGATGCGCACCTTCGACTCATCCGTGGACGAGAGCGTGGCGGCGCCCTTGGCGGCGGCCGTGCGCAGGGTGTCCAGGTCGCCCACGGACATGCTGAAGTTGATGTACACCTTGTCCAGCTCATCCACCTGGGTGAGCAGGGTGGTATCGCTCTGGCCGACCAGGGCGCCCTCGGTGACCTGCTGCTTGCCGGCGCGGCCCGAGATGGGCGAGCGCACGTCGGTAAAGCCCAGGTTGATGCGAGCCGACTGCACGGCGGCCTCGGACTGCTTCACGGCAGCATTCGAGGTGCGCTCGGTGGCTTCGGCGGTATCCAGGTCGGCGCGGGACACGTAGTTCTTGCCGATGAGGCCGCGGGCGCGATCCGCCTGGGCCTTGCTGTTTACGGCGGTAGCCTTGGCCGACGCCAGGTTGGCGAGCTGCTGGTCAAGCTCGGCCTGCAGCGGGGCAGGGTCGATCTTGAACAGCGACTGGCCTTCCTTCACGTCCGTGCCTTCGGTGTACAGGCGCTTCAGCAGGATGCCGGGCACGCGGGCGCGGACATCCGCGGTGCGGAACGCCGATACGCGGCCCACCTGGTCCTGGACCAGGGGAACGTCTTGCGGCTGGGCGGTGACGAAGCCCACCTGCGGCGGGGGTGGCTGCTGTGGGGCTTCCTGCTTGTGGCAGGCGGCCAGTGCGGCGACGAGGCCGGCGGCCAGCAGGGTGGTGCGCAGGGGCAGGGGTTTCATGAGAACTCCGTTCCTTTTCCAGGTTTCTTGTTCGTTCGTGTCCGGGCATCCGGGAGGATGTCGTACGCGTGCATAAATACTGTTACCGCGTGCCGGGCCCAGTCATCCTGTGCCTTCGGTCCCCTTGCACGCAGGCCAAACAGGCGGCGGTCCCCTTCCAGCCCATGCAACATGGACAGGAACAGTTCCGCAGCCGTCTCCGGGTCCTCCCGGCGCATCTCACCGTTATCCATTGCCTCAGCCATGCAGTGCGATAGCCGCACGGCCACCGTTTCGATGGCGGTGCGGAAAAATGTCCTGGCCGCCGCCGGAAAGCGGGGTGCCTCGGCAATCAACATGCGCCCAAGGGCGACATTGTCGTGGTCCATCACGTGGGTCTGGTGCGCGTGCGCCAGGGCCTGCAGCGTGGCGGCCAGCCCGCGGCGCTCCGGGGCGAGGCTCGCGTGCAGTGGCAGGACAAGTTGTTCTACAGCGGCGTGGAAGAGGGTGTCCTTGTTTTCGAAGTGCGCGTATACGGTCTGCTTGGACACCCCCGCCTCGCGGGCCACGGCACCCATGCTGACGCGGTAACCGTCGCGCAGGAACAGGGCGCACGCCGCCTGGAGCACCCGCTGCTGCCGGTCGGAAGGCGGGCGGCTCTCCAGGTGAGACATACCTATACCTGCTGGACTATACCGTCCAGTTTAGAATCTCCCCGGGACCAGCGTCAACGGTCATGACGCCCATTCGCACGCGAATTGTTGCGACGCACATGTCATGCCAATTGGATAGGCGAGCGAAGTGCGTCGCCGGTTACCGATTAATTGTCGCGCTGCGGTGAAAATCACTTGAATCACATTCGCGATTGGTGTGGCTCTATGACACGTACGGGAGCTATCCTTTTACGGTTTTCCCAACTTCCCCACATCGATATCCGCCCATGAATGCGATTCGCGCAGCCGAAAACGGCCAGTTCCAGACGCTCGTTTTCGATGAACTGAAGAAACTCGCCTTTCCCGCTGAGCGCCTTAATGAGGCGCGCTTTTTTATCGAAGCCTTTTTCGAGCGCATGGCGCAGGCCGACCATGCCCTGCACACCCCGGAGCGCTGGGCCGCGCTGATCGGCGACCTGTTGGCGTTCGCCCGCGAGCGCACCCCCGGCAAGGCCAAGGTGCGGGTCTATAACCCGGGCGTCTCCGGCACCCGTGCGGTGATCGAGGTCGTCACCGACGATATGCCCTTCCTGGTCGATACCGTATCGATGGTGGGCGCCGCCCATGCCGATATCCACGCGATCATCCACCCGGTGGTGCCGGTATCGCGCTCGGCCGCCGGCCAGCTGGAAGCCATGGGGACCGGCGACCACAACGAATCCATCATGCGCTTTGAAATCGACCGCATTGACGACACCGAGCTGGATACGGTGAAGGCGAACGTCGAGACCGCCCTGGCCGATGTGCGCGAAGCCGTGGCCGATTGGCGGGCGATGCGCGCGAAGATGACCGAGGTGGCCGATGATCTCGGCAAGCGCTCGCTGCCGTATACGGCCGAAGAGGTGCGTGAGGCCTCCGAATTCCTGCGCTGGGTGGCCGATAACCATTTCACCTTCATGGGTTACCGTGAATATGAAGTAGCCGCGGATGCCGGCGACGAAGTACTGAAGACGGTCGACGGCTCGGGCCTGGGCATCCTGCGCGCCGCGGAGCGTTCGCTCGCACCGCGTTCGCTGCGCACGCTGGTGGCCAGCGAGCTGCCGCGTTCGGGCTCCACCGATGCCATCATCCTGACCAAGACCAATGCCCGTTCGCCGATCCACCGCGCGGGCTACATGGATTACATCGGCGTCCTCAAGTTCGATGCGAACGGACGCCCGACGGCGGAACAGCGCTTCCTTGGCCTGTTCTCCTCCAACGCCTACATGGCCCACCCGCAGCACGTGCCGCTGGTGCGCGATAAGTGCGAGGCGGTCATGGCCCGCTCGGGCCTGAAGCGCGATTCCCATTCGGGCAAGGCCCTGCAGCACATCCTCGATACGCTGCCGCGCGATGAGCTGTTCCAGTGCAGCACCGATGAACTGTTCGCCCTGGCCTCGGGCCTGCTCGAGCTGGCCCAGCGTACGCGCACGCGCCTGTTCATTCGCCGCGATAGCTACGGCCGGTTCTTCTCGTGCCTGGTCTATATCCCGCGCGATCGTTTCAACACCACCGTGCGCGAGCGGGTGGAAGCGGTCCTGCGCGATGCGTTCCATGGCGAGCATGTCGATTCCGCCGTGCTGATGGGTGAAGCCGCGCTGGTGCGCCTGCATGTGACGGTTCGTCCGCGTATTGGCGACCACCCCGTGTACGACGCGGCCGAGATCGAATCGAAGATCGTTTCGATTGCACGTAACTGGTACGACGAACTGCGTGACCAGCTGATCGGTACCGCGGGCGAGCAGCAGGGCATCATCCTTGCCAACCGCTACGGCAAGGCGCTGCCGGCCGGTTATGTCGATGAAGTGTCGCCCTCCGTGGCGGCCGCCGATGTACGCGCGCTGGCCGGCCTGGATGGCCCCGATGCCATCAGCATGTCGTTCTACCACCCGCCGCATCGCCCGGAAGAGCTGCGCTTCAAGGTCTACCGCTCGGGCTCGGATATTGCGCTTTCCGAAGTGCTGCCGCAGCTGGAGAACCTGGGCCTGCGCGTGCTCACCGAGCACATGTATGAAGTGAAGCTGGGCGATGCCTCGCTGTACATCCAGGATTTCGAGGTGCAGCCGGTCGGCCGCCTCGCGTTCGATGTATCGCAGGTGGGCACCATCTTCGAAGACGCCTTCGAGCAAATCTGGCGCGGCAATGCCGAGAACGATGGCTTCAATCGCCTGGTGCTCGGTGCCAAGCTCAACTGGCGCCAGGTGGCCGTGCTGCGCGGGTACTGCAAGTACCTGCTGCAGACCGGCGTGGCGTTCTCGCAGGCGTACATGGAAGATGCGCTGAACCGCTACCCGGCGATCGCCGGTCTCATCATCGAAATGTTCAACGCGCGCTTTGATCCACGCCGCGAGAACATGGATGAAAAGGAACGCGCTTACGCCGAAGGCATGCTTTCGCACGAGATGCATGCGCTGATCGACCAGGAAACCCTCGCGGCGCATCCGGCGCTGATCGGTACCCTTATCGCCGCCCTGTCGCTGCCGCGCGAGCAGCAGGCCGCCGCGGTGGAAGAGGCGATCAACGCGCTGCTCGATAACGTCTCCAGCCTCGATGAAGACCGCATCCTGCGCAGCTTCATCTCGCTCGTGCACGCCACGCTGCGTACCAGCTACTTCCAGGCCTGGGACGGTACGTTCCGCGCCTACATCGCCTTCAAGTTCGATTCGCACAAAGTGCCGGACCTGGCCAAGCCGGTGCCGTTCCGCGAAATCTTCGTCTACGCCCCGCGCGTGGAGGGCATCCACCTGCGCTTCGGCTCGGTGGCCCGTGGCGGCCTGCGCTGGTCCGATCGCCGCGAGGATTTCCGCACGGAAGTGCTGGGCCTGGTGAAGGCGCAGATGGTGAAGAACACCGTCATCGTGCCGGTCGGCTCGAAGGGCGGCTTCTTCGTGAAGCGCCCGCCGGTCGGTGGTGACCGTGATGCACAGCTGGCCGAGGGCATCGCGTGCTACCGCATGTTCATCAACGGCCTGCTGGATATCACCGATAACCTCGTCGAAGGCAAGGTCGTACCGCCGCACGACGTGGTCCGCCACGATAACGACGACCCGTACCTGGTGGTTGCCGCGGACAAGGGCACGGCCACGTTCTCCGATATTGCCAACGCGATCTCGACCGAGCACGGGTTCTGGCTGGATGACGCCTTCGCGTCGGGCGGCTCGAACGGTTACGACCACAAGGGCATGGGCATCACGGCCAAGGGCGCCTGGGAGTCGGTCAAGCGCCACTTCCGCGCCATGGGCCGCGACAGCCAGACCCAGGACTTCACGACGGTGGGCGTGGGCGACATGTCGGGCGACGTGTTCGGCAACGGCATGCTGCTCTCCGAGCACATTCGCCTGCTGGCCGCGTTCGACCATCGTCACATCTTCCTGGACCCGAACCCGGATGCGGCCAAGAGCTTCGTGGAACGCCAGCGCATGTTCGCGCTGCCGCGCTCGTCGTGGGATGACTACGACAAATCGCTGATCTCCGCCGGTGGCGGCGTGTACCCGCGCAGCGCCAAGTCGATCCCGGTCTCGGCCGAAGTGAAGGCGGTACTGGGTATCCGCTCGGATGCCACCCACATGGCGCCGAACGATCTGCTGTCGGCGATCCTGAAGGCACCGGTCGACCTGCTGTGGAACGGCGGCATCGGTACCTACGTGAAGGCCACCAGCGAAACGCATGCCGAGGTAGGCGACCGCGCGAACAACGCGCTGCGCGTCAACGGCAATGAACTGCGCTGCAAGGTGATCGGCGAGGGCGGCAACCTGGGCATGACCCAGAAGGGCCGCATCGAAGCCTCGCAGGCAGGCGTGCTGATGAACACCGACTTCATCGACAACTCCGCCGGCGTGGATACCTCCGATCACGAGGTGAACATCAAGATCCTGCTGAACGATGCCGTGCAGCGTGGCGAGCTCACCTTCGAAGGCCGGAACAAGCAGCTGGCCGAGATGACTGACGAAGTCGGCCGCCTGGTGCTGTGGGACAACTACCGCCAGAACCAGGCCATCACCGTGATGGAGCACCAGTCGGTGCGCCGCCTGGGTTCCATGGCCCACTTCATCAGCACGCTGGAGGCCGAAGGCCTGCTCGATCGCCAGGTGGAGTCACTGCCGACCGCGGCCGAGCTGGCCGAGCGCAAGCAGCGCGGGCAGGGCATGACCCGTCCCGAGCTGTCGGTACTGCTCTCGTACGACAAGATCCGCCTGTTCCAGCAGCTGCTGGATTCGGATGTGCCGGAAGATCCGTACCTGTCGCGTGAGCTGGTGCGTTACTTCCCCGTGCCGCTGCACGAGAAGTACGCCGAGCACATGCAGCGCCACCGCCTGAAGCGCGAGATCATCGCTACCGCGGTGACCAACTCGACCGTGAACCGCATGGGCGCCACCTTCATGATGCGCATGCAGGAAGATACGGGCCACGGCCCGGCGGCGATCGCGAAGGCGTATACGGCGGCCCGTGAGATCCTCGATGCCCGTGACTTGTGGGCAGAGCTCGAGGCGCTGGATGGCCAGGTCGCCGAGGACACGCAGATCGATGCGATCCTGCAGATCTGGTCGCTGCTGCGCCACCTCACGCGCTGGCTGCTCAACCGTCCCGGTGGTTCGCTGGATATTGCCGCCAACGTTGATCGCTACGCCTCCGAGGTGACCACGCTGCGTAAGGCCCTGCCGGATGCGCTCACCGATACCGGCCGTGGCGATTTCGCCGCGAGCCAGGAGAAGTGGGAGGGCTTTGGCGTACCGACCGATCTGGCGGTTCGCCTGGCTCGCGTCTCGGTGCTGCGCTCGGCGCTCGATATGGTCGAAGTATCGAAGCAGAGCGGCAAGGACATCGCCACTGTCGCCAAGGTGTTCTACGAGCTGGGCGAGGCGCTGGACCTGGAATGGCTGCGCGGCCAGATCGAGGCCCTGCCGGTGGAAGGCGCATGGCACGCGCAGGCCCGCGGCTCGCTGCTGGACGAACTCAACGCCCAGCATCGTGCGCTGGCCCTGCAGGTGCTCACGATCGCCGGTGATCGCACCGATGTGAGCCCGGTGAAGGCCTGGCTGGACCGCGACGATGCCACGCTGAAGTACACCCGCAGCATGCTCGCCGAGATCCTGACCCAGAACGCGGATTACCCGATCGCCTCGGTCGCCGTCCGCCGCCTGGCCCAGCTGGCGCAGATCCCGGTCTGACCAACGGCCAACGGCTCGTGTAGGAGCGTGCTTGCACGCGATGGGTGCTTGCCATAGACCCCATCGCGCGCAAGCGCGCTCCTACAGGGGCGGCCGCAAGCGTTGGGCTCATCCGCAAGCATGGTTCCCACTACCGGGGCCGTGGGCTAAGCTCCGGGCTGGTCCTTCAAGCCGCCCCCATGCGCCTAGCCTTCGTCGCCAGCGAAACCGAAGTTGCCCAGCGCGCCCGCACTGCGCTTTCTAAGCGCTACGGCGGCGTGGAACCGGGCGATGCCGAAATCATCGTGTCCCTTGGGGGCGATGGCTTCATGCTGCGTACCCTGCATGCCCACCGTACGCTTGGTATTCCGTTTTACGGGATGAAACTCGGCCGCCTCGGCTTCCTCATGAACAAGCATGAGCTGGATGGCCTGGTAGAACGCATCGAGCGCGCGCATCCCGCGGTGTTGCATCCGCTGGAGATGCACAGCACCTGCTGTGACGGCGTGGAGCACCGCGCCCTGGCCTTTAATGAAGTGGCACTGCTGCGCCAGAGCAATCAGGCGGCACACCTTCAAGTGCGCCTGAACGGTGAAGTGAAGCTCGAGGAACTGGTATGCGATGGCATCCTCGTGGCCACGCCGGCGGGTTCCACGGCCTATAACCTCTCCGCCCATGGCCCCATCCTGCCGCTGGATGCCAACGTGCTGGCGCTCACGCCGATCAGCCCATTCCGGCCCCGGCGCTGGCGCGGCGCCATCCTGCCGCACGCGGCCAAGGTCGGCTTCGATACGAAGGACCCAAACAAGCGCCCGATCAGTGCCACTGCCGATTTCCACGAGGTGCGCGACGTGCGCACGGTGGAGATCCGCCAGTCGCGCCGGCACGGCGTCCGCCTGCTGTTCGATCCCGAACACAACCTGCAGCAACGCATCCTCGACGAACAGTTCGCCCTGTAGGCGCTACGATACGCCCATACCCACCCACCGGCCCCAACCCATGAACGCCCCCGAGGACCTCACCGCCACCAACGCCCACGCCGAATCGTCCGTGCGCGATAACCGTTTGGTGGTGGCCATTTCCTCGCGGGCGCTGTTCGATATGGGCAGCAGCCACGAGCTGTTCGAACGCGAAGGCCTGGATGCCTACCGCTCCTTCCAGATCGAACACGAAGACGAACTGTTGAAACCCGGTGTGGCGTTCCCCCTGGTGCAGAAGCTGCTTGATCTCAACAAGCTCTCGGGCGACGTGCCGGCGGTCGAAGTCATCCTGCTTTCGCGCAATTCGGGCGACACCGGGCTGCGCATCTTTAACGCCATCCAGCACTACGGCCTGGAGATCTCCCGCGCGGCGTTCACCAGCGGTGCGCCCACCTCGGATTACATCGCGCCCTTCAAGGCCGATCTGTTCCTTTCCGCCAACGCGGAAGACGTGGGCAGGGCGCTGCGCGCCGGTGTTGCCGCCGCCACCATCCTTCCGTCGACGGCACCGCCGCGTTCGACCGAGCAGCTGCGCATCGCCTTCGATGGCGACGCGGTTATCTTCGGCGACGAAGGCGAGCGCGTATCCCGCGAACAGGGCCTGGACGCCTTCCACCGCAACGAGACCGAGATGTGGGCCGAACCGCTTTCCGGCGGCCCGTTCCGCGGGTTCCTATCGGCGCTGCACCGCCTGCAGGCCGCGTTCCCGGCCGAAACCTCGCCGATCCGCACTGCCCTGGTCACCGCACGCTCGGCCCCTGCACACAAGCGCGTCATCCTCACGCTGCGCCGCTGGGGCGTACGTATCGACGAAGCGCTATTCCTCGGCGGCCGCGATAAAGGCCCGTTCCTCGATGCCTTCGGCGCCGACATCTTCTTCGACGATAGCCCGGCCAACGTGGAATCCGCCCGTCGCGTGGTGGCCACCGGGCATGTGCCTCATGGCGTAAGTAATTCCTGACGCGGCTGTCTGACGCTTACGTCAGACGATATTCGTCCACCGCCACCAGTCGGTCTTCTTCTCTTCGCGCACGAAGGTGAACAGGCCGGCGCCGAGGATCAGTACGATGCCGATCAGCATCGGCCAGTCGAGGTGATCGTGGAAGATGAGATAGCCAAACAGGATGGCCCATAGCATCTGGCTGTACTGCGTGGGCGCGACGCGTGCGGCAGGCGCATGCTGCGTAGCGAGCATCAGCAGCACGGCGCCGATGGCGGCGAAGCCACCGTAACCCAGGATCAGCAGCCACTGATGCAGGTCCGGCCATACGAAGTGCGGCAGCATCATGATGAAGCCGGCAATCATCGGTCCCACGACGCCCGCGCCGTAAAGCGTGATGCGCTTTTCATTGGCACCCGCCATGCGCAGGGCGATGATCGAGAGCGCGCCGGTGATGCCGCAGATGATCGCGGCGACATGCCCGGTGCCCAGATGGCGAAAACCGGGCCGGAGCACCACCAATACGCCCAGGAATCCCACGACCACGGCCGACCAGCGCCGCCAGCCGACGTGTTCGCGCAGGAAGATCACCGAGAGGATCGTGACGAAGATCGGCAGCAGGAAGATGAGGCAGAACGCCTCGGCCATGGGCAGGGCGGTGAAGGCCATCACCGCCGTCACGTTGCCGATGGCACCGGCCATGGCGCGGAGCAGCCACAGGCCGGGCATCTTCGACACCACGATCTCGCTCCAGCGGTCGCCCGGCTTCTTCAGGAAGGGCAGGGCGGCGAGGGCCAGCACGGCGCCGAAGAATACCGCCTCGTAAGCGGGCAGGGTGCCCTCAAGTGACTTTACGAACGCATCGCTCCACGCGTAGGCCGCGTAGCAGGCGAAACCGAGGATCACACCCTTGAACATGGGGAAGGCCAGGTGGCGGTGAGCAGGGCCATTATGTAATCGATTACGCTCCGGCACACCCTTCGCGGGCGCATGGTGGCTGGGCGGCCCGGTGAAAAAGCCGGGTCCCCGCGCGTTTGCTGCGGCCCGGCATGACCGCCCCTTCACACGGGTCTACAATCGAGGGCTTTCCGGCTGCCGCTTACGAGTACCCGCATGGCCCACCGTCTCGACCCGCTCGATCTCTACGACGTCCGCTCGCTGCTCACCGAAGAAGAGCGCATGGTGCAGGACGCCGTTGGCCGCTTTGTCGATGAAAAGGTGCTGCCGATCATCGGCGATGCCTTCGACCAGGCCCGTTTCCCGGCAGAACTGGTGCCCGAGATCGCCTCGCTCGGCCTGCTGGGCGCCACCCTGCCCGAGGAATACGGTTGCGCCGGCATGAACGGCGTGAGCTACGGCCTGATCTGCCAGGAGCTGGAACGCGGCGATTCGGGCCTGCGTAGCTTCGCTTCGGTGCAGAGCTCGCTGTGCATGTACCCGATCTTCGCCTACGGCTCGGAAGAGCAGAAGCGCGAATACCTGCCGCGCATGGCGGCGGGCGAGGTCATCGGCTGCTTCGGCCTTACCGAGCCGCACGGCGGTTCGGATCCGGCCAACATGAAGACCCTGGCGCGCCGCGATGGCGGCGACTGGGTGATCAACGGCGCCAAGATGTGGATCACCAACGGAAACCTCGCACACATCGCCATCGTTTGGGCCCAGACCGATGACGGTATCCAGGGTTTTATCGTGCCGACGGATACCAAGGGCTTCGCCGCTCAGGAAGTGCACAAGAAGATGAGCCTGCGTGCCTCGGTCACGTCGGCGCTGTTCTTCGATGACGTGCGCGTGCCCGATAGCGCGCGCCTGCCCAACGTGAAGGGCCTGAAGGGTCCGCTGGGCTGCCTCACCCAGGCTCGCTACGGCATTACCTGGGGGCCGATCGGCGCCGCTCAGGCCTGCCTTAAGGAAGTGCTGGACTACTCCTCGCAGCGCATCCTGTTCGGCCGCCCGCTCGCCGCCAACCAGGCGGTACAGCTGAAGATGGCCGACATGGCGCGTCGCATCACCACGGCGCAATTGCTGTCGTTGCAGCTGGGCCGCCTGAAGGATGCGGGCCGCATGCAGCCCACGCAGGTCTCGCTGGCCAAGTGGAACAATGTGCGCATGGCCCTGGATATCGCCCGCGAATGTCGTGACATCCTGGGCGGTGCCGGCATCACCACCGAGCACTCGGCCATTCGCCATGCACTGAACCTGGAGTCGGTCATCACCTACGAAGGCACCGAGACGGTGCACCAGCTGGTGGTGGGCCGTGAGCTCACCGGCATCAACGCGTTCTGATCGCGCCACCATGCACGGGCCGCGCATTGAGACCGATCGGCTGATCCTGCGGCCCACCGCGGCGGAAGATTTCGACGCGTGGGCCGAGTGCATGGCCGATCCGGAAGTGAACCGTTTCCTCGGCGGCCCGCAGCCGCGGGCCATCGCCTGGCGCAACTTCATGACCATGGCCGGCTCGTGGAGCATCCTGGGCTTCGGTATGTTTTCGGTCATCGAACGTGCAAGTGGCCGATGGGTGGGCCGGCTTGGGCCGTGGGAGCCGGAAGGCTGGCCCGGCCATGAGATTGGCTGGGGCCTGCTGCGCGAGACCTGGGGTAAGGGCTACGCCACCGAAGGGGCGGCTGCCTCGATGGACTGGGCATTCGAAAACCTTGGATGGAAGGAAGTGATCCACTCCATCAATCCCGACAATCTCGCGTCGATCAGCGTGGCCAAAAAGCTGGGCTCCACCTTGCTTGGCCCCGGTACGCTACCCGCGCCCTTCGAAGGCGATGTCGTCGACCTGTGGGGGCAGACACGCGAGCAATGGCTTGCGCGCCGCCGCTGAATTTCCTGTTTGCCGCCTGAACCTCCTTCCCCGAGCACGCCATGTCCGTCCCGCATACCATCGCCGCCCGCCATAAGGGCTTCAATCGCGCTGAAATCGTTGACCAGAACTTCGTCGAGTTCGTGCAGTTCTGGCAGGGCGATGTCGCCCGCTCGCCACGTGACGATGAGCCGGTGCTGCCGGGAAGCGCGCTCGATGCGAAGGGCTTCCGCGACCTGCTCGAATCGCAGCTGATCAGCCGCCATCTCGACCTGATGGCGCGCGTGCTGCGTGTGCAGAACAAGGTGTTCTACACCATCGGTTCGTCGGGCCACGAGGGCAATGCCATGGTGGCGCGCGCGACGCGGCATACCGATCCGGCTTTCCTGCATTACCGCAGTGGCGGCTTTATGGCGGAGCGCTTCCGCAAGCTGCCGGGCATGGATCCGATCATGGATTCCGCGCTCTCGTTCGCCGCGAGCAGCGAAGATCCGGCCTCGGGTGGCCGCCATAAGGTGTGGGGCAGCAAACCGTTGTGGGTACTGCCGCAGACGTCCACGATCGCCTCGCACCTGCCCAAGGCGCTAGGTACGGCCATCGCGATCGAGCAGGGCAAGCGCATTGGCCATGCGCTGCCCATTCCCAACGACTCGATCACGCTGTGCTCGTTCGGCGATGCATCATCCAACCACGCCACGGCGCAGACCGCGTTCAACGCGGCGGCGTGGACGGCCTACCAGAAGCTGCCTGCACCCGTGCTCTTCGTCTGCGAAGACAACGGGATCGGCATCTCGGTAAAAACACCGAGCGGCTGGGTGGCGAGCAACTTCGAGCGCCGCTCGAACCTCGATTACTTCTACGCCGATGGTCTTGACCTCGCGGGTGGTTACGCCGGTGTCCAGCGTGCCGTGGAGCATTGCCGCAGCACGCGCCGCCCCACGTTCCTGCACCTGAACACCACGCGCGTGATGGGCCACGCGGGCACGGATTTCGAGATCGAATGGCGCTCGGTCGAAGAGCTTGTGGCGCTCGAGGCCACGGATCCGCTATTGCGCAGCGCCACCATTGCGCTGGCGTCGGGCCTGTACGACCGCGAGAGCCTGCTCGCCTTGTACGACAGCGTTCGCAAACGCTGCTTCGAAGCGGCGAACGAAGCCGATCGCCGCCCCAAGATCACCAGCCTGCAAGAAGTCGTAAGGCCGCTGGCACCCTATACGCCTGATGCCGTGCGTGCCGAGGCCCAGCGCGCGGGCGACAGCGCAGAGCGCGAGCGGGTGTTCGGCGGCGCGGAGAAATTGCCCGAGAAGCAGGCGCCGAAGCACATGGCCATTCAGATCGGGCAGGCCTTGCATGACCTGATGGCGAAGTATCCCGAGAGCCTGCTGTTCGGCGAAGACGTGGCGCAGAAGGGCGGCGTGTACACGGTGACGAAGGGCTTGCACAAAGCCTTCCGCAATACGCGCGTGTTCAACACCCTGCTCGATGAGACCATGATCCTGGGCCTGGCCCAGGGTTACGCGAACATGGGCATGCTGCCACTGCCTGAAATCCAGTATCTGGCGTACTTCCATAACGCCTGCGACCAGATCCGTGGTGAGGCGGCGTCGCTGCAGTTCTTCTCCAACGACCAGTACCGCAACCCCATGCTGATGCGCGTTGCCTCGCTAGGCTATCAGCGCGGCTTCGGCGGCCACTTCCACAACGATAATTCGATCACGGCGTTGCGGGATATTCCGGGCCTGGTCGTGGGTTGCCCCAGCCGCGGCGATGATGCGGCGACCATGCTGCGCACCCTCGCGGCGCTGGCGAAGGTGGATGGGCGCGTTACGGCGTTCCTCGAGCCCATCGCGCTGTACATGACCAAGGACCTGTACGAAGCGAGCGACGGCCAATGGCAGTTCAGCTACCCGGCGCCGGGCGAAGCCATGCCGCTGGGCGAAGGCCGTGTTTATGACGATGCGGCCGATGACCTGGTGATCTTCACCTTTGGTAACGGCGTGCCCATGAGCCTTCGCGCCGCGCGCCGTATCGAGGCCGGGCGAAGCTGGAAGGTCAGGGTCGTGGACCTGCGTTGGCTCGTTCCACTCAACGATGCTTTCATCGCTGCACAGGCGAAGAGCGCGAAGCGAATCATCGTGGTCGACGAAGGGCGCAAGAGTGCAGGCGTAGGCGAGGGGGTGATCACCGCGATCGTGGAGGCTGGGCTTGGCAGCGTGCCGCTACATCGCGTGGTCGGCGCGGATACGTTCACGCCGCTGGCCGGCGCAGCGTTCCTCGTATTGCCCGGCGATGACGATATCGTCGCGGCGGCGGCAACGCTGGTGTAAGAGCGCGCTCCTACATTTTCGGGGCAGCTTTGGTGCGCACCAGGGTCGGGCCAGCGGGGCCCGAGCAGATCACCCGATTGCGACCGCCCAGCTTCGCCGCGTACATGGCCTGGTCAGCGCGTTCGATGAGTGACTGCACCGTATCGGCGGGTGTGCGGATCGCGACGCCGATAGAGACCGTCAGTGGCTCGTTGTCGCCAACGTGCACATCCAGCCGGCTAACGCGGCGGCACAGTCGCGTGGCGATCTGCACGGCGTGCTCCCGCTCGGCACCCTGGAGTAAAGCCACGAATTCCTCGCCACCGTAACGGCCGAGCAGGTCGGTGGGGCGCAGTTCGTGGCGCAGGGCACCGGAAACGGCTACCAATGCGCGATCGCCCGCGGCGTGGCCGTGGCGATCATTTAGCGCTTTGAAGTGATCGAGGTCGAGGAACAGGAGGGCGACAGGGCGACCCATGCCTTCCTCGAGCACCGAAAGCGCTGCCTCGGTCCAGGCGCGCCTGTTGAGTACACCGGTAAGCGAATCCGCGTTCGCCAGCTGGCGGGCCTGGTCGCGGTCATGGCGAATGGTAAGTGCGCGATCGGAAAGGCCGATCGACAACACGATCGCCTCGAAGGCGCCGATGGCAATGGCGGCATCGGGGAGCCAGGGCGCGCTCGCAAACATACCCTGCAACTGCGCGCCGCAGGCCGCCGTCAGCAGGAGTAACGGGGTCCAGCCCACCAGGAAGAACCAGGCGTGTCGCGAACCACGGGCCGCCGCGATGGCGCCCGCGACGAGCAGCAGCAGGGCGCCAATTAACAACAAGGGCTGTAGCAGGAGGTGAGCGGTACTGACCAGCAGCGCTATGCCCGTCATCTGGCACACGGCGATCACCGGCATGCCGATGGCAAAGGCCACCACGGGCGTGCGCAACAAGGGGACGTAGTCATCCACCTTGCAGAAGCGCAACATGAACAGGGCGGCGAACGACACGGAGAGTGCCGTCGACGCGGTGCCCAACGAATCACTTAGGCCTGCCAGGGCCTGCAACTCGAGGGGGTGGAACACGTAGCCCGATCTCAGCCCCTGGATCAGTGCGTAGCAGACCAGGTAGGCCGCGTACCAACCGAACGTCATGTCGCGCAGGATCAGGGTGAAGCACAGCGCCATGAGCGCCATGGTGAGCATGATGGCGAAGCAGGCGGTGGAGAAGACCAGCCAGCTCGCGTCGTCGCGGAGGTAGTCCGACCACGTGTCCAGGCTCATCGTGACGGCGCCGGGCACCTGGTCGGTCGGCTCGAACTTCAACAGCAGCGGTCGTGAGGCCGGCACATTGGCCGGGATGGCGAAGATCAGCCGGCCATGCCCATGCAGCGGCGGCCCGAAGTCGTCCAGGGATGTCGTCCACTTGTCGCCAACCCCGGCATACAGGCTGACCTTGCCGGCACCTGGGTTCTGGATGCTCAGCACGCGCTCGCCCCCCGTCCAGGGGGGCAGCGGGCGGAGGATCACCCAGATGCCCGCGTCGCCCGCACGGAACACCTGCATACGGGCTGGATCGAAGGCGGGAAGGGGGGCCGTCCACGCCTCGGCCAGAACCTTGGCCGGGTCGTCGCCTGGGCGCACCTCGCGCCAGTTCCCGCTAAGCGCTTCGCCAGCGTGGGACAGCCCGGCGGCCGCGAACAGCAGGCAGCAAGCTACCGCCTGAAGAAGGCGAACGAACCATGCGTGCTGCCCCTGCTTGCCCATGCCCGAATCCTGTGAAGACACTGCGGCGCGCCCGTGGCGCGCGGCCTGGATCCGATGCGATGAAAGCCCCGTCTCCCCCTCAACAGCCGTTTTATTGTGCACTGCTGCCGAAACTGTGTCTTGTCTGCCGTTCGGGCTAGGTGAAGGCCTTATGGCTTAGGGTTGCGGCGCTGCCAGCCCGGCGTAACGCTCCAGCAACTGGGCCTGGGCGTCCCTTACCGGGGCCCCCGAGGCGGGCTGGGGCAGCACATACGAGCCATCGGGCTGCTGCATCCACGCCGAGTGGTTATCGGCCAGGTACAGGTCGAGCTCCTTGCGCACGCGCTGGCGGAGCTTCTTGCCCTCGATGGGGAAGCAGGTCTCGACGCGGCGGTCCAGGTTACGCTCCATCATGTCGGCGCTGGCCAGGTACAGATCCGGCTCGCCATCGTTGTGGAACCAGTAGACGCGACTGTGCTCGAGGAAGCGGCCGACCACGGAGCGGACCCGGATGTTCTCGGAGACGCCAGGGATGCCGCCGCGCAAGCAGCACATGCCACGCACGATCAGCTCGATCTTCACGCCGGCCTGGCTGGCGCGGTATAACGCGCGGATCATCTTCGGATCGGTGATGGCGTTGAGCTTGCAGACGATCTCCGCCTTCTTGCCTGCCGCGGCGTTGGTCGCCTCGCGCGCGATCAGCTCCAGCAGGGTCTTCTTCAGCGTGAACGGCGCATACAGCATGCGCTTCATCTTCAGTGCCTTGCCCATGCCCGTGAGCAACCGGAACAGCTTGTGGACGTCGTCGCACAGCGCCTCATCGGAGGTCAGCAGGCTGTAGTCCGTGTAGAGGCGGGCATTGCCCGAATGGTAGTTACCGGTACCCAGGTGGGCGTAGCTCACCAGCTTGCCATTCTCACGGCGCTGCACGTAAGCCAGCTTGGCGTGGGTCTTCACGCCCACCACGCCGTACGTCACCACGGCACCGGCCTGCTGCAGGCGCGAGGCCAGGCTCAGGTTGGATTCCTCATCGAAGCGGGCGCGCAGCTCGACCACGGCGGTCACTTCCTTGCCAGCGCGCGCAGCTTCCACCAGCGCATCCACGATTTCGGAGTTGGCGCCACTGCGATACAGGGTTTGCTTGATCGTGAGCACCTGCGGATCCTTCGCGGCCTGGCGCAGGAAATCCACCACGGGCGAGAACGATTCGAACGGGTGGTAAAGCAGGATGTCCTGCTTGCCGATCACCGAGAACATATCCTCCGCATCGGCCAGGGCCTTGGGCAGCGCCGGGACGAACGCCGGATACTGCAGGCGTGCGTATTCGGGCTTCAGGGTCATCTCAAACAGGCGCGCCAGGTTCACCGGGCCGTTCACTTCGTAAAGCGAATCGGCATCGAGCGAGTACTGCTTCAGCAGGTAATCCACCAGCGGCTTCGGGCAGTTATCGGCCACCTCCAGGCGAACCGCATCGCCATAGCGGCGCGAAAAGAGCTCGCCGCGCAGCGTGCGCGCCAGGTCTTCCACGTCTTCCGGGTCGATCGACAGATCGGCGTTGCGGGTCAGGCGGAACTGGTACGAGCCGAGCACGCGCATGCCCGGGAACAGATCATCCGCGTGGGCGTGAATGATCGACGAAAGAAGCACGTAGTTGTCGCCGTCCTCGCACACCTCGGCCGGGAGGCGGATGATACGCGGCAGGATGCGCGGCGCAGGCACGATGGCCAGGCCGGAATCACGACCGAACGCATCGGTGCCCTCCAGCTGCACGATAAAGTTCAGGCTCTTGTTCACCAGCCGCGGGAACGGGTGGGTCGGGTCCAGGCCGATCGGCGTGATCAGCGGAGCGACCTCGCTGCGGAAATACCGGCGTACCCACAGCTTCTGTTTGTGCGACCACTGGTTGCGGCGCACGATGCGAATGCCCTGGTCCGCCAGCGCAGGCAGGATTTTTTCATTGAGAATCGCGTACTGCCGTTCGATCTGGCGATGGGCGATCTCAGAAATTTCGGTGAGCACGCGACGCGGCGGGATGCCATCCGCGCCGATCACCTCATGGTCGAAGGCGATCTGCTGTTTTAGGCCCGCGACGCGAATTTCAAAAAACTCATCCATGTTGGATGAGAAAATGAGCAGAAACTTCAGGCGTTCGATCAGCGGCTTGGATTCATCCAGCGCCTGATCCAGCACGCGGATGTTGAACTGCAGCTGCGCGAGCTCGCGATGGATGTACAGCGATGGGTCGTTCAGATCGATGGCTGGGGTATCCACTACCGGCGGCGGGGCCTTGGCGGAAGGCGCCTTGGCGGGTGCGGTCGGTTCAGTGGGATTCGTCATCGTATCCAAGCGTCAGTCCTCGTCGCGGTTCACGACCTACCCGATGGTACGCCGCCCGGGGAGGTTATGACCGTGCCTTGACATAGTCATGACACCCGCCGGGCCGTTCCCTGAAGGGTCAGATGATGAGGGGCTCGGGCTCAAGCGTGATGCCAAACCGCGCGTGGACGCCCGCGATGACCTTCTGCGCGAAGGCCCACAGCTGGGGGCCGGTCGCCTTGCCATGGTTCACCAGCACCAGCGCGTGGCGGTTGGACATGCCTGCGTCGCCCTCGCGTTCGCCCTTGAATCCGGCCGCTTCGATCAGCCACCCGGCCGAGATCTTGGCCGTACCGCCCGCGTGCGGCCACACCGGCAGGCCAGGATGGGCCAGCGCCAGGGCATCGGCCTGGGCCTGGCCGATCACGGGGTTCTTGAAGAAGCTGCCGGCGTTACCGATCACGGCCGGGTCGGGCAGCTTGCGCGAGCGCAGCCGTACCACCGCTTCGGCGACGTGATACGGGGTGGGGCGGGTGATCCCCATCTTCTCCACTTCCTCGCGGATACCGGCGTAATCCAGCGACAGAGGACGTTCGCGTGGCAGGGCGAACGTCACGGCCACAACGATCCAGCGGCCCGCCTGTTGCTTGAAGCTGGAATCGCGGTACGAGAAAGCACACGCGGCTTTATCCAGCACCACGAATTCACCGGCGTGCGTATCGTAGACTTCAACCGTATCGATGAATTCCGCCACTTCCACGCCATACGCACCGATATTCTGGATGGGCGCGGCACCGACGGTACCGGGGATCAGGATCAGGTTTTCCAGCCCGGCATAGCCCTGCCCAAGCGACCAGCGGACGAAGTCATCCCAGCGCTCGCCCGCGGCGACGCGGATAAGCACGCGGTCATCGCGCTGGAACGTCTCGACACCGGCATTGGCCATGGCCAGCACAGTGCCGTCGACGTCGCCCTTGATCAGCATGTTGCTGCCTTCGCCGAGCACCAGCACCTTGCCGCCTTTCACCGCGGGGAAGGCAAGGATCTCGGGAATCTTCATCGGGTCGCGCACTTCGGCCAGCAGGGTTGCGCGGGCATCTACGCGCAGCGTGTTGCGGCCGCCCAGCGGGGCATTCGATGTAAGGGTGAAGCCCCCCATGTCGACGGGTGCGTTATTCAGGGTCATGCGAGGATTCCACGGCGGCGGATTTCCGCGACCGCTTCGTTGATCAGTTTGGGGCCACGATAGACGAGTCCGGAATACACCTGGACCAGAGAGGCTCCGGCCTCCATCTTGGTGGCGGCGCCGTCGCCGTCGAGGATGCCACCGACGCCAATGATCGGGAGCCGGCCGCCCAGGCGCCTCGACATGCCACGCAGTACGGCGGTGGATTTTTCGAACACAGGTTTGCCGGATAGACCACCCGTTTCGTGGGCGAAGTGGTGGCCCGCCACGCCGTCACGATCAATCGTGGTGTTGGTGCAGATCACGCCATCGATGCCGGACGCCAGCAGCACCTCCGCGATGGCATCGAGTTCGGACTCGGTCAGGTCGGGAGCGATCTTCAGCAGCATGGGCTTGCGCTTGCCATGCTGGCTCGCAAGGCTTTCCTGCGCATCGCGCAACGTGCCGATGAAGCGGCGCAGTGTTTCCTCTTCCTGCAGATCTCGCAGGCCCTGCGTGTTAGGCGAAGAAATATTCACCGTGATGTAGCTGGCCAGCGGGTAGGCCCGCTCCAGGCACGCCAGGTAGTCGTCGGTGGCACGCTCGTTCGGCGTGTCCTTGTTCTTGCCAATGTTGATGCCCAGCACGCCGCGGAAGCTGGCTTTTTCGACATTGCGCACCAGCGCATCGATACCGCCGTTATTGAAGCCGAGTCGGTTGATCACGGCCTCGTGCTCGGGCAGGCGGAACATGCGTGGCTTGTCGTTGCCCGCCTGCGGGCGGGGGGTGACCGTACCGATCTCGACAAAGCCGAACCCCAGCGCGGCCAGGCCGTCGAGGTGGTCACCGTTTTTGTCCAGGCCGGCAGCAAGGCCCACCGGGTTGGGAAACGTGATGCCAAAAACGGTGACCGGCAGATCGGCGGGTGGCTTGTTCACCAGGTGCGAGAAGCCGCTGCGCTGGGCAACATCAGAGGCATACAGCGTGAGGCCGTGGGCAGTCTCGGCATCGAGCTTGAACAACAAGGGGCGGATCAGGTCGTACATCAGGCGTCCGGGCGGCCCGCGAACACGCGGGTGTCGTAATCGAAATCGACCGTGCCGCCGTCCTGTGTCGCGTCAAACAGCGAGCGCAGGGCAGCCAGCATCGGCTCGTGGTTTGGGTGGCCCGGCTTGGGTGCATACGAGGACGACATGAGCCGGCCCTGCAACGCGTCGTAATCCAGCTTCTGGCCGTGGGGGAATGAAGCCATGCCACGGTAGCCGTGGCCGAACCAGCGGGCCATGGCGTCATCATCGGCGTAGCGTTCGGCCACGCTCACGTAGTCCACGCCGTACTCGTGCAGCAAGCGCTCGTAGCCCTCGAGGAATGGCGTGCCGACCAGGCGGCGCGTGTTCCAGAAGATGGCGACCAGGCCACGCGGCGAGAGGATGCGGGCGAATTCGGAGCGTACCTTCGCCTGGTCGAACCAGTGGAAGGCCTGCGCGGCGATCACCACATCCGTGGATGCCTCCGCCAGGCCGGTCGCCTCGGCGGTTCCTTCCACCGCGTGGAAGCGGCCCTCGCCACCCAGCCATTGCGTGGCGGCGGCCCGCATCGCGGCGTTGGGCTCGACAGCAGTGACGCGGTGCCCGGCATCCAGGAACAGTTTGCTTGAGATGCCGGTGCCCGCGCCCACGTCGGCCACGGCCCAGTCGTGTTTCACGCCCAGGCCGTGCAGCCAGTCAACCAGCGCCCTCGGGTAATCCGGCCGGTAGCGGACATAGTCCTCGACGCGATCGGAGAAACGTTCCGTGGAGCGCAGGTCGGCCATGGCGTTGCCTCGGGTGCTTAGAACTCGAACTTGATGCCCTGGGCCAGCGGCAGCGCGTCGGAGTAGTTAATGGTGTTGGTCTGGCGGCGCATGTACACCTTCCAGGCATCCGAGCCGGACTCGCGGCCACCGCCGGTTTCCTTTTCGCCACCGAAGGCGCCGCCGATTTCCGCGCCCGAGGTGCCGATATTGACGTTGGCGATGCCGCAATCCGAGCCCGCGGCAGACAGATACTGCTCGGCGGCCTTCAGGTCCTGCGTGAAGATAGCCGAGGAAAGGCCCTGCGGCACGGCGTTCTGCATGGCGATCGCTTCGTCCAGGGTATCGAACGGCATCACGTACAGGATCGGGGCGAAGGTTTCGGTCTGGACCACCTCATCGGTGTTCTCGAGGCCGGTGACGATGGTCGGGAGCACGAAGTTGCCTTTGCGATCGGCGAGCGCCTTGCCGCCCGTGCGGACGTTGCCGCCAGCCGCTTTTGCCTTCTCCACGGCTGCTACGAACGCCTGGACAGCCTCGGGGCTGTTCAGCGGGCCCATCAGGGTGGTCGCCAGCGTCGGGTCGCCGATCTTCTGCTCCACCTGGCCATAGGCCTTCACCAGGGTATCGACCACGGCATCATGGATGGACGAGTGCACGATGAGGCGGCGCGTGCTGGTGCAGCGCTGGCCCGCCGTGCCGACGGCGCCGAACACGATGGCCGGGATGGCCAGCTTCAGGTCGGCCGACTTGTCCAGGACGATGGCATTGTTGCCGCCCAGCTCCAGCAGGCTGCGGCCCATGCGGCGCGAGACGCGCTCACCCACCATGCGGCCCACCTTGGTCGAACCGGTGAAGCTGATCAGCGGGATGCGCTTGTCATCCACGAACTTCTCGGCCAGCGTGGTGCCGGCGTCGTTGAAGAGGAAGAAGATATCGGGAAAGCCGGCTTCCTTCAGGGTTTCGTTGCAGATCTTCATGGTGGCGATGGCCGAGAGCGGGGTCTTCGGCGACGGCTTCCACAGGCAGATATCGCCGCAGATCGCGGCCAGGAAGGCGTTCCAGGCCCACACGGCCACCGGGAAGTTGAAGGCGCTGACGATGCCGACCAGGCCCACCGGGTGCCACTGTTCGTACATGCGGTGGCCAGGACGCTCCGAGTGCATGGTGTAGCCATACAGCATGCGGCTCTGGCCCACGGCGAAGTCGGCGATATCGATCATCTCCTGTACTTCGCCATCGCCTTCCGGCTTGATCTTGCCCATCTCCAGCGCGACCAGCGAACCCAGCGCATCCTTGTGCTTGCGCAGCGCTTCGCCACACAGGCGCACGGCTTCGCCGCGGCGCGGGGCCGGGGTGTTGCGCCACACCGCGAACGCTTCCTGGGCACGCTGGACGATGGTCTCGTAATCCGCCGCGCTCGAGGCGTTCACCGTGGCAATCACTTCGCCGGTGGCCGGGTTGGTCGGCGACAGCGTGCCGGCATCGGTCGTGGCGGCCCACTCACCGCGGCCGAGGTAGGTGCCGGACTCGGTGGCATTCAGACCGAGCGCTTGGAGGATCTTGGCGGACATGATGACTCCTGTGACGAGGCGCGGACAGGGCGTCCGCCTCATGTGAAAACGGGGATTCTAGCAAACGCCCCCTTCACCTCCTGTTGTGCGGCGCGGGACGGACGTCATGGCGGCGTAGATGCCGCACGTTCCTGCGGCGACCCTGCGGTGACGTACGCAAGTGCATGCTTTGGCTGTGTTTGTTGATAACGCTGGAGTTTTGCGATGACCCACCTGTATGAGGTGCCCTATTTTCCCGAGGACGACCTGGGTTGGCCGGTCCGCGTGGATGGGCGAATCGTGGCCCGCTGCGACTCCCGTTACGACGCCTTGCTGACCGCCGTGAACCGGGCGGCGGCCGAGGGCGGCAATGCCAGCATCGGGATCGAAGGTGCCGACGGGGTGTGGCGCCCGTTTGGCAGCGATGCCAAACGCCCCAGCCGGGTGCCCGCCATGCCGGCAAGGAGGTTTTCCGCAGCGCGCTGACCGCTCTGGCGACGAGGCGCCCGGGGGCGTCATGGCCTGGCGCCTTGGGGCGGTGTCGTAAAGCGCCGGGCGAGAAGGTACTCTGGCGCCCTTTGACCCATGCCACGGGGCCGGGTGCCAATGAACAACGTGAGGATCGCTGTCGTGGGGCTGGGCTATGTCGGCCTGCCGCTGGCAGTGGAATTCGGCAAGATCCTGCCCACCCAGGGTTACGACATCGACGCGCGTCGTATCGCTGCCCTGCGCGAAGGACACGACCATACACAGGAAACCTCGGCCGGCGAGATCCACGCCGCGACCCACTTGCGGGTAACGTCCGATCTGGGCGACATCGCCGATGCGAATGTGTACATCGTGACGGTGCCCACCCCGGTCGACGAGCATAAACGGCCGGATTTCGGCCCATTGATCCGCGCCAGCGAGGCGATCGGCACGGTGTTGCGCCATGGCGATATCGTGATCTACGAATCCACGGTGTATCCCGGGGCCACCGAGGAAATCTGTGTCCCCGCCCTGGAACGTTCCTCAGGACTGCGCTTCAACGTCGATTTCCACGCAGGCTACAGCCCTGAGCGAATCAACCCCGGCGATCGCGAGCGCCGCCTCACCACCATCCCCAAGATCACTTCGGGCTCGACGCCCGAAACAACGGACTTTGTTGATGAGCTGTACCGGCTGATCATTCGCGCCGGCACGCACAAGGCGCCTTCGCTGAAGGTGGCCGAGGCGGCCAAGGTCATCGAGAACACGCAGCGCGACGCCAACATCGCGCTCATCAACGAATTCGCGTTGATCTTCCACAGGCTGGGCATCGATACAACCGATGTACTCGCGGCGGCCGGGACCAAGTGGAACTTCTTGCCCTTCAAGCCGGGCCTGGTGGGGGGGCACTGTATCGGGGTGGATCCGTACTACCTCATCCAGAAGGCACAGGCTGTCGGCTATTTCCCCGACATTCTGCTGGCCTGCCGTCGTATCAACGATGCCATGGGCAGCCACGTGGCCAGCGAAGTGATCAAGCTCATGATCGGGAAGGGCCACGCCATTCGCGATAGCCGGATCCTGGTCCTGGGCCTTACGTTCAAGGAAAACTGCCCGGACCTGCGCAATACGCGCGTTGTGGACCTGGTACGGGAATTCGAGGGCTACAGCGCCAGGGTGGATGTGTACGACCCATGGGCCAATGCCGAGGAGTGCATGGCCGAATATGGCTTGCCGGTGCTTGCCCAGGCACCTGGCGCGGGTGAATACGATGCGATCGTGGTGGCGGTTGCGCACGATGAATTCCGCCAGATGGGCGGCCCCGGTATCCGGGCCCTCGCCAATGGCCGCGCGGTCGTCTATGACATCAAAGGCATATTACCTAAGGAATCCGTCGACGGACGGCTGTAATGCTAAGGTACGTTGCGCGCGACGGGACGGCCGTTCGCACCCGATTCAAAGGCGTTAACCCATGAAAGTACTGGTAACGGGAACGGCTGGTTTCATCGGCTCCCATGTCGCCATGAAGCTGCTTGAGCGCGGTGACGATGTCATCGGCTTCGACAGCATGAATGATTACTACGACGTGACGCTGAAGCAGGCGCGCCTGGCGCGCTTCCTCGATCACCCGAAGTACACCCATGTGCAGGGTGACCTGGCCGATCGCGATGCGGTGGAGCGCGTGTTTGCCGAGCACAAGCCGGAGCGCGTGGTCCACCTGGCCGCACAGGCGGGGGTGCGTTACGCCGCACAGAATCCGCACGTTTATGTATCAAGCAACGTCACCGGGTTCCTGCACATACTCGAAGGGTGCCGCCACCACGGGGTGAAGCACCTCGTGTTTGCCTCGACCAGTTCGGTGTATGGCGCGAATCGCGACATGCCCTTTTCGGAGCACCGTTCCACGGAGCATCCGCTAACGCTATACGCCGCCACCAAGAAAGCCAATGAACAGATGGCGCATAGCTACGCGCACCTCTACGGCGTGCCTTGCACCGGACTGCGGTTTTTCACCGTGTACGGCCCGTGGGGCCGCCCCGACATGGCGTTGTTCCTGTTTACGAAGAACATCATCGAGGGCAAGCCTATCGATGTGTTCAACCACGGCCACCACAAGCGCAGCTTTACGTACATCGACGATATCGTGGAAGGCGTCGTGCTGGCGCTGGACAGCCCCGCGACCCGTGACGACGCATGGAATGCAATGGCCCCGGATCCGGCCACCAGCGGGGTGGCCCCGTATCGCATCTTCAACATCGGTAATGAGCACCCGGTGGAGCTACTCACATACATCAAAACGCTTGAGGCGTGCCTGGGGCGCGAGGCGGTGATGAACCTGCTGCCGCTACAGGCGGGTGATGTGCCCGATACGGAGGCCGACGTGACTGACCTTCGTGAAGAGCTGGGCTACAGGCCCAAGGTGCCCGTGACCGAAGGCGTCGCCAATTTCGTCGACTGGTACCGTTCGTACTACAAGGTTTAGGTCTGCGTTCTGGCCGTATTGGCCCGTAGACGCTATCCTTGGCGCCCGTTGGCCCCGTAGCTCAGCTGGATAGAGCGTCCCCCTCCTAAGGGGAAGGTCGCCCGTTCGAATCGGGCCGGGGTCACCATTCAAGCCCTTAGTGCGTGTATTTCGCCGCGGTAAAGGCCACCGCCGTCAGGGTAACGGCAATCGTCACGAACCACTTGGTCAGATCGGCGCGGACGCCCTGCATGTTGATGGTAAGTTCCGAGCGAACGCCCTCAATATGCTTCGTAAGGTCCGAGCGGACACCCTCAATGTGCTTGGTAAGGTCCGAGCGCGACCCCTCGATCCGGGTGATCAGATCTGAACGGATACCTTCGGCCCGCGTGCCCTGCGCTTCGATGGCCTGCCTGAGCTCTGACGAGAGTTGCGCCATGGATTCGACCGTTGTGACATGGCCGAGGGTCGTCTCGATACGGGTGAGACGTTGCCGGATCTCGCCAACGTTTGTCTCGAGACTCTGGGCGCGGTCTTCCATGTTTTGGTCATGCGGGCCACTGTAGCGGCCACCGGAAGTGCGTGCGCGGCGGTTGCGCAAGCGCTTGTCACGGGTGATGGTTCGTTGGCTCATTGAGATCTACTCATTCGAAGTCTGACAAACAACGATGGCTAACAGTTTGAACGCTTGCGGGGGGCCGACGCGCCGACACTGATGTGTTGACTATATGGTTCCGTCGCGACGTGTTTCTATCAGCCGTCGCCGCGTTCTCTGATGGCTGATCCCCTACACGTTGTAGGCTTAGGGGTAGTGATTCACCCTGAGGTATGCGCATGCAAGCCATTCGCTATCGCCGGGTGTATTCAATCCTGATCCGATCCACCGTTACGCCACCCGCAGGAGCGCGCCATGCCTCGTTTATTCGACGCCATCATCGTTGGGGCAGGTCAGGCGGGGCCGGCGCTTGCCGCCAGATTGACCGGGGCTGGGAAGACCGTGGCGATCATCGAGCGCCACCTGGTTGGCGGCACTTGCGTGAACACCGGCTGCAAGCCGACGAAGACACTCGTGGCCAGCGCGTACGCGGCGCACATCGCCCGACGGGGCGCCGAGTACGGCGTGGAGTACGCCACCGATCCCGGCGCGGTGCGTTTCAACCTGCCGATCGCTGCGGCCAGAGCGCGCAAGGTGATCCTGGATTCACGCAAGGGCAACGAGGATTGGCTGGCTTCCATGCCGGGGTTAACACTCATCCGCGGGCACGCCAGGTTTACGGGGCCGCGGCAACTGGAAGTCAACGGAGAAATCATCGAAGCCCCGCAGGTTTTTCTCAATGTGGGTGGCCGCGCCAACGTTCCCGATTTCCCCGGGCTGGATCAGGTCGAGTACCTGACGAATAGCACCATCATCCCGTTGGAAACGTTGCCCGAGCACCTGATCGTGGTCGGCGGCAGCTACATAGGATTGGAGTTCGCCCAGATGTATCGACGCTTCGGTGCAAAGGTCACCGTTGTCGAGATGGGCCCGCGCCTGGTCGGTAAGGAAGATGAAGACGTCTCTGCCGAGATCCGTGCGTTTCTAGAGGCCGAAGGCATCGAAGTGCGCACCAGTGCTTGCTGCATAACCCTTGGCAGGCGCGGAGACCGCGTAACCGTAGGCGTGGATTGCACCGAGGGCGCACCGGAAGTCGAGGGGTCGCACGTGCTGCTCGCCGTGGGGCGACGCCCGAATACGGATGACCTGGGGCTGGATAAGGCGGGCGTAGAGGTCGACGAACGCGGTTACATCAACGTTGATGAGCACCTGAAAACCAGCGCGGAGGGTGTCTGGGCGATGGGCGACTGCAACGGCAAAGGCGCGTTCACCCATACCGCCTGGAACGACTATGAAATCGTCGCGGCCAACCTCATGGATGGCGCCGATCGCAAGGTGAGCGATCGCATCCTGGGTTATGCCCTCTACGTGGATCCGCCGCTGGGCCGCGTGGGCCTTACCGAAGCTCAGGCGCGCAAGACGGGTCGGCCGCTGCTCGTCGCCAAACGACTGATGACGCGCGTGGGCCGCGCGGTGGAGAAGGGCGAGACATGGGGCTTCATGTCCATGGTGGCCGATGCGGAAACACGGAAGATCCTCGGCGCTGCCGTACTGGGCACGGGCGGCGACGAGGTCATCCACGGCGTCCTCGACATGATGAATGCGGGCGCCACGATCGACACGTACCAGTGGGCCGTGCCGATTCATCCGACGGTGTCTGAACTGATTCCCACGCTGATCGGTAGCCTTGCACCTCCAGCGTGACGGTATTACACGTCGCGCATCACCAGCAGCCGCAACTCGCTCATGTCTTCGATCGCATAGCGGACGCCTTCGCGGCCTATGCCCGAGGACTTGGCGCCGCCGTAGGGCATGTTGTCCACGCGGAAACTGGGCACGTCGTTGACGATCACGCCGCCTTGTTCGAGAGCATCCCAGGCAAGCATGGCGTGGCGCAGGTCGTTAGTGAACACACCCGCCTGCAAACCGAAATCCGAATCGTTGACGATTCGCACAGCCTCATCGAACGTCATGAAACGCTCGAGGATGGCGACCGGGCCGAACGCTTCCATGCGTTGCAGTTTCGCATCGCGTGGAACCTTGTCCATCAACGTGGCTTCCAGCACAGAACCCTTGCGTCCGCCGCCGCACAGCAGGCGGGCGCCGCCTTTCTTTGCTTCGGCGATCCATGATTCCAGCCGTTGCGCCGCGGCCTCATCGATCATCGGCCCGAGGAAGGTGCTCTTCTTCTTTGGGTCGCCAGCCTTCAATGCCGCCACTTTCGCGACGAGCTTGCGTTTGAGCGCGTCGTACACATCATCGTGAGCGACGATGCGCTGTACGCTGATGCAGCTTTGCCCCGATTGATAAAATGCGCCGAACACCAGTCGGTCCACCACGGCGTCCAGCCGGTCGCCCTGATCGGCATCGATGATGCACGCGGCATTTCCGCCGAGTTCCAGGGTGACCTTCTTGTGCCCGGCCTGCGCCTTGAGGTCCCAGCCGATAAGGCCGCCGGTGAAGGAAAGCAGCTTGAGGCGCGGGTCGGTGACCAGCGGTGCCGCCGCCTTTCCGTCCAGCGGGAGTACCGAGAACGCGCCTTTGGGCAGATCGGTTTCCGCAAGGATCTCACCGATGATCAAGGCGCCCAAAGGTGTGCGCTCCGACGGTTTCAACACAAACGGGCAGCCTGCGGCGATGGCCGGCGCCACCTTGTGCGCCACCAGGTTCAGCGGAAAGTTGAACGGTGTGATGAATGCCACCGGGCCCAGTGGGACCTTGCGCGTGAACCCCTGGTAGCCGTTGGCACGTTCGGATATCTCAAGGTTGATCGTCTCGCCGTTGATCCGTACGGCTTCTTCGGCAGCGATCTTGAACGTCTCGATCAGCCGGGTCACTTCGCCATGCGCATCGTTGATGGGTTTGCCGGCCTCGACGCAGAGTGCATAGGCCAGTTCATCCTTGCGCTCGCGGAAGCGCGCCACGCAATGCTCAAGCACCGCCTGGCGCTGCCATGGGCGGAACGCCTTCATGGCACCCTCGGCGGCGGTAGCTGCGGCAATCGCCTTTTCCAGTGCATCGGCATCCGGCAGCGCCACGCGGGTGGCGACCTTGCCGGTGTACTTGTCAATCACATCGAGCTTCGCCCTGGCTTTTACGGCCTTGTTGGCGAGGTAATAGGGGTAGCTCTTCTCGAGCATGGGCAGGGGCCCTCGTCAGCGGCAATGCCCGTCATGATCCAACCGGCGACGTTCACTTGTCGTGAGGCGGTTTGCCGCGTGCGCCACCGGGCCACGGCCATGGACGGTGGTTATTCGTCACGCACCAGGTGCATCTGGCCTTCGGCCAGCATCACACGCACCCGCTCGCCAATGGCGATATCGCCTGACCGGCGTACGACCGCATCGCGTTCGTCAAATACGATGGCGTACCCACGTTCCAGCGTGGCAAGTGGGCTGACGGCATGCAACGTGCGCCCCTGTTGCTGAACACGCAGGCGGTCGCGCTCCATGCGGCGGGCCATGCCGGTGGCGAGCCGCTGGCGTAGCTCGGCGATGCGGAGCCCGACCGGCGCCAGGCGAAGCCGCGGGTGCTGTGCGCCGAGGCGCGCCTGCAGCCGGTCGACTCTGGCGTGGCGCAAGGTGTTGGCCTGGCTGATCGCGTGGTGCATGCGCCGACGCAAGGCCTCCAGGCGCTGTGCATCCCGGGCAAGCCGCGCCTGCGGCCGCTGCGAGTTGAGCCGCGCGTGCAGGTGGTCCGTACGTTGGGCGGCGGCCTGCAGGCGGCGCTCGACCAGGGTGGCCATGCGCTGGCGCAGGCGCTGCAGTTGGCGGGCCAGATCGGCGCCATCAGGTACAAGTAGCTCCGCGGCGGCCGAGGGGGTAGCTGCGCGGAGATCGGCCACGAAATCGGCAATCGTGAAATCGACCTCGTGCCCGACCGCTGATACCACGGGCACGGCGCTCGCGTGGATGGCGCGCGCGACCTGTTCATCGTTGAAGGCCCACAGGTCCTCCAGGGAGCCGCCCCCACGGGTCACCAGGATTACATCGTAGCGACCGCTGGCCGAAGCCCGGCGTAACATCGCGGCGATCGCTGGCGGCGCCTCCCGGCCCTGCACGGGCACCGGTAGCACGTCGACCTCGGCGAGCCCCAGGCGGCGGCCAAGCACACTGAGCACATCGCGTATGGCCGCGCCCGAGGGCGACGTGACCACGCCGATCCGGCGGGGAAACGCGGGCAGGGCGCGCTTTCGTTCCGCGTCGAACAGGCCTTCCGCGCCGAGCCGTGCCTTCAGCTGTTCGAATTCGCGCTGGAGCGCGCCTTCGCCGGCGGGCTCCATGTGGTCGGCGACAAGTTGGAACTCGCCACGGGCCTCGTACAGGCCCACCTTGGCCCGGATGAGCACGTGCATGCCATCGGCCGGGCGAAAGCGAAGCCGCGACGCGGCCATGCGGAACATGGCGCAGCGCACCTGCGCGTTGGCATCTTTCAGCGTGAAGTAGATGTGCCCCGAGGCCGGGCGGGCGACGTTGGAAAGCTCGCCCTCGATCCACACACCGACGGGCAGGGCATCTTCCAGCAGATCGCGCACCAACCGGTTCAAGCCGGAGGGCGTGAAGATCTCGGGAGCCGTGCGGGCGGTGGTATCGGACATGGACCGGCGAGGTTATCACGCTGGTACGGAATGTCGATGGGGCAGGGACTTACAGCTACTTTGTAACTGAAAGCTGAACTTGTAGGAGCGCCCTTGCGCGCGATGGGTACTTGTCGTGAACGCCATCATGCGCAAGCGCGCTGCTACGCCATGCGTTACATACGAAAAACGCCGAAACGGCCCTGTTCGATGGGCGCGTTAAGCGACGCCGAGATCGCCAGGCCAAGGACGCGGCGGGTGTCGGCCGGGTCGATGATGCCGTCGTCCCAAAGGCGTGCGCTGGCGTAGTAGGGGTGGCCCTGGCGTTCGTACTGGTCACGCACAGGAGCCTTGAATGCTTCTTCCTCATCCGCGCTCCAGGTGCCACCGCCAGCCTCGATGCCGTCACGGCGAACCGTGGCCAGGACGGAGGCTGCCTGTTCGCCACCCATCACGCTGATGCGTGCATTCGGCCACATCCACAGGAAGCGGGCACCGTACGCGCGGCCGCACATGGCATAGTTGCCGGCGCCGAACGAGCCGCCGATCACCACGGTGAACTTTGGTACGTGCGAGCACGCCACGGCAGTCACCATCTTCGCGCCATCTTTGGCGATGCCGGCGTTTTCGTATTTCTTGCCCACCATGAAGCCGGTGATGTTCTGCAGGAACACCAGCGGCACGTTGCGCTGGTTGCACAGTTCGATGAAATGCGCGCCCTTCTGGGCACTCTCACCGAAAAGAATGCCGTTGTTGGCAATGATGCCTACCGGGTACCCGTGAATATGCGCAAAGCCCGTGACCAGGGTCTTGCCGTAACGGGCCTTGAATTCGTGGAACTCCGAGTCGTCCACCACCCGCGCGATGACTTCCCGGATATCGAACGGGCGGCGGGTGTCCTCCGGAATGACGCCATAGAGCTCTTCCGCAGCGAAGCGCGGCTCCAGCGGCGGCCGCACGGCAAGCGGCATTTTTTTCATGTGGTTTAGCGAGCCGACGATATCGCGCGCAATGGAAAGCGCGTGCGCATCATTCTCAGCAAAGTGATCCGCTACGCCTGATACCGACGTGTGTACGTCGGCTCCGCCCAGCGCTTCGGCATCGACGACTTCGCCCGTGGCCGCCTTTACCAGCGGCGGGCCACCAAGAAAAATCGTGCCCTGTTCGCGCACGATGATGGTTTCATCGCTCATCGCCGGAACGTACGCGCCACCCGCGGTGCACGAGCCCATGACCACGGCGATCTGCGGAATGCCCTGCGCGCTCATGCGTGCCTGGTTGTAGAAGATCCGGCCGAAATGCTCACGATCCGGGAATACCTCATCCTGAAGCGGCAGGAACGCACCGCCGGAATCCACCAGGTAAATGCAGGGCAGCCGGTTCTCCATGGCGACTTCCTGTGCCCGCAGATGCTTTTTCACCGTCATGGGAAAGTAGGTGCCGCCCTTGACGGTGGCATCGTTCGCCAGAACGACGACCTCCTGGCCCATCACCCGGCCTATGCCGGCGATGACGCCCGCAGCGGGTGCGGCGTCGTCGTACATGCCGTGTGCGGCGAGCGGGGCGATTTCCAGGAAAGGCGAGCCTGGGTCGAGCAGGGCGCGGATGCGCTCGCGCGGTAGCAGCTTGCCGCGCGCCACGTGCTTCTCGCGTGCCTTTGCGCCGCCGCCCTCGGCGGTGCGCTTCAAGGTCTCGCGCAGGTCATCGGTGAGCGTGCGCAAGCGCAGGCTGGCGGCCTGGAATTCGGGGGAGCGGGTATCGAGCTGCGACGTGAGGATAGGCATGGGCCGTCTTCGAGCGGATCAAACCACCATGATAGCGGCGCAACCTCGTGGGCAAACGCTGCGCTGCCGCAGGCTGCGGGCAAAAAAAACGGCCACCCGGGGGTGGCCGTCCTCTCGAGGTAATCCGCTGGCGGATTACTTCTTGGTGGAATCGTCCTTGGCATCCTTGGCGTTGGACGCGGCGTCCTTGGCCTGGTCTGCGGACTTGTCAGCCTGGTCAGCAGCGTTGGATGCGGCATCCTTCGCGGCTTCCGGCGTACCGCCGGCGGTAGAGGCCGAGGCGGCGTTCTGGGCCTGGGCAGCGGCGTCCTTGGCCTGGTCAGCCGACTGCTGGGCCTGGTCGGCGGCCTGCGAGGTCGCGGCATTCTGCGACTGATCGGCCGCCTGCTGCGCCTTGTCGGCCTGCTGCTGGGCGTCGGAGGCCGACTTCTGGGCATCCTGCGCGGAATCCTGCGCGCCGTTGCTGCAAGCTGCCAGAAGCGCGACGAGCCCGGAGGCGAGAAGGGTACGCGTGAAATTCATTGTGGTTCTCCTTAGCCGTGGAATGCCGTTAGGCGGGCACATTAATAGCTCAGTTGTCTGGGCATCGCCAGCATCGGCGAGATTTGCTTCAGGGCGCATTAAAGCCCATGTAAACCGCGTGATGCTGACGCTAATAACACCCGTTCTTTCGACGTAGGCTTCACACCAGTTCGATGGCGATAGCCGTTGCTTCGCCGCCACCGATACACAGCGAGGCGACGCCCCTTTTTGCCCCACGGGCCGTCAACGCATTGAGAAGAGTCACGACAATGCGCGCGCCGCTGGCGCCGATCGGGTGGCCCAGGGCGCATGCGCCGCCGTTGACGTTGATCTTGTCGTGCGCCACGCCAAGCTCGCGCATCACGGCCATCGGGACCACGGCGAACGCTTCGTTGATCTCAAAGAGGTCCACGTCCTCCACCTTCCAGCCCGCCTTGGCGAGCACCTTCTGGATCGCGCCCACGGGCGCGGTGGTGAACCATTCCGGTTCCTGGGAGTGGGTGGCGTGCGCGACAACGCGTGCCAGTGCTTTCGCACCCTTCGCCTTGGCGTCATCGGCGGACATCAGCACGAGCGCGGCAGCGCCGTCGGAGATGCTGGAAGAGCTGGCGGCCGTAATCGTGCCGTTTTCCTTGCGGAACGCGGCGCGCAGAGTCGGGATTTTCGCGGTATCGGAGCGGCCGGGCTGCTCATCCTCCACGAAATCCTGTGGGCCCTTTCGACCCTGCACCGTGACCGGAACGATTTCGTTGGCAAACGCATTGGCGGCCTGGGCGGCCTTGGCGCGGTCCACCGAAGCGATGGCGTAGGCATCCTGTTCTTCGCGCGTAAAGTGATACTTGTCGGCGCACTGCTCGCCGAACACGCCCATGGACTTGCCGTCGTACGGGTTGGTGAGGCCATCCCACGCCATATGGTCAACGAGCTGGCCGTCGCCGTAGCGGATGCCGGTGCGGGTGTTGACCATGTGCGGCGCGTTGGTCATCGATTCCATGCCACCGGCGACGACGACCGAGGCCGAACCGGCCTTGATTAGGTCATGGGCAAGCATGATCGCCTTCATGCCGGATCCGCATACCTTGTTGATGGTGGTGGCGCCGGTGGACACCGGCAGGCCTGCCTTGAGCGACGCCTGGCGCGCAGGCGCCTGGCCGAGGTTGGCGGGCAGCACGCAACCCATGATCACTTCGCTCACGTCCGCCACACCCACGCCGGCCTGCTCAAGGGCCGCCTTGATGGCGATGGAGCCGAGCTCCGGCGTGGGGACGCCGGTGAACTGGCCAAGGAAGGAACCGATGGCGGTGCGCTTGGCACCCGCGATGACGATGTCGGACATGGTGACTCCGTGGTACTTCAGATGGCCGCCCCTGGGGGGACGGAAACCGGCGGAGTATCGCAGTGCGGGCCGGGGGCGGGCAATGCGCACTGCCGCATCGTTCACGGACGATCCGCAGTATTTTGTGCCAAGATTCCGCCGGGCGCCGCCGCAAGGGGCGGTGGCGCGACATTGATGTCGAAACTGGGGAAAACGAAGATGGGTAGGATCTTCCTGCGCCAGCGCGACTTAGCGCTGGCCGTTTGCGTGAGCCTGGGCCTGGTCGCTTGCGGTGGGGGCGGTGGGGGCACCCGGCCGAGCAGTATTGGCACGGGCGGTGGCGGTGGCGGTGGTGGGGTGACGGTCCCGCCGACCAACCCGACCACGCCTACGACCCCCACGACGCCGACCCAACCGGATCCTCCGCTGGACGCCCAGCTTTCGCTGACGAATGTCGGGCCGGCCCATACCGCAGGGTTCAACGGGCAGGGCGAAACCATCGGCGTAATCGATACCGGCGTCAACCACCTCCACCCGGCACTTTCCGGGCGCGTGACGGCCAACCTGGTCTATGTCGACCCATCGACGAACAACACCGGTGTCGACGATGTCGTCGGCCACGGTACCGCCGTGGCCGAAATCGCCGCCGGCGTACCCTTCGGCACGTTTGCCGGTGGTGTCGCGCCCCAGGCCAGCATCATCTCGGCGCGCATCATCAACGACAAGGCACCCACCGACGATGGCTCGGGGCAGGGCAACAAGGCCACCTCAGCGGACCCGCTTGGCACCATCAACTCCGATGTCACGGTGCGTGGGGCGCATATCATCAATAACTCGTGGGGCGGCGTGTATTGGGATGCCACGGACACCGCGGCCACGAAGAGCTTCCATGATGCCTACCTGCTTTACACACTCGGTGGGCATAACCTGTTCGTCTTCGCCGCAGGCAATGATGGCGGGGCGAATCCCTCGGATATTGCCGCGCTGCCATCGCGTGCGCCCGATGTCGAGCAGGGTTGGCTGACCGTCGTCGCCCTGGATAGCAATAACCCTTCCCAGATCGCTTCGTATTCAAACCGCTGCGGTATCGCACAGCGTTACTGCCTCGCCGCGCCGGGCGAGGTCGTAGTGGCGTCGGCGGATTCCACCACCGGCAAGGCCACGTACCAGGTTTGGGAGGGCACGTCGTTCGCTGCGCCGCAGGTATCTGGCGCGGCCGCCGTCATCCACGGTGCCTTCCCCTCATTGAGCTACGACGCCGTGCGCCAGATGATCCTGAGCACGGCCGATGATCTTGGCGATCCTGGTCCGGATGCGGTGTATGGCTATGGTCGCCTCAACGTGGGCCGTGCCCTCGGCGGCCCCACGCGCTTCGATTGGGGTCAGTTCCAGGCGACCGTCGGCGGGCACATCGTAACGTTCACCAACGACATTACCGGCAGCGGCGGCCTGAGTGTCACAGGTGAGGGCGCGCTTATCCTGCGGGGGCAGAACACGTTCACGGGCGAGACCACCGTTGATGCAAAGGCCACCCTGGGCGTGGTCGGCCTGACGGGTAACCTCACAGTGGGTGTCGGCGGCGCCGCGATCCTGGGCGGTGTTATGCAGGGCAACGTCACGAACCACGGAAACATACGCCCCGGCAGTGGCGAGCATATCGCCGGTAACCTGATCACCGATGGCGTGATGTCGATTATGCTCGGCCAGCCCACGACGGTCGGCGGCAAGGCGACCCTGGGTGGCTACCTGAACATCGAAGGCGCCGTAGCGGGTTTCACCAAGTCTTCCCATTCGCAGATCCTCACTGCAACAACCATCCAGGGCACCTTCGCGCACCTGACGACGACGACGGGTGTTTTTATCTCGTCGACGCTTCAATACACCCCGACCGAGGTGTGGATCGACACGACCTCGTTGAGCACGACGGCGGTCGCGAACAGCACGATGGCGCAATCGTTAGCCGCCACGTCCTCGGCGCAACGCGTCGACGGCGCCTTTTCGCAGATCGGCGCCAGTCTTGTCCCGGGCGCCGCTTCGGCGGGGAGCATCGATACACAAACGATGATCGCCGCCAGCGGCATCCAGCAGGCCGGCACGACGCGTAGCGCGCAGGCATCGCTGGAATCCCTTTCGGGCCAGCTCTACGCGGCCAGCACCGCGGTAACGCTCGCCGGCATCGATGCTGGCAACGATGCATTGATGCAGCATCTGGATGCGATGGGCACGGGCGGCGCGTGGGTGCAATCGCTCGACTCGCAAGGTGGCCTTAGCCGCGCCGGCTTCGGAAACGTCGGCTTCAACATCAACGGCAGCATGATCGGTAACGACGTGCGGTTCGGAAATAACGGCTTTGCCGGCATGACCGTGGCGCAGATGCGCAGTAGCGGCCAGCTTTCCGGCAACTTTGATCGACAGCGAAATCGCACGACGGAAGGCTCGCTTTATGCGGGAACGCAAGGTGCGAATTGGTATGGCGTGGGCCGGGTGGGGTTCGGTAACTACCGCGGCGATACCCAGCGCCTGCTTCGCTTTGGCGACATGGGGGGCGCGTTCACCGGCGGTGAAAACAACGGTCGTTACAGCTCGGCCTACGGCGAAGTTGGCTATCGCACCCATGCGGGCGCGTTTGATTTCACCCCCTATGCGAATGTCCAGTACGCCAGCATCCAGCGGGATGGCTTCCAGGAACTGGGTGGCGACGGCTTCGGCTTGGCTGCCGACGGGCACACCACGTCCCGCTGGCAAGCGGGCTTCGGCATGCGCGCAGGCAGCTCGTGGCTCACGTCGTACGGCAAGCTGCGCATGGACATGAAGCTGGGCTGGCAGAACGCCTTCGCCACACGGGGTGAAGTCTTCTCGGCTCGCTACACCGGGTTGTCGCAGTGGGCGCCGGTGGAAGGCATTGGCCTGTCCAGGCAGGCAGCGACGTTTGGTCTGAATGCCGGGATGGATATTGGCTCGCGTACGCAGTTGGCATTCGGTGTCGACCAGCGGTTCGCCAGCCGTGACCATTCGCGCTCGGCGACGGCTAGCCTTCGCGTCAACTGGTAAACCACCGCGCGCAGCACGCTCCTACAGGGAGCGTGCTGCGCGCGATGCCGTTGGATCAGGACTTGCCGTGGAACAGCTCGCGGCCGATCAGCATGCGGCGGATCTCGTTGGTCCCCGCGCCGATCTCATACAACTTCGCATCGCGCAACAAACGGCCCGCCGGGAACTCGTTGATGTAGCCATTGCCGCCGAGCGCCTGGATCGCTTCCAGCGCGACCATTACGGCGTTCGTCGATGCGTTGAGCAGGCACGCCGCCGGGTCAATACGCGACTTCACGCCGTTGTCGAACTGCTGAGCCACCATGTAGGCGAAGCCACGCGATGACTGCAGTGCGGTGTACATGTCAGCGACCTTGCCCTGCATAAGGCCAAACGTGCCGATAGGGGCGTTGAACTGCTTGCGTTCGCGGACGTAGGGCAGCACGAGATCGACGGCGGCCTGCATGATGCCGATCGGGCCACCGGAAAGCACAAGGCGTTCGGTATCCAGGCCGCTCATGAGCACGCGCACGCCTTCGTTGACTTCGCCGACGATGTTCTCGGCGGGGATCTCGCAGTTCTCGAATACAAGTTCACAGGTATTCGAGCCGCGCATGCCCAGCTTGTCCAGCTTCTGCGCGGTGGAGAAGCCCTTCATGCCTTTTTCGACGATGAATGCAGTCATGCAGCGGCTGCCCGCGGCGCGTGGCGCTGTGCGCATGTAAACCAGCAGCACATCCGCATCGGGGCCGTTGGTGATCCACATCTTCGAACCGTTGGCGACCCAGGTATCACCCACGAGTTCGGCCTTGCAGCTCATGGAGCCGACCACATCGGAGCCCGCGCCGGGCTCGCTCATGGCCAGTGCGCCGATCCATTCGCCGGAGGCGAGCTTCGGCAGGTACTTGCGGCGCTGTTCGTCGGTGCCGTTGTGGTAGATGTTCTGCACGCACAGGTTGGAATGGGCACCGTAGGAAAGGCCCACCGAGGCCGAGGCGCGGGAGATCTCTTCCATGGCCACCATGTGCGCCAGGAAGCCCAGGTCGGACCCGCCGAGCTCACCAGGGATGGTGATACCGAGCAGGCCCATGTCACCGAGCTTGGCCCACAGGTCTTCCGGAAAGTGGTTTTCGCGGTCGATACGGTCGGCGCGCGGGGCGATCTCCTTTTCGGCGAACGCGCGTACGGTTTCGCGCAGGAGGTCGAGATCTTCGCCAAGGGAAAACGGACGCATGGGGGCAACTCCGGGGAAAAGGCGGGGGAAAACCCCGCCATGCTAGCGTTTTGGGGGCGCCGAGCCACGGCGCGTCGCAACAATCAGCTTTGGGCGATAGCGGCGATACGGTCATGTACACGCGCAAGTAACAGGCACTGGCGATCGAAAAGCCGCAGCGTCTCACCCGCTGCGTGAGTGCGCAGCGAGGTCCCCACTTCAAATTCCGGCGTGTTCATGGACGGCGCGGCCGTGCGGGAACGAACATGTTCGGCCAGCGCATCGAAGCCAAAGGCGATACGGCGGGCCGCTTCGCCCACGGCGCCAGCTTCCTCCGCGCCGATGGCCTCGCGATGGGTGCCCAGGGTGGATAGATGGGAAAGCGCTGCCTGCAACGCCGCCAGAAGGCGCAGCGCCCGCTCGCCCTGGCCCGGGGCATGGCCTGGCTCGCCCAGCAACTCGGCCACGTTTCCGGCGACCACGGCCTGCGCGGCGTGGGCATCGCGCCGGGCGATGCGGTAGGGCAGGTCGTCGTCGCGGCCGGAGGCATACTGTTCGGCAATGCGTTCGAGGTACCGGCCGTAGGCGAGCAGCGCATCGGCAACCAGGTCGTCCAGCCTGCGTACCCGCCAGTCGGGTAGCACGTAACGAATGACCAAGGCGGCGACCAGCGCCCCCAGGAGCGTATCGAGCAGGCGGGGGCCAATCGCATCGTAGCCAGCACCCACGCGATCGAAGCAAAGCAGGACAAAAAGCGTGATGGCACCCGTGGCGAGGGCATAACGGCGCAGGCGGAAGGCGAAGAATGCCGCGCCCGTGGCGACCAGCACCGGCAGGCGCCAATCGCCGCCTGGCAGCGCGCGTAGGAGGGTCCAACCGAGTACGAGGCCGGCGGTGGTGCCGACGATGCGCTGGACGAAGCGCCGCCGTGTAGCGCCATAGCCTGGCTGGCACACGAATAGCGTGGTCAGCAGGATCCAGTAGCCGTGCAGCGGGTGCAGGGCCAGCATCACGAGGTAGCCACCCAGCATGCCCGTGGCAAGGCGTACGGCATGGCGGAAATGCATCGAGCGGCGATTCAGGCGCAGGCGTACGCGACGTAGCGCATCGCCCAGCGACGTCGGCTCGTTGCCTTGTAGCGCGATATCCGTGTCTTCGCGCAGGCTGCCTTCATCGGCAATAAGCGCCTGCAGCCCTTCCATGTTCCGGAACAGTGCAACCAGCGCGTCGTCGAGCGCGCCGCCAGCGATGGTCATCTGTTGGTGGAACGCCAATGCATCGCGCAAGTCATCCAGCGCAGCGCGCGGAAGTGCGATGGAGCGTAGGGGAGCGCCCGTGCGTATGGCGGCGGCGCGTTCACGGCAGGCGCCCGCCTGCAGCCGTAGCAGCCGGCCGAAGCGGAACATGAGGTCGCTGTGGTACAGCGCGTCGGCCAGCTCGTCGTATGGGTAATGCGAGGAAGTAATTCGCTCGTGGATATCCTGGGCCACGAAGAACATGGCCAGGCGCGATGCGGCGCGGCCGCGCGGCTGGCGCCGGCCGATGCGATCGATAAGCGCCACGCGGGCTTCGGTCAGCGCTTGCACGGTGCGCTGGTTGCGGCGCGAGAATTCGACCGCGAGCGCCTCATGGTCGAGCCCGCGCACGGGTTCGAACTGCGCCGCCTTGGCCTCGATCAGCACGGCCAGTGATTCGAACAGCCGTGCCAGCGCATGGCGCACGGCCCGCTGGGGCGCCAGGGCGCTCCACAACAGTGAAAGGATGCCGTACCAGGCCGCGCCGGCGACGAGGGCGAATGTCTCCCCGGCGCCGCGGCCACTCGCTGCATCCGAGGCGATCATCGTGTACACGGCGAGGATGAGTGTCGCCGTGGCAATGGTGGCGTACCGGCCGCTGGCAGCGCCGAGCATGACCAGCAGGAACGTGCCCACCGGCAGGAGCAGTGCAAACACGATGGGTGTGCCAATCGCCGCCTTTACGGCACTGGCAGCGAGGGCGAAACAGATCAGTGTGACCAGGAGCCCGCGGAGGCGCCCGCGCCATGCATCGTCCGTTTCGGCCAGCGCGCAGGCGATGGCGCCAAGCAGCGCCGGGACAATGGCGTCCGCAGGGCCATGCAGGGTGCACCACGCCGTTACCCCGCCCAACGCCAGCAGTACGCGGATGACATCCGCGAAGCGGTCGGACTCAGCGAGGTGGCGAAGGGTGGGCATGCCCTGTGTTTAGCAGAGGCCGCCGTTCACCGCGAGCACCTGGCGCGTGATGTAGCTGGCTTCCGGGCTCACCAGGAAACGGACGGCAGAGGCGACTTCTTCCGGGGTGCCGCTGCGTTCCATCGGGATGACCTTCAGGATCTGCTCTACGGGCACATCGGGGTCGAGCATGTCGGTATCGATAAGACCGGGGGCCACGCAGTTCACCGTGATCCTGCGCTTGGCCAGCTCCACGGCGAGGGCTTTCGCCGCGCCGATCACACCGGCCTTGGAGGCGCTGTAGTTCACCTGGCCGCGGTTGCCGATCAGGCCGGACACCGAGGTGATACACACGATGCGGCCGGGTGCGCGCCGGCGGATCATGGGCATGACCAGTGGGTGCAGCACGTTGTAGAACCCATCCAGGTTGGTGCGTAGCACCTGGTCCCAATCCTCTGGGGTCAGGCCGGGGAAAGCACCATCGCGGGTAAGGCCCGCATTGCAGACGACGCCGTAGTAAGCGCCATGGGCGGCTACGTCCGCCTCAAGCGCGGCGGCGGTGGCTGCACGGTCGGCCACGTCGAACTGCAGCACGCGGGCCTGGCGGCCCATAGCGATGATTTCGGCCTGCACCGCTTCCGCTTCGTCGCGGCGGGAGCGGCAGTGCACCACGATGTCATGGCCAGCATCGGCTAGATTCAACGCGATGGCGCGGCCAATGCCGCGGCTGGAGCCGGTGACGAGGATGGTGTCGGTCATGGAGCGTTTCCGGTGGGGTCCAGGCTGTGGTGGCGCGGATCGAGGAAGGGGGTGGGATCGGGTGGGCTGAAAACGGTCAGCCTGGCTTCGGCCTGGCGGTCCCCGCCGGTGATCCGGCAGGCGAATGACGCCATGCCGTCTTCATCGTGGAACGTGCGCGTGGCTTCCACGAGCAGGCGGGCGCCTGGCGGGAAGAAGTCGCTATCGGCGCGGTAGGCGCGCGTGCCAAGCAGGAAGCCAGGGCGCACCTGTCCGCCGGCCGATAGCACCTGACAACCGTTCCATGCGGCGATCGACTGGGCCATCAGTTCCACCCCGGCCCAGGTCGGCAAGCCTTCGGCAGTGACCTCCAGATCGCCATGGCGCACGGTGCGCTCACAGATGACGCGCTCGGCATCCCATTCCACGACGCGATCAAGCCATACCATGCGGCCGGCGTGGGGCAGCAGCTGTTCAATCGGCCAATGGCTCACGGCGTGCTGGCCTCGCGCGCAAGGCGGCTCTCCACATCGCGGGTGAAACACGCCGGTGACACCAGCTGCATTTCGCCATCGGCCACGCGCACGGCTACCTGGATGGTGCTGGCGCGCGTCAGGCGCTCGCCGCTGGCGGCATCGCTCACCGTGTAATGGATCTTCAGCCGGTTTTCCCATTCCACCAGTTCGGCGCGGACGCGCAGGGCCTGGCCGAATCGGGCTGCACGCGCATAGCGCAACTGCAGGTCGATGATCGGCCACGCAAAGCCGGTTTCTTTCATCTTCACGTAGTTGTGCCCGACATCGTCAAGCAACGCGCAACGGGCGATTTCGAGGTATTTCACGTAATGGCCGTGCCACACGATCTCGAGGGAATCCACATCGAAGAACGGCACGAGCACATCGATTTCGGCCGCCAGTACGCCCTTACCGCGCATGGATCACCCCCGGCGCGCTGTCGATCCGAAGATGCGCTGACGAACACATGGCGTCGCCAACGCGGTAGGCAAAGTGCAGGCGGCCGCGTTCCTTGTCGTGGCGAAGGGCCAGCGATACACGGTCGCCCGGCCGCAAAAGCCGCTGGAACTTGAGCTGGTCCATGCCGCGGCACGTGGGCATGGTGCCAAAGCGCGATGCGGCGAACTCGATGGCCCAAGCGATCTGCAACACGCCCGGTAGTACGGGCGCTTCAGGAAAGTGCTCGGCGAAGCAGGCCAGGTCCAGTGGCAACACCAGGTCAAGCACGTGCGTGCCCGCTTCCACGCGTTCCGAGAGGACCTGGGCGATACGCGGTAGCGGCGCCTGCAACAGCAGGTCGATTCGCGCCGCTTCAGGCAGGGCATCGACGAACCGCCATGCCATAGGCGTCGCCAGTGCATCATCGCCGGCGGCATGCTGGCCCAGTTCGCTGACGATGCCAGCGCGGCCGTGGCGCGACAGGGCCATGCGGCCCGATGGGGTAAGGGCAACGACAATGCCCGGCCCCTGGTTTCCGGCGTTGCCGCCTGCCGCGGCAGCCACCCACGGGTGCGATGCGAGACGGCCGGCCGCGGTGTTCATGGGCGTGTTGCGCAGGCGGCGGCGCATGCGCTGCCTGCATACCCACTCCACGGCGAACAGCGTGCCCATCGCCACGTAGGCGATCACGCCGTTGTAGAAGGTCCACCACGAGAGTGGCCCCCATGCGGCGAGCAACGCGGAACAGGTGCCGTTGATGGCGAAGAACACCGCCCATACCCAGGTGACCTTGCGGGTGTAGGGCACTGCCGCCTGGGGCAGGTCGGGCTCCATCATGCGCGCAACGCGCTCGATGATCGGTGGCCCAAACACGAGGCTGAGTGCGAACGCCGCGAGGAGCAGGCCGCAGATCAAGCTGGGGTACCAGCGCAACAGGTGCTCGTGGCCGCCAAATGCCAGCACGGCGCAGTAGGCAAGGGTAATGCCGAGCATCCATTTGCCACCGGGTTGATGCACCAGCGCAGGTGCCCGGACCAGCCAGAGGGCCCCCAGGATCAGGCCGAACAGGGGCGGCGATACGTGATCGCTGCCGAAGTAGACGATGAACGGGTACAGGATGCCCACGACCACCAACAGGAGGTTAGCGAGCTTGCGGGAGTTCTTTTCGTTGCTTTGCGGGTTCATGCCTGCAGCTCCCGCGCGTACAGGCGGTGAAGGTGCTCGTTGATGCGGCGTGACGCGATGGGGGCGGGTGCCGCCTCGGAAAACGATGCCACGTTGATGTCTTCGCCCACGCGGAAGTGCATCTGCACGCGGCGATGGGGCACGTGGTACCAGGGATCGGCCTTGGTGAGCGTGGTGGGCTTCACCGTGATGAATACCGGCGTGATGGTGGTGGCACCGCGAACGGCAATAGCCGAAGCGCCGCGGTGGAACACCGGTGCTTGCCCGGGGGTGGTGCGCGTGCCTTCGGGGAAGACGATCAGGGTCTGGCCCTCACGCAACACGTCGGCCGCACGGTCGAGCATCTCGGCACTGCCGTCGTTGCTGATGTACTGCGCCACCGAGATCGGCCCGCGCATAAACGGGTTTTTCCACAGGCTGTGCTTCACCACGCAGTTCGCATCGGGCACGTGGCCGATCAGGAACACCACATCGATGAGCGACGGGTGGTTGGCCACGATCATCTGGCCGGGGCGGCCCAGCCGTTCGAGGCCTTCGAACCGGTAAGCGACGACGCCGGTCCGGAACATGAACTGCGAATGCAGCCAGAACGCGCGGCCCACCGTGCGCCGCGCACGCCGCCGGCGCACGGCCAGGGGCGCTGGCCAATGCATGACCACCGGCAGGATCAGGAGCCGCAGCACAAGCCCGCCCACGCCGAACAGGGCGAACGACAGGGCAGTGCATACGAAGCGCCAGGGCCAGGCATCGGCGCGGCGTTTCGTCGTGTCGGCTACAAGGTCCATGGGGAGGGGCTAGGCCTGGGCAAGGTCGGGTTGATGGTAGCGCCGGATGACCAGGGCGGCGCAGCTGCCCCCGAAACCGAAGCTGTTGGATAGCACCGCATCGATGTGTGCCTCGCGCTCCGTATCCAGCAACGGCGCCTCGGCGAAGGCCTCATCCCGCTGGCGCGGCGGTGCCCCGGCCAGCAGCACGCCGTGTTCGATCATGCCGACACAGGCGATGGCATCCAGCGCACCCGCGGCGGCGGGAGCGTGGCCCACCAGTCCCTTGATCGACGACATCCACGGTACCGCTTGCCCGCGGTCAGCGAATACGCGGCGCAGGGCCGACCATTCGGCCAGGTCGCCATCCAGTGTGGCGCAGGCGTGGGTGTTCACGTAGTCGGGGATGACGCCGGCCAGGTCGATCGCCTGGTGCATGGCCTCGGCCATGCCCTCGCTATGCGGGCTCACCATGCCTTCCGGATCGGACGCCGCGCCGTACCCAGCCATTTCGGCCAGGATGGTCGCGCCGCGCGCCAGCGCGTGGTCAAGCGATTCCAGGACAAGCACGCCGGCGCCCCCGCCAAGCACGATTCCGTCGCGGTCAGCGGCATACGGCGTGGAAACGTGTTTACCCGCCACGCTCGTGGTGGTCAGCGCATTCATCACGTCAAAGCACATGGAGGCCTTGTCGTGCAGCTCCTCGGCACCGCCGCACACCACGATCTCCTGCCGGCCGAGCTGGATCAGCTCCATGGCCTGGCCGATCGCATGCGTGGCACTGGTGCATGCCGAACCCACGGCGAAGCCTCGGCCGCCAAAGCCGAAGGCGTGGATCAGGGTGGCCGCTACGGCGCTGCCCATGCTGCGCGGGACGATGAACGGCGAAAGGCGTGAGTAGCCTTTCGCGTGGAAGACATCCAGGCCGGCTTCGTACTCGGACAGGGCCGCGGAACCACCCATGAGGATGCCCACGTCGCGCTCGCGCACGCGCGCCTCGTCGATGCCGGCTTCGGCCAGGGCCTCGCGGGTAGCGTGCCATGCGTACTCAGCCGCCTGTGGAAAGTACCGGCGCAGCTTGCGCGGTGGCGGTTCCAGCGAGCCAAGGTCGACCGGCGCGGCGGTCCGGCAGCGCATGCCCAGGGCCGCATAGCCCGGCATGTCCTGGAAGCCTTCACGGCCAGCGCGCAAGCCATCGAACAGCGCGGCGCGACCCGGGCCCAGGCAGGTGACCGCGCCCATGCCAGTGACGACAACGCGACGCATCAGGCGTGCGCCTTGAAGATCAGCGACGTATTGATGCCGCCGAACGCAAAGTTATTGCTCATCACGACATCGGTGCGGATCTCACGGCCGTCACCGGTCACGTAGTCCAGCGTGGCGCATTCCGCATCCGGTGCTTCCAGGTTGATCGTGGGGGCGAACCAGCCGCCACGCATCATCTCGATCGCCCACCACGCTTCCAGTGCGCCGCAGGCGCCCAGGGTGTGACCGACATAGCTCTTCATCGAGCTGATCGGCACGTTGGCACCGAGCACGTCATGCGTCGCGTGGCTCTCGGCCACATCGCCGCGATCGGTGGCCGTGCCGTGGGCGCTCACGTAACCGATGGCTTCCGGCGGCAAGCCCGCATCGGCGAGGGCCATGCGCATCGCCGCGGCCATGGTCTCGCGCGTCGGTTGCGTGATGTGCGCGCCATCGGAGTTGGTCCCATAGCCGACCACTTCCGCGTAAATGCGGGCACCGCGCGCCAGCGCATGTTCGTACTCCTCGAGCACAAGCGTCACGCCGCCTTCGCCGACCACCAGGCCGTCGCGCTTGCCGTCGAACGGGCGCGGCGTGAGGTCGGGCGTTTCGTTGCGCGTGCTGGTGGCGAACAGCGTATCGAACACCGCCGCACCCGGGCCCGAGAGCTCCTCGGCGCCCCCGCAAAGCATCAACTGCTGCTTGCCCTGCTGGATGGCTTCGTAGCCGTAGCCGATGGCCTGGCTGCCCGATGTGCATGCGCTGGAGGTGGTGATGACGCGGCCCTTCAGGCCAAAGAACACACCCACGTTCACCGCCGTGGTATGCGCCATCATCTGGATGTAGCTCGTGGCAGTCACTCCCTGCATGGAACCGGTTTCCAGCATGCGGCCAACGGTGCGTGCCGGCTCGATACTTCCACCGGACGAACCGTAGGCCACGCCCATGCGGCCGTCACGGATGCTGTCATCGTTGAGCAGCCCGGCATCCGCCAGGGCCAGTTCGCTCGCGGCGGTGGCTAGCAAGGCGACGCGGCCCATGGAGCGGGTGTGTTTGCGCGACCAGTGCGGCGGCGTCTTGAAATCGTCGACGGGCACGCCGAGGCGCCCGTTCAGCGCATCGAAATAGTCCCATTCGCTCATGCGGCGCACGGCGTTGCGGAACTGGCGCAGGCGGGGCTCGATCGTGGCCCAGTCGTGGCCCAGGGGCGTAATGCCGCCGATGCCGGTAACGACAACGCGTTTCATCGCGCGATCTCCCGTGGCGTGTGCGGTGGTGTTCATGCGTTTGAATTCACAGGTGCAGGTGCGCTCACTGGGGCGAGGAGGGCGGTAAAGCCGATCCCCAGCAACAGGGTGAGCCCAAAATGTTGCAGGGCGGGCATGGTGCTCAGGGCCAGCAACCCGAACGAAAGCAGGGCGGTGACTGCCGAGAGAAGTACACCGGCGTACGCGGCGCCGGGGGTGTGCGCGGAATGCGGCTCACCTTCGCGCAGGAAAACGGCGTAGTTCGCGCCCACGCCCAGCACGAGCATGAGGGCCATGAGGTGAAACAGCGTGAGCGGCTGGTTCAGGTAACCAAGGGCGGCCACGCTGAAAACGATGCCGGCCAGGGGCGGAAGCAAGACACGCCACGCACCGCGCAGGCCATAGCGCCACGCGAATGCGGCCGCCACCAGTAGCATCGCCGCACCCAGCCACAGGCTGGCGAAGCCGCGATATTCACCGAACAGCGTGGAAATGCTCGCCGGCTTGTCGATGACCGACACGCCGGGAAGGCCATGGGCGGCAGCGCGCATGCGCTCCACGTCCACATCGCCCTGCGGCACCACAATGCTGCCCTTGTCCATCCACAGGTACTGGAACGGCATATAGGCCGGGATGCGCTTCCAGTCGTCGAGCGTGAATGCGTTGCCGGGGAAGGCAGCCGCATACGCATCCGCCGCCTCAGCCCTGAAGCCGGCCGCAATCATGTAGGAGCGCGCTTGCGCGCGATCCAACTCGCCACACGCGCCAAGCTGCCCAGGCGTGTTTCGGCACAACGCATCTCGAACGGCCGTCAGGTTACCGGCCTGCCGCTTCCGCGACGGCAGCATTCCCGTCACGCCCGTCCAGGCGATGCCTTCCTTCTGCAGGCGATCGGTCAAGGCTTCCTCGTGCTCAAGCACGGCCTCGGGGCTATCCCCTTCCACCAGCCAGAACTGGCTCCCACCGCCGAATCCGGCAATGTCGCGGATCTGGTTCGTTTGCGCCTCCAGCGTGGCGGGCGGCGAAATCAGCAGGTGGATGTCATCGTCGTGGCCCAGCTTGATCCAGCCGGGAATCGCGATGAGCACGAGCACGCCGATGACGACGAACGAGCGGCGACCCGAGGCGACACGCTGCCATGCCAGTGCCACGCGTACGAAGGGAGCGGCCAGCGGCGCGTTGCCGGGGTTACGCAGCAAGGCGGGGAGCAGCCAGAACACGCTCGCGCAGGCGACGGCCATGCCGGCGATGGCAAACACTGCCATCTGGCGCAGGGCCGGGAACGGCACCAGCGCGAGCAGCGCGTAGCCCAGTAGCGATGTAGCCAGCGCAAGAAGCAGGGCGGGGCGCACCTGGCGCACGCCACGCATCGGTTCCCAGGCGGGCCCCGCATTGGCACGGGCGCACAGGTACTGGATGGAGTAATCGACGGCTTCACCAAGCAACGCGGCACCGAACACCAGGGTCAGCAGGTGCAACTGGCCGAACACCAGGATCGTCGCCACCGTGGCGCCGATCACGCCCAGCGCGGTCGACAGGAACGCGATGAGCAGCGGCCGCATGGAGCGGAACACGAACAGCAACAGGATGGCGATGCCGACGGTGGAGGCGATGCCGACGACGTGGGTATCACGCTCAGCACCGGCGCGTGCCGCGGCGGCGTAGAAAATGGCGCCAGTGCGCAGCACGTGCGTACCAGGGTGCTTCGCGATGACCTCGTGTTCGGCCTTGTCCAGGGCGCCCAACGCGCGGCGCTGCACGCCATCGTCATACGACGAGCCGTCCAGCGTGGCCACGACAAGCACGTAACTGCCATCGTTCCGGTGGGCGGTCAGCAGGTCATCTTCCGGCACCAGGGTGGAGCGGTTCCAGGGCTGGCGATCCAGCCAGTGCTGCAGCCAGCCAAACGGGTCGTCACCGAGCTTCGGGCCGACGTTGGCACCGAACGGTTCGTTGAGGCGGCGCTTCAGCGTTTCGACGGGATCGTAGCCGGGTGCCGCGAGTGCGGCCCGGTCTTCGTTCGTCAGCAGGTGAAAGCGGTAGGGCAGGAACGGGTTGACCAGCTGCTCCATATCGAACGGTGGCAGTTCGGCCAGCACGTGCGCGAACACCTTGTCCTTGCCCAGGGCCTCGCCGAGTTCCCGCGCGGCATCCTTTGCGGCGTCATCATCCTTGTTGGCCACCAGCAGGATCATGCGATCGCCACTGGCACGGGCAAGGCGCTCCACGGCATCTTCCGCCAGTGCGTTGCGCTCGGTGGCCGGGAGCATGGCGAGCAGGTCGGTCTGCAGCGGCGACGCGCCGCGGCCAAAGAGCAGCCACACGCCCAGGGCGCAGACCAGCAGCGACACCGCGGCGAACGCAGCCGCGCGGAGCGTGGTCGGAGCGGGCTTCATTCGGCGCCGAGCGCGCTGGCTTCAACCGGGGAAAGCGCGCCGGCCTCGCGCGTATTCGCGAATGAAATGGCGGTGCGCTCACCGCTGGCGAGGTTCACATCGATCGATTCGAGGAAGGCATCGCCCTTGAGCGTGATACCCGCCAGGACACGGGCGACACGCGCCTGCTTCGGTACGAAATGCAGCGTCCAGTTGTCCACGCTGCCTTCGGCGGTGATCGTGAACTGGCGCGCCGCTTCATCGGTCTTGCCGGCCAGAAGGCCCTGCAACATGCCAGAAACCTGGCTGACGCCGCGGTTGCCATCGCGCACGCGCTCCAGCTTGCCCTGCGCGTTCAACCGGCGGGTATCGCCGCCGGTGAGTACCAGCGTGTCTTCGTAGGGGGCGCGGGTATGCCACATCATGCCCTTGCCGATGACGAAGAGCAGATCGCCGGTGCTGACCTGCGGTTCGGCCAGGTCGGGGTTTTCACGGCGCTGGGTGAACTCGGCGCGCACCCGCTGGTGCTTCGCCAGATGGGTCAACACATCATCGACCAGCGTAGGTGCCGCGGCGGGTGCCGTCTGGGCATATGCCAGCGTGGTGCAACAGAGAAGGGCGAGCAGGGCGATCAGACGGCGCATGAATCGGGTTTCCGTTTGAGCTTGCGATGGATCAGGCGCGGCGCGCGCGGCAGCATGCCCAGCAGCAGGCGGGTATGCATGGCCGTGATGCGGGCGTTGTCACGCCACAGGCGGAAATGGGACAGGCCATTCTCCGGGTAGATCACCCGGGTGGCCACGTTGCGCACGGGCACCCCGCGCCAATAGAGACGCACGGCGATCTCCGTATCGAAATCCATGCGGGGCGGAAAGGGCTTACGGGACATCTCCTCGCACGTCGCGGCCAGCGGGTACAGGCGGTAGCCCAGCATCGAGTCCTTGATGTCGAAGGAGAGTGTTTCCAGCCACACGCAGGCGTGCGTGAGGTAACGGCCGTACAGCCGCGCTTTCGGAATGGATTCGTCGTACACGGGACAGCCGCATACCATGGCATCTGGCATGGCCTGCGCTTCGGCAAGGAATCGCGGGACATCGGCCGTGTCATGCTGGCCGTCGGCGTCAATCTGCAGGACGTGGGTGTATCCAGCCTCATGCGCGGCCTGGAACCCGGCGGATAGCGCCGCCCCTTTACCGCCGTTACGCGGCTGGCGGATCAGGCGCAGGTCATCGCGCCCGGCGACCAGGTCGTCCAGGATGCGGCGGGTTTCCTCGTTGGAGCCATCATCCACGATCAGCACGGGCAGCCCATGGGCTGCCAGCGCATTCGCCGTGGCGGCGATGGTGCGGCCGTGGTTGTAGATGGGCACGACCGCGCACGGTGCGAAGCTACGTTCCGCGGCGTCGCGCGGTCCGGCGGTGCCCACCATGCCGCGTCAGCGCGCGACCAGCTGCTGCACGGTGGCGACTACATCGCCCACGGTGCGCACGCTCTTGAAGTCTTCGGGCTTGATCCGGGTGCCGGTCATGTCCTGTACCTGGATAGCCAGATCGATCGCGTCGATGCTGTCCAGTTCCAGGTCAGTGAAGAGGTTAGCCTCGGGGGTAACCTTCGCCGGGTCGATCTCGAACGTCTCGTGCAGGACGGACCGAAGGCGAGCCAGGATATCGGCTTGGGTGAAGGTTTCAGCGGGGATCGCGCTCATATGCTCGGTAAGTCCATTTCAGCTCCGCCTGGCGTGCCTTGCTGTCCACACGGGACAAGAGAAAGGCGGCGCCGCCGGAGCGACGAAGGTCGTGATCTTGGATTTGGTGATTCCGCCCGGATGGCGGAGGTTCCCCCTGCACCCAAAAGCTTCGTAAAGGCAAAGCCTTACAAGAGGCCGGGGCGCGGCAAAGTGTAGCAGATCACGGCGCGGGACAACCGCGATCGGCAGATTCCTGCGGGTGCCGTGCCCGGGCCATGCGCCACGCGTCTTCACATTTGAGCCAAACGGCTCTGGAGCGCGGTTTGCGCGGGGCGACAAAAAGGCCGCCGGGTTGCCCCGGCGGCCTTTCAGGTGTTGCCAGCGTGCCGCTTACTGACCGCGCATGCGGCCCTGGAAGCGCGGCGCGCCGTTGCCCATGTGCGGCAGGCGGATCTTGCCGATGGCGTTGATGCGCTCTTCCGCCATGCGGTCCGCGGCCTTATAGGTCGGGATGTTGTCACGGCCGGAGATTTCGAAGATGCGGCCGACGTTGTAGTAGATCGTACGCATCATGCGCATGGCGCGCTCGCGGTTGTAACCGTCGATTTCCAGCGACACGTTCATGACGCCACCGGCGTTCACGGCGTAATCCGGCGCGTACAGCACGCCGCGGCGCGCAAGCTCGTCACCGATCGCATCGGTGGCCAGCTGGTTGTTGGCCGCACCGCAGATGATCTTCGCCTTGATGCGGTCGATCGTCTGCTCGTTCACGGTGCCGCCCAGGGCGCACGGGCTGTACACGTCGGCATCGACGTCGTAGATCTCGTCCAGGCCCACGGCTTCGCAGCCGAGCTCATCGACGCAGCGCTGCACCGCATCCTTGTTGATATCGGTGACGAACACCTTGGCGCCCTGTTCGCGCAGCAGCTTGATGAACTCGCTGCCCACGTGGCCGCAACCCTGCACGGCGTAGCTGTACTTGCCCACGTCTTCGTTGCCGTGCTTGGCCTGCAGCGCGGCCATCAGGCCCTGCAGCGTGCCGAACGCGGTGAACGGCGAGGGATCGCCCGAACCGCCGTGCACCTGGTGCACGCCGGTCACGTATTCGGTTTCGCGGTAGACATATTCCATGTCGTTCACGTCGATACCCACGTCTTCGGCGGTGATGTAGCGGCCGTTGAGCGAGTTAACGAAGCGGCCGAAGGCGCGGAACAGCGCTTCGGACTTGTCCTTGGAGGGATCGCCGATGATGACGGCCTTGCCGCCGCCGAGGTTCAGGCCGGCCACCGCGTTCTTGTACGTCATGCCGCGCGAAAGGCGCAGCACATCGTTCACCGCGTCCTGCTCGGACTTGTAGGGCCACATGCGCAGGCCGCCCAGCGACGGGCCAAGCACGGTGTTATGGATCGCGATGATGGCCTTCAGGCCCGCGTCCTTGTTATGGCAGAAGACGACTTCTTCGTGGCCCGTGTTGGCGATGGTTTCGAAAATCATCGAACGCAAACTCCAGTTTTCATTGTTAGCAGCCCGCCCCCCTTTGGGGCGAACCGGCAGCCGAGGCCGCCGGTGGGGAAATGACCATCCAAAAAAATCGCCCCGGCCGTTGAGGCGGGGGCGAGATTGGCGTGTCAGCTGCGTAGTTTAAACCGTTATTCGCGAGTTGGTAGATGCGCCGCAGCACGCAAATGTTAAGAATTTAGCGGTGCCAGTGCGGATCACGCACCCAGACCTCGCGTTCGTAGTGGTAGCCGCCACGGTACGGACGCCAGCCCGGGCCCCGGTAGACGTAGCCGGGGCGCGCTGCCGCCCAACGGCCGCCGACCCACACGTAGCGACCGCCGTACCAGTTCCAGTAACCCGGCGCCCAGACGTAGCCCACGCGCGGCGGGGGCACGCGCTCAAAGCGCGGCGGCGGCGGGGCATTGCGGATCACGACGACTTCCCGCGCGGCGGCCGGCGGGGTGTAGCTGGCGGCGCCAACGGCCAGGCCCAGGGCGGCCACGGCAGCAAGGGTGCGGGTAAGGTTGCGCATGCGGTCTCTCCTTCGGCGTTCGCGGGGATGCGAACTCGTGAGAAAAAACGTAGCGCGTGTCATCGGGTTGACCCCGCCGGTGTGAGATGTTCAGCTTCGTGAAAGCTACGGCGAAAGGTATTGCTAAGGGAACCTTGGCAGCCTGAGCCTGCACCAAACCCTGATGCGAACCCCACAGACCCGCTCCCGCCCCATGAAGCCGCCCCGCCGTTTCGGCGCCCGTACTGTCGCGACGTTGCTTGGCATTCGCTTCGCCTACCGCTTTGGAAGCCGGCTGGCGCCGGGGCGCACGGTGGCGCATGCCGCCCGCGTGTTCCAGACGCCCCTGCCGAGCAGCCGCGAGCGTGCCGCGCATGCGCTGTCCACCATGACGGCACGGCGCGAGGTGGTCGACGTGGATGGCGAGCAGATCGCCACGTATGTCTGGGGCGATCCCGCCACCCAGCCGTACATCCTGCTGGCGCATGGCTGGTCCAGTCTTGGGCTCCGCTGGGAAACCTGGGCGGAACAGCTGCTGGCTAAAGGGTGGGCCGCCGTGGCATTCGATCAACCGGCGCATGGCCACAGTGGTGGCGACTTGTGCACCTTGCCCGATTTCGTCCGCACGGTGACGGCGATAGGCCGGCACTACGGCGACGCGGAAGGCGTGATCGCGCACTCCCTGGGCGGTGCGGCGGTGGCGCTTTCGCTGGACGATGGCTGGACCGCCAAGCGCGTGGTGTTGATCGCGCCGGCGGCTGATCCCGAGGCCGCCACATCGCGATTTGCCCGCTTCGTACGCCTGGCGCAGCACCTGCGGCCTTCGTTGCACGATACGTTGGCCGAGCGCACCGGCGTGCAGATCGGCGATCTGCATATCCGCAACCATGTGCCGAATCGGAAACAACCGGCGTTGATCGTCCACGATTTCTTCGATCGCGACGTACCGGTGGAAGAGGGCGAACTCTACGCCAGCCTTTGGCCGGGCTCGGTCCTGCTGAAGACGCGTCGTCTGGGCCATCGCCGCATCGTGGATGACGAGTGCGTCCAGACTGCCGCGCTGGCCTTCCTTTCCGGCGTGGATTTCGGCGGTGGTGACGAAGCGGCCGCGTAACGTACGCACGCGTCTCGCTGCACTGCGTCAGAGGCCTCGCGGGCCCCGGCGGTAGAATTGACGGGTTCCCCACCCCGACGATGGTTCTACCCGGAGTTTCCATGAGCTCGCAGCCCAAGCATATCCCCGCCAGCAGCACCGACGCGGAGGCGAAGCCGCTGCGTTTCGTCACGGCGGCGAGCCTGTTCGATGGCCACGACGCGGCGATCAACATCATGCGTCGCATCATCCAGAGCCAGGGTGCCGAGGTGATCCACCTGGGCCACAACCGCTCGGTGGAGGACGTGGTGCGCGCGGCGCTGCAGGAAGACGCGGACGCGATCGCGCTGTCGTCCTACCAGGGCGGCCACGTCGAATACTTCAAGTACATGGTGGACATGCTGCGCGAGCGCGGCGCCGGCCACGTCCGCGTGTTCGGCGGCGGCGGTGGCACCATCACGCCGGAAGAAATCCGCGAGCTGCAGGCGTACGGCGTCGAGCGCATCTATCACCCGAACGACGGCATGAAGCTCGGCCTCGTCGAGATGATCGAAGATGTGATGACGCGCACCCGTAACGCGCAGAAGGCGCGTGCCGAGGCCGTGCCTGCGGCCGCATCGATCGAGGACGAAATCTCCATTGGCGCCATGCTTTCGGCGATCGAAGAAGATGGCCTGCCGGCTGCCGAACTCGAGCGCCTGCGTAAGGAATGGAAGCTGGCCGGTGGCAAGACGCCGGTGCTGGGCCTTACGGGCACGGGCGGCGCGGGTAAGTCATCGGTGGTGGATGAACTACTGCTGCGCTTCCTGCATGCGTTCCCGGAGATGCGCATCGCGGTGCTTGCGGTCGATCCTACCCGCCGCCGTAGTGGCGGTGCGCTACTCGGCGATCGCATCCGCATGAACTCGTTGCGCAGCCATCGCGTCTACATGCGCTCCATGGCTACGCGCCGCCAGCACGCCGCCACCTCGGTGGTGCTGCACGATTGCATCGATTTTCTGAAGGCTCAGGCCTACGACCTGGTCATCGTGGAAACGGCCGGTATCGGCCAGAGCGATTCGGAAATTGTCGACCTGGTCGATTTCCCGGTCTACGTCATGACCAGCGAGTACGGCGCCGCCAGCCAGCTCGAAAAGATCGACATGCTCGACTTCGCCGAGCTCGTGGTGCTAAACAAGTTCGACAAGCGTGGCGCCGAAGATGCGCTGCGCGATGTGCGCAAGCAGTGGAAGCGCAACCGTACGGCGTTCAACCTGGCCGACGACAAGGTGCCGGTGTACCCCACCATCGCCAGTCAGTTCAACGATCCAGGCGTGACCTGGATGTTCGACAACCTGTGCCGCCTGTTGCGCGAGAAGCTCTCGCTGCCGGCCACGGGCTGGACACCCGACCTCGACACCAGCCTGCGCGAGCCGCGCGCCACGGTACTCATCCCGGGCAGCCGCGTGCGTTACCTGGCCGAGATCGCCGAGCAGGGCCGTGGCGTGAACGCGTCCATCGCGAAGCAGGCCGAAGCCGCCGCGAAGGCCCAGCACTATTACGAATCGCTGAAGGACATCGGAGACGACGCGCTGCCGCGCGCATTCGATCTGTACGACCACGCCCAGCTCACCGTGGAGGGCGACCGTTCGCTCGCCACGCTGCGCCAGCGCTATAACACCGCCGTGCGTGAGCTCAGCAGCGAGGCGATCAACCTGCTGCGCGAGTGGCCGGTCCGCTTTGCATCGGTCACCGCCGAGTACAACGAGTACACGGTGCGCGACAAGGTGATCCGCGTGGAAAACTACCGCGAATCGCTGAGCCATCAGAAGATCCCGAAGGTATCGCCGCCGAAGACGAAGGACTGGGGCGAACAGCTCTCGTTCCTCATGCGTGAAAATCTGCCGGGCCACTACCCGTACACCGGCGGTGTGTTCCCGTATCGCCGCGCCGGTGAGGATCCCACCCGCATGTTCGCGGGCGAGGGCACCCCGGAGCGCACCAACCGTCGCTTCCATTACCTGTCGCTGGGCGGTGCCGCCGCGCGCCTGTCCACGGCGTTCGATTCGGTCACGCTGTACGGCGAAGACCCGGCGCCGCGCCCGGATATCTACGGCAAGATTGGCAATTCCGGTGTGTCGATCGCCACGCTGGATGACATGAAGAAGCTCTACTCCGGGTTCGATCTGTCGGCGCCCAGCACCTCGGTGTCGATGACGATCAACGGCCCCGCGCCGATCATCCTCGCCATGTTCATGAACACGGCGATCGACCAGAACATCGAGAAGTACCTGAACGAGGAGCCCGCACGCTGGGAAGCGGTGAACGCCCGCATCGCCGAGTTGTATCCCGATGGTAACCGCCCGCGTTACACCGGCGACCTGCCGGCCGGCAACAACGGCCTGGGCCTCGGCCTGCTGGGTGTTTCCGGCGAGGAAGTGGTGGATGACGCGACCTACGCGCGCATCAAGGCGTACACGCTCGCTACCGTGCGCGGCACCGTGCAGGCCGATATCCTGAAGGAAGACCAGGCGCAGAACACCTGCATCTTCAGCACGGAGTTCGCCCTGCGCATGATGGGCGATATCCAGCAGTACTTCGTGGACCACAAGGTCCGCAACTTCTACTCGGTATCGATCTCCGGCTATCACATCGCCGAAGCCGGTGCCAACCCGATCAGCCAGCTCGCCTTCACGCTGTCGAACGGCTTCACCATCGTCGAGTACTACCTCGCCCGCGGCATGCAGATCGACGATTTCGCGCCCAACCTGTCGTTCTTCTTCTCCAACGGCATGGACCCGGAATACACCGTGATCGGCCGCGTGGCCCGCCGTATCTGGGCCCGCGCCATGCGCGAGCGCTACGGCGCCAGCGCGCGCAGCCAGATGCTGAAGTACCACATCCAGACCTCTGGCCGTTCGCTGCACGCGCAGGAAATCCAGTTCAACGACATCCGCACCACGCTGCAGGCGCTGTACGCACTGTTCGATAACTGCAACAGCCTGCACACCAACGCATACGACGAAGCGATCACCACCCCGACCGAAGAAAGCGTGCGCCGCGCCGTGGCGATCCAGCTCATCATCAATCGCGAGCTGGGCCTGAACTTTAACGAAAACCCGTGGCAGGGCAGCTTCATCGTCGATGAGCTGACCGATCTGGTCGAAGAAGCGGTATACAAGGAGTTCGAGGCGATCAGCGAGCGCGGTGGCGTGCTCGGCGCCATGGATACCATGTACCAGCGTGGCAAGATCCAGGAAGAATCGATGTACTACGAGCACAAGAAGCACGATGGCTCGCTTCCGCTCATTGGCGTCAATACGTTCCTGCCCAAGGACCACGGCGGCGAGATCGCCACCGAGATCGAGCTCATCCGCTCCACGCCGGAAGAAAAGGGCCAGCAGATCGATAACGTGCAACTCTACGGCAAGGCCCGCAACGGCCTTGCCCCGGATAGCCTGCGAAGCCTGCAGAACACCGCCCGCGACCGCCGCAACGTGTTCGAGCAGCTAATGGACGCCGTGAAGCACAACAGCCTCGGCCAGATCAGCCACGCGCTCTACGACGTCGGCGGCGAATACCGCCGCAACATGTAACCCGAAAGGCCCGCCCACCAGCGGGCCTTTTCTTTTACGAAGCGATCCCTACCTCTGTAGGAGCGCGCTTGCGCGCGATAGAACCCGCGATAACGCACAAGGAGCGCCCATGCCACGCAAGCCCGCATCGCGCGCAAGCGCGCTCCTACAGGTGGTTCTTGCCACCTGTCTTCTGGTGATAGCGTGTGCCAGTTACGCGGCGGACAACGCCCGCCGCATCCTCTTCGTCGGCAACAGCCTTACTTACGTCAACAACCTTCCGTCCGCCGTGGCGTCGCTGGCGCCACCTGGCGTGGAAGTCGACGCATTCGCGCTGCCTGGCGCGTCGCTTGTCGATGATGAGCACAATGCGCGCCTCGCCGGGTTGCTCGCAAACGGCCATTACACCGACGTGGTATTCCAGGAGCGCGGCGGCAACGCGGTATGTCCGAATGAGGCCTGCTTCCTGTCGGACGATTTCGCGCACACCATGCGCGCGAGCAAAGCGCTGGCCGACGCGGCCCGCTCGGCCGGGGCGAAGGTCTATTACCTCGGTACGTGGCAGGCAAATCCGGCGATCGAGCCAGCACTCATCGCCGGCGAGCGGCGCATCGCGGAGGTGATGCATGCCCAGTACATTGAAATCGGCCACACGTGGGTCTCGCAGCGCCTTGCCGACCCTGGTGCGGCCTGGCTGCACAGCGATGGCGAGCACCCCGGCCATGCCACCACGGCGTTGATGGCGCTCCGCCTATGGCATGCGATATCCGGCGAGCGCGCGAGCCGGGCCCCTTGCGTAGGTGGGGTCCTCTACTATCACGCGCCTAGTGAGGACGGGTTCTTCCGGGTCGATCGTATGGCGAAGCCGGTGACCTGCCTGGTCACCAATGAACGGGCAAGCGCCTTGGCTGACTTACCCTGAACACCGTGCACGGAAGGGACGCGCAGCGAGCGCCTTATCCTCGAGGCGCTCGCTGCGACAACACAGTGATGCCTCAATCCGAGGCGAAATCGATCCGCTGCAGGCCATGCGCCTTAACCAGCGCCAGGACACGCGCCACGTCGTCGTAAGCCGCCTCGTCCCGCGCGTGGAGCTCGACGCTCGGAAGCAGGGACGCATCGTCGCCACTCCTGCTGACAGCGACATCAAGTTGAGTGGCCAGCGCCGCATCGCTAACCAGCGTGCCGTTAAGGAACACCATGCCACCTGGGTCGACCGTAACCCGCAGGGGCTCAACGGGCTTGGGTTGCTCCGCCGAACCGATCGGCAGGTCGATACGGTTCTTATGCGCGATGACCGGCGCCGAGATCATGAAAATGATGAGCAGCACCAGCAGGACGTCGACGAGCGGGGTGACGTTGATGCCGGCGATAGGGGACGACTCGACCTTCGTAGAGAAAGCCATACTTCCTCCTTACGGTTTCGATGTGGGAATGCCCTGGTGCCGGGGCAGTGGGGGACCCCCGGCGGCCCGACTATGCCGTGACCAAGGGGGCTTCCCGCAAGGGCTTTGCCGGGTGCATGATTCACGGATTAAGCGAGGATCGCATGGAAACGAATTTGCAGACGGAAGCCGCACCGGCCCAGCCCACACCCGCGCAACTTTCCGCCACATGGCGTCGATGGCTGGCCTTCCTGATCGACTGGATCATCCTTTCCCTCGGCGGTTACATCGTCGGCGTGCTTTTCTTCGATCCGCTCTCCCGGCTCGGTCCGTGGGCGCGTGTCCTCGGTTTCGCCGTTGCCCTGGTCTATTTCGGGATATTCGATAGCGGCTGGGGTGGGGCAGGCTCGCCTGGCAAGAAGGTGCTTGGCATCCGCGTGGTGGACGCCGCAGGTCGCGTTATTGGCATGGGTCGTTCGTTTGCCCGTGCCGCCCTGATCTGCGCGCCACTCATCCTCAATGATTTCTTCATCGTCCCTCCCCCCGGGGCATTCGGCGAACTGGCGTTCAACGGCCTGGTGGGTGGCTGGATGACTGCCACGCTTTACATGCTGGCGTTCAATCGCCGAACGAAGCAGGGGATACACGACCTCGCCACTGGCACGTTTGTCATCCGGGGCAGGGCGACACGGCAGAGCCTTGCCGGGTACGCCCTGTGGAAACCCCATCTGGGCATCGCGGCCGCGCTGGTTGCCTTGTCGGTCCCGGTCGCCCTGGCTCGGTTGCCCGTGTCGCTCCACTTTGCCCCGGGTGTGAGCCGCCACGTGGACAAGGCGCCCGACACCGGCCCGGTAGAGGTCGTTGGTGCATGGCTTTCCTGGAAGCCGTTGAAGGCCGGCGCATCCGGGAAACCAGAGTGCCTGTCGGCACGAATCCAGTTAAGAGGCACCGGTGTCGCTGATGAGCAAGTGGCGCGAGATATCACGATGCGATTGATCGCCCTCTACCATTGCCAGGTCGTCACTAACGTCAGCGTGCGCATGCAGTACGGCTTTAACATGGGCTTTTCCAGCGGCACGGCATTCCACGACTTCGTCATCGATGAAGCGGACCTGACCCGCTAGCCTTGAACCAACGCCGTGATTCGTAGTCCCATGGGGGCTGGTTTCACCGGAGTGCGTTGCGTTGAGTAGTCAGTCGTCGGGTTCGAAGTGGTTGGCAGGCGTGTTGATCGTCGCCATCGTGGGCTTGGGTGCGGTGTTCCTTTACCGCGAGAAACAGGCCAGGGATGCGGCGCAGCCCCCTCAGCCTGTCGCTTCTGCGTCGGCGGCGCTGCCGTCCACGCCGGTACACGATGCGGCCCTGCCACAGCACCCGATCGGCCCCGCTGGCGCATCCAGTGCGGCGCTGCCGCCGCTGGACCAGAGCGACGACGCTATCCTCGCGGGGTTGCTGGCGCTCACCAGTGACGGCGCGCTGAAGTCGCTGCTGCGCCCGGATGCCATCGTTTCGCGCATGGTCTCCACGATTGACGCACTGCCCAAGCAGACCATCGGCATGAACATCCTGCCGATGCGCACGCCCACGGGCCGGTTCCAGGTGCAATCCGACGACGGCATGTTCGTCGAATCGAAGAAGAACCTGGAACGCTACGACACCTACATGTACGTGGCCGATCACGTAAACCCCAAGGCCACGGCGGCCTGGTACAAGCGCAACTACCCGCTGTTCCAGCAGGCCTATCGCGATCTCGGCACGAACGGTTACTTCAACGATCGGCTGATCGAGGTCATCGATCACCTGCTTGATGCCCCGGAGCCGAAGGGTAACCTTCAACTGCTCCCCGAAAAGGTCGGCTACGTCTACGCCAACCCGACGTACGAGCAGCTTTCCGTGGGCCAGAAATTCATGATTCGTGTCGGCGCGGATAACGAGGCAAAGCTGAAATCCAAGCTGCGCGCGCTGCGCGAGGCTATCGTCACAGACGCCCCGGCAGCCCAATGATTGTGTAGGAGCGCGCTTGCGCGCGATTCACGGCCGCCGGAAGGTACGGCTTCACCGCTTCGTTGGTTTATCGCGCGCTAGCGCGCTCCTACAGGGCTGTCTTATTTCTTCGACGGATCGCGCACCGGCACGCTGATGTTGCACAGGTCGATCTTCCCCGCCGGGCGGGTGTAGAAATCATCCTTGCGGTTGCGCTTGGCATCGACCACGGCGGCGAACAGTTTGGTGTCGGTACGCAGCACCTGGATCGGCGTGCGTTCGGCTTCCGGGACATCGGCCGCGAGGCGCACGCTCTTGATCGTCACGCGCTGCTCGGGCTTGTCGTAGAAGCCCATCGGCTCGCCGCCGCGCGGGTAGGCCGAGAGAATCTCCATGCCCTTGATGACCTTGCCAGCAACGGCAAGGTTGCGATCGAGGTTGCGCGGGGCCTGGCCGATGATCGCGTACAGCGAGCTGCCGTTGCCGGTTTCCGCGCCGGTATCGCGGGCGACGCCCACGGTGCCGTAGCAATGGGTGATCCAGGCTTCGCCGGCCTTCGGGTCGCGGGCGACAGGGAAGCCATCGGAGAAACCGACTTCCGGCGCGTACACGTCGCCGTCGGCCAGTTTGGTGAACGGGTAGGGCTTGCCACCCTTGCGGGTGAACTCGGGCGTGAGCGTGGCCTTGGCCGTGCCGATGCTCTTGGCCTTGGCCTTGTCATCGCCATCGGCATCGCCCCACTGGGTGACGAAATTGTCCTGCACGCGGATCACCTGCGTGCCATCGAAATAATGCTCACGGATCAGCGTACGGATGTTGGCGGCGTGTTCCGGGGTCCAGTCCTGCGCCAGCTCAATGATGACGCGGCCTTGCGGCAGATCCATGTACACGAGGTTCTGCGGATCGGGCGTGCGCCAGTCGGCCGGCGTCGACTTCGCGAGCAGCTCCTTCGGTGTGGGCGACTTCTTCGCTTCCTCGGCAAGGGCGGGCAGCGCCACGGCGGCGGCAAGGGCGAGCGCGAGGCAGGTACGTGCGAGCATGGGATCCCCAGGGTTGGTAAGGCCAACGAAAAGTAGCACGCCCCGCCGCTGTTGTAGGAGCGACCTTGGGCGCGATTGGTACTCGCGACGAGGTGGCACGGTAGCGGCCATCGCGGTGAGATCCCATCGCGCGCAAGCGCGCTCCTGCAGGGGGCACAACGCGGCTACAGCCCGATGATGGCCTTCGGCTCCAGGTAAGGCTCCAGCCCGAGCACGCCGTTCTCGCGGCCCAGGCCCGACTGCTTGAAGCCGCCGAACGGCGCCTTGGGCTCGTGGGTGAGCGTGTTCACCATGACACGGCCCGAATCGATGCGTGCCGCGACGCGTGCGCCGCGGGCGAGATCGGTGGTGGCGATGTAGGCTGAGAGACCATAGTTCGTGTCGTTCGCGATGGCGATGGCTTCCTCTTCATCGTCGTACGCGATGATGGCGAGCACCGGCCCGAAGATTTCATCGCGGGCGATGGCCATGTCGTTACGCACATCGGTGAACAGGGTGGGCCGCACCAGCCAGCCGCGATCCTGGCCTTCGGGGCGGCCTTCGCCACCGGCGAGCACGCGGGCGCCTTCCTCGATGCCCGTGCGGATGTAGCCCTGCACGCGATCCCATTGCTTCTGGCTCACCATGGGGCCGATGGTGGTGTCGGCGTTGGCCGGGTCCCCCGAGACACACGCGTTGACTGCCTCCGTGGCGAGCGCCTCGAACTCGGCCAAACGCGAGCGCGGCACAAGCAGGCGCGTGCCGGCGATGCACGCCTGCCCGCTGTTCATGAAGCCGGCCTGGATAGCCATTGGCACGGCCGTGGCAAAATCCGCATCGTCCAGGATGAGGGTGGGCGACTTGCCACCCAGCTCCAGCGTCACGCGTTTCACGTCATCGGCAGCGGCACGGAGGATGCTCTTGCCCACGGCCGTGGATCCGGTGAACGACACCTTGCGCACATCGGGGCTGGCGGTGATTGCCGCGCCGACCACATCACCGCGACCGGTCACGATGTTGAACACGCCGGCCGGCGCGCCGGCCTCGTGCAGCGCTTCCATCACCACGTGGGTCTGCAGCGCGCTCATCTCGCTTGGCTTGATCACAGCGGTGCAGCCAGCAGCGAGTGCCGACGCCAGTTTGCCGGTGATAAAGCTCGCATTGCTGTTCCACGGCGTAATCAGGCCGACCACACCGACAGGCTGCATCACTACGTGGGCGATGCCCATTTCCCGTTCGAACGCGAAGTGTTCCATGGCATCGATGGCGCCAAGGAACACCTGTGCGGCGTACTGGGCCATCCAGCGCGAACGCGACACCGGTGCGCCATATTCCTCGGTGATCGCAGCGAACAATTCATCCTCGCGTGCCGCGATCGCATCGTGCATGCGGCGGAGCAGGGCGGCACGCTCGGGCAGGGTCGTGCGCGACCAGGCCGGGAGGGCGCGCTTCGCGGCGGCGATGGCATGCTGTGCATCCTCGGCATCGGCCAGGCGCACGGTGCCGATCACGCCCTCGGTGGCCGGGTTGAACAGCTCGAAGCGCTCCTCGCCATGCGGGGTGACAAAGGCGCCATCGATATAGATCTGGTTGAGGTCATGCATGGTATGGGACTCCGGTGGGGGGATAACCCACAGGATGAGGTTCAACCATTGGCCTGATAAGCTGCACAAACCCGAATGCGGTATGAAGCAGGAGCGGATAATGCGCAGTGGCCTGACCGAACTCGAAGCCGTTCTGGCGGTGGCCCGGCACGGGAGCTTCCGTAGTGCCGCGGCTGAACTGGAGATGTCGACCTCGGCCCTCAGCCAGTCCGTCGCGGCGCTGGAGGCCCGGATCGGCACCCGGTTGTTCCACCGGACGACCCGCAGCGTGCGGCTGACCGATGCCGGCATGCGCTTCGTCGAGGACATCGGCCCGGCGGTCTCAGGGATCCGCGATGCGATCGCGCGGGCGGGCGAGGCCAGCGATGAGCTGGTCGGCACCTTGCGGCTGAACACGTCAGGCGGCGCTGCAAGGCGGCTCATGCAACCCCTGCTGATCCCCTACATGCGACGCTACCCGCGGGTGCAGCTGGAACTGGTCACCGAGGCGCGGATGATCGACATCGTCCGTGACGGCTACGACGCCGGCTTCCGCACCACCGATATCGTCCCGGGCGACATGGTGGCGGTGCCGCTGGGGCCGCGGATACGCCACCTGGTGGTGGGGTCACCCGGCTACTTCGCCACCCACGGCCGCCCCGAGAGCCCGGGCGACCTCGCCAGGCACGTCTCGGTCCGTGCCCGTATGGCCTCGGGGCACATCTACCACTGGGAGTTCGAGCGGCATGGCGAGGCATTGAGCGTGGACGTGCCGGGCACGGTGACCCTCGATGATCCAGTGCTGCTCCGCGAGGCGGCTTTGGCTGGCATCGGGCTGGTCTACCTCAGCGAGTACGACGTGGAGGCCGATCTTGCGGCCGGGCGCCTCGAAAACGTGCTGGGCGAATGGACGCCCCCGTTCGACCGGCTCGCCCTTTATTACCCCGGGCGCCGCCATGTGCCGGCCACCTTGCGCGCCCTGATCGACCTCATCAGGGAACTAGCCTAGCCGCCTGTGCCACCGGTCATGGCAAACCTTTGCGATCCGGCGGGCATCCTAGGCGAAGGAAATTACGCACGGACCCCGCATGCGCGCTCGCTTCACCCTGTTTGCCGCCCTCATCCTCGCCGCTGGCGCCATCCACGCGGAAACCGCCGCGCGCGATGGGGTGGTGATCGATGGCCATATCGATCCTGCCGAGTGGGCGGGCGCGCAGCACATCACCGATTTCCGCGATACCCAGCCGCGCACGGGCAAGCCCGGCAGCCAGCCGACCGAGGCCTGGGTGCTCTCCACGCCCAAGGGCCTGGCGGTGGCCATCCGCGTTACCCAGTCGCCCGATATCCCGCGCTCGCGCCAGGCGGCCCGGCGTGACGAAGACGCGCTGGTCGATCGCATCAACGTGATGGTCGATTTCGACGGCGATGGCCGTACCGGCTTCGATTTCGAGGTGAAGTCCACCGGCGGTATCGCCGATGAGGTGATCACCAACGAATCGGACTTCAGCTATGACTGGGATGGTATCTGGGACCACGCCGTCTCCGAGGATGCGGAAGGCTACAGCGTGGAAGTGCTGATCCCCTGGTACGTGGCGCAGATGCGCAAGCCCGAAGGCGATACGCGCACGATCGGTCTTTACATCGATCGCGTGATCGCGGCCACGGGCGAGCGCATGGCGTGGCCCGCCGTCAGCTTCGACCAGGGGCGCTTCCTCTCCATGTTCCACAAGGTGCAGCTGCCCGCGTACACGCAATCACTGTTCGCGGTGACGCCCTATGTGGTCGGCAAGATGGAGCACGGCCACGGCGGCGCCTCGTTCGAGCAGGGCGCCGATATCCTGTGGAAGCCGAATGGCCAGACCCAGCTGACGGCGACGATCAACCCGGATTTCGGCCAGGTGGAAAGCGACGACCTGGTGGTGAACTTCTCACCGGAAGAAACGTTCTTCACCGACAAGCGCCCGTTCTTCACCGAGAACCAGGGCATCTTCGATTTCAGCCTGCTCGATGATTACTCGCAGCTGGTTTACACACGCCGCGTGGGTGGTGAATCGGATGACGGACACGGCCCGGCGGATATTTCCGCAGCCGTAAAGGTCAACGGCAGCGTGGGCCAGACCAGCTACGGCATCCTCACCGCCCAGGAAAAAGGCGATGCGGGCCGCAGCTTCGGTGCGCTGCGCCTGCTGCGCACCGTCGGGACACAGAGCTTCGGCATGTTGGCCACCCACGTAAGCCACCCCTACGACGATCGCGATGCCAACGTGCTGGGCATCGACCATCGCTGGCAGCCGAACGAGGCGTTCAACATCACCAGCAACATCGTCGGAAGCAAGATCGACCAGCCGCAGGCGAACAGTTCCGGCCTGGGCGCCACCACCATCGCCTATTGGCAGATGAACGATACCTGGGCGCAGCAGTGGCTGGGCATGTATTTCGGCCGCCGGCTGGACATCAACGATTTCGGCTACCTGCCGCGTAACGACATGGCGTACTTCCATTACGAAGTACGCCAGCGCGTGACCGGCTTGCCGGAGGACTCGGCGTACAGCTCGCTGCTGTGGCGTTACCGCATCTCCAACCTGGATAACACCGAGGGCCTGCTGGTGAGCCGCCGTTTTCGCGTGCAGCTGAATGCCAACCGGCGTGACGGCAGCAATGAGCAGTGGCGGCTGGATGCATTCACCGCATCGTACGACGACCTGCTTACCCGCGGCGGCAACCCCGTGCGCAACCCGCCCACTGCGAAGCTGCAGTACGAACGCACGCGCCCGCGAATTGGCCGCTGGAGTTGGGAAGCGGAAGGCTACATCAGCGGCAACGAGCTCACCGGCTACCACCGGCTTGGCTACTACTTCAAGTTCGTGCCCACGTTCTTCATCACCGATGCCTTCAGCGTGTTCGCCGGGGCAAGCTACGAGTGGGATCCGAACTGGCTGATCTGGCAGCACGACAACCTGGTCGGCTCGTACGACGGGCGCACGGTGGGCATCGACAGCGGCGTGAACTGGAACTTCGGCAGCCGCCAGGAGCTGCGCGTGAAGCTGCAGACACTGGCCGTGGGCGCCAAGCTGCGCGGTGCCTACGAGATCGACCGCACCGGCCGTGCGCGACCCAGCGACGAACCGATCGATGGCCTTGGTGTCGCCAACCTCGGCTTCCAGGTCCGCTACCGCTTTGAGATCGCCCCGCTATCGAACCTCTACATCGTGTACAACCGCGGTGGTTACGAGCAGGACACGAACGACGAAGTGGATTCGCAGTTCCGTCGCGGCTTCTCGCTGAAAGACGTGAACGAGGGGCTCGTGAAGGTGGCGTACCGGTTGGAGTTCTAAGAGCTCTCCGCCAAACCTTCACGCCGGGCGTGTCATTCCTTGGCCGAACCCGGCGAAGGAGCCATGGCTGTGCCAAACCTTGCCAATCCCGTACCCGGCCGCACGATCGGCGAGCACGGCATCGTCGGTGACCTGGATACGGCAGCGCTGGTCGCCACCGATGGCACCGTGGATTTCATGTGCTGGCCGCACCTGGATAGCCCCACGATCTTCGCGGCGCTGCTGGACCCGGAGGAGGGCGGGGAGTTCAGTGTAGAGCCGACGCTCGCCGATCCCCGCCGCATGCAGCTGTATGTGCCCGAGACCAACGTGCTCATGACGCGCTGGATGTCGGAGGAGGGCAGCGTCGAACTCACCGATGTCATGCCACACCCGGCGGCACACGCCCGGGTACCCCGGGCGCTGCTGCGCTGCGTGCGCGTGCTTCGCGGAACGGTCGATATCCGGGTGCGATGCCGGCCGCGGTTCGACTACGCGCGCGAGGTGCCCGATGTGGAGGCCTACGGCGATAGTGCGGTGTTTCATGCGGGCAAGCGCTCGCTACGGCTGGCCGCTACCGTGCCGCTGGATATCGGCCAGGGCGAGGCCGAGGCGAACTTCACGCTTGAGGCAGGGGAGCACGCGTGGTTCATGCTGGGCGATGAAGAACACGAACCACTCACGGCGGACGAATGCGAAAACGCACTCACCGCCACTGCCGATGCGTGGCGCCGATGGACGCGGCGATCGAACTACAAGGGCCGCTGGCGCGAACGCGTCGATCGATCCGCACTGGTGCTGAAGCTACTCACTTCGCACAAGCATGGCTCCATCGCGGCGGCGGCGACGTTTGGCTTGCCCGAGGCCACCGGCGCCGAACGCAACTGGGATTACCGCGCGACCTGGATGCGCGACGCGTCGTTCACGGTGTATGCCTTCATGCGGCTGGGTTTCATCGAAGAGGCCGAGCACTTCAGGCAGTGGACGGAAGACCGCCTCGCGAAGCTCGACAAGCATTCGGCCTTGCGCATCATGTACTCGCTGGATGGCAGCGAAGCACGCGAGGAGTCCACGCTCGACCACCTGGCCGGTTACGCCGGATCCCGCCCGGTGCGGATCGGCAACGCGGCACGCACGCAGACCCAGCTCGATATCTATGGCGAGCTGATGGATAGCCTGTACCTGGCCAACAAGTACGGCACGGCATCCAGCCACGCGGGCTGGCGCCACGTGCGGCACATGGTCGATCACGTGTCCAGGCACTGGGGTGACGCGGACGAAGGCATCTGGGAGATCCGCGACAAGCCCCGGCATTTCCTGCACTCGCGGCTGATGTGCTGGGTGGCGCTGGATCGTGCCATTCGCCTGGCTCAAAAGCGCTCCCTGCCCGGGCCAACGGTGGAGTGGGCCGCGGAGCGCGATCGCATTGCCGAGGACATCTGGGCGAACTTCCGTCATCCGGAGAAGGGCTACTTCGTGCAGAGTGAAGGCGGGACGGATCTTGATGCGTCGTTATTGATGATGCCGCTCGTCCGCTTTGTTTCGGCAACCGATCCGGTGTGGCTTGCGACGCTCGATGCGATACGCGATGAACTCACGGATGATGGGCTCGTGTTCCGTTACCGGAATGCCGATGGCCTTGAGGGCGGCGAGGGCGCCTTCACCACATGCACGTTCTGGTACGTGGAATGCCTGGCTCGCGCGGGGCGGCTGCACGAAGCGCGCGAGATCATGGCGCGCGGCGTCCTGTATTCGAACCACCTTGGGTTGTTCTCCGAGGAACTCAGCTTGCGTGGTGACCCGCTCGGCAATTTTCCGCAGGCGCTCACCCACCTGGCGTTTATCAGCGCGGCGTATTACCTGGATCGGCAGTTGGCGAACCCGGGTGGGCAGACGTGGCAGCCGTGAGGTGAACCGATCGCGCGCAAGCGCGCTCCTACCATAGCGAATGGCCCCAAATACACGGCAGACCTGTAGGAGCGCGCTTGCGCGCGATGCCCTCACACAAGCTGGAGATCACGTGCCCTGGCGCCCGGAAACACGGTGCCCACATCCGAGTCCGAAAGCCCATACATCCGCTTCATCAACCCACCCAGTACATCGCGGTAGTTGTTGAGCACCGGGTAATCCCGGTTCTGCAGCAGGTTGGCAGCATTCACCGCCACCTGGCTGCCTAAGACACGCCCGCCATTCACCTTGCCACCCAGCACCCAATAGGTCGTGCCGTGGCCGTGATCGGTACCCTTGTTCCCGTTCTCCCGGAACGTGCGCCCGAATTCCGACACCACGACCACCACCGTATTGTTCCACTCTGCCTCGCCCAGGCCATCGGCGAAGGCGGCGAGGCCTTGCGACAGGTTGTCCAGGTTATTGGCGAGTTGGCCATCGGCACCGCCCTGGTTCACGTGGGTATCCCAGCCGCCCACGTCAACGAAGCCGAGGCGAAAGCGGTCCTTCATCAGTGTGGCCATGCGCTGGCCCTGCTGGGCAAAGCCGCGTGCATTCACCGCACCGCGGCTGGCGGCCACCATTTCGCTTTGCAGATCCTGCGCCGCCTGCTGGCGCAGTTGCAGGCCATCGGTCGCCGCCGCCTGCGAGGGCGTGCCTTCGTACATGCTGGCCAAAATCTTCGACTGACGGTCATCAAACACCGCTTTGCCGCCACCCTTCAGCGAAATATTCGGTACATCGCCGGTTCCCCGGAACGACAGTGGCAACGCATCGGTGAATGCGATCGGCGGCACACCACGCAGTACGCCGCTCAAGCGGCCCATGAAGCCCGAGGCGTAGCTGCGCGCGTCGCCCGCTTCGCCGGATTCGATGTTGTCCTGGGTTTCGAAGTGGCTGCGTGACAGGTCGTCCGTGCCGGCGAACGGTATGAACGCGAGCTGCTTCTTGTCCCACAACGGGCCCATGCTCTGCGCGACCGCTGGCGTAAGCGCCCAGTTGGCATCGAGCGCGCGCACCGATTTTGGATCGCCCGGCGTCGGCTTTGCCAGTGCGATGGTCGGGCGCGACTCGTAATAGAAATCACTGGCATAAGGCACCAGCAAATTGTTCGCATCGTATCCGCCACGTAGAAAGACGAGCAGAAAGCGCGGCGAACTGGCAGGTGCGGCAAACACCTTGCCCCCAAGCGTGAGCGCTGGAACGGTGGCGGCAAGGGTAAGGAGAAACTGGCGGCGGTCCATGGTGAACCTCAGCGGTAATTGAATTCGGGCGAGGAGAGCAGGAAGGTGTTCCACTCCTGCTGCGACGTGGCCTGTGAAAGGGCATCACGCGTCTTCGGGCCTAGCGCTGGCTCGATCGTCGCGTAGTAGGTAGGTGTCGTGAGCTGTGGAAAACCGCCCACGGAGCGTGTTCCCGCCTCGTCCAGGTCGAACAAATGGTTGGCGCCACTGCCGATCGCCCGGGCGATCTCAAAGCGCTTGGCCACCTGGCCGGAGCTGGACCACTCCGAATCCGACGTCGGCCAACCGTCCGGCGTGATCCGGCCGAACGGCGCCTGACCCAGCTGATTGATCCAGTTCACCAGCGGGCGGGGATTTTCCACCGGCTTGCCGTCGTAGGCGAGGCGCATGGTGGAGACCAGGAACTGGGTGGGATCTTTATAGTGCTTGCCCAGCGACGCGGTGAATTCCTTCGAGGTCAGCATGGTCTCCATCACCTCGGCGATATCGCCATCGGTGCGGCGGAACGTTTTCGCCATGGCGGTGATGAGCGAGGGCGGCGGGTTATCCGAGACAAAATACTTCGCCAGCTTCGTGGAGATGAACGTGGCACAGGCCGGCTGGCTCACGATCAGGTCCACGGCTTTCTCCACTTCATCGAAGCCACCGCCCTTGATCGGCTTGCCCAGCAACACCTTGTCGCTGAAGTCATGCCGGTTCGGGTTGAACTCGAACACGCCTTCCTGCACGTAATACGGGCGCAGATCGGGGCGGAGTTTGCGTGGCTGGCCATCGAAGTTGACGCCGACGCCGGTAAGGATGCGCGCGAGGTTCTGCACATCGGCCTGCGTATAGCCGCTGTTGACGCCCAGCGTGTGCAGCTCCATCAGTTCGCGCGCGTAATTCTCGTTGATCTTGTCACGCGCGTTCTGGGCGTTATCCAGGTATTCGAGCATGGCCGGGCTCTTCAGCGTCGCCATGACCAGGTCCCGGAACTTGCCCAGCGCGTGCGGGCGGATGGTGTTCTGTGCGTAGTCGGCCACCAGCCAGCGCACGCGGCCTTTGTTCTGGAACACGCTGAAGTGGTTCAGCCAGAACCAGGCCATTTGCTCGCGCAGCTGGTTTTCATCGTAGATGGCCCGCAGAAGCTCGGCGGCCTGTGCCTGTTGGGCGTACTGGTTGCCCTGCTTCTGTAGCGTCTTGCGCGCTTCCTGCTTGGCATCGCCGTCGGGCATGGCGTTGATATCGCGGTACTGGTCGCGAACCTGGGCAAGCAGCGCATCGGTCGGCGTCTTCATGACATCGAAGCCAGCGATCTGCGCGGCAATGGCCTGGGGCAGTCCGTCGCCGCGCGGGTGGAGCTGGGTTTGCAGGAAGTGGCGCCGGCCCTGGTCGCGATACGCAGCCACTGTGGCGCTATCGACGCCGAACGTGACGCGATCGAGCCATGCGGCATCTTCCTGGCTCAGGGGTTTCTCCGCGGCGGCGGCAGGCAGGCACAGGCAGGTGGCAAGGAAGGCCACGAGGAAACGACGCATCGGGATCTCCGTTCGAGGCGCGATAAACCTCAAACGGGACAGGGTGGGGGAAGGTTTACCCCCGGGGTTTGCGACGGTTCACATTTCCGGCCGACGTCAGATCTCGTTTTCGTCCGGGTAGACGAATTCGATGGCCGCCTCGCGGGTTCCGGCGGTTTCCTCGGCGACCTCACGAACGCGCTCACCGACCTTGTCGTTGGGCACTTCGATCTCGACCGTGAAGGTCCGCGAGCCCACGTCGTCGGACAGATCCAGGGAGCTGGAATCATCACGGATATCGCTGGCGAAATCGTCGATCTCCTCCACGTACTCGATGCGGTCAAGGCCATGGATGGCGTTCACGACATCGTCGAATACATCACGGTCACCGGTAATGCGAAGCTGGATGCGGGGCATGGGTATCTCCTGTCCGATGCCGCCACGATGCGGCGGCAGGCGTGTGCTGAAAGTGTACGCCCGGTAGGATGGGCGTTTTCGGCGGGATGCGCGCGATGCCCAAGACCTACGACCAGGCCTATTTCGACAAGTGGTACCGCAGCGCGGACCACGCCGTGCAGTCCACCGCGGAACTCACCCGCAAGGTCGCCATGGTGCTGGGGCAGGCCGAGTTCTATCTTGGACGTCCCGTCCGTAACGTGCTCGACATCGGCTGTGGCGAAGCGCCATGGCGGGCCGTGCTGCGCCGCCTGCGCCCGGGCATCGAGTACCGCGGCCTGGAGGCCAGTGAATACGCCGTGGCCCGTTACGGTCGTTCGCGCAACATCGGCTACGCCCGCTTTGGCCAGTTGGCCGAGCTGCGCTTCGACACGCGCTTTGACCTGATCGTGTGCACTGATGTGCTGCATTACCTGAAGCCGGCCGAGATCCGGGCCGGGCTGACCGGCATTGGCGAGATGGCCGAAGGCCTGGCCTTCCTCGAGGTGTACACCCGCGAGGACGATCCCGGTGGCGATCGCGAGGCGTTTTTCGGCCGTACCGCGAGCTGGTACCGGGGCGAGTTCAGCAAGGTGGGCCTGATACCCGTGGGCTCGCAGTGTTATGCCAGCCCGAGGCTGGCGCGGATGGTGGCGTCGCTGGAAACGCTTTAGCCGAACCAGGCCATGGTGGCCAGCGCGTTGTTCGCCGCGTGGCAGACAAACGCTGGCCAGATCGAGCCGCTGCGGACGCGCAGCCACGCGCAGAGGGCGCCGACAAGGGCGAGGTTAGGCACCGCGTACCACAGGCCGCCCAGGTCGGGCAGGTGCACGATGCCGAACACCACGGCAGAGGCCGCGATGGCCCAGCCATCGCCGAACCGGGTGCGCAGCAGCGCAAGCAGGGCACCGCGGAACAGCACTTCCTCGACGAACGGCCCGACCAGCACCGCCACCGGCAACAGCGCAATGCGCATGATGACGTGGGCGCTATCGGCCAGCTCGCTCACCGACTGGCTTACCGTGTGGTCACCGGCCAGCAACTGGGTGAGGAGCCCGCCCACGAGCGGGGCAACCACGCCCATGATCGCGCCGAACAGGATCTGCGCACCCGTTGGGGCCGTGAAGCCAAAGCCGGCGGGCCCGCCATCGCGGAGCAGGGGTGCCCAGCGCCGCTTGACCAGCGCCAGCGTGACGACGGCAGCTCCCACCAGGGTGAGGATGACCACGGTGACCAGGCGGTCGCCCGGGCCGGGGACGCTGTTGGGGAAGAACTTCGCCAGGGTCTGCGAGGCCAGGCCAAACGCGCCTCCCAGCACGAACTGCAGCGCGAAGTAGGCGACAAGGATGAGAATTGTCTCGACCCAGCCCGGCCCCTGGCGGCGGGCGGAGCCGGCAGGCAGCGAATCGGCGGGGAGAGAGGGAAAGACGGGATCGTTAGGCATGCGCCAACGTAGCCGACGGCCTTCCGCCCGCGCAACGATGGCTTCCGGCACAGACCTTCACATTTGCCCTGTATAGTCACCGGTCACTTATAGGAGGAAAGGTGGCGCTCCCGGCGCCGTCCCATGTTTGCATTCGACTGGTTAGCCGACCCTTCGGCCTGGGCGGGTCTTCTCACGCTGATCGTGCTGGAGATCGTCCTCGGTATCGATAACCTGGTGTTTGTCGCGATCCTCGCCGACAAGCTCCCCGCCCGCCAGCGCGACCACGCGCGCCTGCTGGGCCTTGGCCTCGCGCTGGTCATGCGCCTGTGCCTGCTGGCCGCCATGTCCTGGCTGGTCACGCTTACCCAGCCCTTGTTCCAGTGGAATGGGTTCGGGTTGTCCTGGCGCGACCTCATCCTGCTCATCGGCGGCGCGTTCCTGCTATTCAAGGCCACGCTCGAGCTGCATGAGCGCCTCGAGGCCGGCGACGACCATGAAGGCAAGGGTGCCCGCAAGGCCAGTTTCTGGCTGACTGTCGCGCAGATCGTCATCCTCGATGCGGTGTTCTCCCTGGATTCGGTGATCACGGCGGTCGGCATGGTCGATCACCTGTCGATCATGATGGTGGGCGTGGTGGTGGCCATGGCGTTGATGATCACCGCCAGCAAGCCGCTCACCGCATTCGTCAACGCGCGGCCCACGGTGGTCATCCTGTGCCTGTCCTTCCTGCTGATGATCGGCTTCAGCCTGATCGCGGAAGGCTTCGGCTTCCACATTCCCAAGGGCTACCTGTACGCCGCGATCGGCTTCTCGATCATGATCGAGGTGTTCAACCAGACCATGCGCCGCAACCGGCGCCGCTCGCTGCTGCTTGGCGGCCGCATCATGCGCGACCGCACCGCCAAGGCCGTGTTGCGCCTGCTGGGCGGCAGCGTGGATGAAGAAGGCGAGGGCAAGAAGGCGCCTGACGTGGAGCAGGCGGAGCCGTCGGTCTTCGGCCGGGACGAGCTGGAGATGGTGCAGGGCGTGCTGGATCTGTCGCAGCGTCCCGTACGCTCGATCATGACACCGCGCACCGAGATCGTCTGGGTCGATCCCTCCGATGATCTGTCGAGCCTGCTCACCGAAGCCCGTGAATCGCCGCACCACTGGATGCTGGTGGCGAACGGTGACCTGGATGAACTGATTGGCGTCACGTCATCCCGCGACCTGCTGGCCAGCCTGACCGAGCATGGCCGCCTGGTGACGGAAACGGCCGTGCGCAAACCGATCACCGTGCTGGAATCGCTCAGCGTCCTGCGCCTTATCGACGAGTTCCGCCGCGCGCCGTTGCAGGTCGCGCTGGTCGTCGATGAGTACGGCAGCATCCTTGGCCTGGTCACGCCGGCCGACGTGCTCGAGACCATCGCCGGTGAATTCCCCCACGAAAGCGGTGAAGGCGATCCTTCGGCGGTCAGTGAGCCGGATGGCGCGTGGCTGCTCGATGCCAGCCTGGACGTTCGCCGCGTGGAGCACCTGCTGGGCCACCGCCTGCCCGGCGCCAGTGAGGGCAACTTCGCCACGCTTGCCGGTTTTGTGCTCCAGCAGTTAGGCCGTTTGCCGGGCGTAGGCGACACCTTCGAAAGCGAGCGGCTGGCCTTTGAGGTCACCGCGATGGAGGGCGCCCGCATCCAGCGCGTACGCGTTGTTGAGCTGCCCGCTACAGACGACTGACCCGGCGGACTCCCCCTGATGCGACTTGTAGGAGCGCGCTTGCGCGCGATGGGTGCTTGCGGCTGACCCGATCGCGCGTAAGCGCGCTCCTGGACGGCAGGGTATTAGCCCTGCTGCGTCGCGTCGTCCGCCGGCGCGGCGTTGTTCTCCATGATGGCCATGCCGATCCCGCCAGCGGCCATCAGCATGAGGACCGCCCAGGCGAGCATGGAAACCATGTAACCCGGGCCACGGCGCGAGGCGTCGCGCAGGTACGAGATGGCGTACCACAGGCGCCCGGCCAGCCAGACCATGCCGGCGATACCCGCCCACAGCGGATCCACGTACTGGGCCGCCAGCCACAGCGCCGGAATGAACATCACGGCGTTTTCCAGCGTGTTCATCTGTACCCGCCAGGCCCGTTCGAAGGCCGGATCGCCCGAGATCGCCGGCGCCTTGATGCCGTAGCGGCTGCGGGCGCGGCCCACGGCCCATACCGTGAAGAACATCAGGAGCAGGGTGAGCAGGGTGACGACGGCGGGGAGCTGACTGTTCATGAAACGATCCGGGGGACGACGCAAACCCCCGAGTTTACCGGTAACGGTCCGTGCGATCATGCGGCACAGGTCTCGCGGGGGCGCGCGGACGGGGAGAGGAGGACGCCATGCTCTGGGAAAAAGGCCGTAGAAGCGACAACGTGGAAGACGCCGGCGACAGCGGCGGTGGCGGCGGCCCCTCCTTCGGCGGCGGCCGGGGGCTGGGCATCGGCGGCATCATCCTGCTCGCCATCCTCGGCCTGGTGTTCTACAAGGACCCCACGGCCCTGCTTAGCGGTGATGGCTCGGTCGCGCCGCCGCAGAGCCAACAGGCGCCCCGGCATGCACAGACTGCAGAGGCCAACGATCCGCAAGTGGATTTCGTCCGCGCGATCCTGGGCGAGACCGAGGACACCTGGGGCGAGATCTTCGCAGCCAACGGCCAGCAATATGAGCAGCCCAAGCTGGTGCTGTTCCGCAATGGGGTCCGCACCGCCTGCGGTTCGGCCTCATCGGCGGTGGGCCCGTTCTATTGCCCGGGTGACCACCGGGTTTACCTTGATCTCGGTTTCTTCCAGCAGATGCAGCAGCAGTTCCACGAGTCCGGCGACTTCGCACGTGCCTATGTCATCGCGCATGAAGTGGGCCACCACGTGCAGAACCTGGTCGGCGTGTTCGACAAGGTGAACGAGGCGCGCCGCCGCGGGGCGCGCATGGAAGGCGCGAATGGCCTGTCGGTACGCCAGGAACTGCAGGCCGATTGTTTCGCAGGTGTATGGGCTAACCATTCACAGCAGCGGCAGCACTGGCTACAGCAGGGCGATATCGAATCGGCGCTCAATGCGGCGACGGCTATCGGTGACGATAAACTGCAGGAGCAGGCGCAGGGCCGCGTGGTGCCGGATTCATTCACCCATGGCACATCGCAGCAGCGCGTGCATTGGTTTACCGTCGGCTTCCAGTCCGGCGATATCGGTAAGTGCAATACGTTCTCGGGTTCGATCTGATTAGCTTATGTCTCACCCTTGCATGCGCTGCGGCGCCTGCTGCGCGGCGTTTCGCGTGGCGTTTCACTGGATGGAAACCGATGCGGCCGGCGGCATGACGCCGGCCGGGCTGACCGAGCAACTCGGGGCGCACCGGGTGAATATGCTGGGCACGAATACCTATGAGCCGCATTGCACGGCGCTGGTGGGTGAGGTGGGGGTGGCGACGCATTGCGGTATTTATGCGCTGCGCCCGTCGCCTTGCCGGGAGTTGAAGGCGGCGTGGGAAGATGGCACGCCTAGCCCGCAGTGCGATCGGGCGCGCGCTAAGTACGGCATGCCGCCACTCACGTTGGCGGACTTCGCCTAGCGCTCGCCTTTGGCGTCGCGGGGATGAAGCGGTTCATTCGCTAAGCGAATGCATGAAACCAGCGGCTTCGCCGCCTCACACGTGAGCGTTGGGGCGAAAGCCGTCGGTGCCCACCCTCGCTGCTCAGACAGGTCCTCCGCGTTCGGTGCGGAATGCGCCTTCGGCGCATGGTTTATCTATGTGGCCTACGGCCTCTCTCTTGTGCGGAACTCGCATCGAGGGTGGGCACCGACGGCTCTCTTCACCCATGAGGTGGCGTGATGGGCGAGCTCGCATCTTGTGCCGCCATGCCCTTGCAGGAAGCCCCCCTGTGGCCGACAGCTTGCGCGATACCGCGGCCGGGCCTGCGTGCCTCGCGAAACATGTCGCTCACAGGATCGGCCTGTGTCTTTGCCGCGGCGTAGGCCGATGGGTGAGAGCGGAGTGCGGCATGCCGATGATGGCCGGTGCCAGGAGCACGTGTAGGAGCGTGCTTGCACGCGATCAGCCGACGCAGCGATGACGCCGTAACCCATCACTGCGCGACGGCCACCACAGTCGCCGGCAGCTGAGACGGGCTGGCCGTGACAAACGAACCCATG
>Ga0157369_10000078_pt1 | contig 135173 bp, 130 predicted proteins | sample C25metaG_FD_113461 | JGI IMG/M metagenome (GOLD analysis project Ga0157369, IMG submission 113461) | Corn rhizosphere microbial communities from Kellogg Biological Station, Michigan, USA - C2-5 metaG | ecosystem: Host-associated > Plants > Roots > Rhizosphere > Soil | place: USA: Michigan... | reverse complement strand
CGTTGCTGCGTCACGCTTTCGCGCATTGCGCAAGATTCCCCACTGCTGCCTCCCGTAGGAGTCTGGGCCGTGTCTCAGTCCCAGTGTGGCTGATCGTCCTCTCAGACCAGCTACCCATCGTTGCCTTGGTAGGCCGTTACCCCACCAACAAGCTAATGGGCCGCGAGCCCCTCCCAATGCGGAGGCCGAAGCTTCCTTTAGCGAACAGACTTAAATCTGTGCGCCACATCCGGTATTAGCCCGAGTTTCCTCGGGTTGTCCCGGTCATCGGGGCAGGTTACTCACGTGTTACTCACCCGTTCGCGGCTTTGCCCCAGGGCAAGCCCTGGTTCGTCGCACCACTTGCATGTGTTAAGCACGCCGCCAGCGTTCGTCCTGAGCCAGGATCAAACTCTCCGTGAAATGTACTTCTACAGAGAGCCTGTCATATCTCAGTGGCCGCCGAGTACACAAATACGACGGCCGACATGACGAGGTAAATCAAAACCATCCGGCACGCTGGCGCACCGAATGGGTCGGGCTGAACATTCCGCAGACCGATTGCTCGGATCCGCGGAGATGCACGCTGCTCAGTTTTCAAAGACCGCTGCGCCTTCTACGGCGGGACTCGCCGCTCTCAACGCTCGGAAGCTGCCGAAGCAACTCCAGAAGGACGAAGGAGTATAGCGCTCGCAGGCCGGTTTGCCTAGGGGGTGGCCCTAAGGCGGCAGAAGCGCCGCTTCCCGACCTGCAGCACGCGTCCGTCGAGACTATCGACTGCGAGGTCCAGAGGCTCCGCGGGCACCGGCTCCCCGTCCAGCTTGACCCCGCCCTGCTGGATCAGGCGCCGCCCCTCGCTGCTGCTGACGCCGAAGGCGCCGGCGATCAGTCGTGGCAGGTGGACGAGGCCGTTGCCGTCGGCCCGGTAGGCGCCGGGGTCGATCTCCGGAATGTCGTCGGGAACGGCGTGCTGGACGAAGACCCTGTTGAAGTGCTCCTCAGCCGCCGCCCCCGCTCCCTCGCCGTGGAAGCGGTCGACCAGCCGCCGCCCCAGCTCGCGCTTGGCCTCGTTCGGCGGCCCCTGCGGCTGCTCGGCGCCCAGCAGCAGCCGGTAGTACTCGGCCATCGCCTCGTCGGGGATGCTCATCAGCTTGCCGAACATCTCCTCCGGCGGGTCGGTGACGCCGACGTAGTTGCCGAGTGACTTGCTCATCTTCCGCTCGCCATCGGTTCCGACCAGGATCGGCAGGGTCATGATCGATTGCGGCGGCTGCCCGTAAGCGCCCTGGACGTCGCGGCCGAAGAGGAGGTTGAACTTCTGGTCGGTGCCGCCGAGCTCGACGTCGGCCTCGACCGCGACCGAGTCGTAGCCCTGCAGCAGCGGATAGAGCAGCTCCAGCGCCGCGATTGGCTGGGCGGCCGCCATCCGCTTCTGGAAGTCGTCGCGCTCAAGCAGCCGCGCCACAGTCGTCTGCGCCAGCAGCCCCAGCAGCGCCTCGGGCTCCATCCGCAGCCACTCGCTGTTGCGGCGGACCTCGGTGCGCTCGCGGTCGAGGATCTTGAATGCCTGCTCCTGGTAGGTGGCTGCGTTCTCTTCGATCTCCGCCGCCGTCGGCACCGGCCGGGTCGCCGAGCGGCCGCTCGGGTCGCCGACCTGGGCGGTGAAGTCGCCGATGATCAGGACGACCGTGTGGCCGGCGCGCTGGAACTCGGCCAGCTTCTCGAGGACGACGGTGTGGCCGAGGTGGATGTCAGCCGTGGTGGGATCGATCCCGAGCTTCACGCGCAACGGTTTTCCGCTTTGCAGCTGCTCGGCGAGCCGCCCCTCGGGCAGCACGTCGACGGCGTTTTGCGTCAGGTCGGGCACGGCGGCAATGCTAGACTGCCGCCTTCGCTCGGCGGGCCGTGAGGACGTCGAGCTGTTTTGTGTAACGACCCTCTTGATGGCTGAGAACAAGAAACCGCGGCTGAAGAAGCTGCGCATCCTCTTCGTACTGCTCGGGCTCGGCGTCCTCGCCGTGGTCTCGATGATCTTCGGGATGATGGCCGCCGTTTCGCAGGATCTGCCGGCGATCTACGACTTCTCCCAGTACAAGGCGTCGAAGAACAGCGAGGTCCTCGACGCCAACGGCGAACCGATCGGGACGCTGACCAGCGACCAGAACAAAATCCTTCTCAGCTCCTCGCAGATCTCCCCCAACATGAAGAACGCGGTGGTCTCGATCGAGGACGCCCGCTTCTACGAGCACAACGGGGTCGACTTCCAGGGGATCGGCCGCGCCCTGGTCAAAGACATCCTCAGCCAAAGCGCCGCCCAGGGCGCCTCGACGATCACCGAGCAGTTCGTCAAGAACGCGCTCGAAGCCGAAGGCAGCCGCACGATCCTGGAGAAGTTCCGCGAGGCGGCGCTCGCCTACCGGCTCGAGCGCCACTGGAGCAAGGACAAGATTCTCACCGAGTACCTGAACACGATCTACTTCGGCGAAGGCGCCTACGGGGTCGAGGCCGCCGCCCGCACCTACTTCGGCGCCGCCCATCCCGGCTGCGGCACCCCGGAGGAACCCTGCGCCTCGGTCCTGGAGCCGTGGGAGGCGGCGACGCTGGCGGCGATCATCTCCTCTCCCTCGGCCTACAACCCCAAGGCCTACCCGGAAAACTCGCTCGAACGGCGCAACATGGTGCTCGAAAAAATGGCCGAACAGGGCTATATCTCCGAAGAGCAGATGCGGGAAGGTCAGGAACAGGCGCTGCCCTCCCCCAGCAGCATCGAGCCGCCGACGCTCGACTCGCGCGCTCCCTACTTCACCGCCTACCTGCGCCAGCAGCTGGTCGAACGCTACGGCGCCTCTAAGGCCTTCTTCGGCGGTCTCAAAGTCAAATCGACCCTCGACCTGCAGCTACAGGAAGCCGCCGAAGAAGCGGTCAACAGCTACCTCGGGTACTCGCCGGCGACCGCCTCGGTGGTGGTGATCGACAACCACAACGCCGGGATCAAGGCGATGGTCGGCGGCCCCGACTTCGCCACCAAGCCGTTCAACCTGGCCACCCAGGGCCACCGCCAGCCGGGCTCCTCGATCAAGCCCTTCACCTTGATCACCGCCCTCGAAGAGGGGATCTCCCCCTACACCGTCTACCCCTCCGAACACCGCACCTTCCACTTCGGCAAAAAGGGCCGGGAAGTCTTCGAAGTCTCCAACGACGAGGACTCCTACCTCGGCTCCTGCGACATCATCTGCGCGACGACCTACTCGGACAACTCGATCTACGCCGCTCTCGGCCTCGAAGGCTTGAAGGGAAAGACCGTGCAGCAGCGCACCCGCTCGATCGCCTCGACGATCCACAAGGCCGGCTACGAGGACCCGATCTCGACCAACCCGGCGATGGTCCTCGGCGGTCTCAAAGAAGGCGCCACCCCGCTCGGCTGGGCCTACGCCTACAGCACGATCGGCAACAACGGCGATCGGGTCAGCGGCACCCTGGCGCCGCGCCCGGGCGACAGCCCCGTCGCCTTCACCGAAGTCACGAACAAGGACGGCGACGTGATCAAGGGCGGCGACAACGACTCGATCCACACCCAGGTCTTCAACCAGGAAAAGATCGAAGAAGCGAAGGGCATCCTCGAAACCGTCGTCTCCGGCGGCACCGGCACCAACGCCCAGATCGGGGTCGAAGGCCAGTGGGGCAAGACCGGGACGACCGAGAACAATGGCGACGCCTGGTTCTGCGGCGGAGTCGGCGACGAAGTGACCGCCTGCGTCTGGGTCGGCTACCCCGACTCGACGACGCCGATGACGACGCTCTACAACGGCGGCCCGGTGATGGGCGGCACCTTCCCAGCGCTGATCTGGGCCAGCGTGATCTCCGCCTGGCGCGACATCCAGGCCGAACACGCGGCCGAAAAAGCGGCCCGCAAGGCCGCGCGAGGGGAAGACGAAGGCGACGAAGGCGGCGAATCGACCGAATACGAATACGAAGCGCCGGAAGCCGAAGGCGAATACGAAGCCCCGGTCGAACCGGAAGCCGGCGGCGGCGAAGCCGAACCCGGTCCGGTCGAAACGCCGGAACCCGAAGAAGCGGCGCCCGAAGAAGCAACCCCGGAAGCCGCGCCCGAAGAAGCCGCCCCGGAAACCGGCGGCGGCGTCACCGCCGGCTAATCATCAGGCGCCGCCTCCTCCGCTTCGCGTCCGGGGGCGGCTAGGGCGGGGGCGAGAGACATTGGGGTTATCGACAGCGCAGAAGCGCCACGGATTCTCGACCGCTTTGGTGATGCCGATCCGGGGCCCGGTGACGATCTCCGGGCGCTCTCCCTCTGGCGGCAGCAGCAGGAAGGGCTCCTCGCTGAGGTCGCGCTCGTTGTCGCTCAAAGTGATCCCGAGCGCCTCGGTCAGCTTCCCGGGACCTGAGCAGAGCTCGTGGTCGGGCTTCGGCCCGCGGCGCTCGCGCATCGCCTCGATCCCGTCGGTCGGTTCCAGGGCCCGGATCAGGACCGCGGCCGCCTCGCCCTCGGGTTCGGCGACAGCGTTGAGGAGGCTGTGGATCCCGTAGGAGAGGTAGACGTAGGCGTAGCCGGGCGGCCCGAAGAGGACCTTGGTCCGCTCGGTCAGCCCGACGTAGGCGTGACAGGCGGGGTCGTCGGCCTCGTAGCTCTCGGTCTCGACGATGACGCCGCCGCAGCCCTCGTAGAGGAGCGTGCAGCCGATCAGGTCACGAGCCACATCATGGACCCGTCGGTCGAAGAAATCAGCCCCCAACGGCTCTCCGAGCCGTTGGGCCCGGCGGCGCGACCCTGAGGTCCCCTTCTTCACCCGCGGGCGACCCGCTCCTGGACGGCGGCGAGCGTCTCGCGCGCCTCCTCGATCTGGCGGGCGAGCGGGGCCGAGCCGGTGCCGCCGGCGATCCGCTTCGACTCCAGCCAGCTGCTGCGCTGCAGCACCTCGTAGTAGGAGTCGTCGAGGTGCTCGGAGCGCTGGCGCAGCTCCTCCGGGGTCAGCTCGGAGAGCGACTTGCCGCGCTCGACCGCGTCGCGGACGAGGCCGCCGACGATCCCGTGTGCCTCGCGGAAGGGAACCCCGCGGCGGACCAGCAGGTCGGCGACCTCGGTCGCCGCCAGCATCTCGTCGCCGGAGGCCTCCTCCATTCGCTCGCGGCGGAACTCGATCCCGTCGAGCATCCCGGCGGTGGCATCGAGGCAGGCCTCGATCGTGTCGACGGCGTCGAAGAGCGGCTCCTTGTCCTCCTGCATGTCCTTGCCGTAGGTGAGCGGCAGCGCGTGCATCACCCCGAGCAGGGTCTGCAGCGAGGCGGCGACGCGCGGGCTCTTCGCCCGCAAGAGCTCGGCCGAATCGGGGTTCTTCTTCTGCGGCATGATCGAGCTCCCTGAGGAGAACGACTCGTCGAGCTCGCAGAAGCCGAACTCGCTGCTACTCCAGATGACGATTTCCGAGCCTAGGCGCGAGAGGTGCATCGCGCAGGTCGAGGCGGCATTCAGGTAGTCGATGACGAAGTCGCGGTTGGAGGAGCCGTCGATCGAGTTGTGGGAGACGTGGGCGAAGCCGAGGTCGGCAGCGACCGAGTCGCGGTCGATCTCCCAGTTGACGCCGGCGAGGGCGCCGGAGCCGAGCGGCATCACCGAGGCGCTGTCGAGGGCGAACTGGAAGCGGAGGACGTCGCGGGCGAGCATCCAGAAGTAAGCGAGCAGGTGGTGGCCGAGGTAAACCGGCTGCGCGCGCTGCAGGTGGGTGTAGCCGGGCATCGTCCAGTCCTTGTGCGTCTCTGCGAGGCCGAGCAGGCGCTCCATCGCGGCGCCGCAGAGCTCGATCGCCCGCAAAGAGTGCGCCTGGACGACCATCGCCACGTCGGTCGCGACCTGGTCGTTGCGGGAGCGGCCGGTGTGGAGCTTGCCGGCAAGCGGCCCGATCTCCTCGCCGAGCAGCCGCTCGATCGCCATGTGGATGTCCTCGTCGGCCGGCTCGAACTCGAAGCCGTGCTCGGCCATCCGGGCGCGGACCCGGTCGAGCCCCGCCTCGATCTGTGCCAGCTCGTCCTCGCTCAAGACGCCGATCCCGCAGAGGCCCCGGGCGTGGGCCTTCGACTGGTCGATGTCATAGGGCGCCAGCCAGGAGTCAAAGGCCAGCGAGCGGTTGAGCCGCCAGAAGCGTGGGTCGGGGTCTTTGCGGAAACGTCCCATCGGGCCGGCGATTATGCCGGGAGCGGCGCCTGCCCGAGGGCCGCGGCGAGCTCCTGGCAGACGCGGTCCACCTGCGCCTCGGTCATCGCCGGGAAGAACGGCAGCGCCAGCGAGTCCGCCGAGGCGGCTTCGGCGACCGGGAACTGGCCCTCGCGGTAGCCGAGCTCGCGCAGGTGCGGGAAGAGGTGGATGCAGGGCAGGTAGGCCTTGGAGGCGACGCCGCGCTCGCCGAGGCGGGCGATCGTCGCGTCGCGGTCGGCGCCCTGCGGCAGGCGGACGGTGTAGACGAACCAGCTCCGGACCTCGGAGCCGCGCCCGGGGACCGGCGTCCGTAGCCCCTCGATCCCGGCCAGCCGCTCCTCGTACATCCGCGCCACCGCGGCGCGGCGCTCGAGCAAGCGGTCCAGCTTCTCGACCTGGGCGACGCCGAGCGCGGCGGCGAGGTCGGAGAGGCGGTAGTTGAAGCCGAGTCGGTCGTGATCGAGCCAGCCCATGTCGACGGCGCGGCCCTGGTTGCGCTCGGAGCGCAGCCGCGCCGCCTCGTCGGGATCGCGGGGGACGATCATGCCCCCCTCCCCCGTCGTCATCTGCTTGTTGGCGTAGAAGGCGAAGGTGGCGAGGTTGCCGCAGGCGCCGACCTTGCGGCCCTCCGAATCGACCGCGCCGAGCGCCTCACAGGCGTCCTCGAGGATGCCGAGGCCATGGCGCTGCGCCAGCGCCTCGAGCGCCGGCATTGCCGCCGGGTAGCCGAAGATGTGGACCGGCAGCAGGCCGACCGTGCGCTCGCCGACCGCGTCGGCTGCCGCGGCGGGATCGAGGTCGAGCGTCTCCTCCTCGACATCGACGAAGACCGGCCGCGCGCCCTCATAGAGCAGGCAGTTCGCGGAAGCGACGAAACTGAACGGGCTGGTCACCACCTCGTCCCCCTCCCCCCAGCCCAGCATCCGCACGCCGAGGTGGAGGGCGGTGGTGCCGCTGGAGGTCATCACCGCGTCCTCGACCCCGAGCCAGGCGGCGAACTCGCGCTCGAAGCGCCCCCCCATCGGTCCCAGCGAGAGCTGACCCGAGCGGAGAACTTCGAGCACCAGCTCCTCCTCGCGCGGGCCGATCTCCGGCTGGGCGAGCGGGATCTGAGATGCGGCTTCGCCGGTGCTCACTGGAAGGCGTACTCCAACGAGTCGACCAGCGCCTCCCAGGAGGCCTCGATGATGTTCTCCGAGACGCCGGTGGTCCCCCACTCGCGCTCGTGGTCGTGGGAGTCGAGGATGACCCGGGTGACCGCGCCGGTGCCGTGGGCTTCGTCGAGGATCCGCACCTTGTAGTTGGTCAGTTCGACGTCAGCGAGGTGGGGGTACTTGCCGGCGATCGCCGCCCGCAGCGCCTTGTCGAGGGCGTTGACCGGCCCATTGCCCTCGGCTGCCTCGAAGTAGCGTTCGCCGTCGACCTCGACTTTGACCGTTGCCTCGGTGATCACCTCGCCGTCGGCGTGCTTCTCGACCACGACCCGGAAGCTCTCGAGGCGGAAAAGCGGCTCGTAGGTCCCCGCCTCGCGCCGCAGCAGCAGCTCGAAGGAGGCCGGTGCCGCCTCGTAGTGGTAGCCACGGTGCTCCTGCTCCTTCAGCCGCTGCACGGCCCGGGTCGCCGCCTCGTCGTCGAGCTCGATCCCGGCGCGCTCGGCCTGGCTGCGGATCGTCGCCTTGCCGGCCAGCTCGGAGGCGACGATGTCGCGTTCGTTGCCGACCGTGACCGGGTCGAGGTGCTCGAAGGTGCTGGCGTCGGCCTCGACTCCGGCGGCGTGCATCCCCGCCTTGTGGGCGAAGGCGTTGCGGCCGACGTAGGGGCGGTCGGGATCGGAGGAGAGGTTGCAGAGCTCGTCCAGGTAGTGGGAGGTCGGCGCCAGGGTCGCCAGCTGCTCGGGGGTCACGACCTCGAACCCCATCTTCAGCTGCAGCGCCGGCAGGATCGAGGCGAGGTTGGCATTGCCGCAGCGCTCGCCGTAGCCGTTGACGCAGCCCTGGACGAGGCGGGCGCCGGCTTCCACGGCGGCCAGCGAGTTCGCCACCCCGCAGCCGGCGTCGTCGTGGGTGTGGATCCCGATTTCGACCTGCCCGCCGATCGCCGCGACCGCCGCCGCGGTCGCCGCGGCGACGAAGCTCGGCAGGCTGCCGCCGTTGGTGTCGCAGAGGGTGACGTTCTCGGCCCCGGCCCCGGCCGCCGCCGCCACGCATTCGAGCGCGTAGGCGCTGTCTTCGCGGTAGCCGTCGAAGAAGTGCTCGGCGTCGAAGAAGGGGCGCTTGCCCTGCTCGCGGCAGAAGGCGATCGAGTCGGCGATCATCGCCAGGTTCTCCTCGCGGCTGACCCGGATCACCTTCTCGACGTGCAGCGGCGAGCTCTTGCCGACGAGGCAGACGGCGGGAGCGAAGGAGGCCGTCACCACCGCGAGCGCCTCGTCCTCGGCGGCGGCGCGGTCGCGGCGCCGGGTCATCCCGAAGGCGACCACCGTCGCGTTCTCGAGCTCGACCCCGGCGAGCCGCTCAAAGAACTCGGCTTCCTTCGGGTTGCTGCTGGGGAAGCCGGCCTCGATGAAGTGGACGCCGAGCGCGTCGAGCGCCTGCGCCACCTTCAGCTTCTCGCCGACCGAGAGCGACATGCCGCGCCCCCCCATGCCGTCGCGCAAAGTCGTGTCGTAGAGCTTCACCTGTTCCATCGTCCTGCTGCCTTTCGAGTCGAGAAGAAGATCGGGTCGGTCCCTCGTCGGGACCCGCGTGCGCGGGCGTGCCGCGCCGGCCGCCTATGCGGCGGGGGTAATTCGCCCGATCGACTCCGAGCCGGAAGCCTCGCCCGAGCCGTTGGCGCTCGCCGGGGCCTCGACAAAGTCGAGCCACTCCAGGTACTCCTCGGCGCGGCCGTAGAGCGCGTCTTCGAACTTCGACTGGACCTGGCGGGTGACCTCGCCCGGTTCGCCGAGCGGGTGGTCGTCGATCTCCCGCACCGGCACCAGCTCGGCCGCCGTGCCGGTGAGGAAAACCTCCTCGGCCAGGTAGAGCTCGGCGCGGGCAATGTCCCGCTCGACCACGGTGTAGCCGAGGTCGCGAGCGATCTGGATTACCGACTTGCGGTTGATCCCGTCGAGGATCGAGGCGACGTGCGGCGGGGTGAGGATCTGGTCGTCACGGACGACGAAGATGTTCTCGCCGGAGCCCTCGCAGACGAAGCCGCGTTCGTCGAGCAGGATCGCCTCGTCGTAACCGGCGTTGTGCGACTCGGTCTTGGCGAGGATCGAGTTGAGGTAGGAGCCTGAGGCCTTGGCGTGCGGGATCGAGCCGCCGGGGCTGATCCGCCGCCAGCTCGAGACCTTGGCGCGGATGCCGCCGTTCTTGCTCTCCTCGCCGAGATAAGCGCCCCAGGGGAAGGCGGCGATGATCAGGTCGATCGGCGCGTCTTTGGCGTAGAGGCCGAGGCTGCCGTAGCCGCGGTAGGCGAGCGGCCGGATATAGGCGGAGCGAAGGTCGTTGCGGCGCAGCAGCTCGTGGGTCGCCTGGCGGATCTCCTCGATCGAGTACGGCAGCTCCAGGTAATAGAGCTCAGCCGACTTGTGCAGCCGATCGAGGTGGTCGTGGTGGCGGAAGATCGCCGGCCCGCGGGCGGTCTCGTAGCAGCGGATGCCCTCGAAGACGCCCGTCCCGTAGTGCAGCCCGTGGCTCAGCACGTGGGTTTGAGCGTCCTCCCAAGGGAGGAACTCGCCGTTCCGCCAAATCAACTCAACCGGATCCATGTTGGGGAATTATGCCCGATGGGTCAAAGGGCTTCAGCCCCGCCAGGGCGAATGAAGGCCCGGAACCGATTCAAGGAGAGAAAAGATGCGAATCCCCCGTCCCAAGCTGAACTACGCAAACGTGATCGCGACGATCGCGCTTTTCGTCGCCCTCGGCGGCGCCGCGGTGGCCGCCGGGCTGCCGAAGAACAGCGTCGGCACGAACCAGATCAAGCGCGGCGCGGTGACCGCCGCCAAGATCAAGCGCGGCGCCATCACCAGCGGCAAGATCGCGCCAAAGGGGGTAACCGCGGGCAAACTCGGCGCCAACGCGGTGCTGCCGGGCAACCTCGGCAACGGCATCATCAGCACCGAAAAGATCTCCGACGGCGCCGTCAACGCGGCGAAGATCAAGAACGGTGCGATCACCACCAACAAGCTGACCAACGCCGCCGTGACCACGCCAAAACTGGCTGACGACGCGGTCAACAGCGCCAAACTCGCCGACAGTTCGGTGTCGCTGAACAAGTTCGGGAAAAGCGTGATCGGCACGATTCAGACGCGGGGCCTCGAAAGCGGCGAGACGCTGCGCGGTGTCTTCGACGTCGGCTCGACCGCGGCCGCTGCGGACGAGACGACCAGGGGCGCGGTGAGCTTCCAATTCCCGCTGGCGAACGCCCCCACGGTCACCGTCCTCAGCAAAGCCGGTGAAACGACCGCCGGCTGCGGCGGACTCGGCGGCGGCAGCAACCAGACGCCGCAGGCAGCCCCCGGCAACCTCTGCATCTACGTGACTGAATCGACCAACCTCGACATCCCGGCGCTGGCGGTGGAGAACAACACCCGGCTTGGGTTCGGCCTGCTGGCGAAAGCGAAAGGCGAAGGCCTTTACTACGCCTACGGGCAGTGGGCGGTAACCGCGCCCTAGAGCTCTTCCAGGACCGCGGCGGTCATCTCCGCCGTCCCGACTTCGCTCTCCGGCGAGGGACGCTCGCTGGTCGGCGCCTCCACCACCGTCCCGGAGGCGAGGTCGGGGGTGCGGAGGCCGCGCTCGAGGACGGCGTCGACGGCGGTCTCGATGCGGGCCGCCTCCTCGCCGCGGCCGAGGCCGTGGCGCAGCATCATCGCCGCCGAGAGAAAGGTGGCAAGTGGGTTGGCGACGCCTTTGCCGGCGATGTCGGGAGCGGAGCCGTGGACGGGCTCGAAGAGGCCGGGCTCGCCCTCGGCCCCAAGGCTGGCCGAGGGCAGCATCCCCAGCGAGCCGGTCAGCATCGCCGCCTCGTCGCTGAGGATGTCGCCGAAGAGGTTCTCGGCGAGGACGACGTCGAAGTCGGCGGGGCGGGAGACGAGCTGCATCGCCGCGTTGTCGACCAGCAGATGCTCGAGCTCGACGTCCGCGTAGTCGGAGGCGACGTTGCCGACCACCTCGCGCCAGAGGCGGGAGGTCTCCAGCACGTTGGCCTTGTCGACCGAGGTCACCTTGGCCTTGCGGCCCGAGCTCTCGGCGCGGCGGCGGGCGGCCTCGAAGGCGGTGCGGGCGATCCGCTCGATCTCCTCGATCGAGTACTCGCAGGTGTCGAAGGCAGAGCCGTTCTCACGACCCGAGGCGCCGAAGTAGATGCCGCCGGTGAGCTCGCGGACGACCAGCAGGTCGGTGCCGGAGATCCGCTCCTCGCGCAGTGGGCTGGCGCCGACCAGGGCCGGGCTCGGTCGAACCGGGCGCAGGTTGGCGTAGAGACCCATTCCCTTGCGCAGGCCGAGCAGGCCCTGCTCGGGGCGCGGCGCGTTCGGGTCGGTGGTGTCCCACTTGGGGCCGCCGACAGCGCCGAGCAGGACCGCGTCGGCGCCGCGACAGGCATCGAGGACCTCGTCGGTGAGGGCGGTCCCGTGCTCGTCGATCGAGCAGCCGCCCATCAGGCGCTCGTCGTAGGAGAACTCGCCGAGAGCGTCGAGGACCTGGCGGGCCGCGGCGACGATCTCGGGGCCGATCCCGTCGCCGGGGAGGACGACTATGCGCGGGGTCCCGTTCACGAGGTTCGGCACTTTACGCATCACTGCATGAACGCGTGGTTCCTTTGTCGTGTGGGAGCCGACAAAGGAACCACGTAATCCTCAGTCCTGCGCCGCGTCGGCCTCGATGTTGAGGCGCACGTAGTCGAGGACGAATGGCTCCCCGTGCTCGGCGAGGACGGCTTCGGCGAAGGGTTGTCGCTTCTCCTCCGGCAGCTGATCGAGGATCGGGCCCAGGGTCACGGTCGAGACGAACTCCAGCGGGCGGCCTGGCTGGACCGGCTTCGGCTGCAGCCAGCAGCGAACGCCGGTGAAGCCGGCGGCGTCGAGGCGCGGCTCGGTCTCCTCAGGCGAGGCGAAGTTCCAGAGGGCTTTCGAATCGGACAGGTGCTGCCCGTACTCGGGGTCGGCGGCAACCGCAGCGATCGCTTCCGTGTGGCGGGCGACGTTGCCCTTGCCGCCACACTGGGCGACGAGACGGCCGCCGGGCCGCAGGACGCGGCGCATCTGCCGGAAGAGTCGGTCGTGGTCGGGGATCCAGTGGAAGGTGGCGGTCGAGAAGACGATGTCGACCGGCTCGGGCAGTTCCAGCTCGACTAGGTCCCTGACCAGGTAGTCGGCACGGTCGCCGAGCCGCTCCTTGGCTTTAACGATCATCGCCTCGGATCCGTCGACGGCGATCACCCGGCCCTCGGGCAGGCGCTCGACCAGCTGCTCGGTCACCCGGCCGGAGCCCGCCCCGGCGTCGACCACGGTCTCGTCGCCGCGCAGCTCGAGCCGCTCGAGCACCTCCATCCCCCACTCGAACTGCGGGTCGGAGACCTCGTCGTAGGTCTGGGCATCCCACTCGCGGGCGCCCGTGTTCATCGGCTGCTTGAACTGGTCCTCGGCCATCGCGGCCTCCTCTTCGGCTCTACAGGCTGGTCGTCACCGGGCCCAGCGAAGCTGCCGGGCCGGCCTCAAACTGGTCGATCGCGCCGTCGTTTTCGAGCGTGATCCCGATGTCGTCGAGCCCGTTCAGGAGCCGATGTTTGACGTCGTGCTCGATCTGGAACTGGAAGACGCCGGCGGCGCAGTTGACGGTCTCGTCGTCGAGGTCGATGCGGGCCTCGCCCGCCTCGGCGACGGCCCGGCAGTGCTCCTCGTCGAGGATCGCCGGCAGCAGCCCGATCTTGGTGCAGTTCGAGTAGAAGATGTCGGCAAAGGACGGGGCGATGATCGCTTGAAAGCCGAAGTCCTCCAGCGCCCAGGGGGCGTGCTCGCGGGAGCTGCCGCAGCCGAAGTTGGCGCCGGCGACGAGGATCGGGTTCGGCTCCAGCTCGATCTCGCCGTCGCGGATCCAGTCGTAGAAGAGGAACTCGCCGAAACCGGTCCGCTCGACCCGCTTGAGGAACTGCTTGGGGATGATCTGGTCGGTGTCGACATCGGCGCGGTCGAGGACCGACACCTTGCCTTCGATTCTGTCTACGGGTCGCATCTTCTAGCTCCAATCCCTGATGTCGACGAAGTGGCCCTCGACGGCCGCGGCGGCGGCCATTTTCGGGCTGACGAGGTGGGTGCGGCCGCCCTTGCCCTGGCGCCCCTCGAAGTTGCGATTCGAGGTCGAGGCGCAGCGCTCGCCTTCGGAGAGCGTGTCGGGGTTCATCCCCAGGCACATCGAGCAGCCGGCGACGCGCCAGTCGAAGCCGGCGCTCTTGAAGACCTCGTCGAGGCCCTCTTCCTCGGCCGCCTTCTTCACCTGCTGGGAGCCGGGGACGACCATCGCGCTGACGCCGCTGGCGACCTTGCGGCCCTCGACGATCGCGGCGGCCTCGCGCAGGTCCTCGATCCGCGAGTTGGTGCAGGAGCCGATGAAGACCCGTTCCGGGGCAACCTCGGTCATCGGCGTGCCGGCGGTCAGGCCCATGTAGGTGAGCGCGCGCTCGGCCGCCTCACGGTCGGCGGGCGAGTCGAGCTCGGCCGGGTCGGGGACGCGGTCGGTGACCTCGACGACCTGGCCCGGGTTGGTACCCCAGGTGACCATCGGCGAGATGTTCGAGGCGTCGATCTCGACCTCGTTGTCGAAGCTGGCTCCGAGCTCGGTCGGCAGCTCACGCCAGCGGGCCATCGCCGCCTCGAAGTCGCCCGGCGCGGCCGGGCGACCCTTGACCCACTCGAAGGTGGTCTCGTCGGGGGCGATCATGCCGGCGCGGCCGCCGCCCTCGATCGTCATATTGCAGATCGTCATCCGGCCCGGCATCGTCAGCGCCTCGATCGCGGGCCCGGCGTACTCGACCGCGTAGCCGGTCATGCCGCCGGTGCCGAGGCGGCCGATCGTCGCCAGGATCAGGTCCTTCGGGGTGACCCCGGGGCGCAGCTCGCCCGAGTAGCTGATCCGCATCGTCTTCGGTCGCTTCTGGACCAGGCACTGGGTGGCCAGCACGTGCTCGACCTCGGAGGTGCCGATGCCGAAGGCCAGCGAGCCGAAGGCGCCGTGGGTGGAGGTGTGGCTGTCGCCGCAGACGATCGTCATCCCCGGTTGGGTGACCCCCAGCTCCGGGCCGATCACGTGGACGATGCCCTGGCGGTCGGAGCCCAGCGAGTAGACCGGGACGCCGAACTCGGCGCAGTTGCGCTCCAGGGTTTCGACCTGGACGCGAGAGAGCTGGTCGGCGATCAGGCGGGCGGCCATCGTCCCGTCGGTCGGGGTGTTGTGGTCGGCGGTGGCGAGGGTCTTGTCCGGGCGGCGGACCTTGCGGTTGGCCAGGCGGAGGCCGTCGAAGGCCTGCGGCGAGGTGACCTCGTGGACCAGGTGCAGGTCGATGTAGATCAGCCCCGGCGATACCTCGTGCTGCTCCCAGATCTTGTCGAACATCGTTTTCGGCATGTGTGTCAGCTCCTCCTGAGGCCGGCGGCAATCACGGCGAGGAAGCGGGTTGCCTCCGCGCCTTCGTTCTCGAAGTGGTGTGGGAGGTCGGCGTCGAAGGTGACGCTGTCCCCCTCTTGAAGCTCGTGGCGGGCGCCGTCGACGACCAGCACCAGGGTGCCGGCGAGAACGACGGCGGTCTCGCGGCTGCCGGGCTCGTGCATCGGCGGGTCCGAGCGGCCGCCGGTGGTGGCGCCCGGCGCCAGCACATGCAGCGATACGTCAGCGCGCTGCCCCGGCAGCGGCGGCGTCAACTCCTCGAACCGGTGCCCGCCCCGCTCGGAGTGGCGCCGGTCCGCCGCACGGCTGAGGACGACGTGCTGGCCCTCGTCGAGGCGCAGCAGCTGCGAGAGCGTCAGCTCCAGGCCAGCCGCGATCTTGCCGGCGACCGCGAGCGTCGGCGAAGTCTCCCCGCGCTCGACCTGCGAGAGCATCGGGGCGGAGACCCCGGAGCGCTCAGCGAGGTCCCGGAGCGAGAGCCCCATCGCGTCGCGCAGCGCGCGGATGCGCGGCCCGACGGAGGCTGCGGGGTCGGTCTTCGTGGCGGTGGCGGTAGCCATAGGCGTGTACGTTATCACGGACGTTTGTATTTGTTTGCTCAGGCGCTTGGAGCGGGGCCGCACCCACCTCGACTTCGGCAGGTAGAGGTGGGTGCGGTCCCGGTGGGAGGCGGTCTTTCTTCTCTCGTCTCTTTATCTATCTCTGAGAAGCATCTGCTGGCGCCGCGCCAACTCGGCAAGCGCCCGGTCGTCATCGCGAGTCCGTGAAAAGTCGGCCTCAAGCGGACTTTTTACGGACTCGCGTTCCACCCGCCGATCGTGCCTGGCAAAAACGCACGGGTGGCGCGTACGGTGCGGCAACTCTCCCCCGTCTGTGTGCCGGAAGCGTTACTTCCCCCGCTAACCCCGGGCCGCATCAACCTCCTCACCTGAAAAGGAGGTTGATGCGGCCCGAGGTCTTTCCTGCTCCTAGGACTTGGCTGAGCTTCTAGGACTGCCCTAACCGCCCAGGCGCTACGGCCCCGGCGTCCGCTCAACCACGGCCTCCGCAGTCGCTGCCTCGGCCTCGCGGGTCGCTGCGCCTTCCAGGGCGTTCGAGATCGCTCGGACGTAGGCGCGGGCGCTTGCCTCGAGGATGTCCGTCGCCACGCCTTGGCCCGTGGCCAGGCGTCCCGCCGCCCGCAGCTGCACCGCTACTTCGCCCAGGGCGTCCTCTCCCCCGGTCACCGCCTCGACCTTGTACTCGACCAGCTCGCACTCGGTGTCGACGGCGTCCTGGATCGCGTGGAAAATCGCGTCGACGGGGCCATCGCCGCTGGCTTCGCCGACCGACTCCTCGCCTGAGGGCTTGGTGACGGCGACTTTCGCCACCGGCGGCTTGCGGGTCCCGGCCTCGACCTCGAACCAGGCCAGGTCGTGGGCGTCGGAACGCTCGCGCATCTCGTCGGAGACGATTGCCTCCAGGTCCAGGGCGGTCACCTGCTTCTTGCGATCGGCGACCTCCTTGAACGCCTTGAAGGCGTTGTTGAGCGCCTGGCCTTCGACCTTGAAGCCCAGCTGCTCCAGCGCGTCTTTCAGCGCGTGGCGGCCGGAGTGCTTGCCCAGGACGATCGAGTTCGACTCCAGGCCGACTTCGGTCGCGTCCATGATCTCGTAGGTGCTGCGCTCCTTCAGGACCCCGTCCTGGTGGATCCCCGACTCGTGGGCGAAGGCGTTGCGGCCGACCACGGCCTTGTTCGGCTGCACCACGTATCCCGTCAGGCGGCTGACCATGCGGCTGGTGCGGGCGATCTCGCGGGTGTTGATCCCGGTCCGCAGGCCGTGGACGTCCTCGCGGACGCCGATCAGCATCGCGATCTCCTCCAGTGAGCAGTTGCCCGCCCGCTCGCCGATCCCGTTGACCGCGCACTCGACCTGTCGCGCCCCCGCCAGCACGCCGGCGTAGGAGTTGGCGACCGCCATCCCCAGGTCGTCATGGCAGTGGACCGAGGTCTCGACCTCGCGCAGCCCCGGCACCAGCTCGTACAGGCGCCGGAAGTAATCCGCGTACTCCTCGGGGGTCGTATAGCCGACGGTGTCGGGGATATTGACGACGGTCGCGCCCTCCTCGACGGCGATCGCGCAGACTTCGGCGGTGAACTCGATGTCGGCGCGGGTCGCGTCCATCGGCGAGAACTCGACATCCTCGCAGTAGGACTTGGCCAGCGAGACCGCCGCCCGGGCCTGGCCCTTGACGTCCTCGCGGTCGGTCTTCAGCTGGTGCTCGATGTGGATGTCGGAGGTTGAGATGAAGGTGTGGATACGCGGTCGGGCCGCGTCCTTCACCGCCCCCCACGCCGCGTCGATGTCGGCCTTGTGGGTGCGGGCCAGGCCGCAGATCACCGGGCCCTCGACCACGCGGGAGATCTTCTCGACGGCCTCGAAGTCGCCGGGCGAGGTGATCGGGAAGCCCGCCTCGATCACGTCGACCCCCAGGCGGGCGAGCTGCTGGGCGATCTCGACCTTCTCGGCCGTGTTCAGGGAAATGCCGGGCGACTGCTCACCGTCGCGCAGCGTGGTGTCGAAGATGTGGACGCGATTGGCGTCGGATTTGGTGTCACTCTGGGGTCCCATCGGACCTCTCCTTCTCTCTTTGAATCGAATGGCCTTTGTCTCTCGCGGCTATCGCGCCGCCCAGCGCTATTCCCCCCGAGGGGGGAGGAGAAGGAGTAGCGCGAGGCTGTTGAGCCGGATGCCCATTCGGTTCCGAACCTTAGCGTAGGCTGCGCGAATCGCAACCCCGAAAGTCACCGATTCGGGCCGCACCAACTGGCTCGCGCTCTTTGCGATGGGCGCCGCGGTGGTCGTGATCGCCAACGATTTCACCGCCGTCAACGTCGCTCTACCCACGATGGAGAGCGACTTCCACACCAACATCAACACGATCCAGTGGGTGATCAACGCCTACGCGCTCACCTTCGGGGTGATGATCGTCACCGGCGGCCGTCTCGCCGACATGTTCGGCCGCCGCAACGCCTTCTTCCTCGGCAGCGCGATCTTCGCGACGATGTCGGCGCTCGGCGGCGCCGCCCCGACCGAGACCTGGCTGATCGCGGCGCGAGTCCTGATGGGGATCGGCGGGGCGCTGATGTGGCCGGCGATTCTCGGGATGACCTACGAGATCCTGCCGGAAGAGAAGGCCGGCCTGGCGGGCGGGATCATCATCGGGGCGGCCGGCCTCGGCAACGCCATCGGGCCGCTGCTCGGCGGCGTCCTCACCCAGGAGCTGAGCTGGCGCTGGATCTTCTTCCTCAACGTCCCGATCGCCCTCTTCGCGGTCGGCGTCACCTACCTGCTGGTCCACGTGAAGGAGCCGGAGAGCAAGGACCACCGCATCGACTACCCGGGGATCGCGGCCCTCTCGGTCGGGCTCGTCAGCCTTCTCGTCGCCCTCGACCAGGTCGACGACTGGGGCTGGGGCGACCCGCGGGTGATCGGCCTATTCGCCGTGGCCGTGATCGGGACCGCCGCCTTCCTCCCGATCGAGCGACGGGCTGGCGACCACGCGCTGATCCCGCGCCAGGTGATCCGCAACGAGAACTTCACCGCCTCCTGCGTCGCCGTCCTCTTCATGGCCGCGACCTTCTTCGCCGCCCTGCTCTACCTGCCGCAGTTCATGCAGAAACAGCTCGACTACTCGGCCCTCGAAGCGGGAGTTGGGATGCTCCCCTTCCTCGCCGTCTTCGCCCTCTCCTCGTTCGCCGCCGGCCCCCTCTACGACCGCCTTGGCGCGAAGAAGCTCGCGGTCATCGGCGCCGCCCTGATCACCCTGGGGCCGATCCTCTTCTCCCTGCTCGACGAGGGCTCGGGCTATGGCGCCCTGGTACCCGGCATGGTCGTGCTCGGCATCGGCGCCGGCAGCTTCGTCCCCACGGCGACGACGGCCGGCGTCACCTCGGTCGACGAATCGCAGACCAGCCTCGCCGGCGGCATCGTCTACATGTTCCAGATCGCCGGTGGCTCGATCGGACTGGGCTTGACGACGACCGTCTTCTCGGCCGCGGTCCCGCCCTTTGTCGACGGCATCCAGGCGGCGATGCGGCTCGACGCAGCGCTCGCCGTGATCGGGCTGCTGATCGCGATTGCCTTCGTCGGCGGGCGTTTCGTCGGCAGGCCTGCGCCGGCGCGCGAAACCGCTTAGCCAGAGCTATTGCAGCAGCGAGTTATTGCCTGGGCCGCCAACCAGGAGGTCGGTGCCGGGGCCGCCCCGGAGCTGGTCGTTGCCCTGACCGCCGATCAAGCGATCGTCGCCGGGGCCGCCGAGCAGCAGGTCGTCGCCACGGCGGCCGCTGAGCACGTCGGCGTCGGGGCCGCCGACGATCTTGTCGGCGACGCTGCCGCCGCTGAGGCGATCGCGCCCGCTGCCGCCCCGCAGCGTCGCCGGGACCGGGATGTCGGAGCTGAGGACGACGGTGTCATCACCGCCGGCGACGTTGACTTCGAAGCCGGCGATCGCCGGCGCGTCACAGGCCAGCTCGGTCATCCGTTCTTCAGGGTGGCGGCAGAGGTCTCCGCCGGCTTCGAGCATCGCTTCCGAGGAGATCAGGTATTCGCGCCCGTCGGGGCTTAAGGTGATGCGGAAGACGTTGTCGGCGCCGTTGCCGGAAAGGAGCAGGGTCAGCGGGCCGGGCTCGGCAAAGGCCGGCGGCGCGAGCAGCGCAGCGAGCACGGTCAGGACGATGAGGATCGGCTTCTTCATGGAGAGGTCCCTGGCAGGTCTCGGCTGAGACCCTCCCATAGGAACAAGCGGAGTCGCCAGACGTTGCGGCCTAGGCGAGCGGCTGTCTACAGCTCAGAGATCGACCGAGCGGCCGTTGGAGAAGCCCTCGAGCGCGAGGATCTTCTCGATCGTCTCGGCGCGAACCGGCGCGTCGGTGGTCAGCGCCATCACCGCGCGCTCCCCCCCGCTTTCGGCGCCGACCGCGGCGGAGACGATGTTGACGCCCTCTTCGCCGAAGAGGGTGCCGACGCGGCCGATCATCCCCGGTCGGTCGGCATAGCGGAAGACGCTGATGTGCTGGGCGAAGGGCAGGTAGAAGCTCTCGCCCCAGGCGGAGACCAGGTAGGGCTCGTTGCGGGGGCCGACGCTGGTGCCGGCGACCTCGACCTCGCCGTCGGCGGTGGTGATGCGGACCCGGACCAGCTCGGTGAAGTCCTCGGCGCTGGCGTCGGTGGTCTCGGAGAGCTCGATCCCCCGCTCCTCGGCCATCTGCGGCGCGTTGACCAGGTTGACCGGCTCCTCGGTGTGGCCGGAGAGGATCCCGGCGAGGACGGCGATCCCAAGCAGGCGGGTGTCGTGGGAGGCGATGCGGCCGCGGAATTCAGCGCTCACCCGCTCGACCGAGCCGTTGCCGAGGCCCTGGGCGAGGCGGCCGAGCTTTTCGCAGAGCGGAACGAAGGGGGCCAGCGCTTCCATCACCTCGGGCCGCACCGCGGCGATGTTGACCGCGTTGGTGACGACGCCTCCGGTCAGCGCCGCGGTCACCTGCTCGGCGGTGACGACGCCAGCGCGGTCCTGGGCCTCGGCAGTCGAGGCACCGAGGTGCGGAGTGACGACGACGTCGCCGCGGGAGAAGACCGGGTGCTCGGTGAACGGCTCCTCGGGGAAGACATCGAGGGCGGCGCCGCCGAGCTTGCCGGCCTCAAGGCCGTCGACCAGGGCGTCGAGGTCGACGAGCTCGCCGCGGGCGCAGTTGACGAGGCGGGCGCCGTCCTTCATCGCCGCGATCGTCTCGGCGTTAATCATCCCGATCGTCTCCGGCGTCTTCGGCGTGTGCAGGGTGACGAGGTCGGCGCGACCGAGCAGCTCCTCGATCGAGTCGACCCCCTCGGCCCCTAGCTCCCGAAAGCGCTCGGCGGAGACGAACTTGTCGAAGGCGACGACCTCCATCTCGAAGCTCTGGGCGCGTTTGGCGACGAGCTGGCCGATGCGGCCGAAGCCGATCACCCCGAGCGTCTTGCCGTAGAGCTCGGAGCCCTTGAACTTGGCCCGGTCCCAGCGCCCGGCGACGAGCGATTCGTGCGCCTGCGGGACGTTGCGGAAGAGGGCGAGGGCGAGGGCGAGGGTGTGCTCGGCGGCGGCGACCGAGTTCGATTCCGGAGCGTTGGCGACGATGATCCCGCGGCGGGTGGCGGCCGGGATGTCGACGTTGTCGACGCCGGTACCGGCGCGGCCGATCACCTTGAGGTTGTCGGCGAGCTCGATCAGCTCCGGCGTCATCTTCGTCGCCGAGCGGATCAGGATCGCGTCGTACTGAGAGATCCGCTCGCGCAGCTCCTCGTCAGACATCTCCAGCCCGAGGTCGACGTCGAACTGCGAGCGCAGCAGGTCAACGCCGGTGTCGGCGATCTTCTCCTTGACCAGGACCTTCACGAGGCGCGCACCCCGTCGATGTTCTCGACCACCCAGTCGATGCAGGCGGTCAACGCCTCGACGTCGGCGGGGTCGACCGCCGGGAACATCCCGATCCGCAGCTGGTTGCGACCGAGCTTGCGGTAGGGCTCGACGTCGACGATGCCGTTGGCGCGAAGCACCTTCGCCAAGGCCGCGGCGTCGACCGAGTCGTCGAAGTCGATCGTGCCGACGACTAGCGAGCGTTTGGCCGGGTCGGTGACGAACGGGCTCGCGTAATCGCTGCGGTCGGCCCAGCCGTAGAGGCGGCCGGATGAGTCGGAGGTGCGCTCTACGCAGCCTGAAAGGCCGCCGAGCTCGAGCATCCACTGGACCTGGTCGTTCAGCAGTAAAAGGGTGGCCAGGGCGGGCGTGTTGTAGGTCTGCTCCTTGCGCGAGTTGTCGAGCGCGGTCTGCAGCGAGAGAAAGGCCGGCTGCCAGCGGTCGCCGGCGCCGTCGAGCTCTTCGATCCGGGCGATCGCGGCGGGGCTGAGGGCGGCGAGCCAGAGGCCGCCGTCGGAGGCGAAGCCCTTCTGCGGGGCGAAGTAGTAGGCGTCGCACTGGGTCAGGTCGACCGGCAGGCCGCCGGCGCCGGACGTCGCGTCGATCAGGACCAGTGCCTCGGCTGCGCCCTCGGGCCGCTGCACCGGGACCATCACCCCGGTCGAGGTCTCGTTGTGGGCCCAGGCGATCGCGTCGGCCGCGGAGTCGGCGCGGGGCGCGGGCGCATCGCCCGGCTCGGCCTCGACGACGATCGGGTCTTGCAGGAAGGGGGCGGCGGCGGTCGACTTGGCGAACTTGCTCGAGAACTCGCCGTAGGTGAGGTGCAGCGCCCGCTCGCGCACGAGCCAGGCGCTCGCCGCCTCCCAGAAGGCGGTGGTGCCGCCGTTGCCGAGGGCGATCTCGTAGCCGTCGGGCAGCGAGAAGAGCTCGCCGAGACCGGTCCGCACCTCCCGCACCAGGTCGCGGACCGGCGCCTGGCGGTGCGAGGTCCCCATCAGGTCCGAGCGCTCGGCGAGGCGCGCGAGCGCCTCCGGGCGGACCTTCGAGGGGCCGCAGCCGAAGCGCCCGTCGGCGGGCTTGATCTCGGCGGGAATCTGCAGGGTCGTCTCTGGCGCCATCCGGCGAGACAGGTTATTGACCAAAGGCCTTGGGCGACGCCGGGGCCCGGGTTAGGCTCAGCAGCGCGCTTCGAGGCGCGTCCACAACGAGGGGAGAGCGATGTATCCAGTCATCTACGAAGCGGATTTCAACCCCGCTCCGAACCGTTGGACCACCTTCTTTCGGCCGATCCTGGCGATCCCGTGGATGATCGTCGCCCTCTTCTGGGGGCTGCTGTTCATCTTCACCCACTTCTTCGCCTGGATCTCGATCATCGTCCTCGGGCGCTATCCCGAATGGCTCTATGAGTTCAACTCAGGAGTTGTCCGCTACGGGGTCCGCTTTGGCGCCTGGCTCTACCTGCAGACCGACGAGTGGCCGCCGTTCGGCCTCGCCGACGACCCCAACTACCCGATCCGGGTCGACATCGCCCCTCGAGCCGAGAGCCAGAGCCGCCTCAAGGCACTGTTCCGGCTGATCCTGGCGCTGCCGATGTTGCTCGTCTCCTACGCGGTCAACTACATGCACCTCTGGGTGGCGGTGGTGGCCTGGGTGACGATCGTCTTCCGCGGCTATCAGCCGGAGGGGATCAACACCGCCCTCACCTTCGTCAACGGCTTCTACGCCCGCCTCTACGGCTACGTCGCCTTCCTCACCGACGAGTACCCGCCGATCGGCGCCGAGAAGGCCGGTGGCCCGACCGACGCCGACCCAGGCACCGGCGAAACGGCTACGGTGACGCCATGAGCGGGGTGACCAAAGGCGAGGGCTGGGCGGTCTCCAGCCTCGATGAGATGGGCGAGGGCTGGGGCTTCCGCAAGGTCCGCAAGGAGCTCGGGGTCACCGCCTTCGGCGTCAACGCGGTCGTGATGCCGCCTGGCTACGAATCGGGGCGGCACCTTCACGAGGTCCAGGAGGAGCTCTACTTCGTCCATCAAGGACGGCTAGAGATCGAGCTCGACGGCGAGCGCCACCAGCTCGGCCCTGGCGGCGTCGCCTGGGTAGACGCCCCGGTAGTCCGCTGCTTCAAGAACCTCAGCGAGGACGAAGACGCGATCTACTTCGTCGTCGGCGGCAAGGACGGCTACGTCGGCCGCGACGGCAAACTGCCCGAGGGCGAGACCGACGCCAGGGGGCCGATCAAAGGGTGAGGGCGCGGGTTTCCGCGCCCCAACTCATTTCGTGTCTTTGAAGCCCTGGTCGATCCAGGGCATCATGCTGCGGAGGTCGCCGCCGATGTCCTCGATTTCGTGGCCGGCGGCTTCGCTGCGCATGCGGTCGAAGTTCTCGTTGCCGGCGCGGTTCTCGGCGATGAACTCTTTGGCGAAGTCGCCGGACTGGATCTCGGAGAGGATCTCTTTCATCGCCGCCCGGGACTCCTCGCCGATCACCCGTTTGCCGCGGGTCATGTCGCCGTACTCGGCGGTGTTGGAGATCGAGTAGCGCATGCCCTGAATGCCCTTTTCGTACATCAGGTCGGCGATCAGCTTCAGCTCGTGCAGGCACTCGAAGTAGGCGAGGCGCGGGTCGTAGCCGGCCTCGACCAGGGTCTCGTAGCCGGCGCGGACCAGCTCCGAGGCGCCGCCGCAGAGGACGGCCTGCTCGCCGAAGAGGTCGGTCTCGCACTCGTCTTTGAAGGTGGTCTCGATGATCGCGGCGCGGCCGCCGCCGATCCCGGAGGCGTAGGCGAGGACGAGGTCGTGGGCGTTGCCGCTGTCGTCCTGGTGGACGGCCATCAGGCAGGGGACGCCGCTGCCTTCCTCGTACTGGCGGCGGACCAGGTGGCCTGGGCCCTTCGGCGCGACCATGCCGACGTCGACGCCCGGGGGCGGCTCGACCTCGCCGAAGTGGATCGCGAAGCCGTGGGCAAAGAGCAGCAGGTTGCCGGGAGCGATCCCGTCGGCGATCTCCTCGCGCCAGACCTCGCCCTGTTTCTCGTCCGGCAGCAGGATCATCACCAGGTCGCCGCGGCTGGCGGCTTCGGCGATGTCGAGCACCTCGAGCCCTGCCCCTTCGGCCTTGGCGCGGCTGGAGGAGCCGGGGCGCAGGCCGACGACGACGTCGACGCCGGAGTCCTTGAGGTTGAGGGCGTGGGCGTGCCCCTGGGAGCCGTAGCCGAGGATCGCGACGGTCTTGCCGTCGAGCTTGCTGAGGTCGGCGTCTTTGTCGGAGAAGATGTCGTCGGTTCGCATGACGCGGCAGGCTAGCGAAGCGCCCTGCGCATCAGCTTCCCCGAGGGAGTACGCGGCAGCGCCGAGGCGAGCTCGACCCGCTTCGGCACTTTGAACCCGGCCAGGGTCTCGGCGCAGTGGCGCCGCAGCTCGTCCGGGGTCGCGCTGGAGCCGTTCTGCAGAACGACCACAGCGGTCACCGCCTGCTGCCACTCCGGGTCCTCGCGGCCGATTACCGCTGCCTCGGCCACCGCCGGGTGGCGCAGCAGCACCTCCTCGACCTCGGCCGGGATCACGTTCTCGCCGCCGCTGACGATCAGGTCGTCGATCCGGTCGCGAACGTAGAGGAAGCCTTCCTCGTCGATGTGGCCGAGGTCGCCGGTGTGGAGCCAGCCGTCGGGGTCGGCGGCGCCGGGAGCGACGGTCGGGCCCTGGATCAGAATCTCGCCTTCGCGGATCCGCAGGTGGGTGGTCAGCAGCGGCCGCCCGGCGGAGCCGAGCTTGCGCTTGGCGTCGGCGGGAGCGAGCGTCGTCACCTGCGAGCAGGTCTCGGTCAAGCCGTAGGTCTGGACCACGGTGGCGCCCTTGGCGATCGCCTCTTCCAGCGGCTCCTCCGGCACCGGGCCGCCGCCGACGAGGATGGCCCGCGGCCCGGAGAGGTCGACGCCGGCGTCGAGCAGCCGGGTCAGCATCGTCGTCACCAGCGACATCACCGTTATGCGATCGCGCTCCAGCGCCTCCCCCACCCGGTCGACGTCGAAGCCGTCGTGGATCACGGCGGTGGTCCCGTAGATGACGCTGCGCATGACGATCCCGAGGCCGGCGATGTGGCTGAGCGGCACGCAGCAGAGCCAGCGGTCCTCGGGCAGGACGCCGATGTTGAAGGCCGAGCCGACCGCGTTCCAGAGGAAGTTGCCGTAGCTGAGCGGGACCGGACGGGGGGCACCGGTGCTGCCGGAGGTGAGAACGCGGCAGCAGATCGTGTCCATGTCGTGCTCGCCCAGCAACGGCATGTCGGCCTCGGTCTGGGTCAGCTGGCCGGGATCGTCGAGGTCGACGATCGGGTCGACGGCGGAGACGATCGCCGCTCGCTCCTCGGGCGTCAGCCGAGGCCCCAGCGGCAGCAGCGCCGCGCCGACCTTGAGCAGCGCGTGGAGGAGGACGACCTGCTCGCGGCGCGGGTGCATCGTCAGCGCCGCCGTACTTCCGCGGCGGACGCCGTGGGCGGCGAGCCGGCGGGCGACCCAGGTGGCCTCGGCCTCGAGCTCGGCGTAGGTCATCGAGGCGCCGTCGGCGAGCAGCGCCGTCCGGTCGGGACAGCTCTGTGATCTCTGCGAGAGCCAGTCGTCGAGCTTCATCGGGATATCGTGCCCATCATGCCCAAACGCCACAAAGGAGCTCCGCCCGAGAGCTCGCTCTACGCGCCGATCGAGTGGACGGCGGCGGGTGACTACGAGGACATCCGCTACGAGACCGGCGGCGGGATCGCCAAAGTGACGATCGCCCGGCCCGAGGTTCTGAACGCCTTCCGGCCGCAGACGCTGATCGAGGTCTCGGCGGCGATGGAGATCGCCCGCGAGGACCCCGAGGTCGGGATCGTTGTCCTCACCGGCGAGGGCGAGCGCGCCTTCTGCTCGGGCGGCGACCAGACCGTGCGCGGCGACACCGGCTACATGGAGGAGGGCGCCTCGGTCGGCCGCTTCCACGTCACCGACCTGCAGATCCAGATGCGGCGGCTGCCGAAGCCGATCGTGGCGATGGTCGCCGGCTACGCGATCGGCGGCGGCCACATCCTCCACCTCTGCTGCGACCTAACGATCGCCGCCGACAACGGCGTCTTCGGGCAGGTCGGCCCCCGGGTCGGCTCCTGGGACGGCGGCTACGGCGCCTCGCTGCTGCGCGACCTCGTCGGCACCAAGAAGGCGAAGGAGATCTGGATGCTCTGCCGCCAGTACGACGCCGAGGAGGCGCTTGAGATGGGCCTGGTCAACACGGTCGTGCCGCTGGCCGACCTGGAGCGCGAGACCGTCGCCTGGTGTCGAGAGATGCTGGCCCTCTCCCCCTTCGCCCTGCGCCTGGTCAAGGCCAGCTTCAACGCCCACGAGGACGGCTACGCCGGGATCCAGCAGCTCGCCCACGACGCCAACCTCCTCTTCTACGGCTCCGACGAGGCGGCCGAGGGGCGCGAGGCGTTCAAACAGAAACGGTCCCCCGACTTCTCGCAGTTCCCCCGGCGCGCATGAGCCTCGCCGGACGCGGAGGCGCGCGATGAGGATCTGGCTGATGGCGGCGCGGCCACGGACGCTGCCGGCGGCGATCGCCCCGGTCCTGGTCGGGACCGCGGCGGCGGTGCAGTGGCTGGGGCACCTGCCGCGCTGGGGCGCCTTCTTCGCCGCGCTGGTCGGCTCGATCTTCATCCAGATCGGGACCAACCTCGCCAACGACTACTCCGACGCCAAACGCGGCGCCGACACCGCCGATCGGCTCGGCCCGGTGCGGGTGACGGCGAGCGGAATGGTGACGCCGCAGCGGGTGATGCGGGCGACCTGGATCGCTTTCGCGGTCGCGGTCGTCTGCGGCATCTACCTGACCTTCGTCGCCGGCTGGGTGATCCTGCTGATCGGGATCCTCTCGATCGCCGCCGGCGTCCTCTACACCGGCGGCCCCCGCCCCTACGGCTACAGCGGCTTCGGCGAGGTCTTCGTCTTCCTCTTCTTCGGCCTCGTCGCCGTCAACGGCTCCTACTACGTGCAGCTGGAGGAGCTCGACGCGCTGCCGCTCGGCCTCTCGATCTCGATCGGCTTCCTCGCCACCGCGATCATCGTCGTCAACAACGTCCGCGACGTCGAGACCGACCGCCGCGCCGGCAAGAACACGCTGGCGGTGCGGATCGGCCGCGAGGCGGCGGTGCGGCTCTACGGGACCCTGGTGCTGGGGGCGTTCGTGGTGCTGCCGATCGCGCTGGTGGCCGGCGAAGCGAGCATGCTGCCGCTGATCGGCCTGCTGGCGGCGCCGCTGGCGGTGAAGCCGTACCGGACGCTGCAGGAGCGGCGGGACGGGCCGGCGCTGAACGGCGTGCTGGCGGCGACCGGCGGCGTGCTGGCGGTCTTCAGCGTTCTCGTGACGATCGGGCTCTTGGTCTCCGCCTAGGGACGCGAACTGCATCAACTTGACTATCTGCTGGGTGGTCAAGTTGATGCAGTTCGGGTTTGAGAGGGTTGAAGGGTGCAGCTGGCGTCCGTCGAGGTGATCCCCTACTCGCTTCCGTTCCGGGCGCCGTATGTGACTGCGCGCGGGGTGCTAGAGCGGCGGGAGATGGTGCTGCTGCGGGTTCGGGATGCGGACGGGGTCGTGGGGCTGGGCGAAGCGGTGCCGTTGTCGTTGCGGGGCGGGGTGGGGTTGACGGAGGTGGTCGCGGAGCTTGAGGGGTGGGCTGAGAGCCAGGTGGACGAGGAGCTTTCGGCGCCCGCGAAGTGCGCGGTGGTCGAGGCGAAGATGGATTTGCTGGGTAGGAGGGCGGCGGACCAAGGTGGCGGCGAAGAAGAAGCCGTTCCGTGCAACGCGACGTTGGTGGCGGGAGAGCCGGGCGCGGTCGCGGCTGACGCTGAAGCGTGGGCGGCGGACGGGTTTACGACGTTCAAGCTGAAGCTCGGACGCGAGTCTGTGAAAAGTCCGCTTGAAGCAACCATTTCACGGACTCGCGGAGGGGATGTCGAGCAGGTGCGGGCGGTGCGGGAGGCAGTGGGGCCTGAGGCGCGGATTCGGGTGGATGTGAACGCGGCTTGGGACCTCGAGACCGCTAAGAGGCGCCTGGGCGATCTGGAGCCTTTCGGGATCGAGCTGGCGGAGCAGCCGGTCGCGACGCTGGAGGAGATGGCGGAGCTCGCAGCGGCAACGTCGATTCCGCTTGCCGCCGACGAGAGCGTCGCTTCGCTCGCGGAGGCGGAGCGGGCGGCATCGATGGGCGCCTGCACCTACACGGGCATCAAGCTCTCGAAGGTCGGCGGGCCCGAAGCGGCGCTGGCGATCGCCGATGTCCTCCCCGCCTTCATCACCAGCGCCCTCGACGGGCCGGTCGGAATTGCCGCCGCCGCCCAAACTGCCCTCAGCCTCGCCGAGACCACCCACCCCGAACGTCTCCACCTAGCCCACGGCCTCGCCACCCAGCGCCTCTTCGCCGAGACCATCGCCGCCGTCGAGTGCGAGCTCCGCAACGGAATGCTCCACCTCCCCCCCGGCCCGGGCCTCGGGGTCGGGATCGACGAGGAGGCGCTGCAGGCGCACCGCCTCTAGCCTCCCGAGCCTCCCAGTTCGAACTGCATCAAATTTTCCATCTACCAGCGAGAGAATTTGATGCAGTTCGGGCCACCCCGCTGATGGACCCCACCAACGCTAATACCGCCCTCGCCTCGGTCTTCGCCGAGGAGCTGGCGCGCTCCGGACTGCGGCTCGCTGTCGTCTCGCCGGGGTCGCGGTCGACCCCGCTGGCGGTGGCGCTTTGGCGGCAGCCGGAGATCGAGGTGGCGGTGATCGTCGACGAGCGGTCGGCGGGGTTCTTTGCTCTGGGGGCCGCGCAGGCGAGCGGGGAGCCGGTGGCGCTGCTCTGCACCTCGGGGACGGCGCTCGTCAACTATCACCCGGCGGTGGTCGAGGCTGACGAATCCGGGATCCCGCTGCTGGTGCTGAGCGCCGACCGACCGCCGGAGCTGCGGGGGATCGGCGCTGGGCAGACGATCGACCAGATCAAGACCTTTGGGGCCTCGGTGCGCTGGTTCAGCGAAGTCGGAACCCACGAGGCCGACGACAGCGGCCTGCTGCACTACCGCTCGGTCGCCTGCCGAGCGCTGGCGAAAGCGCGCGGCGAGGTCCGGCCCGGACCCGTCCACCTGAACCTGCCCTGGCGCGAACCGCTGGCGCCGGTGCCGGTCGAGGGGGCGGTCACCGCAACGGACCCGTTGGCCCTGGAGGGCCGCGGCGAGCGGCCGCTGACGGCGGTGACGCGGATCGACCTCGAGCCCTCCGTCTTCCTCCTCGACGAGATGGCCGGGCACATCGGCGACGCGATCTCCGGCGTGATCGTCGCCGGCCGCCAGCTCGACCCGGAGCTGCGCGAACCACTCGCACACCTCGCTCGGGTCTCGGGCTTCCCGATCCTCGCCGACCCGACCTCGCAGCTGCGCTGCGGCCCCCACGACCGCTCCCACGTGGTCGCCGCCTACGACCTGCTGCTGCGCGACGAGCACTTCGCCCGCTCCGTGGTGCCCGAGCTGATCCTCCGCTTCGGTGAGATGCCGACCAGCAAGCCGCTGCGCACCTGGATCTCGGAGAGCGGCGCCGACGAAATCGTGATCGACCCCTACGGCGGGTGGAATGAGCCGACGAACCGCGCCGCGGCGATCCTGCGAGCCGATCCGACCGAGCTCGCCTCCGGCTGGGCGGCGCGCCTGGAAGGCCTGGAGGGCCGGGAACGGCCGCTGCCCGATCGCTGGCTCGAGGCCGAGGGCGCAGCGCAGCGCGCGCTCGACGCGGCCCTCGGCGATGGGAACGCGATCACCGAGCCCGCCCTCCACCGCGCCCTCGGCGCCGCCCACCGCGACGGCGATCTCGTCTACACCAGCTCCTCGATGCCGATCCGCGACCAAGAGACCTTCCTCGCCCCCTCCGCGACCGACCTCCGCTTCCTCTCCAACCGCGGCGCCAACGGCATCGACGGCCTGATCTCCTCCGGGATCGGCGCTGCCCGCGCCAGCGGCCGCCCGACGACCATCGTTACCGGCGACCTCGGCCTCCTCCACGACCTCGGCGGCCTCGCCGCCCTGCGCGAGGTCTCCACCCCCGTGCGCATCGTCGTCATCGACAACAGCGGCGGTGGCATCTTCCACTTCCTGCCCCAGGAGGCGGCGCTGCCCGAAGACGAGTTCGAGGCCCTCCTCGGCACCCCACGCGGCATCGACGCTGCCAAAGCCGCCGCTCTCTTCGACCTCCCCCACCACCGACTCGACTCACTCGCCGAGCTGCCGGCCGCCCTCGCCGCCGGGACCGGCCTGATCGAGGTTGGGACCGACCGCCGCACCAACGTCGAGGCGCACCGCGAGCTCGCCGCGCGGGTGCATAAAGCGCTACCGGGCTAGCAGGCGATCGGCCCGGCCTCGCGGCCTGGTCCCGGGCGCCAGGTGGGCGCGAAGAGGCCAAGTTTCGAGGCGGGCTCGGAGCGGAATTTCCCGACGACCCGAGTCGGACAGCTGCCATCGACGTTGATCTCCATGACCACGTTGGTCAAGCCGAAGCCAATCGTCCCCGGCCCGGTGGTCCGCGCGAATGCCAGCCGCTGCCCCGATGGATCCCAGCTTGGCGCTTCCTCCTCGCTGGTGCGGTTTCGGGTGAGGCGACGCCAGCCATCCCCGTCGGCCCCGACGACGTACAGCTCGCCGAACGTGATCGGGCCGTCGGCGCCATCGATCGTCACGTGATCGCGGTCGCTGATCAAGGCGATCCTGGTGCCGTCAGGTGAGTAGGCAGGGTCGTGGGCGTCGCGGGCAAAGAGGACCGAGCGTCCGCTTAAGAGATCGAAGACGGCCACTTCCTCCCCCTTCCCCTGTTCACGCTCGACGAGGAGCTTGCTGCCGTCGGGCGAGAAGGACGTCGGCGTCACTCTCAGCCCGTTGCGCCAGGGGGTCAGCTTCTGCGCTTCCCCGCTGACCAAGTCAACGATCCAGGCGGTGGTACTGAAGTAGTCGCGGGAGAGCTCAGGGTGTTCGAGATTGAGCTTGAACTCGAGCTTGGTCCGCGAGAAGGCGATCGTGCGGCCGTCCGGAGAGAAAACCGGCTCGTGACCTTCGCGGCTGCCGGGAACCGGGACCGGGGCACCTCCATCGGCGGAGACGAGGTAGATCTGGCCGTGCGCCCCTTCCCCCTGCCGCGGCGCGCCGGCGAAGGCGAAGCTCGATCCGTCGGGGGACCAGGAACCACCGCTGAACGGCGTCGGCCAGATCCGGCCGTTGCCGACGAGGGTGGTCCGGGTGCCCCCCTCCGCGTCGACCGTCGCCACCTTCAGCTCCATCGGCTTGCCGGTCTTCCAGACGACAAAGGAGAGGCGTGGCCCTTCCGGCAGCGGCGCCGCCGCAACCGACGCCGCTAGCACCATGAGGGCGAGGAACACTGCCGCTATGCCGACCTGCCGCACCGGCGGAATTCTGCACTACTCGGCCAGCAGCGGCAGCAGTGCCCCGAGCTTGACCTCGGTCTCGGCGAGCTCGGCGGCGGGGTCGGAGCCGGCGACGACGCCGACTCCGGCGAAAAGGTGGGCCTCGCGGTCGCGGAGGAGGGCACTGCGGAGGGCGACGCAGAATTCGCCGTCTTCGGTGGCGTCCATCCAGCCGACGGGAGCGGCGTACCAGCCACGGTCCATGCCCTCGAGGTCGGCGATCGCGGCGGCCGCGGCGGGCCAAGGCTCGCCGCCGACGGCGGGGGTCGGGTGCAGGAGACCGGCCATCTCGATCGCCGAGCGCGGTTCGGCGAGCTGGGCGATCACCGGCGTCGCCAGGTGCTGGATGTTGGCGATCTTGACGATCTCCGGCTCGGACGCCGCCTCGACCCAGACCGCGTGCGGGCGCAGGGCGCGGACGATCCGCTCGGCGACGATCCGCTGCTCGCGCCGGTCCTTGTCGCTGCGCAGCAGCTGCTCGCCGAGGTGGTCGTCGACGGCGGGATCGGAGCTGCGCCGGGTGGAGCCGGCGAGGGCGACGGTGGAGACAGAGGCGCCGGCGCGACGGACCAGCAGCTCGGGGCTGGCGCCGATGAAGGCCGCCTCCGGGGTCCCGCAGCAGAAGCAGAAGCAGGCCGGAAACTGCTCGCGCATTGCCCCGAAGACCGCGGCGGGATCGTGGGCGGCGCCGGCGCTGACGATCACCTCGCGGGCCAGCACGACCTTCGAGAACTCACCGGCGGCGATCCGCGATGTGGCGCCCTCGACCGCGGCTTCGAACTCGCGCGGCGGCCGGGCGCTGCGGATCCCGGCGTGGGCGGTCGGGTGCGGGTCGAGCAAGGGCAGCGGCGCGTCGAGGTGCAGCCCGGCGACCCGCGCCGCCAGCTCCTCGGCGAGCCGGTCCACCCCCTCCCCCGGCCGCACCACCGCGTTGACGGTGAGTAAGGCGCGCTCGCCGCGGCGGCAGATCGAGACCTGCGGCAGGACCAGCGAAGCGGGCGGCAGCGAGGACCAGGTCGAGCTGGAACCGCCCTCCGGGTCGAAGGCGAAGCCGCCCAGCCAGGTGGGCCCGGCTCCCGCCGGCAGCCCTCGCGGCTCCTCGAGGACCGGGTGGTCCCCCAGCCGCAGGCACTCGTCGGCCACCTCCTCGAAGCGACTACTCCCGCGCGAGCTCGCCTCATGAGCGACCCCCAGCCCCGCCAGCGCGAACTCGCGATCGGGCTGCTCCCAGCAGAACCAGCGCTCAGAAGCCAGGCGCGAGGAGAAGACGACCGCGCACGGGTCGTTGACCTCGACCTCCCTGGTGACGCTTACGAGAGTGCGGCGCCCGCGCTCGGCGCCTCGCTGCAGTACTTCGAGAAGGGCCTCAGTCGTGACCGCGCCCAATGGCGATCTCTCCGGTCCTCACCATTTCGACCAGCCCGTGCGGGCGGACCATGCGCTCGAAGGCCTCGATCTTGTCGGCGGAGCCGGTCACCTCGATCGTCATCGTCCGCCGCGCCACGTCGACGATTTTGGCCCGGAAGATCTCGGCGAACTGGATGATCTCGGCGCGGTTCTCAACCGCCGAGGAGACCTTGAACAGCGCCATCTCCCGCGCCACCGTCTCCTCCGGCTCCATGTCGCGGATTTTCAGGACGTTGACGAGCTTGTGCAGCTGCTTGGTGACCTGGTCGATCGGGTGGACGGCGCCGTCGAGCGTGAGGGTGATCCGGGAGACGCTCTCGTCGTCGGTCGGCCCGACCGCAAGCGTGTCGATGTTGAAGCCGCGGCGCGAGAAGAGGCCGGCGACGCGCGCCAGCACGCCCGGTTTGTTCTCGACCAGGATCGAGAGGATGTGCTTGCGGCCGCTCAGCTGCCCCGCCACGTGCAGGTCCTCCAATTTGACGACCTGGGGAGTCCCGGCCTCCATCAGCTCACCGTCTTTCGCGGCGCCTCGACCATGTCGCGGGCGGCGTTGCCCGGCGGGATCATCGGATAGCAGTTCTCCTCGGGGACGGTGCGGACGTCGAGCAGGACCGGGCCGTCGTGCTCCAGCGCCGCGACCATCTGCTCCTCGAGGTCGGCGCTCTCCTCGCAGCGCATCCCTTTGGCGCCGAAGGCCTCGGCCAACTTCACCCAGTCGGGACTGGCGCCCATCTCGACCGAGCTGTAGCGGCGGTCCCAGAACAGCTCCTGCCACTGGCGGACCATGCCCATGTAGCCGTTGTTCTGGAGGAAGATCTTCACCGGGACGTCTTCGGTCACGCAGGTCGCCAGCTCCTGGACGTTCATGATCAGGCTGCCGTCGCCGGCGACGCAAACGACCTGCTCGTCGGGGCAGGCGACCTTGGCGCCGATCGCGCTCGGCAGGCCGAAGCCCATCGTCCCGAGGCCGCCGGAGTTGATCCAGCGCCGCGGCTTGTCGAAGCCGTAGTACTGGGCGGTCCACATCTGGTGCTGGCCGACGTCGGAGGTGATGATCGCGTCGCCGCCGGTGGCCCGGTGCAGCGCCTCGATCATGAACTGCGGCTTGATCTCGCCGTCCTTGCCAGGCTCGTAGTAGAGCGGGTGCGCCTCCTGCCAGCCGCGCAGGGTGTTCCACCACTCGTCGAGGCGGGAGGAGTCGGTCTGCAGCGCCCGGTACTCGCGGGTCAGCTTCGGCAGCACCTGCTTGACGTCGCCGACGATCGGAATGTGGGCTCCCACATTCTTTGAAATCTCCGCCGGGTCGATGTCGATGTGGATGACCTTGGCGTTCGGGGCGAACTCGCTCAGTTTGCCGGTGATGCGGTCATCGAAGCGGGCGCCGATCGCGACGATCAGGTCGGCGTTGTCCATCGCCCGGTTGGCGGTCCAGGTCCCGTGCATGCCGAGCATGCCGAGGAAGCGGTCGCTGGAGGCCGGGAAGCCGCCGAGACCCATCAGGGTCGAGGTGACCGGGAAGCGGTCGGAGTCGGCGAGCTCACGCAGCTCGGCGCTCGCGTTGCCGTTGATCACGCCGCCGCCGGTGTAGAAGATCGGCCGCCGGGCGGATGCGAGCGCTTTCGCGGCGATCCGGATCTGCTTGATGTTGCCCTCGGTCGAGGGCTTGTAGCCGGGCATCTCCACCGGCTCGGTCCGCGGCGCGTAATCGATGTCGGCGCGCGAGAGGTCCTGCGGGATGTCGAGCAGGACCGGCCCCGGGCGCCCAGTCGAGGCGACGTGGAAGGCCTGGTGGACGTACTCGGGGATCTGCCGCGGGTCGGTGACCGCGAAGGAGTGCTTCACGAACGGCAGCGTGGCGCCGAGGATGTCGGCCTCCTGGAAGCCGTCGGTGCCGATCAGCTCGGTGCGGACCTGGCCGGTGATGAAGACGGTCGGGGTCGAGTCCATCATCGCGTCGGCAATCGCGGTGACGAGGTTGGTGGCGCCGGGGCCGGAGGTCGCGAAGGCGACGCCGACCCGGCCGGAGGCTTTCGCGTAGCCCTCGGCGGCGTGGCCGCCGCCCTGCTCGTGGCGCACCTGGACGTGGCGGAAGTCGGCGTCGACGAGGGCGTCGTAGGTCGGCAGGTTGGCCCCGCCGGGGATCCCGAAGACGTCCTTGACGCCCTCGGCCTTGAGGCTTTCCATCAACGTGTCGGCAGCGCGCATAGGAACTGGCGATGGTACCAGCGGCGGGGTCTCCGCCCCGCGCCTGCTCTACGCCTGGGCGGCGGGTGACGCCGCCGGGTTCCAGCGGGTCTTAGGGTCGATCGCGGTCTCGACGACGCGGCCTTTGTGGCGCTCGATCGCGTGGATGATCGACTCGACCAGCTCCTCGCCCAGCAGGGTCGGCTCGAGGCCGAGGTCGAGCAGCTTGGTGTGGATCGCGTTGTAGTAGTGCTCTTCCTTCTCCACCCGCGGGTTCTCGTAGTGCTGGATCTCGACGCTGTAGCCGAGGTGCTCGCCGGCTTCCTTCACCAGCCCCGCCAGCTCCAGCACTGAGAACTGCTCGGTGAACTGGTTGAAGACGCGGAACTCGCCGCGCTCGGCCGGGTTCAGGGCCGCCAGTTCGACGCAGGCGAGGGTGTCGCGGATATTGAGGAAACCGCGGGTTTGGTTGCCGGCGCCGTAAACGGTCAGCGGGTGGCCGATCACCGCCTGGACGCAGAAGCGGTTGAGGACGGTGCCGAAGAGCTCGTCGTAGTCGAAACGGGTGACGAGGCGATCGTCGCGTGCGGTCTCCTCGGTCTCGACGCCGTAGACGACACCCTGGTTGAGGTCGGTCGCGCGCAGGCCCCAGGTGCGGCAGGCGAAGTGGATGTTGGTCGAGTCGTGGACCTTCGAGCAGTGGTAGAGCGAGCCCGGCAGCTTCGGATACGGGAGCGTGTCCTTGCGGCCCTTGTGCTCGATCTCGATGTAGCCCTCCTCGATGTCGATGTCGGGCTGGCCGTACTCGCCCATCGTCCCGAGCTTGACCAGGTGCGCGTCGGGGACGTGGTCGCGCATCGCGAAGAGCAGGTTGAGGTTGCCGATCACGTTGGCGTGCTGGGTTTCCACCGCGCGCTCGCGCGAGAGCATCGAGAACGGCGCCGAGGCCTGCTGGCCGTAGTGGACGACCACCTCGGGCAGGGTCTCGGCGACGACCTCGTCGAGGAAGTCGCCGTCCTCGACCGCGCCGACGTAGCTGCGGATCTGCTCGCCGGAGACCTCGCGCCAGGCGGCGATCCGCTCGTCGAGCTCCCCGATCGGGGTCAGCGAGGCGGTGCCGTGTTCGGTGTGCCAACGGCGGCGGGAGAAGTTGTCGACGACGGAGACTTCGTGCCCGCGGGCCGAGAAGCGGAGCGCGGTCGGCCAGCCGAGGTAGCCGTCGCCCCCAAGGATGAGGATTCGCATGAGGGCGGGACTTTAATCGGTTGGTCGGCCGCGTGTCCGTGTTGAATCCCTGCGATGGTGAGCGGACTGGCGGCGCGAAACGGCGGCTGGATCGGGCTGGGCGCGCTGGTCGCGATCCTCCTGCTGGGCCTCGGGCTGCGAGTCGGCGAGGCCTGGGACGGGCGAGCGCCGGTCTACGACGCCCAGGCCTACGCGGCGATCGCGGCGAACCTGGAGGACGGCAACGGCTTCACGGTCGGCGCGCAGGCGACGCAGCCGTCGAGTAATTACTCGCCCGGGCTGCCGCTGTTCGTGGCGGGGTTGTATGAGGCGACGGGCGGGGTGCACGAACGGCTGGCGCGGGTGGTGCTGGCGGTGATTGGGGCGCTGAGCGTTCTCTTCGCGTATGGGATTGGGCGGCGTCTCGGGCGGGCACTCCAGCGACCCGTGGTAGGTGAGGTCGCCGGAGTGCCCGCCCCAGGCCCGCGAGTGGTGAGTTATGCGTCCTATAGGACGGTTAACTCACCACATGTGTGGCCGGCGCTGGTGGGGGCGTTGGCGGTGGCGGTTTATCCGGCGTTGTTGGAGTACCAGGGGATGCTGATGAGCGAGCCGCTGGCGGCTTCGTTGCTGTCGGGTGGGGTTCTGGCGGCGCTGTGGGCTTGGGACGGGGGTTGGGTGCGGTGGCTCTTGCCGGGCGTCCTCTTCGGGGCGCTGGCGTTGGTGCGACCGGAGTACTTGGGGATCGCCTTCCTCGTGGCCCTGGTGATTGCGGCGCGGGAGATGAGGCGCGACCGGCGCTCCTCCCTCTTACGTGGTGCTGTTTTCCTCGGCGCGGCTCTGGTGGTCATCGCGCCCTGGACGATCCGCAACGCGGTCGCGCTCGACCGCTTCGTCCCGATCTCCACCGGCGGCGGACAGGTCCTCTACGCCGGGACCTACCTGCCCTCCGACGGCGATCCCGAAAAGGTCGGCGCCGAAGTAGTCCGCGAAAACCCGCAGCTCTTCGGGCCCCAGGACGCGCAACACCTCCGCCTCGAGCAGATCGTCGCGCGGCTTGCGCACGCTCGCTATCCCGGGATGGAGACCGACAAGGCGCTCTCGAAGATGGGCAAGGAACAGCTCTGGGACGACATCTCCGAAGAGCCGGCCGAATACGCCGGCTTCGTCGCCACGAAGGTCGCCCGCATCTGGTCGCACGGGCCGCGCGATGTGATGCGCGAGCCGGTCTGGGAGATCATGCACTGGCTACTGGTCGCCCTCGGCCTCCTCGGCCTCGCAATCCTCGCCTGGCGCCGCCGCTGGGAGGCCCTCCTCCTCGCCACGATCTTCCTCGCCATCACCGCCCTCAGTGCCCTCCTCGTCGCCTCCCCACGGCGCGTCCTCATCCTCGTCCCCCTCCTTGCCGCCCTCGCATCCACCGCGATCGCCTGGCTGCGGGATAGCCTGACCCCGCCTTGACCGCCGTCGCCATCTGGTTTCGCACCCTGCCGCAGCACTACGGCAAGCGGACGCTGGTTGCGCTGGCACTGATCGCCGCCCTCGGCCTCGTCGTCCGCGCCTACGTGGTCGTCAACCCGGTCGCGGACCCCGCCGACGACTCGCACGCCTACTACGCGATCTCGAAGGCCCTCTACGAGGAAGGGAGCTTCGGCGGCCCGGAATTCCGCGACTCGAGCGACTGGTCCCCAGGCGCGCCGTTCCTCTATGCCGCCTCCTTCTACGCGACCGGCGGCGCCCGGGAAGGGACGGCGCGGATCGTCGAGGCACTGCTGGGGGTGGGGACGATCCTCGTCGTCTTCGCGCTGGGCTGGCGACTCGGCGGGCGGGAGCTGGGGCGCTGGGTCGGCCTCTTCGCCGCCTTCGCCGTCGCGATCTACCCGCCCTTCCTCCACACCACCGGCGAGCTGATGAGCGAGCCGCCGGCAATGCTGACCCTGCCGGCAGCGATCCTCGCCTTCCTCTGGGCGAATGAGCGACGATCGCCGTGGGCATGGTTGGTCCCCGGCTTCCTCTTCGGCCTGACGGCCATGTTCCGCCCGGAGTACCTGCTGGTCGGCGCCGCCTTTGTCGTCCTCGCGTTCATCCGAATCGCCTGGTCGCAGACCAGCGCGGGCAATCGACGCGCTTGGACCGCGGGCCTCGCCGGCGCCGCCGTCCTCCTCGTCGCCCTCGTCCTCCCGATCCTCCCCTGGACGATCCGCAACGTCGTTGTCCTCGACCGCGTCGTCCCGATTTCGACCGGCGGCGGCAAGGCGCTCTACGTCGGCACCTACTTGCCTGCCGACGGTGAATACCAGCGGGTGAAGGCGCTCCTCGTCCAGCGCTACGAACACCGCGACCTCGAACCAGGCTCCGAAGCGCTGAACAAGGTCGACCCCACCCCGCTCTTCGACAAGGTCGCCGCGGAAGCGCAGCGAGAACACCCCGACCTCACCCGCGACCAGGCACTCGGCAGGATCGGCAAGGAAAACCTCTCGAAGTACTTCGGCGAAGACCCTGTCGCCTACTTGGCAATGACCGCGCGCAAGGTCGGGCGAATGTGGAGCAGCGGCGTCGGCGAAGCGATGAGCAGTACCCCCGGGCGGGTGATCCAGATCCTTCTCGTCCTCCTCGGGATCGCGGGGTTCGTCCTGCTCGCGCTGTGGCGCCGCTGGTGGGAGCTGGTCGTCCTGGCGACGCCGATCGCCCTCGTCACCCTGGTCGGCGCCATCTCCCTCGCCGCTCCGCGCCGCAACGAGGTGCTGATGACGCTCGTCTTTCCACTTGCCGGGCTCGCCCTCTCTTCCGCCTTCGCGGCCATATCCTCCGCTCGCCAATGGTCGCCCCAACCGCAGGCCTCTTCCCCGCCGAACTGACCGCGCTGCGCGCGGTCGGCGTGCTGATCGCGCTGGCGACGATCGCCTATGCGGTCGCGCGCCGCCGCACCCTGCGCAACGCCGACGTCCTGATCCTGATCCTTGCCGGCGCCGGGCTGCTGATCGTCGCCGGCACCGAAATCGTCAACGGGCTGCTGTCGGCCTTCTCGTTCGAGAAGGGCAACGGCGGCCGCATCCTCGGCCTCGCGGTCTTCGCGATCTTCGTCCTCTTCCTGCTCACCCTGCGGGCGCTGGCGCAGTCGGCCCGCAACGCCCGCCAACTCGCCGCCGCGCTCGAGGGCCTCGCCTGGGAGGAGTTCCGCCAGGCCGGCCTGCCCGACCGCTTCAAGGACAGGATCGCGATCCTGATCCCCGCCTACAACGAGGCCGACAACATCGCCACCGTCCTCGACCAGATCCCGCCGGCGGTCTGCGGGATCCGCACCGAGGTGCTCGTCGTCGACGACGGCTCCCGCGACGGCACCGGTGACGTCGCCGCCGAGCACGGCGCCCTCGTCGCCCGCCACGTCACTAACCGCGGCGGCGGCGCCGCCCTGCGCACCGGCTACAGGCTGATGGTCGAATCGGGGGCGGAGATCGTCGTCACCCTCGACGCTGACGGCCAGCATCGCCCCGACGAGATGGAGCGGCTAGTCAAGCCGATCCTCGATGGCGAGGTCGAGATGGCCCACGGCTCCCGCGTCCTCGGCCACGCCGATCGCAACCACTTCGCCCGCGAGCTCGGGATCGTCTTCTTCAACCGCCTCGTCTCCTTCATCACCCGCACCCACGTCAGCGACTGCTCTAACGGCTACCGCGCGGTCCGCACCAGCGTCCTCCCTCAGCTCGTCCTCCGCCAGGAGCAGTTCCACACCTCCGAGTTCATGATCGAGGCGATCAAGCGCGGCATCCCCGCCAAGGAGGTCCCGATCACGGTCGAACAGCGCCTCCACGGCCACTCAAAGAAGCCCGCCGCCTTCCGCTACGGCGCCGGCTTCGCCAACGCGATTGTCCGCACCTGGCTGCGCTGAGCGCGCTTAGGCGAGAGCGTCTGGGCTCAGCGGACGCCCGGATGGCGCACCGCCGCCGGGTCGGGCAGGTAGAGGTCGGTGCCGCAGCGGGGGCAGACCTGGACGTAGAGCTTCAGCGGCTTGTGGCAGTTGGGGCACTGGCGTTCGGGTTCGTCCTTGTCGACGCGGTAGAGGATCACGGCGATCAGGCCGAGGGGTGGGATCACCGTTCCGATCACGAACCAAATGAAGAACGAACTGCCCTTGCCGCGGCCGATGATGCCGGTGGCGAGCCCGAAGAAGAAGGCGATGACGAGGTACTGCACATAGCCATTCTTGCGCGTCGCGCTTTAGGCCTAACGTCCAGCACCGCCGCCAGCGCCTCAAGTGGGCGCGCCGGGAGTCCGAACAAGTACGGGAGGCCCCGAAGGGGCCTACTCGCGCATGGCGATCCCGAGACACTCACCAGTCAAAGCAGTCGACGAGAAGCGGAAGCCGAAACACCGGGGGCACCGCAAGCGCCGCCGCGTCTGGAAGGACAAGCACTTCCGCTGGGTCCCCGACGGCCACGGGGACTGGCGCGTCCAGGGCTACATCTACACCCATCACCACAAGCCGAAGAAAGGCCACTTCCGCGGTCCCGGCAAGAAGCCGACGGCGCAGGCGCTGCCGGGAGCGGCGGCTGGAACGGCAGCGCCGCCTCCCGCTCCGGCCGTCTCCGACCCGCGCCCGCCCGGGGCCTACCAGGGCACCTTCGGGGTGCCGCAGGCGACGCGGCTGCTGGAACGGGCCGGCTTCGGCGCGGTCGGCGGGCAGGCCGAGGCGCTGGTCTCGCTCGGCCTGGTCGGCGCGGTCCAGTCGCTGACCCGACCCAGCGGCAGCGCCGTCCTCAGCGGCCCGGCTCCGACGGACGACGACGGCAACCCGCTCGCCCCCGCCGACGCTTGGGGCCACGACCACCTCTGGTGGCTCGACCGCATGGTTCGCACCAACCAGCCGCTGGTCGAGCGAATGGCGCTGATCTTCCACGACTGGTTCGCGACCTCGTTGGCCAACGTCTCCCGCCAGCAGCAGATGATCGATCAGTCGAACCTCTTCCGCAGCCACTGCTTCGGCTCGTTCCTCGACCTCTTTCGCGCGGTGACGATCGACCCGGCGATGCTGCAGTGGCTGAACGGAAACGAAAACTACAAGTGGGCCCCTAACGAGAACTACGCCCGCGAGATGATGGAGCTGTTCAGCCTCGGCGCCGACCGCGGCGCCTACAGCGAGGACGACATCCGCGAGCAGGCGCGGGCGCTGACCGGCTGGCGCAACGACTGGGGCGATGTCGGCGCCTACAACTTCCGCTTCGACCCGAAATGGCACGACACCGGGACGAAGACCGTCTTCGGCCGCAGCGGCAACTGGGGCTGGGAAGACGCCTGCCAGCTCTGCGTCGAGCACCCCCTCCACCCCTCCTTCTTCGCCGCCAAGCTCTGGAGCTACTTCGTTCCGCAGCCGCTCTCGAACCAGCGGCAGGACGAACTCACCTCCCTCTACAGCGGCTCGGGCTGGCAGATCCGCCCGGTGCTGGAGGCGATCCTGATGAGCCCGGACTTCTACGAAAGCCCGCCGATGGTGAAGCCGCCGGTCGTGCAGCTGGCGGGGACGCTGCGGACGCTCGGCCGCCACGTCGACACCGAAGCCTGGTACTGGCTCTGCGAAGAGGCCGGCCAGCGGCTGTTCATGCCGCCGAACGTCTCCGGCTGGGACGACAACCGCTGGCTCGATACCTCGCGGATGCGGGCGCGCTGGAACATCGTCACCTACGCGCTCGAGGGGATCTCGGTCGATGTCTGGGGCGATGAGTACAGCACCACCGAGACCGCCGAAGAAGCGCTGGCGCGGGCGCTCGCCTCCTGGGGCAACCCGGCGCTGCGCCAAGAGCACCGAACCGAGCTGCTTGACCTGGCGCGGCGCAGCGAGAGCCTGATCGTCGCCAACTGGCAGAAGGGCCCGTACCGGGCGATGCGCCAGAACGCCCTCCTACAGCTGATCGGCGTCAGCCCCGACGCGATTCTGCAATGAGCTCGCCTAAGCACACCTGCTGCGACGGCTTCACCCGCTCCCAGCTGCTGCGCAGCGCGGCGGCGGAAGCCGGCAAGGGGCTGCCGGCGATCGAGCCCGGGATGCCCGACCCCGCCGGCACCGGGCTCTCGCGCCGCAAGTTCCTCTCCCGCAGCGCCGGCCTGGCGCTGGCCGTCTACGGCGCCTCGAAGATTCCGCTTTCGGCCTTCGAGACCGGGATCGCCCAGGCGGCCCAGAACGACAAGATCGTCGTCTCGGTCTTCTTCGACGGCGGGATCGACGCGCTCAGCGTGCTGGCGCCGGTCGGCGACCCGAAGTACTCGCAGCTGCGCCCCAACCTCGGCTTCGCGCCGGGCGCCGGGCCGACCTTCAGCGAAGACACGCGCCTGCAGTGGCATCCCGCGGCGGGCGCGCTGGCGACCCTGCACGGCGAGGGCAAGGTCAGCGCCTTCCCGGCGATCGGCTACGACCATCCCGACCAGTCGCACTTCACCTCCCGCCACTACTACGAGATCGGCGAGCTGCAGGTCGGCTACCGGACCGGCTGGCTTGGCCGCTACCTCGACGCCGTCGGCGATGACGAAAACCCGCTGCAGGGGCTCTCGCTCGACGGCGACCTCTCGCCGATGATCGCGACGGCGGAAAAGCCGGTGGCGGCGATCGACAGCGTCGACGGCTATGACCTCTGGTCGCGGGTCGGCGACCCGGTCGAAGGAGAGATGTTCCGCAGCTTCGCCAAGTTCGGGACGCTGCCGTCCGATTCGCCCGGGATGGCAGGGGTGCGCCGCGCGACCTACCAGACCGACAAGCTGCGCCAGGACCTCGCGGGCGTCGGCGACTTCACCAGTCCGGTCCCCTACCCCGACACCTACTTCGCCCACAAGCTCGCCGGCCTCGCCGCCTACATCAACTTCGGGCTGCCGCTGCGGGTGGTGACTATCCGGGCCGCCGGCGGCTACGACACCCATGCCGACCAGGCGGCCGATCTCGAAAGCAACCTGCGCGAAACCTGCGACGCGATCCTCGCTTTCCAGCGCGACCTCGAGCAGCGCGGGCTCGCCGACCGCGTCCTGACCGAGCTCTGGAGCGAGTTCGGGCGGCGGCCGGAGGAGAACGGCTCGCTCGGCACCGACCACGGTGCCGCCGGCTGCGCCTTCCTGATCGGGTCGAAGGCCAAGGGCGAAATGGTCGGCGAGTTCCCCGGCCTCGGCAACCTCGACGAAGATGAAAATCTGAAAGTGACGAGCGACTTCCGGGCGATGTACTGCTCGCTGCTGGAGCAGTGGCTCGGCCACGACGCCGAAACGATCATCCCCGGCGCGGCCGGCTTCGCCCGGCCGGTGCTGGTGAAGCCGTGAGGGCGGCGGCCGCACTGGCGGTCACGGCGGTCGTTCTGGCGCTGGCGGCGATCGGAGTTGGCGCAGCCTCACCCGCGGGAGCCGCGGAATGCGTCGCGCACCGTCACTCGAAGCGGGTCGTCAAGCACATGCGCCGACACGGCCGCCTGCGCAAGGTCGTGCGGCACAAACGCTGGTGGACTTGCGATCCCGTGGCGGAACCCGCGCCCACGGCCGAGCCCGCGCCGGCCCCGCTCCCGACCCCGGCGCTCCTGCCGGGCGAACCCCCCGCCTCAGAACCCCAGCCGGAACCCGAAGCCAACCGCCTCGCGGTCAAATCGCTCGAGTACTACTTCGTGCTCTCGCGCGCGACGGTGAAGGCGGGCGCGCTGACGGTGGAACTGAACAACCAGGGCGAGGACCCGCATAACCTCAACCTCCAGCGCGAAGGCGACGCAGGCGAACCGCTGCAGATCGCCGAAACCGCCTCGCTCCAGCGTACTGTCGCCAGCTTCGACCTGCCGCCCGGGACCTACCGCCTCTGGTGCTCGCTACCCGAACACGAAGAACGCGGGATGCACACCACCTTGATCGTCGACTGAACTACCGAGACCGCGAAAACCCGTGCTGTAGACGGGTTTTTGCGGTCTCGCGATTCACACCAGCGGTTTCGGCTTGCCGATCGTGCCGACCTCGGCGATGTCACGGCGGAAGGGCAGGCCGGCGGTCCAGTCGAGGACGGCGCGGAACTTTCGGGCGGCGCCCGGGATCTGGCTCATGTGGTAGGTCCGGGCCATCCACCAGGCGGGAAAGCCGCGGAAGGTACGGTCGCCGATCCGGCCGACGGCCTTGTAGCGGCCGAGGTTGACGAAGCTCGCTTCGCTGCGGTAGTCGAAGGGCTTGGCCGAGCCGATCCCAAGCTCGGCGGCGATGTTGCGCGCCGCCACGGGGCCCTGGCGGACGGCGTGCTGGGCGGTCGGCGGGCAGATCCCGCCACGCGGGTCGGGAGCGGCGGCGCAGTCGCCGATCGCCCAGACCGAGTCGAGGCCCTGGACCCGCAGGTAGGAGTCGACCGGAACGCGGCCGCGCTCGTCGAGCGGCAGGTTCAACTCAGCGAGGATCGGCTGCGCCTTCACCCCGGCGGTCCAGACAACGGTGCGGGTCGGCAGCACCTCGCCGCTGGAGAGGCAGGCGCTCTCGGCGGTGACCTCCTCCAGCGTCGTCTGCAGGCGGATGTCGATGCCGCGCCCGCGCAGCTCCCGCAGGGCGTAGTCGGCCAGCTCACGGTCGATCTCCGGCAACACCCGGTCGCTGGCCTCGACCAGGACCCAGCGCATCCCATGCAGACGGGCGCGCGGGTAGCTGTCCATCGCGTCGGCGGCGAAGTCCTGCAGCTCGGCCAGCGCCTCGAGCCCGGCGTAGCCACCGCCGACGAAGACGTAGGTGAGCAGTTCTTCGCGGCGCCGCGGATCCTCGGTGGCGTTGGCTTCCTCCAGCGTCTCGACCACGTGATTGCGCAGGTAGATCGCGTCGGCGAGGCTCTTGAACCCGACCGCGTGCTGGGCCAGCCCCGGCACCGGCAGCACCCGCGAGGTCGAGCCCAGCGCCAGCAGCAGCTGGTCGTAGGGCATCGTCTCGGTTTCGCCGTACTTGGCCCGCAGCGTCACCGTCTTCGCCTCCGGATCGTGCCCGACGATCGCCCCGATCCGCAGGTAAGTCCGCTTCAGCATCTCCCGCAGCGGCGTCACCACATGCCGGGGCTCCAGGGTCCCCGCAGCCGCCTCCGGCAGGAACGGCGTGTAGAGCGCGAAGTTCGTCTCGTTGACCAGCGCCAGCCGTGCCGACTGCTTCGGCATCACCCGCTCCAGCTCATGCGCAGCAGCCGCGCCGCCAAAGCCACCACCCGCGATCACGACATTCCAGGCCATGCCTTCACCGTACCACTTTGTAACAACTTGTCACAAAGTGCCAGAAGGAACTTACTGATAATATTTTTACCTCAAAATTTAAGGTAAATAGAGGAGTAATATGTCAATCCATCTTAAACCGACTGAGCAGATCAAGCGCAGCGAGCTCCAGGATCAATATGGGGGACGACGCCAAGGAGGCATCAGCCCCTCCAAACAGACCCCCCACGTCTTCCTCTTTACCGACCCCGTCAAGGGAGCTCGTCACGGCTATATCTACGACGGTCAGGGAAAGGGCGACCTCTACAACTACACGGGCGAGGGCCAAGAGGGCGACCAGCGGATGGTTCAGGGAAATCGTGCGATTCGCGACCACCGCCAGGAAGGCCGTGAGCTGCATCTCTTCGACGTCAGCGGAGGTCTTGCCACCTACATCGGCGAGTTCGAGTACGTAAGCCACGAGAGCGCTGATGCTCCCGCGACGAAAAGCCGCGAACAGCGCAAGGTGATCGTCTTCCATCTGCGGCGCCTCAGCGGAGATTCCCCACTGCCGGCAGCCAAAGTCGACCAGTTCAGCGGCGAGGCCGTCAAAATCGTGCCGATCGAGCAGCACCTAACGGAGCGAATGGTGATCGAACCCAATCGCGAGCCGTACGAGGCAGAGCGCCGAGAGCAGCCGCTCGTCCTCGAGCTGATGGCCTACCTACGGGGGCAAGGGCACCAGGTCGACAGACTGCAACTCCGCCCGAAGGGAGAGCCTGCCCCCCTCTTCTGCGACCTCTTCGATGCAACGACGAATACCGTGGTCGAGGCAAAGGGCAGCGTGTCCCGGGCCTCGATCCGGATGGCGGTCGGTCAACTCGCCGACTACACCCGCCTGATCGACCCTGCGCCTGCGCGGGTGATCCTGGTTCCCGAGGAACCCCGACGCGACCTCCTCGACCTCGCAGACAGCGCGGATATCGGCGTGACCTGGCCCGACGGGAACGGCGACTTTGCCGTTGCCGGCTAAAGCTTCTCGCGGATCAGGCGGTTGACCTCGCCGCCGTCGGCGCGGCCTTTGGTCTCTCGCATCACGGCGCCGACGATGGCGCCGATCGCCTTGCCGTTGCCTTCGCGGATCTTCTCGACGGCGTCGGGGTTGTCGGCCATCGCCTTCTCGACTATGGCCTCTAGCTCGCCGGAGTCGGACATCTGGGCAAGACCCTCGCGCTCGACGATCTCGGCGGGGTCGCCGCCCTCGGTGACCATCGCCGCGAGGACGGTCTTGCCGCTGCCGTGGGAGATCTTCTTCTCCTGAACCAGGCGGACTAGGGCGACCAGGGCGGGTGGGGAGACGCGGGAGTCGGCGGCGCCCCCCTCTACCTCGGCCTGGCGAAGTGCCGCGGCCAGCTCACCCGTTACCCAGTTGGCGAGGACGCGGGGCTCGACGCCGTCGGCGGCTTCGACGGCGTTCTCGAAGTAGCCGGCGGTGCGAGGGTCGGTGGCGAGCGTCTGAGCAACGTCGCGGGGCAGCCCGAGCTCGCTCTCGTAGCGCTCGATCCGCGCCGCCGGCAGCTCCGGCAGCGCTTCGCGGGCCTCGCGCAGCATCTCCTCGGTCGGCGCCAGCGGCACCAGGTCCGGCTCGGGGAAGTAGCGGTAGTCGTGCGCTTCCTCCTTCGAGCGCAGCGAGGTGAGGCTGCCGCTGGCGGGGTCGAAGTGGAGCGTCTCCTGCTCCACCTGCCCCCCGCTCTCGACCAGCTCGCGCTGGCGCGCCAGCTCGGCCTCGATCCCGCGCTGCAGGAAGCGGAAGCTGTTCATGTTCTTCAGCTCGGTCTTGGTCCCAAGCTCGCTGCTACCGGCGGGCCGAACGGAGACGTTGGCGTCGACCCGCAGGCTCCCCTCCTCCATGTTGACGTCGGAGACGCCGAGCTGGCGGACCGTCTCGCGCAGCAGGCGCGCCCACTCGGCCGCCTCGGCGGCGCCGCGGAGGTCGGGCTCGGTAACGATCTCGACCAGCGGCGTGCCTCCGCGGTTGAAGTCGACCAGCGAGGCGTCGGAGCCGTGGATGCGGCCAGAGGAGCCGACGTGGATCGTCTTCGCCGCGTCCTCCTCGAGGTGGGCGCGGTGGATGCGGATATCGCCCAGCTTGCCGGCACCGCAGATCGGAATGTCGTACTGACTGATCTGGTAGGCCTTCGGGCTGTCGGGATAGAAGTAGTTCTTGCGGTGGAAGATCGACCAGGGGGCGATCTCGCACTCGAGCGCCATGCCGATCTGCAGGGCGTAGCGGATCGCCTGCTCGTTCGGTACCGGCAGCACGCCGGGATGCGCCAGGCAGATCGGGCAGGTGTGGACGTTCGGCTCGTCGCCGAAGGAGAGTTCGCAGCCGCAGAACATCTTCGTCTTGGTCGCCAGCTGGACGTGGATCTCCAGCCCGATTACCGCTTCGAGCTCAGGCATCGGCGCCTCCCCCTGCCGTGGGTCGCGCCTCGAAGCCGATCCCCTGCTCGAGCGCGAAGGCGGCGTCGAGCAGCTTCTGCTCGGCGAAGGCCGGGGCGGCGATCTGGAAGCCGACCGGCAGCTGCGGGCCGCCCCCCTCGGGCTCGGCGAGGCCGGCCGGAATCGAGATCGCCGGGATGCCCGCCAGGCTCATCGGCACGGTGAAGAAGTCATTCAGGTACATCGCCAGCGGGTCGTCGGTCTTCTCCCCCAGCTTGAAGGCGACCGACGGGGCGGTCGGGGTGACGACGAAGTCGACGGCCGAGAAGGCACCGCTGAAGTCCTCGGCGATCCGCGTCCGCACTTTCTGCGCCTGGCCGTAATAGGCCTCGTAATAGCCGGAGGAGAGCGCGTAGGTGCCGAGCATGATCCGTCGCTTCACCTCTGCGCCGAAGCCCTCCGAACGGGTCGTCTCGTACATCTCGATCAGGTCGCCGTCGCCGCCGGCGCGCATCCCGTAGCGGACGCCGTCGTAGCGGGCGAGGTTGGATGAGGCCTCGGCGGGGGCGATCACGTAGTAGGCGGAGATGCCGTGCTCGGCGTTCGGCAGCGAGACCTCGACGACCTCTCCGCCGAGCGCCTCGATCTTCTCCAGCGTCCGTTCGAAGACCTCGCGGACGCCGGCGTCGACCGAGTCGCGCGCCAGCTCGGCGGGGACGCCGAAGCGCAGGCCGGCGAGGTTCTCGCGGTCGGGCAGGCTGACCCCGCCCTCGATCCCGACCGAGGTCGAGTCAAGCGGATCGCGCCCCTGCAGCATCGCCAGCAGCATCGCCGCGTCGCTGACGGTGCGGGTCAGCGGGCCGCACTGATCGAGCGAGGAGGCGAAAGCGATCATCCCGTAGCGCGAGATCGCGCCGTAGGTGGGCTTGAGGCCGACGATCCCGCAGAAGGCCGCCGGCTGGCGGATCGAGCCGCCGGTGTCGGTCCCAATCGCCCACGGCGCCAGGCCACCGGCGACGGCCGCCGCCGAGCCACCGGAGGAGCCGCCCGGCACCCGGGTGCGATCCCAGGGGTTCAGCACCGGCCCGTAGGCCGAGTTCTCGTTCGAGGAGCCCATCGCGAACTCGTCCATGTTGGTCTTGCCGAGGATCGGCAAGCCAGCCTCGAGCAGCTTCTGGACCGCGGTCGAGGTGTACGGCGGGCGGTAGCCCTCGAGGATCCGGGAGGCGGCCGTGGTCGGCACCCCCTCGGTGGTGAAGATGTCCTTGACGGCGATCGGCGCGTTCCAGTCCTCATTTGGCTCGACCGCGGCGGCTTCGGGGCCGCGGTCGTTGCGCCAGAGATAGGCGTTCAGCTCGTCGGCGCCGGCCGCCTCAAACCAGGCCTCGACGTGCTCGCGCGGTGAAAGGTCGCCAGCGATTTTGGCGTCGTGGGCCTCAAGGACCGAGAGGTCGAGGATGTCCGCCATCTACTCGGCCTGCGGCGAAGGGACGCGGAAGGCGCCTTCGGAAGGTTCCGGCGCCGAGGCGAGGGCGGTGTCGCGCGGCAGGCTCTGCCAAGGCTCGTCCGCCCGCAGCACGTTCTCCAGCGCAACCACGTGCGAGGTCGGCTCGACCCCCTCCAGATCGAGGTTCCCGATCCGGTCGACATGCTCGAGGATCCCCGAAAGCTCCCCGACCATCCGCTCGACTTCCTCCTCGGAGAGCCGCAGCCGGGCGAGTTTGGCGACGTGCAGGACCTGATCGCGCTCGATCACCGGCGGGATTCTAGGAACTACATCAGATTTTCCACCTGCTGGGTGGAAAAAGTGATGCAGTTCGAGACGACTGGCTGCCTGGCCAGTTAGAGTGCCGGGCGATGCAGGGACCTCGGGCCGAGAGATTCGTCGTTCTCAACCTGCGCCTGCTTGCGGTGACGTTTGCCGTCGTCGGCCTCCTCTTCATCGCGGTGCCCAGCGGCGTCCTCAACATCATCTCCGACGTCGGCGAATGGTTCGGCAACGACAACCGCGCCCCCCACACGCAGGAGGACCTCTGGCTGGCGCTGGCCTTCGCCTACATGGTCGTGATCACCGGCATCTGCCTGGTCGCCCAGGCCGACGTCGTCCGCTACCGGCCGCTGCTGCTCGTCCTCGCCGCCGGCAAGACCGCCTCCTCGCTCGGCTCGCTCGCCTTCTTCCTCGTCGACGAAAAGGTCTTCATCTACCTGCTGAACTTCCTCGTCGACGGCTTCCTCGCCTTGCTCTCGCTCTGGCTCTGGTCGCTGGCGGGACGGGTCGGCCGCCCCGCGGCGCCCGATTGAAGGCGCGCGCCAGGGCTCTCGGCCGCTGAGCAGCGCACCCTGAGCGCGATCTGCGCGGCGATGGCGCCGGGGATCGACGGCCTGCCGGCAGCAGAGCGCGAGGTCGACGTGTCCGGACCAGTGGCGAAGTTCCTGCGCTCGGTCTCACCGCCGGTGCTGCTGCGGCTGCGCCTCGGCCTGCGCGCCTTCGAGTGGCTGCCGTTTCCCTGGCGCTTCAGCCGCCTCGACCCGGCGGGAGCGGCGGACTTCCTCCACCGCCTCGAGCGCTCGCGCTTCCCCCTCCACCACGAGCTGCTGATGATGGCGAAGATTCTCTCGGTCCTCGGGTACGCAGCGGTGCCGGCGGTGGAGCTGCGAATCGGGACCGAGATCGGCTGCGGACTGGCCGACGGATCGCTGCCGGAGCCGGCCGGGACGCTCGGCGACCTCGCGCCCCGCGGCGAGGGCGAGGAATGCGAGGTCGCCATCGTCGGCTCGGGTGCCGGCGGCGCCGTCGCGGCCGCGACCCTGGCCGAAGCCGGGCTCGACGTCCTCGTGCTCGAGGCCGGGAGCCACTACAACCGCGAGAACTACCCGGCCGACCGCCTCGAGGCGATCACCGAGCTCTACCGCGACGCCGGCCTGACGATCGCCGCGGGGAAACCGCCGATCCCGATCCCGGTCGCGAAGGCGATCGGCGGCACCACGGTGATCAACTCCGGCACCTGCTTCCGCGCCCCCGACGAGGTGCTGGAGAACTGGCGCAGCGAGCACGGCGTCGCCTGGGCCGGCGAGCTCGACGCCGACTACGCCGAGGCCGAGGAGTTCCTCCGGGTCACCCAGCTCGATCCCGAGCGGATGGGCCGCAACGGGCAGCTGGCGATGGAGGGAGCGGCATCGCTCGGCGCCAGCGGCGCCCCGATCTTCCGCAACGCTGGCAGCTGCGTCCAGTGCAGCTCCTGCCCCTACGGCTGCGCGATCGACGCCAAGCGCGGCATGCACGTCTCCTACCTGCCGCGGGCTGTCGCGGCGGGAGCGCGGGTGCGGGCGGGGGTGGAAGCGCAGCGGGTCCTGGTCGAGGACGGCCGCGCCGTCGGCTTCGCCTGCGGAACCCGCGATGCCGGCGGGCGTACCCGCCCCTACACGGTCCGCGCCCGCCGCGCGGTGATCGCCGCCGGCGGCGCCTTCGGAACCCCGGAGCTGCTGCTGCGCTCCGGCCTCGGCGGCGAGCAGGTCGGCCGCAACTTCCACATCCACCCCGCCTGCTGGGTCGGCGCCCGCTACGAGGAGGAGGTTCGCGGCTGGGAGGGCGTGATGCAGAGCTTCTACGTCGACGAGTGGGAGCCGCAGGGCGTCCTGCTCGAGGCGACCTTCACCCCGCTCGCCTTCGGCGGCGCCTGGCTCGCCGGCACCGGCGCCGATCATCAGCGCTCGCTGCTGGAGTTCGGCCATGTCGGCTCGATCGGCGTCCACCTCTCCGACCGCTCCCAGGGCCGCGTCGGCCTCGGCAACGATGGCGCCCTCCGCGCCTCCTACCGCCTCACCCGCGAGGACGCCGACCGCGTCCACTTCGGGATCTGCCGCGCCGCCGAAGTCCACTTCGCCGCCGGCGCCATCGAGGTCTACCCGAACATCCCCCGCTTCGGGACGCTGAAGCGGGGCGAGCTGGCGGCCTTCGAGGCGGCGCGGCTGAAGCCCTCGGAGCTCCGCCTGGAGGCCTTCCACCCGATGGGCACGGCGCGAATCAGCGCCGACCCGCGCCACGGCGTCTGCGCAGCCGACGGCTCGGTCCGCGGCACCCGCGACCTCTACGTCGCCGACGCCTCGCTCTTCCCGACCTCGGTCGGCGTCAACCCGATGATGACGATCATCGCCTTCGCCAAGCAGGTCTCGCGGGCGCTCGTCGAGGAGCCGGCGCCCGCCCTACTTCGCGCTTAGCCGGTCGCCGATCTCGGCGAACGAGGAGCCCTCTTCTTCCATCGCCCGGTAGCCGCCGTAGGCGACCAGGACGGAGAGGATCAAGCCGAGGAAGACACCCCATTCGCGGTCGCTGCCGCCGGGCGGATCGATGATCCGGTAGAGGACCAGCAGCACGCAGAGGCCGCCGAGCACAGTCACCACCGGGTTGAAGGGGAAGTCGATCAGGGCGTCGGAGGCCTTGGCGACAACCGAGCCGACGGTGACGACCACGGTGACGAAGAGGATCAGGTCGATGAAGTCGAAGGACTCCCAGGCGTTGAAGGTGATGCTGCCGCCGATCCCCAGCGCCGCGCCCGGGTTGTCGAACCCGAACCAGGCGAACCACATCGAGATCAAGAGGACGATCGCCGAGACCCCGGCAATCTTCTCCCCCGTACTGAGCCTGTCGAGATCCATCGCTTCCTCCTCCTAGGTGGTTCGCAGACGTGCGGCCTGCAACGTGTTAGAAAGCAGCATCGCGATCGTCATCGGGCCGACCCCGCCGGGAACCGGCGTGATCGCGGCGGCGACCTCGGCCGCGGCCTCGTAATCGACGTCGCCGGCGAGACCGTCCTCGAGCCGGTTCATGCCGACGTCGATGACGACCGCGCCGGGCTTGACCCCCTCGGCCCCGAGCAGGCGGGGCACGCCGACTGCGGCGACGAGGACGTCGGCGCGCCGGCAGGTCGCATCGAGGTCGCGGGTGCGCGAATGGCAGATCGTCACCGTCGCGTTGGCCGCCAGCAACAGGCGGGCGACCGGCACCCCGACCAGCTTCGAGCGCCCGACCACGACCGCCTCCGCCCCCTCCAGCTCGACGCCCTCGTGGGCGAGCAGCTCCATCACCCCGGCGGGCGTGCAGGGAACCAGCCCGGGCGTGCCGTGGGCGAGCAGGCCGGCATTGACCGGCGTCAGCCCGTCGACGTCCTTGCGCGGGTCGAGCGCCTGGACGATCGCGTCGGAGTCGATGTGGGCTGGCAGCGGCAGCTGGACGAGAATCCCGTCAACTTCGTCGTCCTCGCCCAGCTCGCGCACCAGGTCCAGCAGCTCCTCCTCGCGGATCGAGGCCTCCGGCCCGTGGTGGATCGAGCGCATCCCGACCTCCTCGGTCGTCCGGCGCTTGTTCGCGACGTAGATCTCCGAGGCGGGGTCGTCACCGACGAGGACGGTCGCCAGGCCGGGCGTCCGTCCGGTCTCCTCCTTGTAGGCGGCGACGTCGACCTTGACCCGCTCGCGCACCGCGGCGGCAACCGCTTTACCGTCGATCACCCGCGCCGCCACCGGCTACCTCTTGCGGACCGGGGCGTAGTCGGCCATCAGCTTGCGCTCACTGCCGTCGCCGGAGAAGCGGACAATTATCACGCCGCCCGGCTCCACTCCGGTCACCACGCCGTCGCCGAAGCTGGCGTGGACGACGTCATCCCCGGTCTGCAGTTCCAGTGCCGGGCCCGGATCGAGCGGCTGCACCGGCTCCACCGCGTTCGTCGTCGGGGTCCCCCAGCTCGTGCTTAAGCCCTGGCTCGCAGTCGAGTGGCGCTCGGTCAGTTCGACCGGGATCTCGTCGACGAAGCGCGAGGGCAGGTTGCGCTCTGAGCGGCCGAACAGACTCCGCTCCCGCGCCCAGGTCATGTAGAGGCGGCGGCGAGCGCGGGTGATGCCGACGTAACAGAGCCGCCGCTCCTCCTCTTCGCCCCCCTCCTCCAGCGCCCGCATGTGGGGGAAGGCGCCGTCCTCGCAGCCGACGATGAAGACCGTGTCGTACTCGAGCCCCTTGGCGTTGTGGAGGGTCATCAGCGTCACCAGCTCCCGCTCCTCTTTCAGCGCGTCCTGCTCCGTGTAGAGCGAGATCTGCTGCAGGTACTCCTCCAGCGGCGGCACCTCGCTGTCACCCTCGCGTTCGCGCTCGATGTCGAACTCCGCCGCGCCGGCGATCAGCGCTTCGAGGTTCTCGGCCCGCCCTTCGGCCTCGACCGTGCGCTCCGCCGCCAGCGCTTCCAGGTAACCGCTCTCGTTCAGCACCGTCTCCAGCAGCGTCGCCACCGGCCCTTCTTCGTCGGCGCGTTCGCGCAGCGTGGCGACGATCTCGTAGAAGCGGGAGACACTCTTGATCGCGGCGCCGCTGAGACCCGGTACCTCCTCGACCCGCTCGATCACCTCCCAGATCGGCAGCCCGGTCGTGTTCGCGTGCGAGGCGAGCCGGCCCTGCGTGGTGTTGCCGATCCCGCGCCGCGGCGAGTTGACGACGCGGGTGAAGGAGACGAGGTCAGCCGGGTTGACCAGCAGGCTGAGATAGGCGACCGCGTCCTTGATCTCCGCCCGCTCGTAGAACTTGGTGCCGCCGATCACCTGGTAGGGGACGTCGAAGCGGTTGAGCGTGTCCTCCAGCACCCGGCTCATCGCGTTGGTCCGGTAGAAGACGGCGACCTCGGAGCGGGCGAGCCCGTGCTCCTCCCCCAGCCGCTCGATCTCCGCCGCGACCCAGCGCGCCTCCTCGTGCTCGTCGCCGAGCTCGGAGAGCTGGACTAGCTCTCCCCCCTTCTCTTCGGTCCAGAGCTCCTTCGGCCGCCGCTCGCGGTTGCGTTCGACGACCGCGTTGGCGGCGTTCAGCACGACTTCGGTCGAGCGGTAGTTCTGCTCGAGCTTGACCATGTCGGCCTGGGGGAAGTCGCGCTCGAAGTCGAGGATGTTGCGGATGTCGGCGTGGCGGAAGCCGTAGATCGACTGGTCCTCGTCGCCGACCACCATCAGGTTGCCGTGCTCGGAGGCGAGCAGCTGCAGCAGCCGGTACTGGGCGTGGTTGGTGTCCTGATACTCGTCGACGAGGACGTGGCGGAAGGTGCGGCGCCAGCGCTCGCGGACCTCCTCGAACAGCTCCATCGCGTTGACCGTGCGGACGAGCAGGTCGTCGAAGTCCATCGCGTTGGCTTCCAACATCCGCTTCTCGTAGAGCGGGAAGGCTTCGGCGACGACTTCCTCGAAGACGCTGCCCTGCATTTCCGCGTAGGCGGGGGCGTCGATCAGCTGGTTCTTGGCACCGGAGATCTTCGCGTGGACGGCGCGCGGCGGGAACCGTTTCGGGTCGACTCCGAGCTCGGAGAGGCAGCGTTTCAGCATCCGCAGCGAGTCGGCCTGGTCGTAGATCGTGAAGCCCTTTGAGTAGCCGAGCCGCTCGGCGTCGACCCGCAGCATCCGCGCGCAGGCCGAGTGGAAGGTGGTCACCCACATCGCCCGCACCGAGCGCCCGACCAGCTGGCCGACCCGCTCGCGCATCTCCGCCGCCGCCTTGTTGGTGAAGGTGATCGCGAGGATCTCCCCCGGTCGCGCTTCGCCGGTTGCCAGCAGGTAGGCGATCCGGTGGGTAAGGACGCGGGTCTTGCCCGAGCCGGCGCCGGCGAGGACCAGCAGCGGCCCGCCGCTGTGTTCGGTCGCCTCGCGCTGGGGGCCGTTGAGGCCGCTGAGCAGCCGTTCGATCCGGTCGGCGCCCGGCTCGGTCGGCGCCGCAGGCGGCTGCGAATGCGCCTCAGGGGAGGTGTCGAAGTGCTCCTGCAGGCTCACCCGCCGAGCATAGCCAGGGACCCGGCGGGCTCAGCCACCAGCCGAGGAGCGCCCCGTGCGGGGCTCGATCTTTGCCACCTCGGCCGAGGGGCCGTTGCCGCCGTCGAGGCGCGCCAGCCGCTGCTCGACCTCGGCGATCCGCTCCGAAAGCGCCTTGATCGCGTCGGCGATCGGGTCCGGCAGGTGGATCCAGTCGGCGTCGGGGCCTTCCACCCGTTTGCCTTCGAGCCGCACGGGGTGGCCAGGGTTGCCAACCACGGTCGCACCCGGCGGTACGTCCTCGACGACGACCGTGTTGGCGCCGATCTTCGCCCCGTCGCCGACCGCAATCGGGCCCAGCAGCTTCGCGCCGCTGCCGACGGTGACGTTGTTGCCGAGGGTCGGGTGGCGCTTACCGCGCTGGAAGCCGGTGCCGCCGAGCGTGACCCCCTGGTAGAGGGTGACGCAGTTGCCAATCGCGGCGGTCTCGCCGATCACGACCCCGGAGCCGTGGTCGATGAAGAACTCGTTGCCGATCTGGGCGGCGGGGTGGATCTCGATCCCGGTGATCGCCCGGGTCAGGTAGGCGATCGTCCGCGGGACCAGCGGCACCCCGGCTTCCATCAGCGCGTGGGCAGCCCGGTGGGCGAGCAGCGCCTGGACGCCGGCCCAGCTCGAGAGGATCTCGAAGGTGGAGACGCCCTGCGCCGCCGGATCGCGCTCGCGCGCGGCCCGCACGTCCGCGCGAACCTCCTTGAGCAGCCGTTTCCAGCGGTTCATGGTGAGAAGAAGGGTAGGGACATGTAGCGCTCACCCGAGTCGCAGACGATCGTCACCACCCTCTTCCCGGCTAGCTCGGGGCGCGCCGCCACCTCCAGCGCCGCCCAGATGTTGGCGCCGGCGGAGATGCCGGCGAGCACCCCCTCCTCCTTCGCCACCCGCCGCGCCGTCTCCAGCGCGTCCTCGTCGCCGACCGAGAGGATCTCGTCGACGACGCTGCGATCGAGGACCTCGGGGACGAAGCCGGCGCCGATCCCCTGGATTTTGTGCGGGCCAGGTTTGCCGCCGGAGAGGACCGGCGAGCTTGCCGGCTCGACCGCCACCACCAGCGCCTCCGGCGCCCGCTCCTTCAGCATCCGGCCGACCCCGGTGATCGTGCCGCCGGTACCGACGCCAGCGACGAAGGCGCCGATCTCCCCGTCGGTGTCGCGCCAGATCTCCTCCGCCGTCGTGCGGCGATGCACCTCGGCGTTGGCGGGGTTCGAGAACTGCATCGGCATGAACGCTTTGCGCTGCTCCCGGATCTCTTCGGCCAGGGCGACCGCCTCGTTCATGCCGCCGAGCGACGGCGTCTCCCGCACCTCCGCCCCGTAGGCCCGCAGCAGCTTGCCCCGCTCCCGGCTCATCCCCTCCGGCAGGGTCAGGATCAGCTCGTAGCCACGAGCGGCGCAGACCATCGCCAGCGCGATCCCCGTATTGCCGCTGGTCGGCTCAACCACCACCGCCCGCCCCGGCCGGATCAACCCCTCCTCTTCGGCCGCATCGATCATCGCCACCCCGATCCGGTCCTTGACCGACCCGCCGGGATTGAAGTACTCCAGCTTCACGCAGACGTCGCCCGGCAGCCCCTCCCCCATCCGATCGAGCTGCACTATCGGCGTGTTGCCGACGACAGCGGAAGCCTCGGCGCCGATCCGCATCAACGAGCGCGGACGACTGCGAACGAGAAGCCGGCGGGCTTGCGGTCTTTGTCGCTTGCGGTGACGGCCCGCACGAAGAAGCTGTAGCGGCCCGGTCCCAGCTTGTAGACCTTCGGCGATTTACAGACCTTGAACTTCGGCGGCACTCGCACCAGCTTGATCGCCCCGCTATCGGGATATCTCTTCAGCCCGCATTCGAAGCCGGCACCGGCCGTGGTTGCCGCGAAGCCGAACTTCACCTTCGCTTTCTTCTTCCGCGTCTTCACGACCTTCTTCGGCGTCTTCAGCAGCTTGGTGTCGAGCGGCGGGGGCGGCGGACCTGAGGTGGAGGTGGGAGTAGATCCACCTCCGCCGGTCTGGGGCTGCGGCGCAAGCGGCGCTTCGACGCCGCTGATGCGGACGACAGCGGGTTCGACGCCTTTTGCTTCGTTCTTCGTCAGCGTCACCCAGAGCGTGCCGCCGGGGCCAGCGGTGATCTGGCGAGCCGATTCGAGCGGAAGCCCGGTGATCGGGAAGGTGAGCTGGCCGTCGGTGGTGACGCGCGCGAGCTGGCCGAAGGCGAACTGGACGATCCAGTAGGCGCCATCGTCGCCGAAGGCGACTCCGAAGGGATCGCCGAGCAGTTCGAAGGACTGGGGCGGGTTGGGCGGCGAGATCAGGCCGGCTTTCTCGGGGACCGCCAGCGGTGCCGAAAAGCCGATCTGCCCGTTCGGGCCACCGGCGACGCCCTGCGAAGGGCCGTCGATGGCGAAGTCTTTCTGGGTACCGGCCGTCGTGAAGGTGACGACCCTGTTGCCGCCGCTCTGGTCGGCGATCACGATCAGCGGTCCGGCGACGTCGATGTCCTTCGGAGCGAGTTCCCCTTCGAGCGTCACCGTCTGCGCCCCTTCCGGGTCCGCGGTCGAGAAGTGGACCAGGCTGTTCTGCGATGCGACCCAGAGCAAACCGTCTGGCCCGGTGACGATCTGCCCGCCGTTGTTGATCAGGTTGACGGTGAAGGTCTGCGCGCTGCCAACCGGGTCGCCCGGCGCGAACTTGGTCACTTTGTTGGTGGTCGGAACCCAAAGGTTCCCGTCAGGTCCCGCCGCGATCCCGTTCGTTTCCGAGATCCCCGGCAGGTCGAATTCTTCGACCTGCCCCGCCGGCGTCACCTTGGCGACGTCGTTCGCCCCTCCGACGGTCAGCCAGACATTGCCATCAGGTCCCGCGACGATCTTGTTATTCGTGTCGATTTCAGAAGCAACCGGAAAGGTCCCCGTAACCGCCGGCGCCGCTGCAGCCGACGAAGCCGCAAGCAGGCAACCCAGCAGCACGCAAATCGAGGCGACGAGCTTGGCGGCGGTGCTCCCCATTGCGGAGCAGTCTAGCCCGGCTCTGGGGGACTACGCGACGCGCAGCGGCCGATCCGTCAAGGTGGCCGTGGCCACTTGCAACGGCGGCCTCGGCTTGCTCTCATCGGCGAGATAAAGCGCAACTCCCTCCTGCAGCGACTTGAACAGCTCGTCGAGGGTGTCGCCGGAGGCGAAGCATCCAGGCAGCTCGGGAACATCGGCCCAGTAACTGCCGTCCTCGATGTGGATTTGGGCGGTTAGCTCCATAACTGACGCCTCCTTGCGCTAGATGAAGTACATGCCGCTGCCGGCCTCTTCGGCCTCGCGGCGGGCTACTTCGGCGATCGTGGTTTGGCCGAAGACTTTGCGCAGGGCCGCGACGCCCTCGGCCCAGATGCCGCCTGCCTCGTCTGCCTCGTCGCCGACTTTGCCGTCGAGGGCCTGGACGACATCGAGGACGGTGATCTCTTCGGCGGGGCGGGAGAGGGTGTAGCCGCCGCGCATGCCGCGGTGGCTGGTCAGCAGGCCGGCGCGACGCAGGGTCGAGAAGAGCTGCTCGAGGAACTGCTCGGGGATGTCCCTGCGCTCGGCCAGCTCTTTGATCGGGACCGGCCGCTCGCCCGCCCGCGCCAACTCGGCGAGCGCAACTACCGCGTATCTCGACTTAGAGGTAATGGAGATCACCCGGTCTTTCTACCGCACCCTGGCGGGGCTGGGTTAGGATCGCCCCAGGGCCGGCCCCCCACCGGCGCCCACTCAGTCCATCGGGAGATTGGAAGTACCCTGAGCCAGCGCCACCATTGTCTTGTTATCGACGGCCACCCGCTCGTCCGGATGGGCATTCGGGAGGCGATCGCTGACGGCTTCGTCGTCCACGAGGTTCCGACCCGTGAGGAGGGCGTCGACCTGGTCCGCGACGTCGGCCACTTCGACGTCGCCGTCGTTGACATGCGCTGGCGCGGTAACGGCGACGGCAGCGCGATCAACGGCGCCGAAGCGATCCGGATGCTGCACCGCTCGGCCTCCGGGCTCGGGATTGTCGCCCACGGCGAGCTACCCGAACGCCACCTCGCCAGTGCCGCCCTCTCGGCCGGCGCCAGTGCCTACGTCGCACGCACGGCCGGGCCGAAGGAGCTGCGCGAGGCGATCGAGGCGGCGCTCACGCAGGAGCGCTTCATCGACCCTGCCGTGCCCCCGAAAGGGAGCCGCGGCAAGCTGACCCGCCGCCAGCGCGAGATCATGCAACTGTTGGCCGACGGCGAGTCGACCACCTTCGCCGCCCGCGAGCTCGACCTCAGCGAGGAGACGGTGAAGACCCACATGAAGTACGCCCTCGCCCGCCTCGGCGCCAAAAACCGCACCCACGCGGTGGCGATCGCCGTGCGCGAGTGCCTTATCGACTGACCGGGCGCTGATCGCTGACCGCCCAGCTCGGGCGGCGGACGCGAACCAGCGAGCGGCGGCGCCACTTCGGCGCAGGCTGCTTCTGCTCGGCGGCGGGGGCCGCCGCGGCGACCGGCGTCTTGCTCATCTCAGATCCAGCCTCGGTCGCGCGCCGTCAGCACGGCCTGGGCGCGGTCGACGGCGCCGATCTTGCCGTAGACGTTGTGGAGGTGGGTGCGGATCGTCGAGACCGAGAGGTGCATCTCGCTGGCGATCTGCTTGTAGACCATGCCCTCGGAGAGGTGGCGGAGGACGTCGAGCTCGCGGCTGGAAAGCGGGCAGGGCTCGCTGATCCGGGTCGCGTCCTGGGTTGGCATCGGCAGCTCGTAGAGAAGGTCGCGGAGAGCGGCCTCGCTGAGGCCACAGCGCTCGGCGGCGGAACGCAGGCGCTCGGGCGCGATCGCCTCGCCCTGGCAGTAGTGGGCGACCATGTCGGCGGTGGCGATCATCGCCGCCAGGCCTTCGGCGTCGTCGGCGTGGTGGCGCTCGATCGCGATCGCCAGCCGCTGCGGCAGGTTCCAGCGCCGGGCGAGGACGCCGCCGACCAGGGCGTGATCGATCCCGAGCTGCTCGCGTTCCTCGCGCAGGCGCTGCTCGGGGGTGCGGGAGACGGCGTCGAAGTAGACCTTGTAGCCCGGGTGCAGGCGGGAGATGACGAGGCGGCCGATGTCGTGCAGCAGCGCCGCCACCGCCAGCTCGTCGCGTTCGACCCAGCCGACGACGCGGCCGATGCGATCGGCGGCGCGCTGGGTGGCGAGAGCGTGGACGCGGAAGCGCTCGGGTTTCAGCTCCCAGCCGCCGTTCGACTCGAAGAAGTCGAAGCTGGGCGCGGTCCCGGCGATCGCGAGGACGCCAGCGGGCTTCAGCAGCTCGACCGCGGCCGGGATGCTGGCGACGCCGCCGGCGTGGAGGCCGCTGCGGTTGGCGTTGCGCAGGACGGAGATAGCGAGGGCGACATCGCTCTCGACGGCTTCGATGATTTCGCCGGCGCGGGCGGTCTCAGCCGTGGCGGCGTTGATCACCCGGTCGCGAGCCTCGATGAGGACGGGATAGCGCTCGACCGCCTCGAAGGCTTCCGCCAGGCGGCTTCCGGGCGCCGGAGCGGCGCGGCCGGCCTGGGGCCCTTCGTGCAGGGGGACTTTGCCGTTGCTCTGGGGAGCGGTGACGCTCATTGGGCAACCCATCGGCAGCAAACGCGTCCAGGTTTAGCCCAACACCCCTTTCCAATCCACAAAATTAGGTGCCGAGTGAGCGGCGCTAGGCGGCGGCGAGGCGACCAGCGGCGGCCCGGATGCGCTCCAGGGAGCGCTCGCGGCCGAGCGCGGCCAGGGACTCGAAAATTCCCGGCGAGACCGAGGTACCGGTGATCGCGACCCGGATCGGCTGGTAAAGCTTGCCCGGCTTCAGGTCGAAGCGCTCCAGCAGCGGCGCCAGCGCCGCCTCGATCGCCTCGGGCTCGAAGGGCTCGATCGGCTCCAGAGCTTCGGCGACGGCCGCGAGGACCTCCCCGGTCCCCTCCTTCATCACCTTGCCCCAGGCCTTCTCGTCGTCAACAGGCGGCTCGAAGAGGAAGCGGATCAGCGGCCAGACCTCCTCCAGGGTCTGGGCTTTCTCCTGAGCGATCTCGCAGGCCGCCCGTAGCTCCTCGTCGGGCTCGCGGCCGAGGTGTCGGGCGACCGCGGCGGTGTAGTCGGCGAGCGGCATCTCGCGCATGAAGCGGCCGTTCAGCCAGCGCAGCTTCTTCTCGTCGAAGATCGCTGCCGATTTGCCGACGTCCTCAACCCGGAAGCGCCGCACCAGCTCCTCGGTCGACATGATCGTCGTGTCGTCATCGGCGCCCCAGCCGAGCAGCGCCAGGTAGTTGCGGACCGCCGCCGGCAGGTAGCCGGCCTCGCGCAGCTCCTGGACCGAGGCGGCGCCGTGGCGCTTGGAGAGCTTCTTGCCGTCGGGGCCGTGCAGCAGCGGCAGATGCGCGTAGCGCGGCGCCTCGAAGCCGAGCGCCTCGAGCACCAGCAGCTGCTTCGGCGTGTTCGAGAGGTGGTCGTCGCCGCGGACCACCTCGGTAACGCCCATCTCGGCGTCATCGACGGCGACGGCGAAGTTGTAGAGGACCGAGCCGTCGCCGCGGGCGATCACGAAGTCGTCGTAGCTGGCGTTGGGGAAGGCAACGTCGCCACGGATCAGGTCGTGGACGACGGTCTCCCCCTCGTCGGGCACCCGCAGACGGATCGCCGCGGTCTCGTCGTCGGTGGGCGTGCCGCGGTAGCCCCTGCCGGCCCCGTGCTCAGCCCTCCACGCCTCGACCTCTTTGGCGGTCGCGTGGTCGCGGTAGGCGTGGCCGGAGTCGAGCAGCCGCCGCAGCGCCTCTTCGTGGCGCTCGGCCCGCCCCGCCTGCGAGATCGGCCCCTCGTCCCAGTCGAGCTCGAGCCACTGCAGAGCGTCGATGATCTGATCCCAGTTCTCCTGAGTCGAACGCTCGCGATCGGTGTCCTCGATCCGCAGGATCAGCTCGCCGCCGTCGTGGCGGGCCGCAAGCCAGTTGTAGAGTGCCGTCCTCGCTCCGCCGATGTGCAGCGCACCGGTCGGCGAGGGGGCAAATCTGAGACGGGAGTTATCGCTTTTCATGTTCGTAGGAGCGCACGTTTCCACTGCCGGCGGGCTCGCCAACGCGATCGAGCGTGGCAAAGAGCGCGGTTGCGAATCTATCCAGATCTTCAACCAGAGCCCGCGCATGTGGCGGCCGACGAACTTCGGCGAGGAGGACTTCGCCGCCTTCCGCGAGGCAATGGACGGCTCTCCCGTCGAAGCGGTGATCATCCACGCCGTCTACCTGATCAACTGCGCGACCAAAGACAAAGAGCTGCGCAAAAAATCACATACCTCGCTCACCCATGCGCTGCGGATCGGCGACGCGATCGGCGCCCGGGGAGTCGTCCTGCACCCGGGATCGCAGAAGACCGACGCGCTGAAACCGTCGCTGAAACGAGCTTCGAAAGTCATTTCTGCGGCCCTGAAAGAAACCGACTCCTGCCCGCTGCTGCTCGAGCAGACCGCCGGCCACAAAGGCCTCCTCGCCCGCGACTTCGACCAGATCGCTGCCCTGATCGACGGCGCCGGTGACGACAAGCGCCTCGGCCTCTGCCTCGATTCCTGCCACATGTTCGCCCAGGGCTACGACATCACCGACGAGGCCCACCTATCCGCGGTCCTAGACGAAGCCGACGCCAAGGTCGGCCTAGAGCGCCTGGGCGCAGTCCACGTCAACGACGCCGCCGTCCCCCTGGGAGCCCACCTCGACCGCCACGCCAACATCGGCAAAGGCGAGATGGGCAAACGAGGCCTCTCCGCCTTCCTCTCAGAGCCGCGCTTCGAGGGCCTGCCGGCGACCCTGGAGACCCCAGGCCCGGAAAAGAAAGGCAGCTCAAAAGCAGAAGTGACCTACGCCAAGCGGCTGCGCCGCGAAGGCCTCAAACGTCGAAACGCGTAGCCCCGTGGAGGTTCCGTGGTTCCTTTGTCGTCTGTGATCCGACTAAAGAACCACGCGACGAAGGTCGGCAGGTTAAATCGAGTTCCGTGGTTCCTTAGTCGTGCATGAGACGACAAAGGAACCACGACTCGCCAGAGCGCGTTGTGGAGGGGGCCGGTGCTCCTCCGGAGGAATGTTCGGCGATATGCAATCTGATCTTTGCGGCGAAGCCGCGGCATGTTCTCCCCGGAGCGCTAGCGGAGGGGAGGTCAATTCCGGAGGAGGAGCACCGGCCCCCTCCCCGGATCCGCGTTCCAAGGAGACGAGTGGAGAGTTAACCGTCCTATAGGAAGGTCAAGTCGCCACTCGCGGGCAGGCGACAAGGGCCGGCTCCCTGGCAGCCGGCCCTTGCTCTCCCGCCGTAAGTCTTTATTTGATGTGGAGGCCGGAGATGGCGCGGGAGATCACTAGCTGCTGGATCTCGGAGGTGCCCTCGAAGATGGTGTAGATCTTCGAGTCGCGGTGCATGCGCTCGACCGGGAACTCGCGGGTGTAGCCGTTGCCGCCGAGGATCTGGATCGCCCGCTCGGTCACCCACACGGCGACCTCGCCGGCCTTGAGCTTCGACATCGAGCCCTCGGCGTTTTCGAATTTGTGGCCGTTGCGGCCCATCCAGGCGGCGCGCCAGACGAGCAGGCGGGCGGCGTCGATCTCGAGCTTCATGTTGGCCAGGTCGAAGGCGATCGACTGGTTCTCGATGATCTTCTTGCCGAACTGTTCGCGCTCTTTGGCGTAGTCGAGGGCGTACTCGTAGGCGGCGCGGGCGATGCCCAGCGCCTGGGCGCCGACGGTCGGCCGGCTGGCCTCGAAGGTCTGCATCGCCGCCTGCGATTTGGCTTTTTTGCCCTCGCGGACGCGAGCCAGGCGTTCGTCGAGCTTCTCTTTGCCGCCCAGCAGGCAGGCGCCCGGGACGCGACAGTCGTCGAGGTGGACGTCGGCGGTGTGGGAAGCGCGGAGGCCGTGCTTCTTCACCTTGGCGCCCTGCTCGCAGCCCGGCGTGTTAGGCGGGATGACGAAGGCGGCATGGCCGCGCGAGCCGAGCTCGCGGTCGACCGAGGCGATCACGACGTGGATGTTGGCGATGCCGCCATTGGTGGCCCAAGCCTTCTGGCCGTTGATCACCCATTCGTCTTTCGCCTCGTCGTACTTGGCGGTGGTGCGGATACCGGAGACGTCGGAACCGGCGTCCGGCTCAGACGCGCAGAAGGCGGCGAGCTTGACGTCGTCCGCAGAGCCGAAGCACTGCGGGATCCACTCGCCCATCTGCTCCGGGGTTCCCTGCCCGAAGATCGCCGCGACCGCGAGCGTCGTGCCCATGATCGCCATGCCGATGCCGGCGTCGCCCCAGAACAGCTCCTCGTTGGAGATCGGCAGCGTCAGCCCGGTCGGGTCAGCCCAGAACTGGCCCATCGCTTCGAAACTGTAGAGGCCGATCTTGGCGGCCTCCTGGATGACCGGCCACGGCGTTTCCTCGCGCTCGTCCCACTCCGCCGCGGCCGGCCGGACGACGCCCTCGGCGAAGCCGTGCACCCACTCGCGGATGTCCTTCTGGTCTTGGTTCAGCTCAAGGGTGAACTGCGGTTCGCCCTGAGCCTCGGACGTGGAGTTGGCCTCGTCGAGCAGCGCGTTGGCGTCGACGTCGGCGACGGAAGAATCAGCCATGGACAGGAAGTCTACACGGAACGGTGTCGTACTAAACGTCGCGCAGATCGAACGCCCGCAGCCCCTCGCTACCCCCGTCGGTGCAGTCGAAGAAGCGACGATTGACGCAGCCGTAGGACTCTCCTTGGCCCTCGTAGGCGCGCTCGACCGAGAACTGGCAGTGCGGCAGCGGCTCGCCGGTCATCTTGACGCCGCCGAAGCCGCCTGGCTCCAGCACCGCCCGCAGATCCACCTCGGCCCCGAAGACCTCCTGCATGCAGCCGACGTACTGCTGGCCGGTGAGGCGGTCGACGTAGCTATAGAGGAACTTGCAGCCAAGCTCGATGCAGCCCCGCGGCTCGACCATCTTGTCGCAGAAGGAGCGGCACTGGCGGCACTCGCCGACCTGCGTACGCGTAGCACTCATGCGGAAAGTCTAGGGAGGTGAGACCGCGGAACCAAGCGGTTGCGGCGCTTCAAGCTGCCAGCGCGGTCGCGCTCAAGATCTCGTCCACGTCCGAACGGAGGAGCCCTGAGGGTTTGACCCGGTAGCGCTCGCCGATTCGGTAGCGGCGCTCGCCGACGACGAGGTGGACCTCCTGGTCTCCCTTGTGGTGTTCGAAGACGGCCTTCAGCTCCTCGCAGAGCTCGTCGCTCCAGCGGGAGAGATCGATCGAGACCTCGAACGGCCCGGCGGGAGTCGGCGCCGGCGCCAGCTTGCCGGCCTTGGCGATCTCGGCCTCGTCGGGTTCGAAGCGCTGCGCCTCCTGGACGACCAGCTTGGTCTCGCCGCGATCCTTGTGGTCGAGGCGGCCACGGACGAGGACGATCGCGTCGGGCTGGATCACCTCGGCGCTCTCGGACTCGTCGGCCTTGAAGACCAGCATCTCGACCTGGCCTTCGACGTCGTCCAGGGTCGCGAACATCATCTGGTTGCCGCTCTTGGTGCGGATCTTCTTGCACTCGACGACGATGCCGCCGACCGTGACCCAGGCGCCGTCGGGTTTGCCGCCTAGCTGAGCGATGCTGCAGTCGACCCGCGCCCGCAGCGCCGGCCCGACTTCGGCCAGCGGGTGCGAGGAGAGGTAGGTGCCGAGCACCTCCTTCTCCATCGCCAGCATCTCGGCGCGGTCGAACTCGGCGGCCGGGATCGGCGGCCGCTGGTGGGCGTGCGACTGCGTCTCGCCGCCGCTGTCGCCGAAGTCAAAGATCGAGCCCTGCCCCATCTGGGCGTCCTCCTGCGCCTTCTGCCCCGCCGACTGAGCCGCCGGCAGCGCCTCCAGCATCCCCTTGCGGCTGGCGCCGGTGGAGTCGAGGGCGCCGCACTTGACGAGGCATTCGATCGCCCGTTTGTTCACGGCCCGCGAGTCGACCCGCTCGCAGAAGTCCCAGATCGACTCGATCGGCTTCTCCTCGCGCGCTCGCAGGATCGACTCGACCGCCGAATGGCCGACGTTCTTGACCGCGTCGAGGCCGAAGCGGATCGCGTTCTCGGAGACGACGAAGGAGTGGCCGGAGGAGTTGACGTCGGGCGGCAGCACGTCGATCCCCATCTCCGCGCAGCGGTTGACGAAGAACGGCACCTTGTCTTTGGTGTTCATCACCGAGGAGATCACCGCCGCCATGTACTCGGCCGGGAAGTTGGCCTTGAGGTAGGCGGTGCGGTAGGAGATCAGCGCGTAGCAGGCGGCGTGGGACTTGTTGAAGGAGTAGTCGGCGGCCGCTTCGTTCAGCTTCCAGAGGTCGGCGGCGACCTTCGGGTCGGTGTTCGATTCCCCCAGGCCCTTGATGAATTTGTCCTTCATCGTCGCCATCAGGTCGCGCTTCTTCTTGCCAACCGCCTTGCGCAGATCGTCCGCCTCGGCGCCGGTGAAGCCCGCCAGCTCGCGGGCGATCGCCATCAGCTGCTCCTGGTAGATGACGCAGCCGTAGGTCTCGGCGGTGATCTCCTGCAGCCGCGGGTCCGGGTAGCGGACGCTGGCGGGGTTGCGCTTGCCTTTGGCGTAGGTGGGGATGTAGGCCATCGCGCCGGGCCGGTAGAGGGCGCCGAGCGCGACCAGGTCGGCGAACTCGGTCGGCTTCACCTTGCGCAGGGCGTCGCGCATCCCCTCCGACTCGAACTGGAAGACGCCGGTCGAGTCGCCCTCGGCGAGCATCGCGTAGGTCTTGGCGTCGTCGATCGGGATCTGCTCCATGTCGATCCGCTCGCCGCGCGAGCGCTCGATGATGTCGATCGCGTCCTCGATCACGTCGAGGTTGCGGAGGCCGAGGAAGTCCATCTTCAGCAGCCCCATCTCCTCGATCGGGTTCATCGAGTACTGGGTGACGATCTTGTACTGGCGCTCCGGCTTGCCTTTCTCGTTGCTGGCGGCGGGGGCGCTCTTGTCCTCGGCCAGCTGCAGCGGCACGACCTCGTGCAGCGGCCGGTCGGCGATTACCACGGCGGCGGCGTGGATCGAGTTGTTGCGGATGATCCCCTCGAGGCCGCGGGCGACGTCGATGACTTTGCGCGCGTTGGGCTCGGAGTCGTAGGTCTTTTTCAGCTCCTCGCCCGGCTTCAGGCATTCGTCGAAGGAGGGGCTGCGGCCCATGATCGGCTCCGGGATCTGCTTCGCCAGGCGGTCGCCGGTGGCGTAGTCGAAGCCGAGCACGCGGGCCGCGTCGCGGGTGGCGGCGCGCGGCGCCATCTTGCCGAAGGTGATGATCTGGGCGACCGACTCGCGGCCGTATTTCTCGGCGACGTAGCGGATCATCCGCTCGCGGCCGCGGACCGAGAAGTCGATGTCGATATCCGGCATCGATTTGCGACCCGGGTTGAGGAAGCGCTCAAAGATCAGGCCCTCGGCGAGCGGGTCGAGGTCGGTGATGTTGAGGCAGTAGGAGGCGATCGAGCCGGCGGCCGAGCCGCGGCCGGGGCCGACCGCGATCCCGTTCTCCTTTGCGTAGGTGACGAAGTCCCAGACGATCAGGAAGTAGGAGGAGAAGCCCATCTCCTCGATCACCCCGAGCTCGAACTCGAGCCGTTCGACCGCCTCGGCGGGCGCCGGGTCGCCGTAGCGGGCGCGGAGGCCGTCGGCGGCGATCCGCCGCAGCATCGCCTCCGGCTCCTCGCCGTCGGGGGCCGGGTAGCGCGGCAGCAGCAGCTTGCCGAGCTCGATCTCGATCTCGCAGCGCTCGGCGATCTCCAGCGTCGTCGGCACCGCCTCCGGCCACTCGGCGAACGAGTCCGCCATTTCGGCGTTGTCCTTGATGTAGAACTCGTTCGTGTCGAAGCTCATCTTCGGCATCTGCAGGGTCGACTTCGTCTGCACGCAGAGCAGCGCCGCGTGGTTGTCGAAGTCCTCGCGGCGCAGGTAGTGGACGTCGGCGGTCCCGACCAGCGGCCGATTCAGCTCGCGGGCGAAGCGGACGATCCCCTCGTTGGCCTTGTCCTGCTCGGCAATGCCGTTCTTCTGCACCTCGAAGTAGACCTGGTCGGGGCCGAAGGCCTGGATCAGGTCGTCGAGATGGGCGCGGGCGTCGTCCTCGCGCTCTTCGACCAGGCGCCGGCAGAAGCGCGACTGCAAGCAGCCGGTGAGGGCGATCACGCCTTTGGAGTGCCGCTCCAGCAGCTCCATGTCGACGTTGGCCTTGCCGCGGTGGAAGCCTTCGAGGAAGCCGGCGGAGGTGAGCTTGACGAGGTTGGCAAAGCCCTCGTTGGTCTCCGCCAGCAGGGTCAGGTGGTTGCGCTCGTAGCGCGTCTGCTCCTTGACCGCGAGGCGGTCGTCGACGAGGTAGGCCTCGAGCCCGGCGATCGGCTTGATCCCATGCTTCTGGCAGGCCTTGTAGAGATCGACGGCGCCGTTCATGACGCCGTGGTCGGTCAACCCCAGTGCCGGCTGGTCGAGTTCCGCCGCCCGCGCCGCCATCGCGTCGATCTTGCAGGCGCCGTCAAGCAGCGAGTACTCGCTGTGGGCGTGCAGATGTACGGCTGAGGCGGGGCTCACGGGTCCGTCGATCATGCCAATCCGGGTGGATGGCAATCGCCCCTTTCGCAACGCTTCCGCGCGATTTCCGCGCTACTTCAGCGCGGATGATTCACGCACTACGCGAGGAAGCCGCGCGCTTCAGCCGCAGACCCAGGCGCTGGGGCCGGAGTCGGCCCAGATTTCGGCGGCGATCCGGTCCTGTTCGGCCTTCGGAGCGTTCTGCGGCTCGCCCTGGCCGCCGTAGAGTTCCCAGGTCGAAGGGAGGATCTGGTAGGCGCCGCCGGCCCCGCTGGAGGGGTTGAGGGCGCTGTAGTTGCCACCCGACTCGCACATCACGATGTAGGTCGGGATCGAGTACGGCCCGCCGAGCCAGCGGCCGACTTCTTCTTCGGCTTCAGCTTCGGTGGCTTCCCGCGCTTCAGCCGCGCGCGCTTCCTGGATCTCTTCGACCCAGTCGGCGATGTCGCCTTTCAACGTCGCCAGCGAGGCTTCGCGGCTGGCGCTCAGGGACTGGAGGCGGGCCGCCGCGGCGTCGGCGGCTTCGCGGACCGAGGCGATTTCGGCGTGGGCGGCTTCCAGCCGTTCGTCGTAGGCGACCGCTTCGTCCTCGAGCTCGGCCACCTGTAGGACCTCCTGGTGGACCGCGGCGCGAACTTCGGCGACCCGCTCGGCGAGGGCGCTGTCAGCTTCGTTGATCGCCCGCAGGTAGTCGTTGCGGGCGACGAGATCCTGGTAGTCGTCGGCTTCGAGGACCAGCGTCGCCGCATCGGGCGTGCCGCTCTCGTAGATCGCCACCAGGCGGTCGGCGAGGACCTGGCGTGAGCGCCGCAGCCGCGCCTTCTCAACCGCGAGCCGGTGCTTCGTCGCTTCCAGCTTCTGGGCCAGCTTGGCGGCGCGTTCGCGGCCTTCGGTGAGCAACGTGTTGAGCTTTTCCTCGTGCGCCTGCGCCTTCGCCGCTTCAGCTTCAGCCCCCGCCAGTTCGGCCGTCGTCGCCTGCAGCTGGCTGGAGAGCGAGCTCGCCTCGTCGCGCGCCTGCGCCAGCTTCGCTTCCAGGGCGCCGGCCTTGCCGGCGCTGGCGGTGCCGACGGCAGCGATCAGCACCGCGAGCAGCGCGCAGAGCGACGCCGCGGCAGCGATCTTGAAGAAATCGATTCTGGGCAGCGGCCGCACGAGTGGCCGAGGCTAGCGAGGCGGCCTCGAAATCCCTGCAAGTTGCCGATAAACCGCAAGAGAACTTGCGGTTCGGCGCCTCAGCCTTCCGGCACGTCGCGGCGCAGCCACCAGGCAGCCGCGCCCGCGGCGGCGAGCGCCAGCCCGCCAGCGGCGATTGCCGCCTGGCGGCGGTAACGCCGGCGCAGGTAGCCGAAGGCAAGCTTCATCGCCGCCTTGCCGACCCGGTCGTACATCAGCCTCCCCCGCCCTCGCCGCGGTCGCGAAGCCGGTGGGCCATCCGCGACTGCAGCGACCAGAGCTCGATGAAGCCAGGGGAAGCGGTCTGCTTGAAGAGGCCGCCGCTCTCGGCGAAGCTGGCGAGCTCGCTGTCGTAGACGGCATTGGGCGAGGAGCGGGTGACGACGCGGACCGAGCCCTTGAACAGGCGCAGACCGATCTCCCCCGTCACCTGCTTGTTGACCGCGTCCATGTAGGCGTCGAGGTCGGAGCGCAACGGCTCCCACCAGAGGCCGGCGTAGACGAGGTATCCCCACTTCTGGTCGAGCGCCGGCTTGAACTGGTTCTGATGGATCGTCCCGACCAGGCGCTCCAGCTCCTCGTGGGCGGTGAGGATCATCGCCGCCGCCGGCACCTCGTAGATGTCGCGGACCTTGAGGCCGACGATCCGGTCCTCGATGTGGTCGACGATGCCGACGCCGTGGCGGCAGCCGATCGCCGCCGCCCGTTCAAGCAGCTCGACCAGCTCCAGGCGCTCGCCGTCGATCGAAACCGGCAGCCCCTGCTCGAAGCCGATCGTCACCGTCTCCGCCTCGTCCGGCGCCTCCTCGGGGCGGGTCACCAGCTGGAAGACGTCGTCCTCGGGAGCGCGCTCCAGGTCCTCGATCCAGCGGCCCTCCGACGACCGCCCCCAGAGGTTGTCGTCGATCGAATATGGCGCCGCCTCGGTGCCGCCCTTGACGGGAATCCCGTGCTCGCGCGCGTAGGCGATCTCCTCGTCGCGGCCCATCGCCCAGGTGCGGACCGGCGCGATCGTCTTCAGCTCCGGCGCCAGGGTGGCGACCGTGGCCTCGATCCGGACCTGGTCGTTGCCCTTGCCGGTGCAACCGTGGGCGATCGTGTCGCAACCCGACTGGCGCGCGTATTCGACCGCCAGCTGGGCGATCAGTGGCCGACCCAGCGCCGTGAAGAGGGGGTAGCCGCTGCCGTAGATGGCATTGGCCTTGATCGCCGGGGCGACGAAGTCGCTGGCGAAGCGCTCGCGGGCGTCGACCACATGGCACTCGACCGCGCCCAGCTGCAGCGCCTTGCGTTCGATCACCTCGTAGTCCTCGCCCGGCTGGCCAAGGTTGACGGTGAGGCAGACCACTTCGGCTTCGTAGTGGTCCTGGATCCACTTCAGCATCACGCTGGTGTCGAGCCCGCCCGAATAGAGCAGGAGGACGCGATCGACGGTCGCGGGATCGGCCTCGTAGGTCGCGGTCTGCTGGGAGTTGGGTTGCGCGGCGCTCACGGGGAGCGCAGTCTGCCAACTAGGGGGCTTCGATGCCGCCCGAGCCGCCTTCTTCTTCGGGCGGAAGTTCTTCTTCGGGTTCTTCCGGTTCGACTTCTTCTTCCGTCGACGGTTCTTCTTCGGTCGTTTCCGTGGTGGTCGTCGGTTCGGTGGTCGTCGAGCTTTCGGTCGTCGACGGCACCGTGGAAGTCGTCGTGGTGCTGGAGCTGGTGGAGCTGCCGCTGTCGTCGTTGCCGGCGATCACGATCACCGCGATCAGCAGGCCGACGATCACCGCGATCAGGCCGGCGATCAGCCAGCGCGTGTTGTTGTCGCGGTCGGCGGGCGGGCGGCCGCCGGGACCGCGGTCTTCGGGTCCCATCATCCGCGTCGGGTCCTCGTGCATCGCTCTAGTCCTCCGGGCCGAGAATCGCGTCGAGGATCGGGGTCGTGTCCTCGATCTCAAACTGGTTTCGTAGGCGGTCGGCGATCTCCTCCCTGCTGCTGCCCGAGACCGCCATCTGGGTAGCGAGCAGGCGGGCTCCCGCCGCGTCGCCGGGCCTCTCCTCCGAGCGGGGCGCCGGCTCGTCGGCCGCCACCGCGCGCAGCCGCGGCGCCTCCCGCTGCGACACGTCCCGCTGCGGAGCCTCCTCGGCGGTCTCAGCCTCGGCCACCGGCGCCTCTGCCCGCGGCTCGGCCGGCCTTTCGGGATCGATCAGGAGCCGCGCTTCTTCGAGCGTTCCCTGCAGCTGCTCGGCGTAGCGTCGCAACGAGACCGCCTGACCCAGGAGCGCGTCGATCAGCTCGGAGAGATCGGACAAGCGCTGGTCGGTGAGACGGTCGGCCTCGGCCCGCGCCTGGGCGAGATAGCGCCGAGCTTGCGTTTCGGCGTCGTCGATCACGCCTTCGGCGGCCCGCTCGGCTGCCTCGACGATCCCCTCGAGGCGCTCGGCCGTCGTCGCCCATAGCTCTTTCTGCTTCCTGGGGAGATTCTCACCCCGATTGGTGCTCATGAGGCCGAACAGGCTAGAAGCGATTCGCCGATCAGGCCAACCGCGAGGTCGACGTGGTCGGAATCGATCACCAGCGGCGGCAGCAGGCGCAGGGTGTCCGGGCGCGGGACGTTGACGACGAGGCCGCGCTCGAGCAGGTCGGCCCCCACCGCGGCAGCATCGATCCCCTCCTCCAGGCCGACTCCGACCATCAGCCCGCGGCCGCGGGTCTCGCGGACGCCGTCGAGTCCTTCGAGCTTCTCGCAAAGGTAGGCACCGAGCTCGCGGACGTGCCGCAGCAGGACCGGCTCGTCGACGATGTCGAGGACCGCCAGCGCGGCGGCGGTGGCGACGGGGCCGCCGGCGAAGGTCGAGCCGTGGTCGCCGGGCTCGAGCACGTCGGCGCAGCTCGGCGCGGTGACGCAGGCGCCGATCGGCACGCCGCCGCCGAGCGCCTTCGCCGTGGTCATGACGTCGGGGCGGACCGGCGTCTGCTCGTAGGCCCAGAGCGAGCCGGTGCGGCCGACCCCGGTCTGGATCTCGTCGAGGATCAGCAGCGCCCCGGCCTCATCGCAGGCCTGGCGGGCGGCGAGCAGGGCCTCATCGCTGGTCGGGATCACCCCGGCCTCGCCCTGGATCGGCTCGATTAGGACCGCCGCGGTCTGGGCGCCCACCGCCTCGCGCAGTGCCGCCGCGTCGTTGTGCGGGACGGAGCGGAAGCCGGCCAACATCGGCTGCAGCGCCTCGTTCTTGGCCAGGCCGGGCGTCGCCGCCAGGGCGCCGAAGCTGCGGCCGTGGAAGTCGCCCTCGAAGGAGACGATCTCCGGCGCCGAGATGCCACGGCCGTGGGCGTGCTTGCGGGCGACCTTGATCGCGCACTCGATCGCCTCGGTCCCGGAGTTGGAGAAGAAGACGCGGCCGCCGAGGCTCGACTCGGAGAGGCGCTGCGCCAGCTGCGCCATCGGCTCGGTGTAGAAGAGGTTGGAGACGTGCATCAGCCGGTGGGTCTGATCGCGGACCACCTTCACCACCTCCGGGTGGCAGTGGCCGACCGAGCAAACCGAGATCCCGGTGAGGAAGTCGAGGTACTTTTTGCCCTCCGCGTCCCAGAGCAGCGGCCCCTCGCCTTTGACGAAGTCGACCGGCGCCCGTTTGTAGGTGCGCATCAGGTAGCGCTCCTCCAGCGAGCGGGTCGCGCCTAGGCCGATCCCCTCGGCGACGTCGGTCACGGGGTCACCATCGTGCCGATGCCGGCGTCGGTGAAGAGCTCGAGCAGAAGGCTGTGAGGGCGGCGGCCGTCGATGATTGCCGCCGACTGGGTGCCGCCGCGGATCGCGTCGACGCAGGCCTGCAGCTTCGGCCGCATACCGCCTTCCAGGCACTCCAGACGGGCGTCGACCTCGTCCACCGTGCAGCGAGAAATCAGCGAGCTTTTGTCGGCCGGATCTTCTAGCCAGCCCTGAACGTCGGTGAGGAAGATCGCCTTGTGGGCGCCGAGGGCTGCGGCGACCTTGCCGGCCGCCTCGTCGGCGTTGACGTTGTAGGACTGGCCCTTGCGGTCGGAGGCCGAGGATGCGATCACCGGGATGTAGTCGGCGGCGATGTGGTTGAGAACGTCGACGTCGACCCGCTCGATCGAGCCGACGAAGCCAACCTGCTCGGCGTTGGCGACGGGCGAGACCTCGAAGAGGTTTCCGTCCTCGCCGGAGAGGCCGACTGCCGCCTGGCCGTGGCGGTTCAGCCGCTGGACGATTTCGGAGTTGATCTTCCCCGCCAGGACCATCTGCGCGACCTCGACGGTGTCGGCGTCGGAGACGCGCAGGCCCTCGTGGAAGCGGACCTCGAGGTCAAGTTTCTCCATGTAGCGGGTGATCTCGGGGCCGCCGCCGTGGACGATGATCGGGTTGAGGCCGACGTACTTGAGCAGGACGACGTCGGTGGCGAAAGCTTCGCGCAGCTCGTCGTCGAGCATCGCCGCGCCGCCATACTTGATCACCACGGTGCGGCCGTGGAACTCGCGGATGTAGGGCAGCGCCTCAAGGAGGGTGGCGACGCTGCTGTCGGCGTGGGCGCTCACGTCGTGTATTCCGCGTTCAGCTTGACGTACTCGTAGCCGAGGTCGGAGAACCAGACGTGGGCGCTGTGCTCGCCACGACCGAGGCGCAAGCCAATCTCGGCCTCGGGTACGTCGGCCCCGAGCTCGGCGGCGTCGATGTTCTCGGCCCCGAGCTCCGGCAGCTCCTCGCCGGCGAGGGCGGCGCCGGCCGCCTGGGCGATCCGGCCCCAGTTGGGGTCGCGGCCGAACAGCGCCGTCTTCACCAGCGGCGAGTTGGCGATCGCGCGCGCGACCCGCTCGGCCTCCGCCTGCGTCGCCGCCTCGGTCACCTCGATCCGCCCGGTGCGGACGGCGCCCTCGCCGTCGCGGACGATCTCGATCGCCAGCTGCATCAGCACCGCCTCCAGCAGCCCCGCCGGCAGCGGCTGCCCGGAGGCACCGGAGGCCTGGAGCAGGACCGTGTCGTTGGTGCTCATCTGACCGTCGACCGTGATCCGGTTGAAGGAGGCGTCGGTGGCGGCGCGCAGGAGCGCGTCGGCCTCCTCGACGACGGCGTCGGTCTGGACGAAGCAGAGCATCGTCGCCATGTTCGGCTCGATCATCCCCGCCCCCTTCGCCTGGGCGGAAAGCGTCACGCCACCGGCCCGCAGGGTGCAGCGCTTCGGCCAGCGGTCGGTGGTGAGGATCGCGTCGGAGAAGGCGCCGCCGCCCCGCTCGGAGAGCGTCGAGGCGACGTCGGCGATGCCGGCGAGGACGGCGTCGACCGGCAGCGGCACCCCGATCGTTCCGGTCTCGGCGACGGCGACCTGCGACTGCTCCAGCCCCAGCCGCTCGGCGGCGGTCGCCGACATCGCCAGCGCGTCGGCGTAGCCCTGCTGGCCGGTCTCGGCGTTGGCGTTGCCGCTGTTGACGACCGCGGCGCGGATTCCGCCGGCATCGCAGCGCTCGCGGCAGACCCGGATCGGCGCCGCCGCCGAGGCGTTACGGGTCAGCAGCAGGGCCGAGGTCACCTTCTCGGCGTCGCAGACGACCAGGCCGACGTCCGTGCGGCCGCCGCCCTTGAGCCCGCAGTGGGCGCCGCCGGCCCGGAAGCCCGGCGCGAGCTGATTGGGATCGAGCTCCTCCACGCCGTCCGGCGCGCTCACCCACCTAGAGCGGAAGAAGGAGGTCTTCTCAGCCGACCCGCTCACTTCAACCCCGCCGTCTCGTCGATGCCCAGCATCAGGTTGAGGTTCTGCACGCCCTGGCTGGAGGCGCCCTTCCAGATGTTGTCGATCGCCGAGAAGGCCATCACCCTCCCCCGCTCCTCGACGGTGACGTAGACGTGGCACTGGTTCGTGTCGCGCACCGCGCGCAGGTTGGGCGGGCCGTCGAGGACGTGGACGAAGGGCTCGTCGCCGTAGCGCCGCTCGTAGAGGTCGCGGACCGCCTCCTTCGAGATCTGCTCGCGCAGCGAGGCGAAGCAGGTCGCCAGCTCGCCCTGGTCGAGTGGCAGCAGGTGCGGCACGAAGGTGACCGGCGCCGGGCTGCCGAGGGCAGCCAGCTCCTGTTCGATCTCCGGCCGGTGCCGATGCCCCTCGGTCTTGTAGGGGAAGGCGTTCTCGGTCATGTTCGAGAAGTGGACGAGGTCGTCGCTGGAGCGGCCGTAGCCGGAGGTGCCCTGCATCGCCGAGACGAAGACCTCGGAGAGCAGGCCCTGTTCGGCCAGCGGCGCCAGCGCCAGCACGCTCGCGGTCGGGTAGCAGCCGGGCGTGGCGCAGAGCTTTGCCTCGCGCAGCTGCTCGCGGTAGATCTCGCTGAGCCCATAGACGCCGGTGCCGAAGAGGTCGGGGGCGCCGTGCTCCCCGTACCAGCGCTCGTAGACCTCGCGGTCGCGAAGGCGGAAGTCGGCGGAGAGGTCGACGACGAGGATGTCCTGGGCCCGCAGCGCCGCATCGGTGGGAGCGGCGGCGCCGTGCGGGTAGGCGACGATCGCCGCGTCGACCTCAGGCAGGTCGTCGAGGTCGAGCGCGGTCAGCTCGATCGGCACCCGGTAGCGCGGATAGATCGCATCGAGCCGCTTGCCGGCGTCGCTGCGCGAGGTCGCGGCGACCAGCTCCAGCTTCGGGTGGTCCCAAACGATCTGCGCGGCGAGGGCGCCGGTGAAGCCGGAGGCGCCGGCGACCAGCACCCGCGCCGCGGGCGTGCCGTCGAGCGGTTGGGCGGCGAGCTCAGCCACGCAGCGACCCCCCGATCTCGTCGAGCTTCGCCTCGATCGCCTGCCGCCGCTCGGCGACCTCCTCGTCGGTCAGGGTGCGGTCGTCGGCGCGGAACTCGAGGTTGAGCGCGAGGCTCTTACGCCCCTCGCCCAGCTGCTCGCCTTCGTAGAGGTCGAAGACCTCGGCCGCGCGCAACAGCTCGCCGCCGCCGGCCATCACCGCGGCGCGGACCTCCGCGGCCGGCGTCTCGGCGGGCAAGACGACCGCCAGGTCCTGGTAGACGGCCGGGAAGGTAGTGACGTCCTCGTAGCGCTCCTCGCCCACGGTTGCGGCGGCGAGCAGCGGCGCCAGGTCGAGTTCGAAGGCGACGGCGGCGTCGAGATCCCAGGTGCGGCAGACCAGCGGATGCACCTCGCCGAGCCAACCCGCGGCTGCATCGCCGACCGAAACCGCGGCGGCGCGGCCACGGTGCAGGAACGGCTCTTCGGCCGGGGCGAAGCCAAGCTCGACGCCGAGCAGTGCCGCCAGACCTTCGAGCACGCCTTTGAAGGCGAAGAAGTCCGCGGGCTCGCCACCACCTCGCCAAGACTTTGGCGCCAGCGGCCCCACCGCGATCCCGGCAAGCCGGTGCGGCTCCGCGAACGGCGCCGGCCGGTCTCCCGCGAACTCGCCCTCTCCCTCTAGATAGACGCGGGCGGATTCGAAGAGCGCCAGCGCGCCGGCGCCGCGGGCGGTGTTCCGTGCAGCGATGTCGAGCAGGGAGCCAAGCAGGAGGGTCCGCATCGCCGACTGGTCCTCGGAGAGCGGGTTGGCGAGCATCACCGGCTTGGCCCGAGGGTCGTCCTCCGGGATCCGCAGACGGCCGGGCTCGCCCGGATCGGTGAAGCTCCAGCCGACCACCTGGTCGAAGCCGAGATCGCGGAGGCCGTCCTCGGCCCGCCGCCGCAGGTGCTGCTCGCGGCTGAGGCCGCCGACCGCGCCGCCGACCGCGGGCAGGGTCGTCGGCAGGTGCTCGTCGATCCCGTGGACCCGCGCCACCTCCTCGATCAGGTCGACCTCGCGGGTGACGTCGTAGTAGCGGTCGGGCGGCACCACGACCTCGAGGTCGTCCCCCGCCTCCTGGACCTCGAACCCGAGCCGCTCCAGGTAGGTCTTCTGGTCGGCTTGGGAGATGAACATTCCGAGCAGACCCTCGACCCGCTCCGCCCGCAGGATCAGCTGCCGCGGCGGCGGCATCTCGGCGGCGACGTCGATCGTCCCCGGCACCAGCTTGGCGCCGCAGAGCTCGACCAGCAGCCGCGAGGCGACCTCTTGAGCCCGCATCGTCAGCTCTGGGTGCAGCTGCTTCTCGAACCGCGAGGAGGCCTCCGAGCGCAGGCCGAGCAGCCGCGAGGTGCGCAGGATGTTGGTCCCGTTCCAGTTCGCGACCTCGAGCAGGACCCGCGTCGTCTCCTCGGAGACCTCGGAGATCTGGCCGCCCATGATCCCGGCGATGCCGGAGGGGCCGTTCTTGTCACAGACGAGGACGGTCTCGGCGTCGAAGCTGCGCTCGACGTCGTCGAGGGTCGTCATCTTCTCCCCCTCCTCGGCGGTGCGGACGAAGAGGGCGCCGTCGGGGACCTTGTCGAGGTCAAAGGCGTGCAGCGGCTGCGCGGTCAGCAGCATCACGTAGTTGGTGATGTCGACGACGTTGTTGATCGGCCGTTGGCCGGCGGCGGCGAGGCGCGCCTGCAGCCACAGCGGCGAGGGACCGATGGTGACGTCGGTAAAGACGCGGGCGGTGAAGCGGGGGCAGAGCTCGGGGACGTCGACCGTGACCGAGGCATAGTCGGAAACCTCCCCCTCGCCCTCGGTCGGAGCGTCCTCGGCCCAGGGGTCGGCGGCGAGCGGCGCGCCGGTGATCGCGTGGACCTCGCGGGCGACGCCGTAGATGCCGAAGCAGTCGCTGCGGTTCGGGGTCACCTCGATCTCCAGTACCGGCTCGCCCAGCGGCAACACCTCGGCAAGCGGCGTCCCCGCCGCGAGGCTCTCGTCGAGGACCATGATCCCCTCGTGGTCGTCGCCGATCTCGAGCTCGTCGGCGGCGAGGATCATCCCTTCCGAGGGAATCCCCCGCAGCTTCGCCTTGCGGAGCTTCTCGCCGTTCGGCATCCGCGCCCCGGGCAGTGCCACGGCGACGGTCTGCCCGGTCGCGACGTTGGGAGCGCCGCAGACGATCGGCCGCTCGCCGTCGCCGGTGTCGACCATGCAGGCGCTGAGCCTGTCGGCTTTCGGGTGCTTCTCGCATTTGACGACCTTGCCGACGACGAAGCCGTCGGCCGAGGGCGGGCCGACCTGGTCGAGCCGCTCGACCTCGGTCCCGGTCATCACCAGGCGGTCGGCCAGCGCCGCCGGCTCGGTGCCGGGGTCGCAGTACTCGCGCAGCCAGCTGTACGGGACTCTCATAACAAACCGCCCATCATCCGAACTGCTCCAGCATCCGCACGTCGTTGTCGAAAAAGCGCCGCAGGTCGGGGACGCCGTGGCGCAGCATCGCCACTCGCTCGACCCCGATCCCGAAGGCGAAGCCCTGGACCCGCTCGGCGTCGTAGCCATAGCCCTCGACGAAGCCGAGCACGTTTGGATCCACCATCCCGGCGCCGAGAATCTCGATCCAGCCCTGCCCCTTGCAGAGGTTGCAGCGCTCGCCGCCGGCCAGCTCTCCCGTGCCGCCGCACTGGAAGCAAGAAACATCAACCTCCACACTCGGCTCGGTGAAGGGGAAGAAGTGCGGCCGCAGCCGGACCTCGCGGTCGGGCCCGAAGATCGCCCGGCACATCGCTAGCAGCGTCCCCTGCAGGTCGGCGAGGGTGATGCCCTCTGCGATCGCCAGGCCCTCCACCTGGTGGAACATCGGGCTGTGGGTGGCGTCGGAGTCGCGCCGGTAGACCTTGCCGGGGACGATCACGAAGATCGGCGGCGGCTGCGTCTCCATCGAGCGCACCTGCATCGGCGAGGTGTGGGTGCGCAGCAGCACGTCGGGGTGCGACTGCACGTAGAAGGTGTCCTGGAGCATCCGCGCCGGGTGCCCGGGCGGGTGGTTGAGGGCGGTGAAGTTGTAGTAGTCGTGCTCGATCTCCGGCCCTTCGGCGACGTGGTAGCCGAGGCCGACCATCGTGTCCTCGATCAGCCGGGTGGTGCGGGCAATCAGGTGGGCGTGGCCGACCGGCCGCGGCGGCGCACCCGGCAGGGTGACGTCAACCCGGTCCGTGACCAGTCGCGCTTCCAGCTCGGAGGCGTCGAGCCGCTCGGCGCTTGCCTCCAGCAGCGCTTCCAGCTCCTTGCGGGCCTTGTTGGCGGCGCCACCGACGGCGCCCCGTTCCTCCGGCGGCAGCTCGGCGATCCCGCGCAGGATCGAGGTCAGCTCGGCTTTGCGGCCGAGGTAGCGGACCCGCAGCTCCTCGAGCTCGGCGCTGGTGCCGGCGCCCTCGATCGCCGCGGCAGCCTCGGTCCTGATCTCCTCGATCCGCTCAACCATCCCTCTGGGCCTCCCGCATGGCGAGCGAAGATATCCGCTGAGCGGCAATCGCCGCCGCCGCGGCGACGTTCAGCGACTCGGCGCCGCCGGGGCGGAGTGGGATCGTGACCTGTGCGTCGCAGCCAGCCAGGACCTCATCGGGCAACCCCTCGCGCTCCGCGCCCAGACAAACCGTCGCGGCACCGTCGAGCGTGTCGAGTTTTTGACCCCCGTGGGCAACTAAAGCGACACGGGGTTCCGGGGTCGCTTGCAGCTCGGCCTTGATTGGAGGCCCTGAGAACACCGATCCCATGCTGGCGCGAACCGCCTTGGGCGAGTAGGGATCTGCGCAACCGGGGCCGAGCACGACCGGGCCGTCGAGGAATGCATCGACGGTCCGCACGATCGTCCCCACGTTCCCGGGGTCACCGACCCCGTGCAGGTAGACGCAGGGAGCGATGGGCTTCTCAGACCAGGCGCGCGACCAGACCGCGATCACCCGCGTCCCGGAACCCAGGGAAGAAACGTCATCAAGCAACTTGGACTCGACCTCTTCGCCGGCGAGGCCCGAATCGGCCGCAACCAGTACGAAGCGCGGCTCCACACCGGCCGCCAGGCCTGCCTCCAGCAGGTCCTCGCCCTCGGTCGCGAACAGACCCTCGCGCTCGCGGTGCTTGCGCTCGCGCAGCTTGCGGACCAATTTCAGTTTCTCGTTTTGGTTGCTTTTGATCATGAGAACGAAAAAGCGGGCCGATAAACGGCCCGCCCGGGAGAGAGGAAGTGTCGGTACGCCGTCAGGCGGCCGCACCCTCCCGGGCTAGCTCCACAAATCGGCGGAAGGCGTCGCGGTCGGAGACGGCGATCTCCGCCAGCATCTTCCGGTTGACCTCGACTTCGGCTTTGCTGAGGCCGTGCATCAGTTCCGAGTAGCTCATGCCCTCAAGCCGCGCGGCGGCGTTGATGCGGGTGATCCAAAGGCGGCGGAAGGTCCGCTTTTTGTTGCGCCGGTCGCGGTAGGCGTACATCCCCGACCGCTGCACCTGCTCTTTGGCGAAGCGGTAGGAGGAATGCTTGCGGCCGAAGTAGCCCTTCGCTTCCTTCAGTACCTTGCGGCGCTTCTTGCGCGCGTGGACGCTGCGCTTGACGCGGCTCACTTGCCGCCTCCGAGCAGGGTCCGCACTTTCTTCTGGTCGCTCGGCGCGATGTCGACCGGCTTCGCCATCTTCCGCTTCCGCTTCGGCGACTTTTTCTCCAGGATGTGACTGGAGAAGGCGCGACGGCCGCGCAGCTTGCCGCTGGCGGTCTTCTTGAAGCGCTTCTTGGCGCCCGAATGGGTTTTCATCTTCGGCATCGGGTCCGCTATTGAAGCAGAGGCGTCACTTTCTCGTATGTCCCGCGCCTGAGGGGGTGACGCTTTTCTGCCGCTTTTCTGCCATACGCTGCCCTCGCGATGCGGATTCTCTACGTCGTCGGGACGCGCCCGAACTTCGTCAAGACGGCCCCGGTGATCGGGGCCCTGCGCAGGCGCGATCCCGAGGGGCGGCACGCGATCGTCCACACCGGCCAGCACTACGACCGCCTGATGTCCGAGGTCTTCCTCGAGGAGCTGGGGGTGCCGGCGCCCGACTACATGCTCGAGGTCGGCTCCGGCAGCCACGCGGCGCAGACGGCGCGGACGATGGAGCGGCTGGAGCCGGTCCTGGCCGACGAGCGGCCAGACCTGGTCATCGTCCCCGGCGATGTCAACTCGACCCTGGCGGCGGCGCTAACCGCGGTGAAGATGGGGATCCCGGTCGCCCACGTCGAGTCGGGCCTGCGCAGCTTCGACATGACGATGCCAGAGGAGGTCAACCGGATCGTCGCCGACCGCTTTGCCCAGTGGCTCTTTCTCCACAGCCCCGAGGCGGTGACCAACCTGCGCCACGAAGGCATCCCCGACGAGCGCATGCACATGGTCGGCAACACGATGATCGACAGCCTGGTGGCGCTGGAAGGACGGTTCCGGGCGGCGGGATCGGCGGCGCGCCTTGGCCTCGAGCCGGACTCCTACGCCCTCGTCACCCTCCACCGCCCCGCCCTCGTCGACGGGCCCCTGCTCGGCGAGACGGTGGCGCAGCTGGCGGCGCTGGCACAGGCGATGCCGGTCGTCTTCCCGGTCCACCCACGCACCCGCAAGATGATGGAAGGCCTGGAGCCGAACACCCCCGGTCTGCACCTGGTCGACCCGCTCGGCTACGTCGACTTCCTCTCCCTGATCGCCGATGCCCGCGCCGTCCTCACCGACTCCGGTGGCATCCAGGAGGAGACGACCTACCTCGGCGTCCCCTGCTTCACCCTCCGCGACAACACCGAGCGGCCGGTGACGCTGACCTCAGGCACCAACACCCTGCTCGGCCTAGACCCGAGCGCGATCGCCCGCATCCCGGCGCTCCTCGCCGAGCGCACCGGCCCGCCCCTGCCGCCCCCGCCCCTCTGGGACGGCCAGGCCGCGCAGCGGATCGCCGACGCGATCCTGGCTTAAGCGCTAGCGGCGGAGTCGGACTCCCCCGCCTCGCCCTCGGCCTGCTCAGCGCCGGCGAGCTTGTCGACCTCTTTACTCGGGCCAAGCAGCATGCTCATGTTGCGGCCTTCCTGCAGCGGCGCCGATTCGATCACGGCGAGGCCGTCGAGGTCTTCGAAGAGCTTGTTGAGGAGGTCGCGGCCGCGCTCGGGGTGGGCCTGCTCGCGGCCGCGGAACATGATCGTCACCTTGACCTTGTCGCGGTGCTTGAGGAAGCGTTCGACGTGACCCTTCTTGGTCTCGTAGTCGTGGGTGGCGATCTTCGGGCGCAGCTTGATTTCGCGCACGTTGACCTGCTGCTGGTGCTTGCGGGCCGCCTTCTGCTTCTGCTCCTGCTCGTACTTGTACTTCGAGTAGTCGAGCAGTTTGGTTACCGGCGGCTTCGAGTTCGGTGCCACCTCGACCAAGTCGAGCTCGGCGTCCTGGGCCCGTTTCAGCGCGTCGTTGGTGTCGACGATCCCGAGCTGCTCGCCGTCGGCGCCGATTAGGCGCACCTGGGGCACGCGGATCCGCTCGTTGATCCGAGTCGTGTCGCGCTCTGGGGGGCGCCGGTCGAACCTGCGGGGAACCGGCACTATCGCGAGCGGAGGTGAGACTTCAAGAGGACGAAACTGGGGTCGGGCACGGGGCGCTCAGCGGCGGCGGTGTTTGTTCGTGCCTGCGATCAAGTTCCGCGCAGTATAGAGACCGAACGGCCGCGAGTAAATCCCGCCCCTCAACGGGCGTCCGTCTCGGCGCGGACGCGGGCGGCGAACTCGGCCAGCGGCATCGCCCCGAGATCGCCATCGGCGTGGGAGCGGACGGCAACCGCGCAGTCCTCCTCCTCGCGATCGCCAACGACCAGCATGTAGGGGTAGCGGCCGATCGCCGAGGCGTCGCGGATCTTCTTGCCGATCGACTCGGAGCGGTCGTCGACGGCGACGCGAACCCCTTCTTCGCGCAGCTGCTCGAAGGCGCGGCGGGCGTAGTCGTTGTGGCGGTCGGAGATCGGCAGGACGATCGCCTGCACCGGCGCCAGCCAGACCGGGAAGCGGCCGGCGTAGTGCTCGATCAGGATCCCGGCGAAGCGCTCCATCGAGCCGAGCAGGGCGCGGTGGATCATCACCGGCCGGTGGGCGGAGTCATCGGCGCCGGTGTAGTAGAGCTCGAAGCGCTCGGGCATCTGGAAGTCGAGCTGGCAGGTGCCGCACTGCCAGGAACGGCCGAGCGCATCGGTGATGTGGAAGTCGATCTTCGGCCCGTAGAAGGCGCCGTCGCCGGGGTTGAGCGTGTACTCGCGGCCCTGGCTGTCGAGCGCTTCGGCCAGCGCCGCCTCGGCCTTCGCCCACTGCTCCTCGCTCCCCATCGACTTCTCCGGCCGGGTCGAGAGCTCGACGTGGACGTTCTCGAAGCCGAAGCGCGCGTAGAGCTCGTCGATCGCCTCGCAGATCGAGGCAACCTCGTCGCCGATCTGCTCCTCGGTGCAATAGACGTGGGCGTCGTCCTGGGTGAAGGCGCGGACGCGCAGGAGCCCGTGGAGGACACCCTCGCGCTCGTTGCGGGAGACGCGGCCGAACTCGGCCAGCCGCAGCGGCAGCTCGCGGTAGGAGTGGCGGTCGGCGGAGTAGACGAGGCAGGCGCCGGGGCAGTTCATCGGCCGCAGCGCGTAGCCGCGGTCGTCGTCCTCCATGAAGTACATGTCGTCCTTGTAGTTGTCCCAGTGGCCGGAGCGGTGCCAGAGGTCGACGTCCATCACCTGCGGGGTGGCGATCTCCTGGTAGCCGCGCTTGCGCAGCTGGTCGCGGACCTCTGTCTCGATCGTCCGCAGCAGGGTCGTCCCGTTCGGCAGCCAGAACGGCATCCCCGGCGCCTCCTTGCGCAGCATGAAGAGGTCGAGCTCGGGGCCGAGGCGGCGGTGGTCGCGTTCTTTGGCCTGCTCAAGGCGCTCGAGGTGCTCCTCGAGGTCCTTCTTCGAGAAGAAGGCGGTGCCGTAGATGCGGGTCAGGTTCTCGCGCTTCTCGTCCCCTCGCCAGTAAGCGCCGGCGACCGAGCTCAGCTTGATCGCCTTGATCCGGCCGGTCGAGGGGCCGTGGGGGCCACGGCAGAGGTCCTCGAAGGGGCCGTTGCGGTAGAGCGAGACGGTCTCGACGCCTTCGTCGCGGACGAGGTCCTCGATCAGCTCGACCTTGAAGCCCTGGTCCTGGGCGCGGAAGATCTCGATCGCTTCGGCGACCGGGACGTCTCGGCGCGAGAACTCCTCGTCGGCCTTGATGTGGCGCCGCATCGCCTCCTCGATCTTCGGCAGGTCCTCTTCGGTGATCCGGGTGCCGGGCGGGAACTCGAAGTCGTAGTAGAAGCCGGACTCGATCGGAGGGCCGATCGTCACCTTGGTCCCGGGGTAAAGGTCGACCACCGCCTCGGCCATCACGTGGGCGGCGTCGTGGCGGATCAGCTCGAGGGCGTCGGGATCGCGGTCGGTGAGGATCGCCACGTCTCCCCCGCCCTCGGGCAGCGGCGCCGCCAGGTCGCGCAGCTCGCCGTCGACCTTGATCGCCAGCGCGGCCTTGGCGAGGCCGGGGCCAATCGCCGCGGCGGCATCAGCGCCGGTCGCACCCGCCGGCAGCTCCAGCGGTTTCCCATCGGGAAGGGTGTAGGTGGTCTTCTCGGTCGCCGCCTCCATGCGTGGAGGCCATGGTAAGGCCAAGCCTCAGCAATGAGATGCCCGCTCAGCGAGCGGGACCCTGCCGCGCCTGCCGTTCGGCGATCAGCGGGCATGGGGTCTTGCCGGGCGGCGGATGCGCCACCTTCGTCAGCGTCCAGTCGTCGCCTTCGCGGATCACGAAGCGGACGCCGGCGGGCGGCTTTCCGCTCGCTTCCTCGGTCGACTGGATGCAGACCCGCCCGCCGCGCAGTTCCCAGGAGAGGAACGGGGAGCCGTGCTGCTCGGAGAGCAGCTGCGGCGAGGCGACGACAAGCGTCGGCCCCTCGCCGACCAGCCGGCGGTAGTCGCTGAGCTTGGAGGAAAACGAGGTGGGGCCGATGGGGGTGTTGGCGAGGGCAAGTAGGGAGCAGAGCCCGGCCGCAGCGACAAAGACCCCCGCGGCGACGGGTAGGAGCCGATGCGGTGGGACTTTTCCTCGCTCAGCGGGGATAAGTCCCACCACTCGACCCAGAAGCGGCAGGAGAACCGCCAGCGAGACGAGCGGCGAAGCGATCTCGATCGCCTTCGCCGCGGTGTACGGCGTGCCGCCGACGCGGGCGGCGGCGTAGGCGAGACCGGCGGCGCCAAGGCCGGCGAGGATCGCGGCCTCGCGGCGGCGCCATAGCTGCACGACGCCGTAGGCGAAGAGCACGAGCGCGAAGGCGATCCCGAGGTAGTAGGCGGCCGCCGGCACCGCCCCGTCGCCCGGCGCCAGCCGGAAATCCCCCGACGGCCAGATCCCCAGCACCTCGAAGGGCGAGAGCTGGCCGAAGAGGTTGCCGAGGCCGGCGCCGTTCGGGTCGAAGGTCTCGAACGAGTGGAAGTCGACCATCCGCCCGATCTCGGGGGCGATGAGGACGAAGAAGGCGAGGAAGGCAAGACCGAGTGGACGCAGCGGCGGCCGGGTCACGACCAGCCACAAGACCGCCGCCCCACCCAGCCAGATCAGGGCCGGGAAGCTGTAGGCGTAGACAGAGCCGACGGCGATCAGGGCCGCTGGGACGAAGCGCAGGGGCAAGTCCGCCCACGTCCTCGTGGACTCACGGAGCGCGAGGACGAAGCCGAGCAGGAAGAGCGCCTGCATCGTCTCCTTGAAGGCGCCCTGGGCGAAGTAGGAGGCGACGACGTAGGCAAGGCCGACGAGCAGGGCGGCGGCGGTGCGCGGCAGCAGTGGCAGATCGGCGAAGGCCGCGAGGGCGGTTAGGCAGGCGAGGATCGCGACGGCGACCGTGAGGCCGCTGAAGCCCTGCACGAGCCCGATCCCCAGTCCCTTATTGAGAGCGACGACGATCGAGTGCGGGCCGAGCGGATAGCCCTGGTTCAGCAGCTGAGAGCCGTGGCCTTCGGCCAGCCGGTCGGCCGCCAGCAGATGCTGGGACATGTCCGGGTTGAAGCTGGTTCCGAGGATCCCGAAATGGCCTTCGACCGCGAACGGCAAGGACGCCGCCACCAGCGCAACCAGCGCCACAGGCCATCCCGCGGCTAGGGCCTCACCCGCCCCCTCGAGCCGCCCCCGCAGGTAGACGAGGGCCGCCAGCGTCAACACCAGCACTGCCACCGCCGAAACGACCCCGTCTCCCGGCAACCGCACCGTCCCCCAGCAGAGCGCGCAGAGCAGCGCCAACCCCACCGCCGGCGCCAGCCAGGACCAGCGCCGCCCCCCGCAGAGGCAGATCGACGCTTGCCCGAGTGCCAGCGCCGAGACGCAGACCGCCACCACCGCTGCATAGGTCCCGATCACGAGGCCGCGAGCCTATGGAAGACAGCAGAGGGCGCGCGGGTCCACCCGCGCGCCCAACTCATTCAGTCAGCGCAGCCCGTCAGGGCGAAGCGCAGATGACGTAAGCCGTCACTTCACCCGGATTGCCGGCGAGCGTTTCGGCCCCAGCGACCCACGCAGTCGGCCTTTCCCCCTCGTTTTCCTGCTGGGGGAAGGAGCCCCAGAGCACTTCTTCGGGATTGGGAGTGAATCCTCCGCCACCGGTCGCAACCTCTCCGGGGTGGCAAGACGCGGTTGATTCGTTGAGCTGCGTCGGCCCCACCCGGACGACCACATTGGTTGCTCCGGCGGCACCGGTGTCGCCCTTGGGTCCGGCCGGACCCGTCGGGCCCGCAGGGCCGGTGGCGCCCTTGAGGGCACTCTTCGCCGCCCCGCTCAGCTTCGCCAGGGTGATCGAGCCGTTCTTCAGCTGCTTAGCTCCGACGCTGTTCTTCGGTAGCTGAGATGCGGCATAGGCACCCCCACCGAGTACCAGGAACAGGCACAGGGTGGAGATCACATTGGCGTACGTGAGCTTGCTCCGCACACGTTTCATTGCTCTCCCTTCGTAGATTGCTCTAAGCAACAAGGGCCTGAGTCTTTCATCAGGTACGGCGGGTTCTCAAGCGCGGGGCGGGTTGGCGAGATGCCACCGCACCGATTTGGCGACACACTCGCGCCAGGGGGCGTGAATCCAGCCGAGCTCGCGCTCAGCCTTGGTGCAATCGAGGACGAGCGGCTGTTGGAACTCGGCGGTGAAGCCGAGGTCTGCCGGCAGTTGGTCCTCGGGCACCCGGACCAGATCGGCTTCGTGACCGGCGGCGGTGAGGATCTCCTGCACCCAGAGGCGGACGGTTGCCGTCTCGCTCTCGGCGAGGTTGAAGATCTCCGTCCTGCCTCCATCGGCTGCCCGCTCAGCCGCTAGCCGCAGGCCGCGGGCGATCTCCGGCGCGTAGCCGCGGGAGAGCAGCAGCGTCCCCGCCCCGACGGGGATCCGCTCGCGGCCTGCGCGGACCCGCGAGAGCACGAACTCCTCGCGCCGCTTGTAATCGTGCTCTCCGTAGACCACCGGCAACCGACAGATGACAGCTCCCCGCTCCAGATAGATCCGCTCGACATCGAGCTTCTCGTAGCGGTCCGCCTCATAAGCCCAGCCCGGCATCACCACCCGGTCGGGAGGAGGACCGGCGCGCAACGGCGCGTCCTCCCTTAGTGGCACCGCGTCGGTCACACGGTCTTCATGGAGAGACGCGAAGGCTCGGTAGACGTCGGCGCTCGAAGCCGCGACCAAGGGAACCGAGTCGCCCAGCGCCGCCACCAGAACTTCAGCGTCAGCTCCCGTCATTGCCGAGAGGTCGATTGCCACGTCCGGACCAAAGTCCGCCAAGGTCTCGCGCCGGCGAACGAGCTCGCGGCGATCGACGTGGATGTGGACCACCTCGGTCGGCAGATCCCCCTCGTGCTCACCACGATGGACCACCGCGACCTCGTGCCCGCAGCCCAGCAATTCCAAGACCAGAGCGCGGCCGATGAACCGGGTCCCGCCGAGGACGAGGACGCGCAGCGATCGGCTCATCCGGCGAGCCTAAACTGCGCCGATGGCTTCAGCGCACCCCGCCCGGCACCTGCTGCGCGCCAAAGACCTGGCCGATGCGCGCTACTTCGAGCCCCTTGAGGTCGACGATCTGGCGCGAGCCGCCGGGCTCTCGAAGGCGCACTTCAGCCGCGAGTTCCGCCGCACCTTCGGCGAGTCGCCCTACGTCTACCTGCTGACCAGGCGCCTGGAGCGGGCGGCGGCGCTGCTCCGCAACACCGACCACTCGGTCGCCGAGATCTGCCTCGAGGTCGGACTGCAGGGAGTCGGCTCCTTCACGACCAGCTTCAAGCGGATGTACGGGATGACGCCGACGGCCTACCGGGCCGCCGCGCCCCCGGCCTCCGCCCACGCCAGGGTGCCCGCCTGCGTCGTCCGCACCTACGCCCGCCCGCAACACCGCACGTTTCGAGAAGACAGCCCGGCCTCGCAGACCTAGCATCGCCTGACCGATCTCAAACCAGGAGGACACGATGAAAATCTCAAACGCACAGGTCTGGGTTCACGATCAGGAGGAGGCGCTCGCCTTCTACACCGAGAAGCTGGGGATGGAGGTCCGCGCCGACGTGACCCTGCCCGAGATGGGCGACTTCCGCTGGCTCACGGTCAGCCCTGCCGGCCAGGAAGATGTCTCGATCGTGCTGATGGCGATCCCCGGCCCGCCGATGATCGACGAGGAGACCACGCGCCAGATCGAGGAGCTGATGGCCAAGGGCTTCGCCGGCACCGTCTTCCTCACCACCGACGACTGCCGCGGCGAATATGAGCGCCTCAAGGCCCGCGGAGTCGAGTTCACCGAAGCCCCCGAAGAGCGCCCCTACGGCATCGACTCCGGCTTCCGCGACCCCTCGGGCAACAGCATCCGCCTGACCGAGGTGAAGCTGCCGGCAAACGTCTGAGTCGCTGGCGTCCCGGGTCGAATGGGCGTTACTGGGCTCGAACCAGTGACCTCCAGCTTGTCGAGCTGGCGCTCTCCCAACTGAGCTAAACGCCCGGGGCGCCTGAATCTAGCAGCGAGAAAGCGGGAGCGGCGGCTTCGGCGGGGTGGGTCTAAAGGATCTACTGCATGTGCCGATGCAATCGGTGCAACTTTCTCGATCCCCTGGTGTTTATGGGGTTGAACTTCAAAAGCTCGAGGACCGACGAGCCAGGGAAAAGAACGTCTTTGGTGGTACGTCCTCTCGGAAAACGGGGCCCCGCAAGGGGCCCTTTTCCGTTCTGCTTCGCCTCGGCTAGACATGCTCGTTGGGCAGGTGCCAGTGGCGGGGGGCGATCAGCCGGTCGATCTCCTTCGGCCCCCAGGATCCGGGCTCGTAGGGCAGTGCCCGCGGCGGCGCCTCCAGCAACGGCTCTGAGACCTCCCAGAGGCGCTCGATTGCCTCGGAGCTGCTGAACAGCGTCCGGTCGCCGACCATGACGTCGTGGATCAGGCGCTCGTAGGGGTCGAGCGCGTGGTCGTTGCCGCCGAAGGTATCGGCGTAGCTGAAGCGCATGTGGGCCTCGCCGAGCTCGATCCGCGGGCCCGGCACCTTGGCGAGGAAGGAGGCGGAGATGCTGCCGGGATCGCCGAGCTCAAAGGTGAGGTGGTCGTGGCCGAAGGACTCGGCGATCTGGTCGCAGTCGAGCGGGAACATCCGCCGCGGCGGCTGCTTGAAGGCAATCGTCAGCAGGTGCCGGCTCTCGGCCAGCCGCTTGCCCGAGCGCAGGTAGAACGGCACCCCCTCCCAGCGCCAGTTATCGACCAAGGCTTTGACGGCGACGAAGGTCTCGGTGTCGGAGTCGGCGGCGACCCCGTCCTCCTCGCGGTAGCCCTCGTACTGGCCGCGGACGGCGTCCTCCGGCCGCAGCCTCGGCATCGACTCGAAGACCTTCTCCCGCTCGATCCCCAGCGCTTTCGGCTCCAGGGAGATCGGCGGCTCCATCGCGACAAAGCCGAGGACCTGGAACAGGTGGGTGACGATCATGTCGCGGAAGGCCCCCGTCGCCTCGTAGAAAGAGCCACGCATCTCGATCGAGAGCGTCTCCGGGATGTCGATCTGGACGTGGTCGATGTGGTTGCGGTTCCAGACCGGCTCGAACATCCCGTTGGCGAAGCGCAGCGCCAGCAGGTTCTGGACCGCCTCGCGGCCGAGGTAGTGGTCGATGCGGAAGATGCAGTGCTCGGCGAAGACAGAGTGGAGCTTCTCGTTCAGCTTCCGCGCCGAGGCGAGGTCGGTGCCGAAGGGCTTCTCGGTGATCACGCGAGCGCCCTCGCCGAGCCCGAGCTGGCCGAGCTCGTCCACCGTCGCTTCCATCGCCGCCGGCGGCAAGGAGAGGTAGATCAGCGTCTCGGCGTCCTCGCTCAGCTCCTCGCGCGCCGCCGCGACCGCGGCCCCAAGTGGCTCGTAGCCATCGCCGACGCTGACGAAGCGGAGGGAATCGGCGAAGCGCTCCCAGGCCTCGTGGTCGCCGGCCTTGCGCCCCGACTCGCGGATCGAGTCTCGGGCGAGCTCCCGGAACTCCTCTTCATCGAGTTCCTTGCGGGCGGCGCCGATAATCCGGAAGCGCTCGGGCATCAGGCCGACGCGCATCAGGTGGTACATCCCCGGCAGCAGCTTGCGCTTGGCGAGGTCGCCGGTGGCGCCGAAGAGGACGATCACCTGGTCCTTCGGCGTCGGCATCCGTTGCTGCTGGCGGGACGTCATCGGCTTCAGCTTATGCTGCTCCCCGATGGCGCCTGAAACCAACCGGGGAGTGCGCTACGACCCCGCCGCGCTCGACCGCGTCGAGCGTCGCTTCTGGCGCAATATCTGGCAATCGATGCCGCACGAGATGACCTCCGAGCACGGAATCGAGCTGCGCGAGTTCGGCGCCCTGCAGGTGACGCTGACGCGCGACCTTCCCCAGGTCCCGATGCTGAACCTGGTGCTCGGCGCGGCCGAGGCGAGCGAGAGCGATCTCGAGTACGCGATCGCCTGGGCCGCAGAGCAAGGGGTCTCCCCCTACGTCCCCCTCACTCCCGGCCTGCCGGGCTCGCCGCGGGCCGAGGCATGGCTGCGCGAACGGGGCTTCGAGCACGGCCGCACCTGGATGAAGTTCGTCCGCGACCCGCACCCGCCGCGCTTTCCGGCGCCGCCTGACGTCGAAGTGGTGGAGCTGGCGAGCGCCGACGAGGAGCCCTTCGGGACGATCGCCGCGGTTGGCTTCGGCATGCCGGCTTGGGCAGGCGACTTCTTCGCCCACCTGCCGGGCCGGGAGGGCTGGCGCTGCTACGTCGCCCGCGTCGAGGGCGAGGCGCAGGCCTGCGGGGCGATGGTGATCGAGGACGGCATCGCCGAGCTCGGGATCGGCGCGACGCTGGAGGAGGCGCGCGGCCGCGGCTGCCAGACCGCCCTTCTGCACCGGCGCGTCAGCGACGCCGCCGCGGCCGGCTGCCGCACGCTCTTCGTCGAGACGGGAGAGCGGGTGCCAGGCAAGCCGTCGGGCAGCTATCGCAACATCCTCAAGGCGGGCTTCGAAGAGGCCTACCTGCGGCCGAACTGGCGCCGCAACTCCGTCTAGCGGCAGCTGTCACCCGCAGAAGCGGCTCACCTGAACCCTCGGCCCGGCGACTCCGTATGCAAGGGAAATCGACTCCCGAAAGGCAGGGAACCCCATGATTAAGCGTGTCTCGGCCCTTGTGGCAACTACTGCGCTCGCGGCGACGATGATGCTCGGTGCGATCGCGATCCCGGCGCAAGCGGCAATCCGGCACATCGACGGCACCGTCGTCTCCAAGAACAGCGAAAACCGCAGCTTCCGCATCCGCACCCAGAGCGGCAGCCAGCCGCGCATCAAGGTGACTTCATCCACCAAGTTCCAGCGCCTCGCCGGTTTCGGCGCCCTCCACAAAGGCCTGGCGGTCGAGGTCGACGCCAAGAACACCTCAAACGGACTGGTCGCGATCCAGGTCGAGACCAGCGGCGGCGGCGGGGCTGACGACGGCCCCAACCACACCTGAGCCCTAGGGCAGCGGCACCTTCTCTGTCAGCAGCTCCAGGTTCTCGACTGCGGTCCCCTCGCGCAAGCGGGGGGACCCACTGCCCTGGCCGCCGACCAGCAGCGGCAGCTGCGGAAACTCGGCCCGCACGGCCTCAACGGCGTCTTCGAGTCGCCGCCGAGACTCCGGCATCGTCGCCGAGAGCCCGAGGAGATCGGGTGCAAGGGTGTCGACCGCCTGCACCAAAGCGGCGGTGGGGACGTCGGCCCCGAGGTAGGCGACTTCGAAGCCGCCGTCCTCGAGCAGGTCGGCGGCCATCCGCAGGCCGAGCGCGTGCTGCTCCCCCTGCACCGCCGCCAGCAACGCCCGCGGCCGTCCGGGGCGGCGCTGCAACGGCTGCTCGGGTAGCTCCGGTGGCCGCAGGGCGGCAAGCACGCGGTGGGTCACGCCCGTCGCTAGATGCTCGTCGGCGGTGGTGATCGCGCCCTCTTCCCAGAGCCGGCCAAGCTCGTGCATCGCGGGCGCGATCACCCGCTGGTAGAGGACCGCCAGCGGCATTCCTCCCTCCAGCGCCTCCGAGGCCACCCTGTAGGCGCCGGCAACATCGGCCGCGCGCAGCGCATCCAGGTAGGAGCGGCTGAGGACCGTCTCCTCCGTTGCTCCTCGATGAGCAGATTTATCAGCCCCCGCCGATTGCTCGGACACTCCTACAGGCTAAGCGGAGGAAGAGCCGGCCTCAACCGGCAGGAGTGACTCCCTCTACTAGGAGTCGCGACCGCCCTAGAAGACGCGACGGAACAAGTAGATCGCGAGCAGAACGAGAATGATGATGATCAGGATGGTGATGATGCTCAAAGTGGTCCTCCAGTCGGTTGAAGAAGATCGCCCCTTCTTCCCCTACTCCGCCGACGGCCAAACCCAGGGACTTAGAGGCGCCCACCGGAATCGAACCGGTGTAAACGGCTTTGCAGGCCGCTGCGTAGCCACTCCGCCAGGGCGCCGAGATACGGGAGAAGGGTAGCGGCGCTCTGGGGGGTTTGGGCGGCGGCTACTGCTCGTAGGTCTCGACGGTGCCGCCGTCGCGCATGCTCGCGTCGTCGGGGTCCTGGCCCGAGTGGCGGAGGGCGCGGCGCTGGCGGAGGTAGTCGTAGGCCTTGTCGAGCTGGACCCGCAGCTCCTCGAGGCGGGCGTGCTCGTCGTCGTCGAGGCCCTCGCCCTCATGGCGATGGAGAAGCGCCTCCTCCTCTTGGACCAGTTGATCGATGCGCTCGAGTACCTGCTGATCGTCCATGGCGCTCAGCCTACCCGCTCTCGTTGACCGCGAACCGGATGCCGGCCTTCTGCACGCGCTCGAGGAGCGCATCGCCCATCGCCGCCGCCGTGGTCAGCTGTCCCGAGCGCTGCGGCAGCTCGTCGAAGGCGAGGCAGAGACCAGACTCGGCCAGCATTTTCGAGGTCTCGCTGTAGCCGGGGTCGCCGCCGCTGACCTCGGTGACGACGCGTTTGCCGCCGCCCTCGCCGACGAAGACGACCTTGAACCAGCTGCGCTCGCGCTCGGCCTCGCTCGGCCCATCGCCCGGCGCTTTCAGCTTCAGCAGGAGCTTGCGGGTCGGCGGCAGCTGCGCCAGGGTGAAGGCGGTGCCGACGCCGCCGGCGATCGCGCCGACCGTCGCCAGGTGCTTGGCGACCATGTTGTGGCCGTAGGTGAAGTCGGGTCCGTAGCGGTCGAGCACCGCGGCCGAGCGACGGATGATCGCGCCATCGATCGTCGGCAGCGGCACCGTCCAGCCACCGAGGCTCTCCTCGTGGCGGATGCGGGCCGGCGCTGCGTGGATCTGCCGCCCCTCGGCGCGCGGCTCGAGCCGCTTGCGCTCCTTGGCGGCGTTGAGGGTCTGGCGGGCGCGGCCGAACCCGTTGACGGCGGAGTGGAAGGTGCCGCCAGAGAAGCTAGCGTTGCTCTTCACGTACCCGTTGACCGTCAGCGGCACCCCCTCGGGCAGCTGCTGGACGGTGAAGTAGGCGCCGAGGTCGTGGGGGATCGAGTCGAAGCCGCAGCAGTGAACGAGGCGGGCGCCGGTGCGCTCGGCCTCGGCATGGTGCTCGAGCCAGACCCGGTCGACGAACTCGGGCTCGCCGGTGAGGTCGCAGTAGTCGGTGCCGGCGGCGGCGCAGGCGGCGACCAGCGGGCCGCCGTAGAGCGCGTAGGGGCCGATAGTGGTGATGACGACACGGGTGGACTCAGCCGCTTGACGCAGGGCCGCCTCGTCGGCGGCGTCGGCGACGATCACGTCGGGTTTCGGCGCCTCCGGCGCCGCGGCTGCCAGCCGCGCGGCGACGGCATCGAGCTTCGAGCGGTTGCGCCCCGCCAACGCCCAGCGCATCTCCGCCGGAGCATTAGCTGCCAGGTAGTCGGCGGTGAGGCCGCCGGTGAACCCGGTGGCGCCAAAGAGGACTACGTCGTATCGGCGACCGGCCTCCATCCCTCCCATCCTCTCACGGTCGTCGTGCAATCGGAGGGCCGCAGGTGAAACGGGCGCCGCAGACGACCAGTCAGCGACCACGACGCCCGTTGCACGTGCATGCCTTCAACGGACGCCCTTGACAAATGTCAGGCCCAAGTCAAAGGGATTGACCCGCCGAAGCCCGCCAGTTTCCGGCAAATTGCGGGAGAGCCGTCAGGCAGCAGACGGCGCCGTCTCGGCAGCGCCGCTCTCGACCGGGTGGCCGCCGTCGCGCCAGACGCCAACGCCGCGACCGACGTGTACGACCTCGAAGCCGGCGCGCTGCAGGATCGAGGCGGCGAGACCGCTGCGTTTGCCGCCGCGGCAGATCGTCGCGATCGGGCGGTCGCGGGGCAACTCGTCGAGGCGGCCGGCGAGGTTGCCGTAGGGGATATGGAGCGAATCGGGGATGTGCTCGCCGGCATACTCGGAGTTGTTGCGGACATCGAGGATCACCGGGCCGCCGTCGCCGTCGACGCGACGCGCCAGCTCGTCCGGGTCGATCAGCTCGATCCGGCGCACCGGCCGTTCCTCCGTGCGCCAGGCGGTCATTCCGCCCTCGAGGAAGCCGTGGACCGGCAAGCCGACCGAGGCGAGCAGCTGAGCGGCGTCGCGCTCATCACCGCTGGAGGCAGCGACGACGACGATGTCCGAACCCTCCGGCGCCACCCGCGAGACCTTGGTCGCAAAGCCGGTGTCATAGGAGGATGCACTGAGTGCGCCCTCGATGTGGGCCTCGTCGAACTGCTCGTTGGTGCGGCCGTCGATCACCACCGCCCCCTGCTCGACCAGCTCTTCGACCTCGTGCGGGCTGAGCGGCGCCGGCGTCCCAAAGTCCTCGACCAGCTCGCCTTTGTTGAGGCCGACGATGCGCTCGACGTTCGGCGGTTTGTCGCCGAGGGATCCGACCTGGTCTTCGACGAACTCCGCCTCGTCCGCGATCGCGAGGGCGCGGTTGTGGCGGCGCTCGAAGCCGATCGTCGAGGAGGTCTTGAGGTCGAGCCCGGAGCCGCCGCAGAGCGAACCGCCGAGGTGCCCCGGCCAGACCTCGACCTCGTCGGGCAGGACGAGCAGCCGCTCGTGCAGCGAGCGGTACATGTCGGCGGCGCCATCGCGCGGTTCCACCGCCAGGTCGGGCCGGGCAACGTCGCCGATGAACAGCGAGTCGCCGGTGAGGAGCGCCCACGGCGCGCCGCCGCGACTGGCGTCGCTGAGCAGGAAGCAGGTGTGCTCGGGCCGGTGGCCGGGCGTGTGGATCGCCTCGATCATCAGGTCGCCGAGCTCGAGCTTCCAGCCATCCCCGAAGGGCTTGTGCGGGTACTCGGCCTCGGCCAGCCGGTTGACGTGGATCGTCGCCCCGGTGCTGCGGCAGAGGCGACCGTGGCCGGAGACGTGGTCGGCGTGGTTGTGGGTCTCGAGCACGTGGCCGATCCGCACCCCGTGTAGCCGCGCCAGGCGCTTGTAGGGGTCGATGTCCCACTGCGGGTCGACCACCGCGGCGACGCCGTGTTCGCGGTCGGCGACGAGATAGGAAGCGCAGCCGAGGTCCTCGTGGATGATCTGACGGAAGAGCATCTTCTTGGCTGGGCTCAGGCTAGCGCCTGGGCGGATTGGGTATGTGAAGCTGCGTGGATGGGGTGGCGACGCTGACGACGGTGGAAGAGCTGCTGGCCGAAGCACAGGTCGAAATCGACCGCCTCTCCCCGGCTGAAGCCCGGGAGGCCGCGCAGAAGGGTGCTCTCCTGATCGACATCCGCCCGCTCGAGCAGCGCCAGCGCGACGGCCTCGTCCCCGAAGCGGCCATTGTCGAGCGCAACGTCCTCGAGTGGCGGCTCGACCCTGATGGCGAGTACCGCAACCCGCATCTCGCCCGCCGCGACCGCCGCATCGTCCTGATCTGCGACGAGGGCTACCAGTCCACCCTCGCCGCCGCCACCCTCCGCCGCTTCGGCCTCGACAGCTGCGACGTCATCGGCGGCGTCCAGGAGTGGATGGCAGCCGGCCTGCCCCTCGAACCCACCCCCGCCCCATCTCCCGAGCCTCGGTAAGCTTCCCCCCAGTGCGGCTGTAGCTCAGCTGGCTAGAGCGTCTGCTTGCCATGCAGAAGGTCGAGGGTTCGAATCCCTTCAGCCGCTTCTTCGCGGGCCACCTCGATGGACTCGACGGGCCGGGGCCGACGAACTATGGTCGGTATCCCACCCTCGAGGAGGTTGCTGTCATGTACGTACGGGTTGTCAGGTTCACCGATGTGTCCGCCGAGCGGATGCAGGATTTGCTCGGTCGCGTGGAGGAGTCCGGCGGACCGCCGCCCGGCGTGCCTTCGACGGGCATCAAGGTTCTCTTTGACGAGGCGCAGGGAACCGCGGTAGTCCTCCAGTACTTCGAGAGCGCTGAGGACATGGAGGCCGGCGCCCAGGTGATGAGCGCGATGGACCCGTCGGAAACGCCCGGCACTCGCGCCTCGGTGGATACGTGCGAGATGAAAATCGAGCGCTCGCTTTAGGGCTCACCACTAGTCGAACAGCTCGCCGAGGAACCCTCGGCCTCCTCGGCGGTCAGCGGGCCCGTCGCCCGGTTGACCGTCGGGGACCCCGCCGAGGTAGGAGCTCTCGGCGGCGATCAGGCGCTCGAGCTCGCCGCGGTCGAGGAAGATGCCGTGGCAGGCGGTGCACTGGTCGATCGTGATGCCGTTGCGGGCGTAGGTGCGCATTGGGCCGCCGCACTTGGGGCAGGTCAGCTTGGTCGTTTTGTCCTCCACGGCTCTCTGCATTGTTACGAGGCCGACTTGGCGGTCTCTAAAGTCCGAGGCCGCCGACGCCGCGCTCGTCCCAGCCGAGGTGATGGGCGAGCTCGTGGCGGAGGGTGCGATCCACCTCGCGGGCGAGGGCTTCGCGGTCGTGGCCGAAGTCGCGTTCGAGGGTGTCGCGGTAGATCACGATCCTGTCCTCGTACTGTTCGCGGGCGATGCCGTCGCCGAAGTACTGGCCGTAGGCGCCCGCTTCGGTGCCGAGCTCTGAGATCACGACCGGGACCTTCTCGAGCAGAGCTCGGAATTGCTCGGGCAGAGCGTCGATCGAGTCGACGACCATCCTTTCGAACTCGGCAGCCGAGTCGGCCTCGGTCATCGCCAAACCGTAGCGACCGGCTCTCAGCTCCAGAGCTCGCGGCGGAGCATCTCGTTGCCGCGCTCCAGCTGCTCGATGGTGGCGCTGGAGACGGAACTGGCACGGGTGGCCCGGTTGATGCGGGCCTGAATCTCACGGTGAGACTTGTTGGTGCGGCGAGCCACTTTGGCGACCAGGCGGCTGCGCTCGCCTCGCAGGCGCTCTCGGATCGCATAGGCCGACTCGCGCTGGGGCTCGGGGGTCTCCGGCGCCGCAGCGGGCACGGCGGCTTTCTTCGGCCGCGGCGGGTCGTCGGTCGGGAACAGCTGGAGGGCGGTCTCGCTCATGATCGCCTCGTCGAGTTCGGCGTCTCCCGAGGCCAGGGCGGCGAAGCCGTTGCCGGACTCGCCCCGCTCCGGCCGGGCGTCGTCGACCTCCTCCCCCTCCTCGCCGAGCGGCGCGAGGTCGAGGGCGTGGCGGCGCTCGAGCTCGATCTCGTGGGCCAGGGCCTTCAGCCGCTGGTCGGCAGGCATCAGCAGGTAGCTCATCTGGCGGCGCGGCTTCGGGGTCGCGCGGATGAAGCGGCCGACAACCTGGCGGAAGAAGAGCTCGGTCCGGGCCGCCGTCGCGTAGATGCCGACCCGCAGGCGGGGGATGTCGACGCCCTCGGAGACCATCAGGACCGAGACCAGCCAGCGGCGGTCGGAGGCGGAGAACTCGGCGATCCGGCGGCTGGCGCCGGGCTCGTCGCTCATCACCAGCTCGGGCTGCTCGCCGGAGATCGAGGCCAGGCGCGTCGCGATCGCCCGGGCGTGGTCCTGATCGGAGGCGATGACGAGGCCGCCGGCGTCGGGGTGGCCTTCGGCGCGGACCTCGCTCAGCTGGGCGTCGCCGTCGCGCAGGACCTCCCCCATCCACTCGCCCTCCGGGCTCAGCGCCGTGCGCAGGCGCCGGGCCGCCTCGGCCGCCGGCAGCAGCAGGTCGAAGTCAGCGCTGCGCAGCCGCCCGTCGGAGACCCATTCCATCTCGCCGTCGTAGGGCAGGAAGGTGATCGGGCGGCAGACCCGGTCGCGCAGCGCCTGCGGGTAGCCGTAGGCGTAGTCGGCCCGGCTGATGCCGTCATCGCCGTAGGTGACCCAGGGGATCGCCGAGTTGTCGGAGCGGAAGGGCGTGCCGGAGAGCAGCAGCCGGAAGCGGGCGCCGTCGAAGGCCCGGCGCGCCTGCAGGCCCCAGGCGGCCTGGTCGCCCATGTGGTGCGGCTCGTCGGCGATCAGCAGGGTTGGCCGGCGCCCGGCGGCCAGCCGATGCGTCTCCGGCCCGGCCGCGATCGTCTGGTAGGTGACAGCGACGCCGTGGAAGTCGCCTGACTCAGGCCCGTCGGCGTTCGGCCGGTTCGGCTCCAGGTCGATCCCGTAGCGGGCCGCGTCGGCCGCCCACTGGCGGCAGATGTGGGTGGTCGGGCCGACGACGACAACGCGGGAGACGAAGCCGGCGCTGAGCATCCGGTGGGCGATGTGGAGGCCGAAGGTGGTCTTGCCGGCCGCCGGCGTCGCCGAGGCCAGGAAGCTGTCGCCTGCATGCGCCCGCACCGCCTCGGTCGCCTCCTCCTGCCAGGCGCGAAGGGCCCGGCTGCCGGGCCAGTCCGGAAGCGAGCTGGCCCGCGCCGCGCCGCCGGTCGAGTGCTGGGAGGAGTCGTACAAGGGCGCGCCACAATATGGCCGCTCTCGGCGGAGTGCGGGCGCGCTCCGCAATCCCAGTCAGGGCGCCCTTCGCTACGGTCGCACCCATGGCAATCGAGCGAATGGACCATGTCAGCATCGTCGTCGAAGACCTGCCGGCGGCGATCGAGTTCTTCAAGGCCCTGGGCCTTGAACTTGGCAACGAGGGGTCGGTCGAAGGGAGCGAGGTCGACCGCATCGTCGGGCTGAAGGAAGTGCGATCCGATTTAGCGTTCGTGAGGACCCCGGATGGGAACTCGCAGATCGAGCTGGTGAAGTTCAACTCGCCGCCGCTGCAGGCTGGCGACCGGGAGGCGCCGGCGAACACGCCGGGCCTGCGCCATCTCTGCTTCGCCGTCGACGACCTCGACTCGACGCTCGCAAGCGTGCAGGCCAAGGGGGCTGAGCTCGTCGGCGAGGTCGTGGCCTACGGCAATAGCTACCGCCTCTGCTACGTCCGCGGCCCCGAGGGAGTCATCATCGAGCTGGCGGAGAAGCTCTAGGTTTTTTTTGGGAATTGTTGTTTCACCTACCCATTTCTGGGTATGGTGCCCTTGTTCCCACATTGATCCATCCCCCGACGCGGCGCAGAGGATGAGCCTTTCCCCGTTTCGGCACCGTCGTTTTCCCTGGCCACGGTTGCCCTGACGCTCCTCCTCCGCGCCGCGTCTTTTGGTTTCGGGGGCGTCCGCGCTCAGTCGCGCAGTTCAGAGATCAGGTCGTCGAGGTCGAGCGGGCCCGTGCCCATCTGCACGCCGTGCCCATCCGGAGCCATCGGCCACTGCTGGCGCGGACGGTCCCAGTAGAGCTCGACGCCGTTGCGATCAGGGTCGGCGAGGTAGAGCGCCTCGCTGACGCCGTGGTCGGAGGCGCCTTCGAGCGGCCAGCGGGCCTCGCTGAGCCGGCGCAGGGCGTCGGCGAGGGCACGCCGGGTCGGGTAGCGGATAGCAGTGTGGAAGAGGCCGGTAGTGCCCGGCGGCGGCGGCGAGCCGCCTTTCGAGGACCAGGAGTTGAGGCCGATGTGGTGGTGGTAGCCGCCGGCGGAGATGAAGGCGGCGTCGGCACCCCAGCGCTGCATCAGCTCGAAGCCGAGGATGCCGCAGTAGAACTCCAGCGCCCGATCGACGTCGGCGACCTTGAGGTGGATGTGGCCGATGTCGACGCCGGGGTCGATCGGCTCGAACTCGGCGCCCTCCCGCTCCTCAGCCATCGAGGACCCCGTCGAGCGCTTCGTTGACGAGCCGGTCGGCGTCGGCGTTCTGCTCGCGGCGGACGTGCCGGATCGACCAGGAGTCGACTTCCCGCAGCGCCTTCATCACCTCTTGGTAAAGCGGTTTCATGCCGGCATTTTTGACTTTGTAGCGACCTTCCACCTGCCGCACCACCAACTCCGAGTCGCCGAGCAGCTCCAGTTCGGTAGCGCCGTGACTGCGCGCCAGCTCGATTCCCCGCAGCAGCGCCTTGTACTCGGCGACGTTGTTGGTCGCCTCCCCGATCGTCTCCCCCGCTTCCTGCAGGACCCGATCCCCGTCGCGGACGACGACGCCGATCGCCGCCGGGCCGGGGTTGCCGCGGGCGCCCCCGTCGACGTTGACCGTGAGCCGGCTCATCGCCTGGCGGCCCGCTCGGCCAGCGCCAGCCGGCCTTCCTCGTCCACCGAAGCGTTCCACTGCCGCGCTGCGGGATCGAGCTCGTCGATCTCGCGGCCCTTGTCGATCTGGAAGACCGGTCGCAGCTCGTCGCCGATGTCGATGCCCCACTGGTACCAGGAGAGCTCCCAGGCGACGGTGATCCGCACCTCTCCCGGCTTGCCGGCGGCGGCGCCGACCGAGGCCTGCGGCTTGCCGAGCGTGCGGGTGAGGCCGGCGACGGTTCGCCCGCCCTCACCAGAGTTGAAGCGGGCGACGGCGCGCTCGAACGGGCTCGGCGCGTCGAAGTCAAGCGAGGGGGTAGGCCGCGAACGCCGTTCGGTAGTAGCCAGATCCGGCTCCGCGCCTGCGTCGTTTCCAGACTTTTGGGTGTCCTGGGACCGAAAACGCTGGAAACGACCAGGGGCTGGCTCCCCGCTGCGCCGCTCCCGCCGGCTCAGCAGGCCGCGCAGGCGCCAGCGGCCCTCATGGCCACCGGCAGGGCGCTCCGGCTCGGGCTCGCCCGCCGGGCGCCAGCCGAGCCGCTCGGCACGCGCCACGCAGAGCTCGCAGACCGGCTGCTCCCCGCCCCCATCAATGAAGCCGTGAATGCGCTCGCCGGCCAGGATCGTCCGGCCGCAGACAGCGCAGGTGGCTTCGGCGCTCATGCCTGGCCAAGGTAGCAACGGACAGGGGGTCGCCCCTGCGGGATCAGTCCTGCTGCAGATGCGATTTCAGCCGCATCACTGCCTTCGTGTGCAGCTGAGAGACGCGGGACTCGGTGACGCCGAGGACCTCGCCGATCTCCCGCAGGGTGAGGTTCTCGTAGTAGTAGAGGGCGACGACCAGCTGCTCGCGCTCGGGCAGCCCGCCGATTGCCTCGGTGAGGCGGTCTTTGACCTCGGTGCTGGCGAGCGCCTCCTGCGGGTCGGCGGCGCCCTCGTCGGCGATCGTGTCCAGCAGCGAGACCTGGTCCCCGGAGGAGTCAGAGACGGTCCAGAGCTCATCGAGCGCGTAGACCGAGGAGTTGGCGATCTCCAGCAGCGCGCTCTGCAGTTCTTCCTCGGTCATGTTGAGTTTGGCGGCAAGCTCGGCCTCTGACGGCGCCCGCTGCAACTCGTGCTCGAGTTTCGCCTGCACCTGTTCGATTTCGCGGGCGCGCGAGCGGACCGAGCGCGGCACCCAGTCGAGCGAGCGCAGTTCGTCGATAATCGCGCCGCGGATGCGGGTCATCGCAAAGGTCTCGAATTTGATCCCGCGCTCGGGCTCGAAGCGCTCGATCGCCCCGATCAGGCCGACGAGGCCGTAGGAGATCAGGTCGGCGTCCTCGACGTGCGAGGGCAGCCCGGCGCCGAGCCGGCCGGCGACGAATTTGACCATCGGCGAGTAAGCGACGACCAGCCGCTCGCGGGCGCTGTCGTCCCCCTGGTCCTTGTAGCGGCGCCACAGGTCGCGAAGCTCCACCTCTTTCACGCCCGTTTCCATCAGGGCATCCTACGTTCGTATGCGGCGGTTTGGCTCATGCGCGGGGGTGGCTGGCTGCGTAGGTGTCGCGGAGTCTGGCGGCGTCGACTCGGGTGTAGACCTGGGTGGTCGAGATCGACGCGTGACCCAACAACTCCTGAATCGTACGCAGGTCGGCGCCGCCCTCGAGCAGATGAGTTGCAAAGGAATGTCTAAGTGAATGCGGCGAGACGCCGGCGGCGAGGGCCGCCTCGCGGGTCCAGAGGCCGAGCCGGCGGGTGACGTCGGAGTTCGAGAGGCGACGGCCGCTCTTGGAGAGGAAGAGCGCCTTCTCGCGCGGGTCGGTGGCGAGAGCGCGGCGGCCTTTGTCGAGGTAGCGGCGCAGGGCGCGCTGGGCCGGCTCCCCGACCGGGAGCAGCCGCTCCTTCGAGCCCTTGCCAAGCACCCGCAACTGCTCGGTCTCGAAGTCGAGCGAGCCCTCGTCGAGGTTGACGATCTCCTCGCAGCGCAGACCGCAGGAGTAGGCGAGCTCGAGCATCGCCCGGTCGCGCAGCTCCAATGGCGTTCGCGCCGGGATCCGCTCCAGCAGCGAGCGCATCTGCTCGGTCGTGAGGACGGTCGGCAGCTTCTCCCCCCGCTTCGGGCTAGAGACCAGCTCGGCGGGGTTGGAGCCGGCCCGCTCGGTGCGAACGAGGAAGCCGAAAAGGCCGCGGATCGCCGCGAGCTTGCGGGCGACGGTCGCCGGCGCGGCGCCGGCGCTGGAGAGGCCGGCGCCGTAGCGGCGCACATCGCGATGGCGAACGCCGGCCGGTGCCAGCCCCTGCTCGCCCGCCCAGGCGGCGAAACCGCCGAGGTCGACGCCGTAAGCGCGCCGCGTCCGCTCGGCGGACCCCCGCGCCCGCAGGTCGCGGTCATACAAAGAAAGGACCTCTTCCCAGTTCACGGGACGTTGATTCGTCCCCGTCGCCCGTCGTCCTGCGCGCGACTAGTCGCCGATGTAGATCGGCGTTCCTACTTCGACCAGGTCATACAGTTCTTCGACGTCTGGGATCGCCATCCGGATGCAGCCGTGCGAGCCGGCGGTGCCCAGCGAGTAGGTCTCTTCGGTGCCGTGGATCCCGGCGCCTTCGTAGATCCCCATCCAACGAGCCTTGATCGGGTTCGAGGGTCCCGGCGGAATCGTCTGTCCGGCGAGGCTGCCAGCCCAGGCGGAGTCGGGCACGTTCCAGACCGGGTTTTCTTCCTTTTCCTGGATGTCGTAGAGGCCTTCCGGCGTTTCCAGCCCTTCCATGCCGACGGCGACGGTGTATTCCTTGGCCAGCTTCAGGTGCTGCCAAAGGCGCAGGGTGAAGGTGCCGCGGTCGAGGGTGAGATAGGACGGGTACTTGGCGGCGACCTCGCTGCGGGTCACTTCCGGCTCGATCGGGTGGACCGTGGCGACGATCTTGTGCGGTGCGTTGGCGTTCAAGACCGCGGCCTTCAGCTTCTTCTCCAAGAGGTTGTCGCGCAGCTTGCGCCCGTTCTTGCCGGCCACGACTTCGAGCGAGTCGGGAGTCGGTTCGACGTCGGCGTTCTGCGGGTCGCGGTTGACTTCCTCGGCGACGTGGCGGACAAAGCGGTTGATCGCCGGCTCGGAGTACGCCACCTGCGGGGTGATCTGTTCGTCGACTTCGCCGCCGGAGACGTAGCGGACGAGCCGGCCCGGGAAACCGCCCTCCTGGCTGTCTTCGACCGCTTCTTCGACCGCCGACTCGATATCGGCGCGGATCTTCAGCTTCTTGCCGGAGAGCTTCCAGGTCTGCCCGTCGAAGCTGACGACCAGCGAGGTGCGCAGCGGCGCCAGCAACTTGCGGCGAACCGCGCCGGCGGCTTCTTCTTCGTTCATGCCGCCGACGTCGACGCCGCCGACCGTGACGCCGTCGGCGATCTTGTCCTTCTGCGAGCTGTCGTAGGCGTAGGCAACGCCGACTACGACCACCAACAAGGCGGCAGCGATGATCACCACTATCGAAGTTCTCTTACGCATCTACCGGACGAGTTCCCACAAGTTGCTGACCAGGAAACAAAAAGTCTAAGCACTACCTCGGTCTTATCGGCAGGCCTGGTGGATATCTTTCGCGCAGATGCGAACCAAGGACGAGGTCCGCGCCGAGGTCTGGGCAGCGATGGAAAGAGAGGGCGTCTCCCGCTTCCCGGGGGCTGAGGGCCGCATCCCGAACTTTGCTGGCGCCAAACTGGCGGCCGAGAAGCTGGCCGGGCACCGGCTCTGGAAGCGGGCGCGGACCATCAAGGCCAACCCGGACTCGCCACAGACGCACGCCCGCCGGATCGCCCTCGAAGAGGGCAAGACGATGATCATGGCGGTGCCGCGGCTGCGCGACCCCCACCCCTTCCGGGTCTTGGAACCGAAGCAGCTCTCGAAAGCGGCGATGAAAGAGGCGGCGACGATCAAGGGGGCCCTGAAGCACGGCCGCGTTGTCGCCCTCGACGACCTGCCGGAAATCGACTTCGTCTTGAGCGGCTCGGTAGCGGTCAACCTCAGCGGCGCTCGGGTCGGCAAAGGCGGCGGCTACCACGATCTCGAGTACGGGATCCTCAGCGCCGCCGGCAAGATCGACGAGCACACGACCGTCGCCACCACCGTCCACCCGATCCAGATCCTCCGCCAGCACCTGATGGTCACCGACCACGACCTCCCCTGCGACCTGATCGCTACCCCGCGCGCGGTGATCGAGATCGAGCGCCAGCACCCGCGGCCTCGCGGCATCCTCTGGGACCACCTGCAGCCACCGCAGATCCGCGAGATCCCGGTGCTGGAAAGGATGGGCTATGCCTGAGCCCGAGCGCCAACCGCTGCCGGCCTTTCCCGGCACCGATTACGGGAACCCGGACCCGGAGTGGCTGAAGATCGACTGGCGCCAGCACCTGCGCCAGATCGACCTGCCGGGGGCCGAGGCGGTCAACTACGTCGAGATCGGCGAGGGCGAGCCGATCATCTTCGTCCACGGGATCGCCGGCTGCTGGCGCAACTGGCTCGAGAACCTCCCCTACTTCGGGCGCACGCACCGGGCGATCGCCCTCGATCTGCCCGGCTTCGGCGACAGCCCGCTCCCCTCGTGGGAGATCTCAATGGCCAACTACGGGCGACTGATTCACGACTTCTGCGAGCGCCTGGGAATCGACCAGGTGGCGGCGCTGGTCGGCAACTCGATGGGCGGCTTCATCAGCACCGAGGCGGTGATCGAGGAGCCGGAGCGGTTCGAGCGACTGGTCCTGATCTCCGCCGCCGGGGTCAGCTTCGCCGAGTGGCAAGGCAGGACCTTCGACGCTGCGGGGCGGATGCTCAAAGCAGCAGTCCCTTTTCTCAGCGGTGACCGGCGGGTTTATTGGACGACGCCGCGAGGGCGCAAGCTGGCTTTCGGTCGGCTCTTCCGCAACCCCAACAAGCTGCGGCCCGAGCTGCTTGCCGAGCAGGTGCGCCCGGGGCTACAGGCGCCCGCCTTCACCGAGGCGATGACGAAGATCTGGGGCTACGACACCCGCGAGCGGCTGCCGGAAATCGAGATCCCGACGATGATCGTTTGGGGTCTCAACGACCAGATCGTCCCGGTCGAGGGCGCGATCGGATACCACCGCCTGATCCCCCACTCGCGCCTGGAGATCTTTGAGCGGACCGGCCACCTGCCGATGCTCGAGCGCCCGCAGCGCTTCAACCCCCTACTCGAAGAATTCATCGAGTCCTCACGGCCCCTCGAGACGGCAGCCGCGGACGACACCGCGATCAGTTAGCGGCGCAAGCCGCTCAGCTGGTGATCGCGCCCTGTGAGGCGGATGAGACAGTCGCCGCGTACTTGGCCATGATGCCGCGGTCGTAGAGCGGCTCGGGCTGCTCGTATTCCTCGATCCGCTTCGCGATCTCCTCGTCGGAGAGGGCGACGTCGAGGCGGCGGTTGTCGATGTCGACGGTGATCTCGTCGCCCTCGCGGATCGCCGCGATCGGACCGCCTTTGGCGGCCTCGGGGGCGACATGGCCGATCATCAGGCCGCGGGTGGCGCCGGAGAAGCGACCGTCGGTGACCATCGCCACGCTCTCCCCCAGACCCTCGCCGACGATTGCCGCCGTGACTTGCAGCATCTCGCGCATCCCGGGACCGCCGACCGGCCCCTCGTTGCGGATGACGACGATGTCGCCGGGGTTGATCTGCTGTTCCTTGACCGCGCGGAAGCAGTCCTCTTCAGTCTCGAAAACGCGAGCCGGGCCGGTCTGCTGGCGGCGCTCGGTGCCGGCGACCTTGACCACCGATCCTTCCGGGGCGAGGTTGCCGCGCAGGATCGCCAGACCGCCTTCGGACTTGAGCGGGTTCTCGACCGCGCGGACCACCTCCTGGCCCGGGGCCTCGGTCGCTGCTGCGGCTTCCTCACCGATCGTGCGGCCGGTAACCGTGATCGCCTCGCTGTGGAGGATTCCGGCTTTGGCCAACCGCTTGAGGATCACCGGCACGCCGCCGGCGGCGTAGAGGTCGGTGGCGACGAAGCGGCCGCCCGGCTTGAGGTCGGCGAAGAGCGGCGTCTGGCGCGAGATCCGCTCGAAGTCATCCATCGTTAGCTCGATCCCGAGCTCGTGGTCGAGGGCGATCAGGTGGAGGACGCCGTTGGTCGAGCCACCCGAGGCGCAGACGCAGGCAATCGCGTTCTCCAGCGCCTCGCGGGTGATGATCTTGCTCGGCCTGATGTCTTCGGCGAGGACGTTGATCACCAGCTCGCCGATTTTCTCCGCGACCGTGTCCTTGTCGTCGTCTTCGGCCGGGACCATCGCCGAGCCGCCGGCGCTGATCCCGAGCGCCTCGAAGGCGCAGGCCATCGTGTTGGCGGTGAACTGGCCGCCGCAGGCGCCGGCACCGGGGCTCGCCACCCCCTCGAGCTCGTGCAGTTCCTCGTCGGTCATGTCGCCGGCGTTGTGAGCGCCGATCGCCTCGAAGATGTCGAGGATGGTGACGTCGCGGCCGTGCCAGTGGCCGGGGGCGATCGAGCCGCCGTAGAGCAGCACCGAGGGCACGTCGAGCCGGGCCAGCGCCATCGCGCAGCCCGGGATCGTCTTGTCGCAGGCGCAGAGGGCGACGATCGCGTCGAACTGGTAGCCGCGGGCCATCAGCTCGATCGAGTCGGCAATCACCTCGCGGCTGACCAGCGAGGCCTTCATCCCCTGCGTCCCCATCGTCACGCCATCAGACACAGCGACGGTGTTGAACTCCATCGGCGTGCCGCCCGCTGCGCGAACCCCCTCTTTGACGTGCTCGGCCAACGCCCGCAGGTGGAAGTTGCAGGGCATCGCCTCGGTCCAGGTATTGGCGATCCCCACGGTCGGTCGGCTCAGCGCGTCATCGTCGAACCCGATCCCCTTCATGTAGGCGCGCGAGTGGGCGCGATCGGGGCCGTCGAAGACGACGGAGGATCGCGGGCGGGGAAGCTTGGTCGTGGTGTCGCCGTTGCTGCTCATGGAGAGGAATCTAGTCAGCGGGTCGCTTCGACGTCACTGCGGCTGCGGGCAAGTCCGAAGACGTCCACGGGTCCGGCGCCGCGGCCAATCTCGCGCAAGCCGTCCCGCACCGCTTCGGAGGTCAGCTCCCGCGCGCCCACCGCCGCGGCAAGCGGCGACCAGCCGAGGGCCAGGTACGCCGCCAGCGCCGACGAGTGCGTGCAGCCGGAGCCGTGGGCGGCGCCGTCCGGATGCCGCTCGCCTGGGATCTCGACGATCTCCTGCCCGTCGAAGAAAACGTCGACGATCTCGTCGCTGTGGCCACCGGTAACCACCGCCGCATCCGCGCCCATCTCGACCAGCGCCCGCGCCAGCTCCGCCTGCTCGGCCTCATCCCCTAGGCCGGTCAAGATCCGGGCCTCGGGGATGTTCGGGGTGACGACGGAGGCCATCGGCAGCAGACGGACGGCGAGCGTTTCGCGGGCGTCCGGATCGAGCAAGATCGACCCGCTCTCGGAGACCATCACCGGATCGACCACGACCGGCGGATCGTTCTCCAAGATCAAGGCGAGGGCGGCGACGACCCCCTCGATCGTTTCGGCGCTGCCGACCATCCCCACCTTGACGGCATCGACGCCGATGTCCTCGGCAACCGCGGCGATCTGGGCGATGAGCATCTCGCCCGACACAGGCTCCACGGCATCGACCCCCACCGTGTTCTGCGCCGTAATCGCCGTGATTGCGGTCATCCCGTGCACGCCGACCCGGGCGAAAGCCTTCAGGTCGGCCTGGATCCCAGCCCCGCCGCCGGAGTCGGAGCCGGCGATCGAGAGGACGGCGGGTATGCGCTCGGAAGTCATGGATTCAGCCTAAAGAGAGGGGCCGCTTGGGGAAGGCGCCAGAGTGCGCAGATAGGTACCCAAATTGGAGCAGGTGAGATAGCCAAGCAGCTCCAGCCGCGACAGCGCAGCGGCCGCGGCGGGGCCGGAGAGGCCGGTGGCGGAGGCGACGGCGTCGCAGGTACAGTGACCCGCCTCGACGGCGGCGAGGGCCGCTTCGAGGTCCGGCTCCAGATCTGGCCGGACCGGCTCGATCTTCTTGCCGCCGGGGCCAAGCAGGGCATCGAGAACGTCCTGGGCGTCGCGGATGACGTGGGCTCCCGAAGCGAGCAACCCATTGGGGCCGGCGGAGGCGCGGGAGGTGACGGGACCGGGGACGGCGCCGAGGTCGCGGCCGAGGTCTGCCGCCAGGTCGGTGGTGATCAGGGAGCCGGAGCGGGTGGCGGCCTCAACGACCACGGTCATCCCGGCGAGGGCGGCCATGATCCGGTTCCTCGCGGGAAAGGTCCAGCGCCAGGGGGTGGCGCCGGGCGGGAACTCGGAGATCACCAGCCCCCGCTCGCAGATCTGCCGCCAGAGGGAGCGGTGGCTGGCCGGGTAGGCGACGTCGGGCCCGCAGCCGAGCACGGCGATCGTGCGGCCGGCGTCGATCGCGCCGCGGTGGGCACAGCCGTCGATGCCGAAGGCGAGGCCGCTGACCACGACCATCCCGGCACCCGCCAGCTCCCGCCCCAGCTCGCGGGCGATCTCGCGGCCGTAGGAGGTGGCTCGGCGGGCGCCGACGATCGTCACCGTGCCGAACGGCTCCAAGCCCTCCAGTATCCGCGGGTTGCCGCGGCCGATCAGCGCCCAGGGGGCATCGGCGGCGTCGCGCAGCGAGTCCGGGTAGAGCTCGCCGTGGCGACAGCAGGCCCAGCACTCCGCCAGCGCCAGCTCTTCGAGCAGCCGCTCCTCCGACAGCGACTCCAGACGACCGAGCAGTTGAACCGCGACCTTGGGCGCGGCGACCTCGACCAGGTCCTCGTTGGAGAGCCGCAGCAGTTCCGGCGAGCGCGAGCCGACCTCGCCGGTCGCGATCTTCTCGATGTACGGGCCGAGGGCCGCGAGTAGCCAGCTGCGGCGCAGACAATCGAGGCAGGCGACCGGCTCAGCCATGGTCGCGCCTCCGCATCTGCAGCGCCTGCGCCATCTGCTGCTCGCCGATCGCCTCAATCCCTTCGAGGTCGGCGATCGTCTGCGCCAGGCGCAGAGCGCGATCGTGGGCGCGGCCGCTGAGCCGCTGCCGCGCGTAGAGGTCAGCCAGCAGGGTCTGCGCCTCCTCGTCGACGACGCAGGCCCGCGCCTCGCCCGGCGTCATCTCGGCATTGCAGCGGCCGGGGCCGAGCCGGAGCTGCTGTCGCTCGCGCGCGGCGCAGATCCGCTCCCGCACCGCCGCCGAGGGCTCCCCCGGCGCACCACCGATCTCCGCCGCGCTCGGCTGGCGGACCGCGGCGAGGATGTCGATCCGGTCGGCCAGCGCACCGCTCAACTTGCCCTGGTAGCGCTGGACCTCGTAGGGAGCACAGGAGCAGTCGGGGTCGGTCTCCCCCCGCCCGCACGGGCAGGGATTGGCAGCCGCCACCAGCATGAACCGGCAGGGCAGGCAACGCTGGCCGCCGACGCGAGAGATCAGCACCTCCCCGCTCTCCAGCGGCGCTCGCAGCGCCTCCAGCGCGTCGCGGCGGAACTCGCAGAGCTCGTCCAAAAAAAGAACTCCACGGTGGGCGAGCGTCACCTCGCCCGCCCGCGGAGGGGCGCCGCCGCCGACCAGACCGGGAGCGCTGATCGTGTGGTGCGGGGCCCGGAACGGCCTACCTCCCGGCAACCCCGAACCGAGCTGCCCGCAGGCACTGGCGATCCGCGCCACTTCCAGGGCCTCACCGACCGCGAGCGGCGGCAGGATCGACGGCAGGCGGCTGGCTGCCAGCGACTTGCCGGCGCCGGGCGGTCCGACCATGAGGACCGAATGGCCACCGGCGGCCGCCACCTCGAGCGCGTGGCGCAGGTGCGGCTGGCCGCGCAGGTCGGCGAGGTCCGGCGCCCCCGGCGGCGGGTCGAGTTGGAGCGGCAGCGGCTGTGGTCGCGGCGGGTCCCACTCGCCGGCCACCAGCGCCGGCAACTGCCCCAGCGCTTCCACCGGCACCACGCCGATGCCGGCGGCCAGCGCCGCCTCCGGCCCGTTCTCCGCCGGCAGGACGATCGCCTCCGCCCCGCTCTCGCGCGCCGCCTCGGCCATCGCCAGCGCCCCCTGCACCGGGCGGGTCGAGCCGTCCAGCGCCAGCTCGCCCGCCAGCGCCACCCGCGCCAGCCCCTCCCACTCCAGCTGCTCGGAGGCGCTCAGCAGCGCCGCGGCGATCGCCAGGTCCATCCCCGGCCCCGCCTTGCGCAGGCTGGCCGGCGCCAGGTTGACGACGATCCGCCGCAGCGGGAACTCGAAACCGCAGTTGACCAGCGCCGCCCGCACCCGCTCGCGCGCCTCCCGAACCGCCGCGTCGGGGAGACCGACGATGGTGAAGTTCGGCAGGCCGCGATGGACGTCGACCTCGACCCGCACCGGGCGGGCGGCGATGCCGTCGAGGGTGAAGGTGCGGGCGGTGGCGAGCACGGTGGCGACGCTACGGAGCCAGGTCGCACGAGTGGCGCGCAGATTTCAAAAATTCACGCCCGGCTTTCGCACGGTTCTGTGACTTCCAGTGACGGGGGGCGAACTTCGCCTTCCCGGGCCTTAGAACCTCATGACCGAATCACGACGCCGCACCGGCCAGATCGCCGAGGACCTCGTCACCCAGCGCCTGATCGACCAGAACTGGGAGATCGTCGAGCGCAACGCCCGCACCCGCTACGGCGAGCTCGACATCGTCGCTCTCGACGGCCCGATCCTCGTCTTTGTCGAGGTCAAGGGCGCCCGTGCCGGCACTCACTTCGGGCCCGAGAAGCCGATCCTCTCGATCGACTTCACCAAGCAGCGCCGGGTCCGCCGCCTCGGCACCGCCTGGATGGCCGAACGCCGCGAGTTCCCGCCCTTCGACGACATCCGCTTCGACGCCGTCGGCGTCACCCTCGACCGCGCCGGCCGCGCCGTCGAGATCGAGCACATCGAGGGCGCTTTCTAGCTACCCCAGCTCGAGCTGGGAATACGCAACGCTCTGGAACGAGCGGCGGTGCAGCGGCGAGATGCCGATTTCCTCGATCGCCTGGCGGTGCTCGGGGGTCGAGTAGCCGACGTGTTCGTCAAAGCCCCAGCCGGGATGGCGGGGCGCGACGTCGCGCATGTAGCGGTCGCGGGTGACCTTGGCGATAACGGAGGCGGCGGCGATCGCGGCGCTGGTCGCATCTCCCTTCACCACCCGCCGATGTGGGACCTGGCAGGCGTGGAGGCGGAAGCCGTCGACGAGGCAGATCGCCTCCTCCTCTGGTGGAGACAGCCGCTCCAGCGCCAGCGAGAGCGCTTCGACGTTGGTTACGTGGAGGCCGCGGCGGTCGATCCCGGCGGCGCAGCGGACGACGACGCTGACCCGGGCGGCAGCCCGCAGCACGCAGGGGTACATCTCCAACCGTTTGTCCTCGGTCATCTGCTTGGAGTCGTGCAGGCCGCTGAGGGCGCGGCGGTCGGAGTTGGAGAGGCTCTCGTAGTCGAGCAGGACCGCGGCGGCGACCAGCGGACCGGCGAGGCAGCCGCGGCCGGCCTCGTCGGCGCCGGCGACATAGCGGCTGCCGAGGCCGCGATCGAAGGCGAAAAGGCGCCGGCTGCGGGCGAGCCGCCGGCGGTGGAACTTCCCCTTCGGGGCCTTAGAGGCCGCCGATTCGGTCTGGGGGCCAGTAGGTGGCAAAGGCCTCACCGATGATCCAGTCTCGAGGGACGGGGCCCCAGAAACGGCTGTCGTCGCTGGCTCCACGATTGTCGCCCATCATGAAGTACATGTCGGGTGGAATCGTGATCGGCTTCGAGAGGTTGCACTGCGAACCGCTGCCGCAGGGGTTGGTGTAGGGCTCGTCGGTCTTCTCGACGCCGTTGACGACCGGGTGGCCGTCTTTGACCGCCAGCGTGTCACCGGGACCGGCGACGATCCGCTTGATGAAGTTCTGGCTTGACTCACCCGCGGTCGGTTTCGGGCAGGCTTCGTTCGGCCCGGGGTGCACACCGCATTCGGTGCCGTTGTCGGCGCCGGCGGGTGGGTGGAAGACGACGACGTCGCCGATCTTCGGATCGTTGAAGTGGTAGATGAAACGGTTGACGAGGACGCGCTGACCGACGTCGAGGGTCGGCTCCATCGATTCCGAAGGGATCTGGTAGGGCTTGACGATCCAGGCCTGAATTGCCAGCGCCAGCCCCAGGGCCAGCGCAACGATGACGGCCAACTCGATGAGCCCGCCGCCTTTGGATTCCGGCTTCGGGATCAGGCGTTTCAGGCTGCCGAGTCCTCGTCGGAGTCGTCGGCTTTGGCCGGCTCCTCGTCCTCGGCTTGCTCAGATGCTGAAGTGTCCTCGGTCTCCCCGGCCTCGGGCGCCTCCGCCGCCGTCTCCTGCTCAGCCTCGGCCTCCGGAGCGGGCTCCTGCTCAGCCTCGGGCTCCGGCGGAGCCTCCTCAGTGCTCTCGGCCTCAACCTCCGGCGCAGCCTCCTCGCCCTCGCCCTCCGGCGCGGCCACAGGCACGACCTCCTCCTGGCTCACGCCCTCGGCGTCGACCGCGGTGGACTCATCCGCGGCCGCCGCGGGCGCCGAGACGACGTCGTCGTCGATGCCCCAGCGCCGCTCGGCGACGCGGGCGGCCTTGCCAATGCGGCCGCGCAGGTAGTAGAGCTTGGCCCGTCGCACGTCCCCGCGCGCCGCCACCTCAAGTTTCTCGATCTTCGGCGAGTGCAGGGGGAACGTCCGCTCGACGCCGACGCCGAAGGACTGTTTGCGCACCGTGAAGGTCTCGCGCACACCGGAGCCCTGACGGCGCAGGACGACGCCCTCGAAGACCTGGATCCGTTTGCGATTGCCCTCGACCACCTGGAAGTGGACGCGGACGCGGTCCCCCGGGTCGAATTTGGGAAGGCCCTGCCGAAGCTGGGCGCGCTCGATGCTGTCGATTACGGAGCTCATGTGGTGTGAGTTGCTGAAGCGTGTTGCTGATGTTTTGCGGCGAGAAAAAACCGCCGGACCCAGGTGCGGGAACCGCGCGGTCGCGGAATGGTAGCCCAAAGGGCCTAAGCGAGACCTGAAGAGCGGCTCAAGGCCGATCCTTTCCATGGTGCTGGTCTCGCCGCTCGTACTCCTGCGCCCGCTGCCGGCTCTGCTCGAGCCGCCACTGGCGCACCTTCTTATGGTCGCCGGAGAGGAGGACGTCGGGAACCCCCCAGCCGCGGTAGTTGGGCGGGCGAGTGAAGTGCGGGTACTCCGGCATCCCCTCCAGCGCGTGGCTGAAGGACTCCTCGACGGCGGAGTCCTCGTGCCCGAGCGCCCCCGGCAGCTTGCGCATCAGCACGTCGGCGACGACCATCGCCGGCAGCTCGCCACCGGCGAGGACGTAGCGGCCGATTGAGAGCTCGTCGTCGGCGAGGTGGCGGTGGACGCGGTCGTCGAAGCCCTCGTAGCGGCCGCAGAGCAGGGCGACGTGCGGCTCGGCGACCAGTTCGTCGGCGATCGGGTCGTCGAGGACCGGGCCAGTCGGCGAGAGGAGGACGATCCGCGGGCGCGGTCCTTCGCCGTAGGCGGCCTGCAGGGCGGCGTCGATGACGTCGACCCGCAGGACCATGCCGGCGCCGCCGCCATAGGGCGAGTCGTCGACCTGGCCGGCGGTCAGCGGGGTCGAGTCGCGGTAGTTGAAGAAGTTGAGCTCGCTGCCTTCGCGCAGCGCGTTCTGGACCGAGCGCTGGGTGCCGAACCAGTCGAAGGCCTCGGGGAAGAGGGTGAAGACGTCGAGCCGCACGCGGCGACTCTAGATGAGTGACTGCACGGGTTTCTCGACCCCGCGGTTATGGCGTACTCTCGTTCGAGTACTCATCGAACCTAAAGGGGTAAAGATGAACGGGAGCGACCAACCGCCCACGCTGGCGCCCAACGTCCAGATCCAGCTCAGCAACTCCGGCGAGAACCTGCGGCAGTGGTGCCGCCTCAGACGTTTATGGATAGCTCTGAGGCCCCGGTACTCACCTGAGCAGCTGGAGGATCTCCGAGTGGCGCTCGAACGCTGCTACGACGCCGCCGCGGAGGAAGCCGAGGCGGTGGCCGCGGTCCTCGAGGAGAATGCCGCCCAGCTCGACGCGATCTCCAACGTGCAAACCCCAGGTATCCCCGAGTGGGCCAAGCCCGAGGCGACCCAGCTCCTCTCCGGATACTCCAGCTCTGGCGGAGCGCGGAGCCTGGCCGAAAGGCTGCGCGGGCTGCCGGCGCAGCGGGAGCTCGAACTCGAAGTGCTGCTCGGCGAGCCCGAAGGCGCGGAACCGGAGACGGCGATGAGAGCGTCGTCGGGGTTCTGCGCGATCGCCGGCTACATGTACACACAGGCACATGCCGAAGCGATTGAAGGGGTCCCGAACGCCTGGTTGGACGAGCTGATCTATTCGCTAGACATGCAAGCAGCCGGCTGCTGAGTTTCCTGGCCCGGGCCGCCCGACCACTAGGAGATGGTCGCTTGCGGCGTCGGTCAGTCGAGGATGTCGACGATGACGCGGCGGTCGATCCGGACCGCGGCGGCCTTGGCGATCGTCCGGATCGCGTTGGCGATGCGGCCGCCTTTGCCGATCACGCGGCCGAGGTCGCCCTCGGCAACGCTGATCTCGTAGATCAGGTCGCCGTCCTCTTCGAGCTCCTCGACTACGACCGCCTCTGGCTCCTCGACGAGGGCCTTGACCAGGAACTCCAGCAGCTCGGTCATCGCCAGGTCCGGCTAGCTGCCGGAGGCTTTGATGCCCTTGGTGCGCAGCAGCGTGGCCACGGTCTCGGAGGGCTGGGCGCCGTGCTCGAGCCAATGCTTCGCGCGCTCCTCGTCGATGTTGATCGTCGAGGGCTCGGTCTGCGGGTTGTACTGGCCGATCGTCTCGATCGTGCGCCCGTCACGCGGCGAGCGTTTGTCGGCGACGACGATGCGCCAGATCGGGTTCTTCTTCGAACCCACGCGTCTAAGTCTGATTCGGACTGCCATAGCGGCGCAGGAGGTTACAGCAACCGGGCTCGGTGATCCGCGACGATCAGCGCCGGCGGATCTTGGGGCGCGGTGCGCGCTGGTCGCCGCCGGCCAGCTTGGCCATCTGCTGCGGCGTCGGCATCCGCCCGTTGGCCATCGCTTTCATCATCACTTTCATCTGGTCGAACTGCTTGACCAGGTTGTTCACCTGCGTGACTTTGGTCCCCGAGCCATTGGCGATCCGTTTGCGGCGGGAGCCGTTGATGAGGCCCGGGTTGGCCCGCTCACGCGGGGTCATCGAGAGGATGATCGCCTCGACGCGGTCGAGCTCGCGCTCGTCAACGTCGGCGTTCTTCAGCTGCTTCATCGCCCCCATCCCCGGCAGCATCCCGATGATCCCGCTCAGCGGGCCCATTTTGCGGACCTGCTTCATCTGCTTGAGGAAGTCCTCTAGCGTGAACTGGTCGCGGCGCATTTTCTCCTGCAGCGCCTCGGCTTCGTCCTCGTCGACCTGCTGCTCGGCTTTCTCGATCAGGCTCAAGACGTCCCCCATGCCGAGGATCCGCTGGGCCATGCGGTCGGGGTGGAACTTGTCGAAGTCCTCGATCTTCTCGCCGGTCGAGGCGAAGAGGATCGGCTTGCCGGTGACGGCTTTGACCGAGAGCGCGGCGCCACCGCGGGCGTCGCCGTCGAGCTTGGTCATCACGACGCCGTCGAACTCGGCGACCTCGGCGAAGGATTCGGCGACGCCGACGGCGTCCTGGCCGGTCATCGCGTCGACGACGAGGAGGACGTCGTGGGGGCGCGTGTTTTTCCTGATCTTCGCGAGCTCGGCCATCAGGTCCTGGTCGATGTGGAGGCGACCAGCGGTGTCGATCACGAGCACGTCGCGGCGCTCGGCGCGGGCTTCGTCGAGCGCCCAGGAAGCGATGTCGACCGGGTCGGCGTCGGTCCCGCGCGAGTAGACGTGGGCGCCGGCGCGCTGGCCCATCGTCTCCAGCTGCTCGACGGCGGCCGGGCGGTAGACGTCGCAGGCGGCGAGGGCGACGTCTTTGCCCTGTTTCTTGAAGTACTGGGCGAGCTTGGCGCAGGCGGTCGTCTTACCGGAGCCCTGCAGCCCCGCCATCAGGATCACGGTCGGGCCGCTGGGAGCCATCGCCAGCTCCGAGCCGGTGCCGCCCATCAGCCCCGCCAGCTCCTCGTTGACGATTTTCACCACCTGCTGGCCCGGATCGAGACTCGACATCACGTCCTCGCCAAGGCAGCGCTCTTTCAGCGTCTTGGTGAAGCCTTTGACGACTTTGAAGTTGACGTCAGCCTCGAGCAGCGCGAGGCGGATCTCCCGCATCGCCGAGTCGACGTCGGACTCGCTCAGTTTCCCCCGCGAGCGAACCTCAGAGAGGGTCGACTGCAGGCGTTCAGAGAGCTGATCGAACATGTCCGAGCAGGTTAAAGCAGGCGTCGAGGGCTACTCGGCCAGCAGTGCTTTCGCGTAGTCGTCGGGGTCAAACGGGCGCAGGTCCTCGAGGGTCTCGCCGACGCCGATCAGCTTTACCGGGATGCCGAGGTCGGAGGCGATCGCGAGGGCGATGCCGCCGCGGGCGGTGCCGTCGAGCTTGGTGAGGACGACGCCGTCGACATCGACTGCCTCGGAGAAGACTTTCGCCTGGCGGAGGCCGTTCTGGCCGGTGGTGGCGTCGATCGAGATCAGGGTCTCGTGCGGGGCCTCGGGGATCTGCTTTTGGATCACGCGGCGGACCTTCGCCAGCTCATCCATCAGGTTGTTTTGGGTGTGGAGGCGGCCGGCGGTGTCGACGATGACGACGTCGGCGCCGCGGGTGCGGGCGGCGTTGATCGCGTCGTAGGCGACGGCGCCGGGGTCGGAATCGGCCTCGCCGCGGACCAGCTCGGCGCCAGCGCGCTCGGCCCAGGTTTCCAGCTGCTCGGCGGCGGCGGCGCGGTAGGTGTCGGCGGCGGCGAGGATGACGCTGAGGCCCATCTCCTTGCTCAGGTGCCAGGCGATCTTGCCGATCGTCGTCGTCTTGCCGGTGCCGTTAACGCCAACCATCATCAGGACCGCCGGCTCGGCGGAGAGGTCGATCGGGGCGCGGCCGGTCGAGGCGACCTCGGCGAGCATCTCGATCAGGCGGTCGCGGACGACAACCCCGTCCATCGGAATCGCTCCGGACTCGACCTCCTGCTCCAGCCGCTCGACCACCGCCGCCGTCGTCGGCGCCCCGACGTCGGCGAGAATCAGCGCCTCCTCCAGCAGCTCCCAGGTCTCGTCGTCGATTTTGTCGAAGACGCTGGCGCTGATCTCCTCCTGCAGCGCCTGGCGGCTTTTCGAAAGGCTCTCGCGCAAGCGCTTGAAGACGCCGCGGCGCTGCTCCGGCGCCTCTTCCTCCGCGGTGATCACCGCAGACGGACTGCGCGCCCCCAGATCAACGATCTCCTGCCAGCTAGTAGCCACTAAGAGAAAGTACCTGGCTCGCGTCGCCCGACGAGTGCAAGACCCAGACTAGATACCCGCGGACAAGCGATTCGACCATTGGTTGTAGAGCTTTGCCCAGTCCTCATCCCTTCGGGCGGCATAGGCATAGACCCTCGATTTGTTCGTGCTCCATACAAACCACAGCGCACCTCCGCTGACATAGCAAAGGAGGTCTCCCATTCTAGGCTTCGCGTCATCTCCTAGTCCCCATGGGCTATAGCTCAAGATCGAATCGTGGCAGCCCTCGCTCGTTATGCCTGGGTACTTCGCTGCATAGGCATCGATATAGGCCTTAAGGCGCGCATCGTTCTTAAATAAGGCCGCGCCCGCGAAGCTGATCCCATGATCGCCGTCGCAGGTGATTCCAGCAACAGCGTTGGGTATCACCGCAGCTCCTAGCCGGCAAGAGCCGAAGTCTTCGGGAACCAGGGCCATCAACTTCCGCTTTGCCTGTATCGGAGGGCCGTCGTCTTCGTACTTCACGCTGCGCTGCCACCAGCTATGCAGTTTCTGTTGGTCGCCTACTCCCGCCACAGCGAAGCCCAGTTGTAGCGTGGCAGTATTGGTCCAGGCCAGAATTGAGTCAGCATCATCATTCACGCAAAGAATTTGCCCGCGCTCGACTCCGGCAGCATCACTCCAATGCCCTTCCTCAAGGAAGCCATCAGTGCAGCTCTTTCCTGCTCGAGCAAAAACCCCGGCTAAGCCCCTCAGGTAGTTCTGCAAGTCAGCTTCAGAAGTGAACGAGGCGAAACTCAGCATTTCGGGACCTGGGTCGACGGGTTGACACTCAACGACCGCAGAAACCGATTTTTCGAAGGAGTGGGCAGGTTCGAGGTTACGAGGGTTGCAATGCCACCCTACCTTGGGAGGGATGTGATTGAGCAGTTCCTGCGCAGCCGGCGAGATCGGCTTCTCGGGATTCAGGGCCAAGTAGAGCCCCACGACGCCTGACAAGGTGCCGATTATCGAGATCGCAGCAAGGAGCTTTCCAGAGTGCCGTTGGGCCAGTTTGGAGGCGGCGGCCCAACCCACTGACTTCCGCTTCCGCTTCTCAAAAGAAACTCTCTGAGTCTTGACAGCTTTTGGGTCGACGCCCAACTCGTCCTACTCCTCTTCGTTGCCCTTGTCAACGACCTGTGCTTCGAGGAGAGCCTGGGTCCCCTCCTCGGTAAGCAACAGCCCCCTGTCGTCTACGTACTGAAGAAGTGCCCGGTCTTCTAGCTCCCGCACGTGACTCAGAAGAAGGTCAGGGTCACCAGGGATTCCTTTGCGCGCCGCTCGATCCTGAAGCACCTCGATGGTCTCGACGGGTCCGTCCTCGAAAAGTTCAAGGAAATCCTTCTCCTGCGACTCGACCTTCTCGGCGCGAATGAGCTGTTGGACCCTCCCCACCGACAGCCCAGTGATAAATCGCGCCTCTTGACGGGTCATTGCATCCGCCCATCGTCGAAGGATGTCGGCACGCTCCTCCGCCGCTAGCGCAAGGTGCTTCTCTGCTTCTCTGTAGCGACGCTCTGCCGCTGCTACGTCTTGTTCTGCTTCATCCCCGTGATGCTCTGGGGAGATGAGCTCACCTGGCACGCGGTCCCGCTCCTGCCAGAGGTCGTAGGGGACCAGGACCTCGATGAGTTCTTCCTCGTCCCAGACTGCTCTGCCCTCTGCAAGGCACCAATCGAGGAGTTCTGGCTCGGTTTCGATGTTCTGCCGCGAAACCACAACCCGCTCGATATCGCCGCCGCCTGAAATAACCAGCTTCGGATCGAAGCGATCAGTCAAGGTGACGTCTTGGGCTCCCGGAACCGGAATCCAGGAGTCTGCGTAGCGCCATATACCCGCTTGGTCCCTAACAACCTGAACGCCCTCCAAATCGGCTACCTCAAGCTCCGGACGGCTCAAAAAGGATTTTTCGTTTTCAGAGGACATTGAATTTCCTTATTTTCAATCGAATGAACGTCCAGTGTAGAGCATGGATAGGCGCGTCTACGCATCATCGGTTTATCCCTCCAGAGTTAGACCCCCTCATGAGGAGGTTCAAGGCTGCCGAAGCGAGGGGAAAGACCGGAGTGGGCTTAAGCCACTGCTGAGAGGGTGCTGCCGCCGCCGTCCTGCTCGTCCGCGGCTTCCTCGCCGACTTCGCGCGGCAGCTTCCGCGAGACCACCTTGGTGACGCCGTCGCCGCCCATGCTGACCCCGTAGAGGACGTCGGCGGCGTCCATCGTCCGTTTCTGGTGGGTGACGATGACGAACTGGGCGCGGTCGGAGAAGCGGCGGATCAGCTGCAGGAAGCGGTCGATGTTGGCGTCATCGAGGGCGGCCTCGACCTCGTCGAGGATGTAGAAGGGGCACGGCCGGGCTAGGAAGACGGCGAAGACGAAGGCGAGGGCGACCAGCGACTTCTCGCCGCCGGAGAGCAGCGAGAGTTTCCGCGTCGACTTGCCGGCCGGGGTGACCTCGATCTCGACCCCGAGCTCGTCGCGCTGCTCTTCCTCCTCTTCGGGCTCCGGCTCGGGCTCGGCATCCGTGGGCGCCTCCTGCTCGCCCGCTGGGCGCTCCTCGTCGCGGACGGGGCGCAGGCTGACCCGGCGCAGGCGCCCGCGGCCGCCCGGGAAGAGGTGCTCGACCATCTCCTCGAAGTTTTTGGCGGTTGCCTCGAAGGTCTCCTCGAAGGCCCGCTCGATCTCCGCGTCGATGTCGCGGATCAGCGACTCCAGCTCCCGCATCGAGCGCTCGATGTCCTCGCGCTGCGCCTGCAGCGCCTCGACGTGCTCGCGGGCTTCGTCGTACTCCTGCTCGGCCAGCGGGTTGACCGGGCCGATTTGGGCCCGGCGCCGCTCCAGGCGCTCCAGGCGCCGGTCGATCTCCGCCCGCGCCTCGTCGGTGAGCGCCTCGGCGGCGGGCGGGATCTCCTCGCCCAGCCGCTCGGCGATCGAGGCCAGCTCGCGCTCGGCCTCAGCCCGGCGGTCGCCGAGGTGGGCGGCCTCGACCTCGGCCCGGGTCAGCTCGTCGGAGGTCTTCTTCATCTCCGCCTGCAGCTCGAACTCCTGCTGCGAGCAGGTCTTCAGTTCCGCGGCGATCTCGTCGCCGTCGTCCTGGCCGCCGACAACCTTTTGCTCGATCCGCTCGACCCGGCCGCGGATCGCCGCTCCGGCTCCTTCGGCAGCCTTCAGCGCGCTGCGAACGTCGTCGAGCAGGGCCTCGCCAGCCGCCAGCCGCGCCCGCATCGCCTCGCGGTGGCGCTCGCCGAGCAGGCCCTCGGCCCGTTTGGCGTGGCGGGAAGCGCGCTCGGAGCCGGCGCGGACGTCGCCGAGCGCCGCCTCGCGGGCTGCCTCGGCGGCGTCAGCTGAGCGGGCGACGCTCAAGCCCTCGCTCGCGGTCCGCAGGCCGGCGTCGATCTCCCCCAGCTCCTCTTCCAGCTTCCGCGCCCGCTCTCCCGGCGCGCTGCCGGGGCCAACATCGAGGGTCAGCGGCCCCAGCTCGACCCGCAGCCTCTCCAGTCCCGCCTCGACCTCGGCCTCGCGGCTGGAGAGGTTGGCGACTCGGACCGCGACCCGCTCCTGGTCGCCGCGCAGCTTCGTCAGCAAGCCCCATGCCTGGGTGCGCTCGCGGTCGCGGGCGGCGAAGCGCTCCTCCGCGGCCGAGCGGCGTTGGGAGACCTCGCTCAGCTGCTGCTCGAGCTGCTCGCGGATGCCCCGCGCCTTCTTCGCCGCCGCTTCGGCCGCGGCGGCACGGTCGGCGCCGAAGCGCAGCTCCTCGGAGACCAGCTGCGCCCGCAGCCCCAGCTCCTCGCGCTCGATCCGCGCGCCCAGCTCGGCCGCCTGCGCCTGACGCTTCAGCGGCCGCAGCCGCGCCCGCGCCTCGCGCTCGACGTCGAGCGCCCGGTCGAGGTTGTCGCGGGCGCTGCGCAGCTTCAGCTCTGCTCGCCGCCGCCGTTTGCGGTGCTTGCCGAGGCCGGCGGCCTCCTCGATCAGCAGCCGCCGCTCGCGCGGTTTCGAGTGGATGATCGTCTCCACCCGGCCCTGGCTGATCACCGAGTGCATCTCGCGGCCGAGGTTGGTGTCGGAGAGGACGTCGGTGACGTCGGCGAGGCGGCAGCGGGCGCCGTTCAGTCGGTAGCCGCTGTCGCCGGAGCGGTCGAGCCGGCGCTCGACGGCGATCTCGGAGAACTCGCTGGCAGCGCGGCCGTCGGAGTTGTCGATCGTCACCTCGACCTCGGCGGCGCGGCGCTGGCCGATCCCTTTGCCGCCGGCGGAGATCACGTCCTGCATCGAGGCGCCGCGGATCGCGCCCGGGCTCTGCTCGCCGAGCGCCCAGAGGACGGCGTCGGTGATGTTGCTCTTGCCGGAGCCGTTGGGGCCGACGATGACGCTGACGCCGGGGGAGAACTCCAGGGTCGTCCGCTCCGGGAAGGACTTGAACCCCTTCATCGAAATCGATCTCAGGTACATCCGCGCACTCCTCGCATCTGGCAAAGGCTCCCGCCCGGCTCGGACGCAACGGCGGGGCGATTAACCCCCAAGATGCGCCAAAGCCTCCTCGGCCGCAACCTGCTCGGCCGCCTTCTTGCTCCGCCCTTTCCCCGTCCCGACCTGCTCCTCCTCGACGATCGCGGCCACCTCGAAGGTTCGCCGGTGCGGGGGGCCCGTCGCCGCGACCACCTCGTAGGTTACGCGCGCCCCGCGGCGGGCGAGCAGCTCCTGCAGCGCCGACTTGAAGTCCATCCGGGTCTCGGAGGCGAGCTCGATCCGCGGCTCGAACGCCTCGGCCACCGCGGCGGCGGTGCGCTCGAAGCCGAAGGCGATGTAGCAAGCGCCGATCAGCGCCTCGGTTGCCTCGGGCAGCGGCCGGCCGCCTTCGAGCAGGATCTCGGCCGGGATCGCGCCGACGAACTCGTCGGGCTCGTTCGCCCGCAGCATCTCCGGCACCCCGAGCTGCAGGCCGACGTCGGCGCAGGAGACGCCGCTGACAGCCTGGTTGTGGACCTTGGTCAGCCCCCCCGCCGCCAGCTTCTCGAAGCCCTCGTAGACGTGGGTGGCGACGGCGAGGCCGAGGACGCTGTCGCCGAGGAAGGCAAGCCGCTCGAAGGAGTCGACGCGGCGCTCGGTCCAGGAGGAGTGGGTCAGCGCCTGGCGGCGGAGGTCCTCGGGGAGCTCGGCGATCAGTGCCGAGAGGGCGGCAACGGCAGACTCCTGCTCGGTCGCCAAGGGCTCAGGCCGGCGCGTGCTCGAGCACGAAGCCGACCGCGTCGCCGACGGTCTTGATGTGGGTCGCCTGCTCCTCGCTGACGCTGACCCCGTAGCGGTCCTCGAGCTCCATCACCAGCTCGTAGAGGTCGAGCGAGTCGGCGTCGAGGTCCTCCTTGAAGCGGGTCCCCTCGTCGATCCGCCCGACGTCGACTTCGAGCTCCTCGGCGAGGTGCTCGCGCACCAGGGTGAGGACTTCCTCGCGGTTCATCTGCCTGGATTGTCTATCACGGGCGCTCCGCGTCGCTCTCGGCCGCCAGGGCGGCGCGCCCGGCCCCGCCCTCGGCGAGCAGGGCGGCGGTGCGGCCTACGGCGTCGACCTCGGCGCAGCGGGCGGCGAGGCGGACGGCGTTGGCGATCCCCTCGGGGCCGGAGCTGCCGTGGCCGACGACGGCGATCCCGCGCAGGCCGAGCAGGATCGCGCCGCCGGTGGTGTCCGGGTGCAGCTCTCGCCGCAGCCCGTTCAGCGCCGGTTTCATCAGCAGGCCGCCGACCGCGGCGATCGGATTGGAGCGGGCGGCGTCGCCGACCGCCCCCGCGACCACCTTCGCGGTGCCCTCGAGCAGCTTCAGAGAGACGTTGCCGGTGAAGCCGTCGGTGACGACGACGTCGACGCTGGCGGCGGGCAAGTCGCGTCCCTCGACGTTGCCGGCGAAGCGAATTCCCGGCGCCTGGCTGAGCAGGCGGTGCGCCTCGACGATCTCCTCGCGGCCCTTGCCCTCCTCCTCCCCGACCGTCAGCAACCCAATCGAGGGGTCGCGGACGTCGAGGACGGCGGCGCTGAAGGCGGCGCCGAGAAAGGCGAACTGGACCAGGTGCTGGGCGCGGACCTCGACATTGGCGCCGACATCGAGGAACAGGACCGGTTTGCCGGGGACAGGGACCTGGACCGCGAGCGCCGGCCGCTGCACTCCCTTGAGCCGGCGCAGGCCGAAGGTGGCGGCGGCCATCGTCGCCCCGGTCGAGCCGCAGCTGACCAGCGCGGCGGAGTTGCCCGCGGCGACGTCGCCGGCGGCGCGGACGACCGAGGCCTCCTTCTTCGCGCGGACGGCGGGCACCGGGTCCTCGTCGTTGGCGATCGCCTCGCTGGCGTCGATGACCTCGATTCCCTCGACGCCGTCGAGCCCGAGCGCCCGCTGGGGGCCGAAGACGCGGACGCCGATCCCGTCGGCCGCCGCCAGCCGCGCGCCCTGCGCGAGCACGTCGAACCCCTGCTCCGCCCCGAAACCGTCGAGGGCGACCGTCACCGCGCGCCCGGGCGCCACGATCTACTCGTGGGTGTGGGGCGCCGAGGGATCGGCGATCCGCTGCGCGACGACCTCACGGCCGGCGTAGGTGCCGCAGTTCGGGCAGACGCGGTGGGGAATGCGCGGCTCATGGCAGCGCGGGCAACGGTTCAGCGTCGCCTTGCCTGCCTTGTGCTGAGCGCGCCGCTTGTCGCGGCGGGCGCTGGAAGTTCTCTTCTTCGGGACGGCCATCGGTCGCGGGATGGTACAGGCTCGCGCCTCAGTAGACCGCCCGCACCACCGCGAGGTCGTCGGCCTGCCAGGTGATCTCGCCCCCGGACCATGCGGCGAGGTCGGCCGCGGCCTCGGGAAAGTCGAAGCCCTCGTCGATCGGCGCCACCTGCGTCGCGGCCTTGACGATGTCGCCGATCACGAAGGCGCGGGCCTGTTCGCGGACCTGGCGAAAGAGGTTCTGCTTCTGCTCGGCGCGCAGGTGGTGGATCGAGAGGACGCCGATCACCAGGTCCCAGGGGCCCTCTGGCAGCGGGTCCTCCATCCGCGCCAGCTGCACGTCGTCGTAGTTCTCGCGCGCCCGGAAGACCATGTCGGCGCTGGCGTCGAGGCCGATCACCCAGGCCTCCGGGTAGGCCTCGATCAGGCGCTTCGTCGTTTCCCCCGTCCCCATCCCCAGCTCCAGCACCCGCTCGGGCGGGAACGGGATCGCCGCGATCGCCTGCTCCTGCAGCTCGTCGTAGCGCGGGACCTCGGAGCGGATCAGTTCCGAGTAGGTGTCGGGTTTCCAGTGGAATTGGGCCATCTCGTAACCTCGGTTGGAGCGGTCCATCGTAAGTCCCCGACCCAGCGGAGGTGCCGAAGTGGCTGATCAGCCGATGACGATCGTCGATCTATCGCGCCTCTCACTGGCCCACGGCGAGGGCAAGCGCCTGGATGTGCCGGTCGCCCTGGAGCCATTTGAGCTGGCCGGGCAGACCTACAAGCCCGAGCCCTGGGCGCCGGTCGTGCGGCTCGAGGTCTCCCGCCCCAGCAACGGCTTCGCCTTCCGCCTCAACTTCCCGGTCCACCTCGAGGGCCCGTGCATGCGCTGCCTCGAACCGGGGCAGCTCGACCTCGAGGTCGAGGCGCGCGAGGTCGACCAGGCCGGGACCGACGACCCCGAACTGCGCAGCCCCTACGTCTCGGACGACGAGCTCGACATCGGCCGCTGGGCCCACGACGCGACCATCCTCGCCCTCCCGACCCGGATCCTCTGCCGTCCCGACTGCGCCGGCCTCTGCCCCGTCTGCGGCGAGAGCCTCAACGACAACCCGCACGAGCACGAGGCTGCCACCGACCCGCGCTGGTCGGCACTGAAGGACTTGAAACTCGAGTAGTGGCGCTTTAGTGGCCTATACGGCCACTAAGTCGACAGGCCCTACGGCGCCTGGTCGAGCTCGGGCTGCGGCTGTTCCTCCTCGCGGCCGGCGAGCCGGTCGCGGCCGCGCTGTACGGCGGCGAGGAACTTCTGCAGGTTCACTTCGAGGGTGTTGAGGATCTCGTCCGCGTAGTCCTCGGCGCCAAGGCGGATTTCGCGCTCGCGGGTGCGGGCGTCCTCGACGATCTCATCGGCGGCGCGCTCGGCCTGCTTGGTGACCTCCTCGTCGGAGATCAGGCGGGCCTGCTGCTCGCGGGCCTCGCGGACGATCCGCTCCGCCTCGCGTTTCGCCTCCGCCAGCATCTCCTGGCGCTCCTTGACGATCCAGCGCGCCTGCTTGATCTCCTCCGGGATCGTGGCACGCATCTGATCGAGGAGGTCATAGATCTCCTCGCGGTCCACGCGCACCTGATCCGTCAGAGGGACGGGACGGGCGTTGTGGACGACGTCGTCCAGCTTGTCAATGAGGACCAGTACGTCCATTTTCAGGTCGTAAGCCTACGTGTATGCGGGGGTTTTGGTGCGGATAGGTTCGAATTCGCCGTTTTTTGCAAGGCGGCGCCCACTTGGACTGACTGGTCTCGCACAGCCTACCTGTCGCCCAGGCGGTCAGCCAGCGCGGTAGCCACAGGCGCTGGAACGAGGTCGGAGACGTTGCCGCCAAAGGTGGCCATCTCCTTCACCCCAGTGGACGAGAGGAAGCTGTAATGAGGGGAGGCGATCACGTAGATGCTCTCGATCCCCGGGTCGAGCTTGCGATTCAATTGGGCCATCTCGAACTCGTACTCGAAGTCGGAGATCGCCCGCATCCCCTTGACGATCGCCTTCGCCCCGTTCTCGCGGGCGAACTCGACCAGGAGGTTGGCGAAGATCTGCACCTCGACGTTGGCGAGGTCGGCGGTCGCCTCTTCGATGAAAGCTTTGCGCTCCTCGGCGGTGAAGAGCGTTTTGTCCTTGCGGATCGGGTTGTTGACGACGCCGACGACGACGCGGTCGAAGACCCGGGAGGTGCGGGTGATGATGTCGATGTGGCCGTTGGTGACCGGGTCGTAGCTGCCTGGGCAGACGACCGTCCCGTTGCGCTCGCTCACTCTGCGGCTCCGTAGATGGTCACGTCGGCGGCGCCGTAGCGGCGCTGGCGCAGCGCCTCCAGCGAGTCGATCCGCAGCGGCCGCCGGGCGCCGCTCTCAACCACGGCGCGGCCGCCTGCGGTCAGCAGGCGCGGCAGGTGGGTGTCGAGGCTCTCGGTCACGCGGTCGGCGAGTCTATACGGGGCGTCTACGAAGACGAGACCGAACTTTCCCGCTGCATCCGTTGCCGAAACCTGGCTCAGCCAACGCTCGACGTCGGCCCTCACCAGCTCAGTCCGGTCAGCGAGTCCAAGCCGCTGCACGTTCCCGAGGGCGGGTCGGGTGTCCTGGTCGACGAGGACGGCCGCGGCGGCGCCGCGGGAGAGCGCCTCGATCGCCAGGGCGCCGGTCCCGCTGTAGAGGTCGAGGACCTGGGCGCCGACGACGCGCTCGCCGAGGGCGGAGAAGATCGCCTCGCGGACCCGGTCGGAGGTCGGGCGGACCTTCCAGCCCCGCGGCGCGACAAGACGTTGCCCTTTCAGCTCTCCGGCGATCACCCTCACGCCCGAAACCTAATCGGCGTTCGTCCTTTTACGGGCATATGCCTATAGAAGGACGAACGCCGACTAGAGCGGGATCGGGTCGGCCGCGCCGGTGCCGAAGCGGCGGTGGGCCGCGTCGAGGAGCGGACCGAGGGCGGGATCGGAGAGGGAGCCGTGGGCTCGCAGCAGCTCCTGCACCTCGCGGCGGGCCTCCAGCAGGAGCGGGCCGTCCTCGGGCAGCTTGGCGACGGCGAATCGGGGCAGGCCGCTCTGGCGGGTGCCGAGGATCTCTCCCTCCCCCCGCAGTTCGAGATCGACCTCGGCGAGCTTGAAGCCGTCGCCCGTCTCGGCTACCGCCCCCAGCCGCTTCTGCGCCAGCTCCCCCGCCTCTTCGGCGAAGAGCAAGCACTGGCTCGGGTGCTCGCCGCGGCCGACGCGGCCACGCAGCTGGTGCAGCTGGGAGACGCCGAAGCGCTCGGCCCCCTCGATCACCATCACGGTCGCGTTGGGGACGTCGATCCCGACCTCGATCACCGTCGTCGAGACCAGGACGTCGGTCTCGTGGGCGGCGAAGGCCCGCATCGCCTCGTTCTTGTCGTTCGAGTGCATTTGCCCGTGGAGGAGGCCGACGCGGAACTCGCCCAGCTCGCCCTTGCGCAGGCGCTCGGCCTCGACCGCGGCGGCTTTGCCAGCGACTTTCTCGGACTCCCCGACCAGCGGGCAGACGACGAAGGCCTGCCGCCCCTCACGCAGCTGCCGACGCAGGAACTCGAAGGCTTCGCCGCGCTGCTCCTCGGGGACGAGGTGGGTCGAGACCGGCTGGCGGCCGGCGGGGAGCTCGTGCAGCGCGGTCGTGTCGAGATCGCCGTAGGCGGTCAGCGAGAGGGTGCGCGGGATCGGCGTGGCGGTCATGTGGAGGACGTGCGGCGCCATCCCCTCCACCCCCTTCTCGTCGAGGGCGCGGCGCTGGCCGACGCCAAAGCGGTGCTGCTCGTCGACGACGACGAGGCCGAGGCGGGCGAACCGGACCGTCGGCTCGATCAGCGCGTGGGTGCCGAGAATCAGCTCGAGCTCGCCCGAGGCGAGCTGGTCGAGGGCGCGGCGGCGGCTGGCGGCCGGGGTCGCTCCGGTCAGCAGCGCGAACGGGATCGCCTCTTCGGCGAGCAGCCGGCCGAGGGTGATCGCGTGCTGCTCGGCGAGCGTCTCGGTCGGCGCCATCAGCGCCGCCTGGTAGCCGGCTTCGCGCGCCCGCAGCATCGAGTAGAGGGCGACGACGGTCTTGCCCGAGCCGACCTCCCCCATCAGCAGCCGCTGCATCGGCTCGCCGGAGTCGAGGTCGCCCTCGATCTCGTCGAAGGCCTTGAGCTGGTCGCCGGTCGGCTCGAACGGCAGCGACTCGAGCCAGCGCCCGACCAGCTCGCCGGGCTTGCCGAATCGTGGGGCCGGGCGGGCGGTGCGGTGGCTGCGCTTGCGGGTAGCTAGGAGCGCTTGGTGGAGGAAGAGCTCTTCGAAGCCGAGCCGCTTGCGAGCCTCGTCGAGGTCGTCGAGGTTCTCCGGGAAGTGGACCGTCTTCAGGGTGTCGCCGATGGCGGCCAGGGATCGGCGGGTGCGCAACTCAGAAGGGAGTCCCTCGATGGCGTTTGCGGCGAGCGCCGTTGCCTGTTCGGCCCAATCGCGGATCTGCGAGGGACGCAAGGTTTCGGGTGAAGAGTGCCTAGGGACGAGGGTTGCTGGCTGCGGGTCCTGACGAGGGCTGTTCGGGGACCCCTGCGCTAAATGCTCGGGGTCCCCGGCGCCCTCGCCACCCGCAGAAGGGGCGTCGGAGAGGTGCTCCCATTCGTTGACGGCGAAGCCTCGGGGGGAGCGTTTGCCCGTGAGGAGGAGCTGGGCGCCCGGGGTGAGCTTCGAAGCGACCCAGGGCTGGTTGAACCAGGTCGCCCGAACGTGGTCGGTGGCGTCGCCGACCTTGACGCTGACCATGCGGAGGCGTCCTTTGCGGAAGGGGCGCGGTTGTTTGCCCTGGACTTCGACCTGGACGGTGGCAGTCTCGCCCGGGGTGACGTCGATCAGCTCCCTTATTCGCAGATCGCGGTGGCGCCGCGGGATGTGGAAGAGAAGATCCCCGACGGTACGGAGACCTGCGTCAGCTGCCGCTTCGGCCGTTTTCGGACCGACGCCCTTGAGGGCGCCCAGGCCCTGGTCGAGGACGCTGGGTCGGGGCCAGTGGACGGGGGCGTCGAGGAGCTCGGCGCGGCTCAGCTCGCGGGCGCCGGCGAAGGAGCGGGCTACTGGGCGGCCAGGAGCCACCACCAGCTCGGCTGTCCCCCCTCGTGGGTTTCGACCTCGACGCCTTCGGGTGCGTGGACATCGATCTCCTCGAGCGGGATCGGGGCGCCGTCGCCGGCGATCACGGTGAGGATCTCGGCGCCGGCGGCGAGGCGCTGCAGGGTGCCGTCGAGGGTCGAGCCGGCGCCGCCCCAGGCGACGATCTCGCCGTCGACGAAGCCGACCGCGTCGCCCTTCTTGAACCGGCCCTGGGCGTCGTCGCGGGCCGCCGGGGCGACGCCGCCGATCGCCACCTCCTCGATCGCCTCGCCGAGGCGCTCGGCGTTCTCCGCCAGCGGCGCCTCCGGGTCGAGCTCGACCAGGGCCAGCAGGCTTGCCTGCTGCGATGTCGCCGGCACCACCCGCGCCGGCTTGTCGGAGAGCTCGCAGGCGCGCTCGGCGGCCATGATCACGTTCGATGAGCTGGGCAGGACGAGAACTTCTTCGCTGGGGACGCTGTGGATCCCGGCGAGCAGCTCGTAGGTCGAGGGATTGAGCGTCTCGCCACCGGGGACGACGTGGGCGCCGAGCTCGCCGAAGAGGCGTTGCAGGCCGTCGCCGGCGGCGACCGCGACGACGCCGGTGCAGCCGGCGCCGCCGAGGCGGGCGTCGCGTTCTGCCATCTGCTCGCGCATGTCGGCGACGTCGAGGTTGGTGACCTCCCCCACCCCGTCGAAGACCTCGGTCGCCTTTTCCGGCTCGTCGGTGTGGATGTGGACCTTGAGGGTGACGTCGTCCCCAACGACCAGGACCGAGTCGCCGAGCTTCTCCAGCCGCGGCAGGTAGGTGCGGTCCTGCAGCCCTTTCCCGGAGACGATGAAGTTGGTGCAGTAGCGGTAGCGGCTGTCCTCGTGATGGGGCAGGCTGCGGCGCGGCGGCTCGTGGTGCTGGACCTCCGGCAGCTCGCCGCCGTCCCCGCGCAGGCCGGCGACGACGCCGGCGAGGATGAGGACGAGACCGTGGCCGCCGGCATCGACGACGCCGGATTCGCGCAGGACCTCCAGCTGCTCGGGGGTGCGAGCGACGGCGCGCTCGCCGTCGGCGATTGCTTTCTCCAGCACCTGGGCGAGCACCGCGTCCTGCTCCTCGTCGGTGACCTCGCGGTCGAAGCGGGTCTTCTCGCGCTCGAGGTGGGCGAGCTGGACGGAGAGCGAGGTGGCCATCTCGCGGAAGACGGTCAGCATCGTCCCCTCGGCCGGCTCACGGACTGAGTCGTAAGCGGCGTCGGCGGCCTTGGCGAAGGCGGCGGCGACCAGGGTCGGGTCGACCAGCTCGCCGGGACGGGATGCGAGCTCCTCGGCGGCGCCGCGGACGATCTGGCTCAAGATGACGCCGGAGTTGCCGCGTGCCCCCATCAGCGCCGCGCGCGCCAGCGCCTGCACCAGCTCGGTGCGGCCGACCTCGTCGACCGATTGGCCGTCGAGGTGGTCGAGCTCTTCCATCACCGCGCGCAGCGTCATCGCCATGTTGTCGCCGGTATCGCCGTCGGCGACCGGGAAGACGTTGAGGTCGTTGACCTCTTGGCGGCGCGCCTCCAGCGAGGCGTAAGCAGAGCTGATTACCCGCCGGAACCGGGCGATTGAGGGGTCGGACATCTGCTGGGAATCTAGCCTCCGGACGCGACGTGAGTACGTTCACAGCTCCGACGTGAGCACGTTCACACGCGCCCGCCGTCGCCATTGGTACGGTGCCCGCGCCTATGAGACGTTTTGCCGTTTGGACCACCAGTCATCGCTGGACCGTAGTCATCAGCTGGATCGTCGGCCTGATCGTGATGGGAATGATCGCGAGCTCCGCCGGCTCTGACTTCAGCGAAGAATTCAGCCTGCCGAGCTCCGACTCCAAGGACGCCCTCGACCTGCTCGAAAACCGCTTTCCCGCGCAGGCGGGCGACACGGTGCAGATCGTCTACAAGGCCGAAGCGGGGGTCGAGCAGCCGGCGGTGAAGCAGAAGATGGAGAGCGTCTTCACAAAGGTCGCGGCGCTGCCCCACGTCAGCGAAGTCGCCAGCCCCTACGAAAAGGGCGGCGCCGGCGCGGTCAGCGACGACGGCAAGATCGCCTACGCGACCGCCCAATTCAACGTCACCACCGACAAGCTGAACGACGGCGAAGTCAAGAAGATTATGGACACGGCGCAGGCGGCCGGCGGCGACGGGCTCCAGGTCGAGGTCGGCGGCTCGCCGGCGGAGGAAGTCCGCGGCGAAGAAGAAGAAAGCTCCTCGGAGGGCATCGGCGTCCTCGCCGCGATCGTGGTCCTGCTGATCAGCTTCGGCTCGGTCGTCGCGATGGGCCTGCCGATCCTCACCGCGCTGTTCGCGCTCGGCGTCGGGATCAGCGTCATCACCCTCTTCACCCACGTCTTCAACACCGCCGAATTCGCCCCCCAGTTGGCGTTCATGATCGGGCTCGGCGTCGGCGTCGACTATGCCCTCTTCATCCTCACCCGCTTCCGCAACGGCCTCGACGAGGGCATGGACAAGCGCGAGGCGGCGGTGGCCGCGGTCGACACCGCCGGTCGGGCGGTGCTCTTCGCCGGGATCACGGTGATCATCTCGCTGATGGGGATGATGCTGCTCGGTCTCCCCTTCCTCTACGGCGTCGCCACCGCGGCGGCGATCGCGGTCCTGTTCACGATGATCGCGGCGCTGACCCTGCTGCCGGCGATGCTGGCGCTGGTCGGCAACTGGGTCAACCGACTGCGCCTTCCCTTCCTCGGCAAGGGCGCCCGCAGCATCGACGAAGGCAGCTGGTGGTTCCGCTGGAGCGGGAAGATCCAGCGCCGGCCCTGGCTGGCGGCGATTCTCTCCGGCGCCCTGCTGATCGCGCTCTGCATCCCGACGCTCTCGCTGCGCCTCGGCACCAACGACGCCGGCACCGACCCGTCCGGGACGACCACGCGCGAAGCCTACGACCTCCTCGCCGAAGGCTTCGGACCCGGCTTCAACGGCCCCTTCGTGCTCGCCGCCGAACTGCCGGAAAAGGGGAATGACGAAGCGCTACAGGAGCTCCGCACCGAGCTCAAAGGCGAAGAAGGGGTCGAAGAAGTCACCGACGTCACCCTCAACCCGAACGAAACCGTCGGCGTCTTCCAGCTCTACCCGACGACCTCGCCGCAGAGCGCCGACACGACCGATCTGCTCGACCACATCCGCGATGAGGTGATCCCGCCGATCGAGGACTCGACCGGAGCGCAGGTGCACGTGGGCGGCATCAACGCGATCTTCGAGGACTTCGGCAACGCGATCGCCGAAAAGCTGCCGCTCTTCATCGGGGTCGTCGTCCTGCTCTCGGCGCTGCTGCTGATGATCGTCTTCCGCTCGCTGCTGGTGCCGCTGAAGGCGGTGGTGATGAACCTGCTCTCGATCGGCGCCGCCTTCGGGCTGATCGTCGCCGTCTTCCAGTGGGGCTGGGGCGCGAGCCTGATCGGCGTCGATGCAACCGGGCCGATCATCTCGTTCTTCCCGATCT
>Ga0157369_10000076_pt1 | contig 136515 bp, 243 predicted proteins | sample C25metaG_FD_113461 | JGI IMG/M metagenome (GOLD analysis project Ga0157369, IMG submission 113461) | Corn rhizosphere microbial communities from Kellogg Biological Station, Michigan, USA - C2-5 metaG | ecosystem: Host-associated > Plants > Roots > Rhizosphere > Soil | place: USA: Michigan... | reverse complement strand
TCTTTCAGTACGGATTCCCGGTCTCCGCGTTGTGCGTCCTATCCACACGTACCCTGCACGGGCCACATAGGTTCTGGGTTCGAGATAGCAACAGCGCCTTTACCTGGCTTGAGGTTGAGTAGACCACCAAGCCTCTGCTGTAGTCGGACGGGGATTGAGACCCCGGCAGGTTCAGTGTACCTGCATCCTGCTACTTCTCTTAGTCCAGGTGCTCCCACCTGTACTCGGGTGATAGACGGGAATCGAACCCGCCAGGGGACAGGCTCACAACCTGTTGCAACAACCGCTCTGCCTCTACCACCATAATGTACAAGCTCCTACCCACCTGGCACATGTACTTTGCCTACGTAACTAGGCCCTCTCCGCAACCGGCTAAAGGTCAAAGACCCTCACCGGAAGTTGGTCACAGGATCAGGTCGTTACCCCTGAACTAACCACTCCCTAGTGGCCGTGCACATTTACACTATCCCGCGCTCACGACGGTGTTCTACCATTGAACTACACCAGGCACAAGGCCCGGTGGAGGGAATCGAACCCTCGTCTCCGTCTCGTCAAGCTGGGGAGAATCGAACTCCCGCCCTATGGTTCCAAACCAAACACGCTACCATTACGCCACAGCCTGTCATGAAGGTTCCACTAACCGGTATACCTACAACCCTGTCGTCTAGATGGTGGGATTTGAACCCACGACTTCTCGCGTCCGAGGCGAGCACTCTATACCAAGCTGAGCTACATCTAGATAAGATTCCTCTGTTGATTTGTTGGGGAGCCGGTTGCCCGCTTGACCCGAAGTTCAATCGCTATCTCAGGTATACGTCTCCGCGTCCTGGGATGCAAGAAGCCCCTAACATTTTCCGTGTCAGAGGCTTCGAGTACAGCTAATTTGGGTACTCAAAGCCTGCCTGGGTGATCCAGGGGGAGTTCATACTCAAACTTGCTCATACTCTTACCTTACAGTAGTTTTCAGACCGTATGGCCTGAAGTCGATGAATTTCTTCATCTTCGTTGCGCAGAGGGGAGTTGAACCCCTATCGATCAGCTTATGAGGCTGTCCAGTTACCTTTACTTGCACCGCGCTACACGTTGTTCAGTTATACCGCACGCCCACCAGGAATCGAACCCGAGTCAAGAGGTTTGGAAGCTCTTGTGTTCCCACTACACCATAGGCGCATACGTCTTTCAGTTGTTTCTACCAGTGTACCATACTATCGTACACTCCGTACCCCACGTCGGATTCGAACCGACAGCATTCGACTTTTTGAGAATCGATGGTCTTCCATTGCCTAGTGGGGCAGAAGGGGTCAGCCTCCGAACCATTCGAAAGCTACCAACCAGAAAGGAGACCTGGAGGCTGACCCGGCGGCTAGGATGCCCCACACGCAGTGGATTCGCTGTCCTATGGAACCGCAGTCTATGAAGTTGAGTGCCTAAGTATCCGCATTCCCACACATACTCACCATTTGCTTCGTGCTCTTAGGTCTTGGGCAAGATCGCCGGGGCTGGTGTCTAAGTGGTTCCCGTTTGTCTTACTTCAGTTATACGCTACTTCTGAGCATCTGTCAACCTAAACGGCAACTTTTTTCTCAGAGGACGAAGTTCCGGTGGTTCTCCGCACGCCAACGCTTGATCTTCTTCTTGCTGAAGCTCTGACGCAGAGCAGGGATGACCGTCTCGAACTCGCTCGGAAGCATGTTCAGGTGCCAGTCCTCCATAGAGACACCGTACCGATCCATCTCCTCGATCAGTTCACGCGCCTTGCGCTCGTCATCGGTGAGGTCTTCGTTCTCTGCATCCTCGAAGCGAGGGTCCAGGTACCAGGAGTCTTCCTGCTCATCCTCATCTCCGAAGTCGATGCCCTCGAAGGTGTCACCTACACGGCGACCCTCATAGTCTGCCCAGCCCCAGCCGTTGTACTGACGCGCACGCCGGTATCCCTTGGGGTTCTCGGGTGACCAGGGACCATAGAAGCCGCCAGGGCCGTCTCCCAGTTCCGCAGAGTCCTGCCAGACATCCAACAGGAGCTTGTGATACTCGTGACCACGCGGATACTTCGTGGACTCGTCCTTGAAGTGCCGGTAGTCGATGGCCATGACCATCTTAGCAGTTGCGGTGGCGAATGCCTCCTGAGTTGTGAAGACACGGAAGTTGTAGTCGTGGTCGGGCGTTGCCCAGATGTCACCGTACGTGCCTGCTTCAGCGAAGTTGGCCAAGTAGTAGTCCAGGTGCTCCTTGAGGCGAGCACGAATCTGGAAGGTGAACTGTCCACCCACGGAGTAGTGATCCCACTGATCCGTGGAACGCATGGGGTCGTCATCGAAGGTGATGGTCGGGAGAAGATACCCGAATTCTGTGAAAAGCCACATGAGCTTGTCCTTTCGTTGGTTGTAAGAACGAGCTTACGCGCTATTTTCTCGTTTGTCAAATGCAGAAGAGGCCCACCCGTAGGTGAGCCTCTTTGGGGAAGTGCTTAGGCCTGCTGTGCCTGGAGGAAAGCGAACTCAACCTCCAGGGGGACACGTCCCTGAGGCTTGACCTCGTAGCCGTGCTCCAGTGCCCACTTGCGGACTGATCCCTGAGGGTAGTGATCGGGGGTGACTTCCTCACCGGCGGAGAAGTACTTCTCCAGGTGACGCGCCAGCGTTTCTGCGTTGCGCTTGTTGAGGTCGATCTTGACCGTACGTCCGTTGAGAGTCAGGGTGTTGCTGTGGGCCTCACCGGCTCCTCCCAGGTCGTCAGTTCGTGTGGTGATAGTGCGAGTCTTCACTGCCATTGTCTTGTTCCTGTTCTGTGATGTAGTAGCTTGCGCTCACTAACAGTTATACGCCCTTGTGCGACATCTGTCAACTACAAACAAGAAGAAAGAGGGCCACCGTGCTCTCATGGAGTCTTGGTGGCCCTCTCGGGGTTCCTAAGCGGTAAGGAGGCGGGACGCTTAGGAAATGTGCAGACGGTAGGGGTTCGGCTGAGTCGAGTCAGCGGTGTGACCCTCTTCCCAGAGGCGAGCCTTGATCGAGTTGAACGTAGCGCCAGGGATAGCTCCACCGATGCGGAGAATCTTGTCGATACGGTCATCTGACAGGTCAGGATCGTTGGCCGTCTGAGTGATGGCGTTCATCACAACGTACATGTTCAGTTCTTCGGCTGTCTCCAGTGCCTCGATGACACGCTTGCGCTGAGTCACAGGAACGTTGAATGTGTCGAAGATTTCGCTGACGACCTCACCCGTGTTCGAGCCGAGCTTGAGGGAGGTCAGAGCCTGGATGGTGTCAAACTGGCTCTCAAAGCCGCCCAGAACGTCGTTGACGGCCTCGCGTGCCCAATCGTACACATCCTCCGTCTGGTGCTCTCCACGGCGGCTGAAGACCTGTCCGATGTTCTCAAGCTGAGTCGTCGCACCGTTGGTGCACCACCAGCGGAACAGGTAGGTTTCGAGCTTGGTCTGACTCTTACCGATCAGAGAATTCGTCAGGTGGATACCACCAGACCACTCGTCGCGCTCACCGTCAGGGATGTCCGTCAGTCCACCGCCGCTGATGAGGCGAATGGCATCCGGGATGATGAAGCGGATGTCCGTACGGATCAGGCTGTGGTTGAACTTGTAGTCAGCGTAGATTTCCGTGTCCTGACCGTAGTAGTCACGGATGCCATCGACAGTCTCCTGCACCAGAAGGCGGTTGGAGAACGGATTGATCGTCGGACGGGTCAGAGCCGCGACATGCTGATCTGCACCGGTGGACAGGACGTTGAACTCTTTGTCCCCCATGCCAGCGTTCCACCAGTAGTTCAGGTTCTGCTCCAGGAGAGCGGAAGGCGTGATGGCGGTGAGCTTTCCAGGGTAGCCGAACTCGGCACCTACCTGAAGAGCGGCATCCTTGGTCAGCCTACGCTCGGTACCGTCGATGGTAATGGAAGCATCCACTGCCGACGTACCGTGCTTGTCTTCCAGACCAATGGCCCACGTGGGGTCGAAGGCGAAGTGAACCTTCTGGTCACTCGACACGAACTGCTGAGTCAACGGCTCGGTGAAGGAAATCCTCTCCTGGACCTCATCCAGGGAGAGGAGCTTGTCCTTCATTGTGTCAAACGCTACCATCTTGCTTCTTCTCCTCAGCCGGTGCACCATTGGTGATGAAGTTGTCGATTTCGTTCGCTACACTGACGATGTTGGTGATGTCAACACCAGCGACCCTGTATGCGATTTCAACTGCACGCTCTCGCGTGACTGAGTTACTTGTAGCCATTGGGACTCCTTAAGTCACTTCATGTATACGCCTCAGAACGAGAAAATCAAAGCAGACCTACTCGGTTCTCACCCTCTTGGATGGGAAGAATCTCGGCAAGCTCAGCATCGATCTTGGCATCCTCTTCGGCCTCTTCTGGAGACTGACCAGCGATTACCTTGATGTCGGTGTTCTTCAGTAGCTCTGCCGCGTAGTCGATGACTGCCTGACGCCATACAGGGTTGTCGTCTGCCGCTTGGAGGATAGCCGCGTCCGTACGGATGTTCGGTCGCTGTGTACCTGTCTTGGCACGTGGCATCCAGTCAGGCACGAGACCCTTGTCCTCGACCTTGTGGAAGTAGTAGTACCCCGCAGAGTACATGATTTCCTTCTGGGAGATGAGGAAGAGCAGAGCCGTCCAGAAGTTGTCGAAACCGCGACCGTAGCGGACACGGACGACTGCCTTCTTGAACGGAGGCGCGATCTTGTTCTTGACGACCTTGACCTCGACCTCAGTAGCGCCCGGAGTTTCTACTTCCTGACCAGAGAGAACGTCAATCTCCTTCTCCTTGATCTGCTTGATCTGCTTGTACTCGATACGCACAGTCTCGTAGAACTTCAGGGCGACACCACCAGGGGTACCCATCTTCGGTCCCAGGTGAGCCGGACGACGGCCAGACATGTCCAGCATCTCCTTCAGGTGGTTCACCCAAATGTTGAGAGTCTGGTGCTTGTACAGGAGAGGTACCAGCTTGGCACCCACGTCACTCATGAGCTTAGCCTGGACGGCGGGGAGGCTCTTACCAATCTCGGCCTGAGACTTGGCAGACGGTAGCATGGAAGCTACAGAGTCCCAGATGACCAAGCGGATGTAGCCCGTCTCGATGAGTTCGATGGCCAGGTTGGCACCGTCCTCCAGCGTGTCAGGCTGAGCGAGTAGGAAGCTGTCATCATCGATATCAAGCCCCAGCTTCGTGCAGTACTCCTGATCGATGGTAGCCTCGTAGTCCATGTACAGAATCTTGTCTGTGGCCTTGATTTCGAAGGCAGAACCGTCAGAGCCGATGATCGTGCCACCACCAGACATGATGATCTTCTGGAGACCGGCGGCTGTCTGTAGGGCGGTCGTCGTCTTACCGGAGGACGGAGGACCGGCAAGCTCGACAGCGCGACCTAGAGGTAGTCCTCCACCGATGATCTTGTCCAGGGCCATGTTGCCTGTGGACAGGAAGTAGGACGGCCTAGCGATCTTAGATACGGGACCTACACCCGTGTTGAACTTCTTCTGGACCTGTGCCAGCTTGGATGCGAATTCGTCAGCCATCAGTAATCTTCCCTCTCAGCGATGAAGACAACCTTCTTCTCTGTCTCCTTGTACTTCTCCAGGCGGAACAGCACATCTTCGTAGGTGAAGTAGGAATCACCGGAAGGTGTAACGTGGTAATCCAGGTCTGCCATCTCTTCTGGGGTGAAGGTCTCAGTCCAGAAGAGTTCCCCCAGCTTCTGAGCCATCTGGTAGTCGTGCGGGAACTTTACCTTGATCTTCATGTTCGTCCTTAAATGAGGGCGATCTGCACGCCCGTAAGAGTGGTGTACTCGTCCTCGTGTCGGACGAGCCAATCGTTAATCAGGAACGCCATAACGTAGTCCGTCATGGACTTGGCGAGAGGGTTCGTGTTCTTCTTCAGAACCTTCGTACCCTCGGGAAGTGAGTCGATGTACGCCTGAATGAGGTCAGGTGGATTGTAGCCTAGATTCGCGGCGTGCTCTAGTGCCTTAGCATCTCGGTACTTCAGGCTGTCAGCCTTAGTCATACCCTTGGGTGCGCGTGCCACGCCTTCGTAATCCTTCATCCAAGTCGTTGGACTGATGAAGTAGAAATCACGATCCATTGCCAGCATGAGCATACCCTGGAGTCGGGTCACCGGCTTGGTCATAGCCTGGGAGGATACACCATAGGGCACGTCTTCCACAAGGACGTGAACCTCGTGCCCCTGCTCCTCTAGACGGTGGGTGACATCTGCGATAGTGTTGACCCACGCCTTAGGCGAGACTCCTCCAGAGTCGCCCTGCCAGCGGACCCGGCCTGTATCATCTCGTAGCACAGCGGCTGAGAATCTAGAGGCCAGGTCCACCGTCAGGTAGAACAAGGGTCAGAGGCCCTTGAGTAGGGCGTCGATGTCGTCTCCGTCGTCAGACGAAGAGCTATCTGCCGTCAGGTCCCCGAAGCCTAGAGGCTCGGAAGGCGTGTCCGTGATGGCCCAGCCATCGGCATCCTTCGGGTCCTCAACCACTGCCGGAGTAGCGGTCGAAGAAGTGCCAAGGATGTCATCGAGACCACCATCGACCAGGCTGAGGTTTCCACCAACGGTGCTCAGCGCGGCATCGGTCGCGGACTGAGTGCGAACACCCGTGGCGATTTCCCATGCCTCGTTGATTGCGCGGATGTCGTACTCGATCTGCTTCTCGCTCTTGCGCGATCCGCAGAAAATCGATAGGTCAGGGGCCAGGTTGTCGGCCTGCATCAGACCAGCAACGTACTTCTTGCGCTCATCGGACTTCAGCCACTCAGCATCCATCGTGGTCGAGAGGTTGTAACCGGCGAAGGTAGGGTTCTCGGCCTTGAAGATGATGTCGTGCTTGCGTAGGTCGAAACCCTGTTGCTTGAAGCTGTACAGTTCACCGAAAACCTTATCGGTGAAGGAGTAGACCTCAGTGCGGGCACTGAACGGCTCCTTGACCTCAGCGCTGTTGGCGCGGGTCTCATAGCGCACAAGGTGCATAGCGAATCGACGCTGTGGGGCGTAGAAGCGGTCAGAGCGCTTTGCCTCTGCACAGATCGGGCACTTGTCCGGGTCAGAACCATCGGACTCAAGGACACCGTAGTCGCCCAGGCAGATGGGGCGTGCAACGAACTCGTATACGTAGTCCTCGTACTGCTCGCCGTTGCGCTTGGTCTTGGTTTCCTTCTGAGGAACACCGTTGACAAGCTTCGGCTTACGCAGGTTGTGAACGAACTCGGCTACCGGAGCTTCCAGAACAGCTACTCGGGCGATTTCGCCCTTCTTCTCTAGCTTGAACTTCGGGTAGTCGTAGTCATTCTTCTTGACGTTCTCTTCGACAAATTCTACTCTAGGCATTGCGTTTTCCTTGTTTTTGTTCTATGATAGGGAGCGGGTGGCTCACTATCTATTCTACTGGGTTTCTCGCGGCCCACGGCCTCAAGTCTGAAGTTCTTCGGCGGTTACGAAGGTGTGAATCTTCAACATCTGGAGAAGGTCTTCACGGAGGTTGGACAGTCCCCAGTAGCACTGAGTGACCACATCTAGGACTTCCCTGGCGTGGCTCTCTAGGCGCTTCATCTGGTGAAGCTTGCGCTTCTCCTCTAGGGACTTGAGGGCGGCGTCTGCTCGCTTCTCATCTGCACTCTGGAAGTCCACGTAGCGATTCTTGTTGTTCGAAATCGCGTCGTCATACTTCAGGCTCAGTTCATACTCGGCCTCTTCACGAAGACGAACCACGCGGCCTAGTGCCTGTCGAGATTGAGCCTGTAGTTCTTCCACTCGGTCAAGGCGCTGACGCACTCGACCCAGCATGTCCACGACGGCGGGCTGTCCTAGCTCGAATGCCGGTAGTCGTACTCGACCTCCGGTATCCCCCGCATCACCGTGGCGTAGCTCTAGAGCTTCGGAGGCCCACTGTAGTAGCTGTGCCTCTACGTTCTCACTCGGCATTCGCCGTGGTCCTCTCGGTGATGAGCTTGGTCAGCTTGTCACGGGCTGTGATGAGACCCTGAAGCTCGGTCTTATCCTTGTCCGATCCGAAGATGTCCGGAAAGCGGCTCATCTTGTGAAGCTGTACGAACGTCTCCGCAATGGAGTACATCAGCTTGAACTTCTCCAGCGGAGAGTACCGGAGCAACAGAGGGTTCTCGATTCCGGAGTCCATGAAGTGCAGGATGAGGTCGGATTCATCGACCTCTACATCCATCTTCGTCCACACACCGTGGATGTCCCCAGACCAACCTAGACGTACATTCATGATCTATCCTTACGCCTTCAGGAGGCAAGTTCCAACTCTACGGTGCGAATATTAGCGGATGGAAGGATGAACCGCAACTCCTCAAGCTCCCAATCACGTCCCTTGAGAGTGATGTCTAGAGACTTGCGCTGGTCACCGATCTGTACCCACACGGGGTATTCGCCCAGTTCGCCCTCTGCGTGATCGTAGATGAAATCCTTTGCGGCTGTCCACGGCTCAGCCTCGGGAAACTCGCTCATCTCGATCAAGAGAATGGTCTCGGTCTCCGGCTCTGGGGCCTTCTCTGGGATCGGTGGGTTCTCCTGCCAAGCGTAGGCCTCTTCCATCGAAGAGAACTCGCCGTGCAGTTCCACGCCGTCGATCTTCGTGGTGTACTCGTAGCCGGTGATAATCTTGTTGGCGTCGAGCTTGATTTCGACAACCTCACCCCAGCGCTTGCCCTCGTGCCACTCGGCAAGAATCTCAGGCAGTCCCTGTACGGGGAAGGAGAACATCGGGTTCAGTTCCGTGATGACATCCTGAGTGCTGATCGACTCGTGAACGTAGAACTCGATGGCGTCGTGAATGGTCATGACCATGTTCACCTTGCCCTGCCATCCCAGTTCCTTGATCTTGCGCGAGGCGCGCACCATACCGAGCTTGATGTAGTCGGCGGCACCACCCTGCACGGGAGCGTTGACACACATGCGGTCGGCCTTGGAGCGCTCGTTACGCATCCAGTTCAGAGTCTTCCTACGCTCGTCACCTTCCTCGCGAGAAGCCTTCTGAGATAGCCACTCAGCCTTGTCGTACTCCCAGATGTGGAAGCGGCGACCGAAGAGAGTAGAGACTTCCCACTTAGCGGCACCTTCTAGCACACGGTCATCCATCCAGGCGCGAAGCTTGGGGAATCCCTCGTAGTACTTCTCTAGAAGCTCGTTAGCCTCATCGAGAGAGATACCCAGCGTCTCAGCCAGGGAGTCAGCGCCAAGACCGTAGACGATACCGAAGTTCAGGGTCTTACCCTTAGCACGGTCCTTCACCGTCAGTTCTTCCAGCGGAATCTTGAGCATGGCCGAAGCCGTGGCCTTGTGAATGTCGATGCCGCTCGCGAAGGCGTGGAGCATGTCAGTCTCGTTGGTCATGCCAGCAAGGATTCGAAGCTCAACCTGCGAGAAGTCGAAGCCGATGATGCGGTACTCATCTGGAGCCACCAAGAAGTTCCTGTAGTTCAGGTCCATCTCCTGGCCGTTCTTCAGTTCGAAGTGGTACGGCTTTGGCCACTGCTGGTAGGAGACACCATCCACAGAGAAGCGACCGGTACCTGCTCCAAGCTGGTTGTGGCTCGGGCGGGCGCGTCCGGAAGGATCGTAGCGGAGTTCCTTGAGGTACTTCGTGATGTAGGAGGAGAGAAGCTTAGCCACTCCTCGCCACTCAAGAATCTTGAGCAGTGCGGGGTCGTCCGTCTCCTTGGCCAGCTTGGTCATTGCCTTCTCGTCGGTGGTCGGCTTCTTGGTCTTCTTGTTCATCTGAACAGGAAGGCCCATCTTCTCGTAGAGAAGTACCTGTACCTGTGCCGGTGAGTTGAAGTTGACCTTGACAAGCTCGCCCATGCGCTCGGATAGCTCTGCCTGAATTTCTTCATTAAGGGCATCCTTGAAAGCAGACACGATGGCTTCCTGGCGCTCGTATTCGTCCCAGTCCAGTGCCAGACCCTCTAGCTCCATCTCACATAGCACGGGAAGCAGGAGGATTTCGGTGCGGAACATCAGGGTCTCTGCGACCTCTGAGTAGTGCTTCAGGTGCAGTGCGAACGTCCACGCGGAGTCTTCACAGCCGTACTCGATAACCTGTGGGCACACTCGACGGGTGTTGAATCGTACAGTGGTGCGCTTGCTCTTGGGGGTACCAGGGCCAAGCTCGGATTCTTCTTCTGGGAAGAGGTCCATGAACTCGGTCATCTGGTGACCGAAGATGTGCTTGGTGAGACCCTTCAGACCCACACCTACACCCTGCCCAGCGTTGAGAGGCTGGTAGCACTGCATCATGTTGGCTTCGATCATCGTGTCAGAGCGAACAGGGTACAGACCCTGAGACGCACGCACAGCCTTACCGAAGAAGGTGTCGTCCCATAGGTTCTCGCGGAAGAAACGGCTCATACCCTGAAGCTCGAACATGGCGTTGTGAGGCACACCCATGCCGGTGTTCAGTAGGTTCCAGAAGAGGCGTGCTACAGCGAGCTTGGATACGTTCGGACCCTCGTCATGATCGAACGGTACGTAGCGTGCCCAGTCCGGGTTGTCGCTGAAGCTGATGCCCACGACCTTGAAGTTTGGATGGAAGGGCATCTTGGCGACACCCTTCTGGTCGGGACCGTCGTATCCGGTCTCGATGTCGAAGGCAAAGGGCTGTCCGCTGTCTCGGATGCGCTTGACTTCCGCGCCTAGCTCCTCTACAGTGAGGATGGCACCATAGTCTTTCTCAGTAGTCATTGTTTCCCCCAGAGAAGATGTTGTGATCGTTGTCTGATGAGCTAGGCCACCAGATAGTCCAGAGTCGGATGATGAAAGAGAAAACGATACCCGCGACGGACGCGATGCCTAGCTGAGCTAGGATGGTCCAGAAGATTAGCCAATCCATGTTCTATCTATACGCCTCTCGTCACCAGATAGCTACCAATCCCTCTAGGGCACCGTCTGGAACTCCATACTCGGAGTAGCCGTCCACGGTGGCGAGGTACTTGCGGATACGGAGCCTGCGCTTCTTGTCGTAGTGCTTGGCGTGAGGGAGCATGTCAGGAACAAGAAATCCCTTGTTGCCTGCCGCTCGGGCAATCTCTCCCGAAGTCTTCTGCTCAATCATCAGGTCATGCACGAGACCGGCGAGGTCAAGTCGAGCATCTACCAGGCCGATGGTTCGGCTGTACTCGCTCTTGGGCATCTCCCTGAGAGACGCGAGGGCTGTCTTGCGGTCCAGAGCGAAGAGAGCACCCAGGAAGGTGTCGTCGGGGCGAGCCTCGAACATCTCATCCACCAGGCGCATGCTGACCTCTCCATCGATCACAGAGAGCTTGTTCAGCGTGTCTCGCACCAGTCGTAGGTCTCCTGTAGCTCGGTTCAGGACGTACTCAGCCACACGACCTCGGAGGTCTGCCTTCTCCTTCACCCATGTGACGGCGTGCTTGGCTGTCGATACGGTGAATGGTCGGCACTCAATGACTGATCCTCTACCCTTCAGGTAGTCGAGAGCATCCGCCAGGGAGCGGGTCTCTTCCTTCTTCCGAAGCTGATCCTCGGTCGAGATGAAAATGACGTAGTTCCTCGGTAGAGCACTGCGATCCTTGACGTACTGAGTGAAGTTCTCATCGAGTGGAAGTTCCTCAGCACCGCGTACGATGGTAAGCCTCGTGGCATTATTGCCGAACGGGTACTGTCGAAGCTCGTTCCAGATGTGCCTCGGGCTGTCGTCTCTCGCATCCAGGTACACAAGGTTGATCGGGTCTACCGTGATGGCACCCTTCAGAAGGTCCACAACCTCATCTACTAGGACAGGTTCGGACCCACACACCCATGTGATCTGCTTGGCGACTGGATTCTTCTTGAAGGAGAGCCACCACTGACTGAACGTGCTCAATCGTCTCCCGCCAACCACGAGACCAAGAGCCAGATGCCGGGGATAAGGACAAGCCATTCCATTTCAGGCCTTCGCTCTCGGGATGTCCAGCGCGCATACGGAGCATGCTACGCCGGGGATGCTGATGAGTGGGTTGTCGGCACGTCGAAGCTTGCTCACCCAATCCTGCTTGCGAATGCGGTGAGTCTGATTCAGCGTACAGTCTCCCGCAAACTGCGAGCGGAAGGTAGCTGTGATTTCATACTCGTGGTCGGGAATGAGGTCTTCGTCATCCATTTTCATGTTCCTTGCAGTACGGAGGCCAGGGCCGCTCTTACGACCAGGCGGGGCCTCAGGTCTTCTCTGAGGGCGATGAGGATACGCAGAGGCACCTTCGTTCCCTGAATGCTAATCTCTCCGGGGACGAAGAGCTTCCACTTCTTGGTCAGGGTCTCGTAGCACCACTGAATCAGAAGCTCGGTGTGCTCTTGTTGCCACAGCGGAGCTACAGCTTCCAGAGCCTTGTTGTCCTTGCGGTTCACGGCGTCGAGTGCTTTCGACACCACCATCTTACTCTCCTGATCCTCCTTGAAGGACAGAGCCTTCTTGACTCTACCTCCGGCGATCTTGGAGAGCGTGTCAGCCCGATCCTCCGAGAAGTTGAGCCGCTGGGTCAGGATGTCGTAGATGTTCTTCTGGGTCAGAAGTCCGAACGGATAGGTCACCGCGCGGCTCATCACGGTCGTGATGGGAGGTTCTTCTGCAACGATGATGTACGTCGCGTCCTGAGCCTCCTCCATAGACTTCAGAAGGGCGTTCTGAGCGCCTACTGTAGCCTTCTTGTCCAACCGTACGATGATGAGCTTCCGCCAGCCTCTGGGGCGCTCTGAGGCGAACTTGGCGGCGAAGCGTGCGTTCTCCTGAGTCAGTCGCTTGATCCGGAGCGTGTCAGCCTTCTTGAACTTCCACTTCACGCGGATATGCTCTGCAAGCTCCCACTTACCCACGGACTCTGGACCCAGGAAGAGGAGAACGGAGGGCAGATGCATGTGCACCGCCCTCACGTTCTTCTCGTGCCCGAAGTATGGCTTCACGCAAGCTCCTCGAAGTACGGACGCAGACGCTTCTTCCAGTTGTAGATCGTCTGGGAGGACACGTCGAACAACTCCTTCAGTTCCGAGATGTCCAACTGACCGTGCTCCTCGATCTGAAGCATGAGGATGTCGAAGAAGAGCAGAAGCTTCGGCTCTTCTTCGCTGACCAGCTTGGCGCGGATGCGCTCCAGAGAGACCTTCGTCTCTGCATCCTCGATCTGGTCGGGAGCACAGTAGCCCTTCAGGTCCAGGATGAGAGTGTCGTCCTTGTCACCCACGGTGAAGTCGGTGGACAGGTAGGAACGCTCGATCTGCTTCAGGTCCTGCGCCTTGAAGTGGCGGAGGTAGCTCGTGACGAACCCCGAGAGAAACGTACGGAAGTTGGCCTTGGATGGATCGTACTGAGCCAGAAGACCGTGCTGAATGAAGCGCTCCATGAGAGTCATGGCGTAGTCTTCCACTGCGCCGTCACTGATCTTGGCCTTCACAACGTGCCACTTGATGAGTGCGAAGTAATCCTGGAAAACCTCGGCGTCACTCGTCGGCACCTGTGCAATAGTCATGTCACTCGTTTCGTTCTGTTGGCAGTGTAGTAAGAGCCTAGCTGATAGCTTCCTCGGTGTCAACCCGCTCGTAGTTCCCCTTGAGGTCTTCGACCTCCCATGAGGAGACAATGAACGTCGATCCTACCCTATGCAGGGATGTGAAGGTCCCGGATGCGGCAAGGCGGTGTACGTACTGCCTCGACAGTTCCAGAGCCTTAGCCGCGTCTGGGATAGTCAGCCACCCCTCAAGCTCTGGGATTTCCCGCTGTGTCAGTTTCTTGCTCACGATCCAATACTCTCCTCATGGCCGCTGTGGCGGCGATGCGCCACTTCTCGGCCTTCTCGTTCTCTTCAGGCTTGATTGTCTTGGCGATGTTGTCACACTGCACGAAGGCATCATGCACTCTCTGGTTCGTACCCAGTAGGTGTAGGAAGTCAGAGCGGTAGTTGATGCAGTGCTGTAGCAGGGAGTCTCGCAGTGCTACAGCATCTACGAGAGGGGCCGGAGGGTTGGCCAGTGCCTTCATCTTGTCCTCGGCTGATGTGTCGGGGACCGGCTCACCGAACTTCTCGATGGCACTCTTGACGTTGGCGTAAAATTCTTCTTCTGGGTCTCCGGAGTTGTGGATGCCGCTCAGCCAGATTTCCTCCATGCGATCCAATGCCATGTTGGCTCCTGGGTGACCTTGAGCGGCCAGAGAGACAGCCTTGGCTACGAGCACAGACATCTGCTGGTTGCCTCGTGGGAGGAACCTGTCTACGATTTCCCACATGGCGTCGTCAGGCTCACCGGCACCGATGTCCTTGAGCCATAGGTTCAACTGTCGGTTGGACATGGCAACGCGCTCAACATCTGCTGAGGCGATACCGCCAGCAAGCTTCTCGGGAAGAGGCTCGGTAATCTCGGAGAGGTCGGGAAGAAGGTAGGGGACAACAACGTATCCGCCTCGGGCCTTGCGGTCTACAGAGGTCAGGACACCGTTGAGCGATCCTACGTCATGGTGGTGCCAGAAGTGGGTACCGTTGCCGGATAGGGATGTGCCGAAGACCTGGGACTTCAGGACCACACCCTCGGCGTCTAGAACCTCGAACCCGTCAGGCTGTCCAGGGTGACGGTCTACGTCGATGACAGCCTTGCCTACACGTCCGGGCGGGATAGCTGGAAGCCAGTCTCCCTCGTCCCACCAAGCACGAATCTGATCTAGGTCAGTCGTGGCGTTGTTCTCCCAGTCGGTGAACCCCGGCTTGGGGCGCTTGTTCTCTCGCTGAGCGGGGAACTGCGGGTATCCTCGGCGTGCGTTTGCTAGTGCGATTTCTAGGTAGTTCAACGGTTTCTCCAGGCCCATACGGCAAGTCTTGCAAGTCCTACGATCATCTCAATGATGCCCACAAGGATACCAATGACGGCGAACGAGCCGTAGTCCTTTTCGTGAACATCCTGATACATGAAACTGCCTCCTGAGGGTCGGTATCTCTATGTATACGCCCTCAGGAGACAGATGTCAACTACTTACTTCGTGTCCGCCTTGAGGTTTCCCATCGTGGCGGCGCGCTCTTCCTCGGTGAAGTCTGCTTCCAGACCGGAGCGGGTGCGCGTGACGTAAGCACTAGCCGTGGCAATCACGGAGTTGGCTCCTGCGGCGCTTGCCTCGTAGTTGATCGTGGAACCCCTGAGGATACCGTATCCACCGGCAACGTTGAAGCTGTCGATGTTGGCTCCCAGGAACAGGAATTCCCACTTCCACTCGTCCTGCTGACGGGTGACAAGTTCCTTGACCTTTTCTGTGGTGTACTCGCTAGAAGAGTTCTCTCCTCCGTCAGTGACCACCATGACGATGACCTTGCCTGGACGCTGACTCTCCTCCAGCTTGGCAAAGCGCTCACCAAGGTTGGCGACAGTGATGCCGATGGCATCGTTGAGTGCAGTCATGCCGCGAGGGACGATAATCGGGTGAGAGACTTCAGAAGCCTTGACTCCCTTAGCTACGGTCTCTACCGATCCATCGAATGTGGTGATGTCCACTAGAAGTGTGCCGTCAAACTCGGCCTGCTCCTTCAGGAACTCCTCTAGACCACCGTTCATGTCCTTCGCGATGGTGGACATAGAACCGGAGCGGTCAGCGATGACCGCAATGTGAGTGTACTTTTCATCTGTCATTTCGTCCTCCAGGGACTGTTAGACCGCTACCGAACCTCGGATGGCGGGGTGATAGTTGTAGTCGAGAAGTGAAAGGTTCTCGTACTTGTACTCGAAGATCGATTCCGGAGCGGGACCGAGACTAAGAGTGGGGTAAGGGTATGGCTCCCGGCTCAGTTGCTCACGAACCTGCTCCTGGTGATTGTCGTAGATGTGACAGTCACCACCTGTCCAGATGAACTCTCCAAGCTCAAGTCCTGTCTGCTGAGCAATCATCATCGTCAGCATGGCGTAGGAAGCGATATTGAAGGGGACACCCAGGAAGAGGTCTGCGGAACGCTGATAAAGCTGGCAAGAGAGCTTGCCGTCTACCACGTAGAACTGGAACAGTGCATGGCAGGGCGGGAGAGCCATGTCGTCAACCTCGGCAGGGTTCCAAGCCGTCACGATGTGGCGACGGGAGTCCGGGTTGTTGCGGATAGACTCTACCACCTTCGCGATCTGGTCGATGGTGCCACCGTCAAGAGTCGGCCATGCTCGCCACTGGACTCCATAGACAGGTCCCAGGTCTCCATTCTCGTCTGCCCATGCGTCCCAAATCTTCACGCCGTGCTCCTTCAGGTAGGCGATGTTCGACTCACCCTGAAGGAACCATAGGAGTTCATGAGCGATGGAAGGGAAGTGCACCTTCTTGGTGGTGATGAGCGGGAAGCCCTCTGACAGGTCGAATCTAATCTGCCTGCCGAAGACGCTCGTAGTTCCGGTGCCGGTCCTGTCTTCCTTGTGCTGGCCATTTTCTAGAACGTCCCTGAGAAGGTCTTCATAGGGGGTAGGGATGGTCATGTCTCAATTACTCCGATGATCTGTAGTACGTTCCATACGACGGCGGACACCCACAGAGTGATCCAGAAGATGCCGATGGTGAGGGCGCTGAATGCGGCCACCCTGGCAACCTTGCTTTGTCTCTGTGCGGACACCATACGGAATCCCACGTAGGCGTAGAAGATTCCCCAGGTGATGAACAGTCCAATGACTGCCCAGATGATTAGTTGAATTACGTCTTCGAACATGCTGACCTCAAATCAGATCGTCCAGACCGCCGCCACCAGTGGTGAATGCGGCGTTCGAGAAGGAGTCCATTGTTCCTCTTCCGGAGAAGTGGCTAGTAGCATAGTCTACCGTGAGTTGGATTCCATCTGCCGTCTCCCCGTCTCGGTGCTTCAGCACCTGAGCCGCTAGACTGGCATATCTGTCCGTGTTCTCGATGGGGGCCAAGATAGACACGATGATGTCTGGGGTGTTGGTAGCCTCTGCCGTCTCTGCAAGGGCCTTGGATGTGTAGCGACCAAACTGGTCAGCCTGAGTCTTAGCGTCTCGGCTTACCTGCCACGGCGATACGAACGGAACTCCGCGTCCCTTGTTGAAGGAAACCGCTACCTGCTTGGCGTTCTTCAGAACTCCAGATAGGCTCTCTCGGTCGGTGTTCCTGTTTCCCTGAGGCCTCAGAAGCTGAAGGTAGTCACAGACCACAAGGTCGATGTCGAACTTCTTCTGGACCTCGTACATGATCCGCTCCACCTGATCCATCGTCGCGAAACGAGGAACCTGATGGATGTAGATGTGTCCGTACTCAGGATTCGTGGTGAGGTCAGTGACGACCTCCTGCATGAATTCTTCTTCGTGCGGGTTGAGAGTACCGAGCTTCAGATCCTTGGAGTTCAGACCTTCAGGTAGGCCCTGATCCAGGAACTTCGGGTGCTTCGAGTGACGGGACACGATCTTACGACGGACGACGGTGTTGACTGTCTCTGTCGAGAGAAAGAGGACATTCTTGCCCTGCTCCACAGCCGCGCTCCAGGCTAGCTGGACACAGAGTGTGGTCTTACCGTCGTTCGTGTAGGCGGCAGAGAGTACTAGGTCTCCTCGCTGGAGTCCACCTACCTTATCATCCAACTCGGGGATACCGAACTGGATACCGGAGACGTGACCCTGCTCGCGCATCTGCTTCGTCTGGGTGTACTCCTGAAGGATCGTCGTTCCTTCATCCCTGAGGTCACCGTGAGGTACGTCCTGCTCACCGGCAATGGATTCAAGGTCGGACATCTTATCCACGATGAACTCTCGGGCGGCTTCCTGACCCTTCAGGATTTCGCCGTCCTTGAGTTCCTTGCCGTTGACCACAATCTCCATGCCCTCTACGAGCATTTCCTTGATCTTGGTCTCAGCTAGCTCCTCGCGTAGCTCGTGCACAGACCACAGGAAGTCTGCGTCATCGACCTTGTTGAGCTTGAAGTCTTCGTAGGTCTCCTCATACAGAGCCTTGCGGCCTGCATCCCAGGCGCTCCGAGAGAGCATGTCCCCCAGAGCGCCTGTGGTGAGGATACCGCCCGTCTTCTGGAAGTAGGCATCCAGGAAGCGGAAGATGTGACCTTGCACAGAGTCCACGAAGTGCTCCGGCGAGAGTTCCTTGAGAACCTGCTGGAGTAGATCGAGTCGTGCCGGAATGATGCCGGACAGAACGATACGACCGTGTTCCTTGGCCGTGGTCATGTGACTCCTAGACTGCTGTGAAGGCGGTAACTGTTTCGGTCTTCACGAAGGTGACTGGGTGTTCGTCGCTCTTGAAGTAGATGTCAAGGAAGCGATCTGTAGTGCTGTCTTCTGCTGGACGGATGTCTGTCACCAGACCCCAACCACGAACGATGTCGCCTGCGGAGACGCGCTGTGCCTCTACCTCTTGCCAGTCCTTCTTAGGACCGCCACCTAGATTGATAGAAGGGCGTTGAAATGGCTTGGGTAGTCCCATTAGCTCAGCTTTCCACCGTGCATCTTCTCACGGGTCTTGTTGTATGCGGCCTTGGTGTCGATAGCCTCAACGACCGGCTCGTTGAACTCGAAGGCGTAGTCCGCAATACGGATCACAGCGTCACCAAGTTCGACTGCGGAACCCTCAGGCTTGCCGTCTACCTCATAGATGCTCGGCTTGCCGTTGCGAACTTCATCCAGAGCCTCTACGACCTCGCTGACAATCAGGAACTGTCGGTTGCCCTTGTAGGCCGCATAGAGTCGAGTCCAGAAGGTGTGAGAAAGCGTCATCTGCACGTCACCGTATGGAGTCTTGATGCTCAGAACGGGATCAGACGTTGTGTGCTCCAGGTGATCCAGGACGGCACGCAGTAGGTTTCCGTCATCGTGGAAGCCCTTGTCCTCAGCGTTCTGGCCGGAGGTCTCGATTAGTTCTTCTAGAGAATGTGTCATGACTCATGTTTACGCCCCAAGGACGCGAGAGACAAGCGATCCGTGGATTCGGGACAGTGCCTCTGTGTGAAGCCTGCGAACGGAGGTTAGGGTATCCTCAACCTCTTCGGCAATCTCAGGTAGCTCCATACCCACGTAGTACTTCAGGTAGATGATGACTTGGGTCTCATCATCCAGGGAATCGATGCAATCGACCAGAGCCTCCCTGAGAGACGATTCTAGAGCGGATGACTCGACGGTACGTGCATCGGCCAATCCCTCGCCTACGGTGGTCTCAGCGCCGCTGAGGGAGTCATCTAGGTACACGGGCTTGGAGTGTACGAGCTTGATTACCTTCTCGGCCCGCTCTAGGGTGAGGTCGGCGCTGGTCGCAACTTCTTGATTCGTCTTCTCGGTGCCGTACCCGTGCTCCACCAGGGACTTGTAATCCTTACGCACGATGGAGTGCACGTGATCCAGGTTGCGGAGGTAGTCGAGCATCTGTCCGTTGATAAAACGGCGGGCGAAGACGCTGAAGAACTGACCTGAGGCGATGGACTCCTCGGAGTATTCATGCTTCTCGCCGTACTTACGGTAGCGCTTAGCCGCTCGGATCAGCCCGAAGTATGCCTGAGACAGCAACTCATCCTGATCGATGCCATAATCTGCTCGTCTCTGCATGTTCGCGCGGAATCGGTGGAAGAGATACTGAGCTAGGGCAAGATTGTTCTTGACTAGTCCATGCTCCTCCGGTGTGAGGGGTTCGTCCTTCTTCGTCATGTGAGTTCCTTCTTGCGCTGATACCTCGCTCTAGAAACAGCTTTAGAGCATTCTCGGCATCGCGGCTTCTTACGATCAGCACGTGGGTAGGTATTTTCAGGCTTGGTCAGGTCGTGCCCGTTGACACAAACTGTATAGTTTGAGCGTCCCCCGCGTCCCTTCTTCTCTCGATCCTGAGAGTTCTCTGCGGGAGAGCCTAGACGTAGATGTGAAGGATTTACACATGGAGGATTATCGCAAGAATGAAGAACCCACTCAAACTTCTCAAGAGGTCTCCCCAAAAGCTCTTCCATGAGTACACGGGTGGCTCTTCTCTCTCCGATCCTACCATACCCTCCGTTCTCAAATCGGGTACCGTTCCATTCCCAGCACCCCGATTCGACTACAGTCCATTTAGAGTTATCCATCAATCATCCAGAGATTAGTTGCAGTAGAGTCATGGGATTCAACTGAGCAAATAGTTCGTTGTTTTCATCCCAGATGAAATCTGCTACCGCCTGCTCACGCTCCAAGAGTGGGAGGTAGCGCTCTTCTTGTGTGTTGACGGTCAGTAGGTTGTGCACGAAGACGTGCTTGTGTGCACTGCCATCACGTCTAATTCTACCTGCAAGTTGAGCCATACGGCTCGGATTCATAATCATGTCCATGTTGACAAGATGGCGAGCGATCTGAAGGTTCAGAGACTGCTCAATAGCCTGGGTACCGATGAGCACACGGCAGTTGGGATCGTCCCAGAAGCGATCCTGCGAGCGCTTGCGAGCATCCCTGTTCGGCTCTTCACCCCACACGGTCTCGAAGCCGATACCGGCTGTGCGGAAGCGCTCTTGCAGAGCACGCACCGAGTTCTTGTAGTTGGCGAAGAGGACGACCTTCTCCCCGTCTAGGTCACCCTGAAGAGTCTCCAGAATCCAGTCCATCTTAACAGACGTGTTGGGGCCATCGGACTCGCCCAGAGTTGCCAGACCGCCACAGATTTGGGCACCGTAGTGAATCTTGGTGAGGGCCGTGATGTGCTTGACTTCAGAACCCTCTTCCTTCATAATGCGAAGGACGTTTCCACGTAGCTCGTCGTACTTGTTTCGCTGTGCTGGATACAGGTCCAGGAATACGTCGTTGACGTTGACCTCGGGAAGGTTCACATCCTTCAGGTCTTCCACCTTGCGGCGAAGAACCATCGGGGCCATCTTCTCCTTAACCTCAGTCATGTTCCTGTAGGCGGGCACGGTTCGTACCTTCGTCTGTAGGCCGGTGCGCTCGTCATATTCTCGAACTGTAGCCGTGGTGACGTGACGTGCCTCGAACGCTTCCTGAGTGCCGAAAGCCTCGCGACCGCCAACCTCTTCCAGGGTGCTCCACATCTCGCGGAGATGCTTCTGGATCGGGGTACCCGTCATGACGATGAAGCGATCACTCTGGCGGGCCACTGCCTTGATGTTCTTGGCTGTGTCCGTGTCTCGGTTTCGGAGCGCGTCGATGTCGTCTGTCAGGAGAAGAGACAGATCGAAGTGGTTGCGGAAGATGTCGCTGTCGTTGTTGAACGTCTGCGGAGAGATGAGAAGCGTAGACCAGTCAGAGGCGTATAGCTCTCGACGCTTGGCCGGATCACCCTGAGCCATGATGAGGTTCAGTCCGGGGATCATACGCTGTAGCTCGTGTTGCCACTGGGAGAGGGCAGGAGCGCGAGGGATGATGATAGATCGTCCTACCGACTCTAGCTCGCCGGTCTGGTGGAGCATGGCCAGGAGTCCAGCGGCGTGCACGGTCTTACCCGTACCCATCGTGTCAGCTAGGAGTCCTCGCTTCTTCAGGTACAGCCAAGCGATGCCTACACGCTGGTGCTGACGGAAGAGGATTCCACAGTAGCGGCATCCGGGCTTTGGTCGGTCGTAGACCGTGCGGTGTCGATCTTCCTGGCGCTCTTCATCCCAGAACTCCTCTACCCATCCGTTTGCATGCTTACGGCAAGGGGAGTAGTTCCAGACATCTAGCTTGGGTAGGGCGAAGTCCTGCTCGTTGTGGACGCGCCAAGCCATGCTCTCTCGGGAGGAGTCGGAGAAGCGTCGTACGTCAAAGGGTAGCAATGTCACCCTCTATCTATACGCCTGAGGTTGCTACGTCTACAGTAGCTTCCTTCTCTCGACGGCGGGCGGCTAGTGCACCGGCAGGACGGGCGATGGCAATGGCGTACGCGGAATCGGTCAGGAAGGCTCTACGGCCCTCCTTGACCAATTCGGAGAAACGTTCCACACTAAAGGCTTTAGGCATACCTCTAGTGTAGCAAGTTTCTCTTAATCCACGGCCCCTTCAGCGATGTCGGCGTGGTACCCGGCATACTTCTGAAGCTCCTCTTCGAGGTAAGCGATTCGCTCATCCTTCTCACGGATACGACGCTCAAGATCGGTGATGCGGTCTTCGAGCTTGACACGGAGAGCGTAGTTCTCTCGGTTGTCCTTCTCAAGCTGAGCTACGTACTCGCGGAGGTCCTTAGTGGTCTCTTCCAGAGCCGTGCGGTCGGCACGACTATCAGCGATGCCCTCCTTGAAGAAGGTGAGGATCGCGGTGACTTCAGCGGTGCGGTCGGCAGGGCTTCGAAGCTTCTTGTTGAGGATTACTTGGGTGATGATGGATGCGGCGGCGACAACAGCGACACCAACTCCTCCACCCAGGAGAATGCTAAGTAGGTCCATCAGGCATCATCCTTTGCGGGATCGTGCGCCTCGAAGATGAACCTAGGCACAATGATGATTGCCCTGTATAGGAAGATCGCGGCGACACCACACGCAAGGATGAAAGCGGAGGAGAAGTTCACATCTACACCAGGCTCCCAGAACCCATACAGAGACACAGCGATGTAGCTTAGCGGACCTACTGCGGCTAGGATAAGTCCTACAAGCTCAACGGATACACCAAGCGTCCCCACCTTCCCTGGCATTTGGGAAGCGAGGTACCCGAAAATCTTGACGATACCACCGATAAGGGCCACGACCATGCAGACAATCAGCACGACGGGATCGATGTTCTCCTGAAGGAAGTCAGGAGGAGTCGCGATGACAAAGGACGGCCACCAGACCGATACAATGCCCAATACGAAAGCCCAGGCTACGTGCCTGACCTTCAAGTTCTTGATGTAATTCATGCCTCTCCCCTAGCACATACGAGAGACGTTTGCCTCACGTACTACTATCGCTCGGGGAGAGGTTTCAGGAGGCCTTAGTGATAACTGGTGAGATACCACTATTGACACGCGGAGCGATGACTTCGAGCCTTCCACCGGCCTGATGCATGTGTGCGGCACCGTAGTTTCCGTAGAACTTAGGCGCGATAAATACCCAGTCGCCACCTGTGATGTGAATGAGGCCCAGATGGTTGCTGAGAGGCTTCGACATTCCCTGTCCGAAGTTACCGCCGTGGAATGTACCCTGACCGCCTTCGAGACGAATGACGTTTCCAGGGTTAGCCAAAGCAGAATTCGCGCCGTCCTTGAAGCCCTCGTAAACTCCACCGTAAAAATCATTGCCGTATCCACTGGTGGCCGATCCGGTTACACGCATGCAGTTCCAGCCGTTTAGGCCGGATGCGTAGATGAATCCGATTCGAGACTTGGAGACAGAAGCTAGGTGAATGTAGTACTGGTCACCGTTACCCGTAAGTTCGGGGGACTGTCCGGTACCAATGTTGATCTGAGAATCCATCCAGAAGTCGTTGTCCGAACCTCCGAGAGTGAACTGCTGACCACGGGCGTTGTTAGCGGTCCAGTGCCCCGAGAAGGTCACCTGAGTCATCAGAGCGGGGCGTCCGGGGAGTCCGAATACTGCACGGCAAAGGTTGAACGCGAGAGAGTGGAATTCACACGAGTACAGAGAGCCGCTAGGCTGATCGATGAAGTAGGTACCTGCGGTTCCATTTACAGCAAAATCAGCAAAGTAGACGTTGAAGACGTTGCCGGAGCCTCGGAACCACGGCTGTGGGTCGGCGGCGGTGCCGAAGCGGAAGTTTACCATCGTGGTCTGTAGCTTTGTTCCCTGCTCAGGATTGTGGTGTCCTTGGGGAGAGCCGACGATCTTCAGTCCGCTGAACAGTTCACGTCCAGACTTCGTGAAGGTGGGGATTCGATTATCTGGAAGAGCGATGGCGGGAATCTGAGCACGGCTACGTGCGTCTGCAATCGCCGCATCCAGCTTCTCGTCGTCGGTGCCAGGGTAGGAATCCATCAGGATCATGCCGTAGGGGCGAGAAGTTCCGGTGCTTGTCCCAGGAAGGCCGTCCTTACCGTCCTTGCCCTTGAGGCTAGCAATAAAGTCAGCCTCTGATCCTTGGTTTCCGAGCTTCAGCCAAATCTGGTAGGCGCTATCACCGTCCAGTCCGTCTTCCCCATCGGTTCCATCTTCCCCGTCCTTGCCTGGGGCAGGGGTGGGGAGAGCATCAATCTTCTCATCGACTACCTTGCCAATGAATTCTTCTGTCTCTGTAGCTAGTTGCTCAAAAAGTCCCATTTTAGTTCCACTTCGATACGGGCGTAATGCCTGCGACGTTAGAGCACATGAAGATATTTGCTCCACGGCTCACTGCTGTGCTGTACCCGGCTTGATCCGGGATGACTGCGGCCCAAACGGGCTTACCGATAGCCAGTGCCGCGTCGTACATGGCCTGGTCGGCATTGTATGCAACCCCAATCCAGTCCCACTTATCTGTATGGTAAGCGGTCGTGAGTGCGGCTTGGTTGGTGCCCCAATAGTTCATAGTTGTGTACCCACGAGCATGAGCCGCATTGACAATTGCCGGATCAGTGAGTGGGAAGTCGAACTTGATAACGATTCTACTAGGACCGCCATTTGCATCGCAGATGTCCAGCATTGCTGAAAGCTTAGCGGGAGTAGACCAACCGAACTTAGGGTCTACAAGGCAAATGTGCGTAGGTGTGTACTTGGCTAGAAACTGATCCAAGCGATAGAAAGGCTGGTATACGCCCGGAGATACAGGACGTAGCTTGTTCTGGTATGTGCTAGACAAAGTAGCCCATGTCATTGACGTGGGATAGATGGTTCCAGCTACTCCAGCGGCACGATCCAGGGTCTCGTCTCCGAGTCCAAAGGGAACGTTGTCCGAAGTCCATCCGCATGAGAATTCGAGTACACCGAAGCCTCGGAACACAGAGCGGTCATATGCAATTTCAGAATACTCAGGCCAGTTCAGCGACCCCCCACGGTGCGCGGAAGTAACTCCGGGCTTGGCGGGAACTTCCGCGACATTCGAGAATCCGGGTAGCCATGTCCTGATGCTATTAGGTGCTACTCGGGTACTCGATCCGTTGACGAAGGAGAGGTAAGACGTAGAGCCACTACCTACCTTGATGGGTAGACCAATAGGAGTAACCACTGCGTCTGGGGACGGAGGAATGACGATCTGGAAACCAAAGCTGTTGGAAGCTTGAGTTTGTGAGTATGTAGCCGTAACGGCGGACGTGGCACCTGTAGAGGGCGCAAGGTAAGCAGTCGAGTGCTGTTCGATGTATGTGGCTTCGTCTCCGGCATTGAACCAGAGAGTAGCGCCACCGGCTGTGATGGAGGCCGCTCCCGTAGAAGTAGAAGCTTCCATGAACACAGAGAGAACTAGAGAGTTTGCTTCGCCTACTGTCACTGATGGAGCAATAGTCGTAGTCGAGGTACCGGCCTGAACGGACTGTCCAGAAACGATGTCAGCGGCATTACGAACGCCGATGGTACCCATGATAAAATCCGCTACAGGCTTCGATCCTGTTCCCCAGAAAGCGGTCATACGCTTGTTGGAGGAGCCGGTAGAGGACCACACTAGGGTGTTCTCTCCGGAGGCCTTGATCCTGGTGGCAATACCAGTTCTACGCGAACCTGTCGCCTGCTGGAAGTTTCCCGCCTGAAGGAGATTACGCCACCCTGTAGAGGGAGAGGAAGGCAGGGCAGAGATACCCGTGGTGTCTGTCGTCAGAAGAACGATAATCCAGGCACCAGTAGGTACGGAACTGATGTCGATACTGCAAGCATTAGTTCCGTTAGCTGTGACTGTCGCGTATCCTACGCGGGCTGGAACTGTGGTCATTAGGCAGAAGCCGCCTCAATGATGATAGCGTATGGGCCAGGTGATCCGGTGACTGTGCCACCGAATGGGATGAACTGTACCTTGGCAAGCATGGTCTCGTTCTGAGCGTTAACTACCTGAGACGCGACAAGAGCAAGAGTGCTGTCTGTGCCCGTCTGCATTTCGGCATCAGTAGCAATCTCGATCTTACCCTTGACAGTAGTCGATGCGTCAGGAGTCGAACCTCCTGCTCCCGCAACTGCCGTCGTAACGAATGCAGTCGTAGCAACCTGTGTCGTGTTGGTACCACCAGCGGCTGTAGGTGCCGTAGGAGTACCGGTGAGGGCAGGACTAGCTAGAGGGGCCTTCAGATCGAGTGCAGACTGCTGAGCAGTCGATACAGGCTTAGCAGAGTCTGCGGTGTTGTCTACACTACCTAGACCAACCATAGCCTTCGTGATGCCGGAAACTGTGCCGGTGAAGGTAGGCGAAGCTAGAGGGGCCTTCAGATCGAGTGCAGACTGCTGAGCGGTAGAAACAGGCTTGGCGCTATCGGCTGTGTTGTCTACGTTGGCCAGTCCCACCATAGCCTTAGTAATACCCGATACGGTTCCCGTGAAGGTAGGACTAGCTAGGTTGGCCTTCAGATTGAGAGCCGTCTGCTGTGCGCTCGATACAGGCTTGCTAGCGTCCGAAGTGTTGTCTACACTACCCAGGCCCACATCGGCCTTTGCGAGCGTTACATCGGCTGTCAGGGCCTTACCAGCCACAGTTCTGGACTGAGGCACGGCGGCGGTTGCGATACCGAAGACGTTATCGAGGTCTGTGGTGCTTGCCTTGCCTGCGAGGGCAGAGACAAGTCCCGATACCTTAGCTAGAGCGAAGGAGGCATCGGGTACTACAGGTGCGGATGAGAAGGTCTTGATTCCGGCAACCGTCTGTGCTCCAGTGAGCTTGACGACGGCAGAATCATCCGCCTTGGTGTCAACAAGCGGGCCTAGCGCATTCAGAGCCGTGCCGATAGAATTTGCCCACGACGTTTGACCGGTGTCTCCCGGCTGGATGTTTGTGGGGAATGAGTATACAGGCATGGTAGCTCCAGGGCGCTAGGCCCGCTTGGTACTTCTACTTAAAGGTCGCGACCGTCAGCCTGAGGCTCAACGTTCTCCTCAAGGACGACGGGGGCTGGGATGGTGCCCTCTTCAACAGAGGTAGCAACAACAGTGCCCTCTTCTACAGAGGTAGCAACAACAGTGCCCGTCTCTACGACAGGTGCAACAACGGCGTCATCCTTGGTGACGACGGCCTTGACGACAACAGGAATGTCCTCAGGTGCGAACGCTACTTCCTTCGGAGTAACGACAGCAAGGACAGCCTGGAGAGCAGTCAGACCCAGGGACACGTAAGTAAGCGCTCCTGTAGCCCAGTCCTGCGTGATGAACCCGAGTGTAACGACGGCACCAGCTACGGCAGTAGCTCCACCGTAGATGAGACCACGGCCTACTGTACCGAACCAACGTGCGGCGTCTGTAGGCTTTAGGTTAGCAAGAGCCAGAAGACCGGCAAGAGCCTGTAGTCCAGCACCGACGATGACAAGCCACGGCTCAACACTTCCGGGAGTGATGAGTCCTGCGGCCACGAAAATAGGGGCCAGCGCGGCGATAGCCGTGTAGACCTTCTCACGAGTAGCTGGCGTGAACCAGTTGCGAATGTTTTCTAGCATAAGAACCTCCGCTTACTACTATCGCGCCGTAGAGGTATCGATAGCTTCTCAGAGAGGAGGAAGACCGACAATGATGCGAGCATTTGCTTCTGAGATACCCAAAGCCATCAGTTCCTGTGACGCCGCTTCTTTGGCCTCTGTAATAGCTGGGTCCTCTGTAGGCTCCTCCGGAAGGATAGGAGGGTCCGGGGCAACGAATTCCTCATTGACAAAAGTCCAGCCAATAGATACCTCAGGAACTACGTCATAGACATCACAGTTCTCGGCAGGCAGGTACTCGGCCAAGCCATCCCACTCGATGATGTTGATGACCTCGCCATTTTTTACAATTGCATATCTCACGCGAATAGCTCGACAATCACTAGTCCGGAGTATCCGTCTCCACCCTTTTGTGCGGCTCCGCTCTGGTTCGATCTAGCTCCAGCCCCGCCACCGCCAAACCTACCTCCAGCAACTCCATCAGAGGAACCACCACCAGCGCCCGTATATGATCCCTGGCCACCGCCACCGAACATCGAACCACCGCCGTTACCACTGTGTGCCAAGGTTGCGTTACCACTTCCCATAGTTCCTGGATTACCGGCGGAAATGAATGATCCTGAGGTTCCTTCACCACCGGCACCTGAGAGTGCGCCGATCATGAGAGTGTTAGCCGCGAAAGTTCCACCACCTAGACCTCCGGTAGCTACAACTGTTGTGCCGAAGGAAGATGCTCCTCCGTCTCCACCTGAAGCGGCTGAAGAACCTGTACCACCGGCACCCACTGTAACTGTAACACTAGAGGCAAGATCAGAGGCGGGAATTACACGCTCGGCATATCCGCCACCACCGCCACCACCGCCTGATGAGTGACCACTGCCACCGGCAAAAGCGCCTCCACCAGCACCGCCACCACCCACGAGCCTCACTCGTACTTGAGCTAGCCAGGGGTAAGTTGCCTTCGTAAAGGTACCGCTAGTCGTGTAGTAGAGAGTCTGCTGTAGAGAGTATACCTTCTTGCTCTTCTGGTAGATATCACCATTGACATCCAGGATTCCGTTCTCATGGTACTTTCCTACACCTAGACCGTCTCCCCAGTGCATAAATACAGCACCAACAGCGATAGAGGTCTGGAATGCAGATGTGTTGAATCGGTCAAGTACCTCAATACGAATCTCATAGGAATCATCCACACCGAACGGTCCCGCCACCGTGATATTCGAGTTGTAGGTGACTCCTGACGGGTTCACTGTTGCCTTCAGCGTCGAAGCATCCGTCCACGGCGTAGCGCTTCCGAATAGTCGCGCACGAACCTTGATCTGAAGAATGTTCCTCTCGGTTACGTTCATCAGAGACTGCACAACAGCATTCAAGCTCAAACGAAGATAGGTTCCTTCGTCTGGATCGGGTGTTCCGTCGCTGAGTGCTCGAACTACCGTGGCAGAGTTGATCTTAGGCGTAGCGTAGGAGAGAACCGTAATGTTCTGAGTCTGAGTCTTCTGCTTTCCTCGGGAGTCCTGAATCATCCAGGTTACGGGAACGGTTCCCGAAGAGGAGATAGGCAGAGGAGTAACGCCAGTAGCACCGTCTACGGTCTGTCCTGCGGCGGTGAACCTTCTCAGAGAGATGGTAGAGCCGTAAGCACCAGCGGCTCCGTTGATAGCGTATTCAAGTCTCGACACACTTTGAACATAGGCACCCACGGCGGACGCGACAGCAGAGTTATTCTCGGACACTGATACAGAGGTCCAAGTGGGAACAACGTCGTCGGGGACGGTGAGCGTGAAGTTGGAGTCCTTGCTACCGATATTGGTACCACCACTGTAGGTAGTCGTACGGATGACTCCGGCACCTGTAGGGGAGCTTGGGAACTCGTTCAACAGTGACATTGGTGGGGTCCACGAAGTGGAACCTCCGACGCCCGTGGCAATAGTCACCCATCCACTAGAACCGAAGTTGTACTGAAGGGTGTGAGTAAATCCTGTGGAAGCTCGATTGGTGTTGATAACGTAAGAAACACCAGGATACTTAGGACCGCTCGCCGCAAACGTAGACTGAGACGCACGAGGAATCGTCGTCAAAGACATAGAACCGCTACAGCTAGCAGAACCAATAATAGTTCCACCACCGGCGCTGGCAGAGAAGGAAATAGACTGCGTACCGTCTGCCCTGTGAGCTACTGAAATAGACCCAGACCATAGAAGGAGAGTGTCGTAGTTTCGGAAGTCGTAGCTCGTAGAACCGGATCGAGATTGACCCGCAACATTCCAGGACCATGTGAGGTCTTCATTGGTCCATGAACCCCAGTTAGGGGATTCGTTGATCCTCAGAGAAACGGACACCACGGATGTATTGTTGGTCACGCTTTGGGAACCCTGAGTAACGGTCAGTTGCAGTGAGTACTGCGTACGACCGTTGAATGTTCCTTGAACTACTGCCATTAGAGCTTCTTCACAATCGTTCCTGTGGTGTACTTCTCGATCTTGTGATTAGCGAGAACAACTTCCTCTCCGACGAAGCGCTTTACAACCATCTGTCCTGAGTCCCAGTAGGAAACAACTACGTTGTTTTCTAGAATTTCGATCCTGTCGTTCTTCAGGAAGAGCTTGAATGCGCTGTCGGTCTTACCGATCACGGCACCCTCGGAAGTGAAAGAGTAATAGGTCTGAAGGTCCGTAATTGCACCTTGAGTACTCTCAAGGTCACCCTCAAGTGTATCAGTCCTGTTAATCAGAATGTTCACAGATGCGTTCGAAGAAATGTCAAGAGAAGCACCCACATCCGAAGAAAGGTGGTTGGTCTGAATCTCTCCGGCACCGATCTTGTCCGCCACTACAGACCCAGCCGCAAGTGCATCAGCAGTTACTGATCCGGCCTGTAGAGCGTTAGCTGTTACCGAACCTGCGGATAGGTGAGGAGCAGTAACAGCACCCTGACCGATCATGCCCTCAGAGATAACCTCTCGGGCAACAACGTCATCCACGAACAGAATGCTGTCTTGGCGAGCAGATACGACAGCTACCTGCATGAATCTAGCGTCGTCAGGTGGGAATACCTGACCCACGAAGTACTGAGCGGTGGTAGATACGTTCTGCTCGTCCACTACTGTAGACACGGCGGTGCTCGCTGGAGTCACCTTATCGCCAGTGTACCAGTAGACTCGCATCGAGAAGCCCTCTGCTTCTGCGGTGGAGGAGGCAACCTTAGCAGATACAAAGTATCCGGATGCTCCCACGGAGGAGATAGGAACCAGGCTGGCAGAGTCTTGAGCAACAATTAGCTCGGTCTCGGCTCCCGGAATCTCGACGCCACGTGTCAGTCGCAGATACTTGAACCCGGCAATACCTCCAGTTACCACAACAGCGGATGAACCACCGTTGGGGTAGATGGACTTGACAACCCAGTTGGCAAGGTCGTCCTCGAAGGAACCATTAGCCACGAGGTTCTGAGAAGCCAGTCCTCCTGTGATGTCTCCGGACTGAACACCCTTGACAATGATGGTGGACTTGTCAGACGCCAGGCTTTCGCCGCCGTATGTGTCAATCGCTACCAGTCGGTAGTCGTAGCTCTTGCCAGTGAGCACAGAGGCGTCAACAGTCGATCCACGTACCAACGTTCCTACCGCAACCCAAGCGTCAAGCTCTTCGTAGACGGATACCGAGTTGTCAGCAGTTCCCAGCCAGCGGTACCTCTTTGTGGGGTCGGAAGAAGTGAGGTCTCCAGCCACCATAGTACCGTCACTTGGCATCTTCTCGATGGAGATGTCCGTGACATCTAGGGTCGCACCGATAGTGCCGCCTGAGTGAATGAAGGACACTCCTGCCGTAGCTGTAGGAGCGTTCACGTGCGTCAATCCGATAACGTCCACGTAGGAGACTCCTACGGGGATGTCCACGGTGTCGGCTACTACTGATACTCCAGACGTGCCAACGGCAGGCCTGTATGCCACAATGACACCAGTCAGTTCGTGAGAGGAGCGTACCCTGACACGGGTTCGATATGAGGTAGAGGCCAGCATCTCCGTGCCCGCAATGAAGTCCACCAGGCGGACGCTAGATGCTGTGCTATTTCGGGTAGAACGCACTGCCGTTGTCGTCGGCGCTGTCATGTCAGTACGAAGACTGAGAGATACGTCAGTACCGCCCGAGCTTGAGAACCTGGACAGGGAGGACTTGGCGTAAGGGTTAGCGAACACGTTACGACGCTTCTCTTCCCAAGTACCCGTGCTACCTTGCCGCGTGCGCTCTACTCGAACGTATCGTACATATCCTGGTGCTGGAGTTCCTGCAATCAGACCATCCCAGCGGATGGTAACTGTACCCATGCTGGAGGATAGAGAAGGTGCTGTTGGCTTGCCCAGGACGATGGCCGGGTTAGCGGCGGTCAGGGCTACCTCCTCTGAGAAATCTCCGGGACCTCCAGAACTAGAAACTGCGCGCACCTTGAAGACCCATGAGTCTCCGGTACGGAACCCCGTTAGGTAGGCAAAGGAATCGAAAACGATACCGAGAAGGGAGAACTCGGTCTCCGTCGCTAGTCTTCCCCAAACCTCGTACTGCGTAATGGTGATGGTACCGAAACCCGAGCCGGTGACAACGGGGTTCCAAGTAAGTCCGAAGTCGGAGGAGCTTGTTCCGTCTGCGGAGAACTTACCCAAAGAGGACACAACGAGGCCCGTAGGCGCGTCTGGTACGTTTCCAACCGGTGTACCAGGCTGACCCACCTGAGAGGTCGGAGGAAGCGAGGAGGAGTTGGTGAATCCTCCTCCGATAGCAGAAGAGTTAGAGATGCGAGATACCCACTTCTCAAGCTCCGTCTGACGATCCTTGAAGATCGTGTCGAACTCCAGGGAAAACTCAGGCCTTCCTGTTCCCGAGTCCTCGGAAAAGGAGATAGACATGATCCTGCGAGACTCCATGAGACCTGGGACCTCGCCAGGTGCAGAGACGATATCTCCTACGTTGAAGTTGAGGAACGGAATCATGTCATCCACTGACACGATGTCGAAGGTGGCACTCTTTTCAGGCAGGGCCTTGGTACGGAAAAGCTCCTGAACGATAGGTGCGGCACCGGCGGCGGAGAGGTCAGTAGAAAGCTGAGTCTCCACGCGACCGTAACGAGTAATGGAAGTCGTGTCCGTGTAGGCAGACTCCTTCCAACCCTCCTTAGAGTGAAGCATGAGGGTGTTGGCAATCTCAGCCTGACCCGTCTCTTCTGCGCTTCGAAGGTTGTGACCTGGAGAGAAGATAATGGCATCTGGATTGTAGACAGGACCAGGGCCTAGAGACTTATCCGATCCGCGCTTCTTCCAGGCGCTAACAGCTAGAGTATCAGGGTCTACGAAGATGTCGCAACCCATCTCTTCCAGAGCGGAAATTGCATCTTCGTAGGTAGCACCTACCGAGAGAGAGAACTGAATAGGCTCTCCCCAGGGCTGACCCGCACTGTCATTCAGTGCTGTAAATGTGGGTGTCCAGTTGTTTGCGAAGCGTACTCCTCGTGCCTTTGCCTCGTTTAGAAGGGTCAGCAGAATATCGCCAATGGTCCATCCTGGCTCCACTGCCGGATATCCACGAACCTTCCACGTGTTGTTCGACACGAACAGAAGCTGAGCGCTCGAAGGAACTAGAGGGTCGCCAAACTTGAAGAATGATGCGACCATGCTAGCGGCACCGCTGGCGATGTTGTAGGCCTTGACCCCGATGACGTGGGGACCCGCTTCTAGCTCCATGTCGATACGGTTGGTGGTCTGCCAACCCTTCTCGGCGGTCGTCAGAAGAAGCTCACCGTCCACGTAGATTTCGGCTCTATCATCGACGGCGATGAACAGGGAGTGAGAAGCGGCGGTAGCTACAGTGAACTCCTTGCGGAAGTACACATATCCCTGAGGCATAGGGGCAGGCCAACGATCCCAAATCCAGTACGCCAGTGGGGCGTCTGGCCACTCGGCAGGAGCGGTTCCCCAAGGGTTTCCCTTGTTACGAATCGTCCAGTTGGTGGTTGCGTTAGCCCACTCACTAGGCTTGTACCAGGACCCTTGCTCAGTGGCGAAGTTGAAGTATCGAGTGTCTGCACTCGTAGCCTTCAGACCTAGGGCAGGGTACACAGCGGCGTCACGAGATGCAGAACGCTGTCCTTCTCCAGAAATCTCCCAGGACTCGTCTGCTTCTTCGCCCTCACCGACGATGACGGTCTTCTTTGTCTGGATGATGAACCCACCCACGACCGTGCCATTCAGGCGCACCTTGACGTACTTGCGGTAGTCAAGAAGGCTAGGATTTTCTAGAATCTTGCTATCGTTCTTAGACACCTTAAAGCTACCTGCACCGTGAGCACGAAGCTCAGTGAGGCAGGTAGGCTCCACACGAGCGTTGATAATGTCCAGCATGACATTTGTATTGGTGTCAGCGTAGATTTCAATTTGGGTGTTGAAGTACTCACTGTCTTCAGCATCCACAGGGACGTAAAGGACGCCCCACACGTTGTCCCAAATTCCGGACCACAGATCAATCCAAGTATCTGCCATTACAACCACCTAGGGCGGTACTTCAGTGTTCCTGCACCGGTACCGGAAGAAGACGATAGAGTAAGATTTTGAACTCCTGGACGTAGGACGAACCAGAAGGGGTGACCAAAGTTGGTCACAGACCCAATCACGTTAGAAGGTGATGTAGTTGGGTTCTTGGACGCTCGGAAGTTGTTCACATCGAGACGGATAAGCTGACCACTGGCAAGATTCTGATTGACGTTCACGTATACAGCTTCACTCACATTGGTGAGACGGAAGTTGTTACGGGCACCTTGGAAGTCGATCAGGATATCAGTGGTCTCGTAATCTCCGGGAACATCCAGAGCTAGCGTAGATGTAGCCACGGCGGAAAAGTTGGCGGTAACTTCCGCACCGTAGAAGAAGGGATCAGATAGGTACATCTCGACAGAGAAACTAGCGTGAGCATTACCATGCATGGATGGTGCGATGCCTCCTGCGAATACTGCTCGGGCAGACGCAGAACGCATGTTACCCGTAGTGTAGTCTCGCCAACGCTTGGTGATTGTTACCTGCTTACCCTGATTCCAGAACAGGTTGCGTAGCATCATAAAGTTCTTCTCGAACTCAGCGCGCATTGTCTTGTTGGCAGGTACATTTCCATCGGAATCTGAACCCTGAACCCACATATTGAAGCTCATTGATCTACCGTCAGGGCGACGTGTCTGAAACACCGTTCCGGGACGATATGGAATGGTCAAATCCTCACCACGAAGGGGTGGAGGAGTTTGTAGGTCTCCACCCCACGTGGTTACGTTGTAGGCATACGTCTGAAGTGGAACACCGTTGATGTCCCAGTACGTATCTGTGCTTAGTGCCATAGGCTTCTAGCCTCCTACATATATCTTATCAGGAATCTGAGCCGGTGCGGGCCAGACTCATGTATGCAATGTTCCTAATGGCCTTCGGCAGGGAAGTGGAAGGCTTCTCAGGAACAGGGTTGTTCATGATGACCTTATCAATGTTGATCGAGTTATCCGTGATCTTAGGTGCACCCTGAGAGAGCACGGAAGCCGGAGATGAACCCAAGGTGCTACGTCCCATGAGTCCCGATCCACCAAGGAGTGCCTTCAGTGCGCGACTCTCCTGAGGATCAAGAACAGCCTCTGGCTTGCCAGACTTGTTGACCGCAAGACCACCATGAGGTAGCCATCCACCATTGTCGTATAGACCTGGGATGACGCCACCATTCTTCATGGCCCAGTGAACGTGATCCCAGTGGTTACTACGTACAGGCTCTCCCCAGAGCTTGTTCTGTCCGTTCTGAAGCTGACGACCTCCGGCAGGGGAGTAGATAAGCTCTCGGGAGTTCGGGAAGTTCTTACGAATCCAGTTGAAGATTTCCATAGACGGCGTAACGTCAATGGCTCGTCCCTGGGTGTGGTAGGAACCCTTCACTCCACCCACGGCGGCGTTACCACCGGGGCTACGGTATGCAGATGTCAGTCGAGCACTAGGGAACTGCTTCTGAATGATGGCCCACTGCCTCTGCCATCCGAGATTGTTCGCGCCCGCTCCGCCTCCGGAAGGGTTGGCGCTGAACCAGGACTTTACATTGCCAACCATTCCGTCGATGAGCTTACTTGGGATGTTCTTTACTACGCCCGACCATCCATCGTTGCTCATGCCGGATAGAAGAGTGCTGGCGACCTTCTTCAGGCCGTCACCTACGAATCCTACAGGGTCGGTGAAGATGCGACCTAGAGAATCCAGGTCGCCTCCCTTGTCAGCCTTCTTCTGAAGAGTAGTTCCGGCCTTCTTTCCGATAGAGCTACCCATGCTCTTCTGGTAGACACCACCGGTGGCGAACGCTAGCTGACCCTTACGAGCCTTGCTGTTGAGCGCGTTGACTCCAGCGATTCCGCCCACGAGCTTGGTGAACTCCGGACGCATGATGGCCTCGCCACCACTGAGCTTGAGAGTTCCACCTGTGTTGGAGTGGAAGGTGTGCACGTCGCGGCCAGGTGTGTATCCAGGAAGGACACCCTGATCCCCGTAGACGCCACCCTTAGCGTATCGAGACGCCGCCTTAGACCCAACACTCTTTCCAAGAGAGGTACCCTGTGACTTCGGAGCACCACCAATCAGCGGAGCGGCGGCGATCTTAGCAAGACCGAGCCTTCCCGCTACGTTGTTCCAGAACGTAAGGATTCCCTTATTCCATACGTTGGAAATAACCCAGTTGGCCGGTCCACGGAACTTTTCCTGAATTCCGGACCACACGTTGGCTAGGTTGTTTACTGCGCCCTGGAAGGTTGCTCCTACGCCACCCCAGAAGGAGTTCCATCCGTTGCGGATTCCGCCCCAGTAAGAGTCCCATCCGATCTTGAACTGAGCGCTGAACTTGTTCCAGTTAGCACTCAGAGTTTGAGTGAACTTGTTCCAGTTAGCTGTAACGACATTCCAGGTTGTACCAAATCCGGTACCGATTCCTCCCCAGAATCCATTCCACATAGGAAGGAACGTCGAATCGATCCACTTCCCCACGTCTGTGGAGAAGTCGTTGAGGCCCTGCATGATGTCCTGGAGGAAATTATCGAATTCCCCGGCCAGGTTGGTACCCATAAGGTCGTCAATGAAGTGCAGAATCTCACTGATGGCACCCAGGTTCACTAGGCTCTGACCACCCGTGAGAATGTTCAGTGGGCTAGTTGGACCGGTAAGCCACTTAAGTCCGTTTCCGTCCTTGATACCCTCGTCACGGGCATTCTTGACGTTTTCCTTGGTTGGGTCCGTAAGAGCGTTACCGAGAGAGTCCTGGAAAGGCTGTGTGTTTTGGTTCTGGTTCCAGGTTACGACGATGAGAGATGCAATACCCGCAAGAAGTCCGGCCTTACCCAGAAGGGCGCTGAACTTCATCTTATCGAGCTTGCCGAAGTCCTTCACCATCGTGGAGATGGCGGCGAAGAGTGTCGTCTTTCCGGAGAATCCAAGGATTGCACCTAGGAGGCTCGTCAGACCCGTGAACTTACCGACGAAGGTCACACCGGCAAGGAATCCGAGCAGGCTAAGTAGACCCTCAAGAACAGGCTTCGGAATCTGAGATGTGAACTCAGCCACACCTTCGAAGAATCCCGTTACGATGTCGAAGAAGGTCTCGAAAGCGGCGCTACCGCCGTTCTCCATGATGGTGTCGATGGACTCGATGATCGAAGTCAGAGCCTTCAGGAAGGCCTCATCGATGTCTGTATCTGCCAGAGTGTCCATCAGGCGCGCTAGGGCAGGGCCTACGTCATCCGTCAGAATCTTCAGAAGGTCGATAGCAGACTGGATATTCTCCGGGTCTGCGGCCTCTTCCGCGAACCACGAGAAGAAAGCACCGAGTAGGTCATCGACAGCCTGGAGAAGAGGCTTGATGTCCTCTAGCCACTTCTTGAACGGCGAGTTAGGCTTGGTCTGCTCTTCGCTGAACTTGACCCAGTTCTCGGTCATTTCTAGAAGACCGTCAGTGATCCAGTCACCGAACTCGGAAGCGGCAGAGGAGAAGTTGAAGACAGTCCTACCGATGTTCTTGACAATCGTCCACCAACGCTCAAGGCGGTCAGCTACGTTGTCAAGCCATCCGGCCAGGGAACCCGTCTCACGAGCATCAGCTACGAAGTCAGAGAAGTTGGCGGCACCCTCAGCGAACTTACCCGTCAGCCAATCCGTGAACGGACCAGCGGCGATTACGATGTCCTTCAGAGCCGTGGAGAGCGACAGTGCGGCGTCTCCCAGGTTTCGGATGACATCACCGTTCTGCTCACCAATGGTGGCCATGTCACGTGACCACTCGGGGGACGTGAACATACGGAGGAAGGCACCGGCAAGGTCACCCATCGCTCCTACGGCAGGCTTCAGGAAGGCAGAGAGGTTACGTAGAGCCTGAGGAAGAAGGTCTAGGTCATCTACGAAGCGACCGAAGAATTCTTCCTGAAGGTCCTTGCGGAATGCCTTCCACTGGTCCTGCATACCAATGATGGCAAGCACGAACCTGCGAGCAGAGGGAGAAAGCTCATTCAGAGCGGCGTTGTAGTCGTTCAGTGCCTGTACGGCAGAGCTACCACCGGCGGATTCCGTCTTGAGGGCACGCTGAGCCTTACGCTGTGCGTCATAGGCATCAGCTAGGCTCTCCTGAGCATCCAGTACCTTATCGGACTGGTTGATGCCCTTCTTCTCGGCGTCAACAAGGTCCTTCTGATTCTTGATGTTCTTCTTTCGAACATCCTGAAGGTCCGCCTCGGCTTCCTTGATCTTGGCGGCGGCGTCGAGCTTGTCACCCAGCGTAGAGCCAGGGTCGGCCATTACGTTCCAGTAGGCTTCCTGAGCCAGTCGGAGGTCGGCAATGGCGCGCTCTTCAGTAAGCGAAGCGCGTCCGACCTCTTGACGAAGGTCAATCAGGTCCTTCAGGGCCTCCTCGCGGGCCTTGTTTAGGTTCTCCTGAGCCTTCTGTACGTTGCGCTGTGCCTTGGCCAGGTTGCGCTCTGCATCGGCTAGAGCCTCTGCTCGCTCTTCCTGAGTCTGACCGCCTCCGCTACCAGGACTCTTACCCAGAGCCTTCTGCATAGCGCCGTACGTCTTGAAGACGTTACCGACACCACCCATAGAAGCGATGACACCACCGATACCGGCGGCTACTGCGCTAAGGATACCTGGGAGAGCTAGGAAGGCACCTGCGAGCGATCCGATCTGCCCAGAGAGACCGATAGCGGCTCCACCCACAGCACCCAGGAGGGATACGAGAGGGTTCAGAGCCGCGATAACGGCACCGATGATCGGGATGAGCGCGACGAATGGCGGTACCAGACGTGGACGCCAGTTACCGAACTTCTGAAGGCTATCGAAAGCCCTCTTACCACCCATCTCGATCTGACGGAAGACCGGAGCGAGCTTGTTGCCCTCTTCGCGGAAGCGTACCAGGGAGCGAGAGTCTAGGAAGTTGTCGAGCTTTCCTGTGCCCTTGAATCGGTTGCGAAGCTTGTGTGCCGCATCGATAGCGACGTTCTGCTTCTTGATCGACTCGGTAGTGTCGTCCGTGTCGAACTTGACCTTACGCTGAGCCTTAGCGAACTCCTTCTGAGTGCGAAGAGCATCAGAAGACACGCCCGTAGAGCGGCTGATTGACTTCTGTGCATCGGCGTATGCCTTTGCCGCGATAGCCGCCGCTGAGAGATTCGTAGCGTTGGACTTCAGTGCGCGGTTCTGCGCGTTGATAGCCTTGGTTGCCGCGACAACCGGGGCCAGTAGGGAGCGCTGACGCTCACGGTACTTCGTGAGGTTGGAGAGTACTGCCTTGAGGCTGACGTTCTCAGATGCCAGTGCCTTGGCGCGAGTAGTCGCGGCCTTAGTAGAGGCGGCGCGATCCTTGACAGAGGCGGCGTTGAATGCCTTTTCAGCGGCCTGAGTCTTGGCTAGTTCCTGACGGGTGCGTGTGAGGTCGCGTCGGAGGTTGTTGAAGTCTGAGACAACCTTGTAAAAGGCTCTGGTCTCGTTTGCCTCCGCCATCTCGCCTCCTCAGGCTCCCGTATTATCTACTATCGCGCACGCCACTTACTAGGATCACCAAACGCGGCCATAACGGATGCATCGGACTTGACATTGGAGAGGTCGGTGACAATCTCCGTGACAACTTCCCTACCGTGTTCGTCCTTACCATAGATAAGGTTTCCGCCACGGTTGTTGCGGAGGTCGGATTCCTCTAGCTGGAGCTTTTCAATATCGTCAAAGGCGAGATTGCGTGCTTGATCCAGGGCGGGGTTACCGTGCTTACCATCGACCATGTACCCACCGGCAATGAACGTGGCTAGCTGGCGAGTCATCCACGAATTCAACGTGATGCGCTCGCGGCGCTCAAAAAGCTGTCGCCTGCGAATAGCGGCAACAATCTGTCTGAAGCGGCGTACGGTGAGGTCCAGGATTTGATCGTCTGTCCAGCCATACTCTTTCGACACTAGATCGAATGAGATGCTATAGCCTCCTAGGAGACCGTCCGGATCAATTTCCTGGACCTCACTGAGAATCAGTTCTTGGCTTCCAGTGAAGCCGTCTGAATCTTCAACGTCGCCGCTAGGCGTTTTCCCAGTGCCGCAATGTCTGAAGCCTCGTTCTGAACGATCTTCATGATGATTTCAAGCGTGTCACCAATGGCAGGGTCATCGAGTTCGGCAACAAGCCTATCGATGAGTTCCTGGTTCTTCTGATGAGCCGCCTTGGTCTTAGCGTTCTCGTCGTAGTCAGCGGGAGTCACCATAGACTGGATGAACTCGACGGCTTCCTGCTCCGCTTCCGGAACAGCCATCATGACTACTGCAAGGAACTGCTGTACGAAGGCTTCGGTATTCTCGAAGTCAAGGTCAATCTGCATTAGGATCGGTCCACCACCACGGGTGACGACCTTCAGGAGCTTGAACATGCCTCGGGTGCGAAGTCGCTCTACACGTACGACAAGCCCCGACTCTAGGGTAAGAGTATCGGAGCTTGGCGCTAGAGCCTCAACGTCGTTGGACTCGGTTGTCATTTGTCCTCCAGGGATCAGACTAATTTGAAGTTGTATCTAGCTTATCAGACTTAGACCTGAGGACGGCTTACCAGTCGTCCAATTGCCCTGGTCGGAAGACCGGTCTGCGAGTCCAGAACAGGGTTACCCTTTTCGTCCTTGTCGGACATAAGAGCGGTACCCGTGTAGTTCAGTAGGAGGCCGTCCTTGTAGGTAGGACCGTCGAACGAAATCGGCTGGAACTGTACCTTGTAGAGAACGAAGTCCAGGGTACGGATAACACCGTCCTTGTCCTTGGAAGGAACGCGAATCAGAACAGGACGCGGAGTCGTGTTCTGCTGACGCTCTTCCCACAGAGGAAGGGTGTAGAAGTCGTTCGGTGCGGCACCCGAAGAGGTAACCTTAGAACCGGACAGAAGGGCAATGGTGTTGAAAGGAACGTAACCAGACTGAACGGTTAGCGTAGCCTTGTTGAACCAGTACCACGTGGAGAGAACAGCGTCGTCTCCAGTGTTGTCGTACGAGTCCGTGTCCAGTTCAATGGAACCGGAACGGATACCGTAAATGTCACCGTTTACTGCCTCGGCACCTGTGGTACCGTCCAGAATCGCGGCGTGTGAAAGGCTGAAACCTTCAACGATTGGGGTTGCCACTTGGGCCTCCTAGAAATAGAAGTAGCTAGAGTGGGATTACTCTAGCTACTACTATCGCGCGTTGTACGAACCTATGGTCAGTACTCCAAGAAGGTGTCTACCCAATTGCCTAGGAAGTCGTATTGGTGAATGACCCTATCCACTTCGAACCCCTGACGACGGAGGTTTCTCTTGCAGTCAGAGCAGGAGAATTCCATGTAGTTGTCGTCCGTGATTGTGGGGGATTCACCGGCAAGCTTCAATTTCATAAAAAGCCTTTGGGGGCCGTATGGGCACCTGACTTCGATTGATCTTGAGGTCATAGTTCTGGCCTTCCCTTACGGCATGCCTGAGCCGCCGCCCATAGTCGCTCCCCATTCTCAGTGGAGTCCTTGAGTTGTAGCAGAAGACGCTCTACTACGGAGTCCCAAGAGGATAGCTTGGGAATGATCTGTGCCGCGAGGTCACCCTTGCGTCGAGCCTCGTCGCGGTTCTGGTAGGCCTCAAGCATGAGTTCCTTCAGGTGATCGATGTCAGCACGTGCATTGAGGGTGTTCGGAGAGTCACTGTCTACTGGAGCTAGCGTGTAGTCCAGAGGGTAGTTGTACTCCTTGTTGAGCCACTGTTGGTGACCTCCCCAGTTCGTCGCGATGACTGTACCGCCAGTGGCCTGCATCTCCAGGGCGGGCATGTTCTTTCCCTCGCCACGGGAAGGTGCCAGGAGGACGTGCTGAGACTCGTAGAACTTGTACAGGAGTTCGTTCTGCCACACAGCGTAGTGGATGCGAAGCTTGGGGATGACCTGTTCCATCGAACTGTGTAGTCCGGGCAGGTTGGTCTTCAGGTGAAGCTCTGCACCTTCGAACTCAATGTCGGGGTCGTTCTTCAGTTCCTGGAACGCCTGGATGGCCACGAACGGGTCCTTGCGCATGTGAAGCTGGCCCACCATGCAGAATCCGAAGCGCTCGCTGTACCAGTCACGCTCCTCGCTCTTAGGCCAGTCCTCCGGCCAGAAGCCTCCCTGTACGGTGAGCACCGGCTGTCCCTTGCGGGAGTACTCACGAAGACAGTCAGAGGACACAGGATCGTAGCCTACAAGAGCATCGAAGTACTTCAGATTCTTCTTCATCTTCGAGCGCCCCGGAAGGTTGCCGAAGTTGGAGTACTCCCACATTGTCCATGCGACGACGACATGGCCCGCACGCTTCTGCTCCTCTGAGGAGACCAGGGCGGCAGGGTCGTGGTGGTTGATAATCAGATCGAAGGGAGCTTCGAGCTTCTTCGTGAGCAGATGAGCTACGTCCTCCGGGAGAGGAGACTGCACTACAGAGGGCTGGAGGTACACGTCAGCGCCCCAGCGCATGAAGGCACGAGCTAGACCAATGCCGTCGTTTCCGTAGCCGCTGAACGGCGATAGGGGGATGTTGAGTAGTACCTTCACAAGAGCCTCCAGGGCTTCATTTTCTAGTTCAGATCGATACGTTGTATCGGACTTGCCAGATGACGGCTCCTTGGTCGTCAAAGGCTGGTCGTTCGTCCGGATCGTTTGTGCGGGAGGAGGATGTGATCCTGACTCCGGTCTTGTTCGTGATCTGCGTGAGAGTTCCCCAGTAGATGGCACCGCCACCTGGAAGGGAGTTGTTCACCTGATGCAGAATCTTGTCGATGGCCTTGAACACTGCCTCAGCCTTGAGGGAGGCGTCCTGCATCTGTACAGAGCCATCGGAGTTGCGAGTAGGGTCCGCCCAGATGTCTACGACAAGAGTAGGGAAGCGGGCGGTGTTGTGTTGGTTAGCTCCCCATCCACCATCGACACGGATGACCACCAGGCACTTGCCGGTGTTCTCCACTGTAGCCTCAGGGCGGTTCGGGTACAGCATCGGATCATCTAGCTCGTCCACGCCAAGTAGGCTTGTCACAGATGGGAACTGTGCAAGCAGATTGCGCGCGGCGTAGGCGAGTTGAGTCATTTGCTTAGGGCCTTCAGGATTGCTCTTACATACATCGAGTCTAGCGCCTTCAGAGGCGTAAAGAAGTCGTGGTCGCCATCTCTTGCCTTTTCGTAGATGGCGTATGTTACAGGGTTGTTCACTCCCAGGCTGACACCACCGTAGACGATTTCTCCCGTCCAGGTGTCACCATCGAATGAGGAGGACTTCTTACCAGACGATTTGAGCGATCCGGTAAGGATGTGGACGGCACCTTGGGTGGCCTTGAAGCCGGTATTCAGTACAGCATCCAGATACACTGCGGCGATTTCAGGAGAGTGCTCTAGACGGTCAAGCTCACGCTCGACTGCTCTCCAGTTCGACTTGATCTGAATGGTCACTCCGGCCACTTCCCATCCAGGTTCTGAACGGACTCGATGACCTGTACTTCAATGTGGTGAGCGCTGGAGAAGTCAACAGCGATGTCGGGGATGACCTTCAGATCGAATACGCCGCTCACAGGACCGGAGACCGTCACAATGCGATCCCCGGCCCTGAGGGCGTTGTTTGCGCGACAGAACATGACTCCTACGCGGTCAGGAGCGGTTCCGGCTTCATAGGCCGGAGGTACGTCCTTACCAGGGCGAAGGAAGTTCAAATCCAGGCGACACCTGATAGCGTTGAGAGGAGCAGGCTGATCCAGCCATTCCATCTTGGTCACTCCATCGGTGCGCGTACGAGTAAGGCGTTGTACCTTCACTACGCTTGCGAATAGATGATCCATGATTAGCTCCTCGCTACTACTATCGCTTAGGCGGCTACCGACACGGAGTGGTAGCTTTCAACCAGAGCATCTACCTCGGACGGGTTGTATCCGCCGAAATGCTTTCCTTGGAAGTAGGTAACCGGCACACGCTGGTATCCCCACTCATCCTTGACTAGAGCAAATGCTTCTGGCACCTGTGAGGCGTCAATTTCCTGGAATTCGACGTTCTTCTCCTTGAGCTTGCGCTTGACAGCGGAACACTGCACGCAACCTGGCTGGGAGAAGATGGTCGGCTTGTCGATTTCAATTTCAGGCATACGCCATCTCCTTGTTGTTACTGATATAAGCTCCAAGGCTTCCTAATGACCCGCTTGCGCGGGGGTCCTAAAGCTTATGCAGAGTAGGGGTATCCTTCAGACGGGTCGTGCATCCAACGCTCGTGTCGATCTAGGTCTACAGGGCTGAGGAAACGAACGTTGCCGTCAAGGTATCCGGGACCGAATGCACCATCGAACTCGAAGACCTCGATGCCTCCACCCATGATTCCAGAAGTGAGGTCGCACACGCTCAGCTTAGACAGGGCTAGGTCGAACCACGTAATGCCTGTTGGGAGACCTCCCATGACGGCACCAGAGACCTTAGAGTAGGAATAGCTACCGATGGTCTCAGAAGAGAACGGGTTCGCTAGAACGGTCTGGAAGGGCTGTACAGCGTAGATAGCCTCTGCCATAGACAGAATGGCCATCTGCGCTAGCTGTGCGAGTGTAGGGTCATCTGGCCAGCTATCGCCCAGACATGTGCCCAGCTTGAACAGAAGGGTTGCCTGAGCGATAGCTGACGGAACGTAGGCCGTGTTCGTGTACTCCGAAGTGATCCTACCGGAGAAAGCGGCAAGGTCGTCTACGTCAAATTCAGGAAAAGCGGCCATTGGGTTCCTTAGATACGGACGAGCGGTGCCTGCTCGGAGATGGACTTGTTCTTGAGGGCGTCTTCCTCATAGGTGCGACGACCCGGCCACGGTCCCTTACGGAACTTGACCTCTCCCCAACGTGCGTACTGCTCATCGTCGTTCATGTTGATCCAGGAATCTCCGAATCGATCCAGAGTCTCCTCATAGGCCTCAGGGCCAAAGGTGACCTCCTGGCCACGGTAGAAGTTGCGTCCGTTGGAGGACAGTCCATCTTCTAGGAAGTGCACGAGAATGCCGCCTTCGACGTTCTCCTCGTAGACCTCTTCAGCCTTGTCGATTTCCTTGCCCTTGGCCTTTGCAAGCTGGTCCTGGAGGGAGCGAATCTGAAGTTGCTCCGGAGACAGGGTGGACTCATCCACAGGCTCGTAGTGGGTAGCCTGAGCGCGGCCCTGAGCGGCCTCTGCCTCTTCACGGGCCTTGTACTCGGCTAGCTGTGCACGAAGCTCTTCTAGCTCGATCTGCTCGATGGTAGGAGCGCTGTCGTTCTGACCGTTGTCGTGCTCTTCGGTCGTCTGCTCCTGGTCGTCATCTCCTACGGCAGGAGCGCTGGGTCCGCCATCGAGAACTTCCTTGGGGTCGGTGACGACCTTAGATGCGGCTGGCTTCTTTGCCGCTGTGGTCTTAGGTGTGGTGTTTGCTGTTCGGGGCATTAGGACTCCTGGGTCTCTATCTACTATCGCTCCAGAGGAGCTTCGGAACTTCTATCTTACCGCAAAAGGGAACAGAAAAGCCCCCACCCGAAGATGGGGGCTAGCCTGTTAGAGCTTACGCGACGTTGGCGTAAACGAACTGCTCAGGACGGTTCAGAACCGGCAGGAAGTTCCACTCTAGGAGGTACTGACGACCGGACGGGTCCTTGTCCTGCCAGGTCTTGGCGAACTTGCCCGTGTAGCCCTGAGGAGCCTCAAGGTCAGCGGTCGGTCCAACGATCATCTCGAACGGACGACCCTCGGTGAAGTTACCGAAGATGATGCGGTTGTCGGCCAGGAACGGCTTCTCTGCACCAGGATCGGTCGGGTTCTCGGTGTACGAGGCACCCGTGGCGTCGAAGACGGCATCCTGAATCTTCCAGTTGATACCGAGGAAGCCTGGAAGCAGACCCTCACGGTAGTACTGGTCCTTCATGCGGTCGGACAGGAGGTACGCGGGAGTGGTACCAGCCGAAGCGAAGGAGTCGAAGATGGCGGTGATGGAGTTCTCGGAAGCGTAAGCCTCGTTAGCAACTACCTGACCGTCACGGTTGACGAGACGCTTCCAAGCGCGAACATCAGCGATGATCTGCTTCGGAGTAGCGGTTGCCCAAGAAGTACCGGCGTTGACCTTGTGCGAAGCTGGGAGCTTGTAGTCAACGTTGATAGCAGGAGCATCGCCGTCCTCGGGAAGGTTGAACTGACCCGTGAACATCTGCCAAATGGCGTACTCAGCGAAGTTGTCGAAACGACGGTTCAGGTCCGTGATTTCACGGAGAACTGCACGCTCGGCGTTTACCTTGGCGATTTCACCAGGGGTACGTAGCCAGTACAGAGTCGTCGGCTCGAATACCTTCTTCTCACGAAGGTAGATGAAGCTAGCGGCCATCTGCTCGCGACCGAGGCGAGGTACGATGTGGGCTTCAGAGTTCGGAACGTTCGGGCGAGCAATAGCGCGCGAACCACGGATAACGTCCCACTGTGCAGTCGGGAACGGGTGCGGAGTCTTGTCAATGCGGTTGAGCATTGTAAGATTCTCAGGTGCCGTGAACTTCTCAACGACACCCATCAGCACCGTTGGCTGGAAGAGTGAAATATCAGGCACTGGAATCTCCTAAGGTAGAAATGCCTATCTACAGGGAATCAGCGACCCGAAGGCCCGATCTGCACCACATCCGAAGATGTCACTTGGTTGATCTAAGTTTGAGTTTTTACTTCTGATTGATACTATCGCACATTGGGCTACTCAGGGATGGACTCAGAATATGTAATTCTGAGTCACACCCTCAGCGTCCCGCTGTTTTATGTTTCAGCCCCCCAGATAGACGACCAAATAGCCGACCATCTGCTTTCAGTACCCCCGCTCGGGGCGAGGGATGGGTTAAAACTTGAACGTCTGGAGTACGTCGTTAGCGACTGCTCCAAGAGGAGTCGTGATGTTCGAGACACCGCCGTTAGCCGAAGAAACCTTCTGAAGCTTGAGGATACCAGCGATAACGATGTTACCCATGTACTTCTGACCGTTTGCGTCGGAACCGGTTGCAACCGTCTTGCGGAGGATACCGAGCGGAGTGCCCGTACCATCTCCACCACCGGAAGCGAACTTGACGTATTCCTTCGTGGAAGTCTTACGTGCAAGGGCGGTACCTGCAAGGAGCGTACCCTGGCCAGCGGCTAGAGTGACACCCTTCTGTGTGAATCCGACAGTCGAGTACAGAATCTCGTCGTCGGGTACGTTCTGACCGCGCGTAATGCCAGCGGCTGGAATCGCGTTACCTGCGTATTCTACCATTATGTTCTCCTAGGGGCTGGTAGTAGGGGCTTAGGCCTCGATGAGAAGGCCGTTGGCCTTGGCATCGGCGGAAAGACGGGCGACCTCACTTGCGACAGTCTCGTCGTGCGAGTCATCCTTGTGCTCCTGGCCGTCCTCAGCAGAGAGCTTGACGAGCGGCTTCTCAGGAACCATACGCTCGAATAGCTCGGCGTTGGAGAGCAGAAGCTCCAGGTTCTCGGCGCGCTTGGCAGGGGCGATGAAGCCACCGGCAACAAGCTCTTCGATGCGAGCCTCAGCCTTAGCGGTAGCGGCATCCTTGACAAGGCCATCGACCTTGGAGGAAAGCTCTACGCGGGACTGTACGAGGTCAGCAACTGCGGCAACGATGTCCTCGGCAGAAGCCTCGTCATCGGTGTTGCTCAGCTTGAGGACTGCATCCTCGCCCGTAGCAAGCTTCTCCTGAAGCTCAGCAGAAAGCTTGGCGAACTTGTCAGCCTTGCCAGCCGCCTTCTGAAGCTCAGGAACGTCGATACCGTGCTCGTCCTTAAGGACTGCAATCAGTTCGTCTAGGTCCATTGCGGAACCATCCTTAGTGTTGTCGTCTGGGCTAGCGGAAAGTACCACTGCCTTCTGTCGTGTATTACTATCGCTCACTCCATTGGAGAGTCGCACTTCCTCAAAATCTTCGAGGTCGTTGACATGAGCGTTGTTGGTAATGGCCGTGTGAATCAGGGCCGGTCCAACACGCATGTTGGTCTTGTTGTTCTTCCAGTCGAGGGAGAACATAGCAGAAGCACCAAGAAGAGTCTTACCTACAAGAGGGACAGCCTTTTCGTCACGTACGTCAATGTACGAGTATAGCTTATCACCCTCACGCTCAACCTTGATAACTTCACCAATGTTACGGAACGGGTCTTCGGTGTGGGAATTGTTTCCATCGACCACCGGTGCCTGTACGTGAGATACGACGTGATCGTTGAAGTTCTTGACAACCGTATCAAGGAACTTGTCGTCTACGTCAATCTTTCCGCCCTTTACGCCAGGGTAGTAAAGAGGACCCTTGGTAAGGATGTGCTTGCGGTACAGCTTACCCGAAGGGGTGCGCGAAAGCTCAACGAAGGAGTTGCCTTCGTCGGGTACATAAACAAGATCGTCGTCCATACCTAGTACTATCGCACTATGTCGGTATGAACGACGATCCTTTATTTCAGTTCTGTGAATCCCAGGAGCCTGGATTGCCCTTTGTGCTCTTCTCTTCCAGGACATCATCTCCGGGAGGGAGGAGTCCCTTCTTGTCCAATGCGTCAAAGCGGAGGATGAATGTGTTCTTCATCTCGACCAATTGAGCACCGTTGAGCTTGTTCAGGGCAGGGCCTGTGGCGGTGATCCAGTTACCCGCGTTGCGGATGTAGGTTCCGTCAGGAGTGAAGCCATAGAAGCCGATGAACTCACCCGAATCGGCACCACGAGCTACGGCGAGGTAGTACCCCTCAACCTGTGTGATGTCGCCCTCAAGCTTCTTATTCAGTGTCATCGTCATCCTCTTCCGTATCGACTTCTGTCTCCTCGTCCTGTGTGAGCTTGCTCAGCTTGCCGTCCGTCTGACCGGATAGGGTTACCTCTCGGTCAAACTCGTACTTAGATACAACTGTCTCAAGTGAAGTATACGCCCAACCGGCGGGGATGTCAAGCGCTTTAGCTGTGATGACGTAATTCTCTAGACGGTCTGTGGGTTCTTCGGTCTTCAGGTTGATAATCCCGAAGCCTTCCTTCCAGTCCGTCCACGCCACAGCGATGGGTAGGCCGTCGTATAGGACAGTCTTCCAGGAGCCTCGCGCAGAGGGGCGCAGAGAGTCGTAACGCTCTGGCCCCCTGCGTAGAAGTTCTACAGGAACAGAATCGATCAGCTTCTTCAGTTCAGGGCTGATGACTAGGATTTCATTTGCCATTTTCTAGTTCCTTACATGTAGGATGCGACGGCATAGCTGGAGCGAACTTCGCCCACTTCGAGGTAGTTGCTAGGGCCATTCTTCTGGATCAGCTTCCATTCACCGCCAGAAATCTTTTGCCAGATATCTCCGTCACTGTCTACGACGTTATCTCCGATGCTCAGATTGTCCAGCTTGGATTCAGTCCACCTGTATCCCTTAGGCTGTACGGTCTCGAAGACTTCCGGAGCGGGCTTCTCGCCCATGAAGTTGTCGAAGAGGAACTGGTCAGAGGCCTTCTTACCTGTACCGTTCTGCCACCAAATCTTCGTTCCCGTTGAGATGTCGTTGATCTTCTTCCACTGCTTGCCATCGAAGTCCACAACGGCGTCATCGATCTTGGCCTTCTTAATCTCCGCGAGAGTGCTCTTTCCCCAGTTCTCTTCCGAGAACGGAGATGAAGTGATACCGGTCGTGGTGTCCTTACCAGGGATCAGGATGTTGTGACTCATCGGATCACCCTGGAAGTTGTTCATGTACGGCAGAACATCGCGCGGGATGATAGAGGCCTTGACGACCCACTTCGTAAGTCCACCCAACTGAGGAATCTTCTTCTGCTCGGCACCCCAGATGTACATGGCCAGTCCAGGCTCCATGATGATTCCGTGCTCTTCGTTGTAAGAGAACTCTTCGAAGCCCGTGTACATTCCCTTGGCGTCGGCAGGAACCGCGAGGTCCATGATGACAGGGTAGAAGTCAGCGATCTTACCACCGTGATCGACGGAACCTGGAACAATCTCCATAGCTCCGTGATCCTTCTGAATGGAACCGATGATCTTGGTCAGGTCACTATCAGAGGTCAGAGGGTTACCGTCCGGGCCAACCAGTCGGTCGAATGAGATGGTACGTACGGCGCGGAAGGCCTCTCCTACAGGCCCTGCTTGGTCTGTGGCTTCCTTGATGTTGTCCCACGTCTGCATGTTCGCTTCATGCACTCCAGGCGCGCTAGCTACGTCCTCACGACGAAGACCCAGGATGGCTGGAAGCTTGCGAATGACCGTCTGCCAGTCCGACGAGACCTTCTGACTCTGGAGACCCTGCTTAGCCTTCGAGGTCAGCTTGCTCAAGATGTTGGTGTACTTCTTGAGTGCCCAGTCCTTGGACTCGTTCTCGTTCATCTGAAGAGTCTGCTCGTGCTTGATCGGCGTGTAGGAGGCAACACCATTGGCAGTCATCCATTCGGACTTCTGCTTCTGGTATTCGGTTACAGCCTGCTCGTGCTGAGCGATGATGTCAGCGTACTTGAGCTTCTGTGCGTCGATGGCCTGCTGAATTTCTTCATACAGGGCCGGGTCTTCGTCCAGGTAACCCTTGGTCTTGATAGCGGTCAGCGCAGACTCGTCACCCTTCATGGCTCTCTCGATAGGACCCCAAGCCGTGGTAGACAGCTTCAGGTCCTTCTCAGGGAGGCCCTTCTTGGAGCGGTAGGCCTTGTAAGCCTCTGTGGCCTTGCTGATCCACTCGTCAGAGACGATTGGGGCATCAGATTCGGTCTGTGGAGTAGCCGCCGGTGCGACAGGCTCAGGCTGTCCATACAGAGGGCTGTTCTTGTCTCCACCAGACATGGTGATGCCTGTAGGCAGACCACTCTCGTTCACGGTCTGGTTGTCCTTGCGGAGGCTGGACAGCGACATCGTAGCGTACAGAGGCTTGCCGTTCTCGCCCACCATAGGCACACCGTTCTCATCCAGACGGCGAACCTTTGCGGTTCCCTTCTCGGAGTTGATCGAGACGATGGTGGCCTTGTTGGAGAGTCCGCCCTTGTTGTACTTGACGATAGTCACGTTGTCGCCCATAGCGACCACCTGACCCGCGCTGTCCTTCGGGCCATCGGCAGGAGTCTCGACCTCTGGGGTAGCCTGCGGCTCTGGAGCGGAACCATCTCCGCTCCAAGCTTCCCAGGAGCTTTCAGGGTTCTTGAATGCCTGCTCGTAAGCGGCCTTAGGTCCTCCTGCCCAAGAACTGCCATCGATTCCATAGACGTGAGTCTCGTCGCTCTCGTCCACGGTGACGTAGTAACCCAGGTTCGGGTACTTGCCGAATGCCTTCTGGCCCTCAGGTACCTTAGCGTAGCCCTCTGGAAGCTCGACGCGCTGTGGAGCCTGCTGAGGCATCTTCGTGATGTGAGACTTGTCTACCTCGATGCTGGTTGTTTCTCCACCCTCAGCGCCTGTCATGACCTGTACGAGACCACTTGACCAGTCGGCCTTCATGACGAATCCTGGAATCTTCTGTCCGGGGTTCTTCGGGTCGATGACCTCAACGGCCTCAGCCTGCTTGAAGTTCTCACCGTTCGATGTGAAGGCGTGCTGAGCACTAAAGTTAGCTTCCAGATCGCCCGTAAGCTCGTCGTTCAGGAAGACCAGGAACTTGCCGTCTACGAGACCGGCTGTAGCCTCATTGTTAGAAAGCTCAACCTGGAACTGCTGACCGGTACCCTTCAGCTTGACTGTCGTACCCTTAGTGAATGCAGGGGTACCAGAAACGGCTTCGGGCACGTCAATCGTCGTTCCCTCAGGAGTCAGACCGAAGCGGTCCAGAATCTTCTCACGGCGGATCACCAGAGTCGAGTACAGCTTGGCCTTAGTATCCTCGTCAAGCCCGGAAGAGTTGACGATAGTGCTGATCTTCTCGGGGGTCACCGCGAGGAGCTTCTTCGCAGATTCCTTCACTTGATCGCCCGTCATATCACCGAAGACATTCGGGAGGTAAGTGTAGGCACTGGAGTTGCTGGAACCGAAGCGCATGTCATCGATAGCGGTAGGCTCGTCGCTCCACCACGACTTTTCTGCTCCAGTAGCACGGAACATCATCGAGCCGCCTGGATCAAGTCGTAGAGGATCACCGTTCTCGTCAGCCACAAGGTTCCACGGGCCGATACCGACGACATCGTAGTTGTCCAGCCAGGCATCGATAGCGAAGTCAGCCTGGGCCTTCTTCCTGAACTCATTTTCGTTGCCGTCGAGAACGTCAAGCATCTTCTGCCCGTTGTTCTCGATCCACGGGGTCGCCAGAAGACGCTGATCGCCCTTAGTAACGAAGAAGACTTCGTTGCTGTTGACACCAGCGGCCTTGTAGAGTGCGCCACCGATGACCTCGTTATGCATCGGTGCTTCGCCGCCGTTGGACTCCTTGACGTAGTACTTGTTGCCCAGAGGGTCTTCGTACACGCCGCCAGGGTTCGATCCGCCCTGACCTCCATCGACCTTCTTCCAGTTGGAGATGTCGTATCGATCCTCGTTGAGGTTGTCCGGCTCGTTCATGAGGGAGAGGATGTCTGCGTGGAGGTCGTCAACTTCCGTGTCGTAGAAACCTACCATCTTGGCAAGGTTTCCTCCTCCCAGGGCAGGGTGAAGCTTACCCTCAGCATCGAGCACATTAAGCTCTTCAGCACTAAACCACTGGTACTCCTTGAGTTCCCAATCCTCGATGCTATCCGGTGCTTTGACATCGATCATGGAAGGCAGTGTAGCAACAGACGTGACGTACTTCCAGTCCTTGTCCGTTCCTTCGATCTTTCCGATGACAGCCTGGTACGCCTGCGTGATCTGGATGCTGTCCAGAATGGCGTCACCATCTTCTACTTCTTCGGTGAACTCACGGAGCGAACCCTGAAGGTGGCTCTCGTTCTCATCGATAGCTCCACCCGGCAGGTACCACTCATCGCGGTCTCCACGCTTACCGATGAGGACCTTCTTCACACCGTTCTCGTCCGTGGCTACGGTAGCGATACCTCCACCACCGAACTTACCCCACGTGATCTTTGGACCCTTCTCCGTGTGCACGATGACATAGCCATCACCGTTCTCGCCGCGCTCTTCAGCGGGCAGAACGGAAACAGCCTTGTCAAGCTCGGCCATGATCTGGAAGTGCGCGTCGAGCGTAGCATCCAGGGAGTCGTCGGCATCAGGAGCGGTAGGCTCTGTCTTCTTGTAGCTGAGTGATCCACCCTCGACGGAGTTCTTGAAGTTCTGATCCTTCAGCTTGAGGTCTGGGTCATCGGATACTACCCAGGTGTCGGGGCGCGTCTTTACATAGGTAGAGGGGTCTCCACCGTACTTAGACTGGAAGCTAACTTCAGAACCGACCGGCAGATTCTTGAAGTTCTCGAATGACTGGATCAGGTCACCGTCAGCGTACTGGCCGTTGTCTTCCCTCTCTGGAACATCCGGAGCGCTCCACTTCAGCCCACCACTCATGGCTGTGTTGTAGAAGAAGACGCTATCAGACTGCTTTGGTGGAGTAGTTCCCTCAATGTTAGACCAAGTGCCGTCCTCGTTCTTCTGGTACTTCTGAAGACCGTTAGGCGTACCCATGTAAGGAGGAGTGGGCCTGCTCACAATGGTACCCACCGGGGCATTCTTGAGAGCGCTCATGTCCGGATCAGCGGCGACAACCTTACCCTCTTCAGGCTCCTGAGAGATGTCGAACTGCTTGTTCATAGCCTCTTCTACAGGAGCTTCCTTCGGAGCAACCTTCTTCTTCAGAAGATCAATGAACTTCTGCTTGGTAAGGGTCTTGTCCTTATCGAAGCCTACGATGTCGTTCGGGGACAGCTTACCGAGAGGGTTGCCCTTCTTGTTCAGTTCGCTCTTGAACAGCTTGCCGTTGTAGTTCTCCAGGATGTCGATGGCACTCTGAACGTCGCCCTTGTTGAACTGTCCTCCGGTTACACCGGTAGCGTTTGTCTTCGGGGTACGAGAGCCGATCTGAATCTTGTCAGTGCTTCCCTCTGCAAGAAGCTCCTTCTCCCATTCGTCCAGCTTCTCTACCTTGGCATCCAGCTTCAGTTGAGCGAGCAGAGCGGCCTTAGGGGAAAGGTCGGAGAAGTTCTGCTTGGCGTCAGCGAGGTACCCGTCAAGGTACTCCTGGTTCTTGAGCGGGTGATCCTCAGGCAGAGACTTCAGTCCGTACTTGATCTGGAAACCAGAGTGTGCTTCCAGGGACTCGATGGCCTGCTTAGCCTGAGCCTCTGGAAGGAACTCGTTGCCGTTCTCGCCGTACTTTTCGACAGTCTGAGACGGAGTGATGTCACTCTTCTTAGAACCCCACGTCTTTAGGTCCTGCTCGAATTCCTGCGGGTCAAACAGCCACCCGCTCGTGTCCGAAACCAGCTTCCCATCATCATTCATGACGTACTTGAAATCCGCGATGTTCACGGAGTCACCCGGCTTCATAGCCTTGAGGTCGTCTACAGTTGCGGTGTCTGCATCTACGGCTTCTTCATCGTCAGAGCCGGTCTGCTCGACAATGGAAATCTTGCCATTGTCGATGTCCTGGGAGAAGTCGTCAGCGTCGAACTCGTATAGGAACTGGTCGTTGACGAACTTGTCGTTCTCATCCTTGGTGAACTCAAACTCACCGTTGGAGATGATGTCTCCGGCCTTGAGGTCAATCAGCTTCTCGACTGTGACTTCATTCGCTTCGAGAAGGCTGTGGAACTCCTCATCAGGATCAACCTCAGGCTCTTCAACCTTCGGTGCTTCGATCTTCTTCTGCTTGGCGGCAGGGTTGCTTACAATCTCAGCATCCATACCGTCATCGTACATATCGCTCGAAGAGAAGACACCACCGTTCTTGGTGACCCAGTTGCCATTCTCGTTCTTGGTGAACTCTCCACCTGAAGCGGTCTTGATCTTGGCACCCTCTGGAAGCTCCCAGAGCATGTTTCCACTTACGGTGTCTCCGGGCTGGTACCCTTCGAGAACCATCGCGTCGATTTCCTTCTTGGCCTCAGCCAGAGACATCCCCTTGTTGGAGTTCTTCAGGTTGAGGATGGCGTTGATCTTCTTACCCTCAGCTAGGGAAGACTTGACCTCATCGTTGACAACGTAGCCGCTCTTGGTGGTCTCTACGCTGTTCTCTTCGTTATCAGGGTCGCCAATCTCAGGACGATAGTCGTTCTCGTCCTGTGCCTTACCGCCGGTGGATGCTAGGCCCTTGTCGTAGTCATCTACGTAGTCTCCGGAACCCGGCTCGTAGTCGAGGTCTTCCATGCCCTTCTCGTACTGCATGAAGACAACATCCGGCTCGCCGTTGTTGAACTTCTTGAAGGTTTCCTTGTTCCAGTTCTCCGGGGCGAAGTCGTCATCCCACTTCAGGCGAGACTTGACAATGAAGCCCTCCTTAGCGTAGATTCCCGGTAGCACTGTGTCGAAGGCGTCTAGGCGCTTTCCACCGTTCTCCACAGCTACGGAGATTAGGTGGCGAGCTACCTTCTTGTTCTTGCTCTTGGGGTCGCTGAAGACGGAGACAATCTCGTCTCCGTCGTGCAGGGCGATACCGCTCTTTCCATCGTCGGACAGGAAGAGGCGCATACCCGCGTAGTCGGACTCGTCGTAGACGTACACGGATGCAGAGTAAGGGTTTCCCTCAAGCGACTTCTGCATGGCGTCACGGAACGTCTTAACGTTCTCTGGAGTAGCTTCTAGCTCGAAGACGTTCGGTGTCGATCCGCCATCTGCCTTGATGGCCTCGGAGCGGTCGTTCTCACCGAACTTACCTACGGTGGATAGCTCCTTGCCCCCAACCGTCAGGGTGTTCTCGGCGTCGAACTTCTCCTTAGCATCCTTCTGCTCTGGAGTCCAAGGCTCATTAGAGATGTAACCCATGTTGGCAGAGTCAACAATATTTACTTCTGCGAAGGAGGCTCCGTCAGTGTTCTCCCAGGTGGAATTGTCCTGCTTGGTGAGGGCACCGGCAACGTCATGGTATACCACTGCTCCGACTTCGGACTTTAGAATTTCCGCGCCCGTAGCCTTGGCTTCTGTCGCCTTCTTCTTCTGAGCATTTGTCTCATTTAGCTCATTTTCTGGATTACGAAGCGGGTCAGAAGCTTCCTTCTCCTTAGCGGCCTTGTCAGCCTTACCAGGCTCTGGGGCTACCTCAGGGTTGTCGAGCTTGTCTGTGATAGAGCCGGTACCTGCTGACATGTATGCCAGGTCCTCAGAGGAAGTGTTCTTTCCTGTGGCGGAGGAGTTCCACTTGCCGTTCTTCTTGGTTACGACAGTCTTGGAGAACTTCATCTGCTTGCCGTCAGGCATAGCCTCAAGAGCGGCCTGAAGCTCGTCAGTAGTCAGCTTTGAGAAGTCGATGTCCTCGACAGTGTTGGCAGGCTCCAGATCGAAGCTACCACCATCGTAGAGGCGCTGTAGGTCATCGTCAGTAAGCTCAGCACCGATGTCCTCGTTCATCCACACGCCGTTGGCCTGCTTCTTGAACAGAGGCTTGCCGTTCTTGGACAGCGTAGAGCCTGGCTTCTGCTCAGCCAAGGAGGACGGGGCATCGAAGGTGTCTACCTTGTAGAGGGTGTCATCACCCTTGAGGTCCTTGAACTTCTTCGTAAGGACAGGCTCTAGGTAGTCGGGTACGTCTAGCTCACCGGCGGCGGTGAAGGCGTGAACAGAACCATCCGGAGTTACGACGTACGCGAACTCTTCCTGATTCTTCGGACGAATGAGCTTAGAGCCGGAAGGAGCGGAGTACTGAGTAGCGCCGACCTTGAATCCTTGAGGACCCTTGATAGAGGAGGGCTTCACCTGGAATTTGCCGGAAGTGTCAGCGCCTACAGGTGCTCCAGCGGATGGATCAGCATTGAAGTTGCCAGCGGGAGACGCCTTGCCAGCACCTACAGATACCTGGGGTGCCTTCTTCGGAGAGAGGCCACCCTTGGGCGGGGTGATGCCCTTTGCCTTGGCGGCAGAGCGCGCCTTCTTAATCATGTCCGGCGTGATGAGCGTGCCAATAGGCTGACCGTAGAACCTAGCACCTTCAGCGGTCTGGACTCGACGGCCCTTACCTACGGCTAGTTCGATGAACTCAAGTTCTAGTTCGGTGCTCACGCAGACTCCTAAAGTCTCTGGACGTACCTCTCCATCATACCAGAAGATTGAAGAAGAATTCTCTAGCGGGGAAAGAAGATTTACCGTTACTATCGCGCTCAGTCGTCGTACCGGGTAGTGCCCGCGATCTGCTCCAGCTTGTGGGTGACTTCCTCAATCTCTCCGATGAGCATGAGACCAGAGGCGTAGACCTGTTCTGCGGATAGGGAACCGAAGCTGTACTTGAAGACTGTCTCGCGTGCGTCTTCGAGCACAACCAGTAGTCCCTCCACTGCGGCGTCCAGGGAGTCGAACATGATACGGGAGGATTGGAAGTGCATCAGCGTCCCTTTCGTAGGAAGCTCAGAATGGCGCTCAGGCTCGCTCTGACGGCTCCAAAGATAGACAGCGGCATCTTCTTCACGTCGTCAGTGCTCATCATCTGAGGAGCTTCCTGAGGCTTCTCGAAGTTGGGAGACTCAAAGGCGTTCTCCAGCGAGACCACGAAGATGTAGAGGCGGCACTTGCAGTTCGGATGGCGGGGAGGACCAATGAGGTCACGGTAGACTCCAGGCTCGCCTGTCTCCGTGCGGAACATCTCATGCAATCCCACAGCCGTGCCGTGTAGGCGCGTGCATGCAGGGCACGGGGTGTTGTTGACGAAGTTGGCCACCCAGTACTTGCGTAGCTCCAGGCCGAAGTCCTCAAGCTCTGTGTAGGAAGCGATGGTCTGATCCGTGTATCCACGCTGTGCGGCTACACCGGCAGAGTGCTGGATTCGAGAGACTGCACCTTCCCTGGAGAGGTTGCCGCTCTTGTAGTCACGGAGGTTGCGACGAACGTCCAGGATCAGCGACTGGAGGTAGGAAGAGTTGAAGACTTCGGCAGATGACCAGTCAGGCAGGCCAGAGGATTCAGAGGCCACGTTACGAGCTACGTTAGCGCTGGATCGGTAGGCGTTACGAATTACTCGTTCTAGCTCCCAGCGCACGCTACGGGCATCATGAATGTCTGACTCCCACTCGGAGAAGATACGCTCGATGGCGCTACGAGACACAGCCTCCAGGGCAGAGGTTGCTTCCCTGGAGGCCTCGTGTACTCGCATCTGCTCCTTGAAGGAGGTCATAGCGCCCCTTACTTAGTCGGGAGCTTCTTCATCGTCTGGATGAACATGGAAGGAGACCAGGAACCTGTGTAGTCGTAGACTGCCTTCTTCAGGGCTTCCATAGCCTTGTCGGCAACGGCCTGGTTACCGGCGCGCTTAGCCTCATCGAACTGGGAACGGAGAGACATCAGACGCTCGACAGTTACCTTGCGCTTGCCGCCCTCTTCGTCTCGTCCAGCGCCAGCAGGAATCTGCTGACCAATGGATACGTCGAAGCGCTCTGCACCCTCCTGAGTACGTACCGTTCGGTACGAGCCGGAGGTAGGACGGGCGAGCTTCAGAAGGTCAGAAGCCATGTCTAGTAGGCTCTCGTCGGCAGAGAGCTTGACAGCCTTCTTCTCTTCATCTGTAGCCTCTGGAATGGCACCAGCGCCAGCGGCCTGAGTCTCGAAAGCCTGGAGGGCGGCATCCGGGTTGTCCTGACCTGGGAGGATCGGGTTGCCCATAGCGTCCTTCGGCAGAGGCTTACCGTCTGCGTCGAGACCGTTGACCATGTTCTCGGATTCCTTCTCAATGGCCTCGCGAGCTTCGACCTCATCCCAGTCAATCTCAAGGCCCATGTCATCGGCCATCTTGATTTCTAGTTCACGGGTGAACTCAGGGGATACAGTCTCGGCGTTGGCGAGCGTCTTGAAGGTCTCGTAGATGAGAGACTTCTGCTCAGCCGTAATCTCAGACCACTGGAATGTCGGGTACTTTCCACCCGAGAAGTTCCAGTCGATGAGCGGCGGGATGATGTAGTGGTTGATCGAGTTGGCGATGTCGTCCATGATGGCCTGAAGCATCAGGAAGAACATGGTGTCGCCAGGCGTGCCGAACTTGACGAGAGTGTTGTCACTCTCGCCTGTACCTGTGTCAGAGTCGAAGAAGCCCGCAAGGATGGACTGAGCCATCATGTGGTTGTGGTGGTTGATGTAGTCCAGGAACGCGAAGGAACCGCTGTCCTTGAGGATTTCAACCTCAGCGTCCATCGGAACGAGCATCCACTGTGCCACGGCCAGGTTGGAGAGGTTCTGAGCGAACTGGCGCTTCTGAATCTCAGACATGTTGGTCGGGAACTTACCCACACGAGTACCCACGGCGGCACGCTGAGCGGCCAGGTGGGCGATGTAGTACATCTTGATCTTCTTGTCGTAGTGGTAGAACGCACTCTGGAAGAAGCTCACACCGTAGTACTTGCGCTCTTCCTCTTGAGCGGCGAAGTAGAACGCACGCTCGCGAGGGATCACGACATCGTAAGCCTTGCCGTTAGCGTAGGCGCGCTGACGGAAGCCAGCGAAGTGGCCATCCTCGTCCTCGATAACGGTGATGGTGTTTGGCTGGCGGTAGGCCATCTTCTTCAGGTAGTACTTGCCCTTCATAGGACCGTACGTAGAGTAGTCGTAGACCATCTCGAAAGGAGAGAACCCGTCGAACAGAGCCTGGAGAAGCTGAGCCATGAACCTGTGGAAGGTCACAGTCATACCACCGGATGCCGGTGGGAGGTTGAACTGGTGATCGATGAACTCTGCTTCTTCTTCTCCCCCATCGGCGGGGATGAAGGTGCTCTTGGAGAGAGCGGCACGCAGAGGGAGCGTGAGTAGACGATACAGAGCACGAGCCTGACCATCCAGACGGCGCATAGCGATTAGCTGGGATACAGAAGGACCCTGCTCTTCGGACTCGTCACGAAGAAGCTCTCGTAGCTCCTTGTCCTGGCGTGCCTTCTTTCCAAGGCCGTCGCTGAAGGGTACAGCAAAGGGCAGGTTTTGCTCCACACCGAGTTCGATGCCAAGCTCACTGTCCTTCGGCTTTGGGAAGGCGTTCGGGTTGTTAGCCGCGACCTCGCCTGCCTCAAGCTTGTTGTCTTCGTCGTCCTTACCAGCCATATGTTCCTCTATCCGGGAATCCTAGTGGCATACCCATCGGATCGCCCAACGTCTGCGATACGTCGTCCATGCCCTCTAGCGGGCTAAGCGCAGGACCCGTCATGAAGTATGCGCCTCCGACATCTACTATCGCGCCATCGGGGGATTCCTCTCCACCTACGACAATGGCACCAGCGATTGAGCAACAGAATGCGTCCGCCAAGTCCTTAGAGCCGTTCGGCGGATGATCTACCTTTCCGTTGTCAATTCTAGAAAGTGCCTCAAGCTCATTCATAAGTAGCTGATCGAATGGCATGCGTAGACGACCCTCAGATGCTACGTCCTTGAGGGACGACCATAGGGATGGATCACGGTCGGTAGATACCTTGTTTGACTCCACGCCCTGGGACGTGAAAATCTGAATAGTGTCCGCAGACTGGAAGCTGTCGAAAGTGAATAGGCTGATAGGGAATCCACGGTTCTGGAGTTCTTCAGCCAGCATTCGTACCCATCGAATCTGGATTTCGCGGGGAAGTGGGTCACCATTGGTGTCTCGTGCCTCAGCCTTAGCCTCGAACGAGATGGTGAAGTCATTGCGAATCAGAGGACGAACAATCTCCTTCTGATAGTTCGCTCCCTCATTGTCCACCAGAGTGGCGTCGAAGTGTTCCCACTTCTCGACGTGGCTCATAGCGATACCGGCACGGTCACCCTTGATAGCAAGGTCACCGTGGAGTGCGTAGCGAGCACCCTGGATCGGCTTGAAGTCAGGAGAGAAGTGGAAGATCGGCTCCCAGCCACGCACATTGCGGTGGTAGTGAGGGGAGTAGTAGTTCACCGGCTTGTAGTCGATGGTGAGAGGCATGACATCGTTATCCACGGCCAGCTTGAAGATGTCCATGTTGCGGAAGAACGGGTCGATAGCTCGGGAAGGCTTGCACTCGTACTTGGCGGCAGAACCTACAGGGTCCTTCTCATAGTCCTCGAAGAAGTCTTCCTTACCAGAGATACGGGGGTTGACATCCCAAGTAGCTAGGGGTCCGGAGACGTAGTGAATAGAGCGCGCGCCGTACTTCTCGTTCGACTCACGACCTTCTGTGGTCAACTGCTGGATAGTCGATCCAAGGTAGCGAGGGTAGGAAATGGCTACGCGCTTGTAGGTCTTCGGGAATCGAGTAGATGCGGAGGTCTTCAGCATTTCTAGAATCGACTCAGCGGATGTGGAAGCCTCACGGAGCTTCTTACCCGTTCCGACCATCTCATCCTTGGCCTTGAAGGCGTCAATCTCGTCAGCAACACCAAGCATGATGTTCAGACCTTCTTGACCTTCAGCGTCAGAGTGACCAGACACGGCGAAGATGTTCTTGTCGTACTCGATTTCACCCTGACGGATGATTGCCTTGCCCTTGAACCATCCCTGCTTGACGGCAGTGGTCATAGGCTTGAAGAACGCTCGGTTAGCCTGAGGAGCGTTAGCGGCAATGTTCAGAAGGTGAATGGAGTCAGTCTCAGGCATGTCGAAGTACAACTGCGGAGACTTGAGGCAGAGAAGTAGATATGCCACACGGAGCGAGGCCCAACGGCAAATGGCGTCCTTACCAGAACCCTTACCCCACTGGAGAGTGATGAGGTTAGCGCTAGGGATGTCCTGACCCCAGTACTCACCGAATTCGAACTCTTCCGCCATGCGCGGATATAGGTCTGGGTAGTAGACACGCTCAATTACCTGAATGGCACGCGCCTGTTCTGGAGATAGCTCGACGTTCGTCTGTCCGAGGAATTTGGGGTCTCGGATAAAGGTACGAAGGTCTACCGGCTCCTCGGCAAAGATAGAGCTTAGACTTCCCTCTTGTAGAGTTTCTTCAGGCTCGCTGAAGAACTCATGCATGGTCATGAATTTGGACATACTACCATCTTAGCAGTACATTCGCCCAAATGTTCTACTTCTTGGCCTTTAGTGCTTCCCACTGTGCCAGAGCCTTCGCGGCCTTTGCACGAGTATCCGGATCAACGCCATCCCCGCCCGAGGCCCACTTCTTGATGCGGCTGATGGCAATAGCAATTGCCTGCGACTTACTCTTTCCGCTCTTCATGATGCCTCGGGCGAGTTCTCGAACATAGGGAGGAAGCCCACCGGCATCCTCAACCCAGTTGTGCTTAGGTGATTCATCCAGAGAAGCTGAGCTAGAAAGCTTGATAGCGAAGTAGAAGTCTTCGTGTTCCATCATGCCGCTCATACTGGCACATCCTCTGTTCCTGGCTGAGGCTTGTCGTTATCCTCAGGGTCTACTACAGGTCCCAGTGGTCCATCGGCGCGAGACTTCGTAGCGTCACGCTGAAGGCGCTGAGCCTCCTGGGGTCCTGTCTCACAATCACACTTACCGTCACACATGGTCTCTCCTTAGAGGTCGAGGTTTGCGAAGTCCTCCGCGTATGCGCGGCGGAGTGCGGCCCTCTCAGAAGGGTCGGAGATGAGCGCGAGACGATTCTTTAGAATCTCCTGAACCTTCAGGACCATCTCGTTCATTAGCTTGTCGTTGTGCTTCTCCAGGAGACGGTTGAACTGGTCAAGCATCGTCTGCCATGTAGAAATGTTGGCCTGGCGCTGACGATCAGACATGTCAGGATCGTTCAGTTCCTGGTAGCGCATGTTGGCGTAGAAGTAAGCGATTCGCTCCATTAGCGTGAACTGAGCGGCCTTCATAGGGATACCCTCAGCCTCCCTACGGAGTTGCCTTACCATCTCGTCATACCAACCCTGGATGAGCGGGTCTGCGGCAATGTGTCCAGGCAGGACGAAGATGCCGTCTAGCGGATTCGCTGGGGCGGCGTCTAGGTCTCGTAGGGCGTCAGTCTCTTCACTCATATCTACTACTATCGCTCTTGGTACTCTACGGAGTCTAGGTGAGGAAGCCACCTTACAGCCTGTACGAAGTTCTCTGGGGTGCCGTGAACGCCGTGCACACCGATGTTCTGGACGCGGGAGAGGTACGGTCGCACACAGGACTTACCCAGGCGCGGAAGGACACGAGTGTCTAGGTTCCAATCCCATCCGGCCTGGAATCCTGGAGCTTCGTTGAACGTCGAGTAGTCGTGGTCCCATGTGTCGCGAATGTACTCGTCCCAGCGATCCTGCCAGGTTCCCCACACCCACGGCGAGAACGACTGGGTGCGCTCGATGTCTCTTGCGCCGCCTACAAGGTTGGCCGGTGTGAAGCCAATGACAGCGGCCACGTCCTGATCGTCTCGGTATTGCTCTGCGGCCCACTCGAAGTACTCTAGGATGTCGTCTGTCACGAGCAGATCGTCCTCAGCACGGACGACGAACTCGGAGAACTGGAAAAGATCGTTGAACCCCACCCAGGGGTGATGAAGAACACCGTAGACCTGAGGGTTGACGATGACCTGGATGTGCTCATGCTCTAGCTCTTCGATGATGGCTAGGTGCTCGGGAACGTAGTCGCTCGGCTCTAGGCGGATGACTACCTTCCAGTCGTAGAAGCCACGCACCATACGCCAGGAGTTCATCACTTCTCTGAAATAGCCCGGACGGTTAGCGGCTGTGATGAACAGAGTCTTACGCATGGTGAGTGTTGCCCTCAATCAGGTTGGTACGACCGTCCTTCTTGTGACCCCAGTGGTGGACGGCGATGGCATTTTCTGGATACTCGAATCCAGTGGCATCTCCACCGGTCTCAATCTGCTTCCAGTGTACGGAGTTGAATGTGCTCTTCGGGAAGATCAAGAGACGTGGGTTGTTGGCGTCCGCATGGTAGAAATCGGTGAGATACCCAGGACCGGTAGACATCACCATCTCATCGTAGGGTCGAGAGAAGTAGCGAGCAGGTAGTCCAGTCAAAAGGTCTACCCAGAAGCTATCCTGAGGCTGTGGAGCGCCGATAGCGGCGTTGACGATGCGCCAGTCCTCTTCGTTCTCGTAGCTCGCCCACGGGGCTTCTGGAAGCCTGCCTTCAATGGGAGAGACAGGCTCCATGTCACAGTTTACGTAGACTCCACCGAACTCGCGGATGAGTGCGTATCCAACAACATCTGCAACTTGAACGTGGAGTTCGATGGAGTCGTTTCCGGCGTCTCGCTCGTATAGGTGATTGAACACATCTGCGAGGTCGGGCCACAATTGAATGATTTCTTCACCATGATCTAGGACCACCCATCCGGGATTGAGGTCTTCCCATTTCTGACCGTACTCTTTGTAGGCCTCGGGCATTTCGTTAGGCCCGGACCAATACCTATGGATGATCCTCTTTTGACTCATGACTGTAGTCTATCCCACTCGCGGTAGTATTCGACTGTTTCTCGAATACCGTCCTCCAGCTTGATAAACTCGTCGGGGTCGATTCCGTACTCCTTGAGATGCTTCAAGGTTTTGAGATTTGCCTTGACGACAGCACCTTCGACTTCACCTGGACGCATCTTCAGATCGACAATCTTAGACTCAGACTCGGCCACCTTGATGACCAGTTCTGCAATGTCCTTGACGGTGTACTTATCATTCGGAGGACCTACCTCGAAAGAGTCAGAATTGTAAGATGGCTCTCGGGGGTTCCACAGAGCGCCATGCTCATCGGTGTACTTCAGTGCGGCTACAAAGACCTTGGCTACGTCGCGCACGTGTACGCAGTCACTGATCTGTGTACCGCCGCCGTAAACCTCAATCTCCATTCCAGTGATGGCGCGCATGACGAAGCTCGGCATGATCTTGCGGACCTTGGAGGAGCCGAACGGATAGGCTACACTCTGTCCGGGGCCATAGGCGTTCACCGGTCGCACGACGTTGATCTTTGCGCCGCGATTCTTGATGTACATTTTGGCGAAGTCTTCGACTGCCGTCTTGGTGATCGTGTACGTGCCGCCACCCTCTGTACGCATCCAGTGGTTGCCCACACCGGCATACACGACAGGAATCTTGTACTGGGTCGCGGCCTCGAAGACGTTCAGACCACCGATGATGTTCGTCTCGGCGGCTGGACGCGGATTCGTGATCGTCTCCTGGGTACCGAGAACGGCGGCTAGGTGAATGATGCCATCCACGTGTGCCGCCGCTTCCGTTACTGCCGTGGCGTCTCGAATGTCCCCGTGGAAGTACTCCACAGCGCGAGGGCCTAGAGGGTCCATCACCTGTCCGGGTAGGGAGTGGTCGAACACCATCACCTTGTATCCGTTAGCTAGTAGCTCGGTAATGATGTGACCACCGATGAAGCCTGAGCCTCCGGTCACGAGAATCTTCTTAGCCATCTGTCTCTCCTAGAGTTCTGCCAGAGTAAGTTTACGCCCTTCTTCAGGTGCAAGTGCCACAACTGAGGCCTGCTTTGTTACAGGCGGGACAAGCTGGCGACCCTGAGTGAAGATGTCCGTGATGAGGACAAGAGCTAGATCAAGGTTACCACGTGGATCACTCGATGCACGCACACGTGTTCGAAGGTCCCACAGCATCTTCATACCGGCGACGATGCGCTCAGACTCCAGGTGCAGTGCGATGGTCTTCAGCTTGGCCGTGGTCTCTTCCTTATGGGTCGATCCGCCACCGGACTTCAGGATCAGCACATCCTTGAGAACTGTCGTCAGCATGCCTGCGAGCCTAGAAGGGTCTGGCACACGCTCGGAGAGTTCGTCGGTGACCTTGAAGACGTAGGAGTGGTCCCCAGACAGGAGAGCGAGAACAAGGTCTGGGGCAACCTCTACCTCTCCCGACATCTCCAAGAAGGTCTCCTTGTCGGAGATGCCCGCCCTCCAACACTGATCCAGCATCATGATCGCATCGCGGGCTGAGCCATCGGCTCGGTGTGAGATGTAGTTCAGAAGCTCGATGTCAGCAAGGATGCCTTCGACGCTCTGGATGTACGTCAGCCTGTCGAAGATTTCCTTCGGGCTGATCTTGCGGAAGGTGAATTCCATCAGGCGGCTCTTCACGTTCTCCGGAATCTTTTCAGGCTCCGTGGTGACCAGGATGAAGATTGTCGCCTCTAGACCATCCTCCAGGGTCTTCAGGAGGGCATTGAAGGCCTCCTTGGACATGCTGTGAGCTTCGTCGTAGATCACCACACGGTAGGTGCCACCGCTAGAGTAGCGAAGGGAGTCGATCATGGCCCGTACGTCAGCTACGAGACCGTGGGAAGCGGCATCAACCTCGATAGGGTCTCCTGCATCCAGGGCGTTGGCCAGGATTCGAGCCGTACTAGTCTTACCGCTTCCCCTTGGGCCGGTGAAGAGAAGACCTGAAGGTACGCTACCAGCGGTCACCATCCTGTCCAGGACGACGGCAGTGATGCGCTGTCCGATGACCTCAGCAAACGTCTGTGGACGGTACTTGAGGGCTAGGACTTCAGTCATTTTCTTCTATTCACTCTCTCGGTCGTTCAGGATGTCAATTAGGATCAGGTCTAGTGCCGCTTCAGCGCTCATCGCATGACCGTAGAAGTGGTCGAAGACCTCGTGCATGATGATCGAGCATTCAGCGCAAGCTCCACGCTGGTCGGACTCTACGCAAATTAGGTGCGCCCCCAGATGTAGCGCTCGCTCGATCACTTTGCGGGGAGTGTTCTGGGTTACTTGGGTAGTAGTGCTCATGTTCTATGTATACGCCTCAGAGGTCTTCGTCGTCAGACTCGAAAGCGTCTGCCGGTGCGAACATGTACACCGAGTATCCAGGCTGTTCTTCCAGAGGAGTGACCTTCACGATCATGCCACGAGACATTGCGATGAGGTCTGCCTGCTGCTTCCACTTGTCTCGGAGGATGAGAGGCGGAACAATCAACCCGGCCATATCGGATAGCGTCAGCCTTGCGTCTAGGATGCCTAGATGCCAGCCTGCTCCGAATGCCTCGTCGTCGTACTCCCCGCCGTGCTTCTGAGTGAGCACAAAAGGCATGGTGGTTACATCGTCATCATCGAAGTCCATCAGTTCCACAGACCCTTCTCGCGGCGTGCGCGGTTGACAAGTCTTACGCCGAAGTCAAACTTCTTGCGGAACACTCCGTTGTAGACCTCGACGGGTCCGTACTCTGAAAGCTCGCGGATCATGCGATCCCTGGCCCTCTTGTAGGTTCTCTTTGTGAACTTCATAGTGTCTCTACCTTCGTCTTGCCATTCACCGCTGTGAAGCGATACACGGCATCTGCGTACTCTCCGAACACGGGCTGGTGAGTCACCATCACGATCTGGATTCCGGTCTTGTCTACAAGCTCACGTAGGAACTCTCCCACGCCCTCCAGGTACTCGTCGGACACGTGAGCGAACGTCTCATCCAGGATCAAGATATTGTCCTTGTCCTTGCCGTTCTTCAGCAGAAGGATGACCACTCGAAGAAGGAATCCGATGGTAGCGGCCAGACCTCCACCACGAGCGTCCATCACCGGCGTGTCCACGATACCGCCATCAGCGAAAGTGGTACGGACGACGAAATCGACGTTCGCGGCCTTCGCCTTGACGGACTGGATGATGTGGAAGCTGAGGGAGTCATCGAAGATTTGCTGGAGTCCACGGGTGACCAACTGCTCGATGGTGTCCTGTGCCTTCAGTTGACGTTCCTCACCGATGGAGTTCAGGACCAGTCCTGCCTTGTCCAGGTGGGTAATCTCCTTCTGGAGGGAGTCAATCTGCTCCTTGACTTCCTTGGCTCGTGTGAGGGTCATACGTGCCTCGACCTCAAGCTCTTGAAGCTCTCGGGTCTTGGTAGCGACACGCCTCTCCAGGGTCGTCAGATCAATCATGGTACCCCATGATGCCCTCGTACCCAGGGTAGGAACCCTTAGATGTCCTCCACATGCCATACCTCAGGAAGCCTGCGAAGAGGAAGACGTAAAGCGCGAAACTGTAGAGGCCTTCGAGGTTCATCTGTCGATCCAAGTCATCATGATCTTGCCGGTCTCAGGAGTAGTGTCCCCCAGATTGACTTCCAAGGGCACGAAGCGGAACTCTGGGTCTTCCAGCATGTCCTCACGACGGACGGTACGGAACCATCCTGTCTTCACAGCGGATACCCCACCGTAAGGCATAAGCTCGCCTGTGGTCTGGTAGTCGTAGAGGTTTGCGTACATCAAAAAAAGCTCTGGCTCGATAGCACCATATCCGTAGAGACCTTCACCGTCCTCTGCCTCGAAGATGGGAAGCTGGAGGTTCTTCTCCAGAGTCACCTTGAAGATGTCTTCGGTGATGTCCACCGGCACCCACTGAAGGTAGTCCGGGTAGTTTTCTACATAATCGTAGTCTAGATTCGTCATCAGATAGCCTCCACGTTGATCTTCACGTGGTAGAACTTCTCTTCCTCGCCGTCCTCGTCATACGAGATGGCTTCGAGAAGAACCTCGTTCTCTCCTGGCCCAAAGATAGGACGTTTGAAGGAGTACCATACGAAGTCACTGCTCGTCTCAAGGGCATCCACGATCTGGTGGACAAGACCCTCAATAGACGGGTAGACCTTGTTGTTGTGGTCAAGTTCGTTGTCGCTCATAGTCCATGTATACGCCTGAGGCGTGGAGTGGACAAGCACGCGGACACACCCGTGCCTCGCGCACGCTAGAAGTACTAGCTTATTCTTCATTTTCGATGTTGAGACTGGATATTGGATAATGCCCCCCTACCCCCCACGCACGAAGCGTTGAGCAGGAGACACCATTGTCATCCAACTCTTCAGGAGTTAGGGAGGCACCATCACAGTCTCAACTCGGATGAAGGAGGGTTACTAGCTCAACTTCATTTTTCGAGAGGCATCAACTATGGAGTGATTGGAGTCGGTTTACGACAGCCCCCGCCTTACGGCAAGATCGATCATACACCCCGATTCGAGGTCACGGCCCCAACCGGCACAAAAATGTCCCCAGAGCTAAGGCGGGGACCAATTGCTCTGGGGACAGTACCCAGTGTAGCACACGATTTGACATGAAGCGCACGTAAGCGTATAACTAGATCATGACACTCGCAGATTTTCCCTCACTCAAGCACCGGCACGTGGCCACCAAGGGCATCCACAGTCTCGCGGTCGCGCGTGATCTTGCGGAGAAGTATCGTCGGGATGCTGAAGTTCTCGAAAGAAACTTGCTCCAGAGCCTTGACAAGGGTGACTACGATCTGGAAGGATACGTAGTGAACGTCGGTAGCGACTTCATCATTGTCACACCAAAGGAGCAAGCATGACCACCACATCTGAACTCGAAGTAGGTACTCGGCTGAAGTTGCGTATCGATCAGCGAGGACGCTACATCGGTAGCTACGGCACTGCCGCAACCATTCCCGCAGACACAGAAGTAGAAATCCGCAAGGTCGGAACCGCTTCCGTGTGGGTTCGCGGTGAGGCCACGATCTACGGATACCCCCAGACCGTCACCGTTCCAGTGTACCTGGACCCTAAGAACTCCGATGCCGTCGAGTCCATCTTCGAGATTCTGGACCCGAACGCTCCTCGCCCGCGTCAGATCGGTGAGACCCCTGAGGGTGGCATCGACATCGATGACCCTCGCATCGCCTGGATTTGGGAGGATGCCGCTCGGGTAGCCACCAAGGCACGTCACTGCGTCGAGTACGACAAGCTCTGCGACGAACTTGGTGCTCCGGGTCGTGAGCGCTCCTTCACTGTCAAGCGCAATGTCAATGGCTTCGATGTCTCGAAGAAGTTCAAGGCTCGCTCCAAGAAGCTGGCTGAGGCGATGTTCGATGCCGAACTTCCCTCGGTGGTGAATGCATGATCTTCTGGATCGTTCTCGTTCTTGTCATCGTAGCTTTCGTTCTGACGATCATCTTCAGTGAGGACCCGGAATTCACGGCTGTGGGAACGGGCATCGTCGGAGTCATCGCCTTGGTGGTCGTGTGCGGCATCGGACTCTTCAACGCTGAGCGCGGTGTCATGGTCGCTGAGGAGAAGTTCAACCTCGCCGCTGTCGCATCGAAGGAAGGAATTCAGGGCGTGACGCATGGAGGCATCTTCGTAGTCTCCGGGTACGTGTCAGATCGCTCTACTCTCTCCTACATCGTTGAGTACGAAGACGGAGGGTTTCACGCGGATCGTGTCGGTAGTGACCGGGCCGACATCTACGAGGATGAGCAGGACCAGCCTTACCTTCTCAAGCAGACTTGGGACTGGTACGCCGACTTCTGGGTTCCGTGGAACGTTCAGACTGCCACTTGGTACGAGTTCCACGTTCCAAAGGGTTCTGTGACCACGAACCTCTACGAGGTTTCCCCGTAATAACAACTCCCAAGGGTGGTAAGATATGCCACCCTTGGGAGTATCATAGGTACTGAGGTACAAATTGACAAATAGAGACCCAGCGTTCGAGGACGCCATCGGAAACTTTGAGGAGAAATTCTCCCAGAGGTTCCCCAACCACGTCCTGGCGAGCTACGGTGGCTCTCTTCTTGACTACATTATGGGCAATGTCCAAACAGCCGTCGCAGATGAGATTATCCTCATGCTGGAGACGTGGGGACAGACCATGAAGGAAGCTCAGGCTTCTCCTAAGCTCTCCAATTCTACGGAAGAGCGAGACTGGAAGGTAGCCGAGGCTCATCTTCTTGATCTGATTTCTGAGGTACGTCAGTACCGTACCCGTGGCGCACACGGCCACCACTCGACTCACACCGGCACGATCACTTTGCCGATCCCTACCCAGGAGTAATTCCTTGTCTGGAAGCACTAACGTCCCTCAGCACCCCGGAGCTACGGTTCAGGAACTGAAGGACATCATCGCCAACTCCTCCGTACGCATCATCTGCGTGGGAGACATCCACCTAAGCGACCGTCCGCCGTCCTCGTGCTACGACACGTACACGGATGACATCCTCGACATGCTGAGCTTCGTAGCCAAGCTAGAGAAGGCTCTGAACGCTGACGCTGTGACGTGGGCCGGAGACGTGTTCCACCACAAACAGCCTTCACGTACAAGCCACAGCACGGTCCTGAAGCTCATGAAAGTGGCTCAGCAGTACCAGCGACCGCCTCTGGTGGTTACGGGCAACCATGACATCACCAGTGACCGCCTAGACTCCCTGGAGAAGCAACCCTTGGGTGTTCTCTATGAGGCCGGTGTACTTCAGGAGCTTTTTGGGTGGCATCCGACTCTACCTATCTGTGGAATTCCCTGGCAACAGCGTTGGCTCTCTCCAGGCACCATTGAGGAGGCTTTCGCATCCTACCGTGATCGAGTATTTGAGGGAGTAGAAGATTACTCCGGATTGAAGCCTCTTGCTGTCACTCACGCGCCCATCTACCCGCCGACCGTCGCTGACAACGTGATGTTCGAGCTTCTGCCTCTCCCAGAGGTCAGTGAAGCAATGGGCAACACAGGATACCTGTACTACGGTCACATCCACGAGCCGCACTACAAGTTCGAGGTCGATGGCGTCGAGTACGCCAACATGGGTGCCATCTCGCGTGGATCGCTCCACGAGTACAACCTGGCCCGAAAGATTCAGGTAGCTCTATGGACACCCGAGTACGGTTTCGTGCCCGTAGACATCCCCCACAAGCCCGCCAGTGAGGTATTCAAGCTGGTCGAGGCACAGGAGAAGAAGGAAGTCAAGATGGATTTGGACAGCTTCCTAGATGAAGTAGGGTCAGCAACACTGGACATCTCTTCCACCGGTTCGATCATCGAGCATGTCAGGCGTATGGATATTGAAGAGCCTGTAAAAGCTGTGAGCATTGAACTTCTGGAAGAGGTAGCCCCGTGAGCCATCGTACCCCTACGAAGACTGACTTCTCGGATGACTTCCGAGAGAAGGCGGCATGTAGAGATGCGGTCACCGCCGAACCGTCCCTAGCTACAGCCTGGGACAACATCGACGCAGGCACCTGGGAAGAGGACGACTACGTTCCCGACCCACAGGCCCTAGTCGCCAAGAACATCTGCTTTGCCTGCCCCGTGCGCGAGCTATGCCTACGTGACGCCCTGTCCGACAACGAAGCTGAAGGTATCCGGGCAGGATATCGCTTCGAGCGTGGTTATGTCTCTAGGGACGATGCTCGCAAGATTCAGAAGGAGTTCAACCTACGTGCCAAGGTACGTAAGGTGGCGCAGGTAGTGTATGTCAAGGATCACCAAGTGCAAGAATTGCGGACGAATGACTGACATCAAGATTAGCTGGAGTGGCCTACGCACGCACATGGAGTGCAAGCAGAAGGGCTACCTTCAGCGTACCGGCAAGAAGGCCAAGATGGAGAACCAGCGCGTGTTCTTCCCTGGCACCGTCACCGACCGAGTTGTGCGTGATTGGCTCGCTGACGACCCGTACAGCAACCCTGGACTCATGGTGGACATGGTTGAGTCTGTCGTTCAGCGTGAGCAGGATGCGCTTGAGGAGAGAGGCAAGCAACTCCGCTGGAAGGACGACAAGGACCGCGATAGCATTATCAAGGACTGCCAGGATGCCGTTCGTACTATCGAGCCGGACCTGAATGAGCTTGTCTTGCCCTACGAATACGACGTGGACTTCAGCTTCAAGGCTCCACTGATGGCTCCGCACCCGAGCGGTGAGATGTCCCAGATTCTTCTTATTGGTTTTATGGACATCATCGTGCGCCGTCCGGAGACTCTAGAGCTTCCGGCTCAGTGGGCCGTCTATGACGTGAAGCACACGAAGGACAACTACTACTGGAAGAAGACCAAGGGGCAACTGTCCTTCTATGATCTTGCAGTCGATGTTATGTTCGAATCTCCCACCTTCGAGGTAGGTCTGCTTCAGCCTCTCTGCAAAGAGACTCAGAAGCTGTTCACGCTGGGAGACCAGGACAGGACCATCCTTGAGACGCACGTCCTACAGATGGCCGATGACATCTGGCGCAACAACATCGAGCCGGATGCTCCTATCTCTGCATGCTCGTGGTGCAATGTCAAGCACGCTTGCTCCAGGTTCACGCCGGTGAACGGCAACAACGGTAACAAGCGCGTCAACTTGTTCTGAGACACCCCGAGGCGTAAACATAGACTATGAGCACTGACATCCAATCTCGACTAGCTGACATCAAGGCGCGGATCGCCAAGGCCTCTCAGGAAGAGGCACGTAACGATGTCCTCCGCGAGCGCGCACAGGCGGAGCAGGAAGAGGCTCAGAATCTCCTCAGGGAGGAGTTCGGAATCTCCTCTGTCGATCAAGCAATCTCTCTTCGTGCTGAGTTCGAGGAGAAGCTTCTGGAGAAGGTCGCCGCCACCGAGAAGTCGCTTGACGACTTGGGGGCATGATGACCGATCTTCTTGATCTGTCAGAGCGAGAAGACGAGCTAGTTCCGGAGATTCTTCCGGTAGATGCTCGTCTTTCGTTCTCTGCACAGGCATATAGCCTCGTGGCTCTGTTCTCCAGCGCTGTGGAAGTGACTCCGGCCAAGGAAGTCATTCCGAACACGACATATGTGCTCCTAGAGGCATTCGATGGCAAGAATACCGTTGAAGTATCTGCCACTGATGGCGAACGTGCCATCACAGTGGTGGGTCCTGCCGTAGTACGTATGTCCGGTGATGTTCTTCTTCCTGGCAAGCGCATGCTTGATATCCTCAAGCTAGCTCCTGAAAACACCGTCCGTATCGATGTCATTGGCAGAACGGCCACTGTGCGCTCTGGTCGCGCTGTATGGACTGTGAACACTCCTCCCGTCGAAGCTAACCTGCCGGTCTTCACTCCGGACGACGACACGCAGTGGGAAGTCTCTGACGTAGATCGAGATGAGCTTCTGAATGCGTTGGAGCTTGTTCTTCCTGCCGTAGCTCGCACGACCGCGCGACAGTCCCTGATGCAGGCTGAGGTCTCCAAGTCTCAGATCACTGCATGCGATGGCGTGCGCGCTCACAAGGTCACGGTGCCATCCCTGGACAAGCTCTTCAAGTCCACTTTTCCGCTGAGGTTCATCGAGACGGCTATCAAGGAGCTTCGAGCTTCCAGCGAGCCTACGGTTCAGATTCGATCCAGCCACTCGACAGTATCGCTGTCTCTTGGTGACACTCGGTTGTACACTCAGCGACTGAACTTCGAGTTCCCTGCCGTGAATCACCTTGTGCTTGGTCCTGCTCTCCAGAATGAGGAGAAGCTGATCGTGAACCGTGAAGAACTCATTTCTGCTATCAAGCGCGTGCGAGTCAACGCTGATCCGGAGTACTCTGCTCTGTTCCTGTCCGTGCGACAGACTAAGGGCGAGTGGACTGTGCTCGTGCGCGCAAGGGACCGTAACGGGAACGCTTCTCAGGAAAGCATCGCCGCAGAGTACATTGGCCCTGCCACTCAGAAGGAACTTGCGCTGAACCACCGCTACCTTCTGGAGTTCCTGTCCTGTGTACAGGGACGCGAGATTGAGCTTCGACTGGGTGAGTCCACGAAGAACAAGCAAGCACCCATCTACCACGAATCCGAGCAGTTCGTGGGGTCTCTGATGGTCATGGCACCCAACTTCGTCCGCTGAGCGATAGTATGAATTATGAAACATGGAACCGCTCACGCTTACAAGGCTCTCAAGTGCCGATGCACAGACTGCAAGGCTGTAGTAGCCGCTGAAGCTAGAGCACGCAGAGTTCGTAATGCTAAATACGCAGTTGAGAATCCGGATGATCCTAGACACGGTACTATCTCTTTCCAGTCGAACTACAGATGCAAGTGCGATAAGTGTCGTGCCGTTCGAAATGACTACGTTTACGAGAAGCGTAGAGGGGTACCCAGAACGACGATGCAGACAATCTTGGATGCTCAAGACGGAAAATGTGCGTCCTGCGGTCGCGATCTTGATGGCAGGAAGAAGCACTTCGACCATAACCACGAGACCGAAGAGCTTCGCGGAGTACTATGCGGACAGTGCAATATGGCGCTAGGTCTGCTGGGTGATGATCCATCAAGAATCAAGCAACTTTTGTCTTACCGCGAATCCTACAAGTAAAGTGAGTAGACTGGACATATGAGCGATACCTACCGGGGATACCCGACTCCAGAAATCATCCATGTCGAGCCGTACTACTGGATCGTTGACGACAGGTTCGGAGAGCACAAGGGCTACACGCCTGAGATTGCCCTGATGTACTGGAAGCTCCGCGTAGATGTGGAGATTACCGAGGACGCCATTCAGATGGGTCTCATCGACCGCGAGGGTGACAATGGTGAGATGGGATGCCTGGAATGTGGTCTGTTGATCCATGACGTGGCTATCCACCTGAACTGGCATCGCAAGCACTGAGCTTGACAAACCCCAGGTTCGGGTATATACATGAGTTATGACTATTCCCTACCTTCCCGCACTGACGAGAGTGCCGTCGTTCCTCAAGAATGACTTCGTACAGGCGGCGATCATCTCGATTGTCGCGACCGTTCTCAGCTTCCTCATCGCCACGTGGGCGGGGTGGATCACCACTCTGAATGGATTCGAGGTCGGAGCGACGGCACTTAACTATGCCAGCTTCTACCTCTCGGTGAAGCGCCGCCGCTGGTTCTACATGATCGGTGCCGCCGCATCCGCCCTGTTCATCGTTACTTACCTTCAGGCAAACCTTCTGGCTTCCGCCTTCCTGTCGGCATACCTCGCTATCGCACTCTTCGTAGGTTTCTCAATGTGGGGTAAGGACTCCAAGCCGAAGCTCCAGGTTGAGCACATCAAGCCGAAGCTGATCCCTCTGTACCTCCTGGTCACTGCCGCCGCATACGGTGGAGCAGTGCTTGGTGTCTCCCTTCTCGGCGGTACCTTCGCATTCTGGGACAGCGCCATCCTCGTCTTCACCCTTCTGGCACAGTTCATGCTCGACCGCAAGAAGCTGGAGAACTGGTGGGTCTGGATCATCGGTGTGAACCTCGCCGGTACCGTTCTGTACTTCACGAGCGGTCTGTACTTCGCCGCCATCCAGCAGTTGGTGTTCGGCATTGCCTCGGTATGGGGTTGGTGGGAGTGGCAGAAGGCGTACAACCGTCAGAAGTCGATGACCAACCACCCTGCCGGTAAGGCCATGCGCGAGGCCGTGGAGAAGAAGGCACCCAAGTGGAAGCCTGCCATCCCCGCCAAGTTCAACGCCCTCCGCTGATTTGACAGCGAACCACCCTTCACCTAGGATTAAGACATGACCAATGCACTTGTAGTAGTAGATGTACAGAAAGACTTCGTGGAGGGCGGTTCGCTTGCCGTCGCAGGAGGTCAGCAGGTAGCTGACAACCTCGCCGCCGCAGTGATCCCCGTGTTCGAACTTCAGGGCCACTTGGTCCTTTTTACCGCCGACTGGCACATCCAGCCCGGTAGCCACTTCTCGGATGAGCCTGACTATCAGGACTCTTGGCCCGTCCACTGTGTCGCTGGATCGGATGGAGCAAGCTTCGCCGCTCCTCTGATCGATCTGGATGACCAGGATGATGTCCGCGAGCGGGTTTTCATGAAGGGGCAGTACGAGGCGGCTTACAGTGGCGCTGAGGGCAAGAACTCTCACGGTGTAGGACTCGTAGAGGCGCTGAAGTACTTCGACGTAGACACGGTGGATGTCGTGGGAATCGCTTACGACTACTGTGTCTTCCACACGGCAAAGGACCTCGCTCAGGCGGGGTTCAAGGTGAACGTTATCAAGGACTTCACCGCATCCGTTCACCCCGAGCGTGATGAGTACGTGACTGAGGACCTGGAACAGTTTGGCGTCAAGGTCTACGATGGCCGCGAATGGGCAAAGGAGAAGTACGGCAATGACTAAGAGCTACGTGCTGATGACAGCACTTCCGCCCACGCTGGGACACCTTGACCTCATCAAGTTCGCTCACATGCTTACTGGTCGGGTTGAAGTCATCCTGAACACTCAGCCTGACGAGCCGTACTATGAAGAGCGCTTCGAGTCCCTGGTTCTCGCGGTCGAAAAGATCAGCGACATCATCACGGTTCATCGCATTCACCGCGAACTTCCTCAGGAGCCAGAGGATGACCCAGGATTCTGGGACATGTGGGTTAGGTTCCTGAATGACCACGGGTTCGAAAAGGGAGACTACATCGTAGCTTCCGAGATGTACGGCAAGAAGCTGGCAGAAGTTGCTCGCGGCGTGTTCATGCCTTACGATCTTCATCGTCAGGTCCGCTACACCAAGGGCACTGAAGTACGAAAGGATTGGTTCGGGGAGTGGGATCAGATGATCCCCGAGTTCCGCGTCCTTCTTCAGAAGACGGTTACCATCTTCGGTGCCGAATCTACCGGCAAGACCACTCTCACCAATGAGTTGGGAAAGCTCTTTCGTGAATCCACGACACTTCCTGAGTGGGCACGTCCCTATCTGGAAGCAGTGGGTTCCGAACTGACGGTGGCAAAGATGGATGCCATCTATCTGGGACAGAAGGCCCTCCAGGAGGCCACGTTCGACACCGCTCTGAAGCCTCTGGTGATTCAGGATACGGACCTCTTCTCGACCCTGGGGTACTGGCGGAACTGGGACCACTGGAGCGTTCCTGGGAGGCTGGATATGCACGCCAGTCTGCTTCGTAGTGACCTTTACATCGTCACCAAGTCGAACATTCCCTTCGAGGCCGACCCTCTTCGGTATGGAGGGGACAAGCGCGAGCTTGACGATCAGTACTGGATCAACATTCTGGAGGAGTTCGATCTTCCTTACGTCGTTCTCGATGAGGATGACCTGAAGGGTCGTCTGACTGCCGCCGTGGACATCATCAACAACACCCTCCTCTACCAGGAACCACTCACCTATCAGCGCCGTGGAAAGGAATACGAAGCACAGGCTTGACAATAGCCGTACGTGCACGTATAAATAGAACTATGGAACCTACCATTCTCTCAACAATCATCTGGGGTGTCATCTGGCTCTTCGTCGGACACGCCATCACCGGAATCATCTTCTGGGTCACTGTCATCTCTGGTGGACTCATCGGTGCCTCCAAGAGCAAGGGTCTCGATGACAACACAGGTGTCGGCCTCCTCGGAGGAGCGCTCATCGGTTGGGTGCTCGGTGTCGCCTGGGAAATTTTCGTTGTTATCCAGATCGTCATTCACGTCGTCACTTTGATTCAACTTATCGCCGCAGGAGCCTAATTTCATGAATAAAGTAACCAAGATCGCCGCTGGCGCGATTGCGTTCGCCGCTGTAGCTGTTGGCCTGGCGGGATGTAGCAGTCAGTCAGATACTGCATCCTACAACCTCTCCAAGGATGCGGACTCTTTCGAGATTAACCGCAAGGTAGTTTTTCACAACGATCTGAACGACACCTACCTCTTCGAAATCGAGGGCCGTTGCGCTCTCGGTAACGATGACCCGGAGAATCAGACCACCGTAATCTGCAAGATCGGTGAGGACAAGTACGTTAAGGAAATCTTCCGCATGGGAGACAACGTTTCCGTGACGGCGATTCAGACCGAGCCTTCGGATGCGGACCCGTATCACTATCAGGTGATTTTCCGCCCGGAGACAATCATTCCGAACATCGAGCTTCAGACGAGCGCCGATGATGACGATGAGGACGACGAGAAGTGATGATGATGAAGTATCAGTACCGCTGGGAGTTCATCACCGGCATCGTGTTCCTCGTCCTGTGGATCGGTCTGGCGCTGTTCAGCGTTTACTCCCTCTTCCTCAACCTTCAGGTCGGTAGCCTGTTCGCCATCCTGAACGGACTTCTGATCGTCTGGAGCGTGTGGAATGCCAACAGGTTCCGCAAGGAGATTCAGGACTACCTCGCCCGGAAGAAGGTAGGCGATGTCGCTTCCTAAGCTCCACATCCTCGTAGACGCGGACGGTACCCTCTATGACTGGGGGTACCGTTGGGATGAGATTCTGAACGAGAAGGCTCCGCATCTGCTCAACATCCCTCGGGCTGTCGATCAGAGGAGCTTCAACCTCCGTCTGAACCTCACTCCTGAGGAAGCCGCAGTGGTGGATGAGGTATTCAACCACCCAGGCTTCTACGGAGAACTGAGGACCCTTCCAGGGTCTCAGGAGGCCATCGCCAAGATGATCGAGCAAGGTCATCACGTGCAGATCGCCACCAGCCCGTGGTGGGACAACCCCACGTGTCTTCAGGACAAGGCAGACTCCATCGAGCGTGACTTCGGCATCCGCAAGAGCATCGTTTTTGCGAATGACAAGACCGGCCTCCGTGGTGATGTGCTGTTCGATGACAAGCCTGGAATCACCGGGCACTACGAAGAGCCTACGTGGACTCAGATTCTCTACGATCAGCCGTACAACCGTGAGCTTCAGCTTCCACGCATCACGGACTGGTCGCAGTGGGAAGAAGTTCTTGAAAAAGCGCTTGACACGAACTACGCGATGGATGTAGTGTCGTACTAACACACAAACCAATCCCTGGAGGGGAAACCTATATGAAGAATCCATTCAAGCGCCTGGGGGTGCTCGCGGTTGCGGGAGCTTTCATCGGTGCTGGCCTTGTAGCCGGTGTCGTTGTTCCTGCATCGGCTGATACCTCAGTACAGGCATCCGTGTGTGTCCCTCAGGACGCATACACCACGACTGTGAATCATCCCGCCGTTGGCGAGAAGACGATCACGGTCAAGAACCCGGAGTACAAGCCTGAGGTTCCTGCCGTTCCCGACCAGCCCGCTGTAGGCGAGCCGACGATCACGGTTCCGAACGAGGACTATGTTCCCGGTAAGCCTGAAATTCCGGCAGTCCCTGCCGTGGGTGAGCCGACCATCGTAGTCGAGAACGAAGACTACGAGCCTGCTGTCGAGGAAGTTTCACACATCGTGAACCACCCCGCCGTCACCAAGGTCGTTCACCACGACGCTGAGACGAAGGTCGTTCACCATGAGGCTCAGGTGAAGGAGCACGCGGCTGTTACTCACACCGAGTACCACTTCGCCAAGTTCACTCGTGAGCGCACCAAGTCCAAGAACGGCGGATGGTCGGAGTACGGTGCATGGGAGAAGTACAGCCCGGAGACTCACACTTCATGGCAGTTGAACACCAACCCCATCGGATCGCCTCAGTTCCACTCCAGTGGTGAGCGCGGTAACGGACAGTACAAGGTTCAGTGGGAGCGTCAGTGGCAGGCACTTTACGACGGACAGACTCGTGTTGTCGTAGACAAGGCCGCTTGGACTGAGGTTATCAAGCCCGCGTACGACGAGACTGTGGTCGTCAAGGAAGCTTACGACGAGACTGTGGTTGTTACTCCCGCCTGGGATGAGAAGATCATCGATGTTCCTGCAAAGCCCGCCGTTGGTGAGCCGACCAAGACTGTCAGCAACCCTGACTACAAGCCAGGCACGCCTGCTGTACCGGCAGTACCTGCCATCGGTGAGCCAACCAAGACTGTCAGCAATCCTGATTACAAGCCCGCTGTTACCGGCACTCCTGCCGTTCCTGCTGTCGGTGAGCCGACACTTCAGGTAGAGAACGAGAACTACAAGGAAGCCTGGGTCGAGACCGTCAAGCACGATGCGGTCGTATGCCCTGTGGTCACTCCGAAGCCTGAGCCTTCCAAGGCTTCGGTGAAGGCGGCAGTCGAGGATGAGGACACCCTCGCTCAGACCGGTGGAGAGTTCGGTATCGGACTTCTCGTTCTGGGTGGGATTATGATCCTTGGTGGTGCTACTATCGTAGTAGCACGTCGCATTAAGGCCAACAACTAATCACTAGCTAGACAGCCCCGGACTTCGTGTAGAGGTTCGGGGCTGTCTTGAACCATTTGAGGAGTAAGAACATGATCGTTACGCAGGACCCCGAGACGGGGTACTGGACCAAGCTCAGCGGCGGCTATGAGTTGGTCAATACCCATGCGCCTGAGAAGTGCGAGGGTCGTCTGTGTGACATTCATGACCGTCGTGGACCTCTGCCGTGGGCCAACTGGCCCCTGAACTGGCGCGAGGATCGCGGCATCATGGAGGTCATCGATCCGGATACCGGCATCGGACATCCCACCAGGGCACAGTACGAGTTCTGGAAGAGCGCGACCAGCGAAGAGACCACCTATTACCAGATGATCCACGGGTGCGACGGAGCGTGCAGGGGGCTGTACCTTGATTAGGCGTAGAGGTCTTGTGCTGAGAGCCGTGGCCTGGACCGTAGTATGCACGTCGCTCTTCGTGATGACACTGGGTGCAGTGCTCATCGCCTACGTCGTGGGTGACTGGATTTTCTGGAAGACAGAGAACGCCGGACTCTCGTGGTTCTTCGGCATTGTGGTGCTCGTAGGCTTCCTCGCCACTCTCGGTAGCGGTATCGGCTTCTGGTTGTGGACGAGAAGCCCCAGGATCGACGCACAGACCGTCCCAACGGACACTATGGACATCATCCTCGCAGACATGGCAGAGCGCGACTGAGCTTAGATGCACAAAGACCGCATATCTACAAGATATGCGGTCTTTTGCTGTGCTATTACTGGAAGAACGTGCTGTCCGGGTTCTCCAGCCACCCCTGGATTGTGTCCTGGTGGAGGAGCTTCTGATCCCAGGCATCCAGCCCGACGTGAAGCTGTGGAGTTCCACTGTCGGAGACGTGTGCCCTCTGATCCTGGTCGTGAGTGTGACCGTGGATCAGCTTGGTTCCCATGTCAGGAAGACGGAACTGGTTGTGACGTTCCTCTGCACCGTGACCCTCAGAGCCGGTACCCGAGTAAGGGAAGTGACTCATCAGGAAGTAGTGACCTCCGAGCTTGCGGCGAAGGAAAGGGAAGATTCCTCCACGGAAGACCATAGACCACTTCTCGAACTCCTTGTAGGCGTCACGGTTGAAGCCCCACGGATCGTCGTGGTTGCCGGTAATCAGAACCAGCGTGCCTGGACGGTTCATGTGCCACTCCAGCGCGTAGTCAGAACCGCTGATGGAGATGTCTCCCAGAACGAACACGAAGTCCTGAGGGCGCACTGTCGTGTCCCAGTGAAGGGCCAGTGCGCGGTCGTGAGCGCCTGTATCAGGTACTGGAAGGTACAGACCTGTACGCTGATCCAGTTCCGGCTCTCGGTCAGGGAACACGAAACCGCGCTCGCGAGCGACCAGACGATGCCCGATGTGGGTGTCTGATGTGTAGAAGTATTGTGGTGTCTTAGTCATGGTGCGACTATACCAAATCCTCTCCCGAAGCCGCAACCCATCGTCCCTGCTCATCATGAATTTCCGTACGAATGTTCGAATCCTTCATAGATTCTTCTACACGTTCTTCGGCAGTCTTTCCGGTTTCAAGCTCACGTCGCTTCAAGGCGAGCCAGTACTTGAAATGGGGAGACTCGACCATGCGCTTGAAGGCCGTCTTCTTGTTCTGAAGCTGTGAACGCTCTTCTCGGGACTCACCGACAGCGCCAGACTCCTTGTGAGTGATCCTCACGCCGGTCTCGCGCTTGTTCTGGTTCTGTCCTCCGGGACCTCCAGCGCGGAATGTCTCTACCTTGCAGTCGTCCAAAGTGACGCTGAATAGAAGTTCCTTGCTCATTCCTCGTACATCCTGTCAAGCTTCCACATAGCGCTGTCTGCCTTGATGTCGATTTCTCTACGCATGAATCCATCCAGAGCCGCGAAAGCCTGAGTGATGTTCCCCGCCTCTGCGAGCTTCTGTGCGATGTCGTAGGGATGCATGATCTTGACTGGAGTCAGGTTTTCCCAACCTCCGTCCCATGCACTCTTCACTTCTCCTCGCTCAACGCGGAAAGAAGGTACGACAGGAACGCCGTCAATTTCAATCGTCGTAGTTGTCATGTTCTCTCCATTCGGTGACACCGCGCCACACGATGACAGCGGCATGTCCCGCCTTGTGCATGTTCTCAGTAACTGTCAGAGCACTGTCGTAGTTGGCCACCGGCATAATACCGCCGCCCAGACTACTGTTCACTCCCCACTCAGTCTTCATCGATCAGGTCCTCTACGTTTACTCGAATGTTGTATGGGTCCGGGTTCCTCACCAGAAGGATGGCATACTCTCTCCCAGCCATGTAGCTGACGAAGGTGGCCTCCAGGGCGTCCGAATCCGACCACGGGTGGTGGAAAGTTCCTGGCTTGATGTAGACCTTCTGGCCTGATTCGAAGCTCATACCTTCAACTCCCTGGCGCGCGAGGACGCTTTCTGTGCGATACCGGTGAACTTGGAGTAGGCGATGGAGAACATGCGTCCCGCCTTGCCTCTCTCACCCGTCGCGCGGATGGATTCCTGAAGAATCTTGTTGGTGTCCTGAAGTCCTGCGATGTACCCCAGCATGACCAGACGTTCGGTATCGACATCGGTCTCATGCTCGATGAGTACACGGCTCTGCTCCAGAGCCAGATCGTAGCTGTCGCTGTAAGTCACTGTGTGCCTTTCTCCGGGCTGAAAATGTAAAGGAAGACCGAGGCCCCCAGGATGACCCAAAAAGCCGTCCTGAGGGCCTTGGAGGGCTTACTCGTGCTCGTAGTAGTCAACGCTGAAGCCTTCCGGCGTAGCGACGACAACCGCGTGGTCACCGAAGCTGTCCAGAGCCACGTTCTCGTAGCGCTCAGACGCCCACTTTGAGAAGATGTCGTTCAGTGGCTTGGTGTCTACCCCGTTGAGTTCGTACTTCCTGGTGGAGTAGTTACCACGCTCGGGATACGTGTAGATACCCCAAGAAGTGGCCCAGTTGTAGCCCTCTTCCGGGAGAGCGTATGCGTCGTCGTCATCGACCTCACCGTAGATTGCCGGGTCGAGGTCCAGTGCCAGTTCTCCCAGGCCGAATTCACATGGCTCTCCGTCGTTGAAGTACGGCGTGTGCTGTGTCCATCCGATGGAGCGAATTCCCGGTGTGGCCAGAATCTCGTCTACGACGGCCAGGAACTCCTCCGGGGAGACCTGATTGTAGCGCGTCTTGCCGGAAGCGGTGATGTCGCCCTCGATGGGGCGGGTAGTGATCTTGAAGATTTCAGTCATTTCTTGTTTCCTTGTAGATATTTGGTTACTTTGTCGAGGCCGATTGCCTCTACGATACCTAGCGCCAGATTACATCTGGAGCAAAGTAGTCCTCGATTGCACTTTCCGCAAGTCTTACCTCGCTTAGGACAACATGAATGGTCATGATCGAGATGCCACTCCTTGTGCCTCCCTCCCGGCTCCGTCGCGGGACACATTGCACATCTATGTCCCTGCCTCTCCAGCATCTCTGCCCTCTCTTCGAGAGTGATACCGTATCTTCCGGCAAGATTGTATGCCTTTTGAGAAGCCTGTCGAGCCTCACTATCGTAGTATGTAGCTCTACGATAGTGCTTACGGCAGAAGCCTCTAGCTTCGTGAGGACTGTCACATCCCTCAACCGAGCATCCGAAGTATTTACGTTGAAAGGTCATTGTTCACTCGCGTGGGATTTACAACTTTGACCTCCGACTCCAAAAGCTCTTCCCTGCCGACGAATTTATTCCTCTTGCCTCCCATCCAGACACGGCAACTCATGCAGGATGCCCAGTCGGCAGGGGAAGGAACCCATCCGAGGTCTTCGATGATGTGAGACTCGACAATCTCCCTCACAGAGAGGTCTACTGTCTTGCCTTCACCCAAGGGCCATTTCTCTACCGTACGCACGTGTCCGAAGACATCCTGTGCCATCCACGGTCCCTGCGAGTTGTGCAGGAAGGCTCGGTGCCGTACGTCAGCATTCGACTGCTTGAACTGATCGATCCACTCATGGATGTCGATGAAGTCCTCAGGCTTACCGGCCTTGAAGTGCTTGGAGGTTGCTACAGCGTGAATCCAACTAGTTGCCATCAGTCCTCCTTGTACATTTCCCACTTAGATGCGCGTCTGATACGCACCTGTCCGTTGAGAGCCTGTGCGACTCTCTTAGCTACTCCCAGGTTGGGCATGTTCATCATACGAACAGTCGGGATAGACCCATAGGTGACTGCGTACTCCGTGTCCATCCTGGCGTTCATCTCCAGGAGCCGGTCTTCGAACTCCTCTTCGGCAGTGGCATAGACCCACTCCAGAGCGAAGTCCAGTGCAAGAAGCTCACCGTTCGTCAGATCGCGTCCCACCAGTTCATGAAAATCGCGAACGAGCGGGGCAAGCTCCTCGCGGGTACTGAGTTCGTACCCTTCAGGGGCGTCTTCCATTGTCACTCTCCGATGTCATCCATGTAGTGAAGAAGATTTCCGTCCTCATCACGCGGCTTCCAGATGATCCTGCCATAGAACTGGCGCTCGTGGTCACCGGCTTCTGTGGGAGTCCAGGTGACGTAGCCACACTTGAGGCATTTCCAGACCTGAGCCATTACAGCAAGTGCTCCGTGGTCATGACGCCAGAATCTTCCATGTCCCACTTGAGGTCCACGAGATTGCTCTGTGTTGGTCGATAGTTCGCCGCCGTAATAGCCGCGCGGTACTCTGCTACCTTATCGGGATTCTCGATGCGCCACTGTGCCCAAGACGGAGCTACGATGAGCCACCACATCCACTCGACGGAATCTCCCTTGGGAGTCACATTCTCGTGAGCCTTCCAGTTGTACAGATGCTCTTCACAGAAATAGAGGTAGCAACCTTCGTCATCGACCAGTTCCTCCTCTTCCCAGTCATCCTCTGAGGTTACGATCTTGCCGTTCTCATCCAGGTACTGGTAGTAATCATGTGTCTGGCACTGGTAACCCATGCCACGGTCAATACTCTCATGACAGTCTGGCATGTCGCACTCTGCGGGAACGGCATAGCCTGCCCACCTGTCGCCATTCCAGCGGTCTTCATACACTGCGTATCCCATGATCTATGTATACGCACTACGTGCTACAACTTCCATTGCTTCCAGAGGGCTATTCCTTTGAGTCTCCCGTGGTTCTTCACCATCCTGTACATCAGGTAAAGGTTGAAGAGGATTCTGGGAAGACAAAAGGCGACCACCGCAATGATGGTCGCCTGATGCCACAGTTTCATTTCACTGTTCCTTACGCTTCGCTCTGTATTCGCGTTGCTTCTCGTTCCATTTCTTACGATAGTCAGGGTCGTTCTGGAGACGTTCCTTCCGCTTCTCATACGCACGCTGTCTGTACTCAGCATTCTTCTCTGCTGATCGTGCGGCGTACTGCTTGCGACTGTACTCTGGGTCTTCTGCCCTACGCTGACGGGCGCGATTTCGGTTCTGCTCGCGCCTGCGCTCCTTCGCCTCTTCTGGAGTGTAGAGGCGAGGGCGTCCGGGCTTACGCTTCTCTTCGGTCATTAGTCTATTGTCCCATATTTACGACCATGCCTCGGCCTCATCGAGAAGAATCGTCTCTCCGCGATCAGTCAAAGCGACGAACTGCTTACCTGACTTCGCGACGATTCTCGTAGCTCCCAGTGCATGCATCTGAGCGGCCACGATCTGGTCTACGTCCACGCGACCCTCATACCACTCGGAACAGACGTACTTACTCATCGTCTTGGGTGGGTTCCACCAGAGGACAACATGACCCCTAGATACCAGTTCGAGATATGAGATGTGCTTGTCTTCGAGAATCATCTTTGGGCCTGAGCTTCCATAAGCTCCTTCTCCAGGATGGCTACCCGGTCGGAGAGGTTTCCCAGATGTACGATCATCTCAGCGAAACTGAGGACGCGGAACACCGTAGCGGCGGCAGAGGAGTACACGATCTTGCCCTCTTCGTCGTACACAGGATCGTAAACATCTGCCTCGCGGTATGTATCGATCACAGAAGCGACAGCCGCAAGAGACTGGTTCAAGATGCGAACCTGTGCCGCAGTGAGACCCAAGATGTCGTATGGGGAGTAAGTGGAGGAGGTACCACGTGCGCGCACACGATAGGAGAGAGGGTTCTCTGTCTTCTCAGTCACTACACCGACCTCACCGGCATCCTTGACGATAACGAAGTCCCCGACCTTAATTTCCTGCATTTTCCTGATCCTCCATGAAGTCCAGGTACTCCAGGACGTAACCCTCATAGTCCGGAACGCGAACGGCCAAGAACCTCAGGAATCCGCCGATTTCGTTGAGTTCTTCGTCCCTAGCATCCGCGCGGTTGCTGTAGGCCTCATTGTCGAGGAGGAGTGCGTCTACCTTCTCCTTTGACTCCCTGAGTTCCCGGATTTCCTTACGACTTACGAATGGCATCAGTCTTCTTCCATATCTACTTCTGTGACACTCTCTACGGTGTCAATGGCATCATACGGCGGGAGGACGGCTCCCACCACGGCATCGAGAGCAAGACTCTCAGCCTGCTTCTCGTTCTCAGCGACTACGATGGCATCTCCGTACTGGACACGCTTGATCGTAACCTTGTAGAGCTTACTCATAGGAAACCACGATCCTGACCCTGTGAGGGATTCCGTCGCTGTACGCACGCTTGCGCGCGGCGTTATCCGCAAGGGCCTGAGAGTAGTGAATCCCCTTGAGTTCTTCCCAGGTCGCATCCTCCCGAAGCGCATCCACAACGTAGAATACGTGAGCGCGAGGAGGATAGTGGATACCTGAAACGAGGCTGTACATCTCTTCGCTGTGCTTCTCCCACGGGAGGACACGATTACTGAACCCGTAGTACTCCACGCTCTCCTGCACCCACCAAGGGATATCTGTCATCATTCTCTCCTCAAAGAGCGAGGGTCCTGAACCGGAGCTACGTTCCAGGAGCCGTTGCGGAGGTTCCTCAATGCCCACTGGTCTGCCAGCGTGCGAGTGAGAAAGGGACCAATCAGGCGCGGCAGAGCCTTGCCCTGAGTGTCGGTGGAGTTGTCATTGTCGATGATGAAGCTCATGGTCTATTTATACGCCTACTCTGCGCTATGCTCCACTTGCGCCATCAGTGCCGTGGTTACCCACTTCGGGAACTTGGGGTCGGCTTCTGTCTCAGCGGCGATCAGACGAATCTCCTGCTCGTCGTAGTGACGAGACTCCTTGCCGGTCGCGTTACGCATTCTCAAGCTCAATCTCTTCGAGGGAGACCACGCGCGTGGACAAGCGCCACGAGTCCTTGCCTCCCGCGTAGATAGCGTAGCCGATCTTCGGGGTGAAGCTATCTTCTCCGGAATCAATGGCTTCACGGATTGTGGTTCCCTGAGGCAGGGCGTCACGGTCGATGATCTTCATGACCCAGGGACGAATGGTGTAGAATCCTCCACGGCTCGATTGCACGTACAGCATTCCATCTGCGAAGCGCCATTCAGCGCCGGTCTCAGTGATTGCCAGCCAGTTGTCCATTTTGCTCCTCGATGATCTTGTTCAGGCGGTGAATCTCGTCCACCAACTGAAGCTCCATGCGACTGCGCTTGCACCCAGCCGCGAACCTCTCAGCCCGAGCGATAAGACGCTCCTGGTGGGTCTGCTTAGATGACACGATACGGGTTCTCCGTCATTTCTTGAATCCAGAACTCTTGCATGAGTGCATGCGCCATAATCATGGCCTCGTCGGCGTTGATCGGGATGGGCTTCGGCTGATTCTTTACGATGTTAGCCGCGATCCTGACTTGAATATCGTTGCTGTTCAGTGTCATGAAAGAGCCTCCAAAGCTCGTTCTGCGGCTTCCATGCGCCGCGTGAGTTGTCTCTTCGCCCAAGGCCAGCGGAGTTTGTGGATTCCGTAGTCCTTGACGGGCATGAGCGTGCTCGGAAGACCGAGCGACTGTGCAGAAGAGGCCTTGACCGGCTTAGGCAGAGTGATTTTAACGTTCATACGTCATTTATACACTACGTGCCACAGCGAGTCAAGGCCTCTGGAGCTTAGTCGAGGTTTTCGGGCGGTGGAAGAGTCCTCAACAGGTGGAGGGTATCGATGATCCCCCCGATGTAGGCGGCGAACTCCCGGTCGGTTTCGGTCTCACTCTGTCGATCCACGAGAGTCGGAATCAGAAGGTTGCCCACTGCCTTAGCCGCGTTGGCCAGAAGTGCGGGTACTTCTTCGATATCCTCGTCCATAAGTTCGAAGTAGGGAGCCTCGAAAGAGTCCAGGTGATCCTCCAGCACGTCAATCATGACGTTGAGTTGCCCACGATTCAGATACTCCCTCTCAAGAGCATCGTAGATCGGGGTGTCACTCACAGTTCGCCCCTCTGCTGGAGTTCGAGGGCCAGTACGCCCATGTCCTTCATGATTTCCATGACCAGATCAGAGCGGTCTCCGTCAAGGAACCCGAGCATGAGACCCGTGAGGGTGAAGCGAACTACCTCCTCGGGGGCGTTCAAGCAGATGTTCCTGACTGCCTGCTCCGGGTCTACTCCGGCGCTGAAGGTGAGAGTCTTGAAAGCCTCTTCCCCATTTTCCGCGTTACGCCAGGCTTGGTAAGAAGCCTCTACGAACGGGTCTTCGAACTCTCCATCGGGTGACTTGTCGAAGTTCATCAGCGGACGATACCCTTGTCGAAGTCTTCGCGGAATCCCTGCTTGAAGACATCCAGGGCGTCAGGCTGGAACATCAGCGTGGCCTTGGACGTGAACTCCATCGTGTCGAGCACGAACTCGTCCTCGCCGTCTTCGTGAGAGTCCTTCAGAATCTTGAAGAGGGTCAGACGAACTGCCTCCTCAGGGAGGTTGTACACGAGGTTGAGAAGAGCGTTCTCGACTCCACCGGCGATGTTGCCCAGAGCCTGTACGGCCTGAGAGGCATCACGAGCCTCGAATACCTCGTCAACCTTCGAGCGAAGGAGGTCGTCTGCGGGGTGTGCGTTTTCGGTCATTATTACTCCTTGGGTGTGATAACCATTGCCGCCGCCGCGACGATGGACATGTGTGCCTTAGCGGGACCATCGTCACGCTGTGCTGTGAGAATCATGAAAGCCTCACGAAGGGTCTGTGCATCCGCCTCCGCAACGTGCTCAGCGACATGCATGACCTGATCTGCCCATGCCTGGTCCAGATCGGGATTGTCAAGCATAACGGTGTCCAGCGTGAGGCTCACTTCTCCGAGCCAGATAACCTTGTCGTCTTCGTTCATCACTCTGCTCCGAGTTCGTAACCGGCGATGTCCTCACTGAGACGGCCAAGCTCACGGGCGCTGTTGCCACGGCGGCTCTGTACGAGCTTGATCTTCTCTGCCGTCGTCAGGGCGTCGTACTTCTTCTGACGCTCCTCTGCGGCCTCGCGGCGGGTGGTGCGGGTGTGCTTATCGTTGATCTTCGGCATTGTCTCCGGCCTCCTCAGGCTTTCCATGACAGTGGCAGGTACATCCCGCCTTGGTACAGTACTTGTGCGAGTCATCTGGACCGAAGGCGCAAAAACCGCTCTGCGTCATCGGAATCTGTTTCTCACTCATGCTTCATGTATACGTGCAATAAGTGCGTATGTCAATCAATCGTCGCCGCGAACTTTCAGACCGAGAACCGGGTGGAACTTCTCCTTGGTCTTCGCCTCAGCCATCATGTTCAGGGTCTGGAGCACCGCATGGAGGACTCCCTGATCGAAAGTCTCCTGGTTGTACTCCTTGGGGCGCGGAACAGAGAACTTGCCGTATCCATCGACGGTGACATTGAACTTCTTCTTACCCATGTTCTCCTCGCTTCACGATGAGTCCGATCTGAAGAAGTGTCATCGCCGGAATCTTCTCATTCAGAGGGGTGTTCACATGCTCCTGCAAGACCTCCAGGATGTCAGCCAGCTTGCCCTCAGCGCGCAACGCGCGAGTTTCCATCTTTCTGTACTCTTCTTCGTTCATCTTCTCGCCTCTTTCATCTTGTCAGCCCAGTGGTGCATCAGAGTGATGAGTTCGCGAGAGACCTCAGGACCCAGATGTGCGAGGTCGCCGGTATCCGACCAACTATCGACACGCTCGTTTCCGATGTCGTTCCGAACTCTGATCCAGAACCTGCGGCTCTGGCGGTAGACGGAACCTACGACACGGCGCTCTCTCCGAGTCTTCATGTCGCGTCCGCGAACTTGTTCTCAGGCTTCTCGGGAGCGATGATGCCCTTGTTGATGTCCTCCATGATGCGATCAGCCCACTCTCCGGCTGTCACCGTCCAGAAGTCATCCTCGCGCATGTTGCGCTGAATATCCTCTACCCACTCGATCAGGCGCTCTCGATTAGTTCTCATGTTCTCTCAGCACTCCTTCAAGGTAGTCGAGGTCGTAGTCTGTGGTTCCAAGTGGCCCATTGAGGACCACACCGCCTGCGGCCATAATCTCAGGGATGGCGTGAAGCGGAATGTTCACATCGAGTCCATCCAGGACACCGCCGATAGCTTTGAAGGTCTGGAAATCTTCGTTATCCATGATTCATGTATACGTGCTACCGCACGCTTTTTCTACCCTTCGGGAAGGTCCAGTACCCGAAAATCTCTTGCCTGTACGGGTTTTCATGATTGTCGTAGGCCACTCCGTCGATAACCGCAAGGACATGCTCCTCCAGAAGCACGACGACACGGCCCTGGGGAAGCATTCCATCCTTGAGATATGTCCCCTTGGGAAGTGAGTGGAATGTGCCTCCAAAGGCATCCATCAGGGCGTCTGTGACGTATCCGTTGACACCCTTGGAGGCACTATTGTTCTTGTAGCCGGACTCCTTACCGGCATGGTCCACGATGTCATACACCGACTTGTAGGGGTAACCCGTGACGATGGCAATAGCTCTCGTCACGCAGTCGCCGGTCTTGCCCTTGTAGCCAGCCAGACGACGGCCTCCGTCATGAATCTTGACAGGGATGGGGTTCTCCTCGCGCAAGACCCTCTCCATGATCTGGGAGAAGATCGTTGCGACGAAGAGCAGGCCGAAGAACCCCGCGACGAGCCATTCCATTTACAGCCATCCTCTTGCACTCAGTGCCATACGGTGGTAGTGGTTTGCGTACTCCCAGCGCATGCGAAGCGGGTCGATGGTGCGGCACGCGGGGCAGTCCCAGTTGCCGTTGACCGTCTCTGCCTGGAAGATGTGGTTGTGATCCATGCGCTCTGTACGCACACGGGAATTAGCCTGATAGCCCTCGGGGAACCGGTATGGGCACTGGTTCAGGTGCTGATCCTTGTCGCATGCGTGGGGACCATTGTGGTGGTCGTACCCGTGCTCACAGCGTGGCATCAGTGACTCCTTCCGGGGCACCAGGCCCTGTATGACGCCTGGATTCCAGGTGCCTTGATCTTACGGTCGTAAGTATGCGCCTTGTGAAGGCCCGCCTCTGTCCTACAGGGACGAACCGGAAGGCCAGCGTGTCGAGCTTCAGTGAGGTTCATATCTCGATAATAGGCGCATACCTACGACTTGTCAAGTCAGTAGCGATTCCTCGCGTCTGCCATTGCCTCTTCAGCGGTTTCGAACCACTCGTCCGGCTCGTCTCCGTTGGAAGCACGCCAGTCGTACATGGGGCCTTGGTCGCCCTCATAGCGAAGGATGTTCACCTTCACGACGATTTCGATTGTGTCTACCAGTTCTGCACTCACAGCTTAATCTCCAATACTCCGATTACGATGGGGACGCCCCTGGTGAACTTCGTCAGAGGCGGTACTACGTTGTTGCGGATGGGCACACCGGTACGCACCCTTCGGTTCAGCGGCAGGGCGCTGTTGCGCTTCTTGAGCGCTGTTTCGTGAATCTCAGCGATCCACCTGTCCATGTCAGTCAACTATTCTCCACTCTGTCGAGAATGCCCCGAAGGAGGTCTCCAAGGTCACCGCCCAATCCGTCGTCAATCCACTCCCAGTATGTGATTCCTCTCTCATCACTAGGAGTATCGAGGAGTTCCTTGATCTTCTCGATTGCGGCTTCGGCGGTCAGTGAGTTGTCTACCTTGTCTGCGGTGTAGTAGTCGTTGACAGCCCACGGACTTCCGTAGGCCCAGAATCCAGGACCCATCACGGAACGGAACTCGATCAGGTACTCTTCCCCAGCCTGGGGGATACCGGCGAACTCGATGGGTGAGATTTCTGCAATCTCTGCCCATGCGGGTCCGGTCAGGAGTACACGGTCGCCCATCTTAAGGGTCGTGATGTCTGTCATGATGCGTCCTTCCTCTCTGCGATGACGTAGGGGAACAGTTCCGTGGTCAGCCGATCTGCTTCCTTATCGTCCATCACTTCCTTCAGGGCCAGGTTGAGCCTCTGATAGACGGTCTTGTTGGGGTCGAGTCCTCGATGTCCCTGATCTGCGAGGCTCACTTGCGAACCCCCTGGAAGCGTTCGAACTGCTCTCCTACCTGCTCCAGACGGCCCCTGATGTCATCCTTCACGGAATCTGAGATGTCGAAGGAGTTCGTCACGGCCTCCATGTAGATCGGAAGCAGAGGAGCGTAGCGATCCACGAAGTACTCAGCACCCTTGTCGGTGTACTCGTAGTGGTGGTGCAGGCTACCCGCGTTGTCGATGAAGTCGCTCACCTTGAGCAGAAGAGCCTCGTAGGAGTGATTGACCACCGCGATCACGTGAGCCTGGTACTTCGCGATCTTCTCAGCCTTGGTGATGCCCTCCTTGAGGAGGGGGTTGGAGACCTCTGCCACGATACGAGCCGTGGAGAACCCGAAGTGCGTAGACACGAACTGGTGGGCGCGCGAGCGAGCGTTGACCTCGTTGGAGCATCCGTAGACACCCTCGAAGTCTGCGAACTCGAACGGGTGATCCTCCACCGTGTCGTGCAGAATGGCCGCGATGATGAGGTCCGGGTTCCTGACACCGAAGCGCACCAGACGCAGAGCCACACGGAGCGGGTGCTCGATGTAGGGAGGGTTCGGGAGCTTGCCACGGTTACCACGACGCACGTCGTAGCGGTGGAGGTAGCTCGCCACCTGAATGGCGTCTTCCAGACGCTCAACGGTGCGGTACGGGTAGCTCTCCCTGAAGTGCTCCCGAAGCATGGAAGCGAGACTCACGGAGTCGTAATCCTTGAGTGCCTTGGTCTCCTTGAAAGTAATCATGGCTTCAGGTTACACACCCTCTGAGGAATTGTCAAACTGCTCCCAGGGACCGGCAGAACGACGCTGGAACAGCTTCGGCTCTCCCATGTACTCTTCGGCCTCTTCGAGGGTATCGTAGAAGGTGTTCGCCTGTGCGTCCCCCGCCCACCCATACTCCTTAGGAATGCAGTCGTGGGCGTCAGCGAAACCCTGATCGGCTCCATCACTGAAGCCCTTGAGGTAGGCCTGCTCCAGAAGCTGGTCAAGCTCTTCGATGCCGATAGGTCCCAGGCGTGTCGTTCCGATGATGCTGGGTACTTCGATGCCGTGTTCGGTCATTTCACTTCCTCAAGTTCCGATCCGTAGATGATGGTGGGGCCATAGTTCATCCATGCCCACCCGTCGTAGATGACGCGGTAGGTTTTACCCTCGTGTTCGATGGTATCCCCCTCCTTGTGCTGTGTCAAGGATTTCCAGAAAATGCCACCGTCCATCTCACTGTAGGAGATTTGCGGGTACGTCGCGTATGCAAGCCGGTAGAGGATTCCCACCTTCTGAGCGAGAGTGAGGTCTTCGTAGCTCCGGTTGTAGCACGCACCACCCTCGCTCTCCCAATCACTGATGTCACTCATTAAATCTCCAGAAATGTCGGTGGTTTTCCCAGCTTCTCAGACTGCTCCAAGAAGTACAGGTAGAACTCACAGTCAAGGGCATGGGTTTCATAAACGAAGGCGTCACCTACGTTGTACATCCTGCACCCGCAGGGGAGTACCTGCATGTCGTCACTCATATGCGACCTCTCTCAGCCATTCAGCAGTGTCACGGTCACGCCGGATGGCGTACTCGGAGTTGGGTCCGGAAATGAAGTTGTTCTCCGACCACGATGCGCTATCCTCACACACGTCCGCGAGGCGAAGAAGCTCAGCACGAACGATGGCGTTGACCATGTTCTCCAGCCACCACGGGCGCTTTCCGAAGAAACGTGCGGCGGCTTCCAGTGGTGCGTACGTCATTCTGGCTCCTTGAGGGCTTCCTTGATCTTGACGACCTCGCGACGTACCTCAGGGTCGTACACTTCCCTCTCTCCCATGTGGATCAACTGCTCCAGGGCATCACGAGTGAACAGTCTGCGGTAGTCGTCTACTGTCAGGTTCTTCATACCTTCTCCACTTCCCATCCACGGCACATGACGAAATCGCCCACGTACCCTTCGACGCGGTAGAAGACGAATCCCTCTACCACCTTTGTAACGGTCGCGATCTTGCCGCGCTCGTCCTCTTCTCCGATGAGGTCTGCACCCCATCCTTCTCCGATCAGGCGAACCTTGTCGCCCTCCTTGAATTCTTCGGTTGCTTCCATTAGTCCTTGTCCTTACGCACTGCGAGGTTCGCCAAGGTGACGGCCACGCCGGTGATGATGAGCAGGATAACTCCTGCCGTACTGAGTACTGCTACTACTGGGTCCATTACCAATGCCTTTCTGAGATGGCAGGGTCGTCTTTGGGGTGTGGAGTCCAGGGCTTCCCTGCCGCCTGGTCTTCTTTCCACTTGTCGATCTTCTTGGTCACTTCGACACGAATCTCTTCCTCACGCTTCTGCCAGCGTTGCCAGATGAGGTTGGATACGAGCATTCCGATGAGGAAGCCTACGATGAGGCCTACTCCAACACCGGATGTGATTACGGGGTCCATGTCAGTTACCTCCGAAGTAGTGTGCGATCAGTGTGATGAGAATGTACTGACTGAACAGGTAGAGCGCGATGAGGGTCAGACATCCTGGTACTGCGCTTCGTCTCTTCTCAGGTTCCACGTCAGTCCTCCAGTTCCAGAATTTGGTCTGCGACACGTGCCATGTACCCGAGCTTGAATCCGATACGCAGTCCGTCGTAGAAGGCGGTGTTAGGGCTAGGCCAGCGGCGTTCGGCTTCCGCCTCTGCACGCTTCTCCAATTCATTCATACGCCCAAGGTAGCACGTAAGAAAAAACTTTGCAAGAGGGCTTGACATAGACGCACACGTGCCTCTATGGTTGAGACATGGCAAAGACACTAAGCAACAAGGACTTGTCCCGACTCCTCAACGGTCTTGAGGATCAGGGATTCACTATCAAGCGTACGGGTGAGGGATACCGGCTGTTCCCAGCCAACGGCACCAAGATTCTCACCATGCACCTGTCCGTCTCGGACTCGCGGGGCATGAAGAACCTTCGTGGTGATGTACGCCGCGCTGGGTACGACTGGCCCCTCGACTGAAAGGCATGGCTATGGAAGACACTGTGACTGAGTACAACAAGGCACTCGACATCCTCATCATGGAGTTGTGGATGTTCGCGGATGACATTCACTGTCAGGCTTCGCACGGGCCGGATACGTCACCGACGTGTACACACACCGTTGTCGCTCGAAAGCGTGTAGCCTGCAACGGTAAGGACTTCCTCATCTGCCAGAACTCCTACAACTGGAACCTGGACCTCATTACATCCAAAAACACCCTCTGCCACTGCGGGGCCAATCTTGAAGACTGCTGGACAGTAACCCCTATCTGAAAGGAAAGAACATGACCAACCACAAGCCCGGAGAGTGCCCCACCTTTGAGGGCAACGTCAAGGGGGACCTCTGTGACGGAGTTGAGACCTTCGGTCCTGACCCGTTCGCGGAGGAAATCTACGACGATCACTCAAACTACTGGATGTGTGAGGGCGAACGTCGCGCCTCCGCTATGGACATCTGATGCCAACTGGACTCGTGATCGCGGGGGTGTGGCTCCTGGTGATGGCCGGAGTCGCGGCTACGCAGATCGAAAAGCAAGGCCCCTGGGCCACCATCGTCATGGCGGGCGCGGGCCTGCTCATCTTCCTGACAGGCATCGTCCTGCGGGTCATCGAAAGGAAATAACTATGTCCATCGTTCTGCTTTGCGGACTCTTCATCATCTTCTGTGGCGTCTTCATCGGCGTGACAGGAATCCTCAACGACTCCCCGGCAATGGGCTTCTGCGGAGTGATGTTCTTCGCGCTTGGCCTCTACTTCACATTCACATCATGATCTGGGAGATTCTTGCAGGCGGTGGCCTGGTCTTTCTCGCGTTCCTTGCCCTCGTGGCCTGGTACGGCTGTCTCCAGATCGCTTCGACTCTTCCCCTGTCTGACGTTCCGGGGAAGTGGTGGTGGTTCGCCGGGGTGTGCATCCTGGGAGGACTCTTCATCGGCGGTTTCTCCCTGGCACTGTCCAGTGGAATCATTCTTATCATTAAGGCCTGAGAGGCGTATACATACATCATGAACCTTTTCTTTGGAATCTTTCTGCCCATCCTGGCGCTCGTTGATGCCTTCTTGGCAGGAGCGGCATTCGCTGAGGGTCGCAAGTGGACCGCCCTGTGGGTGTCCATCGTCGCGCTCTTCGTCGTCTTCGTCGGAGTGATGAACTTCGGCTCGTTCCTCCTGGAAGATGCGGGGGTGCTCCAGTGATCTTCCTCGGCATCCTTCTCGTCATCGTCTGGCTCGGCCTCGCACTTCTGGCTGGAGGTCTCTTCAGGGAGAGTCCCATTGCCGCGATCCTGGCATTCATCGCTTCCGTCATCGCCGGAACCTTCGCCCTGCAAATCCTGTTCTGATGCTTGTCGCTGTCGATTTCTTCGGGCAGTACTCATTCGGGCAGTGGGTGGTCATCAGCATCATCGGCATGATCGCTCTGGGTATCTTCACGTTTCTCGTGTGGGGTACTGAGGACGGAGACTGGACGGGGTTCGCCTTCATCTGGGGAATGATCGTCTACTGGATCATGTTCCTCATGCTCACGATCATCGTGTGGTTCATCTCCCTGATTCAATGGTTGTGGGTGCTCTAGCTCCCCATACATGCAAGAATCCCCCTCCAGAACATCGGAGGGGGATTTCTGTGTGCGCCCCTGTAAGGGCCTGGAACGCTCGCGACGTACGCGGGTACCCGAAACGCTCTTATAGTCGCTCCTAGCCACCGTGTAGAGCCTACCAGGGCACAACAAAACCCCCTAGCTTGAGATAGGCTAGGGGGTTTTGTTTACTGCTCGATCTTCAGCAATCGTTCCTTGAGGTCTTGTACCTCTTCGCGGAGGAGACGCACCTGACGCTCCTCACGACTCTCGGTGTGAATCTGCCACCGGCGCTCAAAGATACGCTGTGCCTCTGCACGCTCCTCCTCAGAGTAGTCCTGCATGCGTGTAGCGGTCTCTGTCTGCCAGGTGTGCTCGAAGGCCTTCAGGGCAAGCTCTCTAAGGTCATACTCACTCCAGCCCCAGATGATGTCTGAGCGGAGCTTGTAGTAGGGATCGTCTACGTCACCGTATCGCGTCTGGCGACCTTTCATGATGCCGTAGCGAATGGCATGTGCGTACTTAGCTCTCACGGCTCGACCGTTCTGAATACGCCTGCCCAGTGAGCGACGTACTCGGGGTGATCGTTGAGCACATCCTGCGCCCGGTCAAGCAAGCGCTCGAACTCGGCGTAGCTGTAGTCCGTGAATTCCTTACCCTCACGCTCAGCGAAGCTCAAGGCAAGACCCCAGCGGGCGTCCTTCATGTCACTGCTCATCGGTCTCCAATCAGGCTTCTGTCTGTGGTGCCGAACACCTGTGCCTCAATCCGATCATAGTAGGTAGGGTCTACCCAGTTGGTGTAGGCGTACAGAGCGCCCTCCTGGACACTGGAGCGTGTGATGGGTTCCCAGCTATCGTGAACTGCTCTCTCCACGGTGCGCGATCCGATAAGCATGCGCTTACGCAACTGCACTTCCCAGAATCCCATCCTTACGTCAGTGATGCGCCAAAAGTACCCCTCAGGGAGTACCGGCAGTCCTTCGTTGTCGAAGCTCACAGTCATCAGTCCAGCATCCCGTCCACGGCCCACGATGCGCCCAGCACAAAGCCACTACGCCTCCACACGGCTACGATGGCAGATGCCCCGTCGCCCTCTTCGATTTCGTAGCGGCGTTCCGCCTCGGCAACAACGTCGTTCCTCGTGGGTACGCTCTCCTGCTTACCGATCCAGAAAGCGCCCTCCTCGAAGCCCAGAGACCTTCCGTGGTGCTCCGAGCTACCGAAGTCCGGGTACAACTGCGCGCTCTTGGCGAATACTTCTTCACGGCTTTTCATTGACGATCCTCATTCCCACTGTGTCCATCCATTTCCAGTGCTCGTAAACGTTCTCGGTGAACAGGTTGGAGTAGTACTCCGTGATGAGCTTGCCATTGCCGTTGAGGGTGGAACGCACCAGAGCGCGATCTGCTACCTTCACGAACTGCATTCCCAGGTCGTGAAGCTCGAAGACGGTACCGATGGGGTACTCCTCGAACTGCTCCTGCATAGTCATGGGCTTAGGCAAGGTCGCTTCGATGCGCTCGAAGGCTTTCAGAGCCTCCCGCGCCCTTTCAGTGCTCAGGTCGTCCTCGATGTGGTAACGCACAGTACGTGCGTCTTCTCTCAGGCTCATGCCAGTGCGCTCACTTCGTCTGCACGGTACAGGCGCACAAGCTCGCCCGTGTTCACCGTTCTGGGGTAGGTTGTAGTCTTGTATCCCTGCGTCACGTCGTACCAGACATCTGTACTGCCTTCATACCAGTACAGCCCGGATACGGAAAGCTGGTAGTAACCCGTTTCGTAGGCGGGCTTAGGCAAAGCCTCTTCGATACGGTCAAGAGCCTTCCATGCGGCCTCCGTGCTCCCCTGGCGAGACAGGAAGTCCCTCAGGGTACGTACGTCGTCGCGGGCACTCATGGAAGCCTCTTCGGGGGATAGTTACCCAGCAAGCTCTCGTTGCTCTCAACCTTGCGGGCTTCCTCTGCCTCCCAGTAGTGAGTCAGGGCGAATGCGGCACCATCCAGGATGTGGGGCGCATCGATAGCGTCCTCCGGTCCCCATGTACGGGATTGAAGCTCGTGACTCCAGAATGCCCCGCGCCTGCGCAAGCTCACCTTCCAGTGTCCACCGCTCAAAAACACACGCTTCACACGGAAGAACATGCCGTCCTCAAGCTGAGGCAGACCCGTTGCGGGGTCGATGATGAACGTACCCCACGGGTAGATGTCGCGCCTCTCTACCCGCTTCTCCAAGGGCGAGTAGTCAATCGGCGAATACTGCAAGTCGTCGCCCATATCAGTCACCGTCCAGGGGCAGGGAGATACCGGTCAGAGCGATACCCTTGAACATGTTGACAAGCACATCCTCTGCTGTGCCTCCGTCCTTCAGGTACCCGTCGAGAGTACCCAGGGTGAATGCGCCCAGCGCGGAAAGCTGTGCGGCAGACGGGAAGTTGGCGGGGATGTCAGTCATCGGGGTGCTCCTTGGGATCGATTCCGTAGACGCTTGCGGCAAGCATTACGGCCTGTACGAAAGTGCTGTTGCGGTCCTCTTCGGTCCAGTCGGCTGTGTCGAAGAGGTAGCCGTCCATGATGCCTGCTACGGCCTCCCCGAATGAGGCGTACTGCTCCTTGGTCGGCTCAGCCATGCTTCACCGGCTCGATGTTGTAGGTGCTTGCGGCAAGACGGATCATGCCTACGGTGAACGCGGGATCGGCATTCTCTGCCTCGGTTGGTGTTGGCTCTGTCATGGTCTATGTATACGCGCTTACGTGCGCCTATCCAAGGGGCTTCCTGTAGGGGTTCTCCGGGTGCTGTACGTTCCCGTATCCGGCATCCTGGAATTGCGCTTCTGCCTCAGCTTCCCTGCCCTCGTCCCATGCCTGTGCACGTACGGCCTTCAGCCATGCGTCGAAGTCGGCTCCGGCGTAGTATCCGCTAAAGCCATCCAGGTCACCGGCATTCTCGTAGTTCACATAGATTTCCCGTACGTACTCTTCAGCCTTCAGCCCTCTATTGGTAGGGTCATAGTACTGCTCAGATGGGAGAGTCATTCTGTCCTCCTGTAGGGGTTCGTACTCGTGCCGAATCCATCGTTCACGTCGTCAGCCCCGATGTCGTCCATAGCTTCGTCGTAGCCCTCACTCCAGGCCTTGGCAAGTGCACCCGTAGACTCCAGGTAGGCGATCACGGCATCCGCGATGTCCTCGGGGTCGTTCTGCCCGGTGCTCAGGTACCCGTCTGACATGCGCCTAGTCCAGTACTGGTTGTCAGCGATCACCTTCGTCAGGGCTTCTCTGTCATACGTCATGTGTCCTATCCTCTCGTATCCACTACTCTCCACGCGACTTCGGGGCTGATGTCCTCCCAGTAGCGTGCCCAGCCCTTCGCATTCCATGCGCTCCTGTAGTCGTCCTTCATGATCCAGCGGTCTTCGCTGTAGCTAAACCACTCTACCCAGTAGCGCTTAGGCTTGGGTTCTCTGTACACCCTCGGGCCTTTCGTAGGCTTCTGATGCGGGATGACTTTCATTCTTCGCCTCTCATCTTCCTCAGGTAGGGGTTCTGCGGTGCACGGCTCATACCAAGGCCGTAGTACTCGCCCGCATAGAACCCCTCGTCCCAAGCTCTAGCTACGCCGTTCTCCTCGCGCTCCTTCCGGAGGGTCTTCATGAGGTCCAGTACGCTGGGAAGATCGTAGATGCCCTGCCCGTTGCCGGTAGCAATCTCCTTAGCGATGTAGTGCACCATGCTGTAGCCCGCCCGGATAGCAACGTCACGCTCTGTAAGCTCGTCTCCGCTACGTCCATAGGTCTCGGGTACCAACTCCGCGAATGCTCCGAAGATGGCGGGCAGGGCTTCGTCCAGCACCCTACGCATACGCTCTACCTCTGCCTCCGCGCTCCCTGCGATGTACTCAGACATTCGGGTTATCTCCGTCCCACCTAGAGTTGTGCATGTAGTCCTTCCGCTCCTGTGAGTAGCCATCTCTAGGCTCGAAATGGCTAGATGTGGGCGGATATGCCCAGCGCTCATACGGGTGGAAGTCACATACCCAAGGCAAGGGGTCCAGGGTAGGGCCTCCAGGGAACGGGGGTTCCGGTCGATTGGGGTCAAGCTGTACGCCGTCCTTGTAGGTCGCCCCTCGTGTCCTCTCCGCGTAGACCTCGTGTGCGGGGCGAATCTCCTGCAAGAAGTTCGTCGCTACACCCTGCTTCTGTGCCAGGGACTCGTGCAAAAGGCGCTCTGCTTCCTCTGCCGTGCCCTCTGTAGGCGCTACGGTCTCCAGTGCGGCCTCGTAGCCCTCGATAAAGGCGTCACGGAATGACTGCGGCCAGGGGTTGATACCGGTCTCGTAGAACGGCCTTGAGGGATAGGCCTTCTCTGCAAGCTCCTCAGCCTGCTTACGCTCATATTCGTTCATGCGCTCTCCCCCTCCTGTGCACGCTCGATACCCTCACGGATGAGGCGGCGTACCGTAGAGAAGTCGAACTCCCCGCTAGCGATGGCCTTGTTCAGTCCGTCGAACTCCCCGTACTCATCCCAGATGAGGTTCAGGGCGATGCTGTCACGCTCTTCCCATGTCAGTGCCATAGGTCAGTCCTCCTCTTTCCAGTCCTCGGGTACGGGGGTCAGGTGGATACGCCCGTTCTGCTCGACGTACATGCTGAACGTCTGCCCCGGCTGTACTCCGAACCGTGCCAGGCTAACCCGGCCTTGTGCGTCGGGGCGTACGATGTTGCTTGCCATAATCTTGTTTCCTTAGCTCTCGTAGATGATGTACTCGCCCGGTCCAAGTGGGGTCCAGGCTGTCATGGTACGCACGTCTCCTGCGGTGACGGCACGGTGTGTATGGGAGATGTAGCCCGGATCGAAGTACCAGAAACGGAACATTACTTGACCTCTTCCCAGGGTCCGGCCTTGGTGCGGCGTACTACGGTGCTACCCGAGTCCTGTGCATCCTCTCGTGCATGGCTGTAGCTCGGTGCCCAGTAGTAGCCGAACTTGCCCTCCCCGTGCGCCTCCAGAGAGAGTGAGTACTTTACCCCGTACTCGTAGACCGGCTCCGGTTCTGCGATCAGTGCTCCGATGGCGTTACGTGCCGCATTGGAAAGCTCCTCTACGGCCTTCTCAAGCCGCTTCAGGGCCTCCCAAGCTTCGTCTGTACCCGTGATAGCCAACTCCCGGCGAATGAGCGTCAGGTCGTCGTGTACGGTCACTTGTAGTCCTCCGGGTTCTGTGAGTACTCCGGGCGAGGGTCGAACTTGCCCGTGTAGGTGTTCAGGGGAAAGGGGTCCAGCTTCGGGGGTACCTTCTCCTCGGTCCACACGATGGCGGAAAGCTCCTCCATGCTCAAGAATACGCTCTGCCCTGCGCGGGTGATGCTGATACCTGCGGGCATCCCTGCTACTGCGGCTTCACGTTCCACCTTGACGGGGAAGTTCTTCGCCCACAGTGCCCAGTCGAAGTCCCTTACCATGTCGGAACCTCGTATCCTGCGTCGATCAGGGCCTGCTTAGCGGCGTCTACCTGCGCCTTGGCATGCTTGATGCTCGCCATGCTGTAGTCACCCATGTTGGCCTCGTAGCTGTAGTTACGGGCGCTCTGAAGGGCCTTGAGCAGACGGGCGTGTTCTGCCTCCTGCTCGGGCGTGGGTTCGTCCTTGACGTAGGTCAGGTCTTCCCCCAGGGCCACCCTTGCGAAGATGACGATGGCCTCCGCCTCCTCGACGGTAGCGACCTTCTGTGCGCCGCCTACGGGGGTCAAGGTGTGCTTGTGGGTGATGGTGTACATGTCAGGCCTCCTAGGCGATTTCTGCGACTACGCGGGCGACCACGTGCGGGTAGCTGTCGATCAGGCGGCTCTTCTCCTCAAGGGCCTCCTGTACGGTCTCAAAGGGTCCGTAGATGGCTTCCCACACGTGGGTTTGAATGATGACGTAGAACATGATTCAGGCCTCCGGGTAGGGGATGAGAGTGGTACGGCTGTAGGTGATCCAGAATCCGAAGATACGGATTTTCTTGGTCATGGTGATGGTCACTTGTCGAACCTCCGGGTCAGTGCCCAGCCGATAGCCCAGATGAGGGCCACGGCTACGGCGGTGTAGGCGATAAACGAGATAAGGGCTTCAAGGCTGTACATGGGTCAAGCCTCCTTCTGCTTCAGTACTTCGCGGGCGTACTCCTCGGTGTAGCCCATGTTGATAAGTCGCTCCAGGTCGGTCGGAGGGAAAGGCGGGGGGCTGTACATGGTTAGGCAATCCCGAAGTATCCTGCGCCCCAGATGAGGGGGAAGACACCGGCCAGGGCCACGATGGCGAGGATAACCAGGCCTCCCGTGACGATGATGCCGGGGATGTCCAGGGCCTCCATGATGGCCGCTCCAAGGGCGAACACGCCGAACACTGCGAGGATGGTGATGATGGTGAGGAAGATTTCCATGACGTGCTCCTTGGTTGGTGTGTACCCCCAGTATGACACGGGTCATGCGGCGAGCGCAACCCCCAATCTCAGAAAAGTTTCTTGAGATTCCCTCTTGACAGATAGCGCACGGCCACACTAAGCTGTAGGTATGGCAACGGGGCCTCAACTGTAAACCAACCTAAGGGATCGGGGTTACACCAACCCTGCCCTTTTTCCAAGCCGAATCACAGGCGCTGTCGGTTTAACCCCTCCAGCCCTTCCGGGCTTCGGTTCACCCTGTCCCCAAATTCTTGTTACTCCCCCATCACTCGATCCCAAAACCAACCTTCGCGGTCGTCCAGGTCGTCAGCCTCTCCGCTCATGATTCTCACTCTCCCCAGGGGATGTCGTTGAGGGTGATGTTCTCGGCTCCACGTGCGGCAAGGTGTGCAAGCTGTCGTGCGGCCTGCCCCTTGTCATCGAACGTGAGGTCGTAGTCGAGTCCGAACGGGTTGTGAGCCTTGATGCGAAACATTTGGTGCCTCCTTGGTTGGTAGTACCTACCTTACGCACCCTCCCTAGGACGTGTCAACCCCTTTTTCAAGAAACTTTTCTAGGCCTGTACCGCGATTTGCTCACATGCGTACGTAGCGATGAGTCCACCCGTGTGCCGGATGAAACGCGATGCGCCCTCCACGTCCGTACCTGGCAAATCCCGAATCTCCTCGATCCGCTGAAAGGTGTTCGTCTCAGGATCGATGATCCAGTCTCCCACTGCCAGGGTGGATGCTGTCGAAAGCGTGTGTGCCATGATGGTCAAGCCTCTCCGAGAATAGAAACAGGGACACCATACACGTTGTAGGTGACCTCAGGAACCACGTTGTTGAGAATCAACTGTGATCCTAGGTAGACGGTTGCGATGCTGGTAATCATGGTGTGCTCCTTGGTTGGTACTCCCCAAGGTACGCGAAAGGGGCTAGAGATGTCAACCCCTAGCCCCAAATTGAGCATAATGACAAGCAAACTGCCCTGGTCTAGCTTCCAGCCCTAGGGTAATTCACTGCCCTCCTTGTCATTATGCTCAGTCAAGCTCCTATCAGCTTGTCACATTGCTCCCGAACCTGTCCGGTAGCTCATGGCCACCCTTCGGGGTAGTCAGTTCTAGAAATGTCTCGACCAAGCCGTAGAGCCTGTCCAGCGTCGAATCATTGTGGATGACAGTATCGAATAGCTCTTCACTCACGCTGGTCTCGCTCGCATGGGTCAGGATATCCCCCTGTGCGTCCGTACGCGCCTCTGTAGGCCTCTCAATCCATACAGTGGTACCTCCGAGCCTCCTAATCATTTCTACCTCGTTAGGGAAGCGTACAGCCGTGATGACTACCGGCACACCCGCCTGTCGAAGCTCAGTGATCCTACGCACTGCGATGTTCACCCACACATCCGGGTCAATCATCTCCCTGCCCACTTCAGTGCCCAGAATCTGCAATAGCCTGCGAACCTCAGGGTGCTTCTTAGCCTCCACGTATCCCACGCGGTCATGCAAGTCCCTGTAGCGCACACTCTGCCCCCCAAGCTCCACTAGGGGGATGTAGGGGTTCAGGGCTAGTAGCGCTTCATTCAGGGCGTCACTCATGCCCAGCTTGGTGTACCCGTGGTGCTCTTCCAGGTAATCGCCTACGGCATCCTTGCCTGCACGTAGCTTCCCCCCTAGACCGATGAGGGGTGCTAGCTGTACTAGTGGCGTGTCTGTGGGTGTGAAAGCGTGGGTAGGGATGAATCCATGTGTGGGGGTCATACTGTTCTCCTGGGAATTCTTGAGGTCGGGATGAGGGGCATTCTCGTGCGAAATAGGCCTACTACGGTATTTCTCTACCTCTTCAGCACGTGGTGAGTTATGCCCGATGTATGTTGCTCCACGTGATCCTATGGATGTCATAGGGGGAGAATGTACGATGAGTACTCGATCAATCCATTCCCTTATCCTGCTCACTGTGCGTATCCTTCCCAGCTATCCACACCATTGGCATACAGCCGCGATAGCTCATCTCGGTCAGCAATCAGTTCGTCATACTCTTCTTGTGTGATGGTGATGTAGGCCGGGGGTTCTGTCTCCCATACGGGGCGAGAGTATTCGTCATCCATCATTTCTTGAATCCTTCCGGGCGTGACTGTTCTGGTGTCTCTTCCATGACTCTCCAGGATTCTTCTACAGCGTCACGGAACCACGGGATATCCATAGGGTCAGTGTGGAACTTCTTAAGCTCTGGTGTTGGCTCATCCTCGGGGAGGTCATACCCATGATCCAGGTGTACTTCAATCATCCTTGTGCCATTCCTCGTATTGCTCACGCTGTTTCTTGATCTGTGCTTGAGTCTCTTCCTCGGTGGCATCTTCAGGCAAGATGTCGAACCAGGGGGTAGCCGGGGTTCCATCTGGCATCATGCCTCGCCACTGCTTAGGCATCTGTCTCCTCCACGTCGTCTCGTGCCGCGTACCAATACTTGACCAATCCCCAGGGGATGACTGTCTGTCCCTGTGAGTCTTGATACGCCCACTTACTGAGTTGGTACACTTCCTCTTCAGTGATCTTCTTCATGTGTTGATCCTCTCAGTGATGAGGGCGATTGACTTGTCAGCCATCCTCAAATACATGTTCTGTTGAAACGGTCCCAACTTGCTCCACGTAGGCAAAAGGTCTTCGCCGTAGTGTCGTCGCATGGTGATCTTTGATTCCATGTACAGATGCACTGCAATCTCATCCCTGAGTGTCATGATCTGACCTTCAATCCCTCATCCAAGATATCTGCGATGCGCTCCAGTGCCTTGGCTTGAGCGATGGCCGCATATGCTTGAGCCTTCAAAGGATGGTATTGGACTTCCTGCTCAGCCTCGGTTGTCAGGTAGCTCATTTCTCGTTCCTGTCTCTGTGTGTCCTGATGTGGTATCCCTCGCCCGTTCTGCATGGGTACACGTCGTACTTACCTTCATACTCACGGGCCTTTGCGCGGGCTTCCTTCTCAGTGTCAAAGCGTTTCTTGATTGTGCCCAACCTCGACCGGCAACACGTCGGGATGCGTGACTGTCTGCGCTGTGCTGTTCTCCCGTGACTGGGATACTTCTGCATGTCGTTTCTCCCTTGCTCTACGCTCACGTGTGTACTCACGATTGGCCAGTTTGCATTTACTACATCTGCATCCAGCGCTGTACTTCGCACGTGTTCCATGTGGTCGTTTCGATACTCGGGGCGGTGTTCGTCCTAGTCTTCGGTATCGTGCATCTCTCTCAGCCTTGACGCATGATCTGCACCGGCAACCCTTCCGGTATCCATACTCGGTTCCGTGCTTGGTGTTGCTCTTAGGCCTTGATACTCTCCACGCTTCACGACACCTGTCACAGCGACACCCATACACGTATCCTGTCTGTGATCCGTGCATCCACTCCTTGAGAGTTCGATCCTTCATGCCTTGAGGTTCGGGCTTCTCCCTCTTCGGCTGTCGTGCTCTCCACTCACGTGCATACTGCGCACGGGATGCCTTGCACTCATCACAGCGGCATCCTCGCCGGTATCCACTCATGCCATGAGTGATAGGCCGATGTTCTCGACCTCTCAGGATGGCAAGCTGTGCTCTGTTTTCTTGTTCGTACTCTTCCCACTCCTCCAGTGCGGCGCGTTCTTTGGCTTGCTCAATGAGCCTCTTGGTGTACTGCGCTGGTGTGAGTGCGGGCCTCTCATGAATGGATGTCATGGGTGCTCTGTCTGCACGTTGGGCAGGTACCGGCATCCCTCAGTGCTTCCGCGTACTCTTCCTCTGCCTGCTCGCGAATCAGGTATGCCTTAGCGCTGTCATCGATGCTGTTCTCGATGGTGCCCTGTGCCTGCTGTGCCTTCCTGATGAGACTCGACAACTGCTGTACCTGTGCACTGATGGTCTCCACATCCTCGGTGCTTGGGAGGGTTCTTGCCTCGGGTACCTCGGGGGCGCTGGTCAGCTTGGCGATCAGCATGTCAAGGCGCTGAATTCTTGTTGCCAACTCCTTGGCCTGCTTCAACTGCTCCTGCGCTGATGTCAAGGCCTGCTGGTCGTCCTTCAAGCTCTTGTAGCGATCAAGATTTACGGTCAGGCCTGCGTAGTCACTGGCACGTGTCTTCAGTGTTGCTGATGCTCCACGCGCTCGCCTGTTCGCCTCCCTCGATGCCTCGAAGATGACAGACACGTTAGTGAGTGCTCCAAGCTCGCGCGCCACATCTCCGCCACTGCGCTTGAGCATGTAGGGCATGTCGAACTGGTCAGCGTAGTTGAGTGCATCACCGGCAGGGATGCCCAAGAATGCCGTGACCTCCTCGGGTACCGTGGCGTTCAACTTCGTGAATGACTGCTGTTGTGTGGTGTCCCCTTCAGGGATCAGCACATACTCATTCTTCTTACCTCGAAGCAGAGCAACGGTACCGCGATCAGTGGTTGCCTTGATGACTGTCTGCGTCTCACCGTGAGTCACGAATGAGTCTCCACGTTGGTTACTCGTGAGTGTCTTCAGTGCTCGGGTGAACGCGCTCTTGCCACTGCTCGACGGCCCAACAATCACCGTAAAGGGCTTGAGGTCTAGGGAGATGTCCCCAAGGCTCTGATAGTTCCTGATGGCGATGTGACTAAGCATGGTCTATGTATACGCCTCAGTCCTGGCGCGGTCTAACCACTGCACTGCAAATCTTGCTCACTCGCTCACGGCTCAGCTTGGCCATGCGGGCTAGCTTGGTGACCGGCACATGCCCGTAAGCGTCAATCAGGATATCGTCGCGTGCGGCCCTCAAATTGACTAGACGGGTCTCTAGCTGTTCAATCTCTTCTACGACCTCAGAGAGCCCTTCCAGGGCCAGTGAGACGGACAATTTAGGCGGTGACGTATCTCTCATGTGAACTACGTTACAGCAAACCTGTGAATGGGGGCCTACACTATTTTCTAAATAATGTCAATGCTTACATCCGTAAACAACACGTCGAAAACCCACCGGGGGCTAGCTTTCGCTTGAGCCTCACCCGATGGGTTTCCTTGTTGGTTGTTGAGTTATTCGAAGTTCTCCTTCGGGAAAACTGTGATTTCGTCGTAGCGGGAGAATCCAAACTTGGTGCCATCCTCCCCGGTCACGTAAACCGATGCGTTGGCCACCCACTGCCCTTGGTCGTGAACCTCCGCGACCGTGATCTTGGGTCCTCCAAGGTGCTTGATGGTCATGCCTGCCTTGATGCGGAAAGCGAGAATCTTGCTCATGTTGTCCTCCTTGGTTGGTAGTACTAACAGTACGCGCCTCCTTGGTGAGTGTCAAGCTATTTTCAAGATGAGAATGATTCTCAGCTTGTGTAGTCCTCGAATCCGTTCGTCGCATACCAAGCGATGGCGTGGGTGTAGGTGTCGAATTCTTTCGTGCTCACCTGTCCGACATCCACGTGGTACCACTCGATGCGGTACCGGTCATCCTCGATGTGGTAGGTGTTCGCCTCATAGGTGGGTGCGTCGTCGTCCTCACTGTCGAACTTCAGCCAGACATCCAGGGGTGTGTTGGAAAACGCTTGATTCATTGCGGCCTGCCAGTCTTCTCGGGTGGCTCCTGCCTCCTTCACGCTGTCGCGAATCTGTTCTGCGAGAGTGTCTACGATGATGCTCATGTTGTCCTCCTTGGTTGGTAGTACCCATCTTATGTGAGTACTACCAACCTGTCAAGCTACTTTTCTAGATGAGAACGGTTTCCGATGCAACGGGTAGCGCCTTGAGTTCTCTACCGGTCTTCTCCGTGTATTCCAGCGCCCACAATGCGGCGATGGTTTCATTCATGAACGCGGCTACTGCGGTGTTTGACTCGACATCCACGACGTAGAACTTGAGCAGATGGGTTTTCATCATGCGGCCTTGATGCCGTTGACGTGTCCACGGTTGTCCGTGGTGAAAATCATGATGCCATCCAGCACGCGCTGTGCATCCTCGGGCGTGGCATCCCAGGCGAGAGTGATGTGACGCCCGTGAAGACGGTACAGATGCGTCTGGTGCTTGCTCGACGTGGTGATGCTGTAGCGAACGTTGGGGATGATCCAGCCGTGCTCATCGTCATGCCACGCGATGGGGGTTGCGTAGCTGTAGATGATCTGCGTGATGTGCTCGCGACGGCTCCGCATGAGTTCGGCGTGAGCGTTGGGCATGTGTCCACGGCCCAGGAAGAAAGGCTTGTGCTCGGTGCTCATGTTGCCCGTGCTCGTGGTGGCATCCTTGCCTGCAAGTGCGGCGGTGACAATTTCAGAGTTCGTGTAGCTCATGATTCCTGCTCCTCAGGTGGTGTTGGTTGGTAGTACCTACTCTAGGGGTCACCGAACACACATGTCAAGCTATTTTCTAGATGAGAATGATTCTCAGTAGTTATCGTTCCACTGCGTGCGCTCGAAGAGACGACAACGTGCACAGAGCTTGCCGCTCATCTTCTGCAAGGTCATCTTGTGACCGAACACGCGGCATGTCACGTGGTAGTGAAATGCTTCTACGAACCCTGCCCAGTCGTAGACTCTCTTGATTCTCACTTTCATGCCGTCCACATCTCCTGAGTGTCCCAGTTGCCCGTGGTGCTCTTGGTACCGGCATAGATGACTCCTGCCGACGTGTAGACCTCGATAACGCGATGCTCGGTCAGGATGATGTAGCTTCCATCTCGTGTCTCACCCACGATGGCGTCAAGGCGCTCTGCCTCGTCCATGTCGGCAAGAATCTTGTTCTTGACATCGTTGATGGTCATGGGGATTGTCGTGCTCATGATTACCTCTCCAACTGCATGCGCTCTGCACGTTGCTTGATCGACTTGATTTCATCTACCGTGGATGCCTCTGCCAACATGACATAGGCCGGGTGATCCTCGCGCCCAGTCCGAAGCAGAGTAACCATAGCGTCTGTACGCATGGCGCTTACCGCCTCTTCGTCCACGCGGTTGTAGAGTGCTGTCTGCACATCCAGGTTTGCCCCGCTACGGCGTGCGCGGCGGTATGCCCGCCTTACATCTTGAAGTGGCTTGCTCGAAAGCTCTTGGATGGTGCGACGTGCGGTCTCGTGCCGCCCCTCGACGGTCCTCTGGTAATCGGTCTCCGGGACTTTCACCTTAAGCTCAGGGTCATTGTAGCTGTAGTAGGGATTGGTGTAGTAGATGAGTACGCCGTACTGCATCGACATGTCAACTACCTTTTCCAGCAACCGACGCCGGTGCCACTCGAAGATGTTCATGATGCGACCTGAAAGAAAGTCTCACCGTTCGAAGCGGTGCCCAGCTTGGTCATGGTGCTGAACATCGACTCGAAGCTGTCAGAAATCTTCTTGCGCCAGGCCTCGCCCAGTCCTGCAAGCTCGGTGCCGTCCATCCAGAACTCCCCACGGTCGTAACGCGGTCCCAGGCAGATGGCCACGGCTCCACAGTACTCGCTGATGGTCACGATGCTGTGTGCGTTCTGCGCGATGATGTGAAGCTCAGAGCCTGCCCACTCGTCTGCGTCCTCGAAAGACGGGAATGCTTCCTTGAGTGCCGACTGCACACCCTCGATGTAGAACTCGAAGTCGTCAGCCGCGCTGTCGTTGTAGCGGCTCCACATGTAGCTGTCGAAGTCCTCATCTTCATCGATGTAGCCCTCCGCGATGTCCTCGTTGAACTGCTCACGGTAAAACTCTTCGTCAGGCTCCAGGTGGTCGTATGCGATGGTGGTTGCATCCGAGAGAGTCATAACTGAACGGCCCATGATGTGCTCCTAAGTGGTGTTGGTTGGTAGTACCTACTCTAGGCCATGTTCCGAGCTACGTCAATACCATTTCGCAAATTCCAGCAACCCGAATCCTGAGAGACTACCCAACCATCCCGAACCACGACCGGCACGACTGCCCAGCCAAGCTCGATGGATGCGGCGAGACGGTGATGCCCGTCACCGAACTGAAGCTGTCCGTCAGCTACACGTGCCGTTAATGGCCTCACGAATCCCCATGTGCGAAGCGATGTAACGATGTCCTGATAGTTGTAGTCGTTCCGCTTGTCCTCCAGCACATCCGCCCACGTGTCTGCGATGTTCTGCCAGTCCTTGCGCTTGACATCGATTGACGGGCGCTCCAAGATTTCCTCAATGTCCCAGTCAAGCGTGGCACCGAAGTCGGGGATAGTCTCGAAGACGCGCATGATCTAGCTCCATTTCTTGAAAGCGACTCCGAGCAAGATCAAGAATGCTCCAGCCGCGCTGAGTCCTGCGATGATGGCTACTGCTTGCAGAGTGTCGATGCTCACGGCTTGACCGTGATCTTGTCGAACGTGCGGAACTTGTACACTCCCGAGAATTCTTCTTCCTCGTTCCACGTGTGAACCAAAACGCACGTGCCAAGAAGGCTGTCGCGATGGTTGCGAAGCACGTACGTAACAGTGTGGTCATGGCCCGTCAGCTTGCCGGGGATAACCATGTCAAGCTCCAGCTTGTCAGCGGTGATGATCTTGAGTCCGTCATTTGTGAGGTTCATGATACACGTCCCATCTTCATGTTCTCGTAGTGCTCGACTGCGCGAGGTACGTCGTCGTAATCGTAGGCGAATTGATCCAGGATGCGCCGCGCCTGAAGAATGTTTCCGCTCTCGATGGCGTACTCCAGTCGCTGATACAGTTCCTCAAAACTCTTGGCCCAGTTGATAGCCGCGTCCAGGTGCCCATCGATCAGGCTGTTGGTCACTGAGTGAGAGTCCCGAATCATTCCCGTGAGGATGCTTCCGAGAAGTGCGTTGTTTTCAGGTGAGTTCGTCATGTGTCCAGTTTAGGGACACGTGCACCACATGTCAACCCCCAAACACAAGAAAATCCCCCGAACCTAAGCCAGAGTAGTTGCCTAGGTTCGGGGGATCGGGGCTATAGCGCGTGGTCCTTAGTCACGTGCCCAGTAGGTGGTGCCCCGGAACTCGTAAGATGTGTAATCGATGAGCATGTTGTTTGCGGTCTCTTCCCAGTCAATCGCGATCCAGGAAGGGAACTCGGGGGAGATGTAGCCGACATCTTCCAGCATCTGCTTGGCGTACTCGGGGAAGTAGTCATCCGAAATGAAAGACTCTTCGTTCTCGAAAATGTGGGAGGTCTGCTCCTGAAGCTCGTACAGGTCGTCAAGCTCGTCCTGCTCCTCCTCGTCGCGGTCAATGACTGCGATGGCCTCAAGCTCCTCGATGCGAGCCGTGATGTCGCGGGAATCCATGATGTCGTCGGTGCCGTCGAAGTTCTCGTTCATGATGTGCTCCTAAGTGGTGTTGGTTGGTATGTACCCAGCTTAGACGGTGATGCCGACGTGTGTCAACTACTTTCGGGAAACTTTTTTGGGTGTGTTTGTCCCGACTGCGAGAAAGGCGATGATGCCGATGGCGTACCCGACGCCGTGTAGTAGAACATCCATCACAGCACGACCCCCCGCTCATCGTGTGCCCGCACGTGGTGAGAGATGCCGGTCTCGTTGCTCAGAGCCTCCAGCACGTCCTCCAGTACCTCGACGCGCTCCTGTGCGCGGTTCCATGCCGCGTCCTTGTCCTGATAGAACACGTGAGATGTGTCCGAGATGATATCCCTCTCGACACGTGCCACATTCAGGATGTTCTCAACCGTCTTGACGGCATCCTTGAAGCTGAAAATCTTGTTCATGTCGTCCACGTAAGTCATGTCACTCAGCCTTGTCCAGTGCGCGGGTCCAGTTCAGCTTGTCGGTCAGCTTCTGCGCCTCCTTGACCTTGTAAAGGTCCAGGGTGTTCGAACCGTACGACGAACTGTTGAAAAGAAGAGTCGTCTTGAGCACGCGATCAACCACATTGGTCATGTGCTCAAGGCGTGCGGCCCACTCGGGGTCTTCGCCCTCCGCGTCTGCGGTGTCTCCTCGACTGATGATGTTGTCGAAGTCACGGGCGAATGCCTGCTTGGCCATGCCCTCCAGAACGGCCTCTACGCCGAAGCCGTCGAGGAATCCACGGTTCTCGATGTACTCGACACCGTTCCTGAATCCGTCCTTGTGCTCCTCCGCGTACTCACGAAGAAACTTGAGAGTGTTGTGCGTGGTCATGATGTCCTCCTGTGTTGGTTGGTAGTACCAGCTTAGGTGATGATCCAGCGGGTGTCAAGCCCTCTTCAGAATGCTTTCAGCCTGTCTGATGTCGTCCAGGCTCTTGGCATCCACGAGTGCGAGGAACTGCGGGTGCGTGTCCTTACCGGCGCGAACGGCCTCGACCATAGCACGCGAGCGCTGTACCTCTACCTCACGCTCGATGGTCTCATTGAGAATCTTCTTCTTGAAATTCTCGTCAGCGACGAACTGAGTCAGACGGACATTGAAATTGTAGTCGGCTCCTCCGGGGTACAGGATGGCGTACTCCCGAGATTGCTTGCGAAACTTCACGGCCAAATCAGACAACCGCTTCAGTTGGCTTTCGACCGACTCATAGTCAGACTTCCACCTGAAAGGATCAGTCGTGTTCATGTAGTCCGAGACGGAGATTCCGTGCTCCATTGCGAAACGGATTCCGTCCTCGATGGTGTTGAGCACGGCGGTTTTGTTCGTGGGGTTCTTTACTTTCTTCTTCCAGAACATGTCTTCCTCCTCAAGTGGTTGGTACTCACCAAGATACAGACATCACAGGCAGATGTCAACCCCCGTAGTAGAACTTCCAGTCAGCCTCTGTCGGCTGTACCTGCCCGCATTCGGGGCAAACGATGCGATAGGGGCGTGTGATGAAATTCGTCTCTGAGTCGAAGACGGCATCACACGCGATGCACTCACAGGGACTGTCCACTAGATCATCCGTCCTGTTGCATCACTGATGATGCGGTGAACGCGACGGATGATATGGTCGTCCGCCTCGATCCTGATGTTTGTGAACGTCGTCTCAAAGAATCCCTTGTGCTCGTTGTACGTGACCGTGCCACCTTGCATCTCGATGTCACGAAAGAGATTCTTGATCTGACCACGGACAAGTGCCCCGGCGGTCAGGTACTGCATCGTCATCTTGCCCATCACTCGCCATCCTCGGTGTCCACTACGCGAACGTAGTCAATTCCGCGCTTGTAGAGAAGATTCTCTGCGCGAGAGATGGCACTCTCGGGCGTCTCGTAGGTGCGATCCAGAACCCAAGAAGACTCCCAGTATCCCTCGACTGTCTTAGTCTCCACACGGTAGCGGCCCATCCAGTCGGATTCCCGCTCGAAGATCACTGTTCCCTCGCTCATGATGCGTTCTCCCTTACCAGTGTGTTGTGCTGAAACGAAATCTCTTGACGGTATCCCTGATGTCCTCCGCGCCTACCTGATGCACGTCCGATGTTCTTGACGGTCTTGGTTGGATTGCAGGGGCAGTCAGCACTCGCCTTGTGGATAAGGATGCTCTGTCCTGCCGGTGGGATGTGTCTCATGCATACGACGATACAGACTCACCGGCAGGATGTCAAGACTTAGACTGTCTTCTTCACGCCGAACGGGTTGGTGTATGCCTTGTAGGCGACGTTGCGCTCTGCCTTAGCCGCGATCAGTCGATCCTTAGCGGTCTGGATGTCCTTGAGTGAGGCGAAGTTGCCATCCAGCAAGTCGTCCAGGTTCTTCTCTGCCTCTGCGAGCTTGTGCAGGGATGCCGTGTAGGCCTGAGACTGCTTCAGTCCTGCGTCACTCATTAGAACGTCTCCGCGATGTAGAAGAGAGCTTCACGCATGGTCGGTTCGTCCAACTGCGCGCGAATCTCCACGTTGCCATCCTCTGCCAGGATGATGACGGCGGCGATGGGGTAGAGACTGTTGCTCACCGTCTCCTGAATCTGGTCACCGATGGCAACCAGCGCGTCCGGTACTTCCACGTTCTCGGTCATATTCTTGTTCCTTACTCGTCTTCGTATGGGTTGTTCGGTGTGTAAGACTTGGTGATTACTGCGTCCTGTCCGGCTTCCATGCCCTCGTACCAGGCCTTGGCCTTCTCGGCGGCGAGCATGCGGCGGAACTCTGCGACATACTCCTCTTCAGGTTCGCCTTCCGTGACTACCAGAGAGCCAGCGTAGATTTCTTCTACGGCCTTAGCGCTCGGGACAAAAGGATCAAGAGGATGCGGGGTTGCGCTCATGTCACTCACCGTCCCTGTCCCAAGCGGCGGCGTCCAGGGCGTTGTCCCAACCGATGGCGTAGCCCGCATCACGGCCCTTCTCGTAGCCGCGATCTTCTGCGGCCTGCTCCAGTTCGTACAAGAGTCCAGAGTCTGCGATAGCGTCCGCCAGTGCCCCGGCTCCCATGTCGTGGTTGCCGTCAGCACGTCGGATGACTTCAGCCAGCTTGTCTACGAAGAGACGTTCGTCGTTTGCCATGATGTGTTCCTTTCGGTTGGTTATCACCAGCTTAGGGTACGACACTGCGCTGTGTCAACCCCTAGATAGGAATGATTCTCCAGCACACTCCTGCTTTGCGCTTACACATTGAGCAGATGGTCTTACCATCGTCGATGCGCCTCAGCTTCTGCATGGCGGCATTCTTGCAGACGTTGAAGCTCTCGCCCATGCACGTGGCCGTCATCCGGTGTGTGACCTCGATTGAGCACTCCAAAGACTCGTTGTGCCGAAACTCACAGTGCGTGTCGTCCTCAAGGATCAACTCCTCCAGGTCCACAATCTCCAGTGTGTCTGTCATTTCTTGCCCTTGTTGAATCTGGCACGGCTCCTAAGCTCCCGCTCAGCCGCTTTCGCGATCTTGGTGTACTTGGCTGTGAGGGTGAGGAATCCTCCACTGAGGCAGTCTGCTACCTCAGCCTGTGCCCGCTCGTGAATCTTCACAAGCTGATCGTCAGAGATGACGCTGAAATCCTGTCGAAGAGACATTAGAACGGCACGAATTCGTCGTAGATGGCCTTGGCTCCGGCCTTGTATGCGTCCTCTTCAGCCAGTCGAGTGGCCAGGTCGTCAGCGCCGAAGTTGGAGGGCTGGGAGACGTACTCCTGCCACTTGCGCTCTACGTATTCTTCATAGTTCTCGGTCATGAGTTCAGCCTAACCCTCTCTCCAGCGTAAGTCAAGGCCTTGGCCTCCTCAGGAATCCGCACTGAGTTGATAAAGTCGCTCAGCGTCAGCCGTGAGACCTCGATCAGGAAGACCTTACGTGCCACGGCCTGGCACTTGGCTACGCGCATGTGCTCGACGCGAGAACGGAAGCGGATCACGTTGTAGTGACGGCTGTACTTCAGTCCGAGTCTTTCGATGTTACTAAGGGACTTCACATCGAACCACCTAAGCAACTGCTCGATGCTCTCGAACCCGCAGACGAAGTTCTGCTGGTCCTGGTGGTAGTCATCGTCCAAGGCTCGATCACGGTCCCACAGACCCTCGTTCCAGGGTGTGGGATGCCGGTCAGAACTAGGCGTCTCAATACAGGCGTACTCACCCGACTGGTAAGGGCCAACGCCCGTCTCTTCGCACTCGATGCGGTAGAAGTCTCTCTCCATGCATACGAAGATACAGACTCGGTGCGGGTGTGTCAACCCCAATAAACGAAAAACAGGCCGGGGTGTCCCTTATAGACACTCACCCGGCCTGTTCCTCTTGCGGTTATTGGGTACTACTATCGGTTATTGTGCTCCAACACGAGAGTCAACCCGTTGAAGTCATCGTACGACCACGTAGCGGTTACCCCTTGCCAGCTATCTGTCTGCACACCGTCGATCATTCTTGTCGTCTCGATGCGGGTCACCGTAGCTTCTGACACGTCAAGCGCATACAGCACACACGAGATGTCAGACATTGCTTGGGCATCGTCTGCCTTGGCTCCGACGAAGCTGATTGTTCCGTCATCCGATGGCACGTCACACAAGTCTGCGGCCTGCTCAGTGTCGATGGTCAGGAACCCCCCTGAACATCCAGACAGTGCCAGCACTCCTGCTACTGCGAGACCGGCAAGAATCTTCTTCATTGGTTACTCCTTGGCCGCTCTCGTACCGCCAAAAATGGTCAGCGTCAGAGTGAGGATGATCCAGAACCATGCACCAAAGTTACTGGGGTCAGCGGCGATGGTCGGCACGTGGATGGTGAGAATCCAAGCGTCGAACGCGACGATGCCAACGGTCAGCGCGAGGTAGAGCAGAATGACAAGCAGAATCATGTTTTACTTCGCAATCTTGAACGCTGAAGCCTCGCCCAGAACATCCTGAGACGATACGACCTCATGTGCCTTTTCGAACTCGTCAGGCTCGATCATGTAGACGATGTTGCTTCCGTGGTCGCGGGCGAACCAGAACCCGGCCTGCACTACAGGCTCAAGCTCTTGAGCTTCCGCCAGTTCTTCGGCCTGCTCACGGGTGCTGATCTGATCGGGGTACTCGGCTACGAACATGTCCGCAAGCCAACCCCTAACGACCTTCTCCTCTTCGGGCGTGGTGATCTTCACGGCTTGCGCCGGGGTGGTCTTCTTGATGGTGACAATCTTTCCCATGTTGCATGTATACGCACGATGCGCTAAGAAAACAAGAAACCCCCTCCTTGTGCTCGGGAGGGGGTCTTGCTCGATGCAACTCGCGTACCGGTAGTGAGACTCGAACTCACGTATTCTGGAGTATGAAACCAGTGCCTTACCTCTTGGCGATACCGGCAGAACCTAGGACCCTCTCATCCCGAGAAAATCCTAAGTCGTATTAGTAGAAGCCTACCACACTTCTCGCTTCCACAGTCGCTTCTCGATCTTACGACCGTGGCGACGAAGTGCCCTGCTCTTGCGGTCATCCGTGGTGCAACACTTACGACCGTACATGCACTCCTTGGTGTGGAGCTTGCGGTAACTCTGCGTCAACATCATGTAACGAGTGTAGCAGACGAATCAGCTAACGAACAAGTAGGAATCCACGTCGGCTACTGTGATCTTCACAGCGGCCTTATTTGTCTTCGGGGCATCTACACGTAGGTAGACGGCGTATCCAGCCGCTACGGCCCTCTTGAACTCGCGAGAAGCACGAATCTTCCCATCCTTGTCCACTACCAGGCGCTCAACGTAGTGTGCGCTGTTCATGGCGGGCTTGGTCTTCGTGTTCTGCCAGATTAGCTGAATCTCAACTACGTCACCGGCAGTTCCTGTTCCGTAGATGTGAGGGGTAATCGAGTAGGAACCTACGCCGCCCACGACGTTGCTTGCATTCGACGCGGGAACGTTGGCTACCGTGTGTAGATAGAACCCTGCTCCTGGAGCTAGGTTTCGACCTGATGTGCGAGAGGTCTTGTCCTCCCTGTGATATGAAATCACTTCAATCTCCTTGGGGGGTTTCGGTGTTGCGGGCGGGCTGAACTTTCCGCCGTTGTTCAAGTAGTTCTTCAGAGCGGTGATGCTCTTAGCTCCGAAATCACCGTCAGCGTTCTTCGCTCCCATAAGGAAGGTCTGAAGTGCCTTGATTGTGGAAGGTCCGAAATCGCCGTCAGCCTTGATCTTGTAGCCGATAGCGATGAGCTTGTTCTGAAGTGCAGTAGTTGTTCCCGCACCCCAATTTCCGTCAGCCTTGACTCCAAGTACGGTCTGAAGCTTCTTAATGGTTGCGACATCTAGAGCACTCGACTGGTTGCCTGCTCCGGTACCCTGTCCGTAGTACTTGTCGCGGCTCTTGAAATACTCGAAGTGCCACGGCTCTACAAGATTACCGTTGCGGTAAACGGTGCGAATCCATCCGTGATCGGCTAGTAGCTGTACGTAGTTCTGACCCTCGTCAGTGTCGATAGCGGCACCCTTTTGGTGGACGCTAGGACCATTACCCTTGGGGGGTCCGTCTGGAGACAGAGCGATAGGCGCTCCGTACTTGAGGTAGCGCTGAAAGTGCTCATTCTGACGTTGCCAGGTGCGACCGGCCTCGGTAACCTGTAGACGGTGACCCAGCTTGCTGTCAATGCGGAATAGGGATGCGGCAGGGTCCGGGTTCAACCAGCCACGTCCTCCGCCAAGGTCAGTCATCTAGTTCCTCGATGTCTACCTCGACTAGGGATTCCCCATCGTCAGACAACGCAACATAGACGACTGTCCCATCTACGCGATCCGTGAGGATGCGAGGAACGTCGGTACTCTTCAGAGTCTCTAGAAGAGTGGTGTCATTGTATTCGTAGTCCATAGCTACACTCCTAAGGTGTCTATGTACTACTATCGTGCTCTCAGTCGATCCAGAGCCTCAGCCAACCCGCCTCTGTGTCCTTCTCGTAGTGAATGTCCACGTTGATCCAGCCGTGATCCTTGATAAGGTGAGTGGCGATCTGCTCCTCGTCTCTTTCGGTAGTAAGCATAAGCTCACCCGTTCGTGCGAGGGTGTGGAATTCTTCTTTTGTCAAGCTGTCCACAGTGGAATCCGTTCTTGTTGGTAGGAGAGTCACTTCCGTATCTCCCTTCGCACCCTCAGGAAAGTTCTTGGGTGCTATTTGTGGACTGTGCGGGAATCGAACCCGCCTCGTGCACCGAAACTCTCCAGTCTCATACAGCCCATTACAGCGAGACGACGCGCGTGTAGCTACTCAACGCCGTCCGCGTGGAAACAGTGGGAATCGAACCCACCCAGTCTCCTTGCAAAAGAGACTCGCCACCTTGGTACATGTGCCCCCGTGGGGATAAGGTGCCATGCGTAACACATGGTCTTTCTTTTTTATCACGGACGAACCGGACCCTTTCCGTGGACCTGACGCGAATCGAACGCGCGACCTCCTGTGTGCAAAGCAGGTGCTCTACCAATTGAGCTACAGGCCCATAGTGCCCGTCTCAGCAACAGAGACTATTGTGAGAGCTAGCTACTCTCGGCTGTGGAGAATAGGGGATTCGAACCCCTGACCTTCTGTCTGCCAGACAGATGCTCTACCAACTGAGCTAAGACCCCATATGCCCTTTCACGTGATAGGCCGGGACCAGCCTTCCGTCTCCCCGCAGTGAGGATTCACGTTAGTAGCCCTTCAGGGATTTGAACCCTGGACCTCAACATTATCAGTGTTGCGCTCTAACCAACTGAGCTAAAGGACTATGCGAAGCGAATGTTCCAACCAGGAGGAATCGAACCCCACTCGCCTCTTGCAGGGGAGGCCTCCCCTACCGTACCCACACCTAGAGTTGAACTAGGACCTTTTGCGTATCAGACAAACGTGCACTACCAGTACACCATGCGGGCTTATTTGTCCGGTGTGATGTCGTTGACTCGCTCGACAATCTCCTCGACCTTTTCTTGTTCTTCTTCGTGCCTTGCGGCTTCAATCTCTTCTTGCCTTACTTCCACCTTAGCGGCCTGCCAAGATGAAATCTCACCTACGAAGTTCGCATAGATCGAGACAACTGCGAGATAGAGAATGCTTGCTTCCTTCCAGACCTCAGGGAGAAGGAAGTAGATCAGGCACACAACCGGTAGGTTGATAGCCCAAAAGATGGCGAGACGAAGGTGTAGCTTCTTCTGCGCGTTTACGTCTGCCAGCATATCAAGGATTTTACTCATATTGATACTATCGCGCTACGAAGTTAGAAGACCGCGCCGCTTAACGGCTCGATTAGTCCGTGTCACACGCGGTCTCGCGCCCCTGACAGGATTCGAACCTGCGTCTCGGAGTTTAGAAGGCTCCAGCTAATCCACTCAGCTACAGGGGCATTTGTTGGCTGTTCGTCCGCGTATACTCGGCCAGGTTGCCATCCTAGACTCCCCTAAGGAATTAGAGTCCTCATACCTACCACTCCGCGTACATCTATTTCTAGACTTCGGCAGTCAGCTTGGCTGATGGGCTACTTCAGTTATACGCTCATTCGTCGGATTCGTCAAGCCACGACCAAGAATCCTTGTCGTAGGCGAGCTTATCTGCTGTCTCACGCTCGATGGGGATGCGTACAAGCTCCGTAGAGCCGTGCCAGTCCCACTCGAAGGCCCACGCGATGGGACCTGAGTTGCAGAAGTGGTGACCTGTCAGTACACAGAGCTTGTCTGCGACCCATGCCACCCCTGAGCGGAAACGTGAGTACTCTTCCACAGTGAGGGTGAACCCCTCGTCCTTCTGATGTGATACCTGTACTCTACGTGGCTTCATTGTGTTCTCTCTTGTTAGTGCTTGGAGACGGTAGCCGGAATCGAACCGGCGTAAACAGGTTTGCAAGCTGTTACCTATGCCACTCGGTCATACCGCCAAGTCATGTATACGCCTCAGATGAAGTCAGAGACAGGGAAGATGTAAGAATCTACCTCATCCTCCACGTCAACAAAGACGTACCCGTATTCGACTCTCAGGCCTACGATCCTCTTGTCTGGCATCTTGGCCACCACGAGAGGCAAGTAGACGGAGAGTTCTTCTTGATTGTTCATGTGGGTCCCCAGAGGATCGAACTCTGACCTGAAGGGTAAAAGCCTACAGTGCTACCATTACACCAGAGACCCGTCTTGTATGTGTGCGGATTCGATGACAATTAGAACATACCAGTTCGCACTTTGCTACTTCATCCCAAATAGTTGCGTCTGACCAGTTGCCAGGCATACTGGAGACATTACACTTCTTACCGTCTAGATGATCGAAGTCCATGACGTAGTAAGGGAAGTGAAGTCCGCAATCTGTACAGGGATGCGACTCCTTGTACTCGATAAGCATTTGCCTTTGACGGAAGCGCTCAGTATTGGCCCTATAAGTCACCACAGACTTGTGCTTCTCTGTGTTCTCGGCGTAGTACTGCTTGGACCTAGCCGCGTTGCACGACCGGCACCAGGACTGTAGGCCGTCAGGAGACTTAGCCCGCTTCGCGAACTCGGCTAGGGGCTTATCTGTCTGACACTTGGGACATCTTTTCATGTCCTCTACTATCGCACTTTTAAGCGATGACTTTTAGGGGGGCTAGGCAATTGACTAGCGGGACGCACTTTGGGTGTGAACCTCACAGCTACCGGCTGTTGCGCGTATTCCCTCATTAGGCCACATCGACGCTTGTGACGGCGTAACCCGTCCCAAAGCCCTCGTAGATAGCCTGAGCTTCTTCGGCGCTCTCAGCCTCGATCAGAGGCCGCTCACCGGCTGTTCCTGCTTCGTTCTCTGCGTTCACAAAGTACTTGTTCACGATTCCTTCTTCCACTGTCGCTTCTCGCGGGAGCGTTGGCGCTTCACGCCGTAGCGATGGTTGCACTTCTCACCGACACCAGACACGTACTGCTCGATATTGCAGTCACAGTTTCGCGAATGAATACGGCCCATGAGCTTGGCCATGATGCTCCTAACGTACCCTCGACGGGACTCGAACCCGTGTCTCATCCTTCGGAGGGATGTGCTCTATCCTCTAAGCTACGAAGGTGTACTTAGCAAGAAGGTCGGCAACGTCGATCCAGCGCGTACGCCTTGACTCCGTGTACTCGATCTGAACCCTGCTGTTCAGCGGGTCACTCTGGATGATGTGAAGTTCGCGACCGTTCCTTGTCCAGGTGTCGCCAATCTGTGGATCGTACATGATGACTCCTTCAGTCACTGACTACTATCGAAAACTTGCCTCAGGTCGTAATTACATTTGGCCTTGCTTACCTGAGGACTTTCTGCGAGGGTTGCAACTCCCAGAGCGCCACTCACTTAGCATTTGCATATGGCGGGTGGGCCTCGCATTGCACCGGAGCCTGGTATCGAACCAAGTCTAAGAGGGTCAAAGTCTCTTGTGCTACCTTTACACCACTCCGGTATGTGGGTAACTACCGCACTACGATCTAGTTCGCGACCATTTGTCGTAGGTGAAATAGCTACCTCGCTCCCCAGCCTGGCGACGATCCAAGCATTCCTGATTCAGAGTCAGGCGTTTTACCAACATAAACTACCGGGGATCAGAGCCTTTACCCCGGCTCAGTGGGGGTTTACTTCTTGGGCTTGTAATTGTCTGCGAAGTCGTGGATTGCCTTGACAAGGAATTCCTCGACCGTGAGACCCATCTTGCTTGCCGCTCTTTCCCAGATAGCGAACTCATCGTCCTCTACCTCGAATTCGTCAATCAACTCGCCGGTCTCCTGAGAGGTAAGCCGAATTGTTTGTGTCATCTTGCCCACCTTTTCTCGAAATCACCTGATCTTCCGTGTTCCAATTCCCATTCGACCCACTCGGAAATGGTCTTCGGCTTGTAGAATGCGAGCCAAAGCTCAATCTCGCCCATGTCGTAAGCGCGCTGTGCCTCAGCCTGAGCGTTGTATTCACCGATGGACTCACCCACATCCATACCGTGGAGGAAGAGTGGGTGATCGAATTCGTCCACTAGTCGGCATCCTCGAAGTACATATCGATGATCTTCGTAAGGATACGGTTGGCCTTGTCGAACACGGCCTTGGTGTCTTCCTCACTGACTTCTTCGTGCTCCTCGAAGAGTGCTTCAGATACCGTAAGGTATTCGATACCCTCGTCAAGATGCTCCACTACGAGTTGCGTTGCCGCATCCTCAATCTCTTCAGGTGTCATCTCTGTTCCTTTCTAGCGCGCCACTACCAGGACTCGAACCTGGATTCTCTGCTTAGGAGGCAGAAGCACTATCCCTTGTACTATAGCGGCTCATTTAGAACGCCGTTGTCAAATTCCCAGTGATGATTGGGGCATAGGCCTCTGACGTTCTCTCTTGCGTTTACTTCTCGAATAGTAGCCGTGTCCGGAAAAGATGCCACGTCAACGATGTGAGCTACTTCTACCATTTTGGCGTATCCGCAAACTTCACACTCAGCAAACTGATGCATCTTTCTAGCAAAGTAACGAACGTGGTCGGTCCACCTTAGGCTCTTGCTTGTTGCCTTGAGTTCACCGACTGTCTTATCCAGTGCTCGGTCACGCTTAGCTAGTGAGTGACAAGATCGGCATAGAACAGTGTCGTAAGCCACAGTAGTTCCGCATCCACCGGGACACGGCTTTCTCTTTGACTCTCGCCATTCTTGTACTCGTGTGTTCATCCTTCCATCTTATCACAGATGAAAGGGGTAACGTACCACTATTCAGAATCGAACTGAAATCCCCAGGTTCGTAGCCTAGTATCGTATCCATTGGACCATAGCGGCGTATGTGCGTTGTTCAGTCGCACCCCTGAGAGTTTATCGCCCTCCGGCATTCCCGTCCATAATCAGTAAAGCACTCGGGTCTACTGAAGATTGACTGTCGGAATTCTAGAGCATGAACCTCGTGACCAGAGCCAGGAAGTCCCGCAATCCGTTAGTCCTTGAGAAAGGCATGAATACGATCATGTTCAGAAGGCGTTGTAATTGTAGGTCTTTTCGACCTTCTTGGTCAGGTGAAGTTCGACCTTCTCGCTGTTCACGAAGAGGAACGATCCTGTCTGAGCATCGACCTTCACAAGGTCAGAGACAAGGAACTCGGCAGAGCCGTCTCCGTCCTCATCCAGCCCCAGGAGGCTGTCTTCCCAGTCCTTAGCGGCACCGGGAGCGGTGAAGTAGATGCGGATGGGGTTACCGTTCAGCGGTGCACCCCTCCAAGTGACGGCAATCTTCTTGTCCTCAGAGAGGATGAATCCCTCGTAGTCAGCCATGTTGCTGAACTCAGGGCGAGCGTTCAGGAAACTCATCGTCTCCTGAGCCGTCTCGTCGTAGCGGTTCATCTCCTCGACCATAGCCTTGAGGATGTCGAAGTTGAACTCCGAGAAAGCTACTGCGATCTTGCAGACGCCCTCCATGTTGGCCTGGTTCTTGAGGTTGTCACGGCAGTACTCCTCGATGAACTCGCGCTCCAGACCCTTGTAGTCCTTGCGGTAGTAGATACGACCGGGACGGTTCTTCAAGTGCTGGTTGATGCGGTACGAGTCGTTGCACGTGATGACGAACATCTTCTTGGACGGGTAGACCCCATCGAAGAGAGTCAGGAGTGCTTCCTGAGACTTCTGCTCATCGTACGTCTTCTCGAACTCATCGAAGAGAATGATCGTAGGCTGATCGATGGTCTGCATGAACTGGTTGAACAGTTCACCGTGCCACGGCTGGTTGATGATGATGGTCGGGATGTTGTTCTGGAGGCCGATGTGACTCAGCTTCTTGGCCTGGAGGGTCTTACCTGAACCCTTCTCACCCGCGAGCATGACACCGGTCGAAGCCGGGCGATCCATGAACGTGGTGAAGATGCGCTCGGTGACCTTGTTGGTGTCTCCGTAGACCTTACCGGAGATTTCCAGGTTCGCGACCATTGAGAGGAAGAAGCGGCTGTTCATCTCGTCCCAGCCGACAGTGTAAGTGCCTACAGGAAGGTTCTCCTGGAGGTTCAGCGCGTTCTTGTCTGCGACGTTGAACCGCGCTCCTGCTCTGATGTAGTAAGTCATGATCTATTTTTACGCCTGTTCTGGTTGGTTGTCAAGTTGTTTTCTAGTTTTCTTTGTTTGTAGAGCACCCCTGGCTGGATTCGAACCAACGACCTTGAAGTTAACAGCTTCCTGCTCTGCCACTGAGCTACAGGGGTAAGGCGGCTTTGTATCGTGGCCACGGCACGCCCCGACTTCCACGGAGAGGATGAGCCACCACTAAGGTCGTACGTGTCCTCGTAGTAATGCTATCCTTCAATCCACCACTTCGTATGCCTGCCCTAGATGCAGTTCCGCCGTCGCGGTACATCGGTTCCGAGTTAGCCCAGTGTGGTGGCACTGCTCGGTGTATATCGGGTAGCTCCCCTGGCTGGACTCGAACCAACCTACCTCCACGTTAACAGCGTGGCGCACTCGCCTGGAGCGCTACAGAGGAATATGGGAGGGATTCACGTACCCTCCCGACTTGTATACCTAGCTCGTTCCAGTATACCCAACGACTACCTTCGCCGCTATCCGCAAATCGGTTATAGGCCAGGAGACAAGTAGCTGTCCTGTGGGGTTCTCAGTACTTCTCTTCTACTCCATCGAGCCATTCCTGGAATGCCCCGAAGATGTCGTATCCGTCGATGTACTGGTTGCCTTTTGAGTCGTATACGACCTCGCCGTTCAGGAGAACGACGAACTCGTATTCGGTGTACGAACACGTCTCACAGAAACCGGAGTCCCAGGTGTACGTTCCATACTCGATCTTGTCTGTGTCGGAAGCTCCCAGCCTCTTGGCGGCAAGCTCCCTAACAGTGCCCTTCAGGGCTTCTTTGTTGTCGTAGTACGTCATATTTAGCCTCGTCCCCACGAGTAGATTTCCTTGAACTCAGGTACCCTCGGCTGGAACCTGAGCTTCATGCCAGCTTCCTGAGGGGTCCTGTCGTCCTTGACGTTGTTGCACTTGAGGCAAGCGGTAATCAGGTTCTCCCACGAGTCCTTACCACCGCGCGAGCGGGGCTGGATGTGGTCAAGCGTGTCACCGTACTGGCCACAGTACGTGCATGTGTAGTCGTCGCGTCGGAGGATGGTGCGCCGCGTCGGACGAATCTCGCCCTTGCGCTCGTACATCCACTTGGTGTAGACGTATCTAACCAACTCCAATGCTCGGGGCTTCTCGAACTGTCCGAAGGTTCCTTCGTCCACGTCCAGAATCCTGGCGACACCGCGCCACATCATGTTCATAGCCTTCTGAACCGAAATCCTCTTCAGAAGCTGACCCTTGATGGAACCGCTGTCGTCAAGGCATGCACCTTGATTGTAAAGCTCTACGTATGCAGTCATGACGGGTCCTCCTTCCAAGAGTCTAGTGTCCGATTCAAGACTGTAGTTCGCCACGGAATTGAACCGTGCGTCCGAGTGTGTAAAACTCAGGGGAGGAAACCACCCCGCGAACCGTATAGCCCGTAAGGTGAGCTAGTCCAAAGATACCAGACAGGTGACATCATCACAAGCCCTGCCGGGTATCAATTCTTAGTAGCTGTCGGGATCGAAGCCAAGTTGAGGCTCAAGCGGGAGCTTGGGATCAGCCGTGTAAACGCGGTGCATGTGATCGAAAAGAACGTTGCGCTCCTCCTTCCAACCCTGCTCTCCTGCACGGAAGTTCTTGCCCTTGTAAAGGACCGCCACTTTTTCGTTCAGTGTGGCTTCCAGGCGGCGAAGGTCTTCCTTGCGATGCTCTACCTGATCCTGCTCGATGTGCTTCAAGAGCTTGTCCGGGATCAGGCTCTTGGCCTCGTCTCCCAAGACGTTGACGACGTTCAGGATGGTCTCACGGAGAAGATCGTTCTCGTGTGTGAGGTCGTCATTGCGATCCTGCACCGGCTTCAGGGCCTTAGCGATTTCGCGGTTGGAGCGTGCCTGACGCTCGGCTTCCAGTTCTGCTTCCGACAGTTCAACTCTACAAGGCATTGTGCCCTCCTCTTGATTGGTTGTTACCAGTCTAGGGACGATCCTTGCAGATGTCAAGCGTAGATGTGGAGAGATTCGAACTCTCGACCTCCTGTGAGTCATACAGGTGCGCTAGCCACTGCGCCACACATCCATAGAGGGCAACTTCTCGTATTGCCCGTGAGAGGTCAGCCAAAACCCATTCAACGTCCTCAAGTTCTGCCTTTATAGGGTGGCGTGATGAGGTCACATTCGTCCCTGAGCCACTTGTGGGTCTCGAACCCACGGCCTTCTGCTTACCATGCAGATGCTCTACCCCTGAGCTAAAGCGGCATGGCATGATTGGGCACCTACTATCGCCCTTCCTGAGGTCATACACCCCAACGGATTTCGTCTCGCGAGACGGGCATTCCTACCCTCAGGCGTCGGATTTAGCATCCTCTATTGAGCAGACAAATATGAGCCTGCACCCTTTGAGCCAAATGCGGGAATCGAACCCGCGCTACCTGATTACGAAACAGGTGCACTACCACTATGCTAATCCGGCATATGTCTTCCCTAACAGTTAGCACTCTTTCGAGCCTGTGTCTTTCGGGGATTCTGGTTTGGAAGACTGGCTTACTACAATCCCTTTTTCAGCCGTTTGCTAGCGTGCCCCTCAGAAGAATCGAACTCCTGAAGCCGGTTTACAAGACCGGTGTTTTACCACTAGAACTAGAGGGGCAAAGTCCCTTACGACGTGCTACGACTCCTGAGGTTGTTCACTGCGCAAGCGCGGATATTCCTCGTTGGTATCGGCCAACACCGCCCCTAGGGCACAATTGGGATTCAGTAAGCAGGTACGCCGCTACAGGGCCGAAAGGAGGAGGTAGCAGGATCACCTATGAAAAACCCCAGTCGTCCTTCATCTTGTTATCATGTCCATGAACACCAACTGCTCGCCGGATCACCGCTACGCCAATAGCTCCCCGCCGTCCTGCATTTCAAGATGTTGACTTACTGAATCCACGAGAGCCTATAGCGGGAATCGAACCCGCGCCCTCAGCTTGGCAAGCTGAGATGATACCATTTCACCATATAGACGTTGGGCCTGGAGTTAGTTTGAATGCAACCCTCGGCGTAAATCATTGGTACAGCGCCGCACACGCACCAGCGAGCTATTTCAGGAATCGAACCTACGGCGTTGAGAGAGGTATGCGGGAATCGAACCCACCTAACCAGTTTGGAAGACTGGTGCCGTCACCATCATGGCTCATACCCCATGCCCGCCTGATTACGCACAGACGGAATGCGATGAGTTTTACCGGTATGGGTGCTACTCACAAACACCGTACCCCCGGTGGGATTCGAACCCACGACTCGCTGATTAAGAGTCAGCTACTCTAGCCGCTGAGTTACGGAGGCATAAAGGGCTAGAACTGACTAGGAACTCCCCTTCGTGGTCCCATGAATACGAGAGGGACTGCCCGGTGTTGGTATCGTCAACTGTACTTACACGTGCACGCTTCTCGTACGTACATAACGCTCTCTTTGTTATCGATACACTGAGAAGGCAAAAACGTCCGGGACATACCGGAGTGGAATGGGAGTCACCCCATACGTGGGTCTACAGGGAGTCGAACCCTGGCTTGAGCGTTAAGAGCGCCCAGTGCTACCGTAACACCTTAGACCCATAAGAGGCGATGATGACAGGTCACCCCCCTCGCGTATCCCGTTCTGGTAGGATAAGACCGCTTTTCTTTACGATGATCCAGCTAAACACCCTCGGCACGATTCCCCGACCGAGTGGGGACTAGAAATGTCAATTCTAGTACTTAGTCTTGAAAGTTTGCGCCCTGGCTTCCCGAATCGAACGGGAACAGGTACCGTACACCAGTACCAGGACGACTTTAGGGGAGCTACCCCACTTAAGTCAAGTGTGGGCCATCATCTAGCATCATGCCCACTGTGCCGGAGAAGTGTTACTAGAAACTCCTAACCGGTCAACGCGGAGATAACAGGATTCGAACCTGCGGTAGATTTCAACCTACTTCACTTTAGCAAAGTGACGCCATAAGCCTCTCGGCCATATCTCCAAAACGCCCACAAGTCCTGGCACCGGCAGGATAGCCCATGTGGTGGACTATACCAGAGTCGAACTGGAATTTCTCGTGGGTTTCGCGGAAGGTACAGGACTCGAACCTGCAACCGTGTTACCGGATAATTGCTTTCAAAACAACGCGCTTTCCATTCGCTTACCTTCCAAAGATACCACCTAGATAAAGGTAAGAGCAACCCCCTTGTGTCTCGCGGACCCAAACCCTCCTCCCCGTGGCCCTATCTAGCAAGTCACAGGATTCGGTTCAGTAAGGATGCAACCCTAGCCGCACAAAGACGACGTGTGGTAACGCGGAGATGACAGGATTTGAACCTGCGGTGGGTTTAACGCCACTTCTGCTTTCGAAACAGACGCCATAAGCCTCTCGACCACATCTCCATATAGGGAAACTGGACGCTACCCCAGTATCAACCGCTTTAGAGGCGATTTTAAGCATGCTTCACGCTCTTCCCTTTGCGGAGTAGACAGGATTCGAACCTGCGAGGGATTGGGTACCCAACTTGCTTTCCAGACAAGCGCCATAGGCCTCTAGGCGACTACTCCATTCCGGGGCCAGGCTCTTACGTCCTGGTCCCGTATCGGATTCCACTGTGTACTTGACGGGGAGCCGCCGTAGCGCTTTACCCAGAGTTCTAGTGCTCATCCTGTCCGGAATTTCTTCCCCCAAGGAGGCTATGTCTTAATCTTACGGGCTTCCCCCGTAAATGTCAAGAGCCTCTGTCAGATTTCTCTGAAGAGGCTCTTGGAAGTCTAGTTTTATGAATCTAGACAGGCCTCTTAACGCCGGATACCTGCTTCGAGGCTCCGCGCGTTGCGATGGTCTGATTTGTACTCATGTGTCCTACTGTAACATACATCTGAGCCGGAAGGCCCAAACTGTCAGAAATTTTTCAGAGTTGTCCCTGAAGCCGGTTCTCGATGAGGCGATCACGGGTATCCAGTACCAGTGTTCCGCCCAGTTCTTCGAGCTTGGCCTGGTTCTTCTCTCCGTGGTGCTTGCAGAAGGAGAAGAGGCCGTCCTTGTAGAAGAAGAACATGTACGAACGAGTGGATGCGATGACACCGTTCTTCACAGTGGAGTCGCACTGCTCGCAAGGCACATAGTCCTCAACGCCAGGGAGGTCGATACTGAACTCGATGGTCTCCGCGTCCGTTACCGTGACGACGGGTTCTGTCTGTGTGATAGCTTCCATAGCTCTACTATCGCCCCTCTAGAGTCAGATGTCAAGTCCTTAGAGGACTTCGACCCCAACAATCTTTCCGTTATGGTCTACGTCCACGAAGACGTGTCGGCTTCCGAGGTCTACGACCTTCGCTACTGTGGTGTCTTCGTCACCGAAGTAGTAGGCGTTGACTTCCTCATCGAATGATGCTTCCATGATACTTCCTACTATCGCTTACTGGGGCACTCAAGCGTCGGACTCTTGCCGTTCCATCCGGTCCAGTCCTCTACTTGCTTCGCCTTCTTGGACAGGTTGCAGTTAGCACAGGATGGAACTAGATTTGAAATACAGTTCATTCCTCCGCCAGCAAGAGGTACGAAGTGGTCGGTGTGCTCATAAGAACCCCCGCAGTAGAAACAAGAAGCTCCATATGCTCTAATCAGAGTCTGACGAAAGCTTTTATCTACGCAACCGCACTCGGCCTCCCGCTTCCTGGCTCTGTATCTAGCCGCTTTTGCGAAGTGTACGTCCTTATTTCTCAGATAGGAGGCGCGATTGCTGGCGTGAACTTTCTCTGGGTTATTCTTGTACCAAGCTCTTCTGGTCTCTCTGGCCTTTTCCGGATTTTTCTTTTGCCACGCTTTCACCCTAGACCTGTTTACCTCTGGGTGTGCCTTGATCCAAGCGCTTGATACTTTGCGTCTCTTCTCGGCAGTTCTAGCCGCGTATTCTCTATCCTTGGCGCGCTTGCACTCTCTACATGTTCTTCTATATTTTCCGTCAGGATAGGTAGGCCACTCGTCTCTAGGCTGAAGTGTGCCGCATTTTGGGCACAAGGCCCTCTCTACGGAAATCACACTCATCAGACACGTGACTCTAGCTCTTGGCCACCGTAGAAGCCTTTGCCGTTGTCGATCTGGATGAGTTCCACGTAGAACTCGCCGGTGTCGCGGTAGCGGATCACTGCCACGCCCTGTTGCCAGTCCTCGTAGAACGTGGCCTTAGAGCCGTCCAGGTGTCGTGCACCGTGCACGGAAGGTACTGCACCGTCGATACGACACAGGCATCCAGGGTTGACGTTCATCGTCCTGATCTTGCCTGCCCTGTCGAAGATCGTCTTGGACTGAATCTCAAGCCTGTGAGAGTGTCCAAAGATGGTAGACAGGTGTGGAGTCGTGTTGGCATACGCTGAGGCCGTAGAACCGTTGCTACGGCTCTTGGTGCCATGAATCACACGGAGGTTGTCGGTGATCCAGTGCTGTCCGGCTGGGTATGCGTCGATGTAGGTGGTATCGAAGTCATCGAGACCAATCAGATTCGGGAGACTCATCACAGGCCACGAGTCTGGGTATCCGGCCTTACGAAGTCCCATAGCGCTCTTCGCGTTGGCTTCCATGAAGCCCTGCATTCGCTTGTCGTGGTTACCCTCGATCCAGTGAATCTCTCCACTGGTAGCGGCTCGGGTCTCAGCGGCGAACCTACGGCCACGCTCTAGGGCATGCTGTGTGGTGTTCGCGAATCGAGCTTCCTGTGCCCATCGGCCCTGCTCTGCAAGGTCTAGGATGTCACCGGCAAGAATCGTCTGGTCTGGGTCCTCAAGCTGTACGACCTGGAGGAAGACATCCATAGCCTGGTCGTCATGGTACGGGTACAGGTTGCCCTGGTCGTCCATGTCGAAGCCGATCTGAGTGTCTGCACCGATCACGGCTGTCTTGAACTTGGAGACCTTCGGAGTCTTGACTACGGGACGTAGCTTATAGACGGTCGTGGAAGGCTGGATGACAGGCCACAGAGGCACGCCTTCGTCGTCCAAATTCTTGTTCTTGTACTTGACATTGAGGAGCTTGTTCCAGTAACCACCGGACGGATTGGAAGTTACTCCAAAGGTGAAGGTGACATCTTCCGGATTGGTACCCTGCTCAAGAAGCCAGGCCTTCCAATCATCCTCTCCCCAGGCTGTTGTAGCCATGAGGGTGGCTTCCTTGAAGTTACCTTCGGAATCCTTCATGAAGTACTCATCGGCCTTGATAGCGGCTTGCGCCTTCTCCTTGGCCTTCTGGATGTCTTCGCCTAGCTCACTCATCGAATGTCCTCGTCCTTGAGAGTTCCGTCTTGCAGTTGCTCTCTGATCCTGTTGAGAGTGTCCTTAGAGACCTGAAGGCCTGCCCTCTTGAAGGCTTCCTGCAAGTGGGTCTTCAGAATGGTCTTGTCGTGCATAGCATCCAGAGCGATCTTACGATCCTCCTCTGAAAGAGAGTCGAGCCACTTCCTGAAGTTGCTCGGCTTCTGCTTTGGCTCACGTACGTCCTTCAGGCTATCACTGAGGATTGACACAAGGTTCTCCCTGGGGTATGGCTGGTTATACAGCTTCTAGTCTAGCTCATGTATACGCCTGTAAGGCCGTTCAGGCAAAGAAAAACCCCAGATCATGTGCTGACCTGGGGTTTTCTAGTTAGACGATCTTGGCGAGCAGTGCCTTAGCCCTATACTCGTCGGGACCTTCAGAGTAGCCGTTACGCGCTGTCTCCTGTGCTCCCTCGATGAGGGAAGAAGACTCCTCACGTGCCTGCTCTGCCGTCAGAGGACCGGTGAAGCTCTCCGGGAACGTGTGGTTCTCCCACGGCGTTGGGCAGGAGCATCCAGAGTCAGTGGACAGGTAGTACCCGTCTTCTCTCTTGACGACAAGGAGGATGTAGAACTGATATGAAGCGTTGTCAAGCTCAAGTTCATCGACCCACTCAACATCAGTGATGACACGAGGGGCGTTCTCTCCGAAATAGCTGGAGTAAAGTTCGAATTCCATATTGCCCTCCTTGGGGTCTCATTGTGCGCAAGAGGGGACTCGAACCCCCACGCCCTTTCGGACACCAGACTCTCATTCTGGCAAGACTACCTATTCCATCACTCGCGCGTATTCACAGAGGAATCCTAGATGTTGGGCTGAGGTCCGTCGCTACTCCTGCGGTGTCTCAAATTGTGCCGTACGCATTGCCCCAACATTGTGCTCATCACGGGAGTCGAACCCGCACGCCCTATCGGGCACCAGCTTCTGAGACTGGCGTGTCTACCTGTTTCACCAAACGAGCGTAGCTCCGGTGGGATTCGAACCCACAGCATCACTGATTCTAAGTCAGAGTGGTCTTCCGTTGCCTACGAAGCCATATACTAGGGTGGAGAAACGTCTCGAAAGCTTCCTCCTGCGTCCGGGCTTTGAGTGAGTTTCCGGCTTCGACGCCTAGCGCGCCTACTGTGGGACCTCAGGGAATCGAACCCTGTCCTACCGCTCTTCAGACGGTCGCGCGCTCCAGCTACGCCAAAGTCCCATAAAGGGAAATGGTCCTTACACCAACCTGCCGATGTGGCACGTCTGGGAGTCCAACCCAGTCCACCGGCTTTATCAGGCCGGAGTGCTCATTTGCCTCGTCCCTAGTGTTGAGACGATTCCCTGCCAGCGCTCACTAATGGTTGAAGGTCACTAATCCTCAACGTCCGAATATTGCGCCATGCGTGGGAGCAGTAGGAATCGAACCTACCACGAACTGATTTACAGTCAGCCCTGTCATCCTTGGCTCTTCTACTCCCGTATGAGCAGTTTACTAACACGTGCTCAGGTGTAGCGCTTGGGTTCGCCAGCCTGTAGGCTTTTTCGTTGACCAGAAGCCTCAAGAACTTACCGCTTACGCGGCAAGCTCATAACTGTTTTGTGTTGCGTCCTGAGTGAGAGAGTCGAACTCCCCGAGCCTAATGGCAACTGGGTTACAGCCAGTCCCGCTACCCCTACGGTATAACTCAGGTTATGTGACCCTATCGCCGTCTCGCGTCGGATTTGAACCGAATAGCTATCCGTGGGAGGAATGTTGCTACAACGTGACCCCAGAGGGAATCGAACCCTCATTACCGGCTTGAAAGACCAGCGTCCTAACCACTAAACGATGGGGCCATATGGCTCACGTGGGGGACATTTCCCCAACTCCGAGCCTTGCTCGGTGTTTTTCTTAAACTACACGCTTGCGTGATCCCACGGGGAATCGAACCCCGGTTACTAGGCTGAGAACCTAGCGTATTAGCCGCTATACGATGAGACCAAATTCCGGGGGTTTCGAGGCCCCGGAGGGTGAAGAGGACTGAGAATACATCCTATCGTAACAAGCTTTCGCCGGATTATTGGTTCCCGACTTCTCCACAGTGTCGCCACTGTACTTGTCATGCCTGGTGGATTTTACGGGGCACCACCCCAGAATCAGGTACTTACTCCACGGATTTTGCAACCGAACAGGGGCCGCTAAGCTCCTGAACTCCTGCTACTTTCCTATGAACAACCTTGGCCTTGCGAGCTTCCAGTTGCCTCAGTTCACTTACGTGCTGAGGATTAAGGCACTTTCGTTACCTGACGAGAAAGGCTTTCGCTTGTGTTTTGCATAAACATGCAGGAATTGAACCTGCCGCCTATTCCGTTAGAGGGAATTGCTCTGCCAATGAGCTAATGATGCGGTATTTGACTGAAGATGTGCTTTCTCATGTAGCTCCGAACCCTTTTGAGATTCAGAATACTACACACCTTCGAATGCGTTCGCTGTCAGGCTACTTACATTTCTTGTCCCATTTTCTTGAACCCTCCGGTCCAATACTTGTGACTCGTGGTGATTGCTCTTGGCTGACAGGCCTCGAACTAACTCACCCTCTGCATGAACAACACTCTTGTCATGATCCTTTTCCACACTGCGAGAACAGGTGGCCACCCCTCGCCGGTCGGCCCTAGGGTGCTTCAGGTGACTCGAATGTCGCTTACCCAGCTTGGCACCGGATAAGTGAATCACTCAGATTGCATGAGGTACCAGTTGCCTGGCGAGAGGTTGTCACACTCTCTTTCACACCCTCACGGATGCTTATGGGTCATGCCCCATGTCTTAGTTATACGCCCTTCCAGACGTATTGTCAAGCTCTTTCTCAAGAGCTTTTTGCGACTCTAGGGGGAAGTCGAACCCCCACATCCAGCTTGACAAGCTGACATGCTTACCTTTACATCATAGAGCCAAATTAGGTTCCACCGGATGTCTCCGCGTTACCTACAACCGCTCTGGGTGATAGACGGGAATCGAACCCGCCAGGGGACAGGCTCACAACCTGTTGCAACAACCGCTCTGCCTCTACCACCATAATGTACAAGCTCCTACCCACCTGGCACATGTACTTTGCCT